>Ga0209668_10000001_pt1 | contig 446360 bp, 451 predicted proteins | sample FrelakmetPLP11PL_FD_187150 | JGI IMG/M metagenome (GOLD analysis project Ga0209668, IMG submission 187150) | Freshwater lake sediment microbial communities from the University of Notre Dame, USA, for methane emissions studies - PLP11 PL (SPAdes)... | ecosystem: Environmental > Aquatic >...
CTGGACGCGTTTTATAATTTATCTTATAGTATAATATATCCTCCTAGATATGAAGAGTAATAGTAAGAGCATAATCTTAATTAAGCTTGGGGGATCTATAATTACGGATAAAAACATTCCTTATAAAGCGCGTCCAGGCGTAATAAGAAGGTTAGCGAAGGAAATTAAGAATTCAGCATCAACTTCAATAATTATTGCCAATGGTAATGGAAGTTTTGGGCATACCTCAGCGCAAAAATATGGTGGTAAAAAAGGCTATAAAAGTAAATTGGGAGTAGCTAAAGTAGCAAGAGACGTAATGGAATTGAACAAAATTATAATAGACTCCTTAATAGAAGTAGGATTACCAGCGATTTATTTAAGGCCAATAAGTCTGATGACAACAGATGCTGGAAAATTAAAAGAACATCTCTTTAGCATTGTTGAAGAGGCAGTTAAGCAAAAATTAGTACCATCAGTATCAGGAGATATTATTTTGGATTCCAAGTGGAAAACCACTATTTATTCGGGAGAAACCATTCTCAATGAAATTGGACTTTATCTTATTAAACAAGGATTTAGAATAGGTAAAATTATTCAGGTTGGCCAAACAGATGGAGTATATGATAAGAAGGGAAATACAGTGTCCGTAATTAATAAAGATAACTGGGGGGAAATTAAAAACTATCTTTTCAAAAATAAAGCAACAGATGTGTCAGGTGGAATGAAACATAAGATAGAGAATGCGTTAGTTGTTGCAACGGTGGGAATAAGCACATTTTTAATAAACGGAAACAGAGTAAATGAATTATCGAATGCGCTTTTAGGAAAAGCTGTACGAGGGACAATTATAAGAGAAATATGATAAACAAAGAACAAATAAGATCACAAGAATGGGAAAGACCGAATATTGGAGTAGGATTAATTATAATTAATCCACGGGAGCAAATATGGACAAATGTAGAATTGATAGCAAAAAAAGATACAGCAAGAAATGCAAAAGATATATCCATTACTACAGAACAGGCCAAAAAGGGTGAGGGTTTTTGGGAAAATGTCAAAGGGGGACTTGGGGAATTTTGTAGTGATAAAGACATGCAGACTCTTCGCAAGAATCTTTTTGTAGTTGGATTACCACGTGTCATAGGGGTTGAATCTAATAATTGGAGAGTTGCATGTAGTTTAGTAATCGTAATGTGTAATATTGACATTAATCCTACTCCGGCGACCAATGAAGTGGCTCCTAACAAATGGATGAATATGGAAGAAATACTTGGACTTTCTAATTTACGACCTTTCTCACGTCAACTCTTAGAAGTAGCAAAAAGAGACAATTTAATCGAGAGAGCCCTAAATCAAAAGAGCGAAAAATTTCCAATATTAGAAGAATTTGGTAACGGAGTATCTTTTAATAAATTTATTCAAAAAAGAGATTTGTTGCCTGATAGAGATAGAAATATAGACAGTAAGATTCGACTCAAACAGGAGATATTAAATTTATTTCCAAAGAAAATATTAATAGGAGAACCTCATGGCCTTTGTGCTGGTGTGACTAGATCGATTAATGGTTATCAGAAAGCGATAGACATGTTGTTGACTGAAAGCCCTCAGGCAAAAATACACTCTTTAGGCGAACCGGCGCATAACACTTTCATTAATGATGAGTTCATGCAACAAGGAGTAATCTTTATTGATAGTCCAGAAGAGGCTCCACAGGGAGCAACTATTTTGCTTGGTGCCCATGGTACATCTCCCATTGTTCGTAAAACTGCAGAAAATTTAGGTCAAAAATTGATTGACACTGTTTGTCCTTTGGTTGAAAAAACCCATGCAGAAGCTGCAAAATTTCAGAGAGAAGGTTATACGGTAATATATTTTGGCAAAAAAGGACATCAAGAAGCAGAAAATCTATTGGGAGAATCTCTAGAAGAAGGAAATATTATATTAATTGAAAAATTAGGAGATTTGAAGGAGATAGATAATAAAATAAAAGACCCGAAGAAAGTTGCCTTTCTCAGCCAAACCACTCATCCAGCATTTAAAGCGGAAGAAGTAAAACAAGCTTTATTGAAACAATTTCCAGATTTAAGATACCCCTCTCATACGGATACCTGTTATGCTACTGAAAATAGGCAAAGAGCTGTTAAGGAGATGGTCGAAAAAGGAGCTCAAACGATTGTAGTTGTAGGTTCAAAAACTAGTTCTAATTCCCATGAATTACAAAAAGTAGCTATTGAAGCAGGTGCAAATGGAATTTTTGTTGACAGTGCTGACGAATTACGCACAGATCAATTCGCTGGGATAGATATTATAGGATTAACTTCTGGGGCCTCTGTGCTTGATAAAACTTTTCTTGAAGTAGCGAATTGGTTTATAGGAAAAGGTGTAACTAATTTTATCTCTGTTGAAGCGGCTAATGAAAATAAAATCAAGTTTCCTCCGGTAAAAATGTAGAGTTAAATCTTATTTTCCAAATCTTCTTTGTCTTTGGGAATATTCTTCAATGGCCATTTCAATGTCTTTATCTTTAATGTCCGGAAAGTGTTTTTTTATAAAAATATATTCTGCATATGCTGCTTGCCAAATCATCAGTCCCGAAGTTCTTTGTTCACCGGACGTTCTAATAATTAAATCCGGATTAGGGTATGGTTGATCTGCAGTATCCAAAAATTCACCGAAGTTTTCTTCAGATAAATTTGGAATTTTGTCCTGAGCCTGCCGAACGGATGAATTTGGAATTTTTCCTATTGCCCGTATGATTTCATCTCTTCCGCCATAATCAAGAGCGATATTCAAAATATAATCTTTAAAATCTTTTGTTTTTTCTTCAGAATTTTGAATTCTCTCCAGTAATTTTTTTGAGACTCTATCTTTTCTACCCAGATGAATTATTCTGATTTTTTCTTTCAAAGCTTCTCTAAGATTTTTTTCAATAAATGTTTCATAAAGTTTCATAAGATATGAAACTTCTTCGGAGTCTCGATTCCAGTTTTCCGTAGAAAATGCCCACATTGTCATGGTGTGAATACCAAGAAAGCGAATCTTTTTCCCAATTTTTACTGCCACATCAAAGCCACGTCTATGTCCTTCAAGACTCGGAAGTCCATGCTCTTTTGCCCAGCGTCTATTTCCGTCGGGTATTATGGCAATATGATTTGGGATAGTTGAGGAAACCACTTGCACATTATATCAAATATGTTATAATACCAAAATGCCAGTAAAAAAAGCAGTTAAAAAAAGAACAAAATTATCCGCAAAAATAAAGGTAACCGTAATACCAAAGTCAATTTCCAAGTACTCCATTAAAGATAAATTGAAACAGCCAAAAGTTTTTATTGGATTAATAGTTATTGTTTTGATTGTTGGGGGATTTTTCTTGAAGGGATTATTTGTTGCAGCATTAGTTAATGGTGAACCAATTTCGAGAATAACTATTATTAAAGAATTAGAAAAGCAGAGCGGAAAACAAGCTCTTTCATCTATGGTAAATCAAGTTCTTATTTTGCAGGAAGCAAAAAAGAAAAACGTACAAGTTAGTCAGGAAGAAGTTGATGCTAGCCTAAAGCAGATAGAGGACAGTCTCAAGTCTCAGGGGCAAAGTTTGGATACAGCCTTAACAATGCAGGGAATGACAAGACAAGACTTATTAACACAGTTGAAGCTGCGAGGTTTAGTTGAAAAATTATTAGCAAGTAAAATAAAAGTAACGGATAAAGAAGTTGCGGACTATATTGAAAAAAATAAAGATACGTTTCCGGCCAATTTAACCAGCGATGAAATAAAAAAGAGTGTCATAGAACAATTGAAACAGCAAAAGATGGCAAGTGCATCTCAAGCTTGGTTGACAGATCTTAATAAAAGCGCCAAAATTAATTACTTCGTAAGCTACTAATTTCCTCAACACAACCCTCCATTAAGAATATTGTGCATATTAAAGCAGAGCATGATATAATCGGCCTAATTTATTTAATGACAAAAGAGTCGAATTTGCCAATTGTGCCAATTGAACCGTCAGTAGTTGTTTTTGATAATTCAATTAAAGTAGCTAAAGAAGGATATTTACCTTGGGCTTTTGCAACTGTAAGCGAATCAAGAATTTATGATGAATTTCAATTTATTGAGTGGGCATTAAGATGTGGTATATCCAACGAAAATCCACATTTAAGAGTCTTTGCCGCAGGCTTCGTCGAAATGTCAACATGTAAATTTAAAGCAGAGCAAGTTGAAACGCTTAGAACATTAATGTTGAGAAACGAAAATCCTAATGTTCGATATATCACCGGGTTTGTCCTATTTAAGCATGATGTTCGTTCTAAAGACGTGATAAAAACAATTAAGAGCGCACTAAAAATCCCAACTCTAAAAGAAAAAGCCCAAAAATGTTTAGGTCAACTAAAAAATGAAAATAAGGGAATTTTTTTCTTTAGTCGGGATGCTGGGAATTGAACCCAGGCTACCGCACCCCCAGCGCGGTGTACTGCCGTTATACTACATCCCGTTTTATAAAACAAAATTGAAAATTGATATCTTGCATTATAACAAAAAATTGTTACAATGAGATTATTATGGGCAGGACAGCTACATCTAGTAAAACAACCCCAAATGGTCACGCAGAATCCTCAGGTAAACTTGCAGCAGTAAATTTGGCAATGGAGCAAATAGAAAAACAATATGGTAGGGGTTCTATTATGCGTTTTGGTGAAGTAGGTCAGAAATTTGATATTTCGGTTATTTCCACAGGTTGTCTTCCCTTGGATTTGGCTCTTGGAGTTGGTGGCGTGCCAAGGGGAAGAATCATAGAGATTTATGGTCCGGAAGCCTCAGGAAAGACAACAATTTGTCTGTCAATTATTGCTCAAGCCCAAAAGCATGGAGGAGTTGCAGCTTTTATTGATGCAGAGCATGCCTTAGATCCACTCTGGGCAAAAACCTTAGGGGTAAAATTGGATGAATTATTAATTTCTCAGCCGGATACAGGAGAACAAGCTTTGGAAATTGCAGAAAGTTTGATACGAAGTGGCGGGGTTGATGTTTTGGTAATTGATTCTGTTGCAGCTTTGGTTCCAAGGGCGGAAATTGAAGGGGAAATGGGAGATTCGATGATGGGACTTCAAGCACGCCTAATGTCTCAGGCTTTGCGGAAATTAACAGGTGTTATTTCCAAATCAAAAACAGTTTGTATATTCACAAATCAATTGCGTCAAAAAATTGGAGTGATGTTTGGGAATCCGGAAACTACAACCGGAGGTTTGGCTCTCAAATTCTATGCCACCATGAGAATGGATGTTCGCAAAATTGAAACCTTAAAAGACGGAGATAGGGCTATTGGATCCCGCCATAGAGTAAAAGTAGTCAAAAATAAGGTTGCGGCCCCATTTAGAATTGCAGAATTTGATGTGATGGCAGATGGAGTTTCCCGGGAGGGCGGAATTGTGGATGTTGGAGTTGAGATGGAAGTTATTCAAAAATCAGGAGCATTTTATAGGTTTGGAGAATTAATGCTGGGACAGGGCAAAGAAGCAACAAAAATATTCCTTAAAGAAAAACCGGATATTTCCAAAAAAATCGTTGATGAGATTATGAAAAAAAATAAATCCGTCGGAACCCCTGTTGAAGTCGGAATAGAAGAGAAATAGCTTCATAAATGGAAGATAAGTTTTACAATAAGGCTCTAGAATTTTTGTCCTACAGGCCTCGGTCAGAGAAGGAAGTTAGAGATAAGCTTAAAGCAAAACAAGTCGAACCTCACATTATAGAGAAAATAATTATAAAATTAAAAGAAAAGAGGTTTCTTAATGATGAGGAGTTTGCAAAGGGATGGATTGAAAACAGAAATAGATTTAAACCACGTAGCTTACGTTTGATAAAAATAGAATTAAAGCAAAAAGGAATAACTCAAGACATTATTGAAAAAACGATTAATGATAAAGAATTAATGATTAATGACTTGGATTCTGCTAAAGAGCTTGTTGAGAAAAAGATGAAAAGATTTAAGGATTTACCGAAACAGGAAATCTATCAAAGATTAGGAAGATTTTTAGCCTCAAAAGGATTTAATTGGGACACGATCAAAAAGGCGATTGACGAAATATTAAATAAAGGAGTATAATATTTTTTGTAGACAAGAGGTTAATCTATGAAGAGAAGTATTCTTATTTCCTCTTTGCGGATATAAAACTCCCTTTAGGGTAGATTTTCTTCTTGTGTCTTAAGTATTTATGGATTCACAAAATCAGAATATTATTGGACTTGAAAGCAAACTTCTTGAAAAAGAAGAGAAGCTTGATCGTGAAAGAGAGCAAATTGAAAAAGAAAAAATAGTTCTTTCCGGAAAAAGAGAAGAATACTCCGTAAAACTTCAAAAAGTAACAGGGTTAACTGCAGAAGAGGCAAAAAAAGAACTTCTTAGAGAAACAGAAGTGAAAGAAACGCAGGCAATTGCGAGAATTATTAAAGAAAAAGAAGAAGATGCTAAAAGAACAGCTGCGAAAAAAGCTCAGGAAATATTATTAGATAGTATGAGACATGGAGCTCTAGATTATATTGCAGAATATACTGTTACAACGGTTAAAATTCCGGATGAAGAGATAAAAGGAAGAATTATTGGTAAAGAGGGACGTAATATTCGGGCTTTCGAACAGGCAACAGGAGTAGATGTTGATTTGGATGAAGAGGGAATAATTAGACTTTCTTGTTTTGATTCGGTCCGACGCGAAACTGCGAAAAGGGCTCTTGAAAAACTTCTTAAAGACACTAGAATTCAACCATTTAGAATAGAAGAGATTGTTAATCAGACCAAGCAAGAATTGGAAAAAGTCATGCTTGAGGAAGGTGAAAAAATCGCTCATGAAGTCGGAGTATTTAATTTACCAATTGAACTTATGTCTGTTTTGGGACGTTTTAAATTTAGGACTTCATATGGACAAAATCTTATCGTTCATACTCTGGAGGATGTAAAAATCGGAATACATATTGCATCAGAAATCGGAGCAGATGTAAATATTGTAAGGCTTGGTTGCCTTTTTCATGATATAGGTAAGGTAGTTGAAGGAGAAGGAAGTCATGTAAGCTTAGGAGTTGAGCTTTTGAAAAGATTCAATATTCCTGAGAAAATCATAAATTGTGTTGCTGAACACCATGAAGATAAGCCTTTTTCTTCCGTAGAGTCAATGGTGGTTCATATAGCGGATTCAATTTCAGGAGCCCGTCCGGGAGCGCGGTTTGAAGACATAGAAGGATATTCCAAAAGACTAAGGGATATGGAGGAGATTGCCAAAAAATATGAAGGCGTGGATGATGCATATGCATTTGAAGCAGGTCGGGAGCTTCGAGTTATTATAAATCCGGGAAGATTGGATGATGCGGAAACAACAATAATTGCAAATAAGATAAGAGAAGAAGTGAGCCGTTCTCTGGCAGTTCCGGGAGAAGTTAAAGTTACAGCAATTCGTGAATTCCGCGCTATTTCTTCAGAGACTTCAGCTTAATTTTTAAATAAAAATTTTGATATCTTGACTTAAAGATGATTTCATTGTATTTTTAAGCTAATCATAAGAAATTTTTGCCCAGAAAGGGGTGATTAAAAATGACAAAAAGAGAATTAATAGAAGTTGTTGCTAAGAAAGCAAATTTAACCAACAAAGCAGCAAGGGACGGTGTTCAAGCTGTTATAAACTCCATTAGAGATTCTTTGAAACGAGGAGAAAAAGTAGTTATTACAGGATTTGGAACTTTTTCTGTTCGCCAAAGAGTTCAAAGAGTCGGTCGTAATCCAAAAACAGGAGAAAAAATAACTATAGCAGCAAGAAAAGCGCCTGGATTTACTCCGGGTAAAACACTTAAAAAAGTAATAAGATAAATCCACGCACCTTTTCCAAAAATGAAATTGAAAAAGTGCAGGAAGCTTGTTTTTAAGTAGTAAATGTACTAAAATACATTTTGCTCTAGGAAGAAGATCCGTTAGTCGCCTTAGGCGACAGGAAAGTCCAGACAGACGTAAAGACGGGGATGGAGCGTAAGCTCCGACTAGAAATAGCTGGTATTCTAACTGTTTGCTCACATGTGCAGTTAGAAGCAGGTTCTGAATTAACAGGACTTGAGAGCAACAGAGACGAGTGAGAGTGAAACGGGTAATCCCACCTGCTGCAACTTTCGAACGATGCGTTTGATCATCTTTACGAAAGCATCAAAGAAAGGCATCACCTAAAAGGTGACGTATGTGACTAAATATCACAAACGAGATAGATTACGGACTAAAACAGAATCTGGCTTACTTTCTTCCTAGAGCATTTTTATTGGGCTGAACAAAGCATTTTATATTCACAGTTAATACATAGGACACTTTTGCTACATTTAAAATCACTTTTTTCAATTTCCGTAATTTTCTCAATAAGTTCATCTTCTAGTCTGTCAAGGTCATCCTGTTTGAAATTCATAGATTTCTTAGTATTTTTTTCCAGGAAGTGAAGTGTTAAGGTGATATCTTCGGGGCGGCGATTAAGGACATTATCCTTTACTCGTGTTGCTGCCAGGGCATACATAGCAAGTTGCAATTTATGTGCTTTTTCTGCTTTGGGATTATCTATGCCTGTTTTGTAGTCAATAATTTCAATACCTGATCCCTTTTTATCTATACGATCAATTTTGCCAAAAACCTTAACGCCATTTTTTAAAACAAAAGAAAATGGTAACTCAAGTTCCAATAGTTTGGCTTTAGTTTTAAGTTCTGTTTTGTAAAATTCTTTCAATATTTTAATTGCTTGGGAAAAGCGTTCTTGTTCATGCTTTTTCCCGTCATATCCTTCACTTATCCATTCTTTCTTAAGTATTTCATTCAATCTTTTGAGCGATAGACTACTTCCTTCCTGAATTTGTTTATAAAAATTATATAAAGTGTTATGTATTGAAATACCAAAACTTTGAACGCTAGCTGTGGGGGTTGGGAGATTAAAGATAACTTTAGCTTTATAGTGTAATGGGCATATGTCAAACATTTGCAAATTTGAGAAAGTAATATAGCTTAATTTGAGCGGAAGTTTTTCTTCCTGCTTTTCGACCTGATTTTGATAAGCAGAAAGAATTTCCGGAAGAGATAGTTGCTGAGTATCATTTTTTACATTTTCTTTCAGGAGCTTAGGAAGAGCATCATAGATAAAAGGAGATAATTTTCTAGGCCGTTTTCCGGCTCCGTAATAATCTGAAACCGTAAAATACAGTCTTTCTTTCGCCCGCGTCATTCCAACATAAAAAAGTCTGCGTTCCTCTTCCAAATGAAAATCACTATCGGAGGGAATATTTTCCTTGAGAATTCCACTTGGGAGCGGAATTTTTTCACTTCTTTCTCTTGACGGGAAACGGTCTGATACAAGATTTACCATAAATACTACTTTAAATTCCAGACCTTTTGAAGAGTGTACAGTCAAAATATTTACAACATTTCTATCTTTTACGTCTACATCTGCGGCTGTAGGACTGTCTCCCATTTGAAGCATAAGATTTAACCATTCATAAAGAGTAAAAATATTAGTGTTGGGCCGTTCGGTTTCAAAGCTTTTAACTCTGTCAAAAAATTTAGCAATATTTTGGACTCGGCGTTCGTCTCTAACAGAATACGTAGAATTAAATGTTTCAAAAAGTTTTGAGTCCACCAAAAAATAATAAAGAATTTGTCCGGCTGAATTTTTTTTACTTTTTTCCAGATGTCTTACAGTCATCTCTCTAAACTTTACAAGTTTTTCCTGTGTGGTGGGTTTTAAAAATGATTGTTCAACATTAAAAAGAGCTTCAAAAAGAGTAAGATTTTTTCTTTTTGCAAAATTTAAGAGATAATTTAGTTCAATATAGGGAATATTGAAAATATCCATTGAGAGTACTCTAAAAAGAGAAACAGAATCTGAAAGATTGGTCAAAAAAGCAAGATAAGCAATTAAATCTTTTATTTCTTCCTGTTGAAAAAGATATCCTGGTCCTAAAAATTGAAAAGGAATTCTATGTCTTTGTAATGCAATTGTAATAATTCCGGCATGATTGTTTGCTCTGACCAAAATTGCAATATCCTTGTATTCATACTTTTTTTCAGTTAATTCTTTTATGGCTAGCGCTATTTTGTCTGCTTCATCTTCGGATCTTACTTCATGAATTATTACAATGTCTTTTTTGGAAGCCACAGAATGACTTTTAAGTTTTTTGTCAATTCCTTCAACCACCTCAAGTCTATTGGGGTTATTATGCTGAATTAGCTTATAAGCGGCATCCAAAATCGGCTGAGTAGATCTGTAATTATTATTTAAAGTTACAATTTTTGTTTTTGGAAAACTCTTTTTAAATTGTAAGACATTCGAAACAGCAGCGCCTCGAAATCTATAGATTGACTGGTCATCATCTGCAACTACAGTGATATTTTTTTCCTGACCCGCAAGAGCGATTGCTAATTCATTTTGGGCATAGTTGGTATCTTGAAATTCATCAACTAAAATAAATTTGAATTGCTCTTGATATTTTTTTAAAATATTTTTTCTTTCCCGAAATAACAATAAAGTATTTGAAATAAGATCTGAAAAGTCCATAAAAGATTCCTTAATCTTCAACTCCTCATATTTTTTATAAGAATTTGCGAGTTCCAGATATTGTTGCATTTCTTCTGTTGGTTTCTGTTTTTTAATCCAAAGAAGATACTCTTTGGGAGATATATCTTCATCTTTTAGTCTTGAAAAATGGATTAGAAGAGCATCCAGAAATTTTGTCGGATTTCCAAGAGGTCTAAAAATGTCGAGTCCAATATTGAAGATATTTTCTTTAAGAAGCAATATAGATTCAACTTCAGATATTAATTTATATCTCGGATCAAGCCCTATCGCGTGTGCGTCATTGCGGAGAATTCTGTCACAAAAGGCATGAAAAGTAGATATCCACATTTGAGTATATCCATAAGGCATCGCTATATCAACGCGTTCTTCCATTTCACGTGCTGCTTTATCTGTAAAAGTTAGAGCTAGAATTTGAGAGGGAAGGATATTCTTTTTGAGTATTAAGTATTTTATCCGCTCAGTTATTACTGTAGTTTTGCCTGTTCCCGCACCTGCAATGATTAAAAGCGGACCATTTAAATGTTTTATCGCTTCTGTCTGTTGGGGATTCAAGTTTTTCTTGTCCGTCATGTGGCTATTCTAACACAAAGTTAATCAATTATTGTGTTTATCCATCAAGACTTTTTGTTGAATTAATCTTCTGACCGATTTGAGTAAAACCCGTGTTTACATTAGCAAATTGAGAAGAAGCATTATTAATATGTTTTCCTAAAACAACCATGTTTTCTTCAACTTTATGAAAATCCACTTGCAATGCCCGAAGCATTTTAAAAAGATCTCTGGATCTACTCTCTATTTTTTTACCCTCAAAAGATAAAAGGATTGTTTGAAGATGTGCGTACAGCGTTGTAGGGGAGACAATATATACGCGTGATTGTTTGGCAAAGTCCATGATGTTTAGCATGTTCACTAATTCGTAGTATACAGATTCACTCGGAACATACATGAGAGCAAAATCCATAGTTCCTTCTTCAGGCAAAATATATTTTTTAGCAATATCTGTTATATGTTTTTTTACATCTTTCTCAAATTCTTTCTCAAACAAATCTTTATCAATATTATTTTCTGCCTTGCTCATTTTTTGAAAATTTTCCATTGGAAATTTTGAATCAATTGGCAAAATTCCCGCATCTGTTTGGATTGCGGCATCTACTCTTTCTCCGGATTTAAATTGATATTGAATATGAAAACTATTTTTGGGAAACATTTGGGAGATAAGGTCTTTCAGGACCTGTTCTCCTATATTTCCGCGAAGTTTGGGGCTTTTTAAGAAATCTTGCAATTCTTTCATCGACCGTCCGATTTCGCTCATTTGCCCGACCTCATGTCCAACATCTTTGATAACAGTTGCTGTTTTATCCAGACGCTCATTCAGTTGTTTTGAATTTTCCTGCAAAGTTTTGACCATATGAATTGAGGAAGAATCTATGGATGACTGCATTGTTTTAAGCCATTCCAAAAGCGTTGTGTCCGGTTTGTTTTTCTGTAAGTCAGAAATTTTCTTATTGAGCAAAAAGAAAATAACAATAAATCCAAAAACAATTGTTATGAAAATAGACAGCTGACTTTCCATTAATTTTATTATACCATGCGTATATTATAGGAGTATCAAGAATGAATTTATCTCGATGCTTTAAAACATTAAAACAATTTCAGAAGGGTTTCTCTTTAGTTCTTCGAGAAGCTGAGAACTTGACATTAGCCTATAGTTATGTTATAATCCTCCCTCATGAAAGAAGTTGGCAGATCATTTCCTAAGGAAACATTTAGAAAGAAAGGTTTAATTATACCTGCAGCTGCAATTCTAATGGTATTGCTTGCCAGTTGTAATGCAGAACATAATGCTGTTGTTATTGGTAAGGAAGAAATTCCGGCTCGGACTTACGATATATCGGATACAATGGTAATGACTGTCCCTAAAGTAAATTATCTTAAGGTTAAGGATAATATTACAGAAGGCGGTAAAATTACTACGAAAATAATACTAATGAAGGTGGCAGATGAAAACGCTTTTAAAAGTATTAAAGTAGGTCAACGAATAAACATAGAATAACCAGAGAAATAATAAACCCAAAAATATAAAAACACTTCTAGCTAAAATATAATTCTGGATTGGCGGTAATTTTGTCCCATGATATTTTTCCAAGGTAGAAAGGGAAGAGAGTTTTAATTTTATATCGTTAAAACTGAATTAAGCTGGGTGGATATAATTATAGGTTAGTAGGATATTAGCTACTATAAATGTATAGAACCAAAAATGAGACAAGAATCTGTAGGTTTTCTCCTTTTTAAAGACAACAGTTAATATAATTGGCAAAAAAAGAATAAGAAGCGCGGTTCGGAATTGAAAGAGCGTCAACCCAAAACTTGCTTCGTAAACATACTTTAAAACATATTGTCCAACAAAAATTAGAAGCGGAAATATGCCAAAACCTATTCTCTGTACTTCTTTAACCAAAAATTTTGCCATAAGAAGAGACATAAATGGAAAAAGAGGAATAATGTACCAACCCATCTCGCCTTTTTGCGTTAAGGTAAATAGTAAGAGAAGAAAATATGTAGTTGCCGGTACGGTTATAAACTCATTTTTTTTATAGGAAAATAAGGATGAGAAGAAAGCGAAGAATCCAAAGAAATACCAGCCATCATAATAAGATTTATTGACAATAATAGGATTGGAAATAATATAGAAGAGCGTATCAGGTCCAATATTTCTATTGGATTGTTGAAGTAATATTTTCCAAAAAACTTCCGCATCAAAATAAGTTCCATAGATAATATAGAGACCTACGAAGAATAAAAACGTAAAAATAAAAAATATTACATATTTTACTTTTAGATTTTTTGCTACAAAGAAATAGAGAAGACTAAGAAAGCCTACTATTCCCAATTCTTTAGACCAGAATGCTAATCCAGCCAATGTTCCAAGGATTATTGTTTTCTGAATATTAATTTTTTTATAAAAATTCAGAAAAGCATATATGGAACAAAGAAGAATAAGTGTAACTAAATTTTCAGCAAGAACAACTCGTCCCTGAATTGTAAAAATCGTCGTTGTAGAATAAATAAGAAGCGCCCAAATTGCAGTTTTGTAATTAAGTAACTTCAATCCTATTAAAAATACAAAAAGACATGATATTGTAGAGAAAATAATTGGAACAATTCGTACGGTTTTGAGTTGAATTTTTTCAAAAGTATTTTCTCCAAATATTAATGCCCATGCACCTGTGACAATTCCATTTAAGGGCGTGTGATCGAAGTAAGGATAAACTATCGGAAAATAGATTTTTTTTATATTCAAATGTCTTAAGTTTTTGTATTGAGTGAATGCAGACCAAGAAATGGGAATGCCTTTAGTAAGAAGACTTACACCTTGAAAAGAATATGAATATTCATCACTTGTTGCACCCCTTTGCGGATAGATTGAATAATTATGGAGTTTTAAAATTACACCTAGAACAAGAACAAAGATAAATGCAAAAAACTTAATTTTATTCACTTTTATTTATATGTAAAATTTATACAAAAAGACTACGTCTGTCAACAGCAAAATAGTTACGAGGCCGCCTTAGAAATAGAAAGTTATTGGGGTAGTATTAAAAATACTTCTAGTCAAAATATAATTCTGGGTTTGCGGTGATTTTGTCCCATGATATTTTTTCAGGATGAAAGCAAGCATAAGCTCCAATCATGACAGCATTATCTGTACACAGCCATTTTTCTGGATAGAAAAATGGAATTTTTAATTTTGAATTTTCAATTTTCAATTGAAATTCGTCGCGAAGTTTTTGATTGGCAGCGACTCCGCCTCCAAGAAGAATGGATTTTACATTATATTCTTTCGCTGCTTTAATAGTTTTTCTGATTAGCACTTCTATAATTGACTTCTGAACAGAAGCACAAATATTTGCGACTGTTTTAGTGTCGAATTCCTGCATCTTTTTTGTTTCACGCCATACAGCTGCTTTAAGACCTGAAAAAGAGAAGTCAAAATCTTTTGATCCAATCATCGGACGTGGAAAATTAAAAGCTTTTTCGTTTCCGTTTTTAGCAAGATTTTCTATCATTGGTCCTGCTGGATAGGATAAATTTAAAAGTCTTCCTATTTTGTCAAACGCTTCGCCTGCTGCATCATCTCGTGTTCCTCCCAACCATTTAAAATTTTTATGATTTTTAATTACAACTAAGTCTGTATGTCCGCCTGAAACAAGAAGCGCAAGCGCAGGGAATTTAATAATCTTTGGTTTTTGAGCATCAGTTACTAACCAGTTGGCATATATGTGAGCTAATAAATGATTTACAGGGATTATTGGCTTTTTCCAAAGATAAGCTAAAGTTTTGGCAGTTTCAACTCCGATCAAAAGCGATCCAATTAATCCCGGTCCTTGTGTGACTGCAATAGCGTCCAAATTTTCAATTCGCAATTTTGAATTTTCAATCGTTTTTTCTATTACGGGGATAATGTATTTTAGTTGTTCGCGGGCTGCAATGTCAGGAATAACTCCGCCTGTTTTTGAATGAAGAGCAATTGATGATGCGACAACATTTGATAAAATTTTAGCGAAATTTTCTTTGGGATTTTTCGAAACAATTGCAGCTGCGGTTTCATCGCAGCTTGTTTCAATTGCCAATATTTTCATACTTTACTTCATCTCCATTTTTGAAATTATATTTTTCAGAAAGACCGGCCTGAATTTCTAAGACTTTGTCTGCAGGTTCTGTCGGAGTATAGATTGTTAAATATTCGTTATTACTTTTTGGCGGCTGAACATTATTTTTTACTGTAACTATTGTGTTTTGATTGATGTAAATTATGTCAATTGGGATTTTCATATTTTTCATCCAAAAAGAATAGTAATCAGGCTTTCCGAATAAAAAAATCATTCCCTGATTCTGTTGAAGTGATTTGGTTTCTGATAAGCCTATTTCCTGTTCTTGTTGTGAGGATGCTACGGTAACTTTAAAATTCTGATTAGCTATTGTTACAATTTGAGGTTTTTTTGAGAAAGATAATTTTTCCCCTTTTTTTAAAAAGTTGTTTTGAGTGAGATATAGGCCACCAATAATAATAAGCAGAATTGCGGATGTCAACAATATTTTTTTCATTAATTTATTTTATTAATTTTGCGTATTTAGTTGTTGAATGGTCAATAATTTTCTTGATTACATAAATAACCTTGCTTTGCGTTAATCTTGCCTGTCTTTTTTTATGTTTCACATATGGGTCGCCATGCGTAGTCGCAATTATATTCGGTTGTAATTCGACCATGAGTCTATCATAAAGCTTATTATTTGTCATATTTTTGAGCATGACTATATAGTCAATACTCTGAAGAGTAGATAAAATCTTTGCGCGGTCTTTTTGCGAGTTTAATGGTCTTTTATTTCCTTTTTCTTTTTTCGCTTTACTGTCTTCTTCCAACAGCACAAAAAGATAGTTGCCGTATTTTTTTGCTTCTTCCAAAAATTTGATGTGACCTAAATGTAATATGTCAAAAATTCCCCCTGCTACAACTATTGACTTATTTTGTTTTCGTAGCTGTTGAGAAGTATTAACAGCATCTTTTATACTTAAAGTTTTCTTCATTCTTTTGTTCCGCGAAGGAATATCGATTGCCAGGGAGCATAATTTGAAAAAAAGGTTTCGGAGATAATTTTTTTGCCATTTTTCATTACTTCTCTTGTAAAAAAAACTTTTGATCCCTCTGCGCTAAAATCTATTTGCTTGACAACTCCTTTTGCCAAGGTCGGATCATCTTGATATAGGTCTGGAGGAGCAGAAACTCTGCTAGTTATAATAGGGCGGGTTAAAAGAACAGATCTTCCATCTTTGGCTCCATATAGAAAAATAGAGAGTTGCTGTATCTCTGGATTAATTTGGGTTTGGACAAGTATGTAATTATTAGTGTCATTTTTGAATTTTAGATCAACACTTGGAACATAAACAGTGGCATCCAATCCGGGCGGACTGTCTTGTTCATAATATCCGACTCTGTACGCGTGGGCATGTCTTTCTGTAATTGTAAGACCTGCATTGAGAAGGGCTCTAAAAAAAGTAGTTGATACCTGACAAACACCTCCCCCGTCGCCAAGTATTGTCTTGCCATTTTGGATAATGTAAGCTTGTTTATAACCTGTAAAAGCAGAAACATCACCCAAAGTTTTGGCAAAAGAAAATGTTTCATTGGGAGCAATTAACGCCCCATTTATTCTGGATGAGGCAAGAGTTATATTGTAAATTCTACTTGATATCGAATGCTGAAAAAGGGAGGTTCCGGTTCCGATCAGCTCCTTTATTCCCATATTGTTTGCTTTGTCTGTAGATATTTTTGGTTCAAGAGTATTAATCTTAATAAGAATAATTATCTCCTGTGGTTTTTGTTTCAATAATATTGCTTCAAATTGAGAAGCTAAATCTTCTTTTATTTTTTCTATGTCAACTGCTTTACCTTCCTCAGATGGCTTAAATGCCAAAACTCTTCCATTTTGGAAATTAAAAAGAGCATCTATAGGTTCTTTATTTACAGCTTTCACAAAAGGATCTAAGGTTTTGTTGAGTATATCTTCAGAATAATGATAGGATGGTTTTAGGTTCAGTCCATAAAAATATGTCTGGAAAACTATGCTGAGATTAGAAAGAAAATCATCGGATCTTCCTAAACTTATTGCTTGTTTGGCAATAAGGTTTTCATCATAACCAAACTTTAAATCTTTAGCTGAAATTGTCGCAGCCATAGAATCAAGCAGAAATGTAAACTGAGTATTCTCGATAGCTTCATTTTTCTTTTTAAATAATTCCTCAACTTCTTTTTGAGTATATTTTTCGACATGAATATTATTAATTGTTATTCCTGAATAAACAAGATTAGAATTTGTTTCCCTGTAGATAAAGAATGTAAAGCTTATAAACAAAAAGGATGCAAGTATTGCTCCGACAGCGAACCAAAAAGATGATTTTAAGAATTTATTAGCGCGTTTTTTCCGAATGTATAATTTTTTCGTTTGCTTCATTTGATATACTATAGCTGACATATTATACTAGATACTGAATATGGATGAAAATACAATTTTCAAGCCCGTTAATTTTCCTCAAAATGAAATAAGCGTACAGCCTGAAATACCAGTAAGTAATCCGATAACGCTTCCGCCCCCGCCTGAATTGCCCAGCGAGCCTCCTCCGTCAATGTTGTTGAAAATTCTGAAAATTTTACTGGGAATAGCTGTTATTTTGGGCATTATCTTCTTTATTTACAATGTAATTTTGCCCAAGTTTTTTCCGGCCAAAGCCGAGCAAGTAAAATTGACATATTGGGGATTATTTGAAGATGCTTCAGTAGTTGCTCCGATTATTGCAGATTTTGAAAGTGAGCATCCAAATATTAAAATAGATTATTCAAAACAAGACATAGAGCAATATAAGGATAAATTGGTAACCCGTTCGAATAATGGTAATGCTCCGGATATTTTTAGATTCCACAATACTTGGGTGCCTCAACTTTCGAATTTACTTTTGCCATTGCCTAACAATGCTATCTCAAAAGAAGATTTTTCCAATGATTTTTATCCAGTTGCGCGAAAGGATTTAATAAAAAATGGTGCCATTTATGGTGTGCCTTTGCAAATGGATACTTTGAGTCTTTATGTAAATAGGGATCTTTTTCAAGCAGCTGGTCTTAAAATTCCTACAACATGGATAGAGTTTGGAAACGATGCAAGACAACTGACTGTTAAGGATGATAAAAACAATATAATAACAGCAGGAGCCGCAATGGGAACTTATAGTAACATTACTCATGCTCCCGATATAATATCGATGCTTTTCGCTCAAAACGGAGTGAATCTTAACGATATATCTGCTAATCCCCAAGCTGCAAGTGACGCCTTAAATTATTATTCTTCTTTTGCGTTGTCTACAGCTAATGTTTGGGATGAGACGCTTGATCAATCGATTAAAGCCTTTGCATACGGCTCTCTGGCAATGTATTTTGGTTACTCGGGAGATTTTTTTACAATAAAATCTATGAATCCAAGCCTTTCATTTGATGTTTATCCTGTTCCAAGTTTGCCTGGGCAAAATATAACAATTGCAAGTTATTGGGCTGAGGGAATTTCCAGTAAAACCAAACATCAGAAAGAAGCCATTCTTTTTATGCAATATCTCACTCGAAAAGAAACAGCGCAAAAATTATTTGCAGAAGAATTAAAAACAAGAAATTTCGGTGAACCATACGCAAGAGTAGATTTGGCTGAAAGCTTAAGCAGTTCCGTTGCTTATTCTTTTGTTGTAAATGCGTCATCTGCGGTTTCTTCTTTTTTTGTCGATGGAACATATGACAATGGATTAAATTCTCAAATGAATAATAATTTAAGTATCGCTGTGGATTCCATATTGAAAGGAACATCTCCTCAGGAAGCTGCAGAAACTCTTTTTAAAGGAGTTTCTCAGGTTTTAAAACAGTATGGTCAATAAATTAATTGTTTGTGGAGGGACATTTGACCATTTTCACAAAGGACACAGTAGTTTTTTGAAGTTTGCTTGTTCTGTCGGGAAGAAACTTATTATTGGGATAACCAGTGATGAATTCGTGGGAAGATGGAAGATAGAAGGTGGAGGTTGGAATCAAATAGAATCGTTTGAGGAGAGAAAAAAGGCAGTTCTGGATCTTATAAAAAAAAACAAAGTTTCAAATAAGGTAGAGATCGTCAAGATAGATGATCTGTTTGGTCCGACTCTTTCGGAAAGCTTAATCGATGGGATCGTTATTTCAGAAAATACAAAAAAGGGAGCAGAGATTATTAATCAGAAGAGGAAAAAGCTGAATTTAAATCCGCTTAAAATTTTTATTTCACCTTCTGTTAGTGCCGAAAACGGAAAGCTTATTTCATCTGCAGGAATTAGAAATGGCGAAATAGATAGGGAAGGAAAACTTTATATAAAGCCAGCATGGCTTAATGTAGATTTGGTTCTTCCGGAGATATTAAGAAAAGAATTTAAAAAACCATTTGGGGTTTTGAAAGTTGATATTTCAGAACGCCAAAATCAGTTTAATTGGATTGTGACTGTTGGAGATGTAACAACAAAAAAACTTAATCAGCTATCCATCAATCAGAAAATTTCCGTAATAGATTTTAAAGTTGCACGAAGGGAAACATTTTCTTCATTTTCAGATCTTGGTTTCTGCGGAAATGAAATAGTAATAACTGCAGAAAATCCTGCAGGACACATAATGCACGATCTTTTCTCAAAAAGCTTAAATATTTTTAAGTCTAATTTTGAAAAAAGAGTCATTTTTAAAATAATAGGAGAAGAAGATCTTGTTGTTTTGCCCTTAGCGTTAGTAGCTCCTCTTGGTACAATTATTTATTATGGTCAGCCCGAGCAGGGGATAATGAGAGTGGAAATTTCAGAAAAGATCAAGAAAATTGCTTTTGGGTTGGTAGATGAATTTGAAGTACTGAAATGAGCCATTACTAGAGGTCATTGACAAATATTGGGATTTGCTATAGTATTTCCGTACTATCCCTCAAAAATACAACAGAGGGATTTTTGTGATTTTAGAAGTATGGACAATAATAAAAAAATTTATTTAACGAAAGAAGGGTTTGCAGAATTAAAGCATGAATACGATGAATTAACAAATAAGAAAAGGCCAGATGTTTTGGCTCGGGTTAGTCAGGCCCGAAATATGGGAGATTTGTCAGAAAATGCAGAGTATGTTGCGTCACGGGAAGAGCTGACTTTTATAGACGGAAGAATAGATGAGCTGGAAATTATTCTTAAACAAGCTATTGTTATAAGAGATGCGAAGACTTCAAATCATGCAATTAAATTAGGATCAACCGTGACCCTGAATGTTAATGGTAAAAAAGAAATTTTTACAGTTGTTGGAGAATGGGAGGCAGACCCGGAAAATAAAAAAATTTCACACGAATCTCCGCTTGGCAAAGTTTTAATCGGGAAAAGAGTTGGAGAGAAAGTTCAAGTTGAAGCACCTGCTGGAAAAATCACCTATTCTGTTGTCAATATAAAATAATTTAATTAAATAAGGATTTAAGTATTAAGAAATCCTTATTTATCCCCTGTCTTTCAATGTCAGAGTAAGCTCAAGGAATACGCAGAACGAATTTGAGAATATTAATTTCAATGAATAAATTTTAAGAAAAAGTAAAATAGAGTTTGCTTTATTGATAATTATAATTTAAAATTATGCAAGTAATAGAAGGAAATATGTCTGAACGTATGGAGAACTTTTTTAATCCTGCACACCCAAGCCAAAGAGATCCTTTAGAAGTAAGAATTGTGAATTTAATGCAAAAGGAATTTTTATCAACAACGTGGGCAAATGGAGTTTTTTCTAACGCAAGAGAAAAAACTGTTGATTATTTTAAAAATTCGCTTACCAATTTAGAAAATCCTTCACTAATTCATGATGAAACACAAAAGATCCTTAAAGATTTATCTAATATTTTTAAATCTAAAATAATTTCCGGTGAAGAAAATTTACAAAAGCTTTCTAAGAGACAATCTGGGTTTATAGTTTCTAATCATTTAGGGGCATATAAGTTGACTGGAATACGGCCGCAGGAGTTAGGATTAGAATTGTCAGGAGCAGAAATAATTCATCCGTTTGTTATGTTTTATCAATCATTAATTCCTGTAGCAGAACAATTAGGAGATAATTTATATGAGGCGGCTTATCCATCTGAATATCCAATTGAGACAATCCAAAAAAGAGCTGGTTCTATATTAATTCCAAGCGGAAAGGGAGTGTTTGAAAAAGTGTTAAAAGCTAGTAAAGAAACAATAGCTAAGTATCCTTCAGGGCTTTTTACTATTTTTCCGGAAGGAGGAACTTCTGGAAAAAGAAATGAAGGTGGCCCTTATGATCTTGAAGGATTTCACACTGGTTCTTTTTTCATTGCAGCAGAACTTGATGTTCCAATAATACCAGTAGCGCAGTATTTTAATCCTAATAGTGGTTTTGAATTAGGTGTATTTGAATCATTTATTCCTGAAAGGAATAAGTCAAAGGAATATTATGAAAATATAGCAGAATCTACGCGAGGAAAAATGCAGACATGGCTTAATCAAAGAAAACAATCTGCTGAAATTTCTCTTAAATCTTAATCTACTGCAATTTTAGCTAACAGTCTGTATAATAATTGTATGTTTTGGGTAGATAATGTAGCTTCCGAATTAAAGAAAAGAAAATTACCTTTAGAGTGGGTGGATGATATGAAAACCCCGTCCGGCAAAATTCATGTTGGCGCTTTGCGTGGCGTAATTGTGCATGACTTAGTCTTCAAAGTGTTAAAAGAGCTTAGTGTTAAGACAAAATATACCTATATTTTTGATAATCATGATCCAATGGATTCTCTTCCAGTCTACCTTCCTTCGGCGCAATTTGAGAAATATTTGGGAATGCCACTTTTCAAAGTTCCATCTCCTGTTGAAGGATTCAGTAATTATGCAGAGCATTATGCGAAAGAATTTATGAGAGTTTTTAACAAAATTGGCTGTCATCCTGAAATTTTATGGTCAACGGATTTATATAAAAGTGGCAAAATGAATCCTCTTATAAAAGAATGTCTAGATAAAACTGTAGAAATAAGAAAAATTTACGAAGAACTTTATGAAAAAAAAATTGAGAAAGACTGGTATCCTTTTCAGCCATATTGTCCAAATTGCAGTAAAGTTTCAACAACTAAGGTTAATGGTTGGGATGGTAAGAAGGTTTCATTTGCATGCGAAATAGACGCTGTTTCTTGGACAAAAGGTTGCGGATTTAAAGGAAAAATTTCCCCTTTCAGTAATGAGAGTGAAATTACAGGCAAACTTCCTTGGAAAGTGGAATGGGCTGCAAAATGGAAAGTTTTAGGGATAACTGTCGAGGGAGCTGGTGAAGATCACATGAGCAAGGGCGGATCGCATGATCTAGCAAGCCTTATTTGTGAAAGAGTAATTAATTATCCCGTTCCGCACGCTTTGCCTTATGCATTTTTCTTAATAGGGGGAAGAAAAATGTCTTCTTCAAAAGGCCGCGGATCTTCTGCTTTTGAAATGCTTGAAATTTTACCTCCGGAACTGCTTAGATTTTTAATGGTAAAAACAAAAATTAGTCAACAGATCAATTTCGATCCAAGCGGAGATACCATACCTAAGCTTTTTGATGAATATCAAAAGGCAGCAAATGTATATTTCAATAAAGAAGATAAAGATTTGGCGAGAATTTTTGAATTGTCACAAATAGGCAAAATAAAAAAGCCGCCAAGCATTAGATTTTCTGTTTTATCGCAATATGTACAAATGCCTAACAAAAAAGAAGAGATAGAAAAAGAAGGATTTGAAGAATGGGCTGGTTATGCAAAAACCTGGATAGAAAGATATGCTCCCGAATCGGAAAAATTTTCAGTGCAGGATTTATTACCTGAGGGTGCAAAAAAATTAACTGATATTCAAAAGAAATATTTAAATAAAATTTCTTTTGAGCTGGACAAGAGATGGAAGCCTGAAGATTTTCAAGTGAATCTTTTTGAATGGGCTAAAGAGTTAAAATTGTCGTCAAAAGATGCCTTTTGCGCTATCTACACATCATTATTAAATAAAAGTTATGGTCCGAAAGCTGGTTGGATTATTTTATCTTTGGATAAAGAATTTATAAAGAAACGATTTTCTGAAGCCGCTAATTCATGAAGAAGCTTCTTATTGCCACAACGAATGCAGGAAAATTAAAAGAGATTTCAAATTTTCTTTCAGATTTACCGCTTAAAATTATTTCATTTAAAGACATTGACATAACTGATAAAGTTGAAGAAGTAGGGAAGACTTACAAAGAGAATTCACGATTAAAAGCTTTGTTTTATGCAAATAAAAGTGGATTACCAGTAATTGCAGATGATGCGGGGATAGAAATTGATGCCCTTGATGGTACACCCGGTTTAAAAAGCAGTAGATGGTTGGGAAAAGACTCAACAGAAGAAGATGTTATAAAACATATGGTGAAACTAGCAAAAATTTTTCCTGATCACAAAAGAAAAGCAATTTTTAAAACAGTAATTTCTTTTGCTTTACCTAATGGTAAGATATATAGCGCTGAAGGAAATGTTGAAGGAATTATTGCAAAGAAACCTTATCTAAAAATTCTCAAAGGTTATCCTTATCGTTCGTTTTTTTATTTACCAAAAATAAAAAAGTATTATCATGAAGATCAATTGGACCCAGAGGAACAAAAAGAATATAATCATAGATATAAGGCAATTGAAAAATTAAAACCAATAATTAAAAAAGTATTAAGGATAAATGATTAAGGATTAATTATGTTAGATATAAAATTTATTAGAGAAAATCAAAAAATTGTACAAAAAGCAGCGAAAGATAAGAATATTGATATTGACATTAATCATGTTTTGGAGATCGATAAAAAACATAAAGAATTATCAATCGCTGTTCAAAAATTACGGGAAGAAAGAAATATCCTGACAGAGTCCATGAAGAGAAAACCAACTTCGGAACAAATTAAAAAAGGAAAAATATTAAAAGAAAAATTAGAAAAAGAAGAGAATGCATTAAAAGCAGTTTTGGAAGAATTATATATGCGTTTAATGGAGATTCCCAATTTAGCAAAAAAAGATGTAAGGGTCGGAAAAAACGATACGGAGAATGAAATTCTAAAAAAAGTAGGAAAACCTACTAAATTTAATTTTAAACCCAAAGATCATTTGGAAATTGGAGAAAATTTGGACATTATTGATGTTTTGAGAGCATCAAAAATATCAGGTTCTAGATTTTATTTTTTAAAAAACGAAGGAGTTCTCTTGGAATTTGCCTTAAGAGAACTTGCTTTTGAAATTCTTCTAAAAGATGGTTTTATTCCCATTTTACCTCCGGTTTTAATTAAAAAAGAAGTAATGAAGGGATTAGGTTATATGGAAAAAGGTGGAGATGAAGACATGTATATTACTGAAAAAGATAACTTAGTTTTGGTTGGTACATCTGAACAGTCAATTGCCTCAATGCATAAGGATGAAATCTTTGATGAAAAAGATTTGCCTAAAAGATATGTTGGTTTTTCAACATGTTTCAGAAGAGAAGCAGGAAGCTATGGAAAAGACACTAAAGGAATTTTAAGAGCTCATCAATTTGACAAAATTGAAATGGTTTCATATGTCGTACAAGGGGAAGACGATAAGGAGCATGAATATTTATTATCTTTGGAGGAAGAACTTTTGCAAGCTTTGGAAATCCCATATCAGGTTGTAAAAATGTGTACCGGAGATTTAGGCTTTCCAACTGCAAGAAAATATGATTTAGAAGCATGGATTCCTTCGGAAAATAAATATAGAGAAGTTACATCTACTTCAACAACAACAGATTTTCAATCAAGAAGATTAAATATAAAATATAAAAAACAAAATAAAACAGAATTTGTAAATATTTTAAACGGAACTGCTTTTTCAACAAGACCAATTATTGCGATTTTAGAAAATTATCAACAAGAAGATGGATCTGTTTTAATTCCAAAAATTTTACAAAAATATTTAAATTGTGAAAAAATAATATCAAAAAAATAAAAAAATTAATATCATTTTTTTTGTTTCCTATAAGGCCCAAACTATTATTTTTGAAGCAGAGCATTTTACTTGACAAATAATAAAAAAATATTCACGATAATAATTAGTATTTATAAAAAAGGAGGTGAGTGTTAACATGGCAAAGAAAAAGAAGAAGAAAAAGAAGAAGAAGTAATTGGTAAGCTATTTGGAGCATTACCAATTGATCAGTTGGTAAACCCCTCATCGAAAAATGATGAGGGGTTTTTCTTTTTATTGTGATAAAATAAGTATATGTTTAATTTTGTCGGGAAATTTTTTGATTCGAACGAAAAAGAAATAAATAAATTAAAACCAATAGTTTTAGAAATTAATTCATTTGAAGAAAAATTTAAGAAATTAAAAGACAAAGATTTTCCAAAAAAAACAGAGGAATTTAAGGAAAGAATTTCTTCAGGAGAATCTTTGGATCTTTTACTGCCGGAAGCATTTGCAATTGTTAGAGAAGCGTCTAGAAGGTCTATCGGTCAACGGCATTATGATGTTCAGCTGATGGCAGGGATAGCTTTAGCTGGTGGAAAGATTGCGGAACAAAAAACAGGGGAGGGAAAAACTCTTTCATCAATTCTGGCATTGTATTTACATAGTCTAAAAGGTAAGGGTACTCATTTGGTTACGGTCAATGACTATTTGGCTCGTCGGGATGCTGGCTGGATGGGTCCAATATTTAATCTTTTAGGCATAACAGTCTCTTCAATTATAAGTGAACAGTCTTTTATTTTTGATCTGAATTTTGTCAACAAAGATGTACAAGATCCTAGGCTTTCTCATTTAAAACCAATTACCAGAAAAGAAGCTTACAAGGCAGATATCACTTATGGAATAAATTCAGAATTTGGTTTTGATTATCTGAGAGACAATATGTCGCAAGACATACAGGAAACAGTACAGCGGGGATATTATTATGCAGTTGTTGACGAGGTTGATTCGGTTCTTATTGACGAGGCACGAACCCCTCACATAATTTCTGCACCCGATGAATCACCTACTCAAAAGTATTACGAATACGCATCCCTTATTGATAAATTAAATTCAGACATAGATTATAAAATTGATGAGAAATTAAGAACGGCCCATTTAACAGATCATGGTATTGGGAAAATTGAAAGACTTTATGGGATAAGTAATATTTATGAAAAAGATTTTAATACTGTTTATCACTTGGAAGCCGCATTAAAAGCCAGAACTTTATTTAAAAAAGAAAAAGATTATATCGTAAAAGACAACCAAGTTATTTTGGTTGATGAATTTACTGGACGGCTTATGATGGGAAGAAGACTTTCCGAAGGTTTACATCAAGCGATAGAAGCAAAAGAAAATGTTCCGATACAAAGAGAATCAAAAACAATGGCAACAGTATCTTTGCAGAATTATTTTAGGATGTACGAAGTTTTGTCAGGAATGACAGGAACTGCTGTTACAGAAGCTCAAGAATTTCATAAAATTTATAATCTTTCAGTTGTTGTGGTTCCTACAAATAAATTAATGATAAGAAAAGATAATCAGGATTTAGTTTACAAAAGCGGTCGAGCTAAATTATCTGCAGTTGCTGCTGAAATAGAAGAGATACACAAAACAGGGCAACCTATTTTGGTTGGAACAACATCAATAGATAAAAATGAATTAATATCGGAACTTTTAAAGAGACGCGGTATAAGACATGAAATTCTAAACGCAAAAAATCACGAACAGGAAGCAAGAATTATTTCTAGGGCTGGAGAAAAAGGAGCTGTGACTGTTGCAACAAATATGGCTGGCCGAGGAGTTGACATTATTTTGGGTGGAGAGACACCTAATACGGAGGAAGGATCTGTAAAATTTAAAACATGGCAAAAAGAACATGATGAAGTTGTGAGACTTGGTGGACTATATGTAATTGGCACTGAAAGACATGAGTCCAGAAGAATAGATAATCAACTGAGAGGAAGATCAGGCCGCCAAGGAGATCCTGGATCATCTAGATTCTTTGTTGCCTTAGATGATGAAATAATGAGGCTTTTTGGGGGAGATACTATATCAGGTGTTATGACACGATTTAATATGCCTGAAGATGTTCCATTGCAGCATATGATTGTTTCTAAAGCAATTGAACAGGCTCAGACAAAAGTTGAGGGATTTAATTTTGATATTAGGAAGCATTTAGTCGATTATGATGATGTTTTAAATAAGCAAAGAGAAATAATTTATAAAAGACGAAGAATAATTTTGGAAAACAAGGAATCTTTGGAAAAAGAAATATTTGAAAAAATTAATGCATCTGTAGGAGCTATTGTTAATACACAGATGATTCAAGTAGGTAGTGATAAGTCAACGGATGAAAAAATAGTCGATGAATTTACGACGATAATTCCTTTTGATGATTCTTCAAAGAAACAATTAGCGAAGCAATTAGAGACAGCCGGAGTTATGGAGGAAAAAATAAATTTCTTGACCAATATTGCTCATGATGTTTATACTCAGCGGAAAAAACAACTAGGAGAAGAAATGATGGCTCAAATTGAAAGGTATGTAATGTTGTCAGTTGTTGATACTCTTTGGATGGATCATTTGGATGCAGTAGAAAATTTAAGAGGAGGAATCGGTCTCCGAGGTTACGGACAAAGGGATCCATTAGTTGAATACAAAAATGAAGCATATACAATGTTTGAGCAGTTAGTGAATACTATAGATGATGAAATTGTGCATAGAATTTACAAAATTCAGGTACAGCAAACACCACAGGTGCATCAGCATGTAAAAGAACAGGCAGCGGGAGAAGATGTTGGAATTTCAGAAAATTCAGCTATCAATAAAAAATCAGAAAATACAGTAGTTGATAGAAAGAAGCTTGGAAGAAATGATCCTTGCTGGTGCGGTAGTGGTAAAAAATACAAGAAATGTCACTATCCGAATTAATCTTCTATTTTAAGGACTTCTTTGACCTTATCAACAATTCCTTCTAGTTTTACGTCCGATTTTACAAAATAGTAGGCTGGAGTAGTTTGAAGAATAGAATTAATTACAGAGCTGGAATTTGGACTTACATTGGTAAGAATAATAACCGGAACTGTTTTTCCCCATTCATCAAGTCTTAGTTTCTGAAGCATGATCATTCCATCCACTTTTGGCATGAGAATGTCAAGTAGAATTAGATCAGGATGTTCTTTCAAAGAAACCGATAGTCCCTTTTCTCCATCATTTGCGGTAAGAATTATAAATTCCTGATTCGCAAAGGCTTCTGAAATAGCCTTTTGTACGGCTTCTTCATCTTCAACTATCAGAATTTTTTTGTTGTCCATTACTTCATTATTGTAAATAAGCTTAAGAGTATTTGCAATACCTAGATAGGCAAAGAGATGGAAAACGTTGTTCCTTTATTTTCTTCGGATCTGAAATTAATATGCGCCTTCATTTTTTTTAAAATTAATTTGACAAAATATAAGCTAAGGCCCATGTCTTTGGAGTTAACAGAATCTGCCAGTATTTTTGATTTTCTTTCTTTGGGAATCCCATACCCGTTATCTTTTATTTCAATCAATAGTTTTTTCTCAATAAAATTTACTTTAATATCAATGTTTCCATTCTCTGGAGTATATTTTATTGCATTCTCAATAATGTTTTGGAAGACAATGTTTAGGAGTCTTGGATCTGCCTGAATTACGACTTCTTCTTTTGGATAAATTTCTTGTAAATGCAATTTATGTCTTTCAATTTTAAATTGCAATTTTTGAATAATCTGAGTGATTAAATCTTTCACATTAACCTTTTCTATTTTTAATGTTAATTTATTAGACTGTAGCTGTAGAAGAATAATTAAGGAATCTATAGTTTCGTTCAGTTTTTCACTTGCGTTGTAAATTTCCGTAAAATATTCTTTTTGTTTATCATTCAGATTTCCAACCGATTTATTGGACAATAATTCTAAATACCATTTAATAATAGCAATGGGCGATCTAAATTTATGCGCCATGACATGAAAAAATTCAATTTTTTCTTGCTCTTCCTTAAACAAAATCAGATAGAAAACAAAAGTTATTGATAATAGAGCTAAAAATAATATAAAGACTAACATATTTTTACTATACTAGATTTGTGAATAAAAGTGTAGAATATAAATGGGATAAGCTGCCATGACACAATCACATTATAAAGATTTAAGTTCTCGTTGGAGAGCCAGACACGAGGATCTACAAAAAAGACTTTGGAGCAAACACAGAGAATCTTTGGAATGGCTATCCAATAATTATAGACAATTGGTCTCAGGATCTTTGGGAGGATTAATGCTTTTAGCCGGACAAGTTTCTAATTTTATTCCTTCCTTGCATGCTGCTAATGCTCAAACTTCAATAACTCAAGGAATAGACAAAGAAACATTTTTAATATCAGATTTAGCTAAGATTTTACCCAAAGATGTAGTGCCATTGGGGTCAGAAGAAGAGCAAAAAATTTCAGATATCTTATCTAGAACATATGGTATTAAAGTTACGCCGGAGTTGGATGGTAAAAGGCTCGATAGAAGCTATGGAATTATTGGAGCAGAACAGCATTTAGTTCGTTTCCCGGGAGATAATTTAAGCAGTCACTTTGATTCAGAGGAAGATAAAAAACTTTATTGGCAACAAGGTATGGCTCCGGGATTGGGTGCCTGGAGCTACTTTGCTCCTTCGGAAGAAGCATTAACGCAGAAGGATAAAGATAGAGAAAAATATTACATTGCTGTTCAAACTTTTTTGTCAAAAGATTTTAATAGTAAGTTTGCAGAATATAGGAATTTTTATAAATACAGAAAAATGCTAGTCGTAAACCCCAATAATGGATTGGCTATTGTAGTAGATATTGCGGATGCAGGTCCGGCAGAATGGACGGGAAAGCATTTAGGCGGGTCACCTGAAGTTATGCATTATCTTGAAAGATTTGACGGCAAACAAAAAGGTTCGGTGTTATATTTTTTTATTGACGATCCGGATGATAAAATTAAGTTAGGCCCAGTTGAAATTTAAAAACTGTGAGAAAAAAATATTTTTATACACATATCATAGATACGTCTATTCTTTCTTTAGAATTAGGCAATATGGATTTAACCTCAAAGGAAAGATTAGATTTAATTTCTTTGATTGACTCCAATATCCATCACGAGATTTTAGATTTAATCTTATCAGAGCTTAAACCGGAAGATAAGAAAACATTTTTAATTCACCTTGCCTCAGAAGATCATGATAAGATTTGGAAGTTACTTAAGGATAAAGTAGATAATATAGAAGGAAAAATTAAAAAAACTGCGGAAGATCTGAAGAAAGAATTGCACAAAGATATAAAGGAACTTGCGGATTAATACTTTATTCTATTTTAATACAACTAACCAAAAAACTATTGCTAGAATTATTCTGTAGATGCCAAAAGGAATAAAGGTATGGTTTTTTATAAAATTTAGGAAAAATTTAACCGCCAGAATTGCAATCAGAAAAGATCCAATAAATCCTACCGCAAGAACAGAATATTCAAAAGGAGTAAAAGAGAAATTGCTTTTAATAATATCAAGTCCTGAAGCGGCAAACATTGTCGGGATTGCTAACAGAAAAGAAAATTCTACTGCTACTTTTCTTTTTGTCCCAAGAAGCAAAGCCGGGATAATTGTTGTAGCTGATCTTGATACTCCAGGGATTACGGACATAGATTGGAATACGCCTACTAAAAATGCATTTTTATAACTTATTTTTTCAATGTTTTCAATATGGTGTTCCTTTTCTTTATAAATTTTTTCAAGAATAATTAGGAGAATTCCTCCGATTAAAAGTGCAATGACGGTGATTAAAGAATTCCCTAATAAATAATTTTTTATTATTTTAAAAAGTAAGAATCCAATAATAGCTGTTGGGATAAAAGCTGTAATTATTTTTTTCCAGACATCTAAATTTTTTGTAATTGTTTTCCAATACAAAAAAATTACCGCAAAGATTGCACCAAGCTGAATTATGATTTCAAAACTTTTAACGAAATCAGTTTGAACAATGTTTAAAAGTTTTGAGGCAAGAACCATATGTCCTGTAGAAGATATTGGCAAAAATTCAGTTATCCCTTCAATGATAGACAAAATAATAGCGTGCAGATAATCCATTAAAATTAGTATAACATATGCTACAATAGCCTCATGGAAAAAGAAAATATGGAAGAATCCTGGAATAAAAAAAGGATTTTTATTGTTACTTTTTTAGCACTATTTTTAATGGTTGGAGGATATTTTTTCAAGATCCGTTTTCTTGACAAAAATTCACCGCAACCAGAAGAATCGGTTAAGGGAGTTTCTACTGAAGAGAAAAATATAGAACCGGAATTTAAAGTAAACGTTCAAGAAACAGTGAAGGAAAAAATAGAAAGTCTTAAGAAAGAAGTTTCAGGTCTTGATATAGTAGAAATTGCATCATCTTCCCCTCAAGTTCAAAAAATATTTAATGACATTAAGTCTTTGGAGCAATATCCAACTAATCAAGTTAAAGAAATTTGTAGAAAAATTTGCGGTTTGTAAATTTGTAAATATGGATGAAATAAAAGATAGGGTTAATAAATTATTGGCGAATTTTAATCCTGATAAAAAAAGACAGGATATAAGATTAATTGAGGCAGAAAGCCTAAAGCCTAATTTTTGGCAGGATCATCAAAAGGCTGTATCAAGAATGAAGAAAATGTCCGATCTTCAGGCAGAAATTGCAAAGGCAGAAGAACTCAAAAATTTAATAACTGCCGGAGATTTTGAAAAAGCGCAAAAATTACTGGAAGAACTTGAAATTTTTCTTTATTTGTCAGGAGAATATGATAAAAATTCTGCAATCTTGTCGATTCATGCAGGTCAGGGAGGGGTTGAGGCGATGGATTGGGCGCAAATGCTATTTAGGATGTATACAAGATATTGTGAAAGAAAAGGATTTAAATCAGAGATAATTGATGAAACCTTTGGAGAAGAAGCAGGGTATAAAAGCGTTACCATTACAGTCGGTGGGGAATATGCTTACGGATATTTAAGAAATGAAGCTGGAGTTCACCGTTTGGTAAGACTTTCTCCTTATAATGCAGACAATTTGCGTCAGACATCGTTTGCTTTGGTTGAAGTATTGCCAGATATTGGTGATAACAGAGAGATAGAAATAAAAGAAGATGATTTAGAATGGGATTTTTATAGGTCAGGAGGTCACGGAGGGCAAAATGTCAATAAAGTTTCGACAGCTGTCAGGCTTAAGCATAAGCCAACAGGAATTGTGGTAACAGCTCAGACTGAAAGATTTCAAGCTCAAAACAGGGAGTATGCGTTAAAAATTTTGCGTGCGAAGTTATGGGTTTTGAAAGAAGAAGAGCGAAAGAAAGAAGAAAAAAAATTGAAAGGGGGATATAAAACTCCGGGATGGGGAAATCAAATTCGCTCTTATGTATTACATCCCTACCATATGGTAAAAGATTTACGCACAGATTTTGAAACCGGAAATACAGATACTGTTTTAGATGGGGATTTGGATAAATTTATAGATGAAGAACTTCGTAGGCTTTAGAGGTTGCCAAAAATAAAATTTTATGCAATACTCAAAGTATAGAAATGGATAAGAATAAGTGGGCGCAAGAATCCTTAATTCAAAATCCGAAAGTTTCTCAAAATTCTGAGAATATGAATTCTATTTTTACAAAAAATCTATTTATTTTTCTTATTGTAGCTGCAATTTTTGGGGTAGTAACGGGATATGTATTAAGCAATGGAAATGTGAGTGGTGGTAATACGCTTACATCCGGCACAATAGATTCATCCAAAATATCAAAAGGAACTATTGTAGGCTCAAATGACACAAAAACATTTAAAGACACTGCAAGTGGCACTTTGAAAAATGGAGGAATTAATGGGGAAGGGCAATTTCATTTAGTTAGGCCAGGAGGGGACAGCCAGAATGTTTATCTTGTTTCATCAAGTGTAGATTTATCAAAATTTGTCGGGAAAAAAATTAAAATTTTGGGACAAACACAAGCAGCTCAACATGCAGGCTGGCTAATGGATGTCGGTCGCGTTGAGGTAATAGAATAAATCGTATAACCTCATATGATACGTCTTAATAAAGTTTCAAAACAATTCCGTACTGGAGTTTTCGCGCTTACTGATATTAGTTTTGAAGTAGAGAAAGGGGAATTTGTTTTTTTAGTAGGTCCAACCGGAAGCGGGAAAACCACAATTTTTAGATTAATTACCCGTGAGGCGCTGCCAACAGTTGGTGAAGTGATAGTGGATAATTGGGATGTCACCAAGCTTCCTAACAATAAAATATCCCACCTTAGAAAGAAAATAGGGGTAGTGTTTCAAGATCTGAAGCTTTTGATGGACAGGACGATCTTTGAAAACATTATTTTACCTCTCGAAGTTTCTGGAATAGATTCAATTACTGCCACAAAAATAGCAGAGGGAATAATGGAAAAAGTTGGGATACTCGATCATAAAGATAAATTTCCGATTCAGCTTTCCGGAGGAGAACTTCAAAGAGCAGCAATTGCCAGAGCTCTTACTCTTGAGCCGGATATTCTGTTGGCAGATGAACCAACAGGTAATTTAGATCAAGCAACAGCCAAAGAGATTGTTAAACTTCTGTCGGATATTAATGAAAAGGGCACAACTATAATTATGGCAACTCATAACGAAGAAGTTGTAAAAGCGCTTTCGAAAAGAGTGATCGCTTTAGATAAAGGTAAGCTGGTAGGAATAAGCGGAAAGAAATCCAAGACACATCCAGAGCATTCTGAGAAGAAATCAGCTATTATAAGTATTGAGGATAAGAAGCCGGAAGAAGATTCCAAGCAGGCAGAAAAGAAAAAAGAACAAGATGAAGACTTTTAAAATAACGTGGCGTAATATCAGGCGTTCTCCATATCAGGCTTTTGCTGCGGTTTTTGTAATGACTCTTACCTTTTTGTTTATATCTTTTTTCACTTTTTTGCTTTTCGGATCTTCAAAAGCGATTAACTATTTTGAGTCCCGTCCCCAAGTTACTGCATTTTTCAAAAATGAAGTTAAGCAAACTGACATAGATAATCTCAAAAATGAATTGAATGCAACCAATAAAGTTGCAAGTATGAAATTTGTTTCCAAACAAGAGGCTCTCAAAATATATAAAGAACAAAACAAAAATGATCCATTACTTTTGGAGTTGGTAACAGCGGATATTTTACCTGCATCCTTAGAAATCTCAACAATAAAAATTGAAGATCTATCAGTGATAAACAATATGCTTAAAGATTCTCCTTTGGTTTCGGAAGTAGTTTTCCAAAAAGATGTTGTTTCTGTTTTGACATCTTGGACAAATGCCTTACGAAGCATAGGACTAGGATTGATAATTGTTTTGTCTTTAGTTTCTATTTTTATCATGGTAACTATAATAGGGGTTAAAATATCACATAAAAAGGGAGACATAGAAATTATGGGGCTTATTGGGGCAGGCAGATGGTATATCAGGTGGCCTTTTATGTTTGAAGGTATTTTTTATGGAGGGGTTGGAGCGATATTGGGATGGTTAATTTCTGCCGGTGTATTGTGGTATTCAACACCTTTTTTATCAGAGTTTCTCAAAGGAATGCCTATTTTTCCTATTCCACCAATTCTTATATTTGGCTTGTTGGGTATAGAAATAATAATTGCTGTAATTTTAGGAGTAACTTCCAGCTTCTTGGCAGTACTTAGATATCTCAAATAATATGGTTTATGGTAAAAAAAATACTGTTAATATTTTTCCTTTTTGGACTATTCGTTTTTCTTAAGGATTCTTCAGTAATTGTTAAAGCCGCGGATTGTGATGATAAAACAGGTTCAGAAAAAGTTGATTGTTTACAAAATAAAGTTAATGACCTTAAAAATCAAACCAAAACTCTTTCATCACAAATTTCCATAATGGATAGTCAAATAAGACTAACAGAAGCAAGAATAGAAGCAAATAAAAAAGAAATACTTGATTTAACCTTAGATATTGACACAGCAACCAAAAAAATTGACACCCTTAAGGACGCATTACAAAAAAGGACAGACGTATGGATTAAAAGAGTTGTTGCAACATATGAAGCAGGAGAAGTTAAGCCTCTTGAAATATTTTTGTCATCAGGCAGTATTTCAGATTTGTTGATGAGATTAAACTATCTTAATATTGTAAAAAAGAGTGATGAAAAAACAATCATTGATATTCAGCAGACAAAAAGTGATTATGTAAATCAAAAAGATATTTTTGAAGCAAAGAAGAAAAAAATAGAAACTTTAAAGAAACAATTGGAAGCTTATACCAATCAGTTAGCTCAAGAAAAACAAAGTAAGCAAGTCTTGCTTACGCAAACGCAAGGCAGCGAAGAAAATTATCAAAAATTATTAGAAGCGGCGAGAAGAGAGCTTGCAGGTTTTACATCTTTTGCAACAGCAGGCGGAGCAACACTTGCCAGTTTTGGGACAGGAAGTAATGGTTGGTATTATACTCAAAGAGATCCTCAATGGGGGAACATTATTCTTCCTGGTTCTTCGTCATCAGTGCTTTTGGCTGGTTGTGCAGTAACGTCAGTTGCTATGGTATGTAAAAACTATGGACAAGGAGTTACGCCATCCAGTATTGTTTCTGACTCAAGTAAGTTCATTTATGGTGACTTGTGGAATTGGGCTTTTTCTTGTGACGGAAAAACAACCAATTGGATTGGATCATCTCAAGATCAGGTTAAATCTTATGTCGAAAATAGCAATCCTGTTATATTAAGATTAATTGCCCCAAGCATATCAGGCCTTCATTTCATAGTTGCTTGGAAATGGGATGGAAGTGATTTCATAATTCATGATCCTTATTATGGCCCTGATAAAAAGTTTTCTGAAAGATACAGCTGGTCACAAGTAACAACAGCTATAGCTATACACTAATGTATAGATAATATACGTGGCTTACTAAGCATTTATCAGATTTGTAAATAAGATGAAGGCAGCAGTTACCTTTATTGCGGTTTTATTTTTTTTATTTTATTTTCCTTTTGCAAAACCTGCTGTCGCGGTTTTTAGTTTTAGTATCGCAAGTACTAGTGCTACAACAATTTCTTCGGGAAGTCAGGAAATAGATATAAATTTAAATATTTCAAGTCTTCCTTCTGGTGATTCATATTTCAGAATTGCTTTGCAGAAAGAAAGCGGAGCATATTTTGGATATATAAAAAATAATAATGGAGATTGGTCGTCAATCCAGTCGTTTGATGGAGATTGCACAACGTATTATAAAATTAATGATACGTCGATAACATCTCTAGTATTAAAATTTAAAATTGGAGACGACACAGTCATAAGCAATGGCAGTTATAATTTAAAAGCGCATAGATTTACTTCAACGTGTAAGTCTTATTCAGAGGCTTCCAATAATTCCAGTTTAACTATTGTTTTACTAACCCCAACTCCGACAAATACGCCTACGCCAACTCCGGTTTCGACTTCGGCGCCAACATCTTCGCCAACCTCCACTCCAATTCCGACGCCGACGAAAACTCCAACGCCAATTTCCACAACCAATACTCCAACTTCAAAACCATCAGTTGCGCCCACATCAAAACTTTCATCCACTTCTGTTTTAGGGGAAAATATAGGTAATCAACTAAACATCCCTCCGCCGGAAAATAATCTGATTTCCAGTCAAACTAAAAAACCAGATACTGTTTTTCAGGGGATTTCAATGATATTGGGGATTATTTTAATAGCAGTTTGTGCTATATTAACATCCCGAATAATTAAAAAAGGAGAATTAACGCAGAATGAAGAAGAATAATTTTTTTGGAAAAGTTTTTATTACCAAAAGCCCTAAGGAGACACAAAAGCTGGGCTACAATTTTGCCAAGGCTTTGAGAAAAGGAGACATTGTTTGTTTATACGGAGATTTAGGAAGCGGGAAAACAACTTTTGTCCAGGGGTTAGCAATTGGGCTTGGAATTAAAAATAGAATTATTTCCCCAACATTTGTAATAGTTAGAAGTTACAAGGTAAGGATTAATGATGAAGGATTAATTATAAATGACTTTTATCATATCGATTTGTATAGAGTAGAAAATGAAGAAGATGTTAAAGAGTTGGGAATAGAGGAAATTATAAATAATAAAAATAGCATTATTGTTATAGAATGGGCGGAGAAATTAAAAAGTTATTTATCTCAAAAAAGAATAAATATAGAATTTTATTACAGAGCCGATGACACAAGAGAAATTATATTTAGGTCTTTGAATCAATAAAAGTTTGACAATGCAAACGGGATAATATATATTGTTGGCTAGTCAAACTATGAATCAGACGATAGAAACAAACTTTCTCAATGTTAAAGAAGTTTCAATTTTTCTAAAATTAAGTGCGCTGACAGTTTATAAATATATTTCACAAAAGAAAATTAAAGCAATACATTTTGGCGGACGATACCTTATAGATAGATCTTCACTCATTAAGTTTGTCAAACACCAAAAGACCAGATAAAACTCCTTATTAATCGTATATAATTAAAGTATCATGAACAAAAATATTGAAAAAGCTATTAAATTTTTTAAGGATGGGGGGATAGTTATTTTTCCAACAGATACAACAATTGGAATAGGCTGTAGAATTGACAGCGAAAAATCAATAAAAAGATTATTCAAAATCCGTAAAAGACCTGAAAATAAGTCATTATTGGTTTTGGTTAGTTCAGTAGAAATGGCAGAGAGATATTTACTTCCAATTCCAAAAAAAATTAAAGATAAACTAATTAGGCGCTATTGGCCTGGAAAACTTACGATTATTTTAAAGTGTGATTCAAAAAAGGTTTTATTTCCCGTGAGGGATAAAAGAAATACTCTTGGTGTTAGATTTCCAAATAGTCCAATTCTGTTAAAATTAATTGAAGAAGTTGGGGTTCCTATTGTTGCTCCATCTGCTAATTTTAGCGGAGAAAAGACTCCATTTGAATTTGAAGATCTAAATTCTGATCTTGTAAAGAAAGTGGATTTTATTCTAGACGAAGAAATAGGCTCAGGGAGAGATATATCTACAGTAATTGATTGCACAGTTGAACCTTGGAAGATTATAAGACAGGGAGCAACGAAAATTTCTAATTTCTAATTTTTAATTTCTAATGAATATTTTGGTTTTAGATACTTCAAGCAGCGAAAAGATTACCGTAGGCTTAATTATTAATGGACGAAAAGACATTCAAACTAAGAAAATAACCTCCAATAGGGCGCAAATTATTCTGTCAATGATTGATAAAATTTTGAAAAAGCATTCATTGAGTCCGGAAAATCTCTCAGGAATTCAGATTAATGTGGGTCCCGGATCATTTACAGGGTTACGCGTTGGATTAGCTATTGTTAATGCTTTGTCTTTTGTTCTCAAAACTCCAATAAATGGAAAAAAAGTTGGAGAAGTAATATTGCCTAAGTACAAGTGATATAATGAAAAAAATGAAAGATTTTCTGTCTCATCTCTTCATACCAAAAGAATCCAATAATCATAGGGCAAAGGTCTTACATCATACAAATATATTTTTAACAATCGTATTTCTCTTCTTGGCAAGCTTTTTTATACAGGCAATAAAATTAAAATTTCCTGCTGTTTTAGGTGTAAAGGCAGATATTTCTTCCGAGGAACTCCTTTTATTAACCAATAAAGAAAGACAAAATATTGGTGTTGGTTCATTAATTATTAATGAAAAACTTTCAGAAGCGGCTGTTAAAAAAGCTCAGGATATGTTTGAATACAACTATTGGGCGCACAATTCTCCGACAGGCAAAACTCCTTGGGTTTTTATTAAGTCTTCGGGATATGGTTATGTTTACGCGGGGGAAAATTTGGCAAGAGGATTTACAACTGCAGATGCTGTAGTAAAAGCATGGATGGCAAGTCCAGATCATAGGGCAAATATGTTGTCATCAAACTATGAAGATATTGGATTTGCAGTAAAAGAGGGGAAAATAAACGGTGAAGAAACAATATTGATTGTAGAAGAATTTGGTAATTTACATATGCCTATCGCTAAGAGTAAAATTCAGGAGATTGCTACAGCAGAAGATGCAAATGTTATCCATAAGGATGTTCAGGCAGTTCACAAGCAACCATTTATCAGTATTTCATCTTTGTCTTCAAATATTTATTATGTATTTATTTTTGTATTTATTTTTGCACTTACATTGGATATGATTATTATAGAAAAGAACAAAATTATGCGTTTCGTGGGACACAATATTGATCACATACTGTATTTGTTGTTAGTGTTAATTTTAATTGTTGTTTGGAGTAAGGGGGTTATTGTTTGATGTTAAAAAGAATATCGGAGCATACAATTTACTATATATCACTTATTGTTATACTTAGCTTTGGTTTTTTGCTAGCATACAGCAATACTGATAGGGATTTTCAGATTGGAGTTATTATTGTTACTACTTTTTTCTACGTATTATGGGGTATTTTACATCATCTCATGAATCACGATTTACATGCAAAAATTGTGATAGAATACATACTTATTGGTGCATTTGGTTTGACAATCATATTTTTTCTTTTGAGCGTAAATGGTAACTATTAGAATGGAGAAATATACAATATGAAAGGAGTTGTTCTGGCAGGAGGTTTAGCAACAAGACTCAGGCCTTTGACATGGGTTACAAATAAGCATTTACTGCCTGTTTACAATAAGCCAATGATTTATTATCCATTGGAGGCTATGGCGCGAGCCGGAATAAAGGACGTTCTTCTTACTTCATCTTCTGATCATTCCGGTCATTTTGAGCATCTTCTTAAAACAGGTGAGAATTTCGGTCTCAGAGTGTATTTTGCTATTCAGAAAAATCCAAAAGGTGGCATTCCAGAGGCAATTGCTTTAGCGGAGGATTTCGCAAAAGATGATAATCTTATGGTTATTTTAGGAGATAATATTTTTAGTTTTAATTTAAAAAAGACAATAGCAGAGTTTAGTAAGAAAGAAAAAGGAGCTATTGTTTTTGGTGTAAGAATGCCTACGGAATCCAAACAATATGGGGTAATAGAAATTGATAGTAAGGGAAAAGTTATTTCTATTGAAGAAAAACCAGACAATCCCAAGTCAAACATAGCTCAGACTGGCGTATATGTGTACGATAAGCGCGTATTCTCTTTTATAAAAAAGCTTAAGCCATCAGCAAGAGGAGAATTGGAGGTAACTGACTTAAATAATCAATACTTAAAAGAGGGTACTTTGAAATGTCAGCTTATAGATTGGTGGATAGATGCAGGAACATCCTTCGACGAATTATTAAAAGCTAACAATTTAGTCGCAGAAAAAGTAAAAAACGGGGAGTTGTAATAAATATTTCTACAATGAGTCAATGGAAAGTTATTTCACAAAAATCCGTATTTAAAACAAAACTTTTTGATGTTAAAGAAATAGTCTTTAAGAATAAAAGTGGAGCAGAAAAAATTCATCATGTTGTTCAGAGAGATGCTTTTGTTACGATTCTTCCATTAACAGATCAGTATGAAATTTATTTAATTTCTCAATATAGACACATGTTGGAAAAAACAGTTTTAGAAGCTATATCAGGGTACGTAGAAAAAAAAGAAACAACTATTATAGCTGCAAAAAGAGAGTTAAAAGAAGAAGCTGGGATAACTGCACATCAGTTGGAAGAAATAGCGAGAATTGAAATGGCGGGCAGTGTTTTTAAAAGCAGAGGACATCTCTTCTTAGCAAAAGGATTAGAATTGGGAGAAACTAATTTGGATGATGATGAGGAAATATCAGTAGCTAAAATGCCATTAGACCAAGCTGTAGAAAAAGTTATGATGGGAGAAATTAATCACGCATCCAGTATGATAGGAATACTAATGCTTGATAGACTAAGAAAGGAGAAAAAATTATGACCCATTCGACAAGCTCAGGGTCATAATGAGTATAATCGAATTATGAAACTTTTAGTTACAGGTGGAGCTGGATTCATAGGTTCTAATTTTATTCTTTATTGGATGAAAAATTACCCGCAAGATCAAATTGTCAATTTAGATAGCCTTACTTATGCAGGTAATTTAGAAAATCTTAAAGAAGTTGAAAAAAATCCTAATTACAAATTTATACTTGGAAACATTTGCGATTTAGATACTGTTGAACAGGCAATGAAAACTATTGATATAGTTGTGCATTTTGCTGCAGAAAGTCACGTAGACAGGTCAATTTTAAAACCTTCAGATTTTGTAATGACTAATGTTGTTGGTACGCAAGTTTTATTGGATGTTGCATTAAACCATGGTGTTAAGCGTTTTCATCATATTTCTACAGATGAAGTTTATGGTAGTCTTGAGCTCGATGATAAGAGTAAATTTACTGAACGAACAAGTTATAATCCCAGAAGTCCTTATTCAGCAAGCAAAGCCAGCTCAGATCATTTAGTAAGAGCATATTATGAAACTTATGAACTTCCAATTACGATTACTAATTGTTCGAACAATTTTGGTCCATATCAATTTCCGGAAAAATTTATTTCATTGGCAATAACGAATATTTTAGAGAACAAAAAAGTTCCGGTATACGGAGATGGCCTATATGTAAGGGATTGGCTTTATGTAACAGATCATTGCCGTGCAATAGATTTAGTTTTAAATAAAGGTAAAGTTGGTGAAACATATTTGGTAGGCGGAAGCACTCAGGACATCTCAAATATAGAAGTAATTAAAAAAATATTAAAAATTATGGGAAAAGATGAGGATTCTATAGAGTATGTTAGGGACCGGCCCGGACATGACCGCCGTTATGCTGTTGATTGGTCAAAGATTCAGAACAAATTAGGATGGAAACCTCTTCATGATTTCGATGAATGGCTTGAAAAAACAGTCACATGGTATAAAGATCAGGAAAATTGGTGGAAAGATGTAAGAACCGGTGAATATAAAAAGTATTACAAAGAGCAGTATGGAAATTTATGAAGATTTTGGTAACTGGGTTAACGGGATTGATCGGGTCAAGAATTGTAGAGCTTCTAAAGGATAAATACGAATTCGAAAATTTAAGTAGATCTTCTGGGGTAGACATAGCTGATAAAAATCAAGTGTTCGAGAAAATAAAAGCTTCTGATGCTCAAATTGTGCTTCACTTAGCTGGGAAAACCGATGTTGATGAGTGTGAATTAGATAAGTCTTTGTTGCAGAATGGAGAAACCTGGAAAATAAATGTTGACGGAACAGAAAATGTTGCAGATGCCTGTTCGCAAACGAATAAAAAACTCATTTATATATCAACGGATTTCATTTTTGACGGCACGAAAGAAATTTATAGAGAAGATGATATTCCGAATCCAATTAATTGGTATGCGCAAACAAAATATGAGGGAGAAAAAATTGTTCAGAAGCTAGAAACGCCTTGGACAATTATCCGTATTGCCTATCCTTACAGAGCAAGTTTTATAAAACTAGATTTTTTTAGAACGATTTTAGGAAAATTGCAGGAAAAAAAGCCGGTTATAGCAATTACTGATCATATTTTTACGCCAACATTTATTGATGATATAGCTATCGCTTTGGATATTCTTATTGTGAATAATTCCCAAGGAATATTTCATGCTGTAGGAGGGCAAAGTTTGACGCCTCTTGATGCTGTAAATTTAATTGCGGATGAATTTGAGTTGGATAAATCTAAAATAAGTAAAATCACAAGGTCGGAATTTTTCGATAACCGCGCACCTAGACCCTTTCAACTAGCACTAAAAAATGATAAAATAACTAGATTGGGCGTTCGGATGCGAACATTTGAAGAAGGAATAAAAGAAGTAAAATCGCAAATTAATTTATGACAATAACTTTTGTAGGACATGGATATGTAGGCCTCGTAACCGCTTCTGTTTTTGCAGAATTGGGCAATACTGTATGGGTCGTTGGGCATACAAAAGAGAAAATAGAAAATCTCAAAAAAGGAATATTACCCATTTATGAACCAGGACTTGAAGAAATCGTAAAAAGGAATGTTAAAGCAAAAAGATTATTGTTTACCCTAGATTATAAAGAATCAATTTCAAATTCAGACGCAGTTTTTATAGCAGTTGGTACTCCTCCTTTACCAACAGGTGAAGCTGATTTGTCAGTTGTTTTTGAAGTTGCCAAGAAAATCGGAGAGAATCTGGAAGGATATACAGTCGTTGTAACAAAAAGTACAGTGCCGGTTGGAACAAATAAGAAAACAAAAGAAATAATCAATGCAGCGAAGCCCGAGGGAGTGACGTTTGATGTTGCATCTATTCCTGAATTTTTAAGAGAAGGACAAGCTATATCAGACACTCTTCATCCCGATAGAATTGTAATAGGTACAGATTCAAAACCCGCAGAGAAATTATTGATTGAGCTTCATAAATCTATAGATGGAAATTATGTGTTAACCAATATTGAAACTGCGGAAATGATTAAATATGCCGCTAATTCATTTTTGGCCACAAAGATTTCTTATGCTAACGCAATTGCCCACCTTTCAGAGTTAACTGGTGCGGATGGATCAATGGTGTTAGGAGCAGTAGGGCTTGACAAGAGAGTTGGCAGTCAATTTTTATTTGCCGGAGCAGGATATGGGGGAAGTTGTTTTCCAAAAGATGTAAAAGCCATGATAGCAATTGCAAAAAAAGCAGGATATGACTTTTCTCTTCTTAAAGATGTTGAGGAGATTAATCAGCAGGCAAAGCACAGTATAATTAAAAAAGCCAAAAATTTATTAGGCGGAAAAGTGAAAGGAAAGACGATTGGAATACTTGGTTTATCTTTTAAGCCCGATACGGATGATATGAGAGATGCTCCATCAATTACAGTTATAAATAGTCTTTTAGAGGAGGGCGTAAAAATAAAAGCTTATGATCCTATTGCAATGAATAATGCAAAGAGAATTTTGAAAAATGTTGATTTTCAATCTGATTCTTATTCTGTTGCTAAAGATTGTGACGTCTTGATTATTATGACTGAGTGGAATGAATTTAGACAGCTTGATTTAGAAAAAATAAAAAAATCCATGAGAAAACCAATTCTTCTGGATGGAAGAAATATCTATGATCCTCAAAAGTTAAGAGAAATAGGATTTGTATATGCAGGAGTTGGGCGATGAAAAAAGTATTGATAACCGGAATTACGGGATTTGCCGGAAGCTATCTTGCAGAATACCTTCTTTTAACTAAAAAATACGATATCAGCGGAACCTATTTGTTTGAAAAAAGCTTAAATAATGTTGAAGATGCGAAAGGTAAATTAAGCTTAATAAAAGCAGATTTATCTGAGGAGAAAAGCGTTTTTAAAATTGTTAAAGATGTGTCTCCGTCGATAATTTTTCACTTGGCTGCTTTGACTTCTCCAGCAGATAGCTTTAATAATCCTACTAAGACTTTAACGAACAATATCTCCTTACAGGTTAATCTTTTAGAGGCGGTTAGAAAATATAATTTATTAAATACAAAAATCTTAATTGTTTCTTCTGCAGATATTTATGGATTGGTAAAAAAAGAGAATTTGCCTATTGATGAGCAAACGCCATTAATACCAACGAGTCCTTATAGTGTGTCTAAAATAGCGCAAGATTTTTTGGGACTTACGTATTTTCTATCTTACAATCTTAAAATAGTCAGAGTAAGACCCTTTAATCACATTGGTCCTAGGCAATCTCCGAATTTTGTTATTTCTTCCTTTGCGAAGCAAATTGCAGAGATAGAAAAAGGTAAAAGAGAGCCAATTTTACATGCTGGAAACCTTGAGACAAAAAGGGATTTTACAAATGTTAGGGATATGGTTTACGCCTATAATCTTGCAATTGAAAAAGGAAAATGCGGAGAGGTATACAACATAGGGTCCGGTATCTCTTATAAAATATTCGATATTTTGGATAAATTAGTTTCCATGTCTTCATCTAAGATAAAAATAGAAAAAGACGAAGCTTTATTTAGGCCAAGCGATAATCCTGACTTAGTCTGTAATGCTGGTAAATTTACAAAGCTTACAGGTTGGAGACCGCAAATTTCCATAGAAACAACACTTAAAGATACTCTGGACTATTGGAGGAATATAATTTAGAATTATTAAAGATATACTTTTATGAAAAAAGCTTTGATAACGGGGATTACAGGGCAAGATGCCTCATACCTTGCGGAATTTTTGCTTAAAAAAGGCTATAAAGTTTTTGGAACAACAAGGAGATCAAGTACTGTTAACAATGAAAGAATAAAGCATATTCAGGATAAGATTACTATTTTACAGGGAGATTTATTAGATCAAGGATCATTATCGTCTGCCCTTATGGAGTCACAGCCTGATGAAGTCTATAATTTAGCTGCTCAATCTTTTGTTCAAACCTCCTGGAATCAACCAGTTTTGACAGGAGAATTTACAGCTTTAGGAGTAACTAGGCTTCTTGAGGCAATTAGGAATATAAATCCGAAAATAAAATTTTATCAAGCATCCAGTTCAGAAATGTTTGGTAAAGTAATAGAAACTCCGCAAAAAGAAACTACAAGATTTCATCCAAGAAGTCCTTACGGAGTTGCTAAAGTTTATGGTCATTATATAACTGTAAATTATCGGGAAAGTTATGGTATTTTTGCTTGTTCGGGTATTCTTTTTAACCATGAATCTCCAAGAAGAGGCTTGGAGTTTGTAACCAGAAAAATAAGTCATGCTGTAGCAAAAATTAGTTTGGGTAAGCAGGATTATCTTGAACTTGGAGCATTAGATCCAAAACGGGATTGGGGATTTGCAGGGGATTATGTTGAGGCAATGTGGCTTATGCTTCAGCAAGGAAAGGCAGATGATTACGTTATAGCAACAGGTGAAAACCATAGTGTTAGAGAATTTTTGGATTTGGCTTTCAAAACAGTTGGAATTTCAGATTGGAGCAAATACGTTATTTCTAATAAAATATCCCATATGAGACCTGCTGAAGTAGATTATTTAATAGGAGATGCGAGTAAAGCCAGAAAAATATTGGGATGGAAACCAAAAACAAGCTTTAAAGAATTAGTTGAGATGATGATTAAAGCTGATTTAAGTCAGGAGAAAAAAGAAAAATAATGTTATGCAGACTGTTTTGGTCGCTGGAGGAGCAGGATTTATTGGATCTCACCTATGTAAAAGTTTATTAAAAGATAATTATAAGGTTATTTGTGTTGATAATTTTATAACTAGTGACAAGGATAATTTAAAAGATCTTTTAAAAAATCCTGAATTTACATTATTAGAACAGGATGTTACACAATCAATCCAAATCCGCCAGCTGGCGGATCAAAATTTAGATTATGTTTTTCATTTAGCCAGTCCTGCATCTCCAAATCAGAAAAGTGCAAAAAGCTATATTAATCATCCAATAGAAACCTTACTTGTTAATTCACAAGGAACACATAATCTTTTAGAATTAGCTCGTCAATTTAATGCAAAGTTTTTATATGCTTCTTCTTCGGAGGTTTACGGAGATCCTGCAATATCTCCTCAAAAAGAAGATTATTTTGGCAATGTTAATCCTAACGGAATAAGATCTGTTTACGATGAGGGAAAAAGATTTGGTGAGGCAATTACTTTTAGTTATGTCAGGAAATATAGTTTGGATGCCCGTATTATCCGTATTTTTAATACATATGGGCCAGTAATGCAGATTGATGATGGAAGGGTTGTATCTAATTTTATAAACCAGGCAATAGAAGATAAACCTATTACAGTTTATGGAAAAGGTACTCAAACAAGAAGTCTTTGTTATATTGACGATATGATTTTTGGAATAAGATTGGCAATGTTTACCCCAAATACAAAAGGAAAGATTTTTAATTTAGGTAATCCAGACGAGCGAAGTATTTTGGATATCGCAAAGCTTATTAAAAGTTTGACAAATTCAAAATCTGAAATTGTCTTTGAAGATTTACCGGAAGATGATCCAAAAGCCAGAAAACCAGATGTCTCTCATGCGAAAGAAGCTTTAGTTTGGGAGCCTAAAATTACAACTGAAGAGGGTTTAAAAAAAACAATAGAACATTTTAAGAGCATATGAAAATAGTTATTATTCCTGCAACGTATAACGAAAAAGGCAACATTGAACGATTAATTACGATCCTTGAGAAAGAAGTTTTTCCAAAGATCAAAAATCATGATATGCATATTTTAGTTGCAGATGATAATTCTCCGGATGGAACAGGTGATGAAGTAAAAAAACTAATGGGAAAATGGACGAATATCGGAATTTCAAGTGGCATAAGAAATGGATTGGGAGCAGCCTACATTAGGGGAATGACATATGCGGTTGAAAAATTAAATGCAGACGTTGTGTTTGAAATAGATGCAGATTTGCAACATGATCCGCACAAAATCCCTGAATTTATAAAAAAAATTGAAGAAGGATGTGATATGGTTGTGGGGAATCGGTATAGCGATGGTGGTTCGATTCCTGAAAATTGGCCTCTAATTAGAAAGGCATTTTCAATCGTTGCTAATCTTTTTGTCAGAACTGTTTTTACAAAATTTTCTATACATGATTGGACAGGTGGATATAGAGCGCTGAAAAAAGAGGTTTTTCTTAAGGAAAAAGCTGAGCTTGATAATTATAGAGGATACATATTCCAAATTTCTTTCTTGCATAAGGCTGTAAGAGATGGATTTAGGATCGGAGAAGTCCCATTTCATTTTAGCGATAGGACTCTTGGCAGCTCCAAAATTGCCCCATTAGGTTACATAATGGATGTAGTTAAATATGTGGTTATTTCCAGGATTAAAGAACTAATATTTGGAAAGTTTGGAAAGTTTTTGGTCGTAGGGGGAATAGGCTTTGTCATAAATTATGTACTTTTGAGATTGTTATCTGATGTGTATCATTGGGATCATTCTTTAGCAAATCTTTTGGGAGCTGCAACTGCAATATTTTCAAATTTCAATTTAAATAATATTTGGACATTTAAGGAAGGAAAAGTAACAGGAGTATTCTCTTATATCGTAAAGCTTATTCAGTTTTATCTAACCTCGGCTTTTGGAGTAATATTTATACAAACTGGAGTCATATTCTTGGGAGACCGGTTGATAAGTCCAAAATATTATCAATTATATTTTGTTGCAGGAACTTTCCTTTTGCTGATTTGGAACTTTACAATTTATAATAAGATAATTTGGAAAAAGAAAGACTAAAAGCTTCTGTATGACTAATCCTCTCTTTAAATTTTTATCAAGAAATTATGACAAGATTATTCTTATTTTTATTCTTGCCGTAGCTTCCTTTTATAGACTTTATCATATCATGGATTATATGACTTTTCTGGGAGATGAGGGTAGAGATGTTCTGATCGTTTATAAAATATTGCATGGAGATTTGACTTTGTTAGGGCCTACAGCATCAGTTGGAGGATTCTTTTTAGGTCCAATTTATTATTATTTTATGACGCCGTTTCTTTGGTTTTTTAATTACAATCCTGTTGGTCCGGCGATTATGGTTGCTCTTTTTGGAATTGCAACAGTCTGGCTTGTTTATAAAGTTGGAAAAGAATTTTTTGGGTCGTCAGTCGGTCTTATAGCGGCAGGATTGTATGCAATTTCTCCTTTGGTCGTTACTTATTCGAGATCCTCTTGGAATCCGAATCTGATGCCTTTTTTCTCTTTATTAACGTTATACCTTATTTATGAAGCAATTCAAAAAAATAGCATTAAGCTTTTTCTTTTGTCGGGGTTTCTTTTTGGAATAACAATGCAACTTCATTATCTGACCTTATTTTTAGGGGTTATTGTCGCATCATATGTTTTGCTGCATCAATATGTCTTTTCAAGGAATAATATTTTTTTAAAGCTTATAAAGCAATATCTCTATATTTTTTTGGGCTTTATTGTTGGTTGGTCTCCATTTTTGGCTTTTGAGATTCGCCATGGTTTTATAAATATAATAAGTATATTTAATTTCGTTTTTAATCCAAAAGACGTTAGTGGAAGTGGCCGTTTTTTTGAAACAGTTAATGATGTCTTTTTTAGAATTTTTGGGAGACTTGTCGCTAATTTCCCGGCATCTGAAAAGATTTCTTTATGGGGGAATTTAAATATCGATTATTGGCATTACTCAGTTCTTGTTTTGGGAATAGTAAGCGTTGGACTTTTGTTTTATAAATGCTTTAAAGAATATAAGTTACGATCTTTGGATTTTGCGAAATTTAGCTTAATACTAGTTTGGCTTATTTTTGGTGTTGGACTTTTCGGATTTTATAAAAAATCTATTTATGATTATTATTTCGGCTTTATGTTTCCGCTTCCTTTTTTTATTGTCGGATTCTTTCTTAAGAGTTTATGGCAAAAAAAAATTGGGAAAATAATAAGTGTATCTGTTGTTTTAACTCTCATTTGGCTTAATAATTTAACACCTCCTTATAAAGCATCTGCTAACGGACAGCTTAATCAAATTGAGGGAATTTCCAAGTTTGTTATGGACAAAACAGACGGAAAACCCTTTAATTTTGCTCTTATTACGGGAGGAAATTCTGATCATGCATATCGGTATTTTTTTAGCGTCTGGCAAAAAGAGCCTGTAACAATTCAGAATACTATAGTTGATCCGAGAAGAAAAACTGTAACAGATCAGCTTCTTGTAGTTTGTGAAATAGTTCCTAATTGTCATCCTTTAGGAAATTCTTTGTGGGAAATAGCCGGGTTTGGCCGGGCAGAAATTGTGGGAGATTGGAACACTTCAGTCGTAAAAGTTTTCAAGCTTGTACGTTACAAGGGAGAATAATTTTTAAAGAAAAACCCCACGACAAGCGCGGGGTTTTAGCTTTGTTCTTGAAAGAATATTTCTAATCTATCAAGAAGAGTATTCCTAACAAATTTAGGCTTTTCCAATCCTGTACATTCCTGTTCCACAGACTGGGCATTTGCCTTTCATTGCTGGCTTGCCATTTTTCATGGTAACTGCTTGAGCGCTTGGATCTTCTCTCTTTGCTCTGCATTTTACGCAATACATTGATGCCATATTTATTTTCACCCCCTCTCTTAATTTAATAATTTAAATTTGGTATTAAAAGAATATGCCTTTTTAGAAGAAAAAATAGAATAATTTGTGCCACAACAATTGCACATGTTAAAGCTCCTGTTTTCAAAAGGTCTTTTAGAACGTGAATATTGGAGTAGAGATTTTCATTAACAGAAATTACAATAGCAGGTTTATTAAGAGGCATGTTATTATTTTTTAGAATATAAACCTGGTGACGATAGTCCGCAATAATTTTTTCTTTACGAGTTTTTTTATGCTTACTCATCGTAATAGCAAAAGACTACACTATTGACACGAGCCTGTCAAGAGGCTAAGATATATAAATATCTATGCCTTCCGATTTTATCCTCTTTGTTTTTTCAATAATTATTTTATGGCTTTTTGTAATTTCTTTTTTTCTTTGGAGAACTTTGTCTCATTACAATAAATTGGGACAAGGATTAAAAGAGAAAAATTTTAAATCAATTATGGAGAATCTTTTGAAAGATGTAGATGTTGCTAAAAAGGATATTGATAATTTAGAATTATATTGTGATAAAATACAAAAAGACGGTCTTTTACATATTCAAAAAATAGGTTTGATTAGATTTAATCCATTCAAAGATACGGGAGGCGATCAAAGTTTTATTTTGTCTTTGATTGATGCAAATGATACTGGAGTAGTAATATCCGGTTTGTATGCACGCTCCGGCACAAGATGGTATGCAAAAAGAGTTATAAAAGGTAAAGCTGTAGAGCATGAGTTATCTGAGGAGGAAAAGAGAGCTCTTAAAGAAGCAAAATCTTAAAAACTATGAGTAAAAATAAATTATTAAGCGTAATTTTAATCGTAATTATTTATTTGATTTTTACTGGCGTATCGTATATGTTTTTTTCTGGAAATTCAGTAGCTTCCAATGCTAAAACTCCAATTCCCACAATTGGAATATCAGGAGATTTGGTGTTTGATAATACTTTGCCGAAAACAGAATCTTGTCCCATGAATGGGACGCTTTATTCAAAACAACAGAAAGATTGGTGGGAAAAACATCGGCCTTTGGGCATAATGGTTGAAAATCATCAGGAAGCTCGTCCACAATCGGGTTTATCTTCTGCTGATGTTGTTTATGAAGCAGTTGCGGAGGGCGGTATAACCAGATTTTTATCTATTTTCTATTGCCAAAGCGCTGAGGAGGTTGGTCCAATTAGAAGTGCTCGAACATATTTCTTGGATTTTGTTTCAGAATATGGGGCAAGTCCATTGTATGCTCATGTTGGGGGAGCCAATCAAGACGGTCCGGCAGATGCATTAAGTCAAATTGAAGATTATGGTTGGTCAGAAGTTAATGACATGAACCAGTTTTCTATTGGCTTTCCAACATTTTGGAGAGATTATGATAGATTGGGTCATCCGGCAGCAACGGAACATACAATGTACTCAACAACGGAAAAGCTATTGCAATTTGCTGCAACTTCAAGGGGATTAAAAGTTAAAGATAAAAATGGAATACCTTGGACAAAAGGTTTTATTCCATACGCTTTTAAAGAAGATGCTTCAACATCTCAAAGGCCGACATCCCAAACAATTCATTTAGAATTCTGGACAACAAATTCTGCTTATGCAGTAGATTGGATATATGAGCCAATTGCTAATATATACAAAAGGAATAACGGAGGAGTTGCACATATAGACCGGAATACTAACAAACAATTAACTGCAAAAAATATAGCTGTTTTAAGAATGGTAGAAACTAACGCAAATGATGGATATGAAAACAATCTGCATTTACTGTATAAAACAAAGGGGTCTGGTAAAGCAAGTATTTTTATGGACGGAAAGCAAGTTATGGGTACTTGGAAGAAAGATAGTAGAACAGCCAGAACATTACTATTTGATGGTGCAGGATCGGCTATAAAATTTGATCGAGGAACAATTTGGTTCGAAATTCTGCCCACGGATGGAATAGTGACTGTTAAATGATGTATAATCAGGGCAAGAATTTATGTTATCTGATTTAATTACTTCACAATCCAGAATAAAACTTCTGAATGTTCTGTTGGCGCAACCTTCAGAAATGTTTCACGTCAGAGAATTAGTGCGAAGAACAGGAGATGAAATTAATGCAGTGAGACGTGAACTTTTGTTTTTGGAAAAAAAAGGAATTTTAATAAGAGAACCCCGTGCCAATAGAGTATATTATTCGCTGTCCAAAAATTACCCTTTTTATTTTGATCTTTTGAGAATGGGTTCAAAAATCATAGGTTTGGGTGAAGCAGTACTGAAAAACCGGGTTAAAATTGGTCGCATAAAGTATGCAATGTTTTCGGGAAAATTTGCAAGAAGAATGGAAAAAAACCCAACAGACGTAGATTTTATTATTGTGGGAACAATTGTATTGCCTGAATTGGCGATTCTAATAAGAGATGAGGAGAAAAGATTGGGGAGGGAAATCAATTATACAGTAATGACGGAAGAGGAATTTTTATTCAGGAAGAAAAAAAGAGATCCATTTATATTGTCTGTCCTTTTGGGATCTAGAGTTATGCTTTATGGGGACGAGGAAAGTATGCTGGCATGAAAAAGAACCCGCGGTCTCTTCTTTGGATTATAATCCTTTTAACAGTTTTAGCGATTTTAGTTAATCTACCTTCAAAGGGTTTTCTTTCTGTAACTAAATCTTTAACCTTTAAAAAGGGGTTAGATCTTGCAGGCGGTACAAGTCTGACTCTTAAGGCGGATATGAAAAATATAGCTCAGGCTCAAAGAGGAAAAGCTTTGGAATCAGTAAAAACAGTAATAGATCAAAGAACAAATTATTTTGGAGTATCAGAGCCAATTGTTTACTCTTCAGTTAATGGGAATGATTATCGTATAATTGCAGAGTTGCCAGGAGTTGGTATTGAACAGGCAAAAAATATAATCGGTACAACTGCTCAGCTTTCTTTTTGGGAGCCAACAGCAACCAGTTCTTCAGTTTTAGTTAAAACACAGGCGGACATTCAGTTGCTTATCGCTACTCAATCTGCGTATCCACCCAGTGTAGTTGTTGCATTGGGAACATATCCTAATAAAACAAGCCTTGGTGGATCAGACCTCAAAGAAACAAGCGTTGGTTTTGACCAGAATAGTGGTAAGCCGGAAGTTCAACTAAAATTTACGTCTCAAGGTGCAAAAAAATTTGCAGATATTACAACCCGAAATGTTGGAAAAATTGTAGCAATTGCTTTGGATGATCAGGTTATTGAAGCTCCCCGCGTAAATGTGCCCATATTGACAGGAGATGCTGTTATATCAGGAGGATTTACGGTAGAATCCGCAAATGCCTTAAGCAGATCTCTTAATGCGGGAGCATTGCCTGTTCCTCTTTTGTATCTACAGCAGCATACTGTGGATGCAACTTTAGGAAATGATGCTTTATTAAAAAGTATTTTTGCAGGAGTTTTAGGGATTATCATAATAGCTATTTTTATGACTACTCTATATGGAAGGCTTGGAATTATTGCAAGTATAGCCTTGATAATATACGCTTTATTAGTTATTTCAATTTTCAAAGTTAGCAGTATTACTCCGTATGCAATTACTCTTACCCTTTCCGGTATTGCCGGATTTATTCTTTCAATTGGAATGGCTGTTGATGCGAATATTTTAATCTTTGAAAGAATGAAAGAAGAAAAAAGAGCTGGTCGGTCGTGGCATGAAGCATTGGAATTGGGATTTTCAAGAGCATGGACGTCGATCCGGGATTCCAATATTTCAAGCCTGATAACGTGCTTTGTTTTGTATCAATTTGGAACAGGATCTGTCAAGGGATTTGCCTTGACTTTAGCTATTGGAATTTTGGTTTCTATGTTTTCGGCAATCGTTGTAACAAGAACATTTTTAAGAGTAATTTATAAATAATATGAATATAATAGGGCATAAGAATTGGTATTTTGGACTATCTTTGTTAATTATAGTTCCGGGAATTATTGCAATTTTTCTGTGGGGATTAAATCTTTCTATTGATTTTACCGGAGGTTCGCGGTTGACTTTGTCTTTTAATAATTCCGTTGATGAAAATAAAGTTCAAATAGTAGATAAGGTTTTGAAGGCGGAAAAGATAAAAACCGCAAGTATTGAAAAATCTGACAAATTAATTTTCATTAGGACATCTCCGATGGATCAAAATCAGAACAATAAATTTATGAGTATCTTGTCGAAGGATCTTAAAGGTTTCAAAGAACAGGAATTTGAGACAATAGGGCCTGTGATGGGACAAGAAACAACTTTAAATGCTCTAAAAGCAGTAGTAATTGCGTCAATTCTTATAATCCTTTATATAACATGGTCTTTTAGGCAAGTTCCTAAGCCTACAAGTAGCTTTCGCTTTGGAGTTTGTGCAATTATCGCTCTTATCCATGATGTGTTGGTTGTAATAGGCGTTTTTGCAATATTGGGGCATTTTTTAAATGTTGAAATAGACTCTCTTTTTGTTACGGCAATCCTAACCGTTATTGGTTTTTCTGTTCATGATACGATCGTTGTTTTTGATAGAATCAGGGAAAATCTTAGAAAAATGGGAGGATCTGATTTTCCTAAAACTGTTAATGGGTCAATAATTCAGACAATAGGAAGATCTCTAAATACTTCCTTAACTGTTGTTTTGATATTAATCGCATTACTTTTGTTTGGAGGAGAAAGTATACGTTGGTTCGTTGTGGCTCTTCTTATAGGAGTAGTTAGCGGAACTTATTCTTCTATATTTAATGCAAGCCCGCTTTTAGTTTTGTGGCAAGAGATAATTGACAAGAAAAAAGTTAAGAAGTAAGAGTTTCTCTGACAATTTTACTAACTAATCCTCCGTCTGCTTTACCTTTGACTTTTGGCATTAATGCGCCCATTATTTTTCCAATTTCAGCGATTGTAGCTACACCAGTTTCGCTGATTGTTTGTTTGACAATTTCGCGGATCTCTACTTCAGACATTTGTGTAGGTAAATAAACCTGCAGCATTGTAAGCTCTTTTGTTTCTTTGTCGGCTAGCTCCATTCGTTCTGCTTTTTTAAATTCTTCAATCGAATCTTTTCTTTGTTTTGCCTCTTTTTGAATAACAGTTAGTACATCTTCGTCTGTTGCTTCATATCCCGCGCCACCCTTTTGAATTTCATAATAGTTAATTGCTGAAAGAAGCATTCTTAGAACAGAAGTCTTAAGTTCGTTTCTGGCAAGCATCGATTGTTTCAACTCATCTCTTAATTTCTTTTTAAGCATATCTTTGTAATTCTTTTATTCTATCAGTTTTTTCCCAAGGAAGTTTTAAATCACTTCTTCCAAAATGGCCATAAGTAGCGGTTTGGCGGTAAATTGGGCGTTTGAGATCAAGAGTTTTGATAATTCCGGCCGGACTCATATCAAAGACTGCTCGAATCGCTTTTTCAATCTGGTTATCATCAATTTTCCCTGTATCATAAGTTTCAATATGTACGGAAACAGGCTGCGGAAAACCGATTGCATATGCCAATTGCAGCTCACATTTGTCAGCTAGACCTGATGCTACAACATTTTTGGCAATATAGCGTGCCATATATGCACCACTTCGGTCTTGTTTATTTGGAACTTTGCCGCTAAATGCTCCTCCGCCATGACGCGCCATTCCGCCATAAGTATCAACAATTATTTTTCGTCCTGTTACTCCCGTATCTCCTTGAGGCCCACCGGTAACAAATTTACCTGTTTCGTTAATGTAAATTTTTGCCTTACCGTTCAATAACTTGCCGCAGATTGGTTTTATAACATTTTTAATAATATCAGTACGGATTTTCTTATAAGGAATTCCATCATTGTGTTGTGCGGCAATAACAACAGTTTCGATGCCAACTGGTTTATTATCCTCATATTCGACTGTAACTTGAGTTTTACCATCAGGACGAAGATAAGGGATTATTTTCTTTTTTCGCACTTCTGCCAATCTTTTAGCCATTTTGTGAGCAAGCATGATGGGAAGGGGCATAAGTTCGGGAGTTTCACGGCACGCAAATCCAACCATCATACCTTGGTCTCCGGCGCCTTGGGCCTTATGAATAGCTTTTTTAGGGTTTTCTCCCTGAGCGATATCTCCGCTTTGTTCATGGATAACATTTATTACGGCGCAACTCTTATAATCAATTCCATAATCGGCATTTGTATATCCGATGTCTTTTAAAACATTACGTACTATTGATTGAACATCGACGTAGGTTTTAGTGGTAATTTCTCCTCCGACTAGAACAAGGCCGGTAGTTGTGAATACTTCGCAACAGCAGGCACTATTCGGATCATCTCTTAAAACAGCATCTAATACACTGTCGGCAATTTGGTCACAGATTTTATCAGGATGTCCTTCTGTGACAGATTCTGAGGTAAAATATCTTTTCATGAATTTAGTAATTATAGGAGATTAAGTTGTATTAATCAAGCTCTTTCATTCTTTTTAGCAGAAATTCTTTATTGTTTTTGGATAGATCTTCGTCGACTTCTTCAAAAAGCTTCTGTAAAATTTCTCCAATTTTTGGTCCAGGTAAAATTTTAAGTTCCCTTATGATGTCATTTCCGTCAATCGCAAGATCATTAATTGAAAATTTAGCCGGCCTTAATTGTTCTTCAATTTTTTCTTTAAAAAGTTTTAATCTCCAGCTATCAGCCGGTCTGCCGCTGCCAAGTCTGTCAGCAATTCTTATGTCCATCATATCTTTAACATTTTCGACTCCGATTTTTCTGATAAATCTTCTGATTGCACTATCTGTTTGATTTTCATTAACGCCAAACATATGCCACCTGATTAAATTAACAATTCTTTCTTTATCAATTTTAGAAAATTTTAGCCTTTCACAAATTTCGGAAGCAATATTTGCTCCGGTTACCTCATGATTATGGAAAATTACCAGACCGTCTTTATCTTCGGACATTGCTTTTGGTTTGCCTACGTCATGTATAAGTGCTGCAAACCGTACGGTTGGATCTGTTGACGGACAAAATTTCAAAGACAAAATATTATGAGTGAATACGTCGTCAGTATGATGACGGCCGGGTCTTTTCTGAGAAATTCCAATTCCAGTAATTAGTTCGGGAAGAATGTAATCTAGAAGATTGGTATTTTTTAGGAGTATTATTCCTTCATGCGCATTTTCACTTTTCAAGATTCTTAAAAGTTCAATTCTAATTCTTTCTCCGGAAACTCTAGTAATAAGCGGCGCGTCGGAAATTATTTCTTTCCAAGTGCTTTCTTCAATCGTAAAAGAAAGTTCTGTTGCAATTCTAATAGCTCTTAGAAGTCTGAGAGCATCTTCTTTAAACCGTTCTTTTGGATTTCTTACGGCACGGATTAACTTATTGACAATATCTTTTTGTCCTTCATAAGGATCTACGAGTGCAAAATTTAAAGGTTTATCCTGAGCGAGCGAAGTGAGTCGAAGAGCAATTGCATTAATAGTGAAGTCACGGCGCGCAAGATCTTCTTCTATTGATTTTCCCCAGGATATCTTTTCAGGATGTCTTCTATCAGAATATCCATGTTCTGTCCGAAATGTTGTTATCTCTATAACATGTTTTTGTCCGGAAATTTCAGTGGGTAAGCCAACTGTTCCATATTGGTTATCATAAAATCCATCTTTGAAAATTTTAAGTATTTGCTCCGGAGTTGCGTTTGTAGTCATGTCCCAATCTTTTATAGGTTTTTTTAGCAGCATATTACGGACACATCCACCTACCAAATATGCTTCAAAATTAGCCTCGTGAATCTTTTTATAGATTTGCAAAATTTCTTCTGGAATAAGTTTTATCATACTGCTATAGTATAACAAAGAATTTTGATTTATGAAGAAATGGAAAATTCTAAATAAAGGACAGATAAGCGAGATAATAAAAACACTTTTAGGAAATAGGGGAATAAAGACTAAAAAGGAAATTGAAGAGTTCCTAACTCCAAAATTAGATAGGGTTACAATTGAAAGCGTTGGGATTGACAAAAAACAAACAAAAAAAGCTATTGCAAGAATAAAATTAGCGATAAAAGATAAAGAGCAAATTGTTGTTTTTGGAGATTATGATGTTGATGGAATAACAGGAACTGCAATTCTTTGGGAAACGCTTAATTCAATGGGCGCAAAAGCTATGCCATATATTCCTCACAGAATTGAAGAGGGCTATGGTTTATCTGTTAAGGGAATTGAAAATTTAAAATTGCTAAATAAAAATTGCGGTTTGATTATAACGGTAGATAATGGAATTGTTGCAAATACTGCAGTTGATTTTGCAAACGAATTGGGAATAGATGTGATTATTACCGACCATCATGTTAAGCCCAAGAAAATGCCCAATGCCTTAGCAGTCGTCCATACAACAAAACTATGTGGAGCAGGAGTCGTTTGGATGCTAACTCAGGAATTTAAAAAAAATAAAGCTCATCTTGAGTTGGTGGCTTTAGCTACAGTTGCAGATTTAGTTCCTTTGAAAGGAGCTAATAGAACTCTTTTTAAGTACGGCTTGGAGGAACTTAAAGAAACAAAAAGAGTTGGACTTTTAGAGCTATTAAAAGAGGCTGGATTAATGAGACAATCTCTTGGAGTTTATGAAATAGGACACATAGTTGCTCCCCGACTTAATGCAATGGGAAGACTTGAATATGCGATGGATAGTCTGCGTTTAATTTGTACAACAAATTCAAAAAGAGCAAGAGTCCTCGCTCAATTATTAGGAAATACCAATAAAAAAAGGCAAGATGTGACTTTGCAGACAGTGTTGCATGCTGTAGAAAAAGTCAGAAATCAGAGATCAAAACTAAAAAACTTGTTATTCATTGTTCATGAAAGTTATGAACAGGGGGTAATTGGGTTGGTTGCGGGAAAGTTGGTTGAAGAATTTTATAAGCCTGCAATTGTTGTTTCCAAGGGAGAAAAATTCAGTAAGGCATCAGCCAGATCAATAAGCGGATTTAATATGATTGAATTTATAAGGACTGCTTCGGAATTTTTGGTAGATGCAGGAGGTCATCCGATGGCTGCTGGTTTTACTGTTGAAACAGCTAAGCTTCCATTATTGCAAAAAGCTTTAGAGAGTAAGGCGGAATTACTGCTGAATAAAGATTTACTTACTCGCAGCCTTAGGATTGATTGTGAATTATCCTTATCTTCTATAAATATAAATTTGTATGAGTCTTTGCAGAAACTTAGTCCGTTTGGGATGGGAAATCCCGAACCAACTTTTGTAAGCCGCGACGTTATTGTTAAAAACGTAAGATTGGTTGGTAATGAAGGTAAGCATTTAAAATTATCAGTTAGTAGCCGAAAATTAGGAGTTGGATTTGAAGGAATTGCATTTGGGATGGGAGAGAAAGCAAGAATCCGTATTGGCGATAATATAGATATTGTTTATACGATTGATGAAAATGAATGGAATGGGGAAAAACGACTACAATTAAAGATAAAAGATCTTAAAAAAATATAAATTAATTTTATTTATCTTCCCGTAAGTTTTTTGTGAAGATTTACAGCATTTTGCCTCCGTTTATTTTTTTCCCTTCTCCATTCATCTTCGTTCTGTTTTTTTAGATCTTTTGCGGTTTTTGTTACTTGAGGTAATGGTATTGTTTCCACAACAGGGACATCTGCTTTTGCAATAGAGGTATTTGTTTTTTCAACTTTTATGACAGAAGTATTAGCTTCTGCAGAAAGAGCAACTGGTTTTTCAGCAATGGATTCAAGTAATTTCGCAAATGCCTCATTAGAAACTATATCAGAGGTATTTTTTACCACCTTAAGTACTGCATCATGCTTTAATAGCCCATTTATGCTAAATGCTTTTGCTGTTTGTGGTGTAGTTTTTGTTTCTGCCATACTCATATTTTAAAATGAAAATGGAGCTCCTGCTCCACCTATAAATTTATATGCTAAATCTTTTTACTGCTTGACAGGAACCTGACAGGGCGCTTGTCAAGATTAAGGATGTAATATACAATATTAACTATAAAATGTCAAACAGTAAGACTGCCGTAATTCCTGAAAAACGCATATTAATCTCAGAAACCGTTAATTATGTAGATAAATCAATCATAGTTGAGGGGTGGATTTATCTAAGGCGTGATCATGGTAAACTCATTTTTTTGAGTCTGCGTGATAGATCAGGAATGCTTCAAGTAGTCGTAAATGCCAATGTTTCCAAGGACGCTTACGAAGCTGCAAGAAAGGTGAGGCCAGAGTTTGCGGTTAAAATCATTGGGGAAATTAAAAAACGACCTGAAAATGCAGTTGATAAGAGTTCGATTGCCGGCAGCGTTGAGCTTGAAGCTAAAGAGATTATTATCTTGTCAAAAGCAGAGACTTTACCTTTTGATATGGGAGGGAAAGATCTTAATCTTGAACTTCCAACTCTTTTGGATAATAGATGTCTTTCCCTTCGGCATCCTCATATATCCTACATATTTAATATACAAGCTGCTATTGTTGAAGGCTTTAGAAAAACTGCACAAGACCTTGGATGTACAGAAATTTTTGTACCAACAGTTGTTGCTTCAAGTACAGAAGGAGGAACAGAAGTTTTTAAAATTGATTATTATGAGCATCAAGCATATTTAGCGCAGAGTCCTCAATTATACAAACAAATGATGATTCCTATATTCGAGCGAGTTTTTACCATAGCCCATGCTTATAGAGCAGAACCATCCGTAACAACTAGGCACTTGTCTGAGATAGTTCAGTTAGATTGTGAATTCGGATTTGTTGATTTTGAGATGTTACTTGATTTGATTGAGCTAGTTGTGACTCAAACTCTAAAGTATACACAGGAACAGTGTAGGAAAGAGTTTAAGTATTTCAATGTCGAGGAGATATTTTTTAATAAAATACCAAGACTAAAATTGCGTGAAGTTCAAGAGATAATCTATAAAGAATATGGGCGGGACAATAGAAAGGAAAAAGATTTAACTCCTCAAGATGAGCTTGATATTTGTAAATGGGCAAAAGAAAAACATAAAAGTGATTTTGTGACCATAACTCATTTTCCTACCAAGTCAAAGCCATTTTATACTCATCCGGATCCTCATGATCCAGAATACAGCTTAAGCTATGATATTTTGTTCAGAGGCGCAGAGATTTTAAGCGGAAGTCAAAGGATAAATGAATATGAAAAACTGGTTGCTTCAATTAAGGAAAGAGGAATGAATCCTGATAATTTTTCGATGTATCTTCAGGCATTCAAATATGGCATGCCTTCTGAAGGGGGGTTATCTTTTGGTCTCGAAAGGCTTACGATGAAATTATTGAATCTTAAGAATATTCGAGAGGCGAGTCTCTTCCCAAGAGACATGGAGCGAGTAGATGAAAGGTTTTCCCATTAATTTCTTCAAAAAGAAAAAAAGGCACATTTTTTACACACTTATGTCGTTGTGTCTTTTAATTCTATTGAGTAGCGCTTTTTTAGATTTAACTTTGAGATATTATATCTTTGACAAGGAAATAAAAAAGTTTCCATTGACAATCTCACAATCACAATATCCTGTTTTTAAATCTCCAATAAATCCTGACATTTCAGCAAAAGCAATTATTATAATGGATAAAGATTCAGGAGCTGTGCTCTTTTCGAAAAATCCAAACCTTTTATTTTCTATGGCATCAACTACAAAGATTATGACTGCAATAGTTGCGTTAGATCACTACAGAATGAATGATGTTTTAACAGTTAAGACGGAAGGAGTAGAAGGAGTTAATGTGGGACTTACGATAGGAGAAAAATTATTTTTTAAAGATATTCTATATGCAATGCTTCTTCCTTCCGGAAATGATGCAGCTTTAGCTATTGCGCAAAATTATCCAGGCGGAGAAAATGCTTTTATCAAAAAAATGAATGAAAAAGCTAGGCTGTTTCGTTTGACTAATACCAATTTTGCAGACTCAATAGGTCTTGAGGATAGCCGTGACTACACAACTCCTTTGGACTTAGCTAGATTAGCGTCAAGAGCATTAGATGATCAGGAGTTTTCGAAAATAGTTGCAACAAAAACTTGGGAAATAACTGATATTTCTGGAGAAAATAAATATTTATTAAAAAATCTCAATCAATTATTGGGAGTTCAAGGAATAACAGGGGTAAAGACAGGCTATACGACTGAAGCAGGTCAAGTGTTGGTTACTTCAAAAAAAGAGAGAGAACACACCTTAATTATTGTAGTTATGGATAGTCAGGATAGATTTTTTGATACCAGCCGTTTATTATATGAAATATCAGACAATATTAATTACTTATCCATTCATCCTTGACCGCAGAAACATACGCGACAAAATCATTATTTCCTTCAAATACAACAATAGGCATTAGATATTCCTGTTGATTTGTTCCCATATAGTATCCCAAAGATATCTTTTTAATAATAAATTCAACCGTATCAGCAGGTTTATAGGCGATGTAGGCTTTACCTTTTTGTAATTCTGAGTATGCTTGAAGAGCTGTCTTTATTGCATAAGTTGAGGAGATTTTTGAAATATTTTTGTAAAAAAATCGCGCATCCACAACTTCCAATATGTTTTTTTCCTTTCCAATCAGAAAATCAATAGTTGTCGATATTCCTTTATCATAATAAATTGGCAGATGGTCTATATCCTTCTGAAAATAATCGACCCTTACAACTTTAGTATTTGAAATTTTAGATGTCGGAGTGAGAGTGCTTTTTTCTATTGAATAAGAGGTGATTTTGGTTTTTTTTTCGTCAATATCTTGTAAGGATAAAGACATATCGGAGAGAAAAGACTTGACCGTTTCGGTTACTTGATTTATTTCATCTGGTCCTGAAAATGTTTGAAGAGATGGTGTTACTAGGTATGGAGAAGAAAGAGTAAAGTCTGATGAAAAAATATTCATTATAATTGTTCTTTGCAGAGATTTTGTTTTTTGTTGAGTTGCATTTTGATCGACCCATTGATATGTATCTTCAGCAATTTGGATTCCGTCAGAATTAAATCCAATTTTTGCAATCTTTTTACGTGTTTTGTCCAAGCCCAGAAGCGTTGGTGGTTGAGGAGCTATTTTATATACTTTTGCCCGATCGGAAAAATTTGGAAGAAATCCTGTCAAAGTGTCAAGAGAGTAAGAAATATTTTCTTTTATCTGATTTGGAAAAGGAATTGGGGGTAATTTTCCAAAAGAGGCTTCAGGAGGGGAGGAAGGAGTAAATAAACTTATTATGAATGTTAGCGATTTTATTCCCACGAAAAAAATAAATATTATAAAAAGAGATATTCCTCCCCATTTAAGAAGTATTTTTGTTTCTTTTTTTGCAGTGTTTAAAGTGGTCACGTCTTGAGTATAGAGAAAAATTCAAGTACAATCAATACATCTTGACCTATGGTTAGAGTTAGAATTGCACCAAGTCCGACCGGTATTCCTCATATTGGAAATACAAGGACTGCGCTTTTTAATTATCTTTTTGCAAAGCATGCTAAGGGTAAATTTATAGTACGTATTGAAGATACAGATCAGGCTAGAATTGTTGCTGGCGCAAAAGAGGCAATTTTTGAAATTCTTATTTGGCTTGGAATTTCATGGGATGAGGAGTATATCCAGTCGGAGAGAAAAAATATTTACAAAGAGCATGCAGAAATTCTCGAAAAAAAGGGATTTGCATATAAGGATGAAGGAGCAATGCGATTTAAAATTCCAGCCAATCAAGAGATATCTTGGATAGACGCTGTAGGAAATAAAAAAATTTCTTTCAAAACAGATATTATTGAAGATTTTATAATTCTTAAATCTGATGGGTTTCCAACTTATCATTTAGCAAGTGTAGTTGACGATCACCTCATGAACATTTCTCATGTAATTCGTGGAGATGAATGGATTTCTTCAACGCCAAAACACATTTTACTTTACAACGCTTTTGGATGGAAAAAACCTATATTTGCACATCTGCCTGTTATTTTGGGTCCAGATAAAACTAAATTATCAAAGCGCCACGGCGCAAGGTCGGTTTTGGATTTTAAAAACGACGGATATTTGAAAGAAGCTCTTCTGAATTTTATGGTGCTTTTAGGTTGGAATCCAGGAGGAGATAAAGAAATTATGGATATTGACGAAGTAATAAAGCTTTTTGATTTTAAAGAGGTTAATATTGCAAGTCCAATTTTTGATATCAAAAAATTAGAATGGATAAATGGTGAATATATTAGAAAAATGGATGATAAAATTCTAGAATCAAAACTTTTAGATTTTTACAGGAATGATAAAGATGTAAAGTCAGTTTTAGAAACAAATCCAAAGACAAAAGGTCTTATTATTGGTCTTGCCAAAACACGAATGAAAACTTTAAAGGATTTTAAAAATCTTGTTGTTCCACAAAATCCAGAATTATCCGATAAAGAAAAATATATTGCCAAAATTGTCTTAGATAAATTTTCGAATATTTCAGATTGGACCAAAGACGTAATTCTTTCTGTAATGAAAGAAATAATAAAAGAAAATAAAATTAAAGGGAGTCTTTTGTATAAAATTATTACAGGATATGAGTTTGGACTTCCTCTTCCTGATGCTTTAGAAGTTTTAGGGAAAGAAAAAACTTTGGAGAGAATTAGAACTACATTTTAATAGTTTATGACAGGTTTCGCTAAGGCAATATCTTTTTTTCTTAGTCCTGTTTTTACCCTGTTCCCGATGTTTTTTGTCTTGATTGCAAAATTTAGCCAAGATTATTCCCATGCTTTGAAATGGACATTATTTTCGTATGCTTTTGTTTTAGTTGTTGTTTTATTCGTCATTGTAGGCGTAATGCTGGGAGTTTTTTCAAATTTTGATGTTTCCAAAAGGGAACAAAGACCTCTTCTTTTTTCATTTTCTGCATTTGCAGCTTTTTGCTATTTATTATCTATTCTTATTCTTAATGGTCCAAAGGTTCTTTTAATCGGATTTCTTGCTTTTATTTTGGGATTGATAGCGATAATAGTTGTTAACAAATGGATTAAGGCCAGTATTCATCTCGCAACTGCCACAGCTACTTTTTTATTCATAGGAATTACCTATAAGGGATATTTTTTTCTTTTTCTTGCTCTCATTCCTCTTCTTGCTTGGTCACGTGTTAAGACTAAGGAACATACTCCTATGGAAACAGTAATTGGAAGCATCTTGGGGATCGTGATAACATTGATGGTATATCTTATTTGCAAACAATTTCTTTTAAGGATGCTTTATAATTAAAATATGGAATACAATAAGTCTTTATTGAGTTCTTTTAGTTATGCGTTGGAGGGCGTTTGGCATGCGATAAAAAGCAATCGTAATTTAAGGATAGATTTTATTGCTGCTTTGATTGTTATTGCCTTAAGTTTGATCTTCCATACCAATCCGTATGAGAAAGGTGTTTTAGGAATCACAATATTATTAGTTATTTGTTCTGAAATGATAAATACTTCGTTGGAGGAGATGGTAAACTTGATTACTCAGGAACACAGGAAAGAGGCGAAAATAGCAAAAGACGTGGCCGCGGGAATGGTTTTGATATCAGCAATAGGGTCTGTAATTGTTGGTATTTTTATATTTGCCCCATATATATCAAGATTATTTTACTAAAGATAAAACTGAAGCGAGAATAAATATCCCGCAGGTATTTAGAGTCAAAGACAATACGGCAAATTGTTTATTTTTTATTTTGCTTATTCCCATAAGGCTAATTCCTATTTCGTCAGGAAGTGGAGAGGCGATAATAATTGCACCAATAATTGGCAAACTCCATCTAAAAAACTTGTGATACATTAATTTCGTTATATATCTTCCTCCCAATTTGTTGTAAATGGGTGTAATTTCGAAAAGCAAATCATCTTTGAAAAAACGGAAAAGAAAAAAATCTGATACAGCTGACCCTAATCCTCCCAATAAAGCTATTTCTACTGGAGATATTTTTAGGGATAAATCTGAAAATATTAATATTCCTAATGCCGCTGTGGAAGAAGAAACATAAAGAACGCCTGCAATAAAAGAGCCAATAAAAGGAATGTATCTGGTTTCAAAAAGAAATTTATCAAAGGAGGTATATTTAGATAAGAAAATTGCAAATAGAATGCTTATAAAAATAAGCGTGAGACCTTTATATCTATAATTTCTGAGCCATTCCACTGGTTCAGTATATCAGAATTAAGAAGCAAATTTGAAGTTTTTTACAATATTATTAAAAATTGAGAAGCGCGGAATTTTTATAAAATAGAATAAAGATCTTAATTTGAAAGATTTATTGAGTAAATTATGAATTTTAGGAAGTAAACTTTTTTTATCGCGATATTTTAGTGCATAAAGATAATATGTTGTAGTAATAATGCCAGCATACATTATTACAATCGCAGAAATAAAAAGTAAAAACATAACTAAAACACTACTTTTAATTGCAATAATAAAGAATCCCGTAATGATCATGAACAGTATAGTCCATATTGCCAATAATTCAGTATATCTGTTATGGAAAGAGAAACCTTTTTTGCAAGAATTTAACCATCTTAAGCCAATAATTGTTGCATTTCTGTTAAAAGACAAAAGTTTTCTGGCTATTTCTAAATATAAGTTTTTCATGGAGAGAAAGTATATGTAATTTATCTTACAATGTCAAGCTAAACCGAATTATATTGACAATGCTTAGGAAGAACAGCACAATTAAGGGGATGGAAAATCAATCAAAATGTCGTTATTGCGGAGAAAATATTTTATTATCAGATTATTTTTGTCCAAATTGCGGGAAAAAGTTAAAAGATAAGCCTTTGTCTGTAACTGTTGGAAGACAAATATTCGTTTATCTTTTAAGTTTTTTGCTTCCTCCTTTAGGACTCTGGCCTGGAATAAAATATTTAAGACAAAAAGATCAAAAATCAAGAGCAATCGGCTTTATTGCAATCATTCTGACAATAATTTCTACAATTATAACATTTTGGATGGCTTTGGGATTTATGAATGCATTTAATCAGCAACTGAACAGCAGTCTTAATTTGTACCGTTAATTAAATCCTCTTTCCCCGTGTGGGATAATTTTTTTAATTCAATTTCCCGTTTTAAAGCTTTAGAAAGATTGTTGCAGTTTTCGCTGTAAACCAACTCAAATGATCTGAAGCTACGCATGTATTTTGCAGATTTGCTGGTTTTATTTTTATGCTGCTTTAATCTTTTCTCCAAATTATTCGTTTGTCCTATGTAAAGTGTATTAGAAGATGTGCGGAGAATATAAACCGTGTAAATGTTAGAGTTACTAAATCTTCGTTTATGCATAGCTTAAAGGAATAAAACTGCCTAAATATAGATTGAAGCTTTGAGTCAGGGGAAAAGATACGAATTTCAAAAATTTGTATTACTTATTATCTTTATACTTACCTAGTCAGAACTTTCCAAAATTAAGCAGATTTATTGTTTTAAAACTTGCCGGATTTAGGTTCGTATTATATCAAAAATGGCTACTAAAGTCAACAAGATCTGAATTCTATGGATGGTAAATATTATAGCTTGTAAATTAATGTTCCGCTTTTTACAGCTTGATCAACCTTAATAGCGATTTCCTCATTCTTTTTTCCCGAGCTTACTGGTTTATGCTCGAGTTGCATTGATTCTATGGTTTGCTCAAAAGATTCGTCGCCTTTTGCAAATTTAACTTTATCCTCTACTTTTAAAATCTTTTCTAGCTTTACTACAGCAACTCCAATTTTATCGTAGTAGTGAATGACCTTGCCAATCAAATCCTTTTTGCTCATTATTCTCACCTCCTCTTTAATTTTTGAATATCTGCATTTCTACTGTAATACGATCGTACTCATGTGTCAATAGATCTTTTTCAAGATCATTTAGGTAAGATTGTTTAGGTAGTGAAGTAGCTCTTTTTTCAGAAAATTTAGGCTTTCTAGATTGTAAATGGAGACAGTAAGAACTTTTTTACCCTTTTTCTCCAAAATTTTTATTTTCTTTTCAATTAATCCTTTATTTGTGAGGTCGGTTTTAGTAAGCAAAATTATTTCAGGTTTGTTCAATAAAGAGATGTTATGTTTTTCAAATTCATGACGGACAGTTTCATATGTTTTTTCCACATTTTTCTCAGTTGCATCTATGCAATGAATCAGGACTTTTGTTTTTTCAATATGTCTTAAAAATTCAATGCCCAAACCTTTTCCTCTCGATGCTCCTTCAATAAGTCCCGGAATATCGGCGATTGGATGTTGTTCTAGCATTCCAATATTCGGTTCAAGCGTTGTAAATGCATAATTGGCAATTTTTGGAGTCGCATTTGTTAAGGCAGAAAGCAAACTGCTTTTTCCAACATTTGGCAATCCAATTAATCCAACATCTGCGATTAGACGTAATTCCAGAAATAATTTTTTTTCATCGCCAAACATTCCCTTTTCAGCATATTTTGGAGTCTGATTGGTGGCTGATTTGAATTCCATGTTTCCTCGTCCGCCTTTTCCGCCATGCGCTACAAGAATTACGGAAGTTGTATCGGTTATTTCAATTATTTTGCTTGAGATTGTGTCAGTTACGCGTGTTCCCAAAGGTAAATAAATGACTAAATGTTGTGCGTTTTTACCGTACAGCTTTTTGTGTTTACCATGTATGCCATTTTGGGCAATAATTTTTTTCTTATATCTGAATTCACGGAGATCATTTATGTTAGTTGAACCCTGAAAGTAAATGTTTCCGCCATTTCCACCATTGCCCCCATCAGGTCCGCCTTTAGCTTTTCCTTCATTTCTTAGAAATGTTACCGCTCCATTTCCGCCATTGCCTGCTTTAACAATTAAATTAATATTATCGACCAGCATATATTTATTTAAGAAATTTAACGAAATTGTTCTTTTTGTCGACTAAAATAACCTTTGGTTTAATTGGTTTACCTGTTAACTCAAATCCCATAATGATGATTTCCTCATTTTTCTTGATCAGGTAGGCTGCTGCTCCGTTCATGCAAATAGTGTGAGAACCCTTTTTAGCTGCGATGACATAAGTTTCGACTCTTGTCCCTGATGTATTGCTTGCTACTAAAACTTTTTCGCCTGGCCAAATACCGACTTTCTTCATCAGTCCTTCATCTATAGTTATGCTGCCAATATAATTAACATTAGCCTCCGTAACTCTGGCTTTATGGATTTTAGACCGTAACATCCATCTCATAGGTTTTTATTATAGCTTATTCTCTGAAGTAAATATTGAGTAGCATTATCGAACCTGATTAAAATAATGACTTTAGAGATTTCGAATGAATTGCTTAGATGAAGCATGAGGTTGAATTTGTATTGTGACATCTGCTTCAGGAATTGAAGTTTTAATTTTATTTTCAATTTTATCCGCAATTGCATTAGCCTTGTTAATTGATAATTTACTGTTTACAGTAATAGCTATGTCGATAAAGATCGTAATGCCCGCAGGTCTAACACGTATTCTTTTAATTGAGTTAACTCCCTTAGTTCGCAAAATTAAATCTTTAATTTTTTCTGATAGCCCTGACGGAACTGTATCAATTAACACATCAATTGTCCTTTTTCCTAAGCGATATCCTGTATATAGAACAAATAGGGACACAATAATTGCTGCGATTGCATCAGCTTTTATAAAACCAAAAGAAACGAAGATCAAGCCTGCTATTACTGTTAAAGAGCTTAGAATGTCTGAGCTGAAGTGAAGAGCGTCTGCTTCCAGAGCTTGGCTTTTTGTTTCATCTGCTACTTTTTTGAGAGCTCGTGAACGTGAATAGTCTATAATTATGGAAAATATCATTACAGCAAAGGCATACCATGTTACCTCGACCTCTATTTTTCCTGTATTTAGGCGTTTTACTGCTTCATATATAATCCAAGCGCTTGTTAAAAAGAGCAATCCTGTTTCAATTAAAGCAGAAATGCTTTCTATTTTTTCATGTCCATAGTGGTGATCAGCATCAGCCTTTTTATCTCCAGCCCTTACTGCAAAAAATGTGAGAGATGCTGCTCCTAAATCCAAAAGCGAGTGAGCCGCTTCGGAGATAATTCCCATACTGCCAGTTACTAATCCTACGAAAAGCTTAATTATTGTTAAAACTAAGCTTGCAAAAACAGAGCTTAAAGCGACAGATTGCTTTTTATTCATATTTGCTATTTTTATGTTTGGCTGCTGGACCTGGATTCGAACCAAGATAAACGGATTCAGAGTCCGTTGTCCTACCATTAGACGATCCAGCAATGCAATTGAATTTTATCAGATATGCGGATTGAATACCAACTTGCCGGAAGAAGTTTTTTGTGATACAAAAGGGCAATGACCAGAAAATTTCTGTATTTCTATATTTTTCTTTTCTTTATCTTATTTATTTTTGGTGGTTTTTTTGTTGGAAATCGAAAGCTAAATAAGATCAATATAGTTTCAGAACCAACCCCAATAGCACAGCAAATCAATGAGAATATAATTTTAGCTAAAGTAATAAGGGTTGTTGATGGAGATACGATTAAGGTTTTAATAAATAATAAGGAGAGCACGGTAAGATTAATTGGGATTGATGCGCCGGAAATTGTAAGTCCGAAAATGCCGGCTCAATGTTTTGGAAAAGAAGCTAGCGATAAGGCAAAAGAAATATTAAGCAATAAAACGGTTATTCTTGAATCTGATCCTACACAGGGGGATAAAGATAAATATAGGAGATTTTTGCGCTACATTTTTCTTGATGGTTTAAATTTTAATAAACTAATGATTAGTGAAGGTTATGTGCATGAATATACTTATCAGAACAATCATTATAAATATATTGAAGAATTTAAAAATGCACAGAAACAAGCTAGGGAAAACAAAAAAGGTTTTTGGGCAGATGGTGTTTGTAGCTTCTAAAGCCACTTTCTTCGATTGAAGTAAGCGATGATGACTATCCCGGCAAAGAAAATGATGCCAAATAGGATCCACACAATGCCTTGATATTGCGCGAATGGTAGGCCTACTATGTTCATTGAGTATAGATTGTTGACTATTACGAATGGAAAAGCAATAGAAGTGATTACTGTTAAAAATTTAACGATTTCGTTGTTTCGGGAAGACAAAAGAGATTCATTGCTTTTGGATATTCCTTCGATAAGTTCTTGATTGTCCTCAATCCTATCCCAAATTTTCTCTAAATGGTCTAAAACATTACTCCAGAAGGGTTGCATTAGTCCGTCAAGCTCTTTATATTTTCCTTCCTCAAGCTCTTTAAATAATGGAATAATGGGTTTAATCATAGTGTGAAATACAACCAAGTTTCTTCTAGTTGTTGAAATATCTTCTAATGTTTTTTGAGTTTGTTTTTCTTCTAATTTCTTATCTATTCTATCAATTGTAGCAGTGATCTCATTAAGTACAGGAAAACAATCATCAACTAAGGCATCTACAATTTTATATACAAGAAATGCGGACCCTCTTGACATGTATTCAGTGCGATTGTGAAGGGTTTTTTGACATAGTGTAAATATACGATCAATTTGAGGCAGAGCTCCGTCATGAAGAATTACAACATATTCTTTTGAAACAAAAAAATTGACGTAACTACTTACTAATTTTCTCTCTTTAGAATTTTCGTAGACAGAAGGAAGATTTGCTCCATACTGATGAGAATTTTCAGACAAATTTTCGCTAAAAAGAGGAAAACGAAGAACCAAAAGGTCATAATTATTCTGTTTTTCTATCTTTGGAATTTGTGTTTTGTAGAGGTAGTCTTCGAGGTTTAAGGAGCTAAAGTCGTAAGTATTTTTAAGAAACTTAATCTCAAAATCTGTTGGCTTAACGACGTTAATAAAAAATAATCCTTGATAATTAACCGTCTGAACGTTCATAAAGCTGTATATACTTAGTATTAAACCTTAGATAGCATTTGTCAATCCCTGTTAAGTCTATTATAGGGCATTGACAATTAGCAGATGGTGTGATAGATTGCTAATTGCGTTATGGAAAAACTAATACCTCTAATTCCAATCCGGGACGGAGTAATCTTTCCCAACACAGATTCGGTTTTGACCTTTGGCAGGCCGAAAAGCTTGGCAGCTTTAGAATCTTCCTTCGGAGGAGAAAGAATTGTTTGCTTCGTGCTTCAGAAAAATTCCAAACTAAATGACCCGAATCCTTCAGACTTATACCATATTGGAACATTGTCTCGCATTGAAAGAATGACGCGAACAGAAGGGGAAATAATTGCTCAAGTTAGAGGAATTTCCAGAGTCAGAATAGAATCAGTAATTGAAGAGAAGTCATACCTAATGGCAAAAGTAGCTGAAATACCGGATGTTGTAAATAATAGTCCCGAGATTAAGGCTTTGTGCAATCATTTAACGAACGAATTTAGACGAGCCATGAATTTAGGAAAAACAGTTGATTTTTTGGTTTTTATGAATATCATGTCCGATAACTCTCCATATGAATTCGCAGATCTTATTGCTTCAGTTTTGGATGTAAAGCCTTCTGAGCGCCAAGAGCTTCTGGAAATTGTAAATGTCAAAACCAGACTTGAAAAAATAACAGATATTCTTGCTAAAGAACTAAAAATATTGGAGCTTGAAAAGAGGATTGCATCCAAAACGCAGGAGAGGTTTGAAAAAGGAGCAAGGGAGGCAATTTTAAGGGAAAGACTTAAGACAATAGAAAAAGAGCTCGGAGACGAAGATGAAACAGGAACACAAGAGTTGATGGAAAAAATTAAAAAAGCAAAAATGCCTGCAGATATCGAAGAAAAAGCTAAAAAAGAAGCCAAAAAACTTTCTCAGATGGCCCAATTTAATCCGGAAGCAGGATATATCAGGAATTATTTGGAATGGTTAGTTTCTCTTCCATGGGCACAAAAAAGCCAGAATAATGTAGATATTAAAAAAGCAGAAAAGATTCTTGATGAAGATCATTATGGATTGAAAAAAGCTAAAGAAAGAATTGTAGAGTATTTAGCTGTTCACAAATTATCCGGGAAAATGAAAGGTCCCATACTTTGTTTTGCCGGACCTCCGGGAGTTGGTAAAACATCAATTGGCAAATCTATTGCACGAGCATTAGGCAGAAAATTTGTGAGAGTTTCTTTGGGAGGAATTAGGGATGAAGCGGAAATAAGAGGACATAGAAGAACGTATGTTGGTGCTCTTCCGGGACGGATAATTCAGGGAATAAAAGATGCGGGTACTAGAAATCCTGTATTTATGCTTGACGAAATTGATAAGGTGGGCGCAGATTTTAGAGGAGATCCATCGTCTGCGCTTTTGGAAGCATTAGATCCAGAACAAAACTACCAATTTTCAGATCATTACTTAGAGGTTCCTTTTGATTTATCAGACGTAATGTTTGTAACAACTGCAAATGTCTTGGATACAATTCCTCCTGCTTTAAGAGATAGGCTTGAAATAATTAATTTTGCCGGATACACTCATGATGAAAAATTCAAGATTGCACGTGAGTTTTTAATTAAAAAACAAATTGAAAATCATGGTTTAATTCCTGAGAAAGTGGAAATTACTGATAGCGCGATCCGTTTCGTTATAGAACATTATACTAGAGAAGCAGGAGTTCGAAGTTTGGAGCGTGAAATTTCAGCCATACTTAGAAAAGTTGCGAAATTAATAGCAGGAGGTAAAGTGAGGAAAATAAAAATTACAGAAAAAGAGGTCGTGAAATATCTAGGTCCGATTAAAATCAGTTCCACGCTTTTGGAGAAAAAAGATGAGGTTGGTATGTCTACAGGATTAGCATGGACAGAGGCAGGAGGAGACATTTTGTTTATTGAAGTAGCTCTCATGCCTGGAAAAGGTCAGTTAATTCTTACGGGTCAGCTTGGAGACGTAATGAAAGAGTCATGTCAGGCGGCAATGTCCTACATTAGGGCAAGGGCGCATCAATTTGGCCTGTCAGAGAAGTTTTACCAGAAAATTGATGTACACGTGCATGTTCCTGAAGGAGCAGTCCCCAAAGACGGTCCTTCTGCGGGTATTGCTATAACTTCAGCTATAATTTCAGCTTTGACGGGAATTCCTGTCAATAGGAAAGTTGGAATGACAGGGGAAATTACCTTAAGGGGAAGAGTTATGGAAATTGGAGGACTCAAAGAAAAAGTTATTGCGGCTCACAGAGCCGGTCTTAAAACAATTATAGTTCCGAAAGAAAACAAAAAAGATTTAATAGAATTGCCAAAAGAAGTCCTGAAAGACTTAAGTTTTAAATTTGTATCACACATGGATGAAGTAATCGGAATTGCGCTCAAAAGACCATTAAAACTAAGACAAATTGACTCCCCTCATCATCTGCAGGCAATCCTCCACGCATAATACTAATTTAATAGTTTAAATGTTTCGGGAATATTTGTTGAACTCTGATGGGGAACGAGGTTTATATTTAGAGAAACAATAGAAGGCTATATAAAAATTTTAAACCTATTTCGCAGTAAGATTTTCGCATTTTACAAAAGACTTACAGAAAATGTAATAGTATTTTTACCTTTTGGAACGCGAATGCCTCGAAAAGCAAAGTCGGTTAGTAATATTTTTTCTTTCTGGGTAGAATTGGTATTGTGATTATATATTTTAGCTTTCCACGTGGGATAATAAGAATCAACAAGCACCAAGAATCCTTCATCGGGATTTTCCGTTTCTACGGATATATTATTTTCACTGTACGTAATTTTTGTAACTTTTCCCTTTGACCAATTCGTAGGCAAATTTGAGCAACCGTCTTTGTCTTCGATAAATGCTGTTAGACGTAAATTGGTTTGGGAATAAAACATTTTTTTAATAACAATATCTTTTTCTAAGAGACACTCTGTAGTGTTTACAAAAAATGCCCTGGGAAATGCAAGTGGATTATTGTAGACAACAGTTTTCCCTTCAGAAAAGACTTTTTTTACCTTATTCGATTTAGATTTTGATCGACTTATAAAGTATTTTATTCCTAAAAAGTCTGCCAGTTTTGAATCGATATTATGAGGAATAATAATTCTGATAAATGGAAAAGGAGGCGAAATATTCGGTTTATTGCGTTCGAGCGCTGTTATGAATTCAGCGTATCTTAGTAGATATAGGGAGTCATATCCATCAACGCTTTGAATCTTATAAATAACTGAAAAATTGGGTGGGAAAGTAGGGGAATCATCCGTCATAATTCTTGAAAGTCCAAGATTTTTTTGCAGAAAAGAGATGGTTTTTGTTTGCGGATAAAGAAATGACTCTGGAGTAAATGGGTTGAATTTAAGGCTAAATCTTATAAGTTCTAAAGCTGTTAACGAAATTGCAAGCAATAAGAAAACAGTAGGGCTATTTTTTCTTCCGAACAAAAACTTAGTGTGAGTAATATTTTGAAGATAAGGATATGCAAGAAACGACAATGCGAGCGAAATACTAATAAATAGTGCTGTAGGTAAATACGTATTTCTTTTTGCGATCAACATATTCAAAGAAGAATCGGATCTAATGAGAATTATTAGCCAGACGGCTAAGAATAGAAACGCAAATATGAGCATTGGATAAAGGATTTTCTTTTTATGAGCAAGAAAATAATTGAGTCCATAGGCCGCAAGAACTGCCAACCCAAAATCGATGACGAATAAAAGACGGGTTGGTTGAGAAGTTGAAAGATATGGGATTTTTAAAATAAAGGGTATTTGGGAAATGCCCGTTGGTAGGGCAAAAATCATTGCAAAAAGGACAAGAAATGTAAAAAAACGAACGACTACAGCATTTCTTCTATATAGTATTGCAACAAAAGCCATGAGAAGTGGAAAAATGCCGATATACCCAATAAAATCTCCATAATTAAATGTGCCCCAGTAATTTAAAGTTGCAGGGTTGCCGAAAAAATCAGGTGAGAAAAACTGGACTATATGTTTCCATGGGATGAACCATCCGGAATTATCTCTCCAATTTGCCTGATCAAGATTTCTGCCTGAAAGAGAAATAAATTGGATCGTTGGAATAAGCTGAATTGCTATTAGTAAGATTACTATGCAGAAACTAAAAAATAGACAATAAAGTGTTTTTCTGTTTTTGTTTTTCATAAACCGCAAAAGAAAATACAATACAGAAATCAAAAATACATAGAAGAAGATTTGCAGAAAGCCTGCCAAGAAAGAGGACGTGGCAGCAATGATAAGAACAATGTTCCAAAGATAAATCTTTTTAAGCTTAAAATTAACTAATGGTACTTTCCACCATTCGGTTTTTTTTAGATGTTCAAAGATTTTATCTATTGAAAGGAGAATAAGTGGTAACCAGCAGCCGGTTTGAAATAGAGTCCCATATTCAAGCCACGACGTAGAGAATCCACAAAATTCAAAGGCTATTGCTCCAAGCATACAAGACATGAGTGAAAGCTTAAGATTGCGGAGAAAAAAATAAAGAAATATGCCTGCTAAGACCATTTGGAGCAAAATTATAATACTCCATCCAAGAGGAAATGAAAAAAGAAAAAACACGATGTTTCCCGGATAAAACACTGCTGACGAAAAATTTGCAAGAAGCGGAGCTCCAGAAGAAGAATAAGGGTTCCAAATAGGCAATTGAAGTTTTTTTTCCATACTTATGGCAAGATTCCGCCAGGGATATTGTGTTCTTATGGGGTCAACCAATAAATAATTTTTATACGGAAAACCTCTTGGATATATTCCTCTGTAATAGTCAATGAATGGATTATAAAGTCCGATGATATTGTCTGAAGGGATTGGGAGTTGATGCTTTACGAAGAAGGGAAAAAAGAACAGTATTGCAACGAAAAGAACAAATCCAAGCGATAATATGCGTTTCATGGCTTACTGCTATTTTACACGGTTTTGTACAAATAAAAAACCATGCTTTGCATGACTCATTGATAATAGAATTTATTGTTTTGTAAGTTTACTTAAGCAAAAGACACTAGACAGATGAGTGATATTGTATATAGTAGCCCCAAGGGGATTCGAACCCCTGATCTTCACCTTGAGAAGGTGACGTCCTGGACCACTAGACGATGGGGCCTCAGAATCATATTTTACTCTAAATTAAACGTTCAAACAAGTTTAATTGTTCTCTAAGGTTATTTTTAGTATAATTTTTGTTATGAATAAAGTTTTCCTCTCTGTTGTTATACCTTCGTATGATGAAATGGCAAATCTGCAAAAAGGTGTTCTAGATAGAGTTGAACATTTTTTAAGCAAAAAACAATTTTCATATGAAGTGATTGTTGTAGATGATGGTTCGACAGACGGAAGCGTAGATTTCGTAAAAAAATTTTCCCTAACTAATCCAAATTTTAAGTTAATAGAAAATTCTCATTTAGGAAAAGCTGGGGCAGTAACTGCTGGAGTCTTAAGTTCAAAAGGAGATTATGTTCTTTTCAGTGATATGGATCAAGCAACTCCAATAGAAGAAATAAATAAGCTATTACCATATTTTGATGAAGGATATGATGTAGTAATTGGTTCCAGAAAATCTCAAAGAAAGGGTAGTCCTTGGACAAGAAAACTTATGGCAAAAGGAATGGTTTTTTTAAGAACTTTCTTAATCGGTATTCATGGCATTTCCGACACTCAATGTGGGTTCAAAATGTTCAAAAAAGACACTGCACAAAAACTTTTTAAGATAATTAATAAACTGCATAAAAATTTTGATGCAATATCCGGGTCAAATGTTTCTGCGGGATTTGATGTAGAGCTTTTATTTATCGCGGAAAATTTGGGATATAAAATTAAAGAAGTGCCCGTTAATTGGCTTTATGTTGAGACAAGAAGAGTAAACCCAATAAGAGATTCAATTGCAGGAGTTATAGATCTAATTAAAATTAAAATTAAAGATTTAAGAGGGGAGTATAAGTGAGTTTAAAGCTTAAATTTCTTCAGTTAGGCTACTTAATATCGGCGGTTTGTTTATTTTTATATTCTTTTACTCAGGTAGATCTAAGTCTCACATTATCTCAGTGGTCGGTGTGGCAAGTTATTCAGAAATATTTTCAGCATATTGGTTATTTTCAAAGACCACTTTCAAGCTTATTATTTATCGGTATAATTTTAGCGCTTTTTGTTTTTTATTTGTTAATTCTCAGTAGCGTCTACAGAAAAAAAATTTCTAAGAAAACAATTTGGTTTTTGATAATTGCAACAACAATTATTCTAACCTTTTCTTACAATGCTTTTTCTTATGATCTTTTCAATTATATTTTTGATGCAAAAATTATTACTTTTTATCATCAAAATCCGTATTTGCATAAAGCTTTAGATTATGCTTCAGACCCAATGCTTTCGTTTATGCATTGGACTCATAGACTTTATCCGTATGGACCAACTTGGCTTGTTTTAACTGTTCCTCTGTCTTTTATTGGAATGCAATTCTTTTTACCGACATTTTTTCTTTTAAAAATACTTATTTCAATAAGCTTTTTAGGAACAGTATTTTTTATAAGTAAAATTCTGCAGAAATTTTCATTGAAAGACGAACTTTTTGGAATAACTTTTTTTGCTCTAAATCCGCTTATTATTATGGAAAGCTTAGTGTCTGCACATAATGATATAGTCATGATATTTCTTATGGTATGGGCATTGTATTTATTAATGAGTATGAAATATATTCGTTCAATTATATTATTCATTTTGTCAATTGGGGTCAAATTTGCAACTGCTTTTGTTCTTCCGATTTACATATTAATTATTTTTCTTCAAAAAAGAAAAAAAGCAGTAGATTGGCAAGCTTTATTTACGGCAACAACTGCTGTTATGATCGTTCCAGTTATTTTGGCTTCATATAGGACCAATTTTCAGCCGTGGTATTTACTAAATATTCTTCCTTTTGCGGCATTGGTATCGAGAAATTATTATGTTTTTATTCCAAGCGTTGTATTATCTTTGTTTACTACATTTGAATATTTACCCTTTTTGTATTTAGGAAATTGGGATAATCCGGTTCCCTCGATATTATTTTGGATAACAACTATTGCCATTGTATTGTCTTTATTTTTTACTATAGCCTGGTCCTTTAAGAAAGTGGTAAAATAAGCTATGGGTTTCCTCAAAAGACACAAATTCGAAATTTTTATTTTAATAGTTTTAACGCTGATCTATTTTGTATCTCGTTTTTACAGCATTTTATCTCTGCCAATTTTCACTGACGAGGCAATTTATATCCGTTGGGCACAAATTGCAAAGCAAGATGCTAGTTGGCGGTTTATTTCTTTAACAGATGGAAAACAGCCGATGTTTATTTGGATTATGATGATTTCTTTGCGTTTTATTCAAGATCCTTTATTGGCAGGAAGAATGGTTTCGGTCGGAGCTGGTTTTTTTACTTTAATCGGAATGTATTTTTTAGGAAAGGAAATATTTAAAAGCAACAAAATTGGATTAATCTCAAGCGCATTATACATAGTTTTCCCAATGGCGTTAGTGTATGACAGGATGGCTTTATATGACACTCTTGTTGGTACTTTTGCCGTTTGGGCTTTATTCCTAATTGTTCTTTTAGTCCGAAAAGTTCGAATGGACATTGCCCTTATTCTGGGAATGATAGTTGGTGGAGGTGTTTTAACGAAAACAAATGCATTTTTTAGCATTTATCTTTTACCAGCTTCTCTAATATTATTCGATTGGAATAAAAAAGGATTAAAAAATAGACTTGCTAAGTGGATTTTTCTTGCGATTGTCGCGGTTGTAATTACATATGGTTTTTATTTTATTCTGAGGCTTTCTCCTTTTTTTCACATCATAGCCGAAAAAAATACAATATTCGTTTATCCTTTGAAGGAATGGCTGCAGCATCCATTGGAATTTCTAATTACTAATTGGCAAGCTTTTTGGGATTGGACGAATCGTTACCTAACTTGGCCGCTTTTTATTTTAGTAATTTCATCTTTTTTTATTGCAAAAAATTTCGCAAAAGAAAAGACAGTTCTTTTTCTATGGTTTATTGTTCCAATTATTGCCTTAGGTATTTTTGGTAGAACGTTATATCCTCGTTTTATTTTTTTCATGCTACTTTCCTTACTTCCTTTAATTGCATATTCTTTGGTGAATGTTTGTGCAAAATTTAGGAAACCTTATTTATTGGGTATTTTTATTTTTTTAGTTTTTTTATTAGTTTTTAAAACGGATTATTTAATTTTAACTGATTTTGCTAAATCTGATATTCCTTCCTCAGACATAAGTCAATATCTAACTGCATGGCCGGCGGGTGGGGGGATCAAAAAATCTATTGAATTTTTCGAAAAAGAAGCAAAAAAAGGGGAAATATATATTGCAACACAGGGAACCTTCGGATTAATGCCATATGCTTTTGAAATTTATCTTATTAATAATTCCAATATTAAAATTGAAGGGTATTGGCCAATTGAGGATAAAATCCCTGCAAAAGTAATTGAAGAAAGCAAAAAAATTCCCACTTATTTTGTTTTCTATCAGCCTTGTCCTTCTTGCAGTAAAACAGGAATGGCTCCAATTACTTGGAACTTAAAAACGGTTTTACAAATGGAAAGTGGCGTAAATAGTTTTACGAGTATTTATAAGATAAAATAAGATGAGAAGAACAATTTTTGTTATTCTCGCTTTTGTAGCCGTATCTTTAATCTTTTTTTACCCCATTTTTAAGGACAAAGTCCCATTTCCTGGTGATCTTTTGGTTGGAGAATATGTTCCATACAATTCCTACAATTTTTTAGGATATGCTCCTGGCGGATATCCTAATAAGGGGCAAGATTTTGACGTTTTAAGGCTTTTATATCCCGAAAAGGAGTTTTCTATCAGAATGCTTAAAAGTTTTGAGTTTCCGCTTTGGAATCCATATAACTTTTCCGGAAATCCTCATCTTGCCAGTCTTCAGTCAGGATCATTTTATCCTTTAAATGTAATATTTTTTATATTTCCATATTTAACTGCATGGACAATATTTATTTTATTGCAACCTATTCTAACTGGAATATTCAGCTTTTTATTCGCAAGGGAGCTTAAGCTTGGCATAAAAAGTTCGATTTTTTCCGCTTTAGTTTTTGCATTTTCTTCTTATTCTATTGTGTGGACAGAGTATGGGAACATAGGTCATTCTATAGCATGGATGCCTTTTGCAATGTGGGTTGCGCTTAAAAATCTTAAAAAACCAACAATTTTAAAATCTATAGCAATCTCTTTATCTTTAGTTTGCGCAATTTTAGCTGGATATATTCAAACAGCATTTTATGTATTTGTTTTTCTTTTAGGATTTGTTATTTTTCATATTTTTTTCATTGATAAAAAAGATAGATTAAGGAAATTATCAATATTTTGTCTAATTTTCGTTTTATCAATATTTCTATCGGCAGCGCAATTGCTTCCAATGATTGAGTTATTTTTTCAGTCAGCAAGAACTCCGTATTCCCTTTCATCATTTTTAAAATTATTAATTCCCTCTTTTCATTTTGTAACCATGCTTGTTCCTGATTTTTTTGGTAATCCGGCAACAAGGAACTATTGGCTTAGTGGTACGTATATAGAAAGAGTTATGTATATAGGCGTGATTCCCTTAATTTTTACATTCTATAGTTTTTTTAAAAAACAAAATTCTACATTCTGGTTCTTTGTTGCTAGTGCAATTGCTGTTTTGTTTTTAACTTTTGACACCTTTATCGGTAAAATATTTTATTCTTTTCAATTACCTCTTATTTCAACAGCTGTTCCTACAAGAATGATGTTCTTATTCTGTTTTTCTGCCAGTATATTTGCTGGTTTCGGATTAGAATCTTTTATTAAAAATCCAGATAAAAAAATATTACTGAAAGTAATTGGTATATTGAGCGGAATATATTTGTTATTGTGGTTATTTGTTTTTATAGCGCCTGCGATTTTAGATTTTTCTTGGATACAATATTTGCAAATATCAAAAAGAAATCTTGTCCTACCAACTGGAATTTTTTTGATTAGCAGTATTGTATTGTTGGGAAGTTTTTATATAAATAAATATAAAAAATTTATTATTGTTTTTTTAATAATTTTAAGCATGATGGATTTATTTTATTTTTTTCACAAAATTACTCCTTTTGCGCCAAAAGAGACTGTTTACCCGAAGACTGAAATATTGAATCAGCTTAAGAACATTCAGGGAATAAATCGTTCATGGGGATATGGAAGCGGATATATCACCACAAATCTACAGACATATGAAAAGACTTTCTCTACAGACGGATATAATGCTTTGTACATTAAAAGATACGGAGAAATCTTATCTTCCTCCATGAATGGTAAAATTGTGACTTCTATTCCCAGATCTGATCCAATGATGGTTTCAGGTTATGGTGGAAGTGATCTGCGGGAGAATAAGTATCGTCAGCGGCTTTTGAATCTTTTGGGAGTAAAATACGTTCTCAATAAGGTTGATCCACAAGTTTCAACTGTGAAAGCGGATAACCAAACATTTGATGATTCCATTTATAAATTAGCTTGGCAGAAAACTCCCTGGCAAATTTATGAAAACAAAGAAGTTTTGCCGCGTATTTTTCTCGCCTCAAGTTATGTAGTGGAAAAAGATAGGGATAAAATTGCTCAAATGATTTTTGATAAAAATTTTGATTTAAGAAATAAAATAATTTTAGAAGAAAATATATCTTCGGAAATCAATCTCTCAAATGACAAGAATGCAAATGTAAAAATCGAAAAATATAGCCCCAATGAAGTTGTTTTACGAACTAAGTCGAAGACAAACATGCTTTTATTTATTTCTGACAATTATTATCCGGGATGGAAAGTGAGTATTGATGGGGAATTTGGTAAGATATATAGAGCAGATTATTCATTCAGAGCAGTACCGATTATAAGAGGTAGGCATGAGGTTATTTTTTCTTATTATCCTGAATCTTTTGATTTAGGTATTAAAATAAGTTTAGCAACCTTTGTGTCAACGGTATTGTTCATCATTCTATTAAAGCTAAAAAGTTATTATGTTAAAAAATAAAAAGTTAACTTATTTTTTGCTTGGATTTATTTTTATTCTCGCTATTTTTCTTCGTTTTTATCAACTTAAAGAAGTTCCAAATGGATTACATTTGGATGAGGCAATAAGCGGTGTAAATGCGTATTCAATTTTACACACAGGGAAAGATTCGAATAACAATTGGCTTCCTTTACAAACGGAAGTTTTTGGAGACTATAATCCAACAGGATATGCTTATTTAGCAATAATTCCGATTAAATTATTTGGCTTAAGCGAGTTTGCAACCAGATTTTCCGGAGCTTTATTAGGAAGCTTAACGATTTTAGCTGTTTTTTTACTAGCTTTATCCATTTTTAAGAATAAAACAATAGGCTTATTATCAGCATTTTTGGTTGCTATTAATCCATGGCATATTGTGCTTTCCAGATCAAGCGAGGAAACTCTAGTATCTCTATTTTTTGTCATTCTTGGTTTTGCTTTAGTTTTTCTAAGTCTTGAAAAGCAAAAAATAAAATTTCTTATTGCAGGAGTTTTGCTCTTGATAGTGAGCTATTTTATGTATTTTACTTCCAGGGTTTTTGCTCTCCTTCTTTTTTTATCGGTTCCAATATTCACTTTTAATCTTTGGTGGAAAAATATTAAATACCGCAATTTAATATTTTCCTCTTTTTTAATCTTAGGGATAACTGCTTTTTATTTAGTTTTTGTTGTCAAAGGCGGTGGAAATAGATTCAATCAGGTGAGCGTTTTTGGATCATTGGGAACAAAACTTATCATGCAGGAACAAATAAGGGAGGATGGGGTTGCAGGTACCAATGTAAAAACTACTCAATTATTCCACAATAAATTTACCAATTACTCATTAACATATATTTCAAATTATCTTGATTATTTTTCTGGCGGTTTTTTATTTATAAAAGGTGGATTGCCTATATGGTTTAATGCCGAAGGTATGGGACTTATCTATCTTACAGAATTGCCTTTCTTATTAATCGGATTAATTGCCTTGATGAAAGATAAGAATAAAATATACAAAATTCCTTTATTATGGTTATTCATTGCTCCAATTGTTGCTGCAGTTACGATAGATGATATACCAAATGTCAGAAGATCCCTTCTTATGCTTCCGGCGTTTGAATTAATCAGCGCTTTTGGTTTTTTATATGCTCTAAAGAATAGAAAAAAAATTGTAAAGATGTTAATAGTTTGTATCTCAGCGATAGTATTAGCATGTAATTTTTTCTATTTTATTCATCAGTATTTTGTTCATAGCCCGATTCACATGAATTGGTTTAGGAATGAAGGGTTTGGGAAAATGATAACAACTGTTAATAAAGATTATACTGATTATGATCGGGTAATTGTTACAAAAAGTGTTGGAGGAATTTATCCTTTGATCCTTTTTTATACGAAATTTGATCCGGCCTTGTATCAACAACAAGGTTTGTCTAAAGATAAAGAATATACTGGCTTTGGTAAATTTTTCTTTGTACCGCAAGCCTGTCCTTCTGTGAATAAAGATGATAGATTTCCAAGAGGAAAATTAATATATGTAGATAATGGGACATGTTCTGATGACAAGGTATTAGGTAATCAAAAGAAAATTTTTATAAACAGAAAGGATGGAACAAGAGTCTTTAGGATTGTTTATGATTAATATTTCTAATAAAAGGTTAACAACATTAATTATTCTAACTGTAATAGTTTTGATTGGAGTTTTTTTGCGTTTTTACCAATTAGGAATCAATCCTCCCAGTCTTGATTGGGATGAGGCAAGTATAGGATATAATGCTTATTCTATTTGGAAAACAGGAGCTGATGAGTATGGCAATAAACTCCCTTTAAGTATTCGTTCTTTTGATGATTATAAGCCGGCGCTATACACTTATTTGGATATAATTCCTGTTCAAATATTTGGTTTAAATGAATTTGCAGTTAGATTTCCTGCTGCGACATTTGGATTTCTAACAATTTTAGCAGTTTATTTTTTAACCAAAGAAATTTTTTTAGGCTGGGAAAAGAAAAAACAAGTAATTATTTCTCTTCTTGCGGCATTTTTCTTTGCGGTTTCCCCTTGGCATTTACAGTTTTCCAGAGCTGCTTTTGAAGGTCAAATTGGACTTTTCTTCTTAATTGCAGGTTTGTTATTTTTTTTCAAAGCCCTTAGAAACGGAAATTTCCTTTATCTTTCCAGTATTTTATTCTTGTTAAGTTTGTATTCATACCATAGCTTTCGTCTTCTTATCCCATTATTACTTTTGGCATTGTTAATTATTTTCTGGAAAACAATTTTTGCTTTGAAAAAGCACGCAATAATTTCCTTGGTTATTCTGGTTCTTTTTTCACTGCCAATTTGGAATAGCTTTATTGGGACAAATGTCGGAACAGGCTCACGATTATCCATGGTGACTATTTTTTCTGACCCATCAGTAATAAATCCATCCATAAAGGAACTAGAATACGATAAAAACAATAATAATTATTTAGGTATGCTAATTCATAACAGGCGTGTGGTTTATTCTCTCGCGGCTGCAAAGGGATATTTGGATCATTTTAATCCTGATTTCTTATTTATTCATGGGGATGGAGGAGTGCAGCATCATGCAGTTGGAATGGGAATGCTTTATCTTTGGGATATTCCTTTTATTCTGGCAGGCGTATACTACCTCCTTAGAAGGTTTAATCGGTTTGTTTTGATCCTTTTTATATCTTTTTTACTTTCTCCTATTCCAGCCGCAATAACAACCGGTACTCCCCATCCCGTAAGGGCAATCGGAATGATATTTGGATTTCATATTTTCGTTGCAGTAGGAATAGTATTTTTTTGGGAGAAAATAATGCTATTAAAAAATTTATTTGCAAGAATTGCGGTAATATTTATTGTTTTAATTTGTCTTGTACTTAATATGATTTATTATTTTCATCAATATTATGTGCATACGCCAATTGAGTATGGTTATTTTTGGCAATATGGATACAAGGAAGCACTAAGTTATGCAAAAGAGAATGAAACAAAGTTTAAGAATATTATTATGACCTACGAATATGATCAACCCTATATTTACTACCTTTTTTACAATAAAATAGATCCGCTTTGGTATCAGAGGAATTGGGATTACAACGGAGATGGAGCAGTTGATAGGTTTAAGCGAGTTATTGGTAAATATACATTTAGAAATATCGATTATTCAAAAGACATTAAGCTTCCAAATGTTCTTCTCATCGGCACTCCAAAGGAAATACCTGATAGCGCAAAAGTTATAAAAACTATAAAATTTCCAGATGGAAAAACAGCCTTTAAAATCGTTGAAACATGAAGAAAATCTTAGTGGCATTATTATTCTCTTTTTGCATCAGCATTCCGGTTATTTTGCCGTTTTTCCATACCGGTTATTTCCCAACGCATGATGGGGAGTGGGCAGTGATAAGACTTGCTGATATGTTCCGTAGTCTACGTGATTTTCAAATTCCTGTCAGATATAGCAGTGAATTAAACTTTGGTTATGGTTATCCTCTGTTTAATTTCGCGTATCCCCTTCCTTATTACTTAGGGGTTTTAATACATTTTTTGGGCTTTGGTTTCGTAAATACGATAAAGGTTCTTTTTGCAGGAAGTGTTATTTTTTCAGCTTTATTTATGTTCCTTGCGTCAAAACTTTTATGGAAGAATACTTGGGCTGGGATAATATCGGCAATATTGTATATTTATTTTCCTTATCGCATGGTTGATCTGTATGTCAGAGGATCTATAGGTGAGTCTCTTTCATTTATTTTATTTCCTTTACTATTTTTTCTTGCAATTAAATTAATCAATAAATCTTCGTTTTTATTGATTGGAGGGATTGCGGTTTTTGTAGCATCTCTCATAATGACGCACAACATAATGACTGTTCTTTTTATGCCGCTTTATATAATATTTGCGTTAGTTCAAGCAATTCTTAAAAACAAAAAAGCAATAAAGGGTTTTTTGCTAAGTATTATTTTAGGCTTTGGATTATCTGCATTTTTTTGGGTTCCTGCTCTTTTTGAAAAAAGCAATATTTTGCTTTCACAAATTCCTATTGCAGACAGAAGTTTATATTTCGTAAAACTTGAGCAATTTATATTTCCAAGTTGGGGGTACGGTGTACCTATAGATTCAAATGGTTTTAGTTATCAATTAGGCTTGGTACATCTTGCAATATTTATTATTGTTGCTTTATCTTTATTATTTATTGTAATTAAGAGCAAAAAATATTTTAAGGAATATTCTGTAAAGATTGCATGCATGTTAACTATTTGTACAGCATTTTTTATTTTTTTACTTTTTAAGCCTTCAGAATTTTTGTGGAGGAATATACCCTTATTATCTGAAATTAATTATCCATGGATAGCGTTAGGAATATTGGGATTTTTAATTAGCATATTGGCAGGATTTTTATCAAAACAAGATTTGGGAAAATATGTGGTTGTTTTTTTTGGGGTAGTTACTATATCTATCGTCTTACCTTATGCCAAACCTCAAAGATATATTAATAATCCAGACAGCTATTATTTAACCAATGATGCTACGACAACTTCTTCTAATGAATTAATGCCGTTGTGGGTTAAAAAAATGCCTTTGCAAAGAGCATCGAGTAAAGTGGAAATAATAAAAGGAGATGTAAATATGCAGAATGTTTCTTTTAACTCTAAGCAAATTAATTTTTATGTAAACGCACTATCGCAAAGTAGGGTTAGAATTAATAGGATTTATTATCCGGGATGGAAAATCTATGTTGATGGTGTGAGTGTGCCGATCTCTTATTCAAATGAACGGGGAGTAATGGATGTTTTTGTTTCCTTTGGAGGTCACGCTGTTCACGCAAAATTTGGAGAAACACCGTTGAGATTAATAAGCGATATAATTTCTTTATCAAGTTTTATTATACTTTTGTTTTTTATAATAAAAAGAAATAAGTATGCAATTTCTTAAAAAAAATTACGGTTTATTCATAGTTATAATTTTGTCTTTTTGGGCAATAAAGTTTTTCTTTATTCCAGGTTTTTTCCCAATGCATGATGATACACAGGTCGCCAGAGTTTTTGAGATGGGAAAAGTACTTCAAAACGGCATTTTTCCTGTACGCTGGGTTCCTGATTTAGGATATGGATATGGGTATCCAATTTTCAACTTTTATGCGCCACTTGCTTATTATGTGGGGGCAATTTTTATGTTTTTAGGATTTGATGCTCTTATTGCGACAAAGATAATGATGGTTTTAGGTGTTGTTTTGGCGGGCATTTCTATGTATTTCTTGGCAAGAAATTTTTTCGGAGAATTTGGAGGTATAGTTTCAGGTTTATTTTATCTTTATGCTCCTTACCATGCAGTTGATATTTACATTCGAGGTGATGTTGCGGAATTCTGGGCATATGCTTTTATTCCAATAATGTTTTTGGGTTTTTATAAAGTTTTTGAAAACTCAAAAAAGCAATTCAAAATTCAAACGTTTGGAGTCGTTGGGGCTTTAGGTTTTGCTGGCCTGATCCTCTCTCATAACTTAACCGCTCTTATGGTAGCTCCGTTTCTGCTTGTTGCGGTTTTGTTGTTAATTATCTTCTCAAAAAAAGGAACCCGCATGCTTAATGCTTTATACTTAATGTTTTATATCCTCTTGAGCTTAGCAGTATCTGCTTTTTATTGGATTCCTGCACTTACTGAAATGAAATATACCAATGTACTTTCGCAAATTGGAGGTGGAGCAGACTTTCATGACCATTTTGCCTGTATCGGGCAACTTTGGAATAGTTTATGGGGATTTGGAGGATCAGTTACGGGATGTACTGATGGATTATCTTTTAAAATAGGCAAACTTCATATTTTAACATCCATAACAGTTTTTATTCTTATGCTTTGCAACAAAAAAATCAGAAAAAGTAAGGATGGGGCAATTATTTTATTTTCTTTCTTGGGATTTCTACTGTCAGCTTTCTTTACGCTTGAAGCCTCAAAACCTGTTTGGGAGGCAATTCCGACAATGGCTTTTTTTCAATATCCATGGAGGTTTTTGATACTTGCATCTTTTTTCTCTTCTTTACTCGCAGGGTCTTTAGTTTTTTTGCTAAAACAATTTAACATAAAGACTTGTTTAATCGTGTTACCGTTAGTATTTTTTCTCTTATTTTTTAGTCTAAAACTTTTTACCCCACAAACTGTTCTTCCAAAATCAGCAGGAGATTATACTAATGAAATGACCTTAAAGTGGACTGTTTCAAGAATTTCAGATGAATATCTTCCTCCTAATTTCAAAAAACCAAAGAATCAGAACGATGTTTACAAAGGGCAATCAAAGATTAAAATTCAAGAGACTCCAGTCGAAAAAGTTTCAAATTTGATTTCTCTTATTGGTCTTTTAGCTTTGATTATTGGTATAATCTTATTTAAAGACAAAGTAAAATATGAGTAAAAAAAGCGTTGAAATAACAGTGCCTGTTTATAATGAAGAAAAAGAGTTAGCAAAGAGTATTAAGACTCTTTATGATTTTTGTCAAAAAAATTTAAAATCTTATGATTGGCATATTACTATTGCAGATAATGCTTCAACTGATAATACTTCTTTTGTAGCATCAAGAATTGAAAAGAATAACCCCAAGATATTATTTTTTAGATTAGAACAGAAAGGAAGAGGAAGAGCAGTTAAAAGAGTGTGGGTTGAATCAGGAAGCGACCTATGTGTTTATATGGATTTGGACCTCTCTACAGATCTCGTTCATTTGCCAAAACTTCTATGGGCTTTGCAGAATGGTTATGATGTTGCAATTGGTTCAAGGCTTGCTAAGGGGGCGAAAGTGGAAGGAAGAACGTTCTTGCGTGAGTTAACTTCAAGAGTCCTAAATTTCTTTTTTATTCAATTTTTCTTCCAAACTCATTTTACAGATGCCCAATGCGGATTTAAAGGAGTAACGCGTCAAGTTGTTGAAGATCTTATTCCTAAAGTTAAAGATAATGACTGGTTTTTCGACGGAGAACTTTTGATAGTTGCTGAAAAAAGCGGCTACAAAATTTATGAAGAGCCGGTTCATTGGGTTGACAATCCGGGATCTACAGTACGTTTGATATCTACAATATGGGGAGATTTAATGTCGATGAAGAGACTGCTTTTGACTAAACCTTGGAAAAACAAAGAATAATATGGAAAAACTAAATGTGGATTTGATAATCAAAAGATCAATACGCGGTATTTTTACTTTAATATCTAGGACGTTTATTCTAAACATTATTTCTTTCGTTTCCTTTTTGGTTATTACAAGCGTATTAGGTGCTTCGGAGATAGGTATTTATGTAGCTGTAATTGCGATACAAAGAGTTATTTCCTTTTTTACAGATTTTGGTCTAGGAGCAGCTCTTGTACAAAAAAAGGAAGAATTAAAACAAGAAGACATAACTACGAGTTTTACTATTCAGGCGTTAATTACCCTTTCGATATTCATTATTGTCGCGGCTTCTCTTGGAAAATTCGCAATTTTTCTAAAGCTAAATACGGAGGCCCAAAAACTTCTTTTAGTTTTAGTTTTTACAATTTTCCTTTCTTCTTTTAAAACAATTCCCTCAATTCTTCTTGAGCGTTCTCTTAAATTTAGTAAATTAGTTATTCCTCAAATTGCTGAGTCGCTAGCTTTCAATGGAATATTAGTGGTGTTAGTTATTAAAGGCTATGGAATTTCTTCTTTCAGTTGGGCCTTTTTGGTGTCCAGTTTTATAGGAATTCCGTTTTACTATTTTGTTTCTCCTTGGAAAATAAATATTGGGATAAACAGAAAATCGCTTAATTATCTTAAATACGGAATACAATTTCAGGCAAAAAACATTTTGGGTACCATTAAAGATGATCTTTTAACAGTCATACTTATCCGTTTTCTGTCATTTACGCAAATTGGATATATTGGCTTTGCTCAGCGCCTTGCGTTTTACGTTTTTCGTTATGTAGTAGACAGTGTTACCAAAGTGACTTTTTCAGCCTATTCAAGAGCTCAGCATGATTTAGTATTTTTAAGACAGGCGATTGAAAAATCTTTATTTTTCGTCAGTGCGAGTATGTTTCCGATTCTTTTCGGGCTCATTGTAGTTTCCTCTTATTTGATAAAATTTTATCCGAATTGGCACAATAAATGGGAGCCGGCAGCTTTTAGCATCGTATTTTTTTGTCTTAATGCTGCTGTTTCTTCTTTATCAGGAATTTTGGTAAATGTGCTTGACGCAACTGGAAAAGTAAAAGTTACATTAAGACTAATGGTAATGTGGACTTTTTTGATTTGGATATTGACTCCTCTTTTCATACATTTTTATGGATATAATGGGGTCTCTGTGGCTTCCTTTTTAGTAACAACAACAATTATCTATACGATCTTTTTAGTAAAGAAAATTGTTGAATTCAATTTTTTCTCCAGCATCATTAATCCCTTAGTCGCATCGGCGTTAATGACAATGGTGGTTTTTATTCTTTCCAATCTTTTTGCAAAAGATTTCTCATCTCTTGTTTTTGTTATACTTACAGGAGGAATATTTTATTTAGCTTGTTTATTTGTTCTCTCAGGTAAAGAGTTAAGGGCTGATTTAGTGAGATTTGGAATAAAATTATGAATAATAAAGATATGCTTTCTGTTGTAGTCTCAGTTTTTAATGGTGAGAAAGTGCTCGATGAGTGCCTAAAATCAGCATCTTGGGTTCAAGAAATTATAGTTGTAGATAATTCTTCAACAGACAAAACTTTAGAAATAGCCAAAAAATACACAGACAAAATTTTTACAAGACCAAATAATCCAATGCTTAATATTAATAAAAATTTTGGTTTTTCAAAGGCAACTGGAGAATGGGTATTATGTCTTGATTCAGATGAAATAATTGCACCAGAACTTGCTAGAGAGATTAAGTCCGAAATCCTAAATCCAAAATCAGAAATAAACGGATATTGGATTCCTAGAAAAAATATCATTTTTGGCAAATGGATTGAGCATACCGGTTGGTATCCTGATTATCAATTGCGTTTATTTAAGCGGGGAAAAGGAAACTTTTCAGAAGAACACGTACATGAAATGGTAAAAATTGATGGTGATGTGGATTATTTAAAAAATCATATAATTCACAATAGTTATGAAAATATTTCTCAGTTTCTCAATAAATTAGCTACTATTTACGGTCCAAATGAAGCAGATCAAATAATTAAAAAAGGATATATCTTTGATTGGAGAGACGCTGTTCGATTTCCAGTCAAAGAATTTTTAAGCCGTTTTTTTGCAAGAGAAGGCTACAAGGATGGACTTCATGGATTAATGCTTTCCTTCCTTATGTCTTTTTATCATTTTATTGTCTTTTCGTATATTTGGGAAAAACACAAATTTAGACAAATTAATGATAAAGCAATGTTAATTGAAGTGAAGAAAGAAATACTTCAATCTTCAAAGGATATATTTTTCTGGTTCTCAAAAGAAGAAAGAAAATTTATCAAAAACCCTCTAAAGAAAATTCTCCACAAAGTTTTGAGAAAAGTTAAGTCATGAAGCATGTTGTTGTTTCTCTTCTAAATTTTAACAGCAAGAAAAATACGCTTGATTGCCTAAAATCCTTGGAAGACATAAGGAAAGACGATTTCAAATTAACTATTGTAATTATTGATAATGCATCCAAAGAAGATTTTGGCTTAAAGAGCAAAACTGTCAAGGATATGTCTTTAGTCGTTATTAAAAATAATGAAAATTTGGGATTTTCTGGAGGACACAATATAGCCATTAGATATGCACTGGATAATAGGGCGGATTACATATTGATTTTGAATAATGATACATATGTAGAAAAAGATTTTCTCACAAAACTTTTAAAAACAGCAGGCGAGGATAGAAGCGTTGGGATTTTAGCTCCTAAGATTTATTTTGCGTCAGGATTCGAATTTCATAAGGACAGATACTCAAAAAATGAAATTGGAAAAGTTTTGTGGTATGCAGGAGGGGAAATGGATTGGGCAAATGTAATAGGATACAACAGGGGAGTTGATGAAGTAGACAATGGACAATATGACAAAGCTGAGGAAACAGAGGTTGCAACAGGATGCTGCATGTTAATAAAAAAAGAAGTCTTTGAAAATATTGGCTTATTTGATGATAAATACTTCCTTTATTACGAGGATAGCGATTTAAGTATGCGGGCAAGGAGAAAAGATTTTAAAATTATGTATGTTCCTAGTTCTGTGATTTGGCATAAAAATGCAGGATCAGCGGGAGGATCCGGATCTGTGCTCCAGGATTATTACATAACAAGAAATCGCTTGTTGTTCGGATTTAAGTTTGCTGCTTTTCTCTCCAAATTAGCGCTTTTTAGAGAAAGTTTGTCCTTGTTTTTAAGGGGAAGACAATGGCAGAAGCGAGGGGTCATAGACTTTTACTTAGGGAAATTAGGTAAGGGAAGTTATAGTGTATGATTAAAATTTCGGGAATTGTAATTGCTAAAAATGCGGAACAGACGGTTGCAGATTGTCTTGACTCATTATCCTTTTGTGAAGAAATTATAGTTGTCGATAATAAATCAGAAGATAGAACTAGGGAAATTGCAGAGAGAATGGGAGCTAAAGTCGTTGAGTGTTTGACAAATGACTTCTCAGACATGAGGAATATAGGCATGAAAAAAGCAATGGGAGAATGGCTTTTGTACGTAGACACAGATGAAAGAGTAACAAGAGAATTAGTATCAAGTATTAAGTATAAAGCATTAAGTAATGATGGTAATAATTTTTCCGCATTTAGGATTAAAAGGAAGAATTTTTATTTTGGAAATCATGAATGGCCTTACATAGAGCATTTGGAGAGAGTGTTTAGGAAGGATAAATTAGAAGGATGGCATGGAAGACTGCATGAAAGTCCTAAGGTAAAAGGCAATATTGGAGTACTTGAGGGATATCTTCTTCATTATACTCATCGTAATCTCACATCAATGGTAAATAAGACCATAGGATGGTCAAAAATTGAAGCAGAATTACGTTTCAAATCAGGCCATCCTAAGATGACATGGTGGAGATTTCCCAGGGTTATGTTAATTGCCTTTTTCGATTCATATATAAGGCAAGGAGGGTGGAGAGTTGGAACGGCGGGATTAGTAGAAAGCATGTATCAATCTTTTAGTATTTTTGTTACCTACGCAAGATTATGGGAAATGCAGCAACAGAAAAGTAAGTAAGTTCTATTTGTGAGAACATATTTTTTAAAATTTTGGCCAATAATTTTTATTATTTTAGTCTGGTTTGTTTTCGCAAGCCCTTATTTCTTAAAAAATAAAGTTCCTTTTCCTTCTACGTATCAAGTAAATAATTTTGCTCCCTGGAGCGCCAATAGTAAATTTTGGGGTCCTGTTAAAAACGGAGCTATGCCCGACATTATTACTCAGATATATCCGTGGAGACATTTGGCAATTGATATTTGGAAGCAAGGACAAATACCTCTTTGGAATTTGTACACTTTTTCCGGTAATCCTCTTCTGGCTAATTACCAGTCAGGTGTACTTTCACCCCTTAACGTTCTTTTCTTTATTTTGCCCTTTGTAGATGCATGGAGTATTCTTGTTCTCTTACAACCGTTACTTGCAGGTCTATTCATGTATTTATTTGCAAAGAGTTTAAAAATAAGTAAAACGGGAAGCTTAATATCTGCTCTTTCTTTTATGTTTTGTGGTTTTATTACTACCTGGATGGGTTATGCAACTTTAGGATATGCTATTTTATTCTTACCGCTTTCCCTTTTTTGCATAGAAAAGTATTGTGAAACAAATAAAAATATTTTTTTATTTTTATTGTCACTAACATTGCCTTTATCTTTTTTCAGCGGGCATTTTCAGATAAGTTTGTTTTTTTTAATTACCGTTGTCTCTTACACTTTCTACAAATTTCTTACAACAAAAAATATACCTAATACTTTACGTTTAATGCTTTTTACTCTTTTTGGTTTACTTCTTATAATGCCGCAAGTTCTACCGTCGATAGAGTTATATTTTGAATCTTTTAGAAGTTCTTTTTTTCAGACAGGCGGTATTCCCATTGAATATTTACCCTCATTTTTAGCTCCTGACTTTTTTGGCAATCCCGTTACTAGAAATACTTGGTTTGGAAATTACGCTGAATGGAATGCTTATATAGGAGTTTTGCCTTTAATGCTTGCTATTTATAGTTTTTTGAGGATAAAGAGACATCAAACACTTTTTTTCATCATTTTTGGATTATTATCTCTTATTTTAGCAATAAGCAATCCAATTTCTACGTTTATTCAAGGTCTTCATATCCCAGTTTTTTCAACAAGCGTTATCAATAGAATTATTGTTCTATTCAGTTTTGCTTTTGCTGTTCTTGCAGGGCTTGGTTACAATCAGCTTTTTTTGGATATTCAAAACGGAAGAAAAAAAATAATTTTGGTGTGGCTTAGCTTATTTGGGTTTTTATTTGCTATTTTTTGGGTAGCAATTTTTCAAAAGTTGTTTATTCCTTTGGACAAAATTAGCATTACGAAACAAAATTTAATTTTGCCAACAATTTTATTTATCGCATCATCTGGCTTAGTTGCTTTTGCAGTAAAGTTTAGAAAAATAAAATATAGAAACGTAGCATATGTTTTTTTAGCCTTAGGGGTTATAGTCTTAGTTTCATTTGATTTACTAAGGTTTGCAATAAAATGGCAAGCTTTTGATCCTAAAAATCTTGTTTTTCCTACTTTTTCCACAACAGAAGCCTTCTCTAAAATTTCCGGGTTTAATAGGGTTTTTAGTAATTTAGGAGGAGAAGCTTCAATGTATTATAAATTGCCTTCAGTTGAAGGATATGATGCTTTATATAGTAAGAGATATGGTCAATTTATTGGATATATAGAAAATGGTGAACTTCTCGAATCTGCATGGTCAGTCGTTAATTTTCCCAAAAATTCTAAGAATACTCAAAAGGCAATTAATCTATTGGACATAAAGTATATTGTCCATAAGCTTGCAGATAATGGCGTTTCATGGACTTTCCCTGTTTGGGAATATCCTAAAGGTCAATTTAGTTTAATTTATAAAGACAACTATTATGAATTTTATCAAAATAACAATGTTTTCCCCCATGCTTTTTTAGTTGGAGAATATAAAGTTATCAAAGATAGAAAACAAATTTTAAAAACAATATTTAGCGATGGTTTTAATTTAAGAAGTGAGATAGTTTTGGAGGATGATCCTAAGATTGCCAGAACAAATGGAGATATTGGTAATGCTAAAATTGTTAATTATCAGCCAAACAATATGGAAGTTTTAGTTGATTCAAGGAGCAAAGCTCTATTATTTTTGGCAGAAAATTTTGCTTTGGGGTGGAAGGCAAGTGTAGATGGAAAAGTTGTTCCAATTTTAAGAGCAAATTATACTTTTAGAGCAATAGGGGTTGATAAAGGTAAGCACAATGTTAAATTTTGGTATGATCCGTGGAGTTTTAGATGTGGGATGTATTTGGCAATTGGAGGAGTGATTGGAATTCTAGCTACGATTTTGGTTTTGATTTCCAGAAGTACAAATCACCCAAAGTCATCCTTTTCCTTGCGAATCGAAAAAGATAAATAATTTCCAAAATTCCAACTATATTTATAACAAGAATTGCGATGAACCAATTTCTTTGACTATGTTTTGCAGCATTCCATAAGGCTATTCCTTTCCATGCAATAGACCAAATAAGAATAATATACTGCAAAGGAGCCGGGATGGAAGTAACTGAATTCATATATCTTAAGATTACCATAGCTTTATGAATTTTGCAAGAGGATTAAGAATTGATAGAATATAATCATGGCGGATTTATCTTTGTGAAAAAATTTATTATCTTTTTTTGCTTCGCGATACTTCTGTTTCATTTTTTCCAAATTATTTATAGTCAAAGAGCGCTATTTACTCAAAATTATGATGTTGTATATTGGAAAGACCGCTTTGAGCATTCTCAATGGGTACTTCCTTTGTCGAAGCGGATTATTGGAGATGACGGGCTTTTTGCTTACATAGGTTATGATCTTATTAATGGAGGAAGTATCGCAGGTTTTGATTCCGAGGTTCCTCCTTTGGGAAAGTATTTTATTGGGTTGTCCATAAAGGTTTTTAATAATTCACTTTATTATTCAATTTTTTTTGGTCTAGCTTCATTAGCGCTTTTTTATATGATTGGAGCAAGAGTTTTGAAAAATAAAATTGATTCCTTACTTGTAGTTTCTGTATTATTTTTAGATCCTCTTTTCTTTAGTCAATTTTGGCAAAGTGCGTTAGATATTTGCCAGCTCTTTTTTCTCTTAGCTCATGTTCTGTTTTTGACTTATATTATAAATACAAAAACGAATATAGGTAATAGATGTATTTTTTACGCATTAATTTCCGGTTTTTCTTTAGGTCTTTTTGCTCAAGTTAAATATCCAATATTTTTACCTCTGATATTAGTGATAGAATCTACTTTTTTTATCCTGAAAAGAATAAAGAAAGAATATTTTGCATATCTAATCGGCATAGGTTTGGCAATATTAACCGTAAATATTAAATTTTTTCTGGACGGAAATTCGATAATAGATTTTTTTAGATTTCAGAAATATATATTATCTTTTTATTTAAAATCTCAATTAATAGTTCATAAAGGAGCTATTTGGCAGATGCTATTTTTGGGCAATTTCCCTTCACTTTCGAGTGGGGAATTAACTCACATTAATGAATGGTGGATTGTGTGGCCGATGATAGGCATTGCCGGATTGCTAGCTTCAATCGTATTTATTCTCAAAAAGAAAATTCCTTTCGTTTGGAAAGGTTTTGGATTATTTGTATTGGGAAGTCTTTTTATCCTTTCAATCATACCTTCTTATCCCCGTTATTTGGTAATTATTTTGCCATTTCTTTATCTTATTGTAGTTAAATTTGCACAGTCCTTTTTAAATAAAAAAAGGACAATTTTATATTTAATATTGTTCTTGTTTGGAATTACTAATGCTTTCTTTTTTCTAATTGCCAAACCAGAAAGCACTCTGAATGGTTTTTACTATAATTTGTCCCATTTATATTTTCAGGATATTTATCAAGAAAATATAGTAAATAGCGATGCTTTGGGCTTAACGAGAAGTCAATTTAGATATATTGCGAACAAAGCTTTTAATGATGCAAAAATTAAGGAAATTTACGTAAAAGAATTGAGTAAAAATATTCCAATGTTTTCAACAATAGGATCTGTGAAGATCGGAGTAACATATAAAACTCAAGACTTAGGATCGTTTTATGAAGAAAAAGTAATTAAATTGGTTCAAAAAGATGGAAAATGGGGAATAAAGTGGAATTGGAATTTAGTTTTTAACGGTTTTTCTCCAGATTTTATTGTGCAGATAGAAAAAGATTTAGGTAAAAGAGGAGCAATTATTAATTCTGGCGGAGAAATATTAGCGCAGGATTATGGGAGTTATCTCGTATCGGTTAATCCCGAGAAGATAGATCTGAAAAAAGAGAATGAAATGCTGGATTTCATTAGTATTATTGGAGATGTTAAAGCTCCTCATCTCCAGAATGCATACTTGGAGAATTCTTTGCCAGGGACCTATGTTCCCCTTGTCAGCCTAGCTTATTCTTTGGATCAGGAAACTAAAATAAAGCTTTTATCATTTCCAGGGGTTAAATTGAGTCCTTACCCATCTAGGATATATAAGGACATGGATAGGCTAACTATTGTGAATACTCTTTACGAAGAGTGTTGCACGAGGATATATAGCAGTTATAATTATCATGGTACTGAAGGCGTTGAGAAAGAATATGATAGCGTTCTTTGGGGGTATTCGGGGGGTAAAATATTAATTAAAGATAGCAAAGGAGCTATAATTAGAGTAGTATTTGAGAAAGATAAAAGAGACGGTAAGGATGTTATTTTTAAATAATTAAGAGGAAATATGAAGATAGGATTATACGATCCATATTTGGATACATTGAGTGGTGGAGAAAAATATATGTTGTCTGTTGCGTCATGTCTCTCTTCTCAGCACGAAGTATTTATTTTTTGGGATAAGGACAAAGAAATTTCAATAAAACAAATGGCCTTCAAAAAATTAGGGATAGATTTGTCTTCGGTTAAATTTTATAAAAATATATTTAGTAAAAGTGTTTCTTTGATGTCTCGTTTTTTTGACTCCAGAAAATTTGATGTAATAGTTTATTTAAGCGATGGTAGTATTCCGTTTGTATGGACAAAGCTATTTATCCATTTCCAATTTCCGATAGAATGGGTTGATGGAAAGTCTATAAAAACCAGAATAAAATTATTTTTTGTAAAAAAAATATTTTGCAATTCGTATTTTACAAAAAACTTTATTGATAGAAAATTAAATGTAAAAAGTGAAATTTTATATCCTCCGGTAGATTTACACATTATCAAAAATATAAAAAAAGAGAATGTTATTTTGCATGTCGGTAGATTTGATGTAGATCCTCATGAGTCCAATTTTAAAAAACAGGATGTTATGATTGATATTTTTAAGAAAATGGTGGATGCGGGATTAAAAAACTGGAAATTTAAATTGATAATGGGCGTTAAGGATAGAGATAAAGAAAAGTTGAATAAACTTAAGGAGATGTCTGAAGGATATCCAATAGAGTTGATGGGGAATATATCAAGCAACGAGCTTTGGATGTATTATTCAAAAGCAAAAATTTACTGGCATGCAACCGGATATGGGGAGAATTTGCAAAAATATCCAGAAAAAGCAGAGCATTTCGGAATTTCAACAGTTGAGGCAATGGGAGCAGGTTGTGTGCCTGTGGTATTTAATGCGGGAGGACAAAGAGAAATTATAGAAAGCAATAAAAGTGGTTATTTGTGCAATAGCATGGAGGATTTCATATTTAGAACTAGTGCCCTAATTAAGGATGAAAATTTATTAAAAAAAATGTCCGCATTTTCAATAAAAAGATCAGAAGTATTTAGTGGAAATAGATTCTGTAATGAGTTGATAAAAATTATCAAATAATGAAAAAAGTATTTCCGTATTTATTTATATTGTTAGTAGTTTTTGTGTTTTTTTGGCAATTCTTTGTTAAAGGATTGTTTCCTATTCCTGCAGATACAATCATAGGGCTTTATCATCCATTTAGAGATTATTACGCTAAAGATTATCCAAATGGCATTCCATTCAAAAATTTTTTAATAACAGATCCTGTGCGTCAACAATATCCTTGGCGGGAATTGGTGATTTCAGCTGAAAAGAGTCTTGAGTTACCATTGTGGAATCCATATAATTTCGCAGGTACGCCTCTTTTGGCCAATTTTCAGTCAGGTTCTTTTTATGTTTTTAATATTTTATTTTTTGTAATGCCTTTTCGTATAGCATGGAGTTTTATTATTTTTTTAGGGCCATTATTGGGTGGTGTTTTCCTATATTTTTATCTAAATAATTTTAAATTAAATAAATTGGCAAGCGTGTTGGGGGGGATTGCATTTTCTTTTTCAGGTTTTTTTGTTGCATGGATGGAATGGGGAACAATAACGCATGTCGGTTTATGGTTACCATTAATTCTTCTTTCAATTGATAAATTATTTCTTAATAAGAAAAATTTTAAATGGATTTTTATATATATTTTTTCTTTAACCTCTTCTTTTTTTGCTGGACATTTACAAATATTTTTCTATCTTTTTATTTTCTCATGGGTTTATTTCTTGGTACGATGGATTCAATTTGGGCTAAGAAAGAAAATTTTCTTGCTATACTTAATGCCTAACATTTTCTTCTTAATACTCACGGCGGTACAATGGATTCCGACTCTTCAGCTTATCTCTTTATCAGCTCGGAATGTTGACGTATTAAATTTTAATAATCCCGGTTGGTTTGTCCCTTGGCAGCATCTTGTTCAATTTATTGCTCCTGATTTTTTTGGTAATCCTACAACCCTTAATTATTGGGGAGTGTGGAATTATGGAGAGCTTGTTGGATATGTGGGAATTATTCCTTTAATTTTGGCTTTATTTGCGATTTTTTATCGAAGAGATAAGAAAACTTTATTTTTTGGAACAATTTTTTTCCTGAGCATAGTTTTTTCTTTTCCAACTTTTTTTGCAAAAATTCCGTATATTCTAAAAATTCCTTTTCTTAGCACATCTCAACCGACACGTCTTTTATTTATTGCAGATTTTACTTTGGCAGTTTTATCTGCTTTGGGGTTTGACTATTTACTTAAGGCAAAAAGAAAAATTGTCATAATTTATTCTTTGATTTTTATCTTTATTATATTAACGGGCCTTTGGATTTTCATTCCTAAAGAGCATTTATTAGTTGCAAAAAGTAACTTATTATTACCAACAGTTCTTTTCATACTTTCATCAATTTTATTTGTTGCATTAATATTCTCTCAAAAAAAGAATAAGTATATTGTAATAATATGTGCTTTCATTATTATAGTTACAGTATTTGATTTATTGCGTTTTGGCTGGAAATTTAATCCATTTACTCAAAGTTCTTATCTTTTTCCTTCTACAAAAACAATTACTTTTTTGCAGAAAGACTTAGGGGAATTTAGAGTTATGACGACAGATTCAAGGATACTTCCTCCTAATTTTTCCGCTATTTATGGACTGCAAAGTATTGATGGGTATGATCCTTTGTATTTATTAAGATACGGGGAGTTAATGGCGGCATCGGAAAGAAAAAAAGCGGATATAAATCCCCCATTTGGATTTAATAGGATTATTACTCCTCATAATTATGATTCAAGGATAATAGATCTATTGGGAGTTAAGTATGTGCTAAGTCTTTCTGAGCTTAATTCTTCAAAGCTTGTTAAAGTATTTCAGGAAGAACAAACGATAATTTATGAAAATAAGAATGTAATACCAAGGGCATTTTTTGTTAAAAATATAAGATTATCTAAAAATAAGAAAGAATCTATTAAAATGCTTTTTGATCCCTCAGTTAATTTAGTTCAAACAGGAATTATAGAAAACGGAAGTGGAGGTCTTAATGTTAGTTGGTCAGTTGGATCGGCAAACATAATTCAATATTCTGCAAATAAAATAATTATTGATACAGAAAATGAAGATGCGGGATTTCTTGTTTTAACGGACACATTTTATCCAACTTGGAAAGCATCTGTAGATAAAAAGCTAGCGAAGATATACGTAACAGATTATAATTTTAGAGGAATCATTGTGTCTTCAGGAAAACATAGAGTAGAATTTTATAATTTTTTATTTTAGATATGAGCATTAGTATTGTTATACCAAATTATAATGGAGAAAAGATTTTAAAGAAAAATTTGCCTAAAGTATTTGATGCTGTAGGAAACGCAGAAATAATTGTTATTGACGATGCTTCGATAGATGGATCATTAGAAGTGTTGAGTGGTTTTAGACCAAGATTAAAAGTTATAAAAAATGAAAAAAATTCAGGTTTTTCCTCGTCTGTTAATAAAGGAGTTAGGCAAGCAAAGGGAGATATTGTTATTCTTTTGAATACAGATGTGGTGCCGGAAAAAGACTTCCTAAGTCCATTAGTTTACCATTTTAAAGACGAAAATGTATTTGCTGTTGGATGTATGGACAAAAGTATCGAAGGAGATAGTATAGTTTTGAGAGGAAGAGGAATTGGCGAGTGGAAAAAAGGATTTCTTGTTCACTCTAAGGGTGAAGTTGAAAAAACAAATACCCTTTGGGTAAATGGCGGAAGTAGCGCATTTAGAAAAAGCATCTGGGAGAAATTAGGAGGATTTAACGAACTTTATAATCCTTTTTATTGGGAAGACATAGATTTATCATACCGAGGGTTAAAGTCGGGATATAAAATTTTATTTGAGTCAAAAAGCGTCGTGACACATGAGCACGAAAAAGGAGCAATAAAAAGTATATATTCAAATTTTGAAGTAAAAACAATCGCATATAGAAATCAATTTATATTTATTTGGAAAAACATTACCGATTTAGATTTACAGCTATTTCATTTAATTTGGATGCCTTATTATTTTGTAAAAGCATTATTAGGAAGAGATTTAGCGTTTTTTAAAGGTTTTTTAACTGCTTTTATTTTGCTTCCTAAAATTATAAAATATAGCAATATTGAACGGAAACTCTTTGCTTTAAAAGACAATCAAGTTTTAGCTTGTTTTAAGGGAGAAAAATAAATTTATCTTTTAATGAAATTATCAATTATTATCCCTGTTTTTAATGAAGAAAAGACAATTTCAGAAATACTTGAGAGAGTAAGTGGGGTTAAAATTTCTGGTGTTGAAAAGCAAATTGTAGTGGTTAACGATGGGTCAACTGATGGGACAAGAGGCATAATCTCAAATTTACCTGCACAATTAAGTATAAAGGCTATTAGTTATTCAAAAAATCAAGGAAAAGGAGCGGCTATTAAAGTCGGAATTAAAAATGCAACAGGAGATTATATAATAATTCAAGATGCGGATTTGGAATACAATCCAAAGGATATAGGAAAACTTACAAAACCCATTTTAGAAGAAAAGAGTAAGGTGGTTTATGGAACTCGTCTTAAAAGACTGCCAAATTTCTCTAAAGAAGAAAGAACTTCTCAATTTTTACTTCATTATGCGGGTAATAAATTTTTAAGCTTATTGACAAGCATTCTTTTTGGGCAATGGATTACAGATATGGAAACTTGTTATAAACTTTTTCCAAGAAAAGCCGTTGAGAATATGAGATTAAACTCTAGGGGATTTGAATTTGAGCCGGAAATTACAGCGAAATTATTGAAAAAAGGATATAAAATTTTAGAAATTCCAATTTCAACTACGCCCAGGGGTTATGATCAAGGAAAAAAATTAAATACATTTAGAGATGGATTTCTTGCTTTTTGGAGCTTATTAAGATATAGGTTTTTAGATTAAATGTATTAAAAGTGAATTTTTTTTTAAAATTTTATAAAACCCACAAATTCAGTTTAGTAATTTTCTTAATAATTTTTCTTGCCTTAATTCTAAGATTTTATAATTATGGAGACAGATGGGGTCTCGCATATGATCAGGCTCACGATGCTTTAGTTGCTCAATATGCGCTTGAAGCTCATGAAATTCCCCTGGTTGGTCCTTTTTCTTCTGCGGGCCCGTTTCAGACAGGAGGAGAGTGGTATTGGATAATTATGGTAGGGACTCTTCTTAATCCTGGTTCAGTGATAGCTCCATGGATATTTTTAACCCTCACTTATGTTTTATTTGTATACGTTATTATTCTAGTCGGCAAAGAATTAGTAAATAAGAAATTTGGATTATTAGTGGGATTATTGGCCACGTTTTCAACGGCTCAAATTGCTCAATCAACTAATCTGACTAATCAAACACCGCTTGCGATAATTGCATTACTTACCATCTGGGTAATGATCAAATATATCAAAGTAAAAAAGTTAAAATATTTATTTCTTTTAGGCTTTTTAGTTAGTCTTGCTGTAACAATTCATTTGCAGGGTGCACTATTATTTTTATTCCCTTTTTCGTTATTATTGCTTAACGGTAAACCTTCTATAAAAAGTATTGGGATATTATTAATTGGTACCTCAATTCCTTTAATTCCTTTATTAATTTTTGATGTTCAGAACATTTTTGTTAACAGCCGAAGTATGATCCAATATTACTTTCATGATCAATATAAAATTTCACTTGATATTTTAGGAAGAAGATGGTTAACATACGCAGGAGTATTTTGGCCCAATACATGGAGTCATATTATTGGAGGTAATATAATAACAGGCTATATATTAACAATTGGCACTTCATTTATTATTCTTTACTCATTTATAAAAAAGAAAATGCAAAAGGAATGGATTATATTATCAATAAGTTTTATTTTAATTGTTATTGTTCTTAGATATGCCAGAACCCCCCTGTATGATAGTTATGTTGTTTTTTTACACCCATTCATAATTCTTTTGACCGGATGGTTCGTTTATAATACATACAAAATAAGAAAAGCACTTGGCCTGATATTAATGGCAATAATTTTAGTTGGAAGCATTGTTAAGGATATTCGTCAAATTAGTAATGCTGAAAATTCTACTGATTTTTTGGTAAAAAGTTGGAGGAAATCATTAGTCACTCAGTTCCCTAACAATAAATTTGCTATATATGATTATGCATATAAAACAGTAAATGTTAGTTTGCCATTAGTTCTTTATCTAAATTCCGATAGGAAAATATCTGATAATGGATTAAAGATAGGCGTAGTATCTGCAACAATGAGTGGGGAATTCAATCAATCTATTGTTGTTGGTAACAAAACTGGACGTCAAATTCTTGATTTAAGTAGTTCGACGAGCGCTCAACTAAAGAATGATGGCTGGATATTTATAAATCCAAGCGCAATTTATAAATCAACAGAAGAATGGCATAAATAAGAAGTACAAATGATATGAAATTTATTAAGATCTATCTTTTTTTAATTGTAATAATTGGGTCTTTACTTAGAGTTTATAATTTGAATATTCTTCCTGGAAGTCTTAATCCTGATGAGGTAGCAATAGGATATACATCCTATTCATTTTTAATGTCTGGGGCGGATGAGCATGGTAAATTTTTACCATTATCTCTTCAGTCTTTTGGAGATTGGAAATTACCCTTATATTCATATATCGGAGTTATTCCTGTAGCGTTACTTGGTCTTAATGAATTTTCTGTTCGATCAGTAAGTGCGTTATCAGGAATTGTTGGAGTTTTATTAATTTATTTTATAAGCGTTAGGCTTTTTGGTAAAAGAAAAATTGCCTTAATTTCTGCTTTATTTTTCGCTATTTCACCTTGGAATATTTATTTTTCGCGTGCGGCTTACGAAGTTAATTTAGCAACGACTATTTACTTGGGAGGATTACTTGCTTTTCTAAAATATATTTATGAGGACCAAAAAAAGGTGAAATGGCTTTTAATTTCATTTGTACTTTTTGCTCTTACAATGTTTGCTTACCATAGTTACATATTGTTTATTCCTATTTTTGTTTTAGCTCTAATAGTGTTTTTCAGAAAGTCAGTTTTTTTAAATAAAAAATCTTATTTGTCAATTGCGATTTTTGTTATTCTTAGTTCTATTTTTACTTTTAGTGCCTCTTCAGGAAGTAACAAGTTGTCAACCCTAATAATTAACGATAAGAATGTAGTTTATGAACGAGTAGAAAAATTAAGAGGGGATAATGCTTTAAAAAATCCGTTTGTTGAAAGAATATTGTTTACGAAATATCTTGGGGTTCCTTATCAAATTGCACAAAATTACATAAACTCTTTTTCTCCAAGCTTTCTTTTTGATAAAGGAGGAGAAAAATTAATACATAATATTGGGTCATTTGGAAATTTATATTTGTTTGATGCAATTTTTATTCTTGCTGGTTTTGCTGGATTATTTTGGAATAAAGAAAAGTCCTTAAAATTATTGACTATTTGGTTATTTGTTGCGCCAATATCTTCAGCTGTAACTCGAGATGCTCCTAATTCAACCAGGCTATTTGTTTTGATGCCATTTTTTGCGCTTATCGCTTCTTATGGTGCTTATCAAATTTTTGTTTTTTTAAAGAAAAGAACGATTTTAAATTTTGCCATAAAAGGAATATTAGTTTTTCTTTTTCTTCTCAATGTGATGTTTTTTTTAGACATCTATTTCGTTCATTTCAATATGCAAAGAGCCAGATTTTGGCATTATGGATATCGTGAAGTAGTAAAATTAACCGATAGGTACCCTACATATAACGTGGTCATGAGGGGACCAGAAAACTTTCCTTATATCTATTTTTTATTTTATGAAAAATATGATCCTTTGTTTTTTAGAAAAGAAGTAACTTATTATCCTCCTACTTCTGAGGGTTTTTACTATGTAAAAAGCTTTGGGAGATATCAATTTGTTGACAAAATAGATTATTCAAAACTTGTAAAAAATACAATCTACATTGATGACACAAGGCTTAATGATAAAAATAATTCAATTTTTTTACCATCAGGTGAACCAATCTTAGGTTATCATATTGAAAAGTGAATATGAAGAGATTATTTTATTTAATTCTATTTTTACTTACATTATTTAATATATATCTTTCTTCTTCTTTAGTGCGTCGGGGTGAAGTAAATTTTCCTAGTGATGTTGCTAGGGATTTTCTATTGCTTCAGGAAATGGATCAAAAGAAAATTGTTCTTATCGGACCTAGATCTAGCACCAACAATCTTTTTCATGGTCCCCTTTGGACGTATATAAATTATCCGGCTTATGTGATTGGAAACGGTAATCCTGTTGTTGTTGCTTGGTTTTGGATTATCCTTGAGTGTATTTTTTTAGCAACAGGTTTTTATATGGTAAAAAAATTGTTTAGTAAATTGTCTGCTTTTGCTTTTATCGTTCTTGCTTCGGCACAAATGGTTGCTCATGTGAATGGGATTTTTCATGCAGAAGCAACATTCTTTTTTATGCCAATGTTCTTTTTTACAATATGTATGTATATCAAAAGCAAGAAAAATATCTATCTTGCTTTACATCTTTTAGCATTGGCAATACTTATTCAACTTGAGATTGGAATAGGAATGCAGTTTCTAATTCTTTCTTTGTTGTTAATTATTTGGTTTATTTACAGGTATAAACTTTGGAAACATTTGTTTACTTTTTTTCTAATTCCGGTCTTTTTATCAAATTTTATTCTTTTTGATTTGCGTAATAATCTTCGGATGATTAAAGCAATTTTTTCAACAGGAGGATCCTTGCATTTTTTTATAACGATTGAATCTTGGCTGGAAAATAGGATTAATAACACAATTTCTTTACAGCTTTTTAATAATGCTCCTAACACGCTTTTTACCTATATTGTTTTTATTTTTGTCATAATTGCAACAATTTTACTAATTAAAAATAGAAGTAAATATAGGCATATATATTTACTTTTTCTTTTTTATTATTTCGGCTATATGATGCTTAGTTTTTTTAATAAGGGCGTTATGCTATTCCATTACGTTTATCTTCTTATACCGTTAACTACTTTATGGTTTGTTTCGTTTCTCGCAAGTAAATACAAAATGCTATCTCTGTTTTTTATCGGTATTATTTTTTATTTTAGTTTTAATTCGGCTATTAGCTACATATCATCCAGAGAATCCCTTATAGGGAAAGATTGGAATTCATGGAAATCATTAAGTAATGTTGCTAGGGAAATAATCGACATACAAGAAAATCAAGAATTCGGTTATTTTGTTTATGCGCCAGACGCATTTGCATATCAACCTCGGTATGCTATGATTTACAACTTTAAAGCGGCTCATGCAAAAGCTTTTGAATATGTAAAAAAAACCACTACATACATTATTGCTGCTCCGCCTCCGGCGAATAATCCTTATATGAATTATGTATGGTGGCGAAAGGTTCAAGTAAAAATTTTGTCTGAACCAGCTGAGATTAAAAAATTTCCAAGTGGATTTACAATCGAAAAATTTAATTTAAACCCAGAAGAGCAACTTGTTCCTCACGTCAAAGATATAGAGTTAGGAATTCATTTTCGATAGTAGATTTAAGGTTAGTGTGCCTAAAATATGGTATCATAGTGTTAAGTTAGGTCTCAGATTATGTTCAAAAAGTACTTTTTGCTTCTTTTAATTTTTCTTCTAGCTATTTTTCTAAGATTCTGGCAGTTGGAGAATATTCCTTCAGGAGCTCATTCGGATGAAATAGATACAGGATATTCTGCATATAGTATTCTGAAAACAGGGTTTGATCCTCAAGGCAAATTTAATCTATTTGCTCTTAGTGATACTGTTGGGGGAGGGACACATCCTCCTGTTTACACATATTTACTTATTCCCCTAGTGAAGATTTTTGGATTAAACATATTTGTTGAGAGATTACCATCAGCAATCTTAGGTTCATTTACAGTTTTAATTGTTTTTTTTATAGTTAATAAACTATTTAATTCCATTGCTCTATCTAATATTGCAACGTTTTTATTTGCGGTAAATGCCTGGGCAATACATATTTCAAGGCAGGGATTGTTGGAAGCAGAATCTTTATTTTTTGTATTGCTTGGCGTTGCACTATTTTTATATAGTGACAAAAATAAGTGTTTTCTAATTTTTTCCGCTATTTTTTTCGGAATATCTCTGTATGCTTATGATGCTCCTAAAATATTTCTTCCGCCTTTCTTATTGCTTCTTTTTTATTTTTATAGAAAAATACTTTCTAAAATCAAAAAATTTTTGCTAACCTTTGTTTTAATTTTTGGCTTATTTTATGCTTCCATTCTTTATTTTACTTTTATGTGGGGGGGCATAGCTGATTATAATAGATCATCTGTTTTTAATTCGGTTGCTTTAACTGTTGATTCAGAAAGATCTCAAACAAGCGCTCCATTATGGCTTAGTAGTATTTTTCATAACAAGATTACAGTTTCTTTTAAGAATTTTACAACAAGTTATGTGAACGTTTTTTCGCTTAACTGGCTTTTCGTAAACGGAAGCAATAATCTTCAGCGCGCAGTAGGAAATCATGGTCAATTTTATCTATTTGCGCTCCCTTTCTTCTTTATTGGAATAAATTTAATATTTAGAAAGAATGTAAGTCTTGGTTTGTTTTTATTGGGATGGATGTTTATTGGGGCTTTGCCAGGAGGGTTGACTACAGGTAATTACGCTTACCGTTCTATTCATATTTTGCCTGTTCCCATTATATTCTCTAGTTTTGGAATCGTATGGGTTTGGAAATTACTTAGCAAAAAAAGTCCAATTCTAAATATAGGCGTAAAATTATTAATTATTCTTTTAATGTTAACATATATATCCTCATATTGTTTTACATATTTTTTTGATTATCCTGTTTACTCTTCAGAGTATTGGAGTAAACAGCAAAACGATGCGATTAAATTTGCAAGCGCGCGAAAAAACGCCTATAAAAAGATTTTTATTGATGGAGGAAAACCATGGGCAATTGGATATGCATTTTTCAATAAAATTGACCCCTTGATCTATCAAAAAGCTTATAAAGAACAGGAGTATTATAAGGGAATAGAGGTAATTAAAATTAATGATATTTACTTTGGAAACTTCGACTTAAAAGATACAAAAAATCCTTCAGACTATTTTCCAAAAAATTCCCTGGTAATTACTAATGCGGTAAATTTTCCTAAAGTAAAAGAGCTTAAATCTTTTCATGATTCTGGACAAGTTAGAGCTATTTTTAAGGTTTTCAAAGTTGAATGAAGAAATATTTATTATTGTTAATAATTATATTAGCTATTTTTCTAAGATTTTGGCAATTGGGGCAAAATCCACCGTCTTTAACTTGGGATGAGGCAGCTTGGGGATACAATGCATATTCATTGGGCATTGATGGAAGAGATGAATTTGGAAGATTTCTGCCACTTAACTACCTAGAATCTTTTGGTGATTTCAAACCACCAGTCTATGCATATCTTGATGTAATTCCTGTCAAATTATTCGGGCTGAATGAATTTGCGACGAGATTTCCGTCTGCACTTTTTGGCGTATTAACAGTTTTGATTGCCTACTTTTTAACAAAAAGAATTTTTTGGAATTCTAAATCAAAAAAAACATATGCACTGTTTTCTGCATTATTTTTAGCTATTTCTCCTTGGCACATAATGTTATCTCGTGCCGCATTTGAAGCAAACGTATCTACGTTTTTTCTGATAACTGGCGTTTGGTTGTTTTTGGCTGGGATGCAAGAAAAAAAATGGCACATAGTTTTTTCAGCTATTTTTTTTGTTCTTTCTGTTTATACTTTTAATTCTGCTAGAATTGTTGCTCCAATTTTAGTTCTATTTTTAGGAATTGTTTTCAGAAAAAAGCTCATTGAGAATAAAAAGCAAGCATTAATAGCAGCTTTAGTTGGAGTTTTATTAATATTGCCAGTGATTGGTTTTCTTTTTTCATCTCAAGCAGGTCTACGCTTTAAAGAGGTAAATATATTTACAGACATAGATGTTATTAAAACTTCCAATCAGGAAATCATAAATGATAGTAGTGCTTGGTCAAGGATAATGCACAATAGGCGAGTTGGATATACGCTTTCTTATTTAAAACATTATTTTGATAACTTTAATCCAAGCTTTCTTTTCATAAAAGGAGATGGAAATCCTAAGTTTTCGACTCAAGATGTGGGGGAAATGTATTTATGGGATTTGCCATTTTTAGTTGTGGGAATTCTATTTTTATTCAGAAGAAAAGAAGGATATTGGTGGATAATTCCCATATGGTTAGTGTTGGGAATTCTTCCTGCAGCTACTGCTCGTGAAACTCCTCATGCATTAAGAATTGAAACAACTTTGCCTACATTTCAAATTCTTGTGGCTTACGGATTTTCTCAATTTCTGTTTTATATAAAAAGATATGCAAAATTTTTTAAAGTAATTGTTATTTTCTCAGGATTATTGCTTTTTACCAATTTCTTTTATTTTGTACATGGTTATATTGTTCATTATCCTTATGAATTTTCCGGTGAATGGCAATATGGATATAAGGATTCTATAGAATATGTAAAATCAGTTGAGGAAAACTTTAATAGGGTATATGTAACAAGCGATATGGGAAGACCTTATATCTATTACTTGTTTTATACAAAAACAGACCCTCGTATTTTTAGAAAAGACAATGATATCAGAAGAGATCCTTTCGGATTTGTAACTGTAGATAGATTTGGTAAATATAATTTTTTAAATGAAGGAATCAAAATTAGCAATAGCATAAACAGTAAAAATCTTTTTATTAAAACATCTGCCAATGTACCGGCAAAAGCAAATATTTTGAAAACGTTTTATTTATTGAATGGTAGTATTATGTTGGTCGCTTATGAATAAAAAAATAATTTTATTTTTAACGTTAATTATGGTAATAGCTTCAGGATTGCGGCTGTGGCAGCTGGGGAAAGTTCCTTCATCTCCGGATTGGGATGAGGTTGCCTTAGGTTATAATGCATATTCGATTTTAGAGACCGGGAAAGATGAATATGGCAAATTTTTGCCTATCGTACTTAGGTCATTCGATGATTATAAGCCTGCTCTATACACATATCTTGCAATACCTTCGGTTGTAGTTTTGGGATTGAATGTCGTCGCGGTAAGACTACCGTCTGCGATATTTGGTATTTTAACTATTTTGGCAACTTTTTTTCTGGTAAAAGAGCTGTTTAAAAAGAATAGTCTTGCTCTTTTAGCATCTTTTTTATTGGCAATTTCCCCTTGGCATATTCAATTTTCCCGAGTCGCATTTGAAGCAAACGTTGGAGTAGCCCTGAATACTTTCGGAATATTGTTTTTTCTGAAAGCTTTTAAAAAACCATGGTTTCTGTCATTAAGTGCTTTGATGTTAGGGTTTAGTCTTCATGTGTATCAAAGTGAAAAAGTTTTCGTTCCGCTTCTGATAACGATTCTCATATATGCTTTTAGAAAAGAATTTTTTTTAATAAAAAAGAAGTATATATACGCATCACTAATAATTTTTGCAGTTATTTGCTTACCATTGATTCTTTTTACTTTAACAAATAAAGATGCGCTTTCTAGGGCCAAGACAGTTAGTATTTTCTCCAATTCTTCAATAATTGAGGCAAATACGGAAAAACTCGTAAAAGATAGGGTAAATAATGATATTTTGGGATTAATTTTGGACAATCGTAGAGTAGAATTTGCAAAATATATAGTTGGAGGATATCTGTCTCATTTAGATTTGAATTGGCTTTTTGTAAAAGGAGATATTGCCCGTCATCATGCGCCAGGCATGGGATTGATGTATCTGATTGAACTGCCATTTTTGTTGATAGGTATTTATATGTTGATATTTGGTAAATTCGATAAAGCTCTAAAAATATTTATAACATTGTGGTTTTTAATTGTTCCGATTCCGGCATCAGTAACTAACGATGTCCCACATGCTGTAAGAACTATTAATTTCTTGCCAATACTTCAGATATTTACAGCGATAGGAATCCTGACTGCATTTTCAAAAGTATCAAGTATTAAGCATAAAATATTAAGTATAAAAATAAAATATTTGTTTTTCCTTTTAATTTTACTAGCTTCAACATTCAATTTTTCTTATTATCTTAATCAATATTTTATTCAGCAAAATTATTTTCATGCAAGATATTGGCAATACGGATATAAAGATATGGTAAATTTTGTTGCTAGCATTCAAAAAGATTACAGCAAGATAATCGTTTCCAATACAGCGACAATGGATCAGTCTTATATGTTTTTTCTATTTTATTTGAAATACGATCCTAATAAATATTTATCAGAGGGAGGAACACTTACTGGGAAAATAGAAAGTGTGAATAAATTTTCCAATTTTGAATTTAGAAAATTCGACTATAGCCAAGAAAAAGAAAAAAATATCCTATTAATAGGATCAACATTCGATTTTCAAGAAGTATACAAAACCATTCATGAAGCTAATTATCCTGACAAAAGCATTGCGATAAAAGCAGTCGAGAAAAATAAATGAAAAAGATTTTCCGGGGAAAATCAATTTTTAGTTGGTTATATAGAAATAAAAATATTCTTCTAATTTCTATTATTTTTATCTTTTCTTTTGGATTAAGAGCTTATGGTATGGACAATAAATATCCTTTTGGGTGGGATCAGGTTGATAACGCGTGGGCAGCAAACAAAATAATCGTGAATCACGAATTTCCCCTAGTAGGAATGGTCGCTAAGGGGAATGCGGGATTTTTTATTGGACCTGCCTATTATTACTTTGTAGCTTTTTTTTATTTGTTAGCTAATTTGAATCCAGTAGCCTCACATTATATAGCGTTATTGATGAGCACATTTACCTTTTTTGTAATTTTTGTTGTTATTAAAAAACTATTTAATTTTAGAGTTGCTTTATTGGCATGTTTTATCAATACGATAGCAGCAGCCGGATTTTCTTTTGATACTGTTCAATGGCCTGTAAGTTTTTTGCCTGGAATTTCTCTTCTAGTATTTTATTTTCTTTACAAATTGCTTAAAGGGGAAGAGAAATATATTATTTATCTTGCAATAACGGTAGGATTAGCTTTTCATGTTCACTTTACGGCAATATTTTTCCCAATAATTATATTATTGTGTCTGCCATTTTTTCCTCGTAATAAAAAAATGCTTTTATACCTATCGCTATCAATTCCTTTATTTTTAATATGGTTTATTCCTAATTTTATATATCAATTGCAAAACAGCTCTCAGTTAAGCAATTTATCTAATTATTTAAATACCTATTATCATGGGTTACACTTAAGAAGATTTTTTCAATTAACAGGAGATGGCTTGATACCGTTTGATCCATTTTTGTTTTTTTCAATTATAAAATCTTCTAAAATATTAATAATTCCGATTTTTCTTTTCGTTTTTTTAAAAAAACATCTTTCCAGAGAGAAAATGATCATTTCATATCTGATTTTAATTTTCTTTTTAGTGCCGTGGCTTGTTTTTTCCACATATAAAGGAGAAATAAGCGATTACTATTTTTCAATAAATAGATTAATTGCTCTCATGATTCTTTCTTATCTATTCTCAAAGCTATTATCTGCTAAAATGTTATTAATTAAGGTCCTTGCTATAATTTTTCTTATCTATTATTCATATTCTAATTTAGATATAATTTTACGTTATAATGAAGGTACACTTAAAAGGAAAATTGAAAATGTTAAGTTGCGCATTGATTCTGGTCGTAAAGTAGAATTCCAGGAGGGAGTTCCGGAATCCTATATATACTACTACTTAATGAGAGAGAAAGGAATTCAGGTGTATTAAATAAAAAATAAAATAGTTGAAATTATTTTACTAATCTTTATTTTGGGTATAGGCTTCTTTACGCGTTCCATAGAAGTTTTGAATAAAAATTACCTATTCGGTTTTGATCAAGGTAGAGATTACTTAGTAGTTAAAAGTATCGTGGTTGATCATAAGCTTACTCTTATTGGCTCAGAGATTGGAGCTGGATCAGCAGGGTTTCAGGGAATTTTTCATGGACCTTTCCATTATTATTTTCTCTCTCTTCCATTTGCATTAACAAATGGGGATCCTTATAGTGGGATAGTCGTAATGTTTGCATTTGGCATGCTTAGCATTATTTTTTCTTATCTTTTAGGCAAAAAACTATTTGGACTAGTGGGAGGGGTAACAGCTGGATTTCTTATTGCCATATCGCCTACTTTTATTTCTCAATCACGTTTTGTATGGAATTCACATCCGTCTACCTTATTTATCCTGCTCACTTTTTATTTCACTTACCTTTCGTACAAAAAGAAAAATATATTCATATTTTTTTCTTCATTTTTTGCAGGGTTTGTTTATAATTTTGAACTTGCAATATCAATACCTCTATGCATTGCCTTGGTTTTCTATTACATATTTGTTTTAAAGCTAAGAGATTTTAAAAAATATCTAGTATTGTTTATGGGTTTTGTAATTGCATTTTTACCCATGATTCTCTTTGAATTTAGACATAATTTTATGGGCTTTAGAGGACTGTTTTCATACATATTTAATCAAAAAGAACTAGCGAGTTCTTTCTTGTCGCAAAAAAATGTTGTTGATCATTTTAATTCATTCATATATTCTTTTTTCGATACTTTTCCAAAAAATATTGTTCCATCATATATTTTTCCTGTAATAATTTTTGTTCCTGCTATATATTATTTTTTTAAAGAAAAAGACAAAAATCTAAAAAAATTTATCACATTCCTAATGCTACTTATTCCAATTAATTTTTTTATATTTTCTTTTCTTAGAAATGCAGTATGGGTTTACTATCTGTTGGATTTGAATATTGCGTACATTCTAATTTTTTCATATTCAATTTCCTCTTCTTTTAATACAAACAATTGCAAACTAAAAATTTTCTTTCTGTTATTTTTAATATTTATTTTCATTAGAATCATGCCATCGTTTATAAAGGTATTTAATTATGATTATCACGATTATGGTGGTGATGCCAAGATTAAAGGGAGAATAGATGTAATAGATTATATATATAGAGATGCTAAGGGTAATAAATTCGGGCTTTTTGTTTTTAGTCCGCCTATATACACGTATCCTTATGATTATTTAATTTGGTGGTATGGTGAGAAGAAATATCATTACTATCCAAGCAATGAAAAGAAGGGACTATTTTACCTTTTGATTGAAAGAGATAATTCAAAACCATGGAGCCATAAAGGATGGATGGAGACGGTTATAAAGGAAGGAACTGTTGTTTGGGAAAAGACGTTACCTAGCGGATTCATTGTTCAAAAGAGAATGGGTACAGAATAATGAGATATAAAAAATATATATTTATAGCACTGTTAATATTTATTTCACTTGTTCCACTTTTTGATTTATTCAAACAGGGTTTACCTTTAACTCATGATGGTCAGGATCATGTCGCCCGTATTGCTAATTTTTATCAAAATTTAGTAGAGGGAAACATTATTCCCCGATGGGCAGGAAACCTTAATTGGGGATATGGACATCCAATATTAGAATTTCTTTATCCTTCACCTTCATATTTTGCGTCGTTATTCCATTTTTTAGGCTTTACATTGGTTGACAGCGTGAAATTAGTTTTTGGCACGTCATTTATTCTAAGTGGTTTGGCAATGTATCTTTTTATCAAAGAACTGTTGAATGACAATAAAGCAGCATTTTTTGCAAGTGCGCTTTACATAATTGCTCCTTACAGGTTTGTAGATTTGTATGTCCGTGGAGCTATTGGTGAACATATTGCATTTATTTTCCCACCCCTTATATTTTATTTTCTTTTAAAGCTTAGCAAGCGTTATTCTTTTGGAAGTTTAATAGGTGGGGCATTTTTGTTAGCTGGTCTTATTTTGTCTCACAATGCAATAACACTTATGTTTTTGCCTTTGATATTTATGTATGTTTTTTACCTAATTCCTCAGTCTTCTAATAAAAAATACTTTATACTTAGTTCTTTTATCTTAATACTTCTTGGTTTTGGTTTATCTGCTTTCTTCTGGATACCGGCATTTATGGAGGGAAAATATACGTTGCGAGATATTGTTACAGGTGGCGGAGAATACAAAGCGAGCTTCGTAGCATGGAAAGATTTTTTCGTAGGGGTTTGGAGCTATGGAGGTACATTAGTTCTTAGTAAGCAAATAGGCTTCATTCATTGGATAAGTGTATTGGGCAGTGTTATTTCAACCTACTATTTGTATAAAAAAAGAAATAAATTATGGATGATATCTTTGGGAAGCTTTCTTATTTTCTGGGTAACACTTTTCTTAATGACATCTTCATCCAATCCAATTTGGCAAACGATTACAATTCTTCAGAAGTTTCAGTTTCCATGGAGATTTCTTTCAGTAACTGTCTTTTTAAGCGCATTGATGGGGGGAATTTTATTGTCTTTAATTTCAAATAGGTATAAAAAGATAGCTCTAGCAATATTTATTGTAAGCTTATTAGTTGTAAATAAAGATTATTGGCATGCTCAGGGATTTTTAAATAAACAGGAGAATTTTTATACCGGAATTTACAATAGTACAACTGACACTGGGGAAAGTGCTCCTATATGGTCGGTGAGATTTATGGAAAAAAGGCCCAAATTAAGAGTGGAAATAATAGAGGGACATGGAGAGATCAAAGAGATCGCAAGGAATGTTACAAAACGAGAATATCAGGTTGAAGCAAAAGAAAAAATCCGCATTTTAGAAAATACTTTATATTTTCCGGGTTGGACTGTGCTGGTTGACGGAAAACCGGAAGTTATAGAATTTCAGGATCAAAACTACAGGGGACTTATCACTTTTAATGTGAATAAAGGAATTCATAAGATAAATATAATCTATAAAGAGACCAAGACTAGATTGTTAGCGGATTTTATTAGCGTTGTTAGTTTATTAGCAATTGGAGGATTGATAATTTATCAAATCACAAAGGTAAAGAAAAAGATATAATAGTAGTAAGTTTTATGGCGAAAGATAAAAGACAAGAATTGTCAGTAGTTCTTGCAACATTTAATGAAGAAAAGAATTTGCCGGAATGCTTGGATTCTGTTCGTAATTTGGGAGATGAAATAATTATCGTTGATGGTTCTTCTGTGGATAATACCGTAAAGATTGCTAAGAAGTATGGTGCAAAAGTGGCTGTAGTGGAAAACTTGCCAAATTTTCATATCAATAAGCAAAAAGCAATCGATTTGGCTACCAAAGATTGGATATTGCAGCTAGATGCAGACGAAAAAGTATCAAAGGAATTAGTTGAAGAAATAAAATCAAAGCTTACAAGTAATTTTTCAACGAATGGTTATTGGGTAGCAAGAAAAAATTGGTTTTTAGGGAGATTCCTTATGAAAGGAGGACAATATCCTGACTATACCCTTAGACTTTATCGTAAAGGAAAAGGTCATCTTCCCCAAGTTCATGTTCATGAACAAGCTGAAGTTATAGGTCGCGTTGAATATTTAAAGCACGCCTTACTTCATTATCCATATAAAAATTTCGCAGCTTATTTTGTGAAGTGGAATAGATATAATGATCTTTTAGTAATGCAGATCAAAGAAAATTTAAAAAATAAGAGCCTTTTTATGAAAGTAGTTTATGCAATTGGATATTTAATAGTTAAGCCTGTGCATTGGTTTTTAACCACCTATATTCGTCATAAGGGATTTATGGATTTATGGCCGGGATTCGTTTTTTCCCTTTTCTCTGCGCTAAGATTTCCTGTATCATATATTAGATACTTATCTTTATGAAAATATTAGTTACTGGTGGAGCGGGATACATTGGGAGCTTTATGGTCAAAAGGCTACTTGAAAAAGGAGATGAAGTTGTCATTATAGATAGCTTAGAAAGGGGATATAAGGAAGCAGTTAATTCAAGAGCAAAGTTATATATTGGAAATCTTTTAAATAATGAATTTGTTTCTAAAGTTTTTTCAGAAAATAAGTTTGATGCTGTGATTCACTTTGCAGGATATATATCCATGGGTGAATCGATGGAAAATCCATATATCTATTTTCAGAACAATGTTTTTGCTTCTCTCAATATAATGGAGGAAATGATTGGGACAAAAACCGACAAATTTATTTTTTCTTCTTCAGCAGGTGTTTATGGAAATCCCGTAGAACTTCCCATACAAGAAAATCATCCTAAAAATCCGGAGAATCCATATGGGGAAAGTAAGTTGATGGTTGAGAAATTGATGTTATGGTATCAGAAAACTCATGGTTTGAATTCGGTAGCTCTTAGATATTTTAATGCGTCAGGAGCATCTCTTGATGGAGCACTTGGGGAAAATCATAATCCTGAAAGTCATATAATTCCAAATATTGTGAAGGCTATTTTGAAAGAAGAAAGTTTTAAGTTATTTGGTACAGATTATAAAACAAAAGATGGAACCTGTGTAAGGGATTATATTCACGTGATTGATTTAGTAGAAGCCCATGTTTTGGCAATTGAAAAATTAATGAAAGATGAAGGGATGTTTGTCTACAATGTAGGGACGGGCAATGGATACTCTAATAAAGAAGTTGTAGAGATGGTTAAAAAGATTTCCGGAAAAGATTTTCAAATTGAGAAATTAGGGAGAAGATCTGGGGATGCAGATACTTTAGTTGCAGATGCTTCAAAAATAAAAGAAGAGCTTGGTTTTAATCCAAAGTATTCGGATTTAGAAATTATTGTAAAAACTGCTTGGGAATGGCACAAAAATTTAAAAATGAAAAATGAAAAATGAAAAATGAAAAATTTTTCCGTCTTCTTATTCTAGTTTTTTTCATTTCAGTTTTCTTTAAGACTATTGTTTTCGCTCAATCTAACTATGTTTTACCCTATCCACCTAATATGCCAGGAAGTTTATCTTATAAAATTCACCTAATTTATGAAAACGTTTCTAGATACTGGTATTTTGGTAATTTTGGACAATTTGATTACAATCTCAAATTGTCTGATAAATATTTAGTTGAGGCGAAAACGTTATTTGAATACAAGCAATATTTATTGGGATACAAAGCTCTAAAAAAATCAGACCAATATTTTATAAATATTTTGCCAAATTTGGTAAAGGCAGAAAAAGATGGTAAAAATATAGTTCAAAAAAAAGCAATATTAAATGAGGCTTCGCAAAAACATATAGAATTACTTGATAAAATGGAGAAAAGTGTCCCGAGCACTTTTATTTGGCAACCTGAGAAATCGACTCCTACAACCCTTGATTTAAAAAAGACAATTGATGAGTCAATACATCTTGTTGAAAAAAATGTATGAAGAAAATAACAGTAATTCTATACGGCATATTTTTGTTGTTGTTTGCTTTTTTTTCTTACGTTTTTGTTGACCCAAATCTAGTTTATTTAAAAAATATTTACTCTGGCTTCGCATTTTCAAACAGATTATTGACGACAATTTTTTATACATTTTCAGTTATTATTTTTTTCATTTTTTATGGCATTTTTATTTATCTAGGAGTGAAGAAACGGATCAATTTGAGGGAAATATTTATACTTTTGGGTATGACGGCAGTGATTTCCCTTTTTTCATATCCGGCAATGCTTTCTTATGATATTTTTAATTATATTGCTACATCAAAAGTGTTATTTTTTTATCATGAGAATCCTTACATAATTATGCCGATTGAATTTGCGGGTGATCCTCTTTTAGCATTCATGCATGCAGCAAATAAAATTGCCCTGTACGGTCCGATCTGGGTTTCTTTAACAGGAATTCCTTATTTGTTTGGATTTGGAAATTTTATTCTAACTCTTTTTAGTTTCAAAATTTTTATTGCGGTCTTTTATTTCCTTACGGTCTTTCTTGTCTGGAAAATGTCAAAAAATATTATTTCTGTAATTTTATTCTCTCTTAATCCATTGGTTATAATAGAAACGTTGGTTAGCGGACACAATGATATTGTTATGCTATTTCTTGCCCTTTTTTCCTTTTTCCTTTTAATGAAAAGGAGAGTTTTTTTTGCAATATTATTCTTTGTTTTATCTATTTTTATAAAATATTCTACGGCACTTTTATTTCCTATTTTTTTATACGCTCTATGGAAAACAATAGAAAAAAGCGAAGTTAATTGGAAAACTATTTTTTACTTTTCTGCTTTATTGATGTTTGTTGGATTTTTGTTTTCGCCAATTCGTGAGGAAATTTATCCATGGTATGCTATTTGGTTCTTGTCTTTTATTTTTTTAATTCCCGAAAAGAAGATATTAGTATTTATTTCTCTAACATTTTCTTTTGGTCTGCTTTTTAGATACGTGCCATACATGCTTTTCGGTACTTATGCGGGATTGACTCCGCTTTTCAAATTAATTGCTACATTTACGCCTGCGTCCTTAGTATTGCTTTATTTTTTTTATAAAAAGCTATGGGAAAAAAAATCCTTCCGACAATAATAGTTGTTTTATTTGCTGTAATTGCCGGTTTTTCTCTTTTACATAAGGGATTGCTTCCTACACATGACGGAGAATACCATGTCATTAGATTTTACCTCTTTAACGAATCAATTAATGATGGAAATTTATATCCTCGTTGGGCTGCTCACTTAAATAACGGTTTTGGAGTACCATTGTTTAATTTTGTTTATCCGTTACCTAATTACGTAGCCAGCATTTTTCATTTTGTTGGCATTAGCTTTATTGATTCTTTCAAAATTAGTATGTTTTTAGCGGTTATTATCGGAGGAGTGTTTTTTTATCTATGGTCAAAGGAATTTTGGGGAAGATTAGGGGGTATTGTTTCTTCCGTATTTTATACATTTTCTCCTTACTATTTTGTAGACATTTATATTAGAGGGTCTGTTGGGGAAGTTTGGGCGTTAGGATTTTTCCCCGCGTTTTTATGGGTTTATACAAAATTTGTTAAGTCAAAACGAAAAATATTTTTGGCACTTTCATCTTTATTTTTGGCGTTAATAATATTTAGTCATAATATTTTAGCATTAATGTTTTTTATCTTTTCTTTATCATATATTTTACTTTTAATTTTTAAAGAGAAAAACAAAAAATACCTAATACTTAATACCTTATACTTAATACTTCTCGGTCTTGGACTATCAGCAATTTTTTGGTTTCCTGCTATTTATGAAACAAAATATGTAACGGGACTACAAATTTTCGATGTTACCACTCATTTCCCTAATTTATATCAATTATTAATTCCATCATGGGGATCTGGTTTTAGCGGAGCGGGTATGCAAAATGAACTTTCGTATCAAATTGGGGTCGCAAATTTACTGGCAATTTTTTTAACTACGATAGTTATCTTTTTACAGATAAAGAGAAAAAATAAAAGATTGCCATACACGCTTTTTTTTCTTGTTTGTTTTATTTTTGTTTTCTTTTTGATGTTAAGTATATCCAAAACTGTTTGGAAGACAATTCCTTTTATGAATTATTTCCAATTTCCTTGGAGATTATTAAGTCTTGAGATACTTTTTGCATCTTTTCTGGCTGGAAGTATATTTTCTTTAAATATTAAAAGTAAGTTTATTAATTTTTCTTTTGCTATTTTTCTAATATTTATTGCTTTTATTTTGGGCATAGGATATGCGAAGCCGGCTTACTATCATGATAGAAATGATAATTACTATATAACTCGTTCTAATTTTATTGATGGAACAAATAGTCCGGGAAATGTTTTCAATACGATTTACCTAAAATCAATTCCCGCAAGAGAAAAGGAAGGGGCAATATTTATAAAAGGTACTGGAAATATTGTTGAAGATAAAGTTAAAAGCAGTACTTATACATTCACAATACAGGCTAATACAAATTCTGAAATCCAGGCTAATTTAGCTTACTTTCCGGGCTGGGAAGTCTATGTTAATGATAAAAAAGAACTCTTAAAACCCTCTCAAAACGGCTGTTTTACCTTTATTGTTCCTAGAGGAGAGAATAAAGTTGAAATAATTTTTAAAGATACCTTGGTAAGAAAAGTTTCCGTACTTATTTCTATAGCTTCTTTAGGGTTTATACTTACTTTGTTAATGAATAAAAGGTTTGTTACAATTAAAGAATGAAGATTGCCTTAGATATGTCTCCTCTTAAAAGTGGACATTACTTACAGCATCGGGTAAGAGGAACTGGATTTTATTTGCAAAATTTAAAAGCATCTCTTAAGAAGTATTATCCGAAAAATAAATATATCGATTTTAATAGAGGAGATTCGTTGAAAGGAGATATTGACATAGTTCATTATCCTTATTTTGAACCATTTTTCCTAACTCTTCCGGTATTTTCGAAAAATAAAAAAATTGTTACTGTTCATGATTTAATTCCCTTAGTTTTTCCAGATCATTTTAAATCAGGATTTAAAGGTATTTTGAAATGGCAAATTCAGAAGTTAGCGTTAACGAGTGCCGATGCAATAATTACTGATTCTGAATCTTCGAAGAAAGACATTATTAAATATGCTGGTGTAAATCCAGCCAAAATCAAAGTTGTGTACTTAGCTGCTGGTGAAGAATTCAAGATAATTCAGAATTCAGAATCTAGAATTCAGAATTTAAGAAGGAAATATACTCTGCCGGAAAAGTTTATACTTTATGTTGGGGATGCAACGTGGAATAAAAACTTGCCAAGATTAATAGAGGCAGCTTCCAAAATTAATTTACCTCTTGTGATGATAGGAAAAGCATTGATTGATAAGGAAATTGACGTGCAAAATCCATGGAATAAAGATTTAGTAGTGGTACAGAAGTTGGCAGAAGAAAATAAAAATGTTTTTCGTTTGGGCTTTGTCTCCTCTAGGGATTTAGTTGCCTTATATAATGCGGCTACTCTTTTTGTTATGCCTTCTATCTATGAGGGTTTTGGATTGCCGATTCTTGAGGCAATGAGTTGCGGATGTCCTGTGATAGCATCAAAAGGAGGCTCTTTGGCAGAGGTTATAGAAACGGCTGGGAAATACGTAGATCCTTATGATATAGCTAGTATAGCTAAGGGTATTAGCGAGGTATTTAATGATTTAGATCTGCAAAAAGAACTTTCGCAAAAAGGAATAATCCAATCAAAAAAATTTACATGGAGTAAAGCCGCTGACGAAACAATGAGCGTATATAGAAGCGTTATTGATCTAAAATAATATCTGCAACTTTTTCTCCCAGCTCGACCGCATAATTTGTTCCTCTATCCCAAGGATAAACTTGCTGCATGTTTGCAAGATACACATTTTTTAGAGGAGTTTTGAATGGTGGAATAAGCTTTGAATAATTAATGGGAATAATAGGCTGCACAAAAATATCAGAAAAAAGATGAGTATCTATGAGGTGTGATTTGTAAGTCTTATTTATTTTAGTAAGTAGGGGATCATAGATATTTAATAAATCTTTTTTATCCATATGCATGAAGGAGTGATCTTGAGGCAGATAGTTTAGAAGATACACTAGGTGCTCGTTGTTGTAATATTTTTTTTCCATAAAATTTGTGTGCTCTACGATTCCCGTAAGAGGATATTTTGTATCGCAAATATTTAACCAATAAGTCAGATCTTTTAAAAAAGGTTCTCTTAGACGAAGAATAAGATTTATTGTACCTAATCCCTTTAAATCTAAAAGTTTTTGTTTATAAGCTGTTGGTAGTTGTGGAGCTATTTGCACAAATGCGAAAGAAGATGAAGTCACGATTACCTTGTCAAACGTTAGGCCATTTATTTTAACAGTGTTATTTTTTTGAGTAGTTATTTTTTTTACTTGTGTTTTAAATAAAACTTTTCCTTCCTTTTTTTGGATATTAGAGATAATTGCGTTTGCAAATGCCAAAAATCCTCCTTGCGGATAAGCTAAAGATGGCGTTCTTTTAACTATACGCGCCCAAAACCAAGCAAGCGAAATATCTTGCGCAAATAATCCAAATTTCTTAATAAACAAAGGCTCCCACAGTATTTTATATGGTTTTTCTCCCATCATTTTAAGTAAAAAATCGGAAGCCTTATATTGCTCTAAGTGTTTCCAAAAAGGATTATATTTCAATAAGGCTATGGTTAGCCCCATTCTTAATCGTTGAGAGAAGCTAAGCTCCGGGAATTTTAAAACATCAATAGGAGAATCGAGCTTATAGAATTTATTTTTAACGTAAACAGATGTTTTCGGCCGTTTTATAAGTATGGGATAGTTAATCTTTTTTGCAAGAGCTAAAATATTATTATCATTAGTAAACCAGTGATGATAGTATTCTTCAAGAGTCCATTGCCATTTTGGCGCCTTAAATCCAGTCGCAAGACCGCCAGGAAGAGAATCTTTTTCAAAAATAATAATTCGATGTCCAGCCTTTGCAAGCTTGAGGCCGGCAGCAAGACCGGTAAATCCTGCCCCCACAATAGCTATTTTCATGTTTTTTTTGTGGCGTTTGATGTTCTTACAATGTTTTTTACAATATATTTAGGTCTTTGCTTCACTTCTTCAAATATTTTACCAATATATTCTCCTAAAACACTTATACCCAGCAACTGAATTGCTCCAATAAACAGTATTACAATTAATACTGTTGTTATTCCTTCAGGGGCGTTGTGAAAAACAAGCCGTGCAATTAATTGATAGATTATTGCCAACAATGATATTAGAAAAACAATGGATGAAAATAGCGATATGATCTGTAAAGGTACATAGGAAAAAGAAAATATTCCTTTTGTTGCCCAATTAAGATTCTTTAAAAAATTATTAGTTGTTTTACCAAACATTCGTTCTGGTCTTCGATAAGGAATGCCGGTTTGTTTAAACCCAACCCAAGCCCTTAGTCCTCTTAAAAATCTGTCTCTTTCGGGAAAGTTTTTTAAGATTTCAACAATCTTTCGGTCAATTAGGGAAAAATCTCCGGCATCCAAAGGAATTTTTACATAGGACATCTTATGAAAAATTCTATAAAAAAGTTTATAAAGTATGGCCATGTATAATGGAGCTTCTCTTTTGATTCTTATGCCATAAATGACATCAAAGCCTTGTTTCCATTTTGCATAAAACTTTTCAATTAATTCCGGTGGATCTTGAAGGTCTCCATCTAAGAGTACAATTGCATCTCCGGTTGAGATATTCATTCCGCTGGTAAAAGCCATTTGGGAGCTAAAATTTCTGGAATGGTTCACGCCAATTACATGGTTATCTTTTTTAACTAGTTTTTCTAGTATTTCTTCTGTATTGTCCGGACTTCCATCGTTTACGAAAATTATTTCATAATCTACGTCAATTTTTTTAAATACTTCCGTAAGTTTTGCGTGCATTATGGGAATTGCCTGGGCATCTTTGTAACAGGCAATAATAGCAGATATTTTTTTATTTTTTGTCATTATCTTTTTAGGTTAAGATACCAGGGATTATTGTCTTTTATCATTTTATCTAAGATTTCAGGAATTTCTTCTTTATTTTCCGGCCATAGTGCTTCAATATTTCCGAATATTTGCAAGACTTCTTTATCCTCTTGCGCCCAATGAGAAAATCCATCATGAATATAATCTCTATTTCGGCCCGAGGCAATAAGTTTTACAGGTATTTTTTCATGGTTTATATAATTTCTTATTGTTTCAAAAGGTCTATAGAGAAGAAAGGTGGTAATGCTGTAAACAAATGGAATTTTGCCATTTAAAGCCATACCTGTTGCAATTCCAGTCATTGCTTGTTCGGAAGCACCGCAATTTAAAAATCTTTCCGGAAAGTCTCTTTTAATATAGTCAAATGCTTTATATCCAAGATCGCCGACTATTAACCAAATTCTTTCGTCTTTTGCTATTTGCTTATAAAGTTCATAAGCAAACCATCCTCGCATGCTATTGTGTCGATATTTAATATCTAAATCTTTCATTTCAATAAATCTAAAGCCTTTTTATAATCCTGATCGTTCATGATGTAATAATGAGCATCTAATCCTTTAAGAAAAGGGAGCTGATTTATTGATGTTCTTGCGAAAATAATCATTTGACCCTTTTCTTTAGTAAATTTAAGCGCTTCAATAATGGCATTCATATCATGTCCATTTATTTCTAAAACTCGATATCCAAAGCCTTTAAATTTATTAATTAAGGAATTTAGATTAACTGCGTCATATGCGCTCCATCCATTAGCATTTACGATAATTTTTAAATTAGATATTTTGTTATCATTTTCTATTCTTAGTGTTTCCCAGATGCTCCCTTCAGTGCATTCACCATCGGAAATCAAACAATAAACGTTCTTACTTTTATTAGATATTGCCGTACCAAGCGCGATGGGCAATCCTTGCCCCAAGCTTCCCGTAGAAACGTCAATGCCTAATTTAGGATTTCTATCAGGATGAACATGTAGTGGTTTTATATCAGACCTTTTAATAAATCCATTCTTTTCTAGGATAACGTATAGGGCAATACCTGCATGGCCGTTTGATAAGATAAATTTTTCGTCTTTATTTTTTACTTTGTAAATCCCATCGATTAAATCTATTGCGCTTAAGCATGACCCAAGATGAGACAAGTTTTTTTCATAGCTTATCTCTAGGATTCTTTGCCTTGTGTTTTTTTGTTCAGTTGTTAACGATTGAATTTTAAAGTTGTTCATCCTTGAGCCAATTATAAGTATATCTTAGGCCTTTACCTAATGTAAACTTTGGTTTCCAATTAAGTAGTTTTTTTGTTTTCGAAATATCAGCTATCCAATGAGAAGTATCCCATATTCTTTTCGGATATGCTCCTTTTTCTATTTTTACTTTTTTATTTGTTTCTTTGAATAGGGTTTGGACTACTTCGTCGTTAGTATATTCAATTCCGGTTCCCATATTTAATATCTGACCTGACAATTTATTGTTATAAGATAAAGCTTTAATATAAATATCAATGATGTCTTCAATGTAGGTAAAATCCCTGCGTTGATTCCCGGGAGTAAGCTTAATTAATTTATTTTCAATAACAGCTTTAATTATTGTTGGAATAAAACGGTTTTCTTCTTCGAATGGTCCATAAACAGAAAATGGTCTTAATGTAACAATGGGTTTTTTATGTTCTTTTGCAAACGCCTGACATAAAAATGTTGCTGATGCTTTTGTTGCAGCATAAAAACTAATAGGCTCCAATAGATCTGCTTCTTTCATGGGATTATTTTTTATTCCATATTCTGAAGATGATCCTGTATTTATGAATAATTTATAGTTTATATTTTTGCTAGCAAGTAATAAATTTAACGTACCTTTTATATTAATATCTATCATTTCCACTGTATCAGTTTGATTACGATAATTGCTGTAAGTTGCTAAGTGAATAATAAAGTTGGGATTTATTTTGTTGACAATTTTTGTAAGTTTCTCTTTACTAAGAAGATCGACATAGTAAATTTTAACTTTATTCAGAATATCTTTTATTCGCCAAAGATCACTTGATTTTCTTAAAATGAGATTAACGTTGTAATTAAGTTTAAGCAGTTTTCTGATTAGATTTGCTCCTATAAATCCAGCTCCCCCTGTTATTAAGATGCTTTTACGTGGTAGAATATCTTTCATGGTTGATATTATATGCGCTCTGTGTGGACAAAAGCAACAAATTAAAGTGTTTTATGAGGCAACTTTTAACAAAAAGGATCTTTCTGAAAAAACATATTCTGCAAGGCGTTTGCCTGACAAAATTCATTATAGAATTCTTAAATGCGAAAGGTGTGGTTTGGTTTTTTCTTCTCCAATTTTTTCAGCTAAAAAGCTTTCGAAATTTTATAGAAAGAGCTTATGTAATTATCAAGATCAAATTCCTTATTTAATTAAAACTTATTTCAAAATAGTAGAACAAATTAAGAAAGATCTTCCGAAAAACCCAAAAGTATTAGAAGTAGGTTGTGGAAATGGATTTTTTCTTAAGGCTCTTGTTGATTTAAACTTTACTAAGAATGTTCTTGGGATTGAACCAAGTTCTAAGATGGTCTTAGAAACAGATTTAGCTGTACAAGGTAAAATCAAGGTTAATATTTTTAAATCAAATCTTTTTTCAAAAAATAGCTTTGACCTCATTCTTTGTTTTCACACTCTAGATCATATGTTTGATCCTAAAGAATTTGTTAAAGGTGCGCATTCAATGCTTAGGAAAAATGGATACGTTGTTGTTGTGGTGCACGATACGGAAGGTTTGTCAGTTAAGTTATTCGGAGAAAAATCTGCAATTTTTGACATAGAGCATATTTATTTATTTAATAAGAAAACATTGAAAAAAATATTTTTAAAACATAAGTTCAAAGTTATAAAAGTATTTAATCTTGTTAATAATTACCCATTAGATTATTGGATACAAATGAGCGGCTTTCCCAATGTTATAAAAAAAATCATTAAGCATATTGTTGATTGGCTTAGAATTGGCAAGATAGGCTTTTCGATTCCGGCTGGAAATATTGGGATTATTGTGAAAAAGGATTAGACTTTGCAAAAGATTGGTCTTTTTAATACAATAAAATATATGGATTTTATAACGCTTAAGAATCAGAAAAACGCAAAATTAATTAAGGACATACTTTTGTATCCCTTAAAAATCAATAAAGACGAATCTGGGATATTGGTAGAAACGTTGAGATCAGATTGGCAGGAAATTTATGGCACAGGGAGAGAATTTAAAATGCAGTATTATTCAATAACGCCAAGTGGAATGGCGCGAGATGAGAACGTTTGGCATCTACATCCCAATTATCAGGAAGATAGGTTTTTGTTAGTGAAGGGGGAAATTGTTACGGTTGTTGCAGATCAAAGAGAAGGATCTTTAACAAAAGGATTAATTAATCTTTTTTACATGAATGCAGGGTATGATCCATATATTGTTTTAATTCCAAAAAATACTTTGCATGGATTTATGGTTGTCTCTAAAGAATCAGCAATACTTCTGAATTATCCAACTGGATTATATAATCCTCAGGAGGAAGGAAGAGTTGCCTATGAAAAAGCCCATGTAAAAATGGAGGATGGTACGCTATTTTCTTGGAATTTGGTGCGAAAGGAATTTCCTAAATTTTATTCTTCAATAAATGCGCAATATTAACTTTTTGTCCGTTGTTATTCCTGCTTACAGGCAAGAAAAAACAATTATAAAAGATATTAACTCAATTTATAATGTTTTAAGTAGTCTTTCCTACGAGTTTGAAATAATTGTTGTAGTAGACGGATATCTTGATAATACTTTGAAGAATGTAAGGAAAATCAATAAAGATAACATTAAAGCTTTTGGGTACGAAAAGAATCAAGGAAAAGGATATGCTGTTAAATATGGAATGCTTAAGGCAAAAGGAGATGTAATTGGCTTTATTGATGCGGGAATGGATGTTCATCCTGCAGGCATATCTATTTTACTCGATTCCATGATTTGGAGAGATGCGGATATAATAATTGGCAGTAAATTACATCCCGAATCCAAAAGAGTTAATTATCCCTTTTTTCGGAAAGTTTTATCTTGGGGATACAGAAACTTAACGCATATTCTTTTTGGCTTTAATATTCGTGATACACAGGTTGGATTGAAATTTTTTAGAAAAGAAGTCGTAGAAAAAGTTTTTCCAAAGCTTCTCGTTAAGACATTTGCTTTCGATGTTGAAGTTTTAGCTCTTGCAAGTTCTTCTGGGTTTAAAAAGATTTATGAAGGACCGGTCGAACTTAATTTTAATGGAGGAAGCAGTATTACTTCAGGCAATTTTTGGAAAATAATATTCCTTATGCTTTGGGATACAATGGCAATTTTTTATAGGTTAAAAATTCTTAAATATTACAATACATTGTGACATAATGAAAAAAGCAATTCACAGTATTTTAAAACATCCCTTAATCTCGGGAAGTACGATTGTTCTTGTTGGTTCGATGGTGGCAAATATTCTGTCTTATTTCTTTAATTTAGCAATGGGAAGATTTTTATTGCCGCCGGATTATGGAGCATTGATTTCTTTAGTTTCGATATTCAATATATTCTCTGTTTTCTCTACAACAATATATACGGTTTTTACTAAATTTTCTGCTACGTTTGCAGCTCAAAAAAAAGAACAGCTTATAGGTTCTCTTTTTATTTCAGGGACAAAATGGGTAGGCATCATCTCTTTTTTTATAGTTGGTTTAATAATTGTTTTTTCTTTCCAGATATCGAGTTTTTTAAATATTAGTTCGTCAATTCTTGTTGATATTATAGCGGTGTCTTTGTTTTTTTCTTATTTATGGTGTGTGGGGTATGGGATTTTACAGGGAATATTAAAATTTGCATATATTTCCTTTATGAATATCTTTTCTTCGTTTATAAAATTGATTATAGGCTTAGTTTTCGTTTTTTTAGGATTTAGAGTCATAGGAGCAGTAGGTGCAATTTTTTTAGCTACGATAGTTTCTTGCATTCTTGTTTTATTTCCGCTTTATAAATTCTTGAAAATTAGAAGTAAAGAGATTTCACTTAAGGATTTACGTAGAAAACTTTCTGCCTATGCGATTCCTGTTTTTTTATCAAATATAGGTATAACAGCTTATATAATTATTGATATTATTTTGGTAAAACATTATTTTAATCCTACAATAGCAGGTCAATATGCTGCAATTTCTATAATGGGAAGATCTATTTTTTTTGTGGTAGCTCCTATTGGATTAGTTCTATTTCCTCTAATTGCTCAAAAAAAAGAAAAAGGAGAAAGTTTGTCTAATACTATTTTACTGTCATTAATTTTAGTTGGAATTCCTTCAGCTTTCTTAAGCTTGATTTACTTTGTTTTTCCTGATTTTGTTAGATCTATATTTTATCCATTAAATGAATATAGGGTAATTGGTAAATATTTGGGGCAATTTTCTATCTTTATATTATTTTATGTTTTTGCTTATATGTTAAACACAATTTATCTTTCTATTGGTAAGATGTGGACATGCGTTTTTACAATTGTGGGTTCTATTTTAGAAATTGTCTTAATTTCTTTATTTCATAAAGATATTAGCCAAGTGATAAATATTTTAATTATAAGTTCTTTTTTACTTCTAGTTTCTCTTTTGTTGTATTATCGTAAAGCTATGGAAAATTCTAATAGCTAATTTATTCTTATGCGTATTTTAATTCTAAATTGGAGAGATATAAAACATCCTCTTGCAGGGGGGGCTGAAATATCTACCCATGAACATGCAAAAGCTTGGGTTAAAGCAGGGCATAGGGTTATTATGTTTTCATCTTCTTTTCCTGGAGCAAAACAAAATGAGGTAATTGATGGTGTAGACATAATTAGAAGAGGAAATCATTATACGGTTCATGTTTGGGCTTTTCTATATTTTTTAAAAAACTTACGCGGAAAAATAGATTTTATTGTTGACGAATTCCACTTTATTCCATTTTTTACGGTTCTTTATACTCGGATAAAAAAGATGGCGTTTATTCATGAAACAGCAGAAGAAATTTGGTTTAAAAACCAAATATTCCCAATCAATGTCTTAGGTTATATTTTGGAACCCTTTTTTATAAAACTTTATAAAAATATTGCCTTTATGACAGTATCTGAGTCTACGAAAAGAGATCTTATGCGATTTGGAATTCACAGTCACAATATTCAGGTTATACACAATGGAATAAAAGTAATAAATTCCCAAGAGAATAAGGAGAAAAACCCAACATTAATATGTTTGGGCAGATTGGCAAAAGATAAGGGTACGGAAGATGCCATATTTGCTTTTTATCAAGTTCAAAAAATTTACAAAAATGCCAGATTATGGATTGTAGGCAGAGAAGAAAATGGAGGATATTTAAACAAGCTTAAAAATAAAGTTAGGGATTTAAGCATCATTCAAAAAGTTATATTCTACAACTATGTTTCCGAAGAGAGAAAATTTGATCTTTTGCAAAGGGCATGGATACTTATTAATCCATCTGTCAAAGAGGGATGGGGATTAACGGTGATGGAGGCTTCAAGTCAAGGTACGCCTACTGTTGCCTATAACACATCTGGTCTTCGCGATTCAATTTTAAATAATAAGACAGGGTTACTGGTTGCTGGTAAAATTCCAGGTAATTTAGTAGGAAAGATAATTGTGCTTTTAAATAATAAGGTATTGTATAATACCTTAAGCAAAAATGCCGTTGAATGGAGCAAGAAATTTAAATGGAATGATTCTGCAAAAAAAAGCCTTATCTTAATAAATAATATATATGAATCTCGTATTTAAAATTTTAGTTTATATTTATTCATTTGTTTCTTTTTTTGAGCGTAAAATATTTATAAAAAATATCAAGAAAGATGATTTGGTGTTAGATGTTGGCTCAGGAGATAAGCCTTTTTGGAGAGCAGATGTGATCGTAGATAAATATCTTGAGGATGATCAGCAAAGACATAGTGGAGCCATAGTTTATGATAAAAGAAAGCTATTTGTGAAGGCTGATGTTGAAAATTTACCGTTTAAAGACAAAGTTTTTGATTTCGTTTTCTGCTCGCATTTGTTGGAACATGTTGAAAATCCTGATAAAGCAATAAGAGAATTAAACAGAGTTGCAAAAAGGGGATATATCGAAGTCCCCAATGGAATAGTCGATTTACTTAAGCCATTTCCTCCTCATCTTTGGTATTGTGATTACAAAGACGGCATTCTTACTTTTATGCAGAAAGAAGACAGAGAAAACTTTTTTATAGAAAATACTAAAAAATTTGGTAAATTTATCTTCGACAATCCTCTTTTTCAGTATTTGGTTACGAAATATCAGGACAAAATTTTTATTAGATTGTATTGGAAGGATCGGGCAAAATTTCAAGTTATAAGAACAGAAAAATCTTATGTGTATACAGCTCTGGAAGAAAAACACGGGAAAAACGTATCCGCTCGGTTTACTTTTATTTTTTACAAAAGCTTGTATTCTATAATGACGTACTTATTTCATAAGAAAAAACAAATATTATTGAAAAATTTGATGAAAAATTGATCGCAATAAAGTATTTATGCTTAAAAATTTGCTATTAAAAGTAATGTCAAGTAAGAAATTTTTTGCAACTATTGCTTTTATAATCTCACTTGTCGTTGGCTTGATTTCAATATCAGATTACAATGTAAATTGGGATGAGCCTGTGCACTTCATGAGGGGACAGGCATATCTTCATTTTTTCCTAACAGGTAAAACAAATTTCCATGATCTTTCCCGCTTCGACGAGTTCGATAAATGTACGTCAAATTTGATAAACATATGTTCAACTTATGGATATAGCATTTATCAAACAAACAGTTATGACATGGAAGAGTTGTTGAAAAGCGACAGCGGACATCCTCCCCTTAATGGAATTCTGGCAGCTTTATTTAATAATGTATTTTATCAGCATTTGAGAGTTTTAGGTGATATAGAGTCCTATCAATTATTTATCCTAGTTATGTCGGCACTTCTGGTAACACTCGTGTTTTATTGGAGTTTTGAAGAGTTTGGATTATTTGCGGGAATAATTTCTTTTTTAACTATTTCTCTTTACCCCCTTTTTATTAATGAATCTCACAATAATATTAAAGATCCCGTAGAGAGTTCTTTTTTTATTCTTACTGTTTATGCTTTCTATAAATCTGTTCAAAAAAAAAGCTGGAAATGGATGATTTTCTCGGCGATTTTCAGCGGGATGGCATTAGGGACCAAATTCAATATAGTATTTTTGCCATTTATAGTGTTTATTTGGTTGGGCTTAATTTATTTTTACCGTTTAAGAAGGGGTATAGCCGCGTTGAGAATTAACTTGCCTATTCTACTTACTATTATTACTTATCCTATTATTACTGTTACTATTTTTTTCGTGACATGGCCATATCTCTGGAGTAATCCTATCTCAAATACGCTTAATATAATTAAATTTTACCTCAGCGTTGGTACTGGAGGTAATCCACCGTCCGGATTTCAGTTTATGGGGCTTAATACGTACGCCATTTCGTTTATTCTATACACAACGCCTTTGCCGATTTTATTCTTCCTGACATTAGGTATTTTTTTTATAATGGTAAGCCACAAGAAATTTATGAAACCTTCGTCTATACTATGGCTTATTTTATTTATATTTCCGATTCTGCGAGTTACTATGCCTGGAAGCGGTATATATGGTGGAGTCAGACAAATCATGGAGTATTTGCCAGCAGTAGCTCTCCTATGCGGAATTGGGGCAGTTGGCCTGAAGAATTTGTTAACATCACGTATCAAAAGAAATAAAATGGGAAGATCTATAATTGCGACTTTAATTATTGTCGTTTTTATACCTGTTTTTTTGGAAATAAAACAAATACATCCGAATGAATCTTTTTATTTCAATCAACTAATGGGGGGGTTAAAGGGGGCAACTCAGAAGTTTGCAGTTTGGGATACTGCATTGGGTAATCAATATGCTCAAGGAATGAAATGGGTAAACGCGCATGCAGAAAAAGACGCAAAATTAATATTGAAGTTTGGATTGATGAATGACATACCCTTGGTAAAAATAAGACCGGATATTTTCTTTGCCAACTATCAAGAGAGCGTATTTAAAAGAGAAGGAGAATATATTTTAGGACTTGTCAATACGGGACTCAATTTCGGATACTTTGCTCAATACCCTGAAAAATATTTAGTTCCCATACATGAAATAAAAATTGATGGAGTTTCCATTCTAAGGATTTGGAAAAATGATGTAGTCCATACAAAAAAGGGATATCTTCAGGAAAAGGACATTACTTCTTCTTCCAAAATATCTATAACCGAAAATGAGATATTAATTAATTTAGAAGAAGAGGAATATGTTACCAAGCTCTTATTATTAGATACTACTAAAAATTGCGGAAAGATAACGGGTGGAACCATTTATACCTTAATTGATGGTCAGGTATGGAAGCAAGAGGTGGATGAATTACTTGATCAGCAAGCTGCTAGATTGGATAAAGTTGTAAACGGAGTTATTGTTCAATATTTTGCGGCCGTCCCCGCGCAAAATATAAAAATTGTTATTCAGCGTGATCAAGTTTGTTCCCAAAAAAACTATGGAGTAAATATAATATCCTTAAAAGATATTCGTCCATAATTTATTTTTATAAAATTAAGCTTTAAATGAAAATTTGCGTTTTTTCACATACTTTTTCAAGATTTAAGAATGATGCTGCTGGTGGTGCTTTTATGGATGGATTTTGCGAAGGATTGCAGCAGGAAGGAAATAAGGTTATTGTGCTTGTCCCTTACGATGTAAAAATTCACAGAGGCGACCATGATCAGAATTATAAATTTAGATATTTCAAATATGTATATCCTTTGTCTTTACATGTTTTAGGTTATTCAAGAACTTTGGAAAACGATAGGAAGTTAAAGAAAATAGTGTATTTGTTAGCTCCTTTGTATTATTTTTTTGGTTTTCTGTCTCTTTTAAAATTAGTGATAAAGGAAAAAATAGATGTAATTAATGTTCATTGGATTATACCTGGGGGATTCATTGCGGCCATAGTGTCTTTAATTACGGGAGTTCCTCTTGTGATAACTGTTGCAGGTTCAGACGTATACCTTGCGAGTAAAAATAAACTATTCAGATTCATGGCTCTTTTTGCCGCTAAAGTTTCAAAGGAAATAGTAGGCGGAGGGAGTCCTCTCTGGACAGAGGATCTAGTCAAAATTGGTGTTCAAAAAAATAAAACCTCGCATACGATTATATATGGAGTTGACCCTAAAAAGTTTTTCCCTACAAAAAAGGGGGTAAATAAGCTAAAAAATAAATTAAATATCAGAGATAATGCTATGGTGGTTTTGGCAGTAGGCAGGTTGGTCTATAAAAAAGGAATGCATATTTTAATAAATTCAATTTCAAATGTAGTAGAGAAAAATAAAAACGTAAAGTTTGTGATAGTTGGAGACGGAGACCAGAAAAAAGAATTACAAACCCTTTCTAAGGAATTAAAAGTCAACAATAATTTGATTATGCCTGGAACTATTCTAAGAGATGAACTGCTAACGTATTACAATATGTGTGACATCTATGTCTCAATGTCCATAAGGGACAAATTTGGAAATTTGGATGATCAGTCAATTGCCTTGGTAGAGGTAATGGCTTGCATGAAGCCTACTATTGCAACAAATTTAGCGGGAAATAGAATTATTGTCAAGAACAATAAAAACGGTCTCTTATTTAAAATGGGAGATAGCAAGGAGCTTTCGGAGAAAATAAATTTTCTTGCGGAAAATGAAAAGATAAGAAAGAAATTTGCGGAAACAGGATATAAATTAGCATTAAATGATTTTTCGGTAGGAGCTGTTGGAAAAAGCTATACTAAGCTTTTTAAGCAAATAATAGGATAATATAGAAGTAATCTTTATAATGTATAATAATTCAATAATTAGATATGAAAAATAATCAAAAGTTAGCTTTGAATGGTGGTCCAAAAATAAGAAAAGTTATTTTGCCATTTGGTAAGCCAGATATCAGAAAGAATGATATTAATAGTGTGGTAGGTGTTATGAGATCTGGTTGGATAGGGACAGGTCCTAAGGTTGTAGAATTTGAATCAAGAATAAAAGACTATATTGGAGTAAAAATCGCAGTTGCGACAAGTTCCGCTAGTGCCGCTTTGCATTTATCTCTCTTATTCTCGAAAATCGGATCAGGAGACGAGGTAATTACTTCATCAATGACATTCCCCTCGACAGTTAATATGATCGAGAATGTTGGAGCGATACCTGTGTTTGTTGACGTTAATCCTAAGACTGGTTTAATTGATCCTGAAAATATAAAAAAAGCAATAACCAAGAAAACGAAAGCAATTTTACCAATACATCTATATGGAGTGCCTTGCGATATGGATGCTATTGGGGATATAGCAGGCAAACATAATTTGACGATTATAGAAGATGCTGCGGAAGCGTTTGGAGCAGAGTATAAAGGAGTGAGAATAGGTAAAAATAGTCATTTTGCGGCGTTTAGCTTTGCGGTAAATAAGGTAATTACTACTGCAGAGGGAGGAATGTTGGTTTCCGATATTCCAGGAGCTGAAGACGAGTTAAAGATGTTACTTCTGCATGGCTTGTCGAAAGGTGCTTTAGTAAAATTTCCTTACAAAGGATTTAAAGAACATTTGGTGGAATTGCTGGGATATAAATACAATATGACCGATATGCACGCTGCGCTCGGGATATCTCAGCTCAAAAGAATTGAAGAAATTTTTAAGAAGAGAAAGGAAATTGCCGATAAATATAACAAGAATTTTAAAGATTTACCTATGCAATCTACTTATCAGCCAGACGGAATTAATAAGCACGGGTTATGTTTTTATGCGGTTTTGTTGAATTTGAAGAAGCTGAATTCTGACAGAAACACGATTCAAAAAGCCTTAATGGCTGAAAATATCGGAACAGGTATACATTTTTATCCAATGCATCTTCAACCGTATTATGCGAAAAAGTATGGGTATAAGGTAGGGGATTTTCCTAATACGGAGCTATTTTATCAAAGAATCCTATCGTTGCCTATGGCAAGCGGTATGACAGACAAGGATATAAATGACGTAATAAAGGCCGTTTCAAAAGTTTTAAATTTCTATAAAAAATAAGCAAGATGAAAACGTTTAACGATTCCAGACTTTCGAAAGAGGATTATTTTGAATGGAGAAAACAAAGGTCGCTATCTGCAATTGAAAAAATCGAGAATTTTAAAAAAATGAAAGGACTGAAAATACTTGATGTTGGGTGTGGCTATGGTTCCCTAATGTCGAATTTGTTAGAAAAAGGAGCTTATGTTGTTGGAGTTGATGTTGATAAGGACAGTTTTAAATTCGCAACAAAATTCATGAAGGGAAAAAAGAATGCAAAGGTAATATTAGTTAAAGATGAAAAATTGCCATTCAAGAAGAATTCATTCGATATAGTTTTTCTTTTTGATGTAATAGAGCACGTCAATAAACCTGCAGTATCGATAGATGAATGCTGCAGGGTGCTAAAGCCGGGAGGTTTTGTTTACGTTGAGTTCACTCCTTATTATTCATTGGTGGGACATCATTTATATGATTATGCCAAATGGCCAATCCATATCCTACCGGAAAAATATATTAAAAAAATCGTTTACGGTAAAAAAATACAAAGTTCTTCTACGGTGGATCAAGATTGGAGTATGTTTAAAGCCTTGAATAAGCTAAGAATTTCTGAATTTCAAAGATTAATTCGTAAATTTTCGCCTATAGAAGAGAGATTTGTTATTAAATATCCCGAATTATTTGAGATAAATATTCCCCTATTGCGTTTTTTTGGACCTTTTAAGGATTTTTTAACTCTTAGTTTCCAGGGGATCTACAAAAAAGCTAGTTAGCGTAGTGTTTTGACCACATGTCAGAGCGTTCCTTCAAAATCGTGGAATAATTTCTTTTTGAAAACTCGATAACCTGTTTAAAAACCAACTGTTTTTGAGCAGGAACTCTTTTTACGATAGAATTTAACACTTCCTGATGTTTTAAGCTTGCGGTTTTAAGTTTGTCAAAAAACGACTGGTCAGGTTGTTTTGTAAATTGGAATAATACTTGAGGAATTAAGGTATAATTATTCTCTGCTTTAAGAGCTGTTTGTTGAGCCAAGTCTACTTCTCCTTTATCTATTAACATGGCTGTTGCCAAAATTCCTTTATCAGTCTGTAGTAAAAGAAATTCTATTTTCTTTTGAGGATTGGAAATAAGCGCTAAAGATATTTTATCTCTTAAAACTTTTAATTTATAAGACTTATTGTCAGGGAGTATTCCAGGATAAGCAAGATTGTACTGGACGATCGTGGGCATAGGTGTTGGGGATACTTTTGCAACTTGGGCCTTAACGGAAATAGTTGTGGATAGAAATATCGCAACTGCAATTACAAAGATCAAAAACCTTTTTACCATGTCGTGAGTATAAGTTACTAATGCATATATTGTCAAGGGATGTTAAAATATAAAACGAGGTATAATCTTGAGAAAAATCGCGTTTTTTATTTTTTTAATTCATTTTTTAATTCAGCTTACCACGCTATCTCACTATGGTTTTAACTGGGACGAAGTAAGAAGAAATTACAGAAGCCAAGCTTATCTTCATTATTTTCTAACCGGAAAAGAAAACTATTCCGATCTTTCACAACCAAGACAAAGTCTGTATCAAAAAAGTCCGCAAGGACTGACTTTTTCTTATTTTGCCTCGCAAAATATAATTGGACATCCTCCCATAGGAGATCTTTTCGAAGCTTTTGGTAATTTTGTTTTCTATCAACAGCTTGGGATTATGAGCGATACGGATAGTTATCATCTATTTATCATTTTTACATCCTCGATTTTGGTCGCCTCTTTATTTTTATTTACTGCCAGTGAATATGGGATATTTGCTGGTTTTATTGCTACCCTCGCTTTGTCTTTATATCCCTTATTTACGGGAGAATCTCATTTTAATTTTAAAGATCCTTTGGAAGCAGTATTTTTTGCATTGTCATTGCTAACCCTTTATAAGGGAATTGTGAGAAACAGTTGGAAGTGGATTGTTGCTTCTTCTGTGTTTGCGGGAATAGCATTGGGAACTAAATTTAATATTTTCTTCGCAGGTCCTATTGCAATTTTATGGTTAATTATCTATTTCTGGGGTAGAATAAAAAGTCTAAAATGGCCCTTCTCCCGTCAATTCACAATATCTCTTATTTCTTACCCATTCGTAATATTTGGTATTCTTTATGCATTTTGGCCATACTTATGGCAACATCCGATTACAAATTTAATAGATACATTTAAATATTATGCGCTGTGGGGATATGGATACAGATTCCAGCCCGATAACTATTTTGTTTTAGGTGGATTTAATACTTATCCGTTACAATGGATTTTCTTTACAACTCCTTTAGTGACGATGTTTTTAACCGTTTTTGGAATTATTTATATGTTAAAAAACGGATTCGGAGAGAAAAACAAAACAGCTATATTTATTTTCATTTGGCTTATTATTACCTTAATAAGGGTAATAGCTCCTCGGATGGGAACTACAAATGGAGTTAGGGAGCTTTTTGAGTATATTCCCGCGATGGCAATTCTTTCTGGAATAGGGGCTTATTATATTGTTAAATTGTTGCCTCGTTATGTTTCTAAGTTAAACAAAAAATGGAATATGAAAAAAATAAAACTTATTTTGCAAGCTTTAATTATATTAGCTTTTATACCTATAGCTATAAAACTTATTTCGATTCATCCAAATGAAAACGTTTATTTTAATTCCTTAATAGGAGGACTAAAGGGAGCTAAGGAGCACAAGCTCTATAGTTGGGGCAATGATTTTGGAAATGCCTACCGTCAGGGAGCAAATTGGTTAAATAAAAATGTAGAAAAAAATGCTAAAGTTGATTTAGCAATGGGAGGCGAGGGAAATCTGCCTAGAACTTGGTTAAGAAAAGATATTGAATTTTCAAATGAGCTTAGAAGGAATTTTATGCAAAAAAATGGAGAATACGTAATGGAAAGGACAGGTGAAAGTCCGACATGGCCCAATGATTGTTACTGGGTTTATGTTCGGAATTTCTTAAAACCTGTTTATGAGATTAAGGTTGATAGTGTTGCTATTTTTACAATTTGGAAGAATGATGGGGAACATACTTATCCAGAATTTCATTCAGGCGATAAATTGCATGTTTTGGACGGATGCTCACCAAATGAAGGAGCCTAACATAGAGGAGAGTAGATGAAAAAAATAGGATTTAAAGAGTCAAGGGAATCAATAGGAAACTATGTTTCTTGGAGAAGAGATAAAGTGTTGAGAAACATTAATAGGGAAAAGATATTAAATGATCTTAAGGGTAAAAAAGTTTTGGATGCCGGGGGTGGGCACGGTGCATTGAGCCAGGTTTTATTGGAGAAAGGTGCAATAGTAAAGGCAACAGAAATTGATGATTTCAAGTTCAAATACATGAAAAACCTCTTTAAGAAAGAAAAAAACATAAAGATCTTCAAGGTAAAAGACGAAATTCTTTCCTTCAAAGATAATGAGTTTGATGTTGTTTTTTTGTTTGACATGATTGAGCATACAAAAAATCCGAAGAAAATGTTTGCAGAAGCACTAAAAGTTCTCAAGTCTGGAGGAGTTTTGTATGTTTGTTTTGGCCCATACTATTCAATTAGCGGACATCATCTTTATGATTTTGCAAAATGGCCTATTCACATTCTCCCAAAGAAAAATATTAGAAAAATCGTATATGCCAAAAAACTTGATGGGTACTTTAATAATGATTATTTCTGGAGTCAGTATGAATCGCTTAACAAATTAAAAATTTCCGAATTTCAGAAAATGACTGAGCCTCTTAAGAGAATAGAGGAAAGATTTATAATGAAATATCCGCCTTTTGAAATAAATCTTCCCTTTTTAAATTTTTTAGGTCCTTTAAAAGATTTGTTTACCATGAGTTTTGAAGGAATTTATATTAAGAGGTAATATTGAAGGTTTAAAATTAGGTCGTTTTCTCAATGATATAATCAGAGTCAACTTTAATCACATTTCTCGTGAACATTTCACCAATAAATCCGATTGAAAAAAACTGAAGACCCATAATTTCCAGCAAGATTCCAAGTGTGAAGATGGGTCTTGATCCCACCTTTATTCCCTGAAAACTTAAAGCAGTCATGTATAGAAGAATTATGGTTCCGATCAGTCCGCAAAATAGAGCAATGGTGCCAAAAAGATACATTGGTCTCTGATTAAATTTCGTAAGAAAGATTACTGTAAGAAAATCAAAAAATCCTCCGAAAATTCGTTTTCCGCCGTATTTTGATTTCCCGTGACGCCTTGGGTAATTTTTAATTTTCACTTCGGCGATTTTAAAGCCATACGTGGAGGCAAAAATTGGTAGAAATCTATACAATCCGCTATATAACTTAATTCCCTCAACAACTTCTCTGCGATAGACTTTAAACGGACAATTAAAATCGTGTAGCTTTATGCCAAATGAAGTATAGACAGCAAAGTTGAATATTTTAGATAAAATGGTTTTCCTTAGCGTTCCTTTTCCTGTTGTTTTCCAACCATTAACCAAATCGTATCCCTCATCTAGCTTTCTTAAGTATAGGGAAATTTCTTCTGGGTCATCCTGTAAGTCTCCGTCCATAGTAACGATGACATCATTTTTAGCTTGTAAGAAACCAACGGTATACGCAGTAGCTTTTCCGAAATTCCTGCGCAATTTTATTGCTTTTATGAAGGTATATTTTTTTTGTGCTTCTGAAATTTTTTGAAAGGTTAAGTCTGTCGATCCGTCGTCAACAAAAATAACTTCATATTTTTCCAGCAGAAGTTTTCTTAGACTTTTAGATAGCTTATCTGCTAAGACTAGGATATTTCTTTCTTCATTACAAACGGGAATTATTACGGATATCTTACGGTTTGTAGAAATCATTGTTTTGATACTATCATAGGTTGTGAATGTTCTCAACTACAAGAGATTTTTCATTGGGGAGAATCTATACATTGATAGCAAGAATTCCAAAGTTTTGTTTATGTTTTTTTTATAGATTATTTTAGGAAGATTATAAAGATGATGAGAGGAGAATAAAGATTCATAAGGCATTAGCTGCCAAGGGTGAATAAATAAAACTGCGGGCAACCCTTTTTTATTTGTCTGGTCAATGAAGTATTTGATATTTTTTCCGAGGATTGCAATAAATAATCCGGAACCGTACGGTATTCCTCTTGTTGCTAAAGCCATTTTCAAATTTTGCGGAAATCGAAATGGCAGATTGCCTAAAAAGGGATATGGAGCAACGGAAATAGGAATTTCTCTTATTCCGGAGGTTTCTATTTTTTTATATTCATTATAGGTTGATGAATCGTATTTGAAATTAAATTTTTTTAGAACGTTCAGTTGGTCGATCCGGATTTGCATTCTAGGCGCCCGAAAACCGATCGGTTTAAACTTATCAAGAAACTCTTTGGATAATAATAATTCTTGTTTTAAATCTTCATTATTTCTTAAAAACACATGTCTATGGGAATGATATCCTATTTCGTGACCTTCCGACTGGATGTCTTCAATAAGCTGTGGGTAAAGATTAAAAATTTCTCCAACTACAAAAAACGTTGCTTTTGTTTTGTGCCGGCCTAAAAGTTCCAAAAGATAGCGTGTAGCTTTTAGAGTAAACCCGTTGTCCTTTCTGTTTCGTTTTTTGATGTTGAATTCTCTATGGGTAAAGGATTCAAGGTCAACAGAGAGAATATTGTTAATCATAAAAACAGCAATTAAGATTATACGATAAATTTTTATCTTTAAAAAGAGTTGCTAGAAAAAGAAGTCTTTATTTGTTAGAATTGAAAAAATGAATAACTATTCTAGTCTCTTGAAAAAAATAAAAGATAAAAAAGCGAAAATAGGCATAATTGGTTTAGGTTATGTGGGTTTGCCGTTGGCAATTTTATTTGCCGATAATGGATTTCAGGCTACAGGATTCGTAAGGAAGTCTAAAAAAATTAATGATTTAAATAACGGTAAAAGTAATCTTGGAGGTGTAGACATAGATAATGATTTAAAAAGAGTAATCTCTGAGGGAAAACTTTCCATAAAAATGACAGAAGGAAATGCTTTACAAGACCAGGAAGTGCTTATCGTATGCGTTCCCACTCCAATGACAGAGAAAAAGCAGCCTGATTTGACGGACTTGAAAGAAGTGGCTCGCGTACTTTCATTACTTAATCTTTCCAATAGACTAATAATAAATGAGTCTACCGTGGCTCCTTTTATGACGCGCGAGGTGTTTGGGCGGCTTGGGGGAAATTATTTCTTAGTTTGTTCTCCTGAAAGAGTCGATCCGGGCAATAAAACAAAAACTACAAAAGATATCCCAAAAATAATTGGGGGAAAAGATAAGGAAAGTTCTATTCTCGCAAAAACTCTTTATAGTAATATCGTCAAGCAGTCAATAATAGTTAGCAGTATTGAGGTGGCAGAGATGACTAAGATGCTTGAGAATAGTTATAGAGCCGTAAATATAGCTTTGATTAATGATTTCGCAAAGTTGGCGGGGAAATGCAATATAGATATTTTAGAAGTTATTAGTGCGGCTTCGACAAAATGGAGTTTTCACGCGCATTATCCAAGCATTGGCGTTGGAGGACATTGTGTCCCTAAGGATCCATATTATTTATTGCATCTTGCAAGGAAACACAAAACGCCAATGAAAACTTTGGAATACAGCCTATTAACGAATGAAGGGATGCCGGAATATCTTTTAAGCAAATTGCTCAAAATCTACAAAAAAGGAATGAGGATATTGGTATATGGCATCACATATAAAAAAAATATTAATGATTTAAGAGGAAGTCCGGCTATAATATTTTGCAGGCTATTAAAAGAAAAAGGTATTGACTTTGGGGTATACGATCCTTTTATTACTATGGAGGATGTAGGGAAAATGGGATTTAAATATAGTCCTCTTGAGAAAGTTGATGTTCTTGTTGTCGGGGCAGATCATTCCAGCCTTGAAAAAGATTATCTAAAGACAGTAGACGAAAACACCGTAATTATTGATGGAAGAAATTATTTTAAATCAAAAAAAGGAAAATCAGTATTGGGTGTTGGGAGAAAACTTATATGAAAAAACCGCTAGTGTCGATTTTAGCGCACACGAGAAATTCTGAGAGAACTATTAAAGCCCACCTCAAAAGCATTATTGCCCAATCGTATAAACCAATAGAGATAATAATGGTTGACAATAATTCAACCGACAATACGGTTGTTATTGCAAAGGGTTTTACTAAAAATATTTTTGCATATGGTCCGGAAAGAAGTGCTCAGCGTAATTTTGGGGCAAAAAAAGCAAAGGGCGATTATCTTTTGGTTCCGGATTCGGACATGATCTTAGGGAAAAATGTAGTAAAAGAATGTGTAAGTCTTGCGCTGAAAGATCCCAATATTAAGGCAGTTATTATTCCGGAGAAGTCTATTGGGACAAATTTTTGGGCCAAATGTAAACAATTAGAACGAAGTTATTATCCGGGCATAGATTGGATAGAAGGAGCACGTTTTTTTCAAAAGAAGATATTTAATGAAATAGGCGGTTATGATGAGAAAAATACGGGAACAGAAGATCTTGATTTTCCTCAAAGAATTATAAGGATGTTTGGGAAAAAAAGTACAGGAAGGATAAGGGAATATATTTATCATGATGAAGGAAGCCTTTCATTTTTTTATTTATTGAAAAAGAAATTTTATTATGCGCAAAATCTTGATGTATATAAAAAAACGAATTTATCTTCATACGATAAACAGGCGGATATCCTACGAAGGTTTTCAATCTTTTTTTCAAATCCAGTTAAACTTTTCAATAATCCACTTGTAGGCATTGGAATGCTTTTTATGAAAACCTGTGAGTTTGCCGCTGGAGGGTTGGGATATTTATTTAAAAGAAAGATAAATGTATATGGAAGCTGAAAGCAAATGTAAAAAGCTGTATGGCGGAAACTGGTGGGTAAGTTTTTTTACTTCAATTAGGTTTTGGACAAGTTCATTTGCTCAAATAGAGCGATTTATCCCAAAGGCCGGCAAAATTCTGGATTTGGGATGTGGCTATGGAATATTCGGAAATTATCTTGCATTATCTTCTGAAAAGAGAGCAGTAATAGGTGTTGATACAGATAAGAGTAAGATTAGTCTTGCACATAAAGGTCTTCCCAATGCTTCTTTTTTAATAGGCGACGCAACACAAAAAAAGATTAATAATCTTAAGGCAATTACAATATTGGATGTATTGCACCATCTTAATTCTTACAAAGACCAAGAAAATCTTATTGGAAACTGCGAGAAGATGCTAGCTCGAGATGGGGTTTTGGTGATTTCGGACGTAAACAATAGTCCTTTTTGGAAGCTAGTCTTAGCAAGATTTACAGATTTTCTTATGTATAAAGGATCTTCGGTTTACTACCGTTATAAAAAAGATATGATTAAGATGCTTAAAAGATATTTCAAAAATGTTGAAGTGCAGGAATTGAGAAACAATCCGTTTCCTCATGTTTTATATATATGTCAAAAAAAATAAAAAGAAAATTACCAAGCCTTACAATTGCAATTCCTGCTTACAATGAAGAACAGAATTTAGAGTGGGTTATTAAAGATACTCTTAGACAGGCATCCAACTATCTTTCGGATTTTGAAATACTTATCATAGATGATGGGAGTACAGATGCCACGGGAAAAATCGCAGATGATATGGCTAAAAAAAATCGGAAGGTTAAGGTAATTCATAAGAAAAACAGTGGATATGGAGAAACAATGCTCTTCGGAATTAAGAATGCAAAGAAAGAATTCGTATGCTATATGCCGGCTGACGGACAATTTATTGTTGATGATATGCGTCACTGTTTCTCTCGGATGCCAGGCTCGGACCTTATCTTCGGGTATAGAGGGAAAAGATTAGACTATACTATTTATAGACTTATTCTTTCTTATGGGTACTTGTTCCTTTTGAGATTATTATTTGGAATGAAATATCGCGATGTAAATTGGTTGAATATTTGGAGAACAAAATTAGTTCAAAAAATAAACATAAGTTCTCGAAGCGTATTTATATTGGCAGAAATAGGTATTAGATTTAAAAGAAAAGGGTTTCGTATCGTGGAGGCGCCTTCATTCTATAGGGTAAGAAGAGGGGGAAAGGTAAAAAACGCCAAGCCATCCGTTGCTTTTCGCGCATTAGTTGATATGCTTAAGTTTTTTAGTAAAACAAATGAATAACAAGCAGCTTCGCGAATATATTAACTATTATCAGCCCTATGCGTCTAATAATCCAGGATGGGCAAAATGGTATGTGACTGTTGCTCCCATTAAAGCAGAGCGGACAGTAAAATTATTAAAAAAATATAAAAATAGCGGATCAAAAGTTCTTGACTATGGTTGCGGCATTGGTCTTTCTTTATATTATTTATCGAAATTTTATAAAAATATTACCGGAATAGATGTAGATCCTTTAAATATAAAAATTGCGAAGAAGCAATTTAAAAAATTAAATTGCAAAGCGAAATTGCAATTATATGATGGTAAAAAACTACCGTATCCTGATAACACATTTGATTTGGTGGTATCTATGGAGGTTTGGGAGCATGTTGAAAATCCCGATATTATGTTAGCCGAAATTAAGAGAGTTCTTAAGCCGGATGGTATTCTTCATATCACTACGGCAAATAAATTATGGCCAATCGAGCCTCATTATCATCTTCCTTTTCTTTCGTACTTGCCGTATTGGCTTTCGGATTTTTACGTAAGGATTACGGGAAGAGCTCCTTATTATCATGATATTCATCTTCCAACTTATCCCGAATTCAAGAAAAGCGTAGGAAAGTATTTTAAAGTAGACGATGTTACTCTGGAGATGATAGTAAATTATAGCTGGTATGGTTTGGAAAAGGAAAGGGGAAGAAAAATAGTTGCATTAGGTAAATTTTTGGGTATCATAAATAAACTAAAGGGAAAATTCCCCCTTTCAGTTATTAGAACAATTATTCTTGAGTTCCTTAGTTACATTTCTTTAGGTTGGTTATTTATTGTCCGTCCCAAACAATAAGCTTTTTCTTGTTGACGATTATCTCTCAATTTGTTAGTATGTAGCATATTAAGTTTATGAAATTATTTAAGAAAATAAAGCCTTTTCACGTTGATGATCGCGGAGAAATGATCTACCTTATTGAAGGTGCTGCAATACAAAGCGTTTTACGCATAACATGTAGAAAAGGCAGCATTAGGGCAAATCATATTCATGCAAAAGATACGCATTATTCCTACATGGAAAAAGGATCAATGAATTATTATTATAGGGAGGGAAGGAGTGAGAAAAGTCCAATTAAACGCATTAAAGTTAAAGAAGGCGAAATGGTGTATACGTCTCCACTGGAAGCTCATGCAATGAAGTTTCTTGAAGAATCTGTATTTTTGACCTTTACTACGGAAAGAAGAAATAAAGGTAAGTACGAGACGGACTTAAAGAGAGTAGAGTTGATAAAATAGCTTATGTTCATGAATGAAAAAGTACTTAAGAAATCAAATTTTTGTAGAGTTTGTAAGGGATCAAATCTAGATAAAGTATTAACTTTAGGACCAACCCCTTTGGCAAATGCATTCCTAACAAAAGACCAGCTTAATGTGCCGGAATATTTTTATCCTTTAGATATATGCTTTTGTAATAATTGTGGATTTATACAGCTAAGTCATGTTATATCTCCGGAGGTTCTATTTGGAAATTATGTTTACGTTTCTTCTACGTCATCTGTTTTTATAAACCATTTTAAGCAGATGGCAGATTACGTATTTCCTAAATTTTTGAGAAAAGATTCTTTGGTGATTGATATTGGAAGTAATGATGGAATTTTATTAAAGCCATTTAAAAACTTAGGAGCAAAAGTTTTGGGTATTGAACCTGCGAGTCATATTGCAAGAATTGCAGAAAAGTCAGGAATAGAAACAATCTCAGAGTTTTTTAGCGTACAGCTTGCAAAAAGAATAGTAAAACAAAAAGGCCAGGCTGACATAGTTACTGCGACTAATGTATTTGCGCATATTGATGATTTGGATGAGGTAATAAAGGGGCTCAAAATTCTATTACATAAAAACGGCATATTTATTATGGAGGCGCCATATTTAATTGATTTTATTGAAAAGAGATATTTCGATTTAGTCTATCATGAGCACCTTTCATATTGGTCTATAAATTCATTAATAGTATTATTTAAGCGATTTAATATGATTGTTTTTGACATTCAAAAAGTTTCAGTTCACGGCGGAACAATTCGCGTGTATGTAAAAAAAGCAAAAGGAAAACACAAGACAGAAAAAAGCGTTAATGAGTTTTTGGATCAAGAGAAAAAAATGAAACTTACAGAAAAAAAAACATATGTTGATTATGCAAATCTGGTATTAGAAAATAAAGTGAAATTAGTTACCCTTCTTGCAGATCTTAAAATAAAAGGGAAAACAATAGCGGCATATGGAGCCCCGGCAAAAGGGAATACTCTTCTTAATTATTTTGGGATAGGGCCTGAAATATTGGATTACGTGGTAGATGATAGTTCTTGGAAGCAAGGTTTGTATACACCAGGAAAAAGAATTCCTGTTGTTTCTTCAAAGACTCTTTATGAAAATAAACCGGATTATCTCTTGATTCTTGCTTGGAATTTTGCAGAATCGATTATGAAAATGCACGATAAATACAAAAAATTAGGAGGAAAATTTATTATTCCTGTTCCTAAACCTAAAATAATATAAATTATGACTCAAACAGTAATTAAAGAAGATATAAAGGTAATCGTTAAAAGTATCGCAAAAGAAGCAAAACAATTGGAGGGGAAAACGCTTCTTATTTCAGGTGGTGCTGGATTTTTGGGGAGTTACATTATTGCTGTAATTTATCAGCTTAATAAAAAAGTTTTAAAGAAACCCTGCAAGGTAATATCTATAGATAATTTTATTACCGGTAAGAAAAGAAGAATAGTGGAGGAGATAAAAGATAAAAACTTTGTATTCATAAAAGCTGATGTAACAAAGTCTTTGTCGATTAATGAAAAGATTGATTACATCATCCATGCTGCCGGTTTGGCATCTCCTGTCTATTACCAAAAATATCCTATTGAAACAATTGAAAGCGCAATATTTGGAGTTAAAAACTTGCTTGAGCTGGGTAGGAAAAACAAAGTAAAAAGCTTTTTAGATTTTTCTTCAAGTGAAATATATGGAGATCCCGATCCGAATTTTATTCCAACACCCGAAACATATAGGGGCAATGTTTCTTCGGTTGGGCCACGATCGTGTTATGACGAATCAAAACGTCTGGGTGAAACTATTTGCATGGTGTATTATTCTCTTTACAAAACTCCTGTAAAAATCGTCAGACCTTTTAACGTTTATGGTCCGGGCATGCTTCCTAATGACTTCAGGGTAGTGCCTATGTTCATATCGCATGCTTTGAAGAATGAACCTCTCCCGGTTCACGATAAAGGAAATCAAACGCGTACATTTTGTTATATTAGCGATGCAATAACAGGGTTCTTGAAAGTTCTCCTCTCGAAGGAAAGCGGAGAAGTATACAATGTAGGAAATGATGATAATGAGATTAGTATGCTTGGACTTGCTACGGTCGTTAAGAAAATATTCAATGGAAGGGTTACTATTCAAACCATTAAATATCCTAATCAATATCCACAGGAAGAGCCAAAAAGACGCTGTCCGGATTTGACTAAGATAAAGACGAGGTTAAATTATAAACCCGCAATAAATTTGGAAAATGGTTTAAGAAGAGTGGTAAGATGGTATAGGGAAGAGTATTTAGGTTAAGCTACACTATTACTTCTTTTCCATTATGGATATAAATCAAAAAATAACAATTGTTACTCACGAACTAATATATGGAGTTCCTCAAGCGTTAAGAGATTATCTAATTAAGAGAAAAGCCAGACAATTATTGTTCATCGGTCTTCCTTTTTTAGATTCCAGAAAAGCATCTTTTGCTTTATATAAAAATGGTCATAAAATAGATAAAAAAATAACTATTAGAAATAAAAGTTTGGGAATTTTAGATTATTTTATTGATTTTTTTCAAGTCATTTGGCGAATTTATTTAAGTAAAGAAACTTACGACTTATTTATAGGAGTGAATAATTTAAATTCTTTAGCAGGATTATTTTTAAGAAAAATAGGAAAAGTTAAGAAAGTTGTATTTTATACGATGGATTTTGTTCCGATAAGATTCAATAATAAATTATTGAATTACATTTACCATCAAATAGAAGTAATTTGTGTAAGGAAATGCGATGAGACATGGAATGTTTCTCCAAGAATGGCAAAAGGCAGAGAGAAATATTTAGGACTGCCAGAAAAAAAATATCCTCAAAAATTTGTCCCTGTTGGAATATGGAACGATAAAATTAAAAAGACGCCATTTGAACAAATTAAAAAAAATCAACTTCTTTTTATCGGACATCTTTTGAAAAAGCAAGGAGTGCAAATGGTTCTTGAAGCTTTGACTTTGGTCAAAAAAGAAATAAAAGAAATACAATTCTTAATTGTAGGAGGAGGACCATATGAAGATTTTCTGAAAAATAGAGTCAAAGAGCTTAATTTAAGCAAAAATGTTATTTTTACAGGATGGATAAAAGATAGAAATAAGTTAGATCAAATGATTAGCGAAAGTGCGGTAGCGATGGCAACTTATAAGCCTGAGAAAAAGATATTGTGTAATTTTACTTACTTTGCTGATCCCTACAAACTCAAGGATTATTTAGGTGCAGGACTACCTGTTGTTTTAACAGATATTTCATATAATGCGAAAGAAATAGCGGAAAAAGGATGTGGCATTATAGTCAAGTACGAGCGTACTGAAATTGCGAAGGCGATAATTGGATTGATGAAAGATCAGGAAAAATTAAAGAAATATAGGCTTAATGCTTTAAATTATGCCAAGGAATTAGATTGGATGAACGTGTACGATCGAATATTTAAATAATTTTTAATATAAATTTATGGTACTAGCTCTTGTAGGTGCAGGTAAATGGGGACAGAATTATCTTCGGGCGGTCAAGAAAATTCCTGACATTAAGATTAAATACGTTTGTTCCGGAATTAAATCTCTTCAGAGTTTATCCCCTGAGTACGTAAAGGTGGAAAATTACAAAGACCTTGTTGAAAAAAAAGATGTAGATGGAATTATTATTGCAACTCCCGCTTCCAATCACTATGAATTGGCAGAATTTTTTCTTAAAGCAAATAAACCGATTCTTATAGAAAAACCAATGGTTACTTCTTTAAGTCAAGCAAAAAAACTTAAGGATATTTTTGAACGAAAAAAAAGTAAGATTTTGGTGGGGCATATTTTTCTTTATAATCCGGCTTTTCAAAGATTTACAGAACTTCTAGGTGAAATAGGTAGCATTCAATATTTAAATTTCGAAGGTTGTGATTTTGGTCCAATAAGAGATGATGTATCTGCACTTTGGGATTGGAGTCCACACGACATCTCAATGTGTCTGGAGATTATGAAGAAAATGCCGTTGGAGATTTCGGCGTGGGCAGTAAAAGCATTATGTTCAAAAACAGATAAATACGATATGGTCTATGCACGTTTATTGTTTGAAGACAATACTTCGGCTTTTTTGAAGATAGGCTGGCTTTCTCCGTTCAAAAAAAGAGAAATTCTCGTATTTGGCTCAGGTGCGTCGATATTGTTTGATGACACATCGGATAAAAAAATTATCCGTTATGATAATCTAGGAAATAGCTTGGGAAAAGTAAGCTATCCCTCGTATTCCGAGAACGAACCCTTAGTTGAAGAATTGTTAGATTTTATAGGATTAATTAGGGGCAATAGAAGACCAAAAAGCGACTTCTTAAAAAGTTTTGAGGTAGTCAGAGTGATTGATGCAATAGGGAAATCTATTAAATTGAACGGAAACACAGTGAAAGTATAATTTCCATGATTAATTTTCTTAAAAAAAACTTTTTTATTGTGACAATAATTGCCTTAGCCTTGATTGTTAGGGTAGTAGCCGCAACTCCCGGTTACCCTCCGGTACATCCTGACGAAGGTGCAAGCTATCTGAATGCAATAGATATGATGTTGCATAATTTAGAGCCTAACAGATTTGATTACCCGGCCCTGATGCCTCTTCTAAATATGTTTGTTTTCATAGATATTTTATCGTATGTTGTGTTGCCACAGCTTTTTATTTTTCATCCGAAACTATTATTGGCAGCGATTGGTCTTGGAAATCAGTTTTTGGCGCAATGGCAGGAATTAATTTTTGGTCCAGGTCGAATTGATGCATTGTATTGGTCTCGATATATCTCTGTGAGCGTAGGTACGGGAGCTATATTTATGACCTATCTAATAGGTTCCCGTTTGTTTAACAAGAAAGTTGGTCTAATAGCAGCATTTTTTGCTGCCTTTAACTACCGCCATGTGTTGGGCAGCACTTTTGGACTTCCTGATGTTTATAATAGTTTTTTCAGCTTGCTTGCTTTATATACAAGCTGTTTATTGCTGGAAAAAAATACAAAAAAAAATTATTTACTTGCAGGGTTTACTGTCGGTTTAGCTATAGCCACAAAATATCAAATATTTTCCATATTCCCCTTTTTATTTGTGCATTTAACCTGGGTCATACAACAGAGGAAGATAAAATATCTTTTTAATAAATATTTTCTTCTATCTTTAATAATTATTCCTGTTGTTTTTTTGATGACAAATCCATATTTATTACCGAATTTCAAAGAATTTAGCAGAATGAGTAATATTATTTATTTACGTTATCAAATGGGAATATTTAAGTTGAGATTAGCTCACTATTTTTATTTATATCATTGGGGAATTGGAAAACTGCCTTTCATCGCAATTTTTATCGGAATGATTACTATGTTGTTGTCTAAGCCAAAGAAATTTATGTTAATTTTTGCATTTGTTTTTCCCTTCTTTTTTTCAATGACCTATTATAGTGGAGGAGGCGGTTTTCCACGGAATTTCGCAACAGTTATTCCAATGTTAATGATATTTGCGGGGTATTTCGTGCACCTGATAGATCTTCTTCTAAAGAAAATTTCATTTATCCGAGGTTCAGGTGTTATTATTGTAGCACTATTATTATTTATTAATTTTTACCCAATCAAAGACTCATTAGTATTGGCTTATTCTTACAGTAGATCATGGACTTCCACAATTTTTAATCCGTGGATTGAAAACAATCTACCATCAAATAGTAAACTAAGAACATATCCTTCATTCATGACTAGCAACACATCTTTGGCTCTTCAGGCGAGAAATATTCAAATGTTGACTTGGTCATATTCATCTGGACCCCATTCTGTTGCTGAGTTTCAGGATGATGGTACGGATTTTGCCGTCATGAATGCCAGTTTTTTTAATTACGGAACTTACTGGTGGAAAGAAGGTCCTAATTATACTTTTTTAAAATATAAATCTGTTCCCTTTGAATACATACAGAGTAGCTTCTTGGGCCTCTCTTTAAAGGAATTTATGGAATACACCGTAAAAGAAATATATAAGCCATGGCAAGCTTTAGATGAATCAACATACTTAATTTTTAAAACTCCTCCTAAGCCCAAAGATTTAGGTAAGCAAATTGCCTATTTTGGTTTCAACAGCTCAGACAATATGTGGAAAATCAGAAACATTTATTGGTCAGGTAATCCGAAGGTTTCTTGGGCAGGTAGCGAAGGTAGAGCTAGCTTGGGATCTCTTTTATTCGATTACGGAATTGGTGAGGAAACAGCACGAATTAGCTCTAAACCCATAAAAATTTCTCCGGGGAAATTATATACGGCAAAAGGATGGATGAAAAATTCTTCAAAGACAGAAAAGAAAGACGGAGAAAGTTTTTTAAGAATGGATTTCTATAAAGACAATAAAGAGGCAACATTGGAAATGTTAGGGGAAAAAGTAGCTCTATCTAGCAGAGGAAAAGTGATGAACAATTGGGAGGAGGTGTCAGCTACTTCTATTGCGCCTTTTGATGCTCAATATATGACTATTAGTTTTCAAAGGTATGAATTACATAATGATATATCATCATACCTGGACGATGTTTCCGTATATGAATCCAATAAGCCATTGGAAGAGAAATTCAAGATTCTTCCTTATATTAAATCAACTATTCCTCTGGAATCAGTATATCCCAATAGTTTTCTTTAGGACCACATGTGGTATAATTTTTTGACATTACTATAAAATAGATGAAAAAAATACTTATTACAGGTGGAGAGGGAATTTTAGCTCGATATGTTAAGGAATTGTTCGATAATTGTGCGGTTTTAAGTTTAGGGCGTAAAGATTTGGACGTAACAGATAAAAAAAGAATTAAAAAATATTTTTCTGAAAATAGTCCTGACATAGTTATTCATCTTGCTGCCAAAACAAACGTAGATAAGTGTGAACAGTACCAAAAGGAAACGTTTCTCGTTAATAGTGAGGGAGCAAAAAACATCGCTGAAGCATGCAGTTTGTTTAAAGCGAAAATGGTCTACATAAGCACGGCAAACGTATTTGATGGAAATAAAAAAGAGTTTTTTGAAACAGATCCAACAAATCCCTTAAATATATATGGAAAGAGTAAATTATTAGGAGAAGAATATGTTAAAAAGATTCTAAAAGACTTTTTGATTATTAGATTGGGATGGTTAATTGGCGGCGGAAGAAATGAAAAAAAATTCATATCTTATATTCTGGACCAAATAAAAAAAGAAAAACAGATATGGGTTGTGAACGACAAATTTGGATCAGTTGTCTATGCGAAAAATGTAGCGGAATTTATTAAAACACTTATTGAAAAGAATGCGGAAGGTATTTATCACTATGGATCAAAATCAGCATGTTCCAGATTTAATATTGCTGAAGAATTAGTTAGACTGACAAAAACCAATGTAAGAATTATTCCTGTCAACTCAAGTTATTTTTCTTCAACCTTTTTTGCTCCGAGACCAAAAAGGGAAGTTCTCGGCAGTAAAAAAATAAAATTTCCTAAAACTTGGCAACAAAATCTAGAAACTTATTTTAACAGTGAATTGAAAGATATATTATGAGTATTAAAAATCCTAAATTCTCAATAATTATTTGTTTGCATAAAATAACTAATAGATTCTATAATGATCTTAAAAAATATGAAGAGCTTACATTCAGAGATTTTGAAGTAGTTTTGGTAACGGAAAAAAATGCAAAATTAGAAAACAATAAACTTCAGGGAATAAATCTTTCGATAAGGGTAATTAAGGCGAAAAAGGAAAAGATAAGTCTTGGTGACAAAAGAGATATTGGATACATTTCAGCAAGAGGTGAATTTTGTGCATATATTGATGACGATGCCTATCCGGATAAAAATTGGCTCACTAATGCATTAAAGACATTGAATAAAGAATCAAATATAGGTGTTCTTGGCGGACCAAATATTACCCCTAAGGAAGACAATTTTTGGGCTAGAATTGGCGGGCATATTTATGAATCTTATCTAACAAGCGCAGGAGCACAATATCGTTTCGTTCCTATGAAAAAAGGAATTGTTCGGGAACTCCAGGGGGTCAACATGATTATTCCCAAAAAAGAATTGGTAAAGCTGGGTGGCTTCGATTGCGAACTTAATTCAGGTGATGACGACAAAATCTGCAGTGATTTCAGAAAAAATGGATATAAGATAATGTATGATCCTGAAATAATTGTCTATCATCATAGGAGGGAGTTTCCTATTGCTCATTTAAAACAAGTTAAGAGTATGGGTACGCATCGCGGGTTTTTTCTCAAAGCTTTCCCTAAAACGTTTGGTCCAATTTATTTTTTTCCCCCCGCGATGGTTATTGGCTTATTTTTATTTGTTTTAATTTCTGTTTTTTATGTAAAAGCAAGATTAATTCTTCTTGCGTTATTATTTATATATTTTATTCTTTGTTATATTTCATCAGTCAAAAGAGCAGACATTTCTTCTTCATTTGTAGTTGCAATAGGAATTATGTTAACTCATTTCATTTACGGAATGTTCTTTATTAAAGGTTTGATGTCAAGGAAAGTAGTCTGAATTATCATGAATGAGAAAATTTTTTTTTATCATCTGCTTTCAATTGATCTAGAGTCTTGGGTAAATTCAATAAATATATCCAAAGATCGTTTAAGTATCAGAGAGCTTCGAAAACTGGATAATGGGTATGTGCCGATAGCTCTGTCTTACTTATTGGATGAACTGAAGCAACATAATCAAAAAATAACTTTTTTTGTAGTTTTTAATTTGGAGGAATTATACCCGGGATTAATTGAAAAAATTCTTAAAGCTGGACATGAAGTAGGTTGGCATGGACACACTCATGCTTTTATTTCAAGCAAAGCTATTCTTGAAAAAGAATTAAATCTTTCGAAAAAATACCTTAAGAAATATAAAGTTATCGGTTATCAAGCTCCTCGAATACAATTTATAAGAGAGGGCTATTCGTTATTGAAGGAATATGGTTTTACTTACTCATCGTCAATCTATGGAGATTCAAAGCAAACGTATAATATAGATGGTATATACGAGATTCCGGTATCTGTATCGAATAAGAATTACGAGCCGAATATTAATCAACTTAGTTTTCCTTCAAAACTGTCTTTCTTAAATATTCTTAAATTTGGCATTCCGTTCGGTTCAAGTTATTTCTGGAGCATTTTGGGTGAAAAATATTACGACAAAAAATTAAAAGAAGCAGAAAGAGTTCATAGAGTAACTACAATGTTTGTACATAATGGGCAGTTGATGAAAGCTGTATCGATGGATAAAAAATATACTCCAGATTGGGAAATTCCTTTTTTCAAAAATCCTCTTTTTTATCCATATACAAGGAACGTGAGGAACATGTTTGAAAATTTGCTCTCTAAATATACTTTTAAGAGATATAGTGACTATGTGCGTTGCAATATAGGTAATCAGGCGTAATTTATGTTACTATACTTCTTAGTATTTTCTGTAAATTATATTCAGACATGAAGAGAGATAGAATTTCCGTTTTTTTTCAATTTTATTTTTGGGTAATAGTGCACTATTTGAAGCGTCCTTATCTTTTGATTCCTAGGTTTAGACAATTGGTAAAAAATTTAAGAAATAAAAATAAAATATACAAGGAAAAACTTTATTTAGGATCAAGCGATAATAAAAACGCTTTTTATCATGGCGTGCCTTTTAAAGGAGAAATAGATTATTGCCTGAGGGATAGTTCTCCGGAAAAATTAAGATTATTGCTTTTGAATGAGGATTTTAAAAACAAAAGAATTTTAGATTTAGGATGCAACGTGGGTTTCTTTGCCTTTTCTTTGGCTGGTCAGGCAAAAGAAGTTGTGGCGATTGATCATGATGAGGTTGCAATTAGAAAAGCAAAAGAGCTATGTAAGAAATATAATATTAAAAATGTTAAATTCATTGCGGATAAAATATCAGTAGGGCTTTTGAAAGAACTAGGAGCATTTGATGTAGTGTTAGCTTTATCTATATTACCTTGGATTAACAAGATCTATAAAGATCCATATAAAATCTGGGAACAAATATATTCTAATAAAACTGTTTATACGGAATTGATGTATGGGCATGATGGTCCTGCAGGAATGAACGAAATCAAAAATGACGAAGATGCAAAAACGCTTCTTAGGAGATTCTCAAGCATTGTTCATCCGATTGGCTGGACACGCGGGTGGGAAAAAGACAGAACAATTTGGAGAAGCGTTAAAGAATTTGGCAAATTCAGTGAATACGGAGGGCGCTCCTGTTCCGATGTCTATTTATCCGAACAGTTTGTAAAGAAAAGTAAAAAGGGCTTCTATCATCATTCCCTATTTAGGGAATATTTAGCTCTAAATAGGGTAAAGAAAGAAGGGATAACTCCAATTCCGGTTGAGGTAACGGAGGACTATCTTATTGTAAACAGGCTTATGGGTCAACAGTTTGATTTCAATTACCCTAAACAAAAAGCTAAAAAACAATTCAAGAGAATATTAAAAGTTCTTAGGGATAAAAAAATAGCACACAGAGATATCAGACCAGATAATTTATTTGTCGGCATAGACGATAATATATACCTTTTAGATTTTGCTTGGGCCGTTATTGATAATGATTGGTATAGTGCGCCAAAAACATTGGGGGGATTATATAAGGTAAAAGATTATGATAATGAGAAGTATTTTGATTTAATTCTAGAAAAATTAAAGAATTAATGAAGATTATAAAATTTTTTATTTATCCAATAATATTGGCGTTGCTTATTGTCTTTGTCTACGGAAAATTGACTTCCTCCTTTTTCCAGCAGGATGAATGGTTGACTTTCGGAGGATTTCTGAATAGCCAAAGTAACGGGGGTTATCTTGGGTTCTTGTATAATACAATGATCAATAGTGGCGGTATTCATGTGATTCCTTTGGCCGTTGCTCGTTCTTATCTGCAAATTGAGACATTTCATCTTAATTTTTCTTCTTATGCGGTGTTAAGCATTTTAAATCATATTGTCAACACTTTTTTAGTTTTTTATTTGGCCACTATTTTGTTAAAAAAACGATTTCTTGCCTTTTTGGTAGGGCTTATTTATGCAGTAAGTAGCATATCTTCACAATCTGTAACTTGGATTGCGGCCACCATTAATACTCAGAACTCAGATTCATTCCTTTTGCTTTCTCTCATTTTTCTTTTCAAATATATTAAAGACAAAAGCAACATAAAGCTTTTGATCGTCTCATTAATTTCAATTTTTATAGGCCTTCTGTTTAAGGAGAATCTTGCTATCGCCATTTTCATTTTTCCCGCCTTTTGGGCAATCTTTTCGGATAAGAAAAATAAAAAGACATTTTATAAGTTTTCATTGTCAATTTTTGTTGTGATGTTTATTTATTTTGCGATTCGATTTTCAGCAACCATAATGATTCCTCAGACAATAGTAAATTCCGTGTCTCCGTCATGGGAGTCGCCTACAGTCGAAACTTATCTGTATAGGGCTATTACGTTTCCTCTTAAAATTATTCCGCAATCCATTATCCCTGCCAATTTTATTATCAAAATTGCTAATAAAATTGTTTATTTAGGATATCCTCAATATTTTGCGTCTTCAGCTTCGGAAACTAATACGTACGTTGTGCAGACGGTGCTTTTTGATATGGTCGCCTACGCACTCGGACTATTGATTATTGCGATTTGTTTCTATCTCTATCGGTATTTTGTAAGAAAAAAACCTGAGTTGGCAAAAGCATTAGCATTCTCTCTTGTATTAATTACTATTAGCATTCTTCCCTTACTGTTTCTTCCCGGCAGAGGTGGGTATTTTTACATATTCGAACCTCGGCATTTGTCAATCGCGGTAATTGGCGCAAGTTTAATAGTGTGTCTTCTTTTGTATGGATTTGTGTCTAGATTTATTAAAGAAGAAAAGGTCATTTACACATTAATCTTTATCCTGCTGATCCCAATTCTCGTAATTTACATTAAGCAAATAAGAGCGGATATAAGAACACTCGTATACGATGGAGACATAAGAAGAAATATAATTTCAACTATCTACAATAAATATTCCACATTGCCAAAAAGGGCAGTTATTTTTGCCCAAAGCGATACAGCATATTATGGCTTACCTATAGAAGAAAAAATTCTTCCTTTCCAATCAGGATTTGGACAGACTTTGATGGTGTGGTATGGTTTTTATAACAGCTTGCCAGCATGCTTATTTAAAGGAGACTTTCTCTATGAGATTCATAGTCAGGGATATGAAGAATGTGACGGATATGGATTCGGATATTTCAGAAAAATAAAAGATTTAAAAAAAGCAGTTAATGAAAAAGTAATTAGTCCATCAGCTGTGATCGGTTATTCCTTTGACTCCCATAATCAAACACTGACGGACATTACTGCTTCACTTAGGAAGGATTTGACTCATTAAAGTTACTTAGTAATAAATCCAATGTTGTTTGTGAGGTAATAGCTAATTCCCGATTAATGACTTCATAGCTAATTTACAATGTACGTGGAATACTATAAAATAAAGAAAGGTTAATTCGGCGAGAATATGAAAAAAATCATTGTTACTGGTGGTTGTGGCTTTATTGGGAGCGAAGTCGTAAGGCAATTAATAGAGAAAGGCCATAGAGTAAGGGTGGTAGATAACTTAAGTAAGCCGGAGTCATCCGTTAAGGGTGGATACGAATTTGTAAGATGCGATCTAACGGATAAAAAAACTGCGAATGATGCTTTCGAGGGAATGGATATATGCATTAATTTGGCAGCTAAAATAGGCGGGATCGGATATTTTCATAAATATCCGGCAACTATACTTTCCGAAAACAATAAAATTTATTCCTCTACCTTTGAAGCAGCGGTAAATAATGGATTGAAAAGGATGGTATACATTTCCTCTTCAATGGTTTTTGAATCAGCAACAGTTTTTCCGAGTAAAGAATCAGATGTTTCTAAAATTCCTCCTCCTGTTTCTTCTTATGGATTTTCAAAACTTATTGGAGAGCAGTATTGTCAGTCGTTTTGGGATGAACATAAACTTCCTTTTAGTATTTGTCGCCCTTTTAATGCATATGGCATCAATGAATTTCCCGGAGATGAAGTTGGATATGCTCATGTAATCCCTGATTTGATCAAAAAGATATTGCTAGGGCAATATCCGTTAGAGCTTTTGGGGGATGGTAGTCAGGTAAGGTGTTTTACTCATGTTTCAGATTTGGCAGATGGAATTATCGCAGTTATGGAAAACGAAAAAGCAGTTAATGAAGATTTTAATATAGCAGATCCAACTCCAATTTCCATGATTGATTTGGCTAGAGTTTTATGGGGAATAGCCGGAGTTAAAAAACCTTTTGAAGCAAAAAATCTGCCGGGATTTAAATTTGACATTAAGAAAAGAATTCCCGACACCACGAAAATTGAAAAAATGCTAAAATGGAAAACTAAGGTCCATTTTAAAGATGGATTAAGAGAAGTAATGGAGTGGATTAAAAAGACAATATGATTAAAAATAAAAGAATTGCAGTTATTGGAATTGGGAGAGTAGGATTACCTCTTGCTCTTGTTTTTGCCAACGAAGGATTTACTGTATATGGTGTTGGCAGATCTAAGGAAAAAATAAATAATTTGAAAAATGGAGAGATGCCTTTTATAGAGCAAAATGCCGACAGTCTTTTGAAAAAACATGTAAATAAGAAATTCATTCCTACTACAGAATATAAAGAGATATCAAAATGTGAATATATAATTCTTACGCTAGGGACTCCCATAGATGAGAATATGAATCCTGTTTTTGATCAGATTCTTAGCGCGCTTAAAAATGCATCTTTATATTTTAAAAAAGGCCAAACGCTTATTCTTCGCAGTACGGTTTCCCCCAAAACAACGGAATATGTTGAGTCTTTCTTGAATGATCTTCCTGGAATTACGGTTGGGAAAAATTTTTATCTTGCTTTTTGTCCGGAGAGAATTTCTGAGGGGCATTCCATAGAGGAAAACAAGACGATTCCTCAAATAATTGGAGGAACTGACAAGATAAGCGCGAAGAAAGCAAAAGAGTTATTTATTGCAATTGGAGTTGAGACTCTCATTACAGATGCGGTATCTGCAGAGCTTGCAAAATTATTTACTAATATGTATCGGTACATAAATTTTGCTATTGCAAACGAGTTTATGCTCATTGCGGATAATTATTATCGCGACATTTACGAAATAAATCGTTTGGTTAATCACAATTATAAAAGGGGAGGTCTTACGTTACCTGGTTTAACAGGGGGTCCTTGTCTTTTTAAAGACGGATTTTTCCTGATTTCAGATTTTCCTTTTACAGATCTTATATCAACAAGCTGGAAAATAAATGAATCAATTCCGCTTATGCTTGTGAAAAAAATCAGAGAAAGAATGAGGCTTGAAGGAAAAAAAGTCGCAATCTTAGGCTTAGCCTTTAAATCCGAAAGCGATGATATGAGGGAGTCTTTAAGTTTTAAAGTTAGAAAGGCAATGCTTCGGGAAAGAGCAAATGTTTCTCTTCATGATCCATTTGCTAAAAATTATGTAAACCAAGAAATTGAAAAAGATGTTTACAAGACGATTGAAGGGGCAAATCTTCTTTTTATTGCAGTAAATCATAAGCAATATAAGTCATTGGATGTCAATAAAATAAAAAAAATGGTGAATAGAAATTGTATCGTATGTGATGTGTGGAATGTGTTTGGGACAAATAAAATTGTTTTTACTGTTAATCAGTTATCTCAGAGGCAATAATAAATAATTCAATATGCTTAATAGCAGCTCCAGTGTTTTCTTTGTCACTTTTGCTCCTTATGAAAATAACAAAAGATTACCAACCAATGGTATGGTTGAACCAATGCTATCTTTTTTTCTGCCCAAAGTTAAGAAACTTCTTATTATTATTCAGCCTCATCCCGGCAGCGACAGGATAGCACCGATAGTAGATGTGTATGAAAAAAATAGACTAGAAGAACATTCTACAATTTCAGCTTTATATTATTTTCCAATCTATCTGATTTGTAAATTGCAAAATACAGTAAAAACTCATATTTCCTTTAAGCTTCGTGATTTATTTTCTGTTATTTTTACAGGATTAAGGCAAAAAAGCATGTATAATTATTTTATTGGATTAGAATGCATAAATACTCTTGGAGGATTAATTTTAAAAAAACTAGGTAAAGTAAAAACTGTTATATACTACGTTTCTGACTATTCTCCTGCTCGTTTTGGTAATACCTATCTTAATTCACTTTATTTATGGTTGGACAGATTTTGTGCAACAAATGCTGATTTTATTTGGGGTGTTTCCTCAGCAATGCAGCCGGCAAGGATTAATTCAGGTCTTGATCCAAAAAAAAGTGCTCCCAATTTACATGTTCCAAATGGTTTATTTTCTACGCAAATATCCCCTCTAGCTATTAGCAAAAGAATTCCTTATTCATTAGTTTTTTTAGGAACATTAGGTTTTGAAAATGGTCCTGACCTGGCGATAGAATCAATGCTCTTAATTAAAAAAAAGTATCCAAAGGCAAAGTTGCATATAATTGGCGGTGGTAAGGAGAATTTAAGTAGATTAAGAAATCTTGTTGAAAAATTACAGCTTAAAGATTCTATTATATTTTATGGTTTTGTAGTTGATAATGATGAAATGGCCGGTATTATACGCAAATGCTACGTGGCTGTAGCGCCATACAGGGCATTAAAAGATTCGGTTAGATGGTATGCTGATGCAACAAAGATAAGACAGTATTTAGCAAGTGGTCTTCCTGTTATTACGACTAAAGTTCCCCCGTTTGGTAGGGAAGTGGTGAAGCAGGGTGCAGGATTATTAATAGAAGATACTAGGGAAGATTTATCATTTGCCGCAATGAAGCTTTTTTCAGATACGGCACTTTACTCAAAACTAGCGAAAAAAGCGACTGATTTAAGCAAAAATAATACTTGGGAAAATATTTATACAAAAGCATTTAAGGATATGGAAAAGTATGTTTAAAAATATTTTTAAAAAACATTATATCTTAGATATAATAATTATTTTTATACTTAGTCTTGTGCCACTTCTATGGTTTAAAGGGAATACGATTATGGTTGGACATGATCTCGTATTTCCACTTGATCCTGTAGTATTTTTAACAGGTAGATTGTCCACTTGGATAAGTCATAACTTTGGACAAAGCCAAACCCTTATAATGGGGACAATTCCAATTCATCTTATTGACATTATTCCCTCCTTACTCGGATTTAGCCTACAAGTTACGGAAAAAATTGTCTATGTGTTTTGGTTTTTCGCAATGGGAATATCGGCTTATATATTAGCTAGTGCGCTTAATAATAAGAGTAGAATTTTTAAATTTATCGCTCTTATTTTGTATCAATTCAATTCTTTTATTTTGCAGGGATGGTTTATCGGAGAAAGGACAAAGTTTTCCGCTTACATAGCATTTCCTCTAATTCTTACAGTATTTATAAAGGTTTACAGGAAAGAAATAAATATTTTCAAAGGAACAATCTATAACACTCTTATATTATTCATTTTTAACGGAGGAGGTTTGTTTGGCATACCTCTTTTTGGAGGTTATTTTGTTGGTCTCGTAACATTTATTTTATTTTTTTCATTACTTAGTTTTTTAAGGAAAAAATACGATCTTGTAAAAAGACTCTTTTTATTAGTGTTCTTAAGTTCTCTTGGGTATTTTCTCGTTAACGCGTACTATATTTTACCCGCATTATTGCAAATTTCAGCGCAGTATGTAAATGGGTTGGATGTTAAAGGAGGAGTGGGAGGGCTTATAGCTTGGGCTTCGGAAATAAGCGCAAGCGCAAGTTTTGCTAATCTTTTCCGTCTTCAGGGAATCCCTGAATGGTATGACAATGTTTTTCATCCGTACTCCCAGTTTTATATTCACAATTTGTGGCTTATTTTGATAAGTTTTATTTGGCCTGTTCTTGCTCTTCTTACGGTTTATATTTATAAAAAAAGAGAGAAAGTAGAAATTATTTTGTATTTTTTTATGCTATATATTATGGGAATTATTTTTACCGCAGGGACACATCCTCCCTTAGGATTTATATACTCTTTTCTTATGAATCATGTTCCGGGTTTTATTATATTCAGAAGTCCTTACTATAAATTTGCTCCGGCTTTGTTTTTAGCCAACAGTTTTCTTGTAGCTTATTTTTTCGACTATTTAAAAGGAAAAAAACGCTTGATTTTTACGTCTCTTTTTATAATAGTAATTCTTTTTTATAATTTTCCTTATTTTGCAGGTAATTTTTTTGAGTGGAGGAAGGGATACTCAACAAGAGTTTCAATTCCTGCATACGTTTTTGAATTTGGCAAATGGATTAATAATGAAAAATTAGATGATTTACGAGTTTTAGTGCTTCCGCCAAATGATCCGGCTTTTCAATACAACGCGTATACCTGGGGATATTTGAGCTTTCAGTCTCTCCCAACGCTAATTAGTAATAAGTCAGTAATTATTAACAATGATCAGCTTAATAATGAAGAACAAACGCTTTTAATGGTACTTTATAGGGCTATTGAAGATAATGATCAGGAACTTACAAATAAATTATTGTCAATTCTGAGGATTCATTACATAGTGCTTGAGAAGGATAAAATAATCAATTCCGGCACTTCGGTATCTTCAGATGTTCGCATGTATGAAAAATTTGCTTCTTCAAATGGAATTCTTTTAAAATCTTTTGGGGAATGGAGTGTGTATGAGATGAGTAAATTTCCGTTACCTCCCATATATTTATCAAATAGCACTAATATTTTACATGGTTCAATAAATGATGTAAAAAATTATTTTTCTCAATCTGATTCCACATCTTTTGTGTTAAAGAGTGATGTTATTAATATTGTTCAGCGAAATAATCCGACTCCGTCCTCTTTTTATGTACCTGAATGCTTAAATTGTCCGGATAGTAAAAGTAAGCCGGTTATACAAATTCCAAATGCGAATATTCTTCCCGATTCGCCACTTTATCCGCTTGTACTTTTTAAGGAGCAACGGAATTTAGGTAAGGCACAGGGGACAAGCAGGGTATACGATGATTTAGGGTTGTCCCTTAAAAGACTTAGTGAAGTAAAAGCGATAGGTATCCGTGATGGGAAAATCTCAGATATAGTATTAAAACAGTATGACGATTTGCTGAGAAAAACTTTTTCTGATTTTACTGCATTAACAAAAATTGAAGATAAAATGAAGGTTGCGGACGATATCAATTATTACATGAAAGCAGAACAAGGGTATTTATTTCAGGCTTTAGATGCATATGTTACCACAGGTCATGCCGTTACTATTGATTTTTCTAAAGCTTATGTAAGTATAAATGATTTATTAACCTCAATTAACAGTTTTATTTATAAACCTGATTTGGCAAATAACCGACTATATAAGATTTCCGTTGATAAATCGAATGAATTTGAGATTCTTCTTAAAAAAGATGAACTTATTTCTTTCTTGAAAGACGGATCAAAACTTAAAATAGGAATAGATGATAAGCATTTTAGAGAAATAAAACTTAATGCTAATAATTTTAATGACACTTGGTTTTCTTTTGGGAAAGTAGCGCTAGCAGAAGGTATTCATTATATGTCATTGTCTTTTCCGGAACCTTCTAATTTAAATAGTCCGCTTAATATTGCACCGATTAATTTTAATTTCTATTCGGAAACAAACTGTTATGCGGCGAAAGTAAATGGATATAGCAATAGGAAACTTTATAGGGTAAAAATAAATTACATAAATGACTTTGCTTCCGATTTGGTCTTTTACATTTGGGAACAAAAAAATAATAAAAACAAGCTTATAAATCTTGCTAAATTAAAAACTAATCTTATTGGAAATGAATATGTTCATTATGTTCAGTCTTCGGGTGATTCTTCAAATTTATGGGTGGGCATTTGCTCAAACGGATTGAATGCAGATTTAATTAGTAGGAAAATTAATATAATTTCTCAGGAAGTTGTTTCTCCTGCGCTCTTGGTAAAACCGACAATACAGTCTGAAATATGGATAAAAAATATTAAATTTACTAAAATTTCCCTAACAGAGTACAGAATTTCATTCGAAAATAATGATAATTATGCAATTCTTAATTTTATGGAGCGTTTTGATGTTGGATGGATCTTGCAAGAATTTAGTAGAAATCATTACAGAGGAGAAGGGTATGAAAATTCTTGGTTGATAGATAAGCAGGGAAAATTTAATCTTTTGCTGAAATATCATCCACAACGCACATTTTCGGTTGGGAGTTTTATTAGTTTATTTTCCGTGATTACATTGATTGGATATCTAATTTACCTCAGATATAAAGAAAAGCATGATTAAAAATAGAAAATTATTAATTATCTTAACTGTCCTGATACTCTCACTTTTAGTTCGGGAACTTCCTTATGTAAATGTATTATTTTTAAATAAGCTTTGGGTTTTTTATATTTTTCTATTTTTATATCTGTTTCCTCCTAAAAGGAAGAAATTTATTCTCTTTCTGATCTTTTTACTTTTGGGAATTATCTTAATTTTAACCATTCTAAATTTCGTTGTTTTTGCGGAAGCGATTGGTAACATTATATTCATGCTTGTATTAGTATTTCTCGTAATGAAACTGTCAGATTTCTTAAAAGAGATTTAATATGATTTTATGCTATATTATTGCTTTTATTATTCTTTTTTTGTACCGTTTTTGGTTTTTTCCCGGAACTTTGGCTAGTGGAGATTGGCCTTATTTGTTTAAGGAAACAATCCAAGGGTTTTCTTTTCTTCCTGATCCGAATAATTTATGGCTTGGTCCTTATTACCAAATAACTTCAAAATTTTTTGTTGAATATTTGCATATACCTTGGGAAATAACTGAACGGGTATGGTGGTTTTGGATGTTTTTAGCTATATCATTTTTTTCTTCACTATTTCTGTCAAAAGTTATTTTAAAAAAGTCCAAATTTACTTTTTTATCTGTTCTAATTTTTCTGACCAACACTTATATCCTTATGATTGTGGGAGGAGGGCAAATGGGAGTTGCTCTTTCCTATGCTTTCGCCCCTGCAGTATTAGGATCTTTCATTAACTATCTCAATAAAAATTCCTGCAGAAACTTAATTATTTCAGGAGTGTTTTTGGCTTTTCAGATTATGTTTGATCCGAGAATTGCGTATGTTATGGGTTTTGGAATTGTGTTGTATGTTTTTATTCTTCTTATTTTAAATAAAAACAGGCGGCAATTAATCTTTCGTTTTATTTCATTTCTTTTTGCATCGACAGTCATTGTTTTTCTTATTAATTCTCCTTGGATTATAGCAATGCTTTTTTCTGAGAATAAAAATTATCTCGTTGGCTCTTCTCTTGGATCAGTTGGATCGCTAAGTTTTTTTTCCTTTGGATCTTTCTCACATGCTTTTTCTCTTATTCATCCTAATTGGCCGGAAAATATTTTTGGAAAAATATATTTCTTAAAACCGGAATTTCTTATTCTACCTATTTTAGCATTTAGTAGTTTATTTCTTTTAAAAAAAGATGAAAAAATAAAAAAAGAAATATTATTTTTTTCATTACTTGGTTTGTTGGGCATTTCTCTTTCTAAAGGCGTTCAGGAGCCTTTTGGTCAGATTTATTCATGGATGTTTTTCCATATTCCGGGATTTGTTCTTTTTAGAGATCCAACGAAGTTTTACGTATTAATTGTTTTATCGTATGCGATGTTGATTCCTTTTAGTTTAGGAAAAATGTCGGAGTTTATTTCATCAAAGTTCAATATTAAGACCGTTGTGATTTTGCCAGCCATTTTATTTCTATTATTTTGGGTATTTTTAGTGCGGCCTGCATTATTAGGAGAACTTTCAGGCACATTTAAACCGCATCAAGTTTCCTCAGCCTATATTTCTTTAAAAAACTTTCTCATTAAAGACACTGTATATTCAATGACGCTATGGGTTCCGAACAAATCGTCTTTTTCATTCTATTCTTCAGTTCATCCTATTTTGGAAGCAGCGACATTTTCTAAAAAATTCATAAAAGAAAATGAAATAAAATATATTATTGTGCCGGAAGATACGGAAGGTAAGATTTTTCTTACGGATAGAAAATATGATGAGCAGTTATATAAAAAGACGATAATTAGTCTTACAAAAATATCTTATGTAGTTCGCATTGCAAAATTTGGGAAAATTATAGTATTTCAGGTTCGTGAGTGATACAATTACCAGTATGATAAGTGTTGTTGTTCCGGTTTTTAATGAGGAAGAAAGCTTAGAGGCTTTTTATAGGGAATTGGTTTCAGTTGTTCCAAGTCTTGACAAGAATTACGAAATTCTTTTTGTGGATGATGGATCAAATGATAGGTCTTTAAATATTTTAAAAGTTTTTTTTTCTAAAAATAAAAATATTAAAATATTTTCTTTTAGAAAAAATCAGGGTAAATCAGAAGCGTTGACCTATGGTTTTGAAAGATCATCCGGAGATTACGTTGTAACGCTGGATGCAGATTTACAGGATAAGCCATCGGAAATACTTAAATTATTGGAAAAAGTTAAGAAAGATGGGTTCGATTTGGTTTCAGGATGGAGGAAGGATAGGAAGGATGCATTCAAGCATGTTATGTCATCGAAGATATTCAATTTTTTAGCCCGTGCACTGTGGGGGATTAAGTTGCACGATTATAACTGTGGACTAAAAGTCTATAAAGCAGAATGCGCGAAAAGTCTGGAATTATATGGAGGATTACACAGATTTATTCCGATTTTAGCCTATCAACAGGGCTTTAGTGTAGCGGAAATACAAACCATTCATCAAAGACGTCAATTTGGAAAATCGAAATATGGCATTTCCAAGGTTTGGAAAGATCTTCCCGATATGTTCACGATGTTTTTCTTAAGTAAATATGGTAAAAGACCAATGCATTTTTTTGGAGTAATTGGATTCTTTCTTTCTTTTGTGGGTTTGATAATTCTTCTATATCTATATCTTTTTATTCATACTCAAGGTGTGTCAATTACGGAACGTCCGCTTTTTTTCTTTGGAATAATCTCTATCTTGGGAGGTTTTCAGATTTTATTTACAGGTTTTTTAGCAGATCTTATTATCAATAAATCTTATAAGAAAAAAGAAGAGTTTTTTCTGAAATATTCTAGCGAGGCAAAATAAAAAGGCTATTTTTCTCCCAGAATAAGTATCCAAGGAAAGGGTAATTTTATAGTTTTTATTTTTAATCCGTGCCTTTTGAGAAAATTTAAAATCGAAATAATTGTCCAGTGATTGATGTGCTCAGGATTATTTCCTAGATGAGACAAGTATTTTCCTCTTAGAAAGTTACTTAGTATAAAAAATGGTTCATTGGGGACAGAGATTATAATATTTTTCCTTGAAACTCTTAACGCTTCCTTGAATATTCTTAATGGTTCATTTACGTGTTCTAGTACCTCGGTGCAGACTACAAGGTCAAAGGAATTGTCTTTATAGGGCATGTCGCATATACTTCCTTTCTTGAACGTAAGATTTGGGAAAAGCTTTGTTCCTAATGTTAGAGCTTCCTCTGATTGTTCGAGTCCCTCTATTTGTTCACCTATTCCATTTTTGTTTAATTTGTCCATGGTAAATCCTTCGCCGCAACCGGCATCTAACACGGTTTTGGGCGATAAAGGTTTGGCTAAAAAGACTAAACGAGAATAAAAATTGCTAATTAAAAATTTCTGAATTGGGTTTTTGCTCATATGCTTAATGAAGTTTGAAGGAAGCGGCGTTTTTGTCATTTAATTGCTTTTGTGTAATAATTCATTATAGGAAAAATACGATGAAGATACAAGATATAGCTTTTTTTGTAGTTTTGGTTTTATTGATATTGAAACGCAATCCGAAATTAATAGTTACTTGCGGAATTTTGTGTCTTATCTTATCGATTCCACTTTTCTCTTTTTGGATTTTCTTTACAGCAGAACGTTTAACTTGGTATGCCGTAGCACTTTTCCTCCTGGCAATAATTTTTTATTTGTTTAATGTTGAAAAACATGGAAAAAACAACTCTTAACATTGCAATTCTTCCCTCAGATGAAGTAATGATTCAAGCAATAGAGATGAGTAAGAAAATTGCAGATGAAATTGGATCAAGTTTCGTTCTGAATCCCGATTCCCTAATTCCGCATATAACTGTGTATCAGGCGCAATATCCAAGAGAGAATATGGATAAACTGAAGAATATTACTAAAGCCTTGTCTTTAGGGCAAGAATTATTTGAAATAAAGCTTGAAACAATTACTGTTTCCCATGAGACCTTTCTGTTTTGGAATTGTGAAAAAAGTCCAATTTTGCAAAATCTCCAAAAAAAAGCCGTCGAGCTCGCAAATCCTCTAAGAGAAGGATTTGTTCCTGCTTCGCTTGCTGATGTATCAGGTTTAAGCGAGGAAGACAGGTATGACGTAAAACATTATGGAGCTCTGCTTATAGGTTCTAGATATAAGCCGCACATAACAATTACACGGTTAAATAAAGAAGAAAATGCGGGAAAAGCTATTAAAGCCCTATCTAGCTCAAATAAGCTTTGGTTCAAGCCAAAAGGGCTATTTTTAGGTTATTTAGGAGAACATGGAACAGTAACTGGAATAATTGAAAACTTTCGTTTTAGGTAACCTTTTCTGTTACAATTAAAGGGTGAAGATTGGGATAGATATATCGCAAATTGCCTACGAAGGAACAGGGGTTTCCGCATTCATTGAGGGATTGGTTGAAAATTTGTTAAGAATTGATGATAAGAATGAATACATTCTGTTTTTTTCATCCATGCGGAAACAATTTCTAATTTCTAATTTCCAATTCCTAATCAAATCCAAATTTCCAAATTCTCAAATTAAAATAAAGACTTTTCGTTTTCCGTCTTCATTATTGGATTTGCTTTGGAATAAATTACATATTTTGCCGATTGAATGGCTAATTGGGGATGTAGATATTTTTATAACTTCCGATTGGACCGAGCCACCAACCATTAAAGCTAAAAAGGCAACTATTTTATATGATCTAATTGTCTATAAATATTCGAACGAAACAGACAGGAAGATAGTTGAAGTGCAAAAACGGAAACTGAAATGGGTTAAAAAAGAATCCGAGATAATATTTTGTATTTCAGAATCAACAAAGCGGGATGCAATGGAAATTCTGAAAATTGAAGATAAACGATTGAAAGTTATTTGTCCCGGCATTTAATATGTTGATTGGAATAAATGGTTATGAGGCGGTTGTGCCCAGATTTGGATATGATCAAAAAACTGGTTTGCCCAGAAGGGTCGGTAGTGGGGAATACTGTTATCAATTACTTAAAAATCTACATAAAATTGACAAGAAAAATAATTACATAATTTACCTTCCTCAACATCCAACTGCAGATTTGCCTAAAGAATCGCAAAATTGGCATTATAAAATTGTCAGGCCTCGAAGATTTTGGACACTTTTTGGGCTTTCTTTGGAATTTTTGTTAAAACGTTCAAAGCCCGATGTTTTTCTTTCTCCTACTCATTATTTGCCTATTTTCGCGTCCAGTCGGTCGGTAATTTCTATTTTGGACCTGTCCTACGTTCATTTTCCTGAACTTTTTAAATCCGTCGATCTTAATCAGTTAATAAAATGGACTAGATATTCTGTCAAAAAAGCAAAGGGTGTATTTACGATAAGTGAGGCAAGTAAAGATGATATAATTAAGGAGTACGGAATTCCTGGATACAAGATTGCAGTAACTTATCCTGGAATAAAGAAGGTATCAGGCATAAAGCATAAGGTATTAGGTATGAGCGAATTAAAGGAGGAATACGGTATAAAAAGAGATTATATTTTGTTTGTGGGGACATTACAGCCGAGAAAGAATGTTTCCTGCTTGATAGAGGCTTTTTCAAAGCTTAATCAGGACATTGAGCTGGTTATTATTGGAAAAAAAGGTTGGCTATATGAAGAAATTTTGGAGGCTCCAAAAAAATATAAAGTTGAAAATAAAGTCAAATTTTTAGATTTTGTTCCGGACGAAGATTTGCCAGCATTTTATAAAAATGCCATTTGTTTTATTTTACCTAGTCTTTATGAAGGATTTGGACTGCCGGTATTGGAAGCGATGAAATACGGATGTCCGGTTGTAACGAGTAACGTATCTTCTCTTCCCGAAGCCGGTGGAGACGCTGCTTTATATGTAGATCCGCAAAGCGTAGATGATATAAAAAATAAGCTGGAATTAATAATAAATAAGCCAGAATTACGAAAAGAACTTATAGAAAAGGGATATAAGCAGGTTAAGAAGTTTTCTTGGGAGAAAACAGCAAGGGAAACTTTGAAAGTATTGGAACGCATTAAACAATAAACATGATGAGAAAGATTTTAAATAGAATAAATACGATTATTGTAGAAATTGAAGTATTTATACTTCATGTTGCAGGAATTATTCCCTCCCACTTTATTCGACGCTTCTTTTACAGGTTGGGAGGAATTAAAATTGGGGAAGGGTCAGCTCTTCATATGGGGACTCGTTTTTATAATCCATCCAATATTGCAATCGGAAAAGATTCGATTATTGGCGAAAGCGCGGTCTTAGACGGTCGGGATAAATTAATAATTGGTAATCATGTAGATATTGCCTCAGAAGTTATGATTTATAACGCAGAACATGATATTAAAGATCCGAGTTTTTCTGCAATTCATGCTCCTGTTATTGTTGAAGATTATGTTTTTATTGGTCCCAGAGCTATTATTCTTCCCGGCGTAACTATAAAAAAGGGAGCGATTGTTGGGGCAGGCGCTGTTGTTACGAAAGATGTCGGAGAAGGCTTAATTGTCGGAGGAGTACCCGCAAAACAAATAGGAATTAGAGAAGTAAAAGATTTAAATTATAAGCTTGGCCGCGCCGCATGGTTTAGATAATCAATGATTAATTTATCAATTGTAATCCTTTCTTATAATACGAAAGATTTGATTCTCGAGTGTCTCAAATCAGCTACTTCTCAATATAGGCAGGAGTTAGAGAAGAAAGAACTTGAAATAATTATTGTAGACAATGCTTCGACTGACGATTCAATAGAGGGTATTAAGAATTATGCATTAAGCATTAAATATGATGGGGCAATTAAGTTAATTCAAAACAAAGAGAATGTAGGATTTGGGAAGGGCTGTAATCTTGGAGCAAAAGCTGCAAAAGGAAAATGTATTCTATTTCTAAATTCTGATACACAGGTTTTTGATAAGGGCTTTTTATCTATGGTTGATTTTCTGGATAAAAATCCTAATGTGGCTATTTTAGGAGGAAAGATTGAGAATGGTGATGGGTCTATCCAAAAATCATGCGGAAAATTTTATAACCTTTTTAATCTATTAATTATACTCTTAGGTTTTGAAAAATTTGGATTTTTGAGATTAAACCCCAACAACATTCAAAAAGTCGATTGGGTTAGCGGTGCCTGCATGATGATAAAACATGACATTTTTGAAAAGCTAACCGGATTTGACAAGGATTTTTTTATGTACATAGAGGATATGGAGATTTGCTTTAGGGCACAAAAAATAGGGTATCAGACTTATTTTTATCCCGACATAAAATTAATGCATAAATCTCAGGGAAGTAGCAATAGAACATTTGCTATAATTAATATTTATAAGGGTATCTTGCATTATTATTCAAAGCACGAGACGCATTTGGAGTATTTAATTGCCAAGGCGTTATTAGTTCTCAAGGCGGAAATTCTGATTTTGATAGGATTTTTAACATTTAATTCAGAGTTAAGAAATAGATATAAGAAGGCAATGCTTGCATTATGAAAATTTTAAAATGGATTTGGAATAATTTATTGTTTGTTTTTACGATTTTTCTTCTCGCATTCATTCCTCTTTATCCCAAAATTCCGCTTTTGGATGTTCAACACACTTGGGTATATGTCAGGGTGGAAGATTTTGCTGTCGCATTCATTGTTCTTGTTTGGGTCATTTTGCTTTTATTTAGGAAAGTAAAGCTCAAGACTCCGCTAACAATTCCAATAATGCTTTTTTGGATTATTGGCGGTCTGTCGACGCTCCATGGTGTTTTGTTGCTTTTTCCTACTCTTGCGAATGTCTATCCCGATGTGGCATTTTTAAGTTTTTTAAGAAGGATAGAGTACATGTCTTTATTCTTCATCGCTTTTACCAGCATAAAAACTAAAGAATCCATATCACGTGTTGTAGTTACCTTGGTGATTGTTCTTCTTTTGATTGTGGGCTATGGCTTTGGTCAGAAATTTTTAGGATTTCCTGCCTTTTTAACAATGAATGAAGAGTTTGCGAAAGGAGTTCCCATACAACTTTCTGAGCTGTCAAGAGTTCCATCTACTTTTGCAGGACATTATGATCTTGCTGCATATTTAGTTCTTATAATTCCGCTTCTTGTAAGCTTAGCTTTTGGATTTAAAAACATAATTTTTAAGATTTTCTTATTTATTACAGCTTCTTTGGGATTTGTTCTTCTTTTTATGACAGTATCCAGAGTTTCATTCTTTGTTCTTTTACTTTCCTTGCTATTATTGCTGATCCTTCAGAAAAAAAGATTAATTATCATCTCTTTTCTTGTTTTGACTTTTGCACTTTTGGTATTTTCACCAAGTCTTCTCCAGCGATTCAGAAGCACAGTTTCAGAAGTGAATGTTTTGGTTAATGCAAAGACAGGGGGAGCAATAGGCGAGGTCAAAGAAATGCCTAGAGCATATTTTAAAGACAAAGTTGTTAAAAAATTGCTGTTTTCTAAAGATAATGCATTGAACGCAACCGGCTCAGCAGCTATGCCTTTTCAGTTAATTCCGTCAACGGTAGCGCTTGTCGTAGAGGCAAATAGCTCAACAGGCGAAAGTCTTCCTCAGGGAACAAGTTACGTGAATCTTCCTTTATCTCCTGTTATAGATAAGGTGGATGAGTATTACTTTCAAAAATTGACTAACAAAGCAGGGATTAAATCAGAAGAAATAAGTGTTTTTTATGGTGATTATCTGATTAAAAAAGCAAAAGCATACGATCTCTCATTTACTACAAGATTTCAGGGGGAATGGCCGAAGACGCTCGATGCATTTAGGCGAAATATTTTTATTGGAAGCGGTTATGGTTCGGTTAGCCTTGCTGTTGACAATAATTATCTTCGTATTCTGGGCGAATCGGGACTATTAGGGTTCATTGCTTTTATTTCGATTTTTATAATAGCAGTAATTTATATTAAAAAACTGTTGCCAAAAGTTGATTCACCTGTTATTAAGAGTTTCGTTATTGGTTTTGTTGCGGGAAGTTTTGGATTAGCATTAAACGCTTTTTTGATCGATGTCTTTGAAGCATCTAAAGTTGCTTTTACATATTGGCTTTTGATGGGCGTAACGATTGGGATTCTGCATTTATATAAAAAAGAAGACATAGATCTTTTTAAAGAATTTAAGAAAGCAATAATTTCTCCTTTCGCCGTTATTATTTATGTTTTTATCACTGTTGCAGCATTCTTTTCTCAAATGTTTTCAAACTATTTCATAGGAGATGATTTTACATGGTTTAGGTGGGCTCAAGATTGTTGTCAAAACGCAACTAGTTATTTTACGCAAGCTAATGGATTTTTCTATCGTCCCGGAACAAAACTTTATTTCTCCTGGATGTATTCAGCGTTTTGGCTTAATCAGACAATGTATCATCTCGTTTCGATTCTGCTTCATTTAGCTGTTAGTGTGTTATTGTTCTTGATTTTAAGAAAGATTCTGAAAAATTATGTTCTGTCCGTAATAAGCGTAGCTTTGTTTATTATATTGACAGGTTATCATGAGGCAATCTTTTGGATTTCTTCAACAGGCTTTCTTTTTAATGCGTTTTTCATATTACTCGGCTTATTATTTTTTATACTTTGGAAAGAGAAGAAAAAAATAATTTATTTTATTGTTTCTTTGATTTCAATTACTCTTAGTTTATTATTCCATGAGCTTGGAGTTATTGCTCCTTTGTTAATAATTCTTTACGACTTTATTTTTCAGGAGAAAGTAATAGTAAATAAGTTATCGAGAAAAATTTCCTACTTAATTCTTTTGTCTCCCCTTTTACCTTATTTGGGTTTACGCTTTTTAGCTCAAAGCCATTGGCTTAATGGGGATTATAGCTACAATATTTTTAAACTTCCATACAATATTTTGGGAAATACAATTGGATATCTGCTTCTTGATCTTTTGGGTTCCCAATCGCTGTCTTTCTATGAAGGATTAAGGAGCTTTTCAAGAAATAATATGTTGATTGCTGTTCCGCTTTCTTTTGTTATAATTTTTGGTTTTATTGTTGCATGTAGAATAATTTTGAAAAAAATGATGGGACAAGATCGAAAGATTGTTATTTTCGGATTCTTGTTTTTTATAATTGCGCTATTACCATTTCTGGGGCTTGGAAATATAACCTCCCGCTATAGCTATTTATCATCCGTTGGATTCGTAATTCTTTTGGCATTTTTCTTTAAAAAAACATACGTTTATCTGGTAAATATTAGCGACAAGCGTATTGGTACGGCATGCATTATTATAATAGCGATTGTTTATTCAGCATTTCAGCTATTTGAATTGCAGAAGATTCATATTGATTGGAAATCTGCAGGCGAAGAATCTAAAAGATTTATTATTTCAGTTGAGGAGTATTCTAAAAATTATTGGATAAGCCAAGAGATGCAGTTTTACTTTGCAAATATGCCGATTAGATTGGGTGAGGCATGGGTTTGGCCGGTAGGATTGAAAGATGCACTATGGCTTTCATTCAAAAATCCAAATCTTGCAGTTTACACAGCTTCAAGTATTAATTCTGCATTTGATCAGGCAGCAGGCTCAACAAGTGCCCATGTGTTTAGATTTGATAAAGATGGCAATGTAGATGAAGTTGTTAGAGCTAAGAATGGACAAATAAATCTTCTTAATCCACCAAGATAAGTTGGCAAGAAAGAATGGAATGCAGTACAATAACATAGAATAATGAAAAAAATTCAAATTTTTCTTTTATTAATTATTCTTGTTGGAGCTTTCTTAGTAAGGTTATATCATTTTGATTGGCCTGTTGCTGATTGGCATAGTTGGCGTCAGGTGGACACATCATCAGTTTCCAGAAATTTTGTAAAAAACGGATTTGATTTACTGCGTCCGAAATTCGAAGATCTTTCTTTCGCAGTTTCTTTAAAAGATAACCCACAAGGCTATAGATTTGTAGAATTTCCGATTTATAATGCTGTTCAAGCAGGTTTATTTAAGCTGTTTGATAAATTTACGCTGGAAGAGTGGGGAAGATTGACAACTATTTTTTCTAGTCTTTTGTCGATTATTTTTCTTTTCTTATTGGTCACAAAATATGTTAATTCAAGGACCGGACTTTTCACAGCTTTGTTTTTTGCATTTATTCCTTATGATATCTATTATGGTCGTACTATTCTTCCTGATCAGTCAATGGTTGCTTCGCTTCTCGCAGGCACATATTTTTTCTCAAATTGGATAGACGCAAGTATTAAGTATAAAATATCAAGCATTAAGTATTGGATTTGGTTTATCCTTGCTGTTATTTTTGTAGGAGCTGCATTATTACTAAAACCTTACGCTTTATTTTTCACGTTACCTCTTATTTATCTTGCGTGGAATAAATTTGGATTTGGATTATTAAAGAAATGGCAATTGTGGTTATTTCTTCTTCTTTCAACAATCCCGTTAGGATTTTGGCAAATATGGATGAATCAAAAAGAGTTTCTTCCTGGCATTGCACGTAATGATTGGTTATTTAATGGGAATCACATTCGGTTTAAAGGAGCATTTTTTCAATGGCTTTTTGCTGATAGAATATCCCGGCTGATTTTAGGTTACTGGGGACTGCCATTCGTTGTTCTGGGGATACTGCGAAAAATAAATAAGAAAGAAAATTGGTTCTTTTTCTACTTTATTATTTCCTCCTTAGCCTACATGATTGTTATGGCAACCGGGAATATTCAGCACGATTATTATCAGATTCTTATTATGCCAACACTAGCTATATTTTTTGCCAAAGGCGTAGATTTGATTCTTGAAAAAAAAGACATATTTAACCGTTGGGTTTCTTATCTTACAATAGCTGTTGGAGTTATTTTTATGATGGCTTTTGGGTGGTTTGCTGTTCGTGATTATTATAGCATTCAGCATCCAAATATCATTTTGGCTGGAGAAGCAGTTGATAGACTTGTACCTAAGGATGCAAAAGTTGTCGCCCCATATGGTGGAGATACAACTTTTTTATACTATACCAATAGGAGTGGCTGGCCTGTTTTTGACAGATCTTTTAAAGATTTTAAAAAAGCAGGAGCATCTTATATTGCATTTGCCGATCCAACTTCGGAAGAACTTAATTTGAAAACATTATTTAAACCAGTGATAATAACTCCCAGCTATGCGATATTTGATATGACACAGCCTACACTTGAGGGTGTAATAGCTCAACAAAAAACAGATTAAGATGAACATTCTTCTAGTTTCGTCATATCTGCCTTATCCTCTTTTTTCCGGAGGGCATATCCGTTTGTATAATTTAATAAAAGAGTTAAGTTGCAAGCACAAGATAACTTTAATTTGCGAAAAAAGAGATTATCAAGGAGAGAATGAAATTGCTGAGCTTAAAAAATTTTGTAGAAAAGTCATTACGGCACCTCGTAAAAAACAGTGGTCTTTGGAGAATATTCTAAGGACAGGATTTTCAACCTTACCTTTTTTAGTAGTCGGTCACACGAATAAAAAAATGCAGGCGGAAATTAAAAGAGAGCTTATTGAGAATCAGTTTGATTTAATTCATGTAGAAACGTCTTACATAATGCAAAATCTTCCGGCAGTAGAAATTCCTATTATTTTGGTAGAGCACAATGTGGAATATCTAGTTTATAAGCGTTTTGCCGATAGGGTCCCAATGCCGTTAAGGCCACTTTTATATATTGACGTTTTGAAGCTTAAAAATTGGGAGAAATCAATGTGGACAAAAGCAACGAAGCTGATAGCGGTTTCGGAGATTGATAAAAAAGTAATGGAGAAAAAAAGAAAAGATGTGATCGTTGTTTCAAATGGGGTTGACATAAACAAATTTCAAATCTCAGATTTTAAAGCTCAGGCTACAAGAGGTGAAAAAAAGATGCTGTTTATAGGGGAATTTAAGTGGGTGCAGAATAAAGACGCAATAGGATGGATAATTAAGGAAATTTGGCCAAAGCTTAAGGCAGAATTCATTCCTTTAATGACAGATAAAGGAATTAAATTGTGGGTAGTGGGTAGAAATATTCCTGATTCGATTAGAAAATTGACAAGCGATAAAAATATTATATTCGATGATCAGGCCCCAAAAGAAACAGAACTTATTTATCAAAAAGCGGATGTTCTTCTTGCTCCGATTAGAGTTGGAGGAGGAACAAGTTTCAAAATTTTGGAAGCAATGGCATGTGGAATTCCGGTTATTACGACTAATCTTGGTAATGCAATAGACGCAAAAGAAAATTTAGAAATTGTTATTGCAAGAAATGCCGACGATTTTGTTACAAAACTTAAAAAATTATTAGAAGATGAAGAGTTTTATAAAACAATCTCTAAGAATGCGAGAAGCCTAATTGAGAAAAAATTCAATTGGAAAAAAATATCCCAAGATTTAGATTCCGTGTACGAATCAATAATTTCTTATGCTTGATCTTTCCATTATTATAGTCAGCTACAATACCAGGGAATTTTTAAAAAAATGCGTCGCATCGATTGTAGAAAATGTGAAGAGAGTATCTTATGAAATTGTTGTTATAGATAATGCCTCAACGGATGGGTCAATAGAAGGTATTAAGCATTATGTATCAAGCATTAAATACGATGGATTAGTTAGGTTAATTCAAAACAAAGGAAATGTTGGGTTTTCGAAGGCAAATAATCAAGGGATTAAAGCTTCACAGGAAAGCCGCTATGTTTTATTTTTGAATCCGGATACTGTCATGCAAGGTCAGACAATTGAAAAAATGCTTGAATTTATGGATGTCCATAAAGATGCGGGCGCATCTACTTGTAAGCTCGTAATGACAAATGGAAAAATAGACGACGCAACGCATCGTGGTTTTCCGACTCCATGGAATGCTTTTTCTCATTTTTCCGGACTTGAAAAAATGTTTCCGAAGAACAAATTATTTGCTGGTTATTCTCTTGGCTGGATGGATTTTAATTCGATTCATAAAATTGATGTTTTGGCAGGAGCCTTTATGCTGGTTCGTAGAATCGCCGGGGATGAAGTGAAATGGTGGGATGAAGATTATTTTTTTTATGGGGAAGATATAGATTTTTGTTATATGCTTAAGCAAAAAGGATGGAAAATTTACTATGTTCCCAGCGTTTCTATAATTCATTATAAGGGCGTAAGCGGCGGAATAAAAGCTGTTTCTAAGGAAATTACAACAGCATCTAAGAAAACAAAAAAAAGAGCAACCAAAGCTAGATTTAATGCCATGAGAATTTTTTATAAGAAACATTATGAAAAAAAATATCCTTGGATTGTTAATCTTTTGGTAAATATTGGAATTTCAGTAAGAGAAAAATTATGAAGATTGGAATAGACTGCAGGTTATGGAATGAGACAGGGGTGGGGAGATATATCAGGAATTTAGTTCAGGAACTTCAGATTTTGGACAAGAAAAACAATTATGCTTTATTTGTTTTGTCTAAAGATTATAACGAAATCAAAATTAAAAATTCAAAATTCAAAATTGTCAAGGTAGATATAAAGTGGCATACGTTGGATGAGCAACTAAAATTTCCTCAAGTTTTAAATCAAGAAAGTTTAGATCTCATGCATTTTCCGTATTTTTCAGTTCCGATTCTTTATAATCGGCCTTTTGTTGTTACAATTCATGATTTAATTCAGAATCATTATTCATCGGGTCACGCGTCAACTCTTCCTTTTCTCTTTTATTATCTAAAAAAAATCGGATACCGAAAAGTTTTAAATTATGCAATTTTAAAGTCAAAAAAAATTATTGTCCCTCTCGTATCCGTAAAAGAGGATTTAATAAAGACTTTAAAAGTCTCTAGGGATAAAATTATTGTCACTCAGGAAGGTTTTGACTCAAATATTAAAAAGAGGAAAGTTTCTGAGAGCGTTTTGAAAGCAACAGATAATCCTTATTTTTTATATGTAGGAAATGCTTATCCTCATAAAAATTTGGAAGCACTTATTAAAGGTTTTAGTGATGTTAAATTGGGCGTAAATTTAATATTGGTTGGGCGGGAAGACTATTTTTATAAAAACTTAAAAGAAAAAAAGAATTCTAACTTGATATTTTTGCATGATGTTTCTGATTCAGACCTTTTTTACCTTTATTCTAATTCTACCGCTGTGGTTTCGGCGTCTTTTATGGAGGGTTTTGGTTTAATTCCTTTGGAGGCTTTGGAGACAGGGGCAATTCCTGTTGTTTCTGATATCCCCGCTTTTTGCGAAGTCTGTGGTGACGCGGCAATTTATTTTAATCCCAAAGATACGACAGATATTACTGATAAGTTAGTCAAGGCGATAAATTTGGAAGAATCAGAGAAAAAAGAAATAAAGAAAAAAGCAGAAGTTGTTCTTAAAAAATTCTCATGGCAAAAAATGGCAAAAGAGACATTAAAAATATATGAAAGTTGCATTAGTTTATGACAGAGTAAATAAATGGGGAGGGGCAGAGAGAGTTTTGCTTGCTCTTCATAAACTGTTTCCTCAGGCACCGCTTTTCACATCTGTTTATGATCAAGAAAAAGCTCCGTGGGCAAGTGTCTTCAATGTAAAAACATCATTTCTTCAGAATTTTCCATTTGCCATTCATCATGAACTCTATGCTGTTTTAATGCCGATTGCTTTTGAGAGTTTTAATTTTGATGAGTTTGATTTAGTAATTTCTGTAACTTCGGAAGCGGCAAAAGGTATTATTACCAAGCCTCAAACAAAACATGTTTGTTATTGTCTTACTCCAACAAGATATTTGTGGAGTGGATATGATGAATACTTTAAAAATCCTTTATTAAAGCTGATATCAAAACCCGCTGTTTGGTATTTGAAATTTTGGGATAAAATTGCGGCAAATCGTCCGGATACATTTATTGGAATTTCAAAAGAAGTCCAAACTAGAATTAAAAAATATTATGACAGAGAATCGACTGTGGTGTATCCGTCAGCAGATGGCATTAGGCGTAAAGCATTGAGTAGTAAGTATAAAGAAGAAGATTATTTTTTAATTGTTTCAAGACTTGTTTCTTATAAAAAAATAGATTTAGCAGTAAAGGCGTTTAATAAATTGAAATTGCCATTGAAAATAGTAGGAACTGGGTCTGAATATAAGCACTTGAAGAAGATAGCCGGACCAACAATTGAGTTTTTGGGTAACTTGACGGATAAAGAGTTGGTAGGGTATTATAGTGGATGTCGTGCGCTGGTTTTTCCGGGCATTGAAGATTTTGGCTTGACAATTTTAGAGGCGCAGAGTTTTGGTAAGCCTATTATAGCCTTTAGATGTGGAGGAGCTCTTGAAACAGTTATTGAAAGAAAAACCGGAATATTTTTCAATGAATTAAGTGTTGAGAGTTTAATCAAGGCAATAGAGCAACTGAATGACATAAAAATTGACCCAGATGATTGTATTAAGCAATCACAAAGATTTAGCTTTGACAATTTTAAAAAACAATTTATGGAAGAGATTCTAAAACAAGTTCAGGATAACATTGAAGAAGGAGAAAAGATATGAAGATTGTTGTTTTTGCAGGAGGGGTAGGAACAAGACTTTGGCCGCTTTCCCGAAAAAATAGTCCCAAGCAATTTGAAAAAATCCTTGGTGACAAATCTACGTTGCAGTTAGCAATTGATCGGCTCAATCCTGATTTTGAATTTAAAGATATTTATATCGCAACAGGTAAAAAATATGAAAAAATTGTTAAGCAGCAGCTTCCCAAAATTCCAGCCCAGAATTTTATTTTCGAACCTGCAGTAAGAGATGTTGGTCCTGCTGTTGGTATGGCGATGTCTATTGTAGGAAAAGAACATCCAAATTCTCCGGTCGCTATCTTATGGAGTGATCATTTTATGAAAAAAGAAAGAAGATTTCGCGAAGTTTTGCATTTTGCTCAAGATCTTGTTAAGAAAAATAACAATTCACTAGTTCTTATTGGGCAAAGGGCAAGATTTGCTAATCAAAATTTGGGTTGGATAGAGTTCGGCAAAGAAACAGCGGAGATAAGAGGAACAAAGATTTTTAAATTTAAAAAACTAATTTATAGGCCTACATTAAGTCAGGCAGAGCAATTTTTGAGATCTGATAATTTTGCTTGGAATCCTGGGTATTTCGTTACTACCCCCAAATTTATATTAAACCAGTTTGAGACATTTGCTCCAAAATTATATGAAGGATTAAAGCAAATACAAGGTGCTATCGGAACTAATGATTTTAATAAAGCTGTAGAGACTATATATCCAACACTTGAAAAAATAAGTTTTGATAATGCAGTTTTGGAAAAAATAGATCCCCAATATGTATCTGTTATTGCAGCAGATTTAGGATGGAGTGATGTGGGAGCATGGGAAGCAATGAAAGAAGCATTGGAAAAAACATCAAATGAAAATGTCACAAAAGGAAAGGTTTTGATAAATGATTCTTCTGACAATCTTGTTTTTAATTATACGGATCAATTGGTTGTAGGGATTGATCTTGAGAAGATGATTGTGATAAATACGGATGATGTACTTTTGATTTGCAGTAAAAATTCTGTGCCCAAAATAAAAAAAGTAGTTGAGAGATTGGAGAATACTCCGCATAAACATCTAACATAGATTATGGAGAATGTGCAGGTAACGAAAATTAAAAAAGGCAACGATTACTTATTCGCAAAAAGAACAGTAGATATTATTTTTTCAATCTTTTTGCTGATATTTTTTTCCCCAGCAATAATAATAATTGCTATAGCAATAAAACTTGATTCAAAGGGGCCAATTCTGGCAGATACTCCTCAGCGAGTTGGGAGAAATGGTAAACTTTTTAAGATGTATAAATTTAGATCTATGGTAGAAAATGCTCACCAAATACTGCGCGATAACCCTCGATACTCAAAGCTATATGATGATTACAAGAAAGGAAGTTATAAATTGAAAGACGATCCCAGAATAACTACGGTTGGACGATTTATCAGGAAACATTCCCTAGATGAAATACCTCAAGTTTTAAATATTCTAAAAGGTGAAATGAGTCTGGTAGGTCCTCGGGCTTATTATCCTGACGAGTTGAAAAACCAGCAGAAAAAATATCCTCAGACGATTGATTCTGTAAAAATTGTACTGTCTGTTAAACCTGGAGTTACAGGATATTGGCAAGTTTCAGGAAGAAGTGAGATAAATTTTGATAAGCGTATCAGAATGGACGCATCTTATGTCAAGAAAAGATCTCTTTTTTACGATCTTTCGATTATCGCAAGAACTCCTTGGGCCATGGTTACTGGGCGTGGCGCATTGTAGAACTATTCACAGTTGACATAGATTAGCCTTTTTGTTTATCATTAAGAGATGGAAGGTTTTAGGAAGATTGATTTGGGAACTGCCCCTTCCCAGCCTGCAGGGTTTACTGTTGTAAATAATAGACCTAATTCTAAAATAAAAATGAATTTTCCAAAAAAAACACTAATTATTATTGGTATTATAATAATTGCGCTAATTGCTTTTGGATTGATCCTAATAGCTCCGGTGCAAAAAGTTTATTCAAATGCTCAGGCTACATTTGCGCAAGTGAAAATTACAGTAGATGCATTAAAGAAACAGAATATAGAAGAAGCTTCTGTAAATCTTGATAAAACAAAAGAAAAATTAACCCAAACCCAGAATAGTTTAAACGCAATCAGCTATATCAAATTCTTCCCAATTTTGGGCATGTACTATACGGATAGTCAGCATTTAGTAAAAGCAGGATTTTATGGACTTTCTGCGGCAAAGGTTCTGATAGATTCTATAGAGCCGTATTCAGACCTTTTGGGTCTTAAAGGTAAGAAGGGAAGTTTTGTTTCCGGTACAGCCTCACAGAGAATACAAACCGCAGTTACAACCATGGGTAAAATTACCCCTCACATTGATGATATTGCCATACAGATGGAAGGAGCGAAAAAAGAAATAGATGCTGTTGATCCAAATCATTATCCTACCCTGTTCGGAGGGGGAAAAATTAAGAAAAGCCTTTCTGATGCAAGACAGATAGTTGATCAAGGCGTTACATTCGTTTCTGACGCAAGACCCCTAATTAAACTTCTTCCAAGTCTTTTGGGTGACCCTAAAGAAAAAAAATATTTAGTTTTGTTTCAAAACGACAAGGAACTTCGTCCGACTGGCGGTTTTATTACAGCTTATGCCATTTTCAGAATAGAAAGTGGCGTTATGCACATAAATAGTGCAAGCGATATATACAATCTTGATAATGGAATTTCCGGAAAACCCAAGGCGCCAGAACCAATTCTTAAGTATCTCCCTTTGGTTCCGCGATTTAATTTAAGAGATTCAAATCTTTCTCCTGATTTTATAGCTTCTATGGAAACATTTAATAGTCTTTATAAGAAGGCATCGGGTTATGTAAATGTAGACGGAATTATTGCTTTAGACACTAATGTTTTAGTTTCGACGATTAAAATATTGGATGATGAAGTATATGCGGATGGGATTAGATTTACCAGTAAAAATGATCCCCGATGCGATTGTCCTCAAGTTATTTATGAATTAGAGAGACTTATTTCAACGCCCAAGAGCGTAGATTTAAAAGTTACAACGCTTGCAGCTGTTCAGGCTCAAAGAAAAGACCTTATAGGTTCGCTATTATACGCCATTATGGATAAGGCTCTTAAATCTTCTCCTAAGCTGTATTGGGGACCTTTATTTCAGGATATCTTGACTCAAGTACAGCAAAAGCATATTTTATTTGATATTTACAATAAAGATGCACAAAGCGGAATAGAAGCGCTAAATGCAGCAGGGAGAATAAGGCCTTTTGAGGGCGATTATCTGCATATTAATGAAGCTAATTTCGGAGGAGCTAAGTCCAATCTGTTTGTTACTGAGGCTGTAACTCAAGATTACGAGGTAGCGGCAGATAAAACTATAACCAAGAAAATTACTATAAATTATAAAAATCCTCATGCGCCGTCGGACTGCAATTTGGAGCGGGGAAACCTATGTATAAATGCAGTTTTGAGAGATTGGTTTAGAATTTATGTGCCATTAGGAAGTAAATTGATAGATAGTAAAGGATCGGAAGTAAAAATGATTACTTACGATGAATTAGGTAAAACAGTTTTCGAAGGTTTTCTTACCGTAAGACCTCTTGGATCTGCGGAGTTTTCAATTTCTTATACTTTACCATTTAAGGTAAAGGATGGGTCTTTGCCTCTTCTTATACAGAAACAGCCCGGAACAAGCGGAAATGACTATACTCTTAAAATCAGAGGTAGTAAAATTGACAATTTCAAGCTTTTTGCAGATAAGGAAACAATAATTAAGCTCTAATGAGAACATATAAAGTGGAAGGGATTGTTCTTAAGAGAAGGAATTTGGGCGAAGCAGATAGGGTTTTAATAATACTTAGTAAAGAATTTGGAAAAATAACAGTTAAAGCTCCGGGCGTAAGACGTATTTCCAGCCGCAGATCATCTCATGTTGAATTATTAAATTTTTCTCAATTTACCCTTTATAAAACTTCCAAAACTTGCATGCCTATAGTTACGGAAGCGCAAACTCTCGAAAACTTTTCCTCTATCAAAAGCGATCTTTACAAAATTGGATATGCTTATTATATTTGTGAATTGATAAATGGTTTATGCGCAGATAATCAGGAGAATAGATCTGTATTTTTTTATTTAAAATCTGCTCTTCTTGAGCTTTCTAAAACCTCTAATGTTCAGAGCTTAATAAAAAAGTTTGAAAAAGACCTTTTGATGGAGCTCGGATTCTGGTCGGAAGCAAGACTTCTGCAAACTCAGGATTCGCAAATAGTTATGGAGAGATTGTTGGAAAGAAAGATTAAAACCTTGCGTGTTATGCCGCTTTTTTCTTAAGTAAGTCAAATGCTTCTTGTGTTATAATTTATTCAATGGACAAATCTAATTTAATGGATAAAATTACCGCGCTTTGCAAAAGGCGGGGTTTGATATTTCAGGGATCGGAAATTTACGGAGGATTGGCAAATACCTACGATTATGGTCCGGCAGGGACAGAGCTTTTACGTAATATTAGAAATTTATGGTGGGATTATTTTGTGCACAAGCGTTCGGATATTGTAGGTTTGGATGCGAGCGTTATTTCTCATCAGGAAGTATGGCGTGCTTCAGGGCATACAAGCGGATTTGTAGATGCAATGATAGATTGTAAAAATTGCAAACTTCGTATACGCGCAGATCATCTGATTGAAGAAAAAACCAAAAAGAAAGTTGAAGGCAAAAGTTTACAGGAATTGGAAGGAATAATTAAAAATAATAAAGATATAATTTGTCCCAATTGCGGAGAACATGATTGGACTTCTGTTCGCAAATTTAATTTATTATTTCCGGTTAATATAGGAATTATTGAGGGAGACCAGTCTTTGGCATATCTTAGAGGAGAAACAGCGCAAGGGATGTTTATTAATTTTAAAAATGTTGTTGACTCGTCCCGCGTTAAATTGCCGTTTGGAATAGCTCAGATCGGAAAAAGCTTTAGGAATGAAATAACTCCGGGGAATTCTGTCTTTAGAACTTTGGAATTTGAACAAGCAGAGCTGGAATATTTCTTTGATCCTGAAGAACAAAGTTGGGAAAAGCTTTTTGCTGTTTGGAAAGATGTGATGTGGGATTTTGTTACAAAAACATTAAGTATTAATAAAAATAATCTTCAATGGAGAGAGCATTCGAATGAAGAAAGATCTTTTTACAGTAAAAGAACAGAAGATTTGGAATACAAATTTCCATTCGGATTTAAAGAGCTGTGGGGATTAGCCTATAGGACAGATTATGATCTTAAGCAGCATGGAAAGTTTTCGAACATAGATTTGTCTATTGTTAATTCGCAAACAGGTAAAAAAATTACGCCGCATGTTATAGAGCCGGCAGTTGGTATAAATCGCCTGCTTTTAATGATTCTTTCGGATTCTTACGTAGAAGAAAAAGACAGGATAGTTCTGAGGCTTAATCCAAAACTTGCTCCTTATAAAGTTGCGGTATTTCCGCTGTTAGCTAATAAGCCTGAGCTAGTTAAAAAAGCCGAAGAAATTTATAAAAGCTTAAAGGAAAATTTCGTAACAGTTTTTGATGGACGGGGAAATATAGGCAAACGTTATTTTGCGCAGGATGAAATCGGCACCCCATTTTGTATAACCGTTGATTTTGAAACTTTGGAAAATAATACAGTTACAGTCCGCGACCGCGACACAATGAAGCAGGAGAGGATAAATGTTGATAATCTAAGTATGCATATTGCTAAAAAGATTAATTGATAGCATTTGTTATATTGACAAATTTATTGGTTACCGTGACAATATAGTTGATGAATGTAGAGATGCACGTATCGAATAAAGCACTAGCAGTACGCTTTAACGGGGTATTTTCTCCAACCGATAGGGGGCATCTTGCACACGAACTTGCTCGTATTAATTCAGCGCTAAAGAAAAATGCAAATCCAAAAGTAGCGTTTGCAATGAGCGAAAAGTTGGCGGAGCAATATAAAGAAAGAAGAGATGAATTGTGTAGTCAGCTTGGGTTACCACAAGACGAAAAGATTAGAGAAAAAGCAATACAAGGATATAGTGGTTATCTAGCTAGCGTTGGATTACCATATTATAAAATTAATCTTAATAAAAAATGAAAAATAAGAATTTGATTATAGTTGTAGTAGTAGCTTTGGTTGTCTTGATTGGTATAGGGGTGATTCTTTTCTCCGGCAAAAAAGCTTCTGTTCCGGTTGAGCAAGTGCCTGCTGAAGAAAAAGTAACTACAATTAAGCCTGAAGAAATAGGCTTACGTTTAGCTATGTCAAACGACAACCATAAGGTAATTCTTGATGTTGCAAATACAAAAGATATTTCTGGTCTTGATTATGAATTATCTTATACATCCAAAGGAGACATTCCCAGGGGAGTTATTGGTCACATAGATATAAAACAAGCAGGAAAGGCTGTAAATCAAGAGATAACTCTTGGTACATGTTCAGATGTTTGTCATTATGATCAAGATGTTTCTAATATAAAATTGATTCTGAAAGTTGCAAAAATTGATGGCACTACCTCCCAGGTTGAGAAATCCCTCGAACTAGAGCAATAAAGATCCCACATATTGAGTTTTAATTTCCCCGATACACTATTTTGGTCATTTTCCTCTTGACAAGTGGTCTAAAGTGGTTCATTATAATAATAAGTGGTCCAAAGTGGGAAAAAGTGGGACAAATATAGCTTAAGAAAGGCAGGCTAAAAAAATGTTATTAGGGCAATATGAGGCTAAAGTTGGGGAGAAGAGTAGAACAGCTCTTCCCAAAAAATTAAGAGAAATTATAGGGGAAAAATTAATAATTACGTTAGGATATGAAAATTCGCTCATTATCGTCTCAGAAAAAGGTTGGAAAGCTCTTCTTGAAGGAACAGAAGGAAGACCTTTCATTGAGAAACCCGCAAGGGAGACTCAGCGTTACCTTCTTGGAGGAGCAACCTTCGTTGAGCTTGATTCTAAAGGAAGGTTTGTTATACCTGACTACTTACGACGCTTTGCAAAGATTAAAACAGAAGTTGTATTCCTAGGATTGTCGCGGTACGTTGAGCTGTGGGACAAAGAGATTTGGGAGGAATACAGACAGAACCTTGAAAAAAACATTGAGAACATCTCTCAAAAACTGATAAGTAAAGAAGAAAAGACAAAAACATGAGTAACTTTCACGAGCCCGTACTCTTAGTAGAAGTTTTGGAGGGATTAAGAGTTAAGAAAAGCGAGAAATATATTGACGCAACACTTGGGGGAGGAGGACATGCTAGAAAGATTTTGGAGTTGGGTGGAATTGTTTTGGGTATAGATGTTGATAAGGACGCAATTGAATATATTGAAAAGAATAAGCCTGAAAACTTAACAATAGTAAAGGAAAATTTTAGAAATATAGACAAAATTGCACTTTTAAATAATTTTGATAAAGTGGCTGGAATAATTTTTGATCTTGGTGTGTCCAGTCACCAACTAGATTCAACCACGCGTGGATTCAGTTTCCAGAATGAGGGCCCGCTGGATATGAGAATGGATCAAGAATTGGGAGTAAGGGCCCTTGATCTAATCAAAATTTTAACAAGAAAGGAGCTTTATGAAATATTTACTAAATTTGGTGAAGAAACTCGTAGCTGGGAGATTTCTGATGCTATTGTTAGGGCCCGTAGCCTAAAATCAGTTGAAACGACAAAAGATCTGGCAAAAATAGTTTTTGCCAAAGGCGGGCAAAGCAAAAAAATCTTTCAGGCATTAAGGATAGTAATAAATGATGAATTAAATTCGATTATGGAAGCTCTACCTAAAGCATTAGAACTTTTAAAGAAAAATGGAAGGTTATGTGTAGTATCCTTTCATTCGCTGGAAGACAGAATTGTTAAAAAGAAATTTTTAGAATTTGAGGAATATAAATTAGGAAGAATTGTTACTGAAAAACCAATTATCCCAACAGATGAGGAAATAGAAAGGAATAAAAGGGCAAGAAGCGCAAAATTAAGAATATTTGAAAAAAATTAATATGAAAAAAGCTTATATCATACTACTATTTTTATTAGGATTAGTTATTTCTCTTTCAGTTGGGAAGGCTTTTTTACATAATATGCTGTCCACATCCGGAATTTTTGTCAGTAAAGCTCAGGAGGAAATAAATTTCTATAAAACACAGAATACTATTTTGTCAGAAGAACTTTTGGCGGCGTCTTCTCTTACGAATATCGCTGAAAAAGCAAAACAGTTAGGGTTTACCACTGAAAATAGCTTAATGATTGTTAAAACATCGGGACCTTTGGCAGTTAGACCATGAGATGGCGTTATCCTTTTGTATTTGCAATTTTCATCCTATTGTTTGTGCTCATAGCAAGCCGTTTGTTTTATTGGCAGGTGGTTAAAGCAGAAATGCTTTCTGAATTAGCTCAATCTCAATACAGTGGTCTTATAAAAGTTTTGCCCAGAAGAGGTGAAATAAAAACAACCGATAGATTTCCGATGGTATCAAATAAAGTTTCCTATCTTTTATTCATCAATCCTACAGAAGTTAAAGATAAAAACCAAACGATTCAAGTTCTTTCTTCTCTTTTGGACATTACAAAAGCTTCTATTAGTGCTCAATTGCTGCCGGATAGATTATGGGTCCCAATAAAATCAGGAATTGAAGCTAAGGAAAAGGAAGAAATAGCTAAGATGCGGATTCCGGGAGTCGGATTTGAAGAAAATTATACGCGTTTTTATCCTGAAGCATCAATTGCAGCGCATCTCGTTGGTTTTGTCGGTAAAAACGAACTTGGACAAGATAAGGGCTATGTAGGAATCGAAGGATACTATGACATGCTTTTGAAAGGCAAAGAGGGGTATTCAATTGAACTAAAAGATGCTTTGGGGAAAAGTATTATTTCAGAGAGAGCATCAATAGCAAATGGTGTAAATGGGAGTAATCTTATTTTAAGTTTGGATAGATCAATACAATTTTTAGCAGAACAGAAGCTTAAAGATAGTATAAAAAGGTATGGAGCATCAGGCGGAATGATTGGTATAATGGATCCGCAAACAGGTGATGTCTTAGCGATGGCTTCAGCTCCCACTTTTTCACCGGAAAAATATTGGGAATATGATGAAAGTTTGTATAAAAATCCGTTTATTACCAATACATATGAACCAGGCTCAACTCTTAAGCCGATTATAATGGCTGGAGCTTTAGACGCAGGATTAATTACTCCTCAAACTAAGTGTAACATCTGCAGCGGTCCTGTAACAGTTAGCGGATATGATTTACATACCTGGGATGATAAGTACTATAAGAATGCAACTATGATTGAAGTTATTCAGCATTCAGATAATACAGGTATGGTTTTTGTGGCTCTTAAACTTGGAGTAGACAAGATGATAGAGTATCTTACTAAATTTGGTATAGGAAATTTAACAGACATAGATCTTCAGGGTGAAAGCGCTCCATCTCTTAAACCCAGAAGCGCTTGGTATGATGTTGATTTGGCTACAACTGGTTTTGGTCAGGGAATTTCTATTACTCCGATTGAGCTTTTGACTGCATTTTCAGCTTTGGCAAACGAAGGAAAAATTATGAAGCCCCGCGTAGTAACTGCTTTTGAAAATTCAAACGGAGAAGTTTTTAAAATGCCTACGAAAATTAGCAGTATTCCTATTTCTGCAAAAACTGCAAAAGTTATGACAGAAATTCTAGTAAATGCGGTTGAAAAAGGAGAAGCTAAGTGGGCCAAACTTAAAGGATATCGAATTGCGGGAAAAACAGGTACAGCATCTATTCCTGTAAAAGGTCATTATGATCCGAATAGCACAATTGCCTCATTTATTGGCTTTGCTCCGGCAGAAAAACCTAAATTCATAATGCTGGTTATTTTAGAGAAACCAACTGTATCTATTTATGCAGCAGATACGGCAGCTCCGGTATTTTTTGATATTGCCCATGATTTATTAAATTACTACAATATTCCTCCTTCACAATGACCTATGAACTGGAGATGGAGAATAATAAGAGGTATAATATAAAGCTATGTGGCAGAAAACAAAGAATCTTTATCATCTTGGGATTGCGGTAATTTCAAATATATTGTTTAGATTCCCTTCAAGAAGATTAACTGTAATAGGTGTGACGGGAACTGATGGGAAAACAACTACAGTTAGTCTTATTTATCATATTTTGCATACTGCAGGTTTTAATGCTTCGATGGTGAGTTCTGTAGGAGCAATAATTGGCGGAAAGACTTACGATGTCGGATTCCATGTTACAACCCCTTCTTCTTTTTCCCTTCAGAGATTTTTAAACAAGGCGGTTGCAAGCGGTAAGATTTCAAAGCCCAATTTTTTAGTATTGGAAGCTACATCTCATGCTTTAGATCAATATAGAGTTTTTGGGATTAAATTTGCTGTCGGAGTATTAACAAATGTTACGCATGAGCATTTGGATTATCACAAAACCTATGAAAACTACGTAAAAACAAAAGCAAAACTTCTCAAAATGAGTAAAATTGCAATTGCGAATAGAGATGATGAATCATATTCTTTGTTAGATTTAAAATTAAAAACATATGGGATGAGTGAAAATGCAGATATTAATCCCAAAATATTTCCATTTAAAACAACGTTGATAGGGGAGTTTAATAAATACAACATTTTAGCTGCTATAAGCGCCTGTAGGGCGCTAGGAGTAGAAAATAGGGTAATTAGAGAGGCGATTGAGAGCTTTGTTCCCCCGAAAGGCAGAGGTGATATAGTTTTCAAAAAAGACTTTACGGTAATGATTGATTTCGCTCATACACCAAATTCAATCGAGCAAATTCTTAAATCTATTAGACCAATTGTTCAAGCTAAAATCATTCATGTATTCGGATCAGCCGGATTAAGGGATGAAGCTAAGCGTCCGATAATGGGAAAAAATTCTTCTCAATATGCAGATGTCATAATTTTAACTTCGGAAGATCCGCGTTCGGAATCCGTTGATCAGATTAGCAGACAAATTGAATCAGGAATCATTAATAAAAAAATAAAAATATTGAAAATTTCAGACAGGAAAGAAGCTATTAAGAGCGCAGTTAAAATGGCAAAAAAAGGAGATTTTGTCCTAATTACGGGAAAATCTCATGAGAAGTCTATGAATTATGGTCATGGAGAAATTACATGGGATGAATACGCAGTGACAAGGGAAGCGCTTAGAAATAAATAACAGAAAAAGCATGAATAAAATAAAATCTATCCATTTTGTAGGAATAAAAGGGGTTGGAATGACGCCTTTGGCTATTATTGCGAAAGAATCGGGCATAAATGTTACAGGTTCAGATATTGCAGATGAGTTTATTACGGATATAGCGCTTAAAAAAGCCGGAATACTGCCAAAAATTGGATTTTTCAGGAGTAATGTCGGAAATGTTGACTTAGTTGTCGTAACCGGTGCACACGGAGGATTTAATAATGTTGAAGTTATTGAAGCAAAAAATAAAAAAATAAAAATTATATCTCAGGGAGAGGCTGTAGGGGCTTTCATGGATGGCGGGATTTTCGGAAGAAAATTTACAGGAATTTCCGTAACAGGAACTCACGGCAAAACCACGGTAAGTGCAATGATTGCAACTTTACTCAAAATAAATAATTTTGACCCTTCTTATATTATTGGTACAGGGAGTGCAATTTCTTTGGGCGCGCCGGGACATTATGGAAAAGGAGATTATTTTGTGGCCGAAGCAGATGAGTATATGACAGAGCCAAATTATGACAAAACAATAAAGCATATGTGGCAGCACCCAAAATTTGCAGTAATTACCAACATTGAATTTGATCATCCTGATGTATATAGTTCTTTAAATGAGACGCGGGAAAAATTTCTGGCTTTTGCTAATCAATTGCCAAAAGACGGAATTCTAATTGCTTGCGGAGATGACCCGCAGATAAAAGAATTACTAAATGAATTTGAAGGTAAGAAAATAACCTATGGAATTTCAGCTGGGAATGATTTTATTATTTCGGACGTTCTTGGCAATATAAAACTTTCTGTTTTTGGAGATCACAACCGTTTGAATGCAGTTGCAGCTTTCATTGTAGGTTTAGCGGTTGGTTTGTCAAAAGAACAAATAGAAAAAGGATTGATACAATTTAAGGGTTCGAAAAGACGGGCTGAATTCATCGGTACACTTCCCTCAGGAGCTTTAGTTTTTGATGATTATGCTCATCATCCCACAGAAATTAAAAAAACACTAAAAGCTTTTAAAGAGAAATTTCCGGATTCAAGAATAGTTTGTGTTTTCCAGCCGCACACATATTCAAGAACAAAATCCTTGTTCGAACAATTTAGCACCTCATTTAAAGATGTTGATGCTGTTATTTTAACAAATATATATTCTTCTTTACGTGAAAAACCCGACCCGACTGTTTCCATAGAAGATTTAGCTATGAAAATTGGAAGAAAAGCGGTATTTATGCCGGAATTAAGCGATGTGTTAAAATACATCAATAGTCAAGGCTATAAGAGTGATGTTGTTTTAATCACTATGGGGGCGGGAGATGTTTATAAAATAAATTCAGAATTAATCAAGAAATAATATGGAGAAAATAATTGTAAATGGAGGAAGAAAACTAAAAGGAAACGTTAGCGTGTCAGGTGCAAAAAATGTTGCTTTGAAAGCCATGGTTGCTGCTTGCTTAACAGATAAGGAAGTAGTAATAAAAAACGTTCCCTTGATCTCAGATTTTATGGTAATGGTGGAAATAATACGGGAATTGGGAGGAGAAGTAAAAATCATTGATCATGTGGCTCATGTTCGCATGAAAAATTTTAAAAAAGAAAAAATATCTTTGGAAGAAGCAGCCAAGATAAGGACATCAGCAATGTTCTTGTCTCCTCTTTTGGCTCGCATGGGCAAAGCAGTTATTCCGAATCCCGGAGGATGCCGGATTGGGGCACGCCCGATTGACAGAACTATAAGCGGTCTTGAAAAAATGGGATATTCAGTGTCCTACATGAGTAAAGATGGATTTTTTTATCTTGGGAAAAATAACAATTCCAAGAAAGATGAAATTGTTTACAGATTCGAAAAAAGCACTCATACAGGCACAGAAACACTTCTTATGGTTGCCTGTCTTTTAAAGGGTACAAAAGTAATACTTGAAAATTCAGCAGCAGAGCCCGAGATCGATGAGCTTATAAATCTTTTGAATCAAATGGGAGGTAAAATTTTAAGAACAGAGGAACGCACGATAATTATTGAAGGGGTTGAAAAATTAAACGGAACTGAATTTACCATCGGTCCTGACAGAAATGAAATTGTTACTTTAGCAATTGCGGCAATTATTACAAAAGGAGATGTTCTGATTAAAGGCGCACAAAATGTTGACCTATCTCCATTTATTCAGAGATTGGAATTAGCAGGGGGAGGAGTAGAGAAAAAAGGAGACGGTATAAGATTTTTTTACAAAGGAGAATTGACAAGTGTTGACGTACAGACTTCTACTTATCCGGGATTCATGACGGATTGGCAGGGTCCGTGGGCAATTTTAATGACTCAGGCTAAGGGGGAAGCGGTAATTCATGAAACAGTTTATGAAAATAGATTTGGATATGTCGAGGAGTTAAAGAAAATGGGAGCAAATATAACTCTTTTTAATCCTGATATTAAAAGTCCGGAAAAAGTTTACAATTTTAATTTATCCGACAATAATCCTGCCTATTTCCATGCAATCAGAATAAAAGACCTAACTCCAATACATAATGCTGTTGTTGAAGTTTCAGATTTAAGAGCCGGAGCCACCTTAGTATTGGCAGCTTTATCTGCAATAGGTGAAAGTGTGATTTTCGGAATAGAACATCTGGATAGGGGATACGAAAAATTAGAAGAACGCCTTGGGTCATTGGGTGCGGACATAAAAAGAGCTAAAGGAGAATAAATTATGCAAGCAATAATTTTGGCAGCAGGAGAATCTTCAAGGTTTTATCCTTTTAACGATTTACATAAATCAATGATTAAAATCATGGGAAAAACCATTTTGGAACATACACTAATATCCATAAAAAAAACCGGAATAAAGAATGTAATTATTGTAGCTACTAATAACAATAAAATAAAAGAATTATTTGGAGATGGCGGGAAATTAGGATTAAATATTAAATATGTTGTTCAGGCAGAGGCGACCGGAATGGGAGATGCATTACTGTTGGCGGAAAAATATATTAAATCGGATTTTTTCCTTCTTCATGCTCATCACGTGGATTTTCATAAATTTAAAGATTTACTGGAGAATAAAAAAATTGACAGCTCGGACATTGTTTTGTTGGCAAAAAAAATTACCGATCCTCTTTTATTGCAAAAGATGGGGGTCTTGAAAATAGAGGAAGAAAAAGTTATTGATGTTGTAGAAAAGCCTTTTAAGGGAACAAAGTCTTCTGATTTGGGAATAATTGGAATTTATCTTTTGAATAAATCATTCGTAGAGAATCTTAAAAAAATTCCAAAAGAGCATTATAATTTTGAGAAATCAATTTCGTACTTTGCGGAAAAAGCAAATGTAAGATTTGCAGTTACGGATATTGACAATGTTTCCTTGAAATATCCGTGGGACATTTTAGGCTTTAAAGATAACATGTTTTCCGATTTAAAGAAGTATATTGCCAATTCAGCCAGCGTTGCTTCTTCTCAGATTTCAGGAGAAGTTTATATAGATGAAAATGCTAAAGTAATGGAAAACGCAACAATTAAAGGTCCATGTTACATCGGTAAAAATGCCTACGTTGGGAATAATTCTATTTTAAGAGGCGGTGTTGATCTGGGAGAAAATTCAGTGATTGGTGCAAATATGGAATTTAAAAATACTTTGATGATGGAAAATTCCAAAGTGCACTCAGGTTTTATCGGCGATTCAGTAATCGGAAAAAATTGCCGAATCGGGGCGGGATTTAATACTGCCAATGTCCGGTTGGATAGAACAACAGTTAAAGCAGTAGTCAAAAATGAAAAAATTGACACAGGGCAAAAAAGTTTGGGAGTAATGATTGGTGAGGGCACCCGCATCGGAATAAAGTCTTCTTCAATGCCCGGAATAATTATCGGTAGAAAAGCAACAATTGGCTCTAATACAGTTGTTATGGAGAATGTTCCGGATGACACGAAATATTACACTAAATTTCAAAAGGTTATTATTAAAAAATGAATAAAAAATTCGTACTTTTTGACATTGATTTTACATTATTTGATACGCGGGCTTTTAAAGATTCTAAATTAACCAAATATTCTATCTACAAAGAGGTAATTTCGGTTTTGGAAAATCTATCGGAATTTACAGAATTAGGAATTATTTCCAAAGGCGAATCTGAGTTTCAAAAAAACAAACTCGAAAAAACCGGAATGACAAAGTTTTTCAAAGAAGAAAATGTTTATATATTTGAGGATAAAGAAGCAAATTTAACAAAAATAATCGATAAATACAAAAATTACAAAATATTTCTTGTTGACGACAGACTTGAAACATTACATTCTGCCAAAAAACATCTGGAACAAGTTTTTACAATTTGGATAAAAAGAGGTTGGTTTGCGGAAAATCAAAAGCCGATTCCTGACTTTAAATCCGACGCAGAAGTTGATAATCTTTCAGAAGTTGTTAAAATAGTGCAGTCAAATTAAACTATGTGCGGAATTTTCGGTTACGTTGGTAAAGAAAACGGTGCGGCGGAAACTGTTCTTGAAGGATTAAAGCTTCTTGAATACAGGGGCTATGATTCTTGGGGAATTGCAGTAAAACAAGGGAAAAAATTAGTTTACGAAAAACATGTCGGGAAAATAGGAGATGCAAAAGTACATTTGCCCAAAAGTATATTGGGAATTGGACATACAAGGTGGGCAACTCATGGAGGAGTGACTGATAAAAATGCTCATCCTCATTTGGATTGTACAAAAACAATTGCAGTTGTTCATAACGGAATTGTAGAAAATTTTCAGGAATTAAAGACAGAGCTTATTAAAAAAGGTCATAAATTTATTTCAGAAACTGATACTGAAGTAATACCGCATTTAGTTGAAGAAAATCTTAAGCATGAAGGTTTTTCTTCATCAGTCAGGGATGCGTTTAATGTTCTTAAAGGTCTTAATGCAGTTGTAGTTGCTAATGCGGTATCTAAAGAAATAGTTGCTGCAAAGACAGGATCTCCTCTTATTGCGGGCATTGGAGAAAAGGAGCTATTTGTCGCATCTGATGCTTCAGCTATCGTCAAGCATACGAAAAAAGTAATTTTTCTTGAAGATAATCAGATGATTATTTTGGGAGAAAAGTTAAAACTAATAAGTCTGCCTGAAGGTCAGGAAATAAGCCCAAGTGTTCATAAATTAGACTGGGAATTTGAAGATACAAAAAAAGGAAAATACAAACACTTTTTACTTAAAGAGATTCAGGAAGAGCCAAGAGTTATAGAAAATATTGCCCTTAATTACACTGCAGAAGTAAATCAGCTGGCAAAATTAATTGATCAGGCTTTCGGAACTTTTATGCTCGGATGCGGAACTGCTTCTTACGCTGCAATAGCCGGCACATATCTTTTTTCAAGAATTGCCAAAAAACACGTTAATTTTTCTATCGGGTCAGAATTTGATTATTTAGAGGATTATTTAACTGATAAAAGTTTGGTAATTCCTATTTCTCAGTCTGGCGAAACGATTGATGTTGTTGATCCTGTTGCTAATGCCAAAAAAAAAGGCTCTAAAATTGCAGCAATAGTCAATGTATTGGGATCCACTCTTTATAGGCAGGCTGATTATAAAATTCTTTTGGGAGCCGGCCAAGAAAAAGCAGTAGTGTCTACGAAAGCCTTTATCGCAATGATTTCTGTTTTAATTCTTACGGCTTATTCTTTAGCAAAAAAACAAACGCAGGGCAAGAATCTTTTAACGAAAGCAGCGAAAAATGTAAGAGAAATTTTCAAAGACGAATTTACTAAAACCTTACAAAGAATGGCAGATGAATTAAAACACAAAGAGCACATTTATGTTATCGGCCGCGGATTGTCTTATGCAACAGCACTAGAAGCAACTTTAAAATTAAAAGAAACTGCCTGCATTCATGCTGAGGGATTTGCGGGAGGAGAATTAAAGCACGGAGTAATTGCCTTAATTGAAAAAGGAGCGCCTTGTATTGTTTTTGCTCCCAATGACGAAACATATGATGATATTATTTCTAACGCCCAGGAAATAAAGGCACGCGGCGGATTTATTATTGGAATAGGACCGAAGAATAATGTTGTTTTTGACAGGTTTTTGGAAACTGCAGATGTTGGAGATGCGACAATTATCCCACAGATTGTAATATCCCAGCTTTTGGCTTATTATTTGGCGTTAAAAAGAGGCATTAAGGATCCTGATAAGCCCCGCAATTTAGCAAAATCAGTTACCGTAAAATAATTTACTTTACGCAGAAGTAACTTCCGACGTGCTCCATCTCATTCAGTCTTACATAATTGGTAATAAATATTGAATGTATTCCTCCGTCAAGATTAATTGCGTCAACAATATCAATATTTGTTTGCTTTTTGAATGAATTAATAGCTTCAGGGAGCTGTCCTAGCATCGGTCCTTCATATTCTGCTGAATCGCGGTAAAATGCCAGAAATAGAAGTTTATTATCCTGCGTCTTGGCTGCAACAATGCGCCGGCTTGGCTCATCATTGTTTATTTTAAGAAGCAGGGGTTTGCCATCTTTAAAAAGTAAAGGTCCTGATTGGATTGCGATGCGAGCTTTGGTATCAGGCGGATTACTTCCGATTGATATATTATTGTCATTTATCCATAAAAAACCATTATGAGTAGCACTTTCTATTGATTTTGAAATAATTTCAAAATTGGTTATGAAAAGTCCCAGATGTGTGTTTTCTTTTGAATAAAATCCTCCGTTAACTAATATTTGACAGCTTTTATCAACATAAATTTGTTCTGAGAGTTGTTCTGCTTTTAAATTTGAATATAATTCAACTTTTTCAGGATTTACAACTGTCCAGGATATGCGCGTCGGAATTTTTTCAACGTCAATAACTACTGATTGTTTTAGAGCAATTGTTGGAGTGGGAACAGAAGTTATATTAATAGTAGCTGCAGGAAGAACATTTGCATTTTCTTTATTCTGATTTTTAACAAAAAAAACAATTGCTACGGCAATGCATATTATGCCTATGAATCCTACTAGCCATTTCATGCCATCATCTTAGCGAAGTATTGTCCAAAATGCAAAAAAAGTATTATAATCCGCTCATGGGCACTGAAACAATGCTGGCTAAAGAAATTTCAAAACAAAGAGTGAGGGACTTTCTTAAAGATTTGCATCCCGTAAAATTTGATAATTTAGGAAAAGGCACAAAAGATCTGGATACTTTTTTTCTTGCAACTTATGATCAATCAAAAAAAGAGGATAGTGTAGATTTCGTATCTTGGGCAGATGATACTTCAAGGAGCTATCCTTCTAATTACGTATCATTTATTGAATCTTTACCGCTTCCTAAAAATAAAGATCATCCTGCTTTTCCGAATAAATTTACTATTCCCAATGAAGGAAAAAAAGTTCCTGTAATTGCTTTTGGCACAGGGCCGGGAGGCAAATCATTTCTTTTTCGGCTTAAGGGAATGAATACAAAACCTGCATTCGAAAGACTCAAAAAATTAATCGGCGCATACCCTTCTCCCAAGAGCTAAAAAAAGAAAGTGAAAAAGACTGGAAAAAAGGTTTTAGTTCTTTCGTTCCAATATTCTCAAGAATGTTGGAACGTGATATGCTGATAATATGTATAGTCAGAGACAAAGAAAGTGAATTTTCATTAATTGTCAAAAAAGTGATTGACAATAGACTATCTATTCAATACAATCGTATAAATGTGTAAAGAAGTATGCAGACACCCCAGCTCCCAAGACAATTATTTTAGGAGACTGCATCAGGACCAACAGGCAAAAGAAGTTGTAAGAATTGTCCGTACGGAAAAGGATTTAGGAAAACTTGACGAGGTTTTACTTAAAACGCAAATATCCATGCCCCCACGCCGAAAACAAATTGAAATTTTCTATTTAGGCCCTAGTCCATTCAGAATTTGATCCCTTTGCGTAAACTTTCGGGCAAACGTATGTCCTGCAATCCTCCGGCCTATCCTGATCGTAGTAGACTTCGCAATCACCATTAGTCATAAATTTGTCGCATACGGTGACTATTTTTTTGCTTTTTATAAACCTCAAGAGTTTAGTTTTACCCGTATCGGGATTAGAACTGCAACAAAGCTCAATTTTATCAGCTAATGGGCATGTTTCACATGGGTTTGCCATAATAGCTCGCTATTATACCAGTTAGATTAGCTCATTTCAACATGCTATAATCTGAGTGATGGCAAAGATGTATAAATTAAGTCCTTCGGATTTTGCATACCTGTGGATTGACTGTAAGCATTGCTATTACCAGAAGGTGAAATTCGGTATTACTTATTCAGGTCCGTTTCCCGCAATGTTTGGCCGAATTAATAATTTGCTTCAGACTTCAATCATGGGAATGAATCTTCAAGATGTCCACCCTGATTTGCCAAACGGCATTGTTGAGATTCAGGAGGGCTACATGCAATCCAAGCCTATTCCCGGAACAAATGTTTATTTGAGCGGTAGATTTGATATTTTAAGCAAACTAACAGACGGAACATACGCGCTTATTGATTTTAAAATTACTGCTCCTGATGAAGAAAAAATATTCAAAAAATATGCAAGCCAGCTGCATGCTTATAAATTTGCTTTAGAAAATCCTGCAGACGGACAAGCTCCAATTAAAATTTCAAAAATGGGAGCTGTAAGCATAAATCCTGATAAAATGAAATTAGTTAAAGGAAAAGTTGTTTTTACAGCAACGCCCGCGTGGCATGAGGTTAAAGAGGATATGAATAGCTTTTTCAAGCTAATCTCTGAAATTTCAAAAGTTTTGAACGGAAAAAAACCTTTACCTTCCCTAACCTGCTCGTTGTGCCTGTATAGGAGTAAATTTCTGAAGTAAGGCTAGGTAGGGTAATTTGTATATCAACTTCTAGGTATAGTATAATACCTAAATGGCACAACTATTGGGACTTGTTCTTTTGTCTGCTTTTATAACCGGCATACTCCTCATTCCCTTTATAGATTTTCTCTACAAAATGAAATTTCGCCGTGTGAAGCAAAAAACAGTTGACATGTTTAATAAACCTACTCCTAATTTTGATAAATTTAATAATTGCAAGGTAGGTACGCCTTTCGGCGGAGGAATACTGCTTGTTATTATTGTCTGCGTATTGACTTTTTGGGCGTACGGGATATTGAATGCCAACATTAAGGGTTGGCAAACAGCTGCGATTATGCTTACATTTGTTGGTTTTGGAGTTTTGGGTTTTTATGATGATTTAAGAAAGCTGGTAAACGGACACGGAGGATTTTTTGGACTAAGATTCAGACATAAATTTATAATTCAATGGATGCTGGCGTTTGCAGTCGCTTCTATTTTGTATTTTCATTTGGGATATACTTTCATTTTTATCAGGGGTTTTGGATTGGCCTCTTTAGGATTTATGTTTATTCCCTTTGCGGCTTTTGTAATTGTTGCTTTTGCGAATGCCTTCAACATAGCGGACGGATTGGACGGTTTGTCATCAGGGTTAATGCTTATTTGCTTAGCTGCATTTTTGGCAATAACTTCTAATCAGCTGGATCAGCCCTTGGGAATATTTATTGCAATTCTTATGGGTGCGGTTGGGGCATTCCTGTATTTCAATATTTACAAAGCCAGAATTTGGCTAGGCGACGTAGGAGCGCTGTCTCTCGGAGCAGTACTGGGAGTAATCGGGCTTTTGACCGGTAAAATTATTGCTTTGGCATTTATCGGAGGAGTATTTGTTATAGAAATTGCCTCATCTTTAGCGCAGATTATTTCAAAAAAGTTTTTTCACAAAAAGATTTTTATTGCTTCCCCATTACATCTTCTTCTAAGAAGAGTCGGCTGGGACGAACCAAAAATAGTCATGAGAGCTTGGCTTTTGGGATTTCTTTTTGCTGTTCTTGGGTTATATATAGCTTTTATTTAAAATTTACAATCTTCTAACTCAATATGAAGAAAATAGATATCTCTCTTTTAATCTCGGTTATAATCTTAACTTTCTTTGGGCTTTTTATGGTTTATGATGCGTCGAGTTTTGTGGCATTTAGAGATTTTGGAGATAAATATCATTACATTAAAGATCAATCCGTCTGGATGTTGGTAGGATTTGCGGCTTTAACTTTTTTTTCTTTTTTTAATTACCGTAAATTATATGCACTTGCGCTTCCGATACTTTTGGGAGCACTGATTCTTTTAATTTTAGTTTTCATTCCTGGAATTGGAGTTAACATTATGGGCGCACATCGCTGGATTGACATGAGAGTATCTCTTTTACAGCCTGCTGAATTTGTTAAACTTGCTCTGGCGATTTATTTGGCCGCATGGTTTTCCAGCAAAGAAAGAGGCAGACTGCCTGCATTTTTGCTTTTGATGGGTTTGGTTTTGGGATTGGTAATGGCGGAACCGGATATGGGAACAACAATAGTAATTTTAGCTGAAGCTTTAACAATTTATTTTCTTTCAGGCGCAAACGTGCTTTATTTTTCTTTCATTGTTCCTCTGGTTGCATTTTTAGGATATATATTCATAAAGCTTTCTCCATACAGAACAAAAAGACTTGATGCGTTTTGGAATATTAATTCATCGCTGGAATCTTCTTCTTATCATGTGAAACAAATTCTGATTGCTTTTGGGGCAGGGGGCCTAACCGGAGTAGGTCTTGGGAATTCTTTGCAAAAATATGCATATCTTCCTGAAGGCACAACAGATTCTATTTTTGCAATCATTGCTGAAGAATTAGGTTTTGTTGGAGCATTAGTTTTAATTGTATTTTTTGTCTTCATTATTTTTCGGTGTTTTCGTATAGCTATCAACGCAAAGGATAATTTTGGTAAACTATTAGCAGGAGGTATAACAACTTTTTTGGCAATTCAAACAGTTATTAATTTGGCTGCGCAAACAGCACTGGTTCCTTTAACAGGAATTCCCCTTCCGTTTATTTCTTATGGAGGATCGAGTCTTATTATTGATCTTGCTGCAGTCGGAATTCTTTTGAATATATCAAAACAAAAAATATGAAGATTATTTTAATTGGAGGACATTTAGCTCCGGTTCTTTCTGTTTTGGAAGCTCTTCCTAAAGATGTGAAAGTTCTTTTTGTCGGAAGAAAATATGCCATGGAAGGAGATAATGCATTATCTTTGGAATACGAAACAATAACTTCCTTAAACATTCCTTTTGTCGGATTAAATACGGGAAGACTGCAGCGAAAGCTAACTAAATATACGCTCTTGTCTTTGTTAAAAATTCCTTTTGGAGTTATTAAATCATTCTTAATTTTAATTAGATTTAGACCCGATGCTGTAGTTGGATTTGGAGGATATGTTTCGATTCCTGTGATATTTTGTGCTTTTTTACTTCGGATTCCGGTTGTGATCCATGAGCAAACATTGGGAGCAGGACTTGCCAATAGGTTAGTTTCCCGGTTCGCCAAAAAAATCTGTATATCATGGGATTCTTCAAAAGGATATTTTCCTAAAGACAAAATTGTAATGACCGGAAACCCCATACGCAAATTCTCAATTCTTAATACTAAATTTTCACTTTTCAAAAATAATTTACCGGTAATTTATATTACAGGAGGAAGTTTGGGATCACATACAATTAATGTTCTAGTTGAGGGAATAATCAGCGAACTTTTAGAAAAATATAATATTATTCATCAGGTAGGAGATACTTGTGAATATCGTGACTTTGAACGTTTGGAAGAATTAAGGACGAACTTGCCCGAAGAGCTTCGTGACAATTATATTTTAAAAAAATTTATTGATCCGTCTCAAATTGGTGACTTGCTGAATTTATCTTCTTTAGTTATTTCGCGGTCCGGCATGAATACTGTGACAGAACTTATATATTTTGGGAAACCTGCTTTGCTTATTCCCTTGCCCTTTTCTCAGAATAACGAACAGCTAAAAAATGCTGAATTTTTGGAAAAGATTGGATTAGGAATTGTTTTGCCTCAATCAAAAGTAAATCAAAAAAAGTTATTGCAAACAATAGAACTAATGCTTAGAAACAGAAAAAAATATAAAATAAATAAAAAGGAATTTAAAGGTTTGTCAGGAAAAAACGCAGCGCAAAATATAATTTCAGTAATAAACAATGCTTACAAAGCCTAGGCGGCAAAAGTATTTTAAGATAAAATTTGCAGTCTATATTTTCCTATTAGGAATATTAGCAATCTCATTCTTTTTTTTAAAAGCTTTTTTTGTTTCAAAAAAACCGCTATTTATAAGTCCGATAGTCAAAACAAATGCAGATAAAACAATTGTAGAAAAACTTCTGAAAGACAAGAAAATTTTATTTTCCAAAGTAGTCATGTCAGATTATTCTTATTTAATTGAAATTCAAAATAATGGACAGGTAAAACTTTCTCAAAATAAAGATATTGGTCAACAAATAGCCTCTTTACAAAGAATACTGATTCAGCTTACAATAGAAGGAAAGCCATTTAAAAGTATAGATTTTAGGTTTTCGGAGCCTATTATTGTCTTTTAATAAAAGTATGAATGAGGGTAAAATAGTTGTTGGAGTTGATATCGGTACCTCAAAAATTGTCACAATTATTGCAAGAGTTGATGATGAATTCGTTAATGTTTTAGGGGTTTCTGAAGTTCCATCCCGCGGAGTAAAAAAAGGCCAAATAATTGACATAAAAGAGGCAGTGGAATCTATAAATAATTCGCTGGATGGTGCAGAAAGAATGGCAGGCTATTCCGTGTCCCACGTAATTGCGACTGTTGGAGGAAGTCAAATCGAATCACAGAATTCGCGGGGAGTTGTCGCAGTTTCTTCTCCTCAGGGAGAAATAGCAGAAAGCGACCTTTCTCGGGTAATTGATGCGGCAAAAGCAGTTTCTCTTCCGTCCAGCCGTCAAATTATCCACGTTCTTCCCCGCAATTATGTTGTAGATGGGCAGGAAGGAATAAAAGATCCCATTGGTATGACAGGGATAAGGCTGGAAGTTGATACCCATATTATTTCAGTGGCCACCGTATCTCTAAGTAATTTAGAGAAAGCTTTTTCTCAAGTTGGAATAGATATAGACGGTGTTGTTTTTAGCGGACATGCGAGTAGTCTGGCGGTTTTATCCGAAACAGAAAAAGAATTGGGAGTTGTTCTGGTAGATATCGGAGCAGGAACAACAGACATTTCTATTTATTTTGAAGGGTCAATTGCCTACTCTTCAGTTTTACCGATTGGAGCAAGGCACATTACCAATGATTTGGCAATTGGACTTAGAATTTCCTTGGAGTCTGCGGAAAAGATAAAAATATATTTATCTAATACAGCAAAAAAACCGAAAATTGAAAGATTAGGGGAAACTTTTGAAAATGAAGCAAAAAATACTGATGAAATAGATCTGAGCTCCTTGGGATTGCCTGAGGATTTACGAAAAGTTTCCCATAAAACATTAACTGACGGGATAATTAGACCAAGACTTAATGAAATTTTTACAATGATAGGGCTGGAGATAAAAAGAAGTGGATTCGCAGGATTGACTCCGGCAGGAATAGTTGTAACAGGAGGAGGAGCTTTGACGGTTGGAATAACAGATAGCGCAAAAAGGACTTTGGCAATGCCGGTTCGAATTGGAATTCCGATAAATATAAAAGGACTAATAGATGAAATAGAAGATACTCCTTTTGCAGCTGTTGTAGGATTGGCGGTTTTCGGAGCCAGTCTTGATTCCAAACAATCTTTACCTTTTGGAATCAATCTTCCGAGTTTTGGAAATTTAGGATTTAATCGAGTATTTTCCCGTATTATTAATTTTATTAAATCCTTTATGCCGTAAGTGGACTTATCTGCTTTCGGAGGTGGGTTGACTTTTTAAAAGTAGGGTGTTAGGATAAGTGGGATTTAAAACATATGCTCATAAAACCCCAAACCACAAATTTCGCCAAAATCAGAGTTTTGGGCATAGGCGGAGGAGGAATGAATGCTCTTAATTCCATGATTGTTACGGATGATGTGCGAGGTGTAGATTTTATTGCTGTTAATACTGATGCTCAAGTTCTTCTTGCATCTCAATCTTCAACAAAAATCCAAATTGGGGAAAATCTTACTAAAGGTTTAGGTAGCGGCGGAAATCCGGAAATCGGACGTCAGGCTGCCGAAGAATCATACGAGAAAATAAAAGAATTTATTGACGGGTCAGACATGGTTTTTATAACAGCAGGTATGGGAGGCGGGACAGGAACAGGAGCTTCTTCTGTGATTGCTAGGGCTGCAAAAGAAATTGGAGCATTAACTGTTGCAGTTGTAACCAAACCTTTTGCTTTTGAAGGAACAAGAAGAATGGTCGTGGCGGAAGACGGCATCGAAGAACTTAGAGATAAAGTAGATACTCTTATTGTAATTCCAAATCAGAGGATTTTGGATGTGGTTGATAAAAAAGTTTCTCTTCTTGAAGCATTTAGGGTTGCAGATTCAGTTTTGACGCAAGGAGTACAGGGGATATCAGACTTAATCACAATTCCGGGATTAATTAATGTTGATTTTGCAGACGTAAAAACTGTTATGACTAATGCCGGGTCTGCTCTTATGGGAATTGGTACCGGAGTTGGAGAAAATAGAGCGCAGACTGCGGCCAGAGCGGCAATTGCATCTCCGCTTCTTGAAATATCAATGGATGGAGCAAGAGGAGTATTGTTTAATATTACAGGAGGTTCTGACCTAACGATGGCTGAAGTCGATGAGGCTGCCAAAATTATCTCCTCAGCTGCAGATCCTGATGCAAATATTATTTTTGGTGCAACAATTGATGAAACCATGCATGATCAGATAAAAATATCAGTTATCGCAACCGGATTCGATCATACAAGGCAGACTCTTAAAGAATTTGTTAAACCTATAATTAATAATGCTGCAGCAAAACAGCAAATAGCAGATGATGGTCAACAACCGCCTAGTCCACAAGATGTGCCTCAAGACGACAGCGGTGATGATGCCTGGGACATTCCCGCATTTTTGAGGCAAAGGAACTAACTATTTAGGCTCAATCCTCTTACTAAACTTCCATTAAGATTAAGTATTTTTTTGTCTTCTCAATAATCATAATAACTGAAAAGGTGTGAGAAGCCAATAGAAAGTTGCTTATGGTTTGAGAGTGGGGGTTTGGAGAGATCTAAGCCCTCGCGGATGAGATCATAATATGCTAGCTTCTTTTATGCTTATTTTCAGTTCGTTGTTTTCAATAACGGCGTCATACTGAAGCCTCTTGTCGTCACCGAGCTTAAATCTATCTACTAGGCTCTTTATGTTAAGCAAAACATCTTTTATTGGAATGTATGGAGAAAGAAGGGGGTGTCTATTTGTTGCCTGCTGTATTCCTTCAGTGTCTAAGTGGACATAGGTGTCATAAGTGGTCTGGATGTCCTTGTGTCCGAGAATTGTGGCTACCATAGCTATGTCATGAGTGTAGTTGTAGAACTGAGTCGCGTATGTATGGCGTAGCAGATGGGGATGAATATGTTTTGTAATTCCCGCAAGTTTTGCTCTTTTCTTCAGGTTATTGCCGAAATCTCCAGGGTGAATTTTTCCTTCTTTACTGTTAGTAAATACAAGATTTTCTGGGTTTTTATCTTTAATAAGTTTCCTTAGATGTTCCTTAATTGGTCCATTAAAAAATATAAATCTGTTTTCTTTATTTTTAGTTTCCGTGAGGAATGCTCTTCCATTGTCTACATCAAGTTGTCCTACCGTAATAGAAGCTGCCTCATCATATCTACATCCTGTAAATATCAGAAATTCAGTAAGGGTAAGATATTTATCGTCAAGATTGCTGCAATTAACGCCATTTCTGTTTGCATAGGTAACATTTGCTTCTAAAAGCGAAGAGACTTCATCTTTTGATAGGGGAATGATGTAGGGTTTTTTCTTTGGAAGACTATTTATTCCTTCCATAAAATTTCCTTCTAGATCATGGTATTTATAGCAATTTGCGATTTGTTTAAGAACTTGCGAGTAAGTATTTACAGTGGAATTACTTAAGCATTCTTTTTCCTTCTTCTGAAATAAAAAATTTCCTACAGTAGCCCTTGATAAGGATGAATTATTTTCTTTTAACCATCGTCTTATTACACGAAAACGAATCAGATATGTTCTGATAGACCTTTTTGAAAGTCCTTTATTTATCGTTAGATATTTTTCAAAATCGTGTTCGTTTATAAGCATTTTTTCTTTCTGAAAAATGCTTACGAAATGAGAGTGGGTATTATGATTGAGGTGTGAGAAGTCTGTGTTTATATTAGTTAACATATTTATAAAAATCAAGAGCTAATTGTTTCTCCGACAGTTTCGTCTGCTAAGTCATCGCTTATAAGCCCTTCCAGATACTCCTTAATGGTTATAGAAAGCCTTGATGACTTGATTTTGGCTAATCTATGTAATCCGGCATCAATCCTTGCCAATTTTGAGAAATTTCTGTTTACTTGTTTACTAATTGTTTTGTTTTCCTTATTCCTCATAGATAGAATCCTCCATAGTTGATCGGATATACCAGAGCTTTTTTCTTCCTTGCCCTTTTCAGCAGGTCATTAGAAATTTGCATAGGTTCGGGAAACGGCTTGTTTCAAACCACTAAGCAAATAGCTCGTGCCGTAGGACGCGTTTACTACACGACAACTTCTCTATCCCAACCAAAAACACCTTTCTAGTGTTCAGGCGGTAGATTCAATTTCCTGAACACCAAAAAGGTGCTTGAATCTACCTTTTACCTCATAAAAAAAACGCCTCTAGACCTATGTCTAAAAAGCGTCGGTTTTTCCGTTAGCTTTTAGGTTTTTATACCTATCTAAATTTGTTTAATTAGAAATAGCCTAGCATTTACATTTGAGTACGTCAATATCTTTACAGGTATCCTTATAAGTATCCAACAAGTATCTTTTCAAGAGAGTATTTTTTCTATTGATATTTTGTGTTAAAGTATAAATACAATTTAATTGCCTACAGCCTTAAAAAGCCATGGCAGAAAAACCGGTAAAGAGTTGTAAGCTCTCGTCAGAGCATCTTTACCGGTCATACAGGGAAACTTGTATGGGTGGCGCAAGCCATCGCTGGCGGGAGCTTTTTGCGTGCCAGCCAAAAAATAAATATGGAAAACTTATTAGGAAAAACTCTTACTGCAGCCATTACGGGAATCCTTTTATATTTTTGTTGGGGATACCTCTTGCCATATTTAAGAAAAAAGAAAGCAAATTTCGTAAAAAAAAGCGAAGACAACTTACAGAAACGCGGTCTTATAAAACATTACAAGTTTACTTACAAAATGGTAAAAACATTTCTTTATATTATATTGGCGCTTATGATTTTATCGCCAGTCATATTTTTTATAATAATTTATTTTAATTCTAAATAAAATTTCTGTGAAAAAACTAATTATAATTCTATTCGTTCTAGTAGCCTTATTAACAGTTGGAGTTGGATTTTTGGGCTATATGCAGATCCAATCGCAAAAAACTATAGCAGAATTATCTAGAACTCAAAAGACTGCAAGGCAAGATTTTGATAATTTGAGGAGGAAATATGGACTACAATAATGAAATTGAAAGCATTATATCTACAAGAGAAAGCGATATGCGATAAATTGTAGAAATCCAGAAGTGAAGAATAGTTGTATGAAAAGTAAAGGAATAAATAAAAATTGGTTTCATTATGTTATTCCATTCATTGGTTTCCTAACTCCATTTTTCATACATGATAGGTTTCAATCAGGTATAATTATGCAAGGATTTTTCCTTGCAATACTAATCTTTATAATCCCTTTCCTGAAAGATAGATAAATACCATGAATACGAAAACGTATAATTCTCCTTACTTATTATTTAATCCAAAAAACAAAGTTTTCACGCTCAAACTAAAAGACAACGAATTTCTGCATTATGTTAATAAAGACGACGCGCTATTTATTGAATTGTATATTTACTCAATGGTATCTATACCAAATTATGGCATCAAGGGAGCAGCGGGAGAAGAATTATCCAAGATGATCACCAATGTTGGTGAAAGAATTGTTCTCAAAATACTTAATTAGAGGTATTGAATTTAGGAATGAGATTGAGGCTTTTATAGCATCAGAATTTGAATCGTTAAGTATTGAGATGGACAAGAATACATTGGCGGATTTAATGTTTCAACTTAAAGGACTTAGTTTTATTATTTCCGATGGATTAAAAAGTCTGCCTTATCATAGAATTGATTTTGTAAAGGAAAGGCTAAAAAAATATAATGCTACGGTGATATTTATTTAATAACCAATGAAATATGAAAACAGTTAAATATACGGGAAATATAAAGAATAAGTCGGAGGGTATCTATAGAGAAGAAAATGGAAAAATTATTCTAGGACAAGCTCTCAATATCTACATACACAATCTTCGCTACTATCTTACAGAGCTAAAGATCTATGCTGACGGGGTTATTGACTGTTGGGGTTTAGTTACTTTTGAAGAATTTAAGAATAAAGTTCACAGCGGTTGGGTTGCTACAGAGCTACCAGATACAGCAGATGTGTCTATATCTCCCAGTTTTGGAGATTTTACAGCCACAAACACAACTAATTTGGTTAAGCCGGAAGAGCTCATAAAGGAAGTAGCAGACATAATAGATGAGCTAAATGGTAGGCTAACTACAAGCGATATTTGTCAAAAAGCATTTGAAGAATATCAGAAAAAACCAAACGAAACTAATAGACACGAATTACAAGAAGCCTACGAAGCCATACCAGAGCATAATAGAATTTATGTTTTAGAAGATATGAATCAAAAGGATGATCCAATTAAATCTGTGATCTACGGAAAACAAGACTTACTCTTCAATAATCAAACTGCGCCTTTGAAAAGCCAAAAGATCTGTTTTATTCATCATTCAAATCAATGCAAGAAGTATCCGTTGAGCCAGTCAGGAAATGAAGTTGTGTTTTATTGGTACACAGATAGATATTTTGATCTTATTACTCGTACATTCTCATCGTATAAATATCTTTATTTCTTTTTTAAGGATTATTATGAGGACAAATTTGAACTCAATTTTCGGGGAGACGAATTCCCGGAAGCGCATAAAAGATATTTAGCATTTAAGAAATGGGCAGAAAATAGAGAAAACAGCAATAATGGCTATAGAGAGCCACCAATTTTGAGTTCTCACAAGAAAATTGACCCTGATTTAATAGCGGAATATGACGAAGAAAAAAAAGACTTTTTTGTTGTCTCTCCGGACAAATATAAGGGGATAAAACTAGAACTTTTTAATCCAAATGGATATTCTAAAAACTTTCTCTTAACAAGATTGCCAGAGCTATTTCCAGAGATTAAGGAAACCATTTTATGAGTATTTTAGAAATCTGAAAATGTTAGGTTTTATTAGGTTTTTGGAGGTTATTACTGCATAGATATTGTTCTTAAAATTATTTTTTTTCAGGAAAACAAGAGTTACCATTCTTATCTTTCCAAGCGTTATATTGAACAACTTGAACAACTGTTGCTTTCGCCTCTTGTTTTTCAGGAGAATATGCGCCCGTTAACTTATAATACATATCAATTGCTCTTAGCTTTACTGATAAATCAGCGTCTTGCTTAATTAGGGATAAATGCTGAATTTTGATGCTTAAATCATTAAAGCCAGTATTCTCCAGCAACTTCTTAATATAATCCCGAATGTCAGGTTTTGTCAGGTTCTCTGAGGCTATTGACTTTGCTAAATTCCTATCCTGTAAGCCATTCTTTTTGCGTACGTTATATCCGGCGCTTATAACCGCTTCTGTTGCGTTGCCCTTTTCCTCAACATAACTAATACAGAATAACGTTTGTTTTAAGGTTAATTTACCTTTTTCTATTTTCTTCATAAATACCAAAAAACGACTTGCACGAGTATAATCCGCGCAAATCGCTTGGTTTTTCCATCACGATTGACCACATTTAGATTAACAGATTTAATGAGAATTATCTAATATGCATTTCCTTCTATTTTTACTATAATGCAGGAGAAAGACTATCTATTGCAACCTCAATATAGGTAAATATGGATAAGTAAGATAGTCACAAATGATGGATGGACTTGATGAGATTATACCATTGATCAAGGCGGGGAAATGCGTTTTGTTTATTGGCTCTGGGGTGTCTAGCTTAGCCGGATGTTCCGATTGGAACAAGCTTGTTGCTAGCATCATGCAGCATAAAATTATTACAAATTCAATTAAGCCAAATGAAATATCATCACTTATCACTAACGATGCAAAATTAGAATACTGCAAAATTCAATTTGAAAAAAATAATTTGTTGAACTTTTTTTGGGGAGAAGTGCGAAAAGCTTTAATAAATTACGATAGGAAATTATACAATGAAAAATATCTAGAGCTTATAAAAGCCCTCAAAAGGATAGCTCCATTTCCTAAAATAATTATCACAACAAATATAGATAACTTGCTTGAAGAAACTGGTTTATTTGACTATCACAATGTGTTCTATAAAATAGAAGATTTTAGTCTTAGCTTACATCCGGAGGGGCTTTTTCACATCCATGGTTATATAGAGAGTTTAGAAAACGCACTATTCGTAAGTTCACAATATGTGCCAAGATATTCCGATCCTAATTTCAAAAACTTCTTAACGACGTTGGCTAAGAACAACTCTTTTTTATTTTTAGGATCAAAAGTTGAAAGAGTAATACTGGAAAACATTTTATTAACTACGAAAGGAAACGGAGTAAGTCACTTTATGCTAGCTCATGATCAATTTAATCTTAGCGAATCTGATAAAACTATTTATTCGGACGTTTATAACGTTAAAGTAGTAAAATATGGTGACAAGAAAAATTTTAATAAAAATATACAATCATGGATAGATAATAAATTCCCTGAAACATCGGCAAAGATAACAGGAGAGGAGGATGTTACTCATGCAGTACGATAAAAATCTTTTCAACAAGTTTAGAGCCATAGACAACGCATTGAAGAAAAATGAAGTTGACAATGAAATTCTAGGGTTAATAGAGCAGAGGGCTTATGAAGAGTATTTTTTTGATGCGGTTTCTTCAGAGATTTGGTTTGACAGTCTTAATAAGAAAGGATATTTTAATCCAAAAAATAATCCTTCCCCAATCCTAGCTGGAGAAAATGGGGGATACAAGATTCCCGAATGGATTGTATTGCAATACCTTGAAAAGATATCAAAAAACACGAGGGAACTTGATGGACAGTTATTAAAAATAATAAAAGATACATCTCTTTATAAAAATAAAAAAGGAAATCATATTGATAACTATAGAACTTGGTGGTTTTTTGTAAAAATACTACTCAATATACCCCTCTCAAAAGTTCCTTACGGCATGTTCAGGAATATAATGCCAGTATGGCTTACATCTATGTTTGACCTTACTCTTCCTGGATCTGATCTCGTGAATCATTTGTTACCTTCTTATCTAAGACAAATTCAGAATGAAAAAGATGTTCGTAAAGTAGAGAAACTCATCAATTTATTGCTTGATATTAAAGAGATCAAATTAAAAAAAAGCATGCTTGGAAAAACTTTTGAAGTACAAACGAAAATTGACAATTATTGGTTGAAAGAAAGCCTTATAGATAAAAATAATGCTATTCTTATCGCACAAAAGTGTACTAATGTGCCGATATTTAATTTGGCAAATACGATCAAAAAGATATTCAATAAGAAATATAAGAGATATGATTATTCGTCTATCTGGCTTCGGGATTTGACCCAAGAACAGAATAAATTGTTGCATGATGGAGAATACTTTCTTGCAGTAATTCTTCGTAAACTAGTTCTTGAGAAATCAAAGTTTAACGACAAAGAGGGAGGTAAAATAATTGAGGAGTTTTTGAGCAGTAAATATCCTCACGATTTATTTAAGCGATTAGGAATACTTCTAATCTCAGAGAAGTGGAATAGCTATGGTAGGTATTTTTATCAAATTCTTGGTGATAAAAAAGCACATTATTTTGAACGAGATGCATTTATTCCCGAGCTTGCACATTTACTCATTGAAAATGCTCAAAAATTAACAAAAAAACAAAAAACTATGATATCAATGATTATTGAAAAAGGTGTCAACAAAGATTTGCCGGATAGAAGACGAAAGGAATATGAGATTCACTGGAAACAAAGTTGGTATAAGACTCTTGATTCACTTCCCGAATTTAGGAAGCGATATGAGGATTTAAGGAAAATAACTAACAAGGATATAAAAATAAGAAAGTATGAAGATATTGAGGAGACTAGAGAAATAGGCTTTGATAAATCTCCTGTATCCGCAGAAGAGTTTCTGAAAAAGACAAATGAGGAAATCATAAAGTATGTGCAGGAATATAAATCAACAGGAGAATTTCCTAATTTTTCTCCGGAGGGCTTATATGGGACGCTTCAGTCATCCGTAGAGCTTAATCCGACAAAATTTGCTAAAAATCTAGAGCCGTTCAAAATTCAAAATTATCATATGCTCTCAAGTCTGTACAATGGTTTAGAAGAAGCCTGGAAGCAGAAAAAGGATCTACCGTGGGCAAACATAATTAAATTCACCTTAGAGTTATTGCAGGAGAAATGGTTCTGGAAACCTACCGACAAAGATAAAAATTATCACTATAATTATTTTGATTGGACACTTTCTGCGATTGGAGATTTGATTCAAGAAGGTTGCAAGACTGATGAATGGGCATTTCCCGAAGAACTACACAAAGATATTGAAAAAATAATAACGTTATTAATAAATAATAATAATCTGTATGAGAAAAATTCTTACAGTGGAGATGGGGTTACCCATGCTCTTAATTCAAGCAGGGGCAAGGCTATTACAGCATTAATTTACTTAGCTCTTAGAGAAGCAAGGTTAAGTGATAAAAGAGGGGAGAAGAGAGAATCAAAATGGAGTAAAGTATTGAGGAATAATCTTGAAAGAGCATTGGATAAAAGTATTTATGAGGCTTACACATTATTAGGTCAATATCTTCCAAATCTTCATTATATTGATAAAGAATGGACCGAAACTAAAACGAAAAACATGCATTTGGTCCGAGATGGAAAGCTCTTTGAGGCATTTATGGAGGGATACCTGTTTTCAGGTAAGGTATACGAGAAACTCTATGAATTATTAGGGGATTCGTACAAAAGGGCTTTGTCAATTAATTTTGAAGAAAAAAGAATTCAGGAACGACTAATACAGCATATAGCGGTTGGATACTTGCGAGGCAATGAAGAATTGGAGACAAAGAGTCTGTTGGATAAGCTCATAAAAATGAACAATCAGGAATACACGAGGGAGATTATTGAATTTCTTTGGCATCAACGAGACTATATTATGGGGGAAAGCATTACCGATAAAAGAATTGAAAAAGAAAAAGATGACTTTAAGAAAAGGATATTTATCTTTTGGGATTATATTGTGAGTATATTTAACAAAAAGAAAAAGTTAAACGAAAAAGATAAAAAAGTACTTAGCGAATTGTCAAAGTTTGCTGCATATCTACCAGAAATAAATAAAAAATCATTTGAAAGATTATTGCTCTCAGCTTCTTATGTCACATATGATTTTGATTCGCCATACTTTATTGAATATCTTAATAAACTTAAGAATAATGGCAACAAAAATCAAAGCGCAAAATTCGTCGCAACGCTATTCCTGGTGATGCTTAAGGGCGCTAAGGATCTGATTCCTGATTACAAATGGGAAAATGTTGAGGAAATAATTTCCTACCTTTACCAAATTGGAAAAACAAGCATAGAAGTTAAGGATCTCGCTAATCAAATTTGCACGTTCTACGCTGAACATAGGAATCTCCGCTTAAGAAAAATATACGAAACAAACAATAACTTATAGTTATGTATTTAGCCTCGGAAAACATTTTACAATTTTGTCTTAGCCTCAAAACCGCGTCGCACTAGAGCCATTGTGCGACATGAAATGAGCGAGTGGTATAATTAAAAGAGTAAGATATGCAAATTTATAACATAAACATCTCCCCTCAAATTCTTATTTATGTAGGGATTGTTTTAATTTCTTATGGATTTTATGAATTTACTAGAGGCAGAATTCCAAATAAGCTTAAGTATTTTATTCTAAGTAGATCATTTATTATTCTTATATCAACATTGATTGTGGGGTTTTTGTCTGCAAGCAATGAGCTTAAACAAGCATTATTTACTTTTTCAAGCGTATATTTAGGATTTTGGCTTAATGAACAAGTGAAATTGCAAGAAGAAAGAAGAAAGCTAAAATTCTTCTTAGGAATGCTTTGGCAAGAATTACGGTATAACAGAGTCCAACTTGAAACATTAAAACTAAACTATAGTTTTTTTATGGATGATGAGGCGAACCTTGAAATAATGTATTTGAAATTCTCCAATCTGAATGCTCAAGCCGGTTTCCTAAAGTCTACAGTTTATGATTCATTCGTTTCTTCAAGCGTAATTACAGGATTGAAGAATGATAAAATTTTCAATGATCTTGCGACTGCATATACAGATATGAGATATTTTCAATCAGCATTTGGCATTGTCCTTTCTGATTTTGAAATAAAATTAAAGATACACAGCTACGCAACATCAAGGGGTGGTCAAGACAAGTATGTGGAGCAAATTTTAGAAGATTTACGAGATAAGATAAAAAATAATGCCGGGAAAGAATTAGCAATAGCTTATAGGTCAGTCTGCATTGCGAGAGATAGTGTAGACGCCTATCTAAATACATTGATGGTTAAGTCTGATGAGAAAGAGAAATCAGATTCTAATTTGATTCAGGAAGATAAGGATTTTATAAATAAGATTTTAAGAAAATCTCCTGAAAAAGTACCTCAAGAGTTATTCAAGAAATAATAATTGACTTTATATCCCCTTATTTAATAGATTATCCTTGAAAACTTAAGAATTTCTTCTTTTGACTTCAATCTAAAAAAAGTAGTAGGATAGGAATGTGCCTAAAAGAATTTCAACCCCTAATGAAATAAATCTCTATAATGCTCTTAGCAGAAGGAACATTAAAGCGGAATTACAGCATTGGGATGGACATAAGCATGTTGATCTTGCAATTCTTAATCCCCACATTTACATTGAAGTGGATGAGCTTCAACATTTTACTGATCCCAATCAAATAATAAGGGATTTTGAACGCTCTTATCATTCAAACGTTGAAGGTTATAGCACATTTTATGTCACGGATCAGATTCTTGAGGATAATGAGAAATTAAATCAAGTTGCAGACGCTCTTGCAAAAGTTGTGGAAATAAAAAAATAACTTAAATTTGCATATGGGTTGGTTTAGTAAAAAGAAAACGATTGGTCTTGAAGAGTTTTGTGCTGACTTTTACGAACGAAACATCTTAAATCCCGTTGTTGGAGAAATAAACGTAGGCGAAACATTTGTTGATGTTGTAGTTAAGGAAATTTCTGAGGTAGACCCAGCATTTATTGATTTCAATAAGCGTAAACTAGCTGAGCAATTGATGATCATAAGGTTTGAATTGTTTGCGCTTGCGTGGACACATAAATTTATTAGCGGAAAAATTGTTGTTGCTCAAAGTGCTTTTACGAAACACTACTTGCACGACAAGGGAAGAGATGATATTTGGGATGGTATGAAAAGCTATAACGATATTATTGACGGTGCCACTCTTCACTGGCTTACTAATCTAGGCAAAATGAATTTAAGTTTTAACTATCATATGAGAGAGGATTTAACCGCTGAAAATATAAAAGACGCCAAAGAATTAGGGATCAAGATAGATGAAAGCATAGAGAGAGTAAATAACAGATTGTGGTCCGCAAATGCTTGGAGGCAAAAAATTATTATTGGTCCTCTTGTTGCTACTTTCTGCAGTCAAATTCATTTTAATTCAAGTAAATTAAATAGGGAAGCATTGCTCCGTTTAAGTTTTATTATACGTGGGCTATATGATGGCGCAGAGCAATCTTGGGATAATGTAAAGATTACTCTTTAAGAGATCCGTCGGGATTAAAAATACAACAGCTTCCTCTTGATTTTTCTTCATAAAAAGTTTATATTCTTCTTTGAAGACTTAAGAATACCTTAAATTATCTTAGGTTGTTTAATAGAGATTGAGATTGAAATGCGTGGATGACTTAAGAATTCCCGCATTTCTAAGACAAAGAAATTAAGCCCCCGACTGCATGTGATATAATTTGAGAATGAGTTGGCTAGTTTATGCTCTTTTTTCCGCATTTTTTGGAGCTCTTACAGCAATTTTAGCCAAAATAGGAATTAAAAATGTTGACTCAAATTTAGCAACTGCCATTAGGACAATAATAATTCTTTTTTTTGCATGGGGAATAGTTATATTTCAAGGAACTTTTAAGCAACTCTCCTCAATTTCCCGTTTTTCCTTGGTTTTTTTGATTCTCTCCGGTGTTGCCACGGGACTTTCTTGGTTATTTTACTTTAAAGCTCTTCAGCTTGGAAAAGTATCTCAAGTTTCCCCAATTGATAAGTTAAGTTTGGTGATTACGATAATACTGGCTGTATTTATTTTAAAAGAAAAAATTACAATTTCTATCGCAATAGGCGCAGTGCTTATGTCGATTGGCGCAATATTAATAGGTTTTGGAGGTTAACGTTAATCTAAAAACAAAAAATTTATACGCTTTTTACAAGCACTTTGTGAGCTTTTCTTTTCCTGACAGTTTTATGCGTATAATTATCAGATAAAATACTTATATTACCATCGGTCTCAAGTACGGCCATATTTACATCTTGAATGCTTTTTACTCCATGTTCCCGAACTACTGCCTCAAGCTCTTCATGGGATATAGTTGCCTGTTTTAGATGGTTTTCTATGACTTTGCCATTGTAAATAAGCATTAAAGGATTTCCTTGGAAAAATTCACTTAATTTTTTGGAACGAAAAAATAATTTATCTAAAACAATATTTACTGTAAAAAGTGAACCAGCTGCGATAATTCCCCCAAAAAGACTTGAATTATCGCCAACCATTGCATTCTGCACAGCATTACTTATTAATAAAATAAAAACAAGATCGATTACGGATAGCTGAGCTAATTCTTTTTTACCAAATATTCTTAAGGCAAGAACTATAAAAAGATAAACAACTACAGATCTGAAAACAATATTAAATATTTCGTTCACTTTTGTATTATAACATGGTTTAACAAGCGTTCTTGAACAAATATTTTTTTTAAGCTACAATTAAATCAATGTTTAAGCCTGTAGATCCGAATATAAATTTTCCGAAACTCGAGGAAGAACTTCTAAATAATTGGCAAAAAAAAGGAATTATTGAGGAATATCTGCAAAGAAATAAAAATTCAAAAGAAAAATTTTCTTTTCTTGACGGTCCAATAACTGCAAATAATCCTATGGGAGTTCATCATGCTTGGGGAAGAACCTATAAAGATTTATGGCAGAGATTTTGGAATATGAGAGGAAGAAAACAAAGATTTCAGAATGGATTTGATGAACAAGGTCTTTGGGTAGAAGTGGAAGTTGAAAAAGAATTAGGAATTAAAAACAAAAAAGACATTGAAAGTTTAATTCCCGGAAATAAATTTAAAAGTTTGGAAAAATTTATTAATCTTTGTAAGGAAAGGGTCAGGAAATTTTCAGGAATTCAAACAGAGCAAAGTAAACGCTTAGGATATTTTATGGATTGGGACAATTCATATCATACCTCCGATCTCAAAAATAATTATGCGATTTGGAATTTCTTGAAAGTTGTTAATGAAAAAGGATGGCTATATAAAGGCCGTGATTCTGTTCCTTGGTGTCCCAGATGCGGAACTGCAATTTCTCAGCATGAGATTTTAACAGAAGAATATAAAGAGCTTATTCATAAAACAGTTGTATTTAAGCTTCCGATTAAAACAAAAGCCTGGGAGAATACTTCACTTCTTGCTTGGACAACGACTCCTTGGACTATTCCCGGTAATGTGGCATTGGCTATTGACAAAAATCTTTTCTACTGGAAAATGGAGAATGATAAAGGAGAAAAAATAATTTTAATAAATCCAGCAGTAAATGAAAATTTCAGTAAAGAAACAATGTTAGTTAATAGGTTAAATTTAACAGAAGGGTACAAAAAAATGGAAGAATTAAAAGGCAATGATTTGGTGGGATTGGAATATGACGCTCCTTACGACAATTTGCCCTCGGTCAAAAAAGCATTTGGTAAATATATTCATCGAGTTATTGCTACGGACTCTCTCATTTTACCGATAGATCCTCTTGAAGGTACGGGCATAGTTCATATAGCTCCGGGTGCCGGTTCTGAAGATTTTAAGTTAGGCTTAAAGGAAAATTTGCCTGCGATTGAAGAAATAGATGAATCAGCAATATTTATTGATGGATTTGGTTTTTTAAGCGGAGTAAGCGTAAAAAAGGCAATGTCAATGATTTTGGCTGATTTGGAAAAGAGAAATTTTACTCATAAAATATCCGATTACACCCACAGGTATCCTACTTGTTGGAGGTGTAAGACTGAATTAGTTTGGAGAGTGGTAGATGAATGGTATATAGCCATGGATCGCCCTTCGGTTAAAGCAACGGACAGTAAAGCAACATACCGAAAGATGATGGTTAATGTTGCTAAAAAAATTAATTGGATGCCAAATTGGGGCTTGGAGAGAGAAATGGATTGGCTTAAAAACATGAATGACTGGTTAATTAGTAAAAAAAGATATTGGGGGCTTGCGTTACCGATATGGGAATGTAAAAAATGTCAGACAATAGAGGTTATAGGAAGCAAAAAGGATCTTAAGAAAAACGCAGTTGAAGGCTGGGAAAAATTTGACGGCAACAGTCCTCATAGGCCATGGGTAGATGAAATAAAAATAAAATGTAAAAAATGTAATGAAGTTGTATCTCGAATTCCGGATGTAGGAAATCCTTGGCTAGATGCAGGCATTGTTCCATTTTCCACAATGCCGGAGAACTGGTTTCCTGCAGATTTTATTACCGAAAGTTTTCCCGGACAATTTAAGAATTGGTTTTATTCTCTGATTGCAATGAGTACAGCTCTGGAAAATTCTAATCCGTTTAAAACTGTTTTAGGTTTTGCATCAGTTAAAGATGAAAAAGGCGAAGAAATGCATAAGAGCAAGGGGAACGCGATTGAATTTAATAAGGCAGCTAGTGAAATCGGTGTTGATGTAATGAGATGGATGTTTTTGCGGCAGGATCCTGAAAAAAATCTTAATTTTGGGATTAGTGCGGCTAATGATGTAAGGAGAAAGTTTCACCTGATGGTTTGGAATATCTATAATTTTTTTATTTCCAATGCAAATGTTGATAACTGGATACGTCGGAAAGAAATAAAGCAGTCGAAAAACGTTTTAGACAAATGGATAATTTCAAAATTAAATAAATTAATTAAAGTTGTCACTTTTTCTCTTGAAAAATATGATGCTTTTTCTGCCAGTATTTCTATCGAAAATTTCGTTGATGATCTATCTCTTTGGTATGTTCGTCGATCACGCGATAGAGTCGGATTATCTTGCGAAAGAATAGGGGATAAAAATGACTGCTATGAGACTTTATGGGAAGTTCTAACCAGCCTTTGCCAGCTTCTTGCTCCTTTTACGCCATTTGTAGCAGATGAGATATATTTAAACTTAACAAACGAGAAATCTGTGCATCTTGCAAAATGGCCCGAAGTAGGAAATATAGACGAAAAATTAGAGCGTGATATGAATTTTATTAAAAAACTTTGTGAGTTGGGGCATGCAAAAAGAAAAGAGGTAATGATAAAAGTCAGACAGCCGTTAGCAGAATTTAAAATTTTTAACCCGCAATTTAATATTGAAAACGAAGATTTAATTAATTTAATTAAAAATGAACTAAACGTTAAGAAAGTATCCTTTAATAAAGGAAAAGGAGAAATGTCGGTTAATTTGGATATCAATTTAACAAAAGAATTGAGGGAAGAAGGAGGAGCAAGAGATGTAATTCGGATGATTCAGCAGGAGAGAAAAAAACTGCGAACCTCTTTGGATGAAAAGGTAAATGTTGTTTTGAAGGATTGGCCAAAAGAATTTGAGGAAGAAATAAAGAAGAAGGCAATGGTTGAAAATCTGACAAAGGGAGAAAATTTTTCGGTAAATCATAAATGAACAGACGGTCTTTTTTTTATATTGATTGGGGACTGTTAATTCCTGTAATTATTTTAGTAATTTTAAGCCTTACAACTCTTTTTTCTCTGGACTTTTCCTTATTTAGGAGTCAGTTATTTTTTTTTATTGTCGGAATATTCGCTTTTCTATTCTTTTCGCAGACAAATCATAAGACTGTAAAGCTTTATGCGTTGCCTATTTATCTAATTTCTATTGCTTTATTAATTATAGTTTTGATTATTGGAACTGAAACAAGGGGATCTATTAGGTGGTTGGATTTTTTTGGATTTAGAGTTCAATTTTCGGAGATTCTGAAACCCTTTTTGGCAATTTCTCTTTCATCATATCTTTCTTCTCGAAATAATTATTCTTTTAAAACTCTGTTTTTGTCAGTTTGTTTTTTGATACCGGTTGTTTTTTTGGTTTTCCTGCAGCCGGATTTAGGAAATGCATTAATATATGTTTTGGTGACAATTACAATTTTTGTTGTATTTGGTTTTCCTTTCAGATTCTTTTTTTTCGGATTAGTTTTTTTGTCGGCACTTTCTCCCGTTCTTTGGAAATTTTTACACGATTATCAGAAACAGCGAATTTTTACTTTCTTAAATCCTAATGATCCTTTAGGATTATCTTATAATGCAATTCAATCAGTAATAGCGGTAGGATCAGGAATGTTAGTTGGGCGTGGATTAGGAATGGGCACACAGTCGGGGTTCAAATTTTTGCCCGAACGGCATACTGATTTTATTTTTGCAACTTTATCAGAAGAGTTAGGAATGATTGGTGCGGTTTTATTAATTGTGCTTTTTGTATTCTTGCTTTACAAAATTTTCACAATTTTTCGGGTACAGGAAGATTTATTTTGCAAAATATTTGCTGCGACTACATTTTCCCTAATTTTTATCCAGTTTTTCGTAAATATAGGTATGAATATAGGAATGCTTCCAATAGTTGGAATAACTCTTCCTTTTGTATCTTACGGAGGAAGCTCCTTGCTTTCTAATCTAATTCTTCTTGGAATTCTTAGTTCAATGAATAGGGACAATTCATCACGTAAAGTTCTGGAAATCAGTTAAATTTTTTGATATAATCATACTTTATGGAATACGCAATTGTAAAAACAGGCGGAAAACAGTATAAAGTATCAAAAGATTCTGTAATTGAAGTTGAAAGACTGGGTTTTAAGCCAGGCGAAAAATTTTCTCTTGAAGACGTTCTTCTGTATGTAGCAGGTGGGAATATTAAGGTAGGTAAACCTAAAGTTAGCGGTATAGTAGTTAAGGCAACAGTTTTGGAACATTTCAAAGGAAAAAAACTTCGAATTTCTAAATTTAAAGCAAAATCCAGATATAGAAAAGTAACTGGGCACAGACAATATTTAACAAAAATCAAAATTCTTGATATCTTGACAGCTGTGAAAAATTAACATAATATAAGGAGGATTTTCACAGCAATATATTTAATATATGGCCCATACAAAAGCCCAAGGATCAACAAAAGGTAACCGTGATTCCAGAGCAAAACGTTTAGGTGTTAAGTTGTATAGCGGACAAAAAGTTATTGCAGGAAATATTATTGTCCGGCAAAAAGGAACAAAAATTTTCAGTGGGAGAGGAGTTTCTATGGGAAATGATTTCACACTTTTTGCGATAAAAGATGGAACTATAAATTTTAAAACTTCTCGCGGGAAGAAAATTGCAGAAGTAATAAATTCGTAATATTGGTTATTTATGGACAATACGAATACTCAGAGTGAAATTCATGAGCTTGAAATTAACTTGCTTCAGGCAAATCCTCTTCAGCCTCGCGGAGTAATTTCTCCTCAATCATTAAATGATTTGGTTGATTCTATAAGGGAACAGGGTATGCTGGAGCCTTTAGTTGTAGCTAGAACGCCTGCCGGATATCAAATTATTGCAGGAGAAAGGCGTTGGAGAGCTGCAAAATTACTCGGACTTTCTAAGGTTCCTGTTGTAATTAAAGAAACCACTCCCCAGGGTATGCTAGAAATGTCTATTGTTGAAAACGTGCAAAGAGAGGACCTTAATCCGATTGAAAGAGCATTGGCTTATAAGCGATTAATTGATGAGTTTGGTTTGGGGACAAATGAAGTTGCCAGAAAAGTTGGAAAAAGCGCTCCAACAGTTTCAAATACAATTAGACTTTTGTCTCTTCCGGATGCAATTAAGGACGCTCTGGTTGCTGGAGTAATCTCGGAAGGACATGTTCGCCCTTTGATTTCTTTAGGTGATCCAAATTTGATGCTTGAATTATTTCGAAAGATACTCCGTGAGAACAGCACAGTTAGGCAAACAGAGGAAGAAGCCAGAAAAGCTAAGGGGGAAATTCAGAAGAAAGAACCCAGAACGGTTGAGGACAGATTATGGATTCCTGAGCTTGACCAAATGGCCAAGAAAATTGCGAAATTACATAATTTAGATAAAGTTACAATTTTTCAATCAAGCAAGAAAGCTAAAATATTAATTGAAATAAGAGGAGACGTCGAAGTTACCGGCCCTAAGATAAAAGCCATAAATAAAATTTTGGCTGGAGAATAATTAATTATACGGATTTTTTATTACTTCCATTTTATTAAGCGGCCAATAAGTAAAAAAAGACTTCCCAATGATCGATTTAATCCCGACAAATCCCCATTCTCTTGAATCAGAGCTTCCTGATCTGTTATCGCCCATAACAAAATAAGAATCTGAAGGGACGGTTACGGCAATATCTTCTCTTAGAAATGATCCTCCGTATGTTTTTACAGATTGTTTTAGGTATGCGCTTTGGTCCAGAAGTCTCTTATTTATGTAAACATCTCCATTCTTGATCATTACAGTATCTCCAGGAAGTCCGATTACGCGTTTTATGTAATCTTTTTCAGGGTCATTTGGAGCCTTAAATACAACAACATCACCTTGACTTAATTTGCTAAATTTCAAGGTTATTATATTGGTTAAAATGTATTCTTTATCAAAAAAAGTCGGATACATAGAATTACCACTTACTTGAAATGGGCGAAATAAATAAATGTATATGACTAAAAATACAGCAAAAACTAAAAGAAGAGTTTGGACTGTATCTAGTAAAAAAGCATAAATTTTTCTTAAAAATTCCATATAAATATTGTGCTTTATTTGTTTTGTTTTGTCAATCCAGAGTAGATGTTGTAAAATGAGATTTAGGATCCGTGGTTCAGCGGTAGAACGCTTCATTCACATTGAAGAGGTCAGAGGTTCGAATCCTCTCGGGTCCACCCGAATAAAAATCTATAGATTAGCTTTTGTTCCAATTACTTCCGAAATGTGGCTTAGGCCGTCTTTTTTAAGAAGTCCAATTAGACCTGAATTGATTTGAGATGCAATTTGCGGACCTTCAAAAATCATGCCTGTTATCATTTGAACTAGCGATGCTCCTAGTGAAATTTTTTCGTACGCATCTTCTGCAGAAAAAACTCCGCCGCAACCAATAATAATAAATCTATCTTTGAAAATTTTATATGATAGTTTTATCAATTCATTCGAACGTTCATAAGTTGGCTTACCGCTGAAGCTGCCTGTATTATCAGAAAATTTACTAATTTCCTCTGGTCTTAATAATTTATTTTTTCTGTTTTTTGACAAATTACTTAAAATTACTCCTTTAGGGCAATATTTAGATATTGTATAAAGAATTTTGACAATTTCGTCATCAGTTTTTTCAAGCGGCATTTTTACAAATATTGGTTTTTTAGTATGTAATTTATTAACTTCGGCGAGTAATTCTTTTAAATTTTCTAAGGGATAAAAACTAACATTTCCGCGCAAATTAGGACAGCTTATATTTAGTTCATAGTAAGAATTTTCTATTTTAGATTCCTCAAATATTGTAAAGGTATTAATTATATCTTCAATACTTTTTTTTTGAGTATTGTAGTCTGAAAGATTTGACTTACCTATACTAATTCCAATTGGGATCTCAAAAGAAAGGCCTTGCAATTTATCGCTTGTTACTTTAGCTCCTAAATTTTTGAATCCCTTATTAACCATCAGGGATTTTGATTTTGGTAATCTTCCAAGACGGGGTTTTAGATTGCCTTCATAAGCTATGTTTGTAATTGTTCCCAATGTTTCAAATCCAAAACCTAAAGCAGGAAGAATTTGCGTTAATCTTGCTTCATAATCAAATCCTGCAGCCAAGCCAATTGGATTTTTAAATTTTATTCCGGCTATATTTTGTCTTAGCGCGTTGTCTTCAATCTTGAATTGTGAAGAAAAAAGATTTTGAATCTTTTTATTTTTTCCGAATTGTTCACCTAGCTTTATAATCGCATTATGAATGGTTTCCGGCTCAATTTGAAAAAAAATCTTTTTAAATAAATTTTTATAAATTATCTCAGAAGCCTTAGGTAAAAAGCGAACCTTATTCATATTGGGATCAAAAATATTATACATCTTTGAGGATATAATATAAAATACTAGATTAGTTGTTTGAAGGTTAAATCAATGATAGAATCTAGTTCAAGCATGAATATTCTATTTTTTTCACGTTTATTTTATCCTCATATCGGCGGAGTTGAAAAACATGTAATGGAAATTAGTAAAGTTTTAATTAAGAGAGGTTATAAGATTACCGTCGTAACAGAACAAGATTTCTTTGAAGAAAAACTAAGCGAAATATTTGAAGGAATTCAAATATTTAGAATTCCAAAATTTAAAAATGGAAAAAATAAGAAATTTAAAATTTGGAAATGGTTATGGAATAACCGTCAGCTAATTAAAGATGCAGACATAATTCATTGTCATGATGTATTCTTTTGGTATCTGCCTTTTAGACTTTTATTTCCCTTGAAAAAGGTATTTACAACATTTCACGGGTACGAGGGCAATTCTTTGCCTTCAAGAAGTGCTATCATAATGCACAAACTTGCTGAAAAGCTATCTATGGGAAATATTTGCGTTGGAGATTATTTAAGCAAATGGTATGGTACACGACCAACTCGCGTTACGTATGGAGCAATTGATAGTAAAAGTTCTGTGCGAATAATTGAAAATAAAAACCCAAACAGAAACGGAATTATCAAAGTTACATTTGTGGGGCGCTTAGAAAAAGAAGCGGGGATAATAGAATACCTTGAAGTTTTAAAAACATTAAGAGATAGAAGATACAAGATTAAGCTGATTGTTTTGGGTGATGGACTTCAGAGATTACAGGCGGAAAAATTCTGCAAGATACATAAATTAGATGTGGAATTTAAAGGATTTGTGAGGAATGTCGATGAATATTTAATTAATTCTGATTATGTTTTTACATCGAGATTTCTTAGTACGCTAGAAGCATTGAATAATAGAAAATTTGCTTTTGTTATTTATAATAATGCTATTAAAAAAGATTGCTTTGCAATGTCTCCTTTTGTGGATTTTATTTCTTTAGATAAAGATGTGGCTAGCTTATCTTCAAGATTTATTTATTACCTGAATCATAAAGAGTTAGTGGATAAGGAGATCATAAATGGCTATAATTGGGTTAAGAAGCAAACATGGGAAGCTTTGGTAAATTTATACTTAACAGTTTGGAGAATTAAATGATTAAAAAGCAAATTATTAAAGATTGTACTTTTGGAAAAAATACGAAAGTTTGGAATTTTGTGAATTTGTATGGATGCAAGATTGGAAACGACTGTACAATAGGTTCATTTGTCGAGATACAAAATGGAGTCAATGTTGGAAATAGAGTTAAGATTGAATCGCATTCATTTATTTGTGAAGGAGTTAAGGTTGAAGACGAAGTATTTATTGGGCATCATGCTGTTTTTATAAATGATAATTATCCTCTATCTGTGAATAGAGATGGATCCTTGAGGAAAAAAGAAGATTGGAAAATTCTTAGAACAATAATAAAGAGAGGTGCATCAATTGGGTCAAATTCAACGATTCTTGGCGGGATTATAATCGGAGAGAATTCAGTTGTTGGAGCTGGATCTGTGGTTACGAAAAATGTTTCTCGAAATGTGGTAGTTGCGGGTAATCCCGCTAGGATGATTAATGATTTGAAATTAACTGATAGATAACTTTAAGTTTTATTTTAATATTACTTCTGAGTTACTTTTTAGAGATACGTCACACGCTTCCAAAAGCTTGACAATCTTAAGGCCTTCCTTGCCATCTGTTAACGATTGCCTTCTATTCCTAATACAATCAATGAGATGATAAAGCTGATTGTATAGTGCTTCGTTTTGTTCAAGATGAGGAATTACAACGTCGCCGTTTCTATAGGCTGGAGAAAAAGGCGTAATTTTTGATGGATGGATAGTGACGTTTTTGTCGTAAACACGAATTTTTTCACTAGGTTCTATGTCATCGTATACTATCATTTTTTTACTCCCACCTATAAGTATTTTTCTTATCTTTAGTGGAGAAAGCCAGCTAACGTGGATATGTGCACTTATATTATTTTGGAATTTAATAATAAGGTGGGCTAGTTCTGCATGTTGTTTATTTATGTACGATGAGCCAAAAGCCAGTAAAGACACTGGTTTGGCCGGGAAAATATAGTTTAGTATAGATAAATCATGAACAGCTAAATCCCAAATAACATTCGTGTCGGGCTGGATTAATCCTAAATTGATTCTGGTGCTATCGTAATAATATATTTTACCAAGCTTTCTTTTTCCAATTATCTGCTTTATTTTTCTTACAGCCTCGGTGTAAACAAAAGTATGTCCTACCATAATCAATTTTTTATTATTTTCTGCGATGCGAATTAATTCTTCTCCCTGCTTGCTTGTTTCTGTCATGGGTTTTTCGATAAAGACATGCTTATTGGCCAAAAGTGCATTTTTTGCTAATAAAAAGTGTGTTTTAAGAGGTGTTGCTATTGCAATTAGGTCAATAGTTTTGTCATTTATTATATATTTATAGTTTTTGGTTGCTTTAATCAAGGGGAAAGTAGTGGATATTTTGTTAAGGTTTTTTTCAAATAAATCACAAACGGCTACGACTCTAACATCTGGAATTTTTAGAAAGTTTCTAACAAGATTAGGGCCCCAATATCCGAGACCTACAACTGCTACGTTAATTTTTTTCATTTTCGATTCATTGTGATAAATCGAAGTAAATGATACAATATTTGCGTTTGTTTTGCAAAATTTATTGAGTTTATGAACGTTCCGTTTATTTCTTTAACAAGAGATCCACATAAGATAGGTAAACTTACAATCGACAAAATCAAAAAAATCATAAGAAAGGGATCTTTTATATTCGGTAAAGAAGTAGGTCAATTTGAAAAAAAATTCGCAACTTATATAGGAACAAAATATTGTGTGGGAGTTGCATCTGGTACTGATGCAATAATGTTAAGCCTTAAGACGCTTGGTGTTGGAAAAGGTGATGAAGTTATTGTCCCTGCTTTTACATTTATTGCCACGGTTAGTCCGATAATATTTTTGGGGGCGAAGCCAATATTGGTTGATATCCTAAAGGAGAAACCTTTAATAGATTATTCTCAAATTGAAAAGGTTATAACAAGAAGAACAAAGGCTATATTACCTGTGCATTTGTATGGTTATCCTTGTGACATGGAAAAAATAAATAAAATAGCAAAAAAATATAAACTTTATGTTTTGGAAGATGCTTGTCAAGCGCATGGAAGTCAGTTTCAAGGAAAAAAGATGGGTGCATGGGGCGATATCGCGGCTTTTTCTTTTTATCCGGGAAAAAATTTAGGAGCATTTGGAGATGCAGGCGCTATAGTGACCTCCAATAAATTATTCGTAGAGAAAGCAAGAATGTCGAGGGATCACGGACAGAAAAAAAAATATATTCATCAAGTGCTAGGATATAACAGTCGTCTAGATACCATAAACGCTGCAGTATTGACAATTAAACTATTATTTTTAGATGAATGGAACAAAAAAAGGCTAGAAATCGCAGAACTATACGATGTCTTATTGGAAGATTTACCATTGTCTATTTTAAGCAAAGATAAGCAGTCTATTGGAAATTTACATTTATATGTGATAAGAACTAAAGCTCGCGATCAGCTGTATGATTACTTAAGGCGTAGGAATATACTGTGTGGAATTCATTACCCGATGCCTCTTCATTTGCAACCCGCATTGGCGAATTTAGGGTATAAAGCTGGAGCCTTTCCAAACGCTGAAAACTTTGCGCAGACGTGCCTATCTTTGCCCATTTTTCCACAGATGACAAGGAAAGAAGTGTATGCTGTAGCAGATCAGATTCGCAATTTTTTCTCACAATGAAATCAAAAACTGAAATATATTTCAGAAGATATTTACAGATTGCTCCTCTTTGTGTAGCTTTATGGAGGGCTGTTGAGGCAAGACATTTATCCTTAATTAGGTTAAATCGTCCAATTCTCGATATAGGTTGCGGATGGGGAGAATTTGCAGAAGCATTCGGAGTAAATATTGATATGGGTGTAGATATATCTCCTCAGGATTTGCGTGCAGCTGCAAAAGGAAAAATGTATAAAAATCTTACTTTAGCAGATGCAAGAAATTTGCCATTTGCAGATAATTCATATGGATCTATCTTTTCAATTAGTACATTTGAGCATATTACAAATTCCCCAAAATTATTGAAAGAAATGTATAGAGTTCTTGTGCCGGGGGGAACAATGGCTATAACAATGGAGACAGACGATGTTGACAAGAACACTTTTTATCGTCCACTTCTAAAAAAAATTGGATTAGTTAAATTGAGCAATTGGCTAACATGGGCATACAATACTTATTTTCATCGCCGAAATCTTCCTTCAAAAGAAAAATGGATAAAAGATATTCAGGATGTGGGGTTTAAAATCGTCTTAGCAAAAGATATTATTTCCCCTTTGATTACAAAGCTTTATGACGCTTTTATTTTAACGGCATGGCCCTCCCAATTGTTTAGGCCGCTTATTGGAAGAAGAAAAGTCTTTCGTTCGAAGCTTATGGAAGATTTACTTGTAAAGATATTTTTGAAAAGCGTTACAGAGGAAGAAAAGGAAGGAACAAATCTTTTTATAGTCGCGAAGAAAGTTTAGTTTTAATTATTATTAAACAGATTGCCGTAATTATAAATGCAGATAGACTTATTATCTTCAGAAGCCTATAGATAAAAATGTCTTCATAGATAACATTAAGCGTAAAAGTTCCTTTAGGAATATTTGCATTAATGATTCCTTTGTTTGAGGGTGAAAGAAATATTTCTTTTCCATTGATAAATCCTTTCCATCCGGGAAAATATAAAGTATTTTCTCTAATTTTTAAAGGACTTTCTGCGGTAATAGTATATCTATGTAGTATTGATGTCCGTAGAATATTTTTTATTTGACCAGTTCCGGTTATTATTTCAAGATTGCTGTTGGGAAGTTTTGAAAACCATGGACTTTTTATATCCACCCATTTTGTATTGGCATAATAATGACCTTCACCTTCAGATGTGCTTTTCCATAATTGTTTTTTTAATGTAGTGTCTGAGACTTTAGGTATCATCCGTCGATGCCCCCAATTAAGCATTGTATATCCAATTGTAATAATAATTATTACCCAGACAAATAGCTGTCTCTTTTTGAATATAAGAACAAAATAGCCAGCGATAACTGATATGCAAAAGGTTAAAATCAATAAAAGTCGATGAGAGCCGGCAGCTTTTACAAAAGAAAGGTGTTTCCATATAAACCGTGAGGAGGGGGTTATTAAAAAAATAGTGAAAACAATTGCGAACATCCAAAAAATCATATCTTTTTTTTGATTTTTAGGAATTTGTTTAAAAATAAAAGAAAAAAAGATGACAGTAATGATAAATATTTGTGTGTACCCAATAAGGTTTGATATTTCGCCGTAATGACCTTGAAAAAGAAATCCCGTTCGCCATGGTGAATAAAGCAGGTCCGGGATAGTAGGAAAATAGCCGATGATTAATGGCAAATTTTTAATATATAATGCAGAGTTAAATATTAAAGGAGGTGCCCAAACATAAATAGATAAGACTAAAGCAAGAAAAATTAATAATAATGACTGTAGTAAATGTTTTATGCTAAATGGTTGTTTTATTGTAAGAAATAGAGCATAAGCAAAGGCAAGTATTACAACGAAAAAAGATATAAGTGCATTGCTCATAAAAAGAAGTGTGAGAGAAAAACTACTTAACACTAAAAAAATAATTTTTTTTCTTACGTATAGTTTGTGTAAAAAAAGAAAAATTAAAGGAATAAGGGTAAATGTTAATAATTCACCTACAGCAACTTTAAAATGAAGATCAATAAGATGATAGGGTGTAAAAAGGTAAAAAATGGAAGCGGTAAAAGCAGCAAGGCTATTTTTGAAAAGATTTTTAGTGAAAAGATACATAAATATACCAGAGAAAACGTAGGTAGATGCCAAAAAGATTTTCATACTTGCAATAAAGGAAAAACCAACAAAATGAAAAAGGGAAACTAAATAATAAGGTAAAGGATAATTAAAAATGAATAGAGGGTAACCATATGTTGCGTTGAGTTCTGCAGCCCAAGACGGCATTAAAATTCCTTCTTTTAAAGAATCGTAAAAAGACATAATTCTATAAATGTGAATATTAAAATCTCCTGATTCATAATCGCCAACCCTAAAGATACTTAAAATTGGCAAAATCGAAATTAGAAGTAATAAATAAAACAAGTTAATATTTTTCTTCGGAAAAATATATTTATAGAATAATAATCCACAGATTAATACAAGCGATGAGCAAATATTAACAAGGACCATTCTATATGGATCCAGCATGATAATATGATATACTTTAGGCTATCCTAAATTCAAGCATGAAAACAAGTTTTATAGCCACAGTATTCAACGAGGAAAAGAACATACTATCTTTCATTAAATCCATATTAACTCAAAGTAAAAAGCCAGATGAAATTATTATTGTAGATGGGGGAAGTATCGATGAGACGGTTGAAAAAATCAAAAATCGAAAATTAAAGATTAAAAATAAAGAAATTAAGTTTAAAATTTTGATAAAAAAAGGAAATAGGTCGGTAGGTAGGAATGAAGCGATTAATAAAGCGAGTAATGACATTATTGTTTGTTCTGATGCAGGTTGTATCTTAGATAAAAATTGGATAAAGAATATAGTCAAACCATTTAACAATTCAAAAGTGGATGTTGTTGCAGGATATTACAGTAGTAAATCAGAAAATGTTTTTCAAAAATGTTTAACTCCCTATGTTTTAGTAATGAAGAATAAAGTTAATTCTACAGAATTTCTTCCGGCCACAAGATCGATGGCTTTTAAAAAAACTATTTGGAAAAAAATTGGGGGATTTGATGAGCAATATTCTCATAATGAGGATTATGTTTTTGCGCATAAACTTAAAAAACTTAGAGCAAATATTGTTTTCGAAAGAAAAGCTATTGTAAATTGGATTCCGAGAAGCAATTTAAAAGATGCATTTAAGATGTTTTTTCGTTTTGCTCTTGGGGATAGTGAGAGCGGAATCCTAAGGGAAAAAGTACTTTTTCTTTTCGCAAGATATATATTAGGGTTTTATCTTTTATTGCTTTCAATAATTGAAAAATCAACAGCACTTTTGTCTATAGTAGGTTTAATTTTATTAGCTTATATTATTTGGTCAGTCAAGAAAAACTATAAATATGTTAAGGATATAAGGGCTTTTATTTTTCTTCCTTTGCTCCAATTTACTTCTGACATTGCAGTAATAACCGGCACAAGCATTGGGCTATTAAAAAGGATAAGATTCAAAGACGTTCGTAAAATTATCAGAAACAATAAGGGGATAGTTCTAATTATTGGACTATATGCCTTATGCATGTTTTTTTTGATAAATTGGGGGATTCCAGGTAAAAATCATCCTTTTGATTATTTCATGGATGAATGGCATCAATCTCAGGCGGTCAGAGCGGTATTTACTCAAGGTTCTCCGAATATTCCCGGCTCAGCTAATGGCTCCATGTTCCACTTTTTACTCAGTGGTTTATTGCTTGTTCCATTTGCTGTTGTTGGAATAGTAAATCCATTTGTAATTAAGTCATCATTGGGGGCATTTGAAATGCAGCAAAGGTTATTTCAGGTTTTTAGATTAAATACTCTTTTTTTTGGAATTATTTCAATTATCCTTATTGTCTATATTGCAAAAAAATATTTCAAATTGAATCCTTTCCTTGCTACGTTTTTATTCGTAGTAAATCCAATTTGGATTACACTGAGTAATTACTTTAAATACGATATTGCGCTTATTTTTTGGATAATTCTATCGCTTTTATCTATTTTAAGATATTCAGAAAAATCTTCAGTTTTAAATTTTAGTTTAGCAGCGTTTTTTTGTGGTCTTGCATTTTCCGTAAAAGTTAGCGTATTTCCATTACTTCCCATATTATTTATTTCATATTTTATTTTTGCAAAAAATAGAAGAGATACTTTAAAGTATTTGATTGTAGGAATATCTATTTTTTTTCTTACGTTTTTAATATTTGGTATTCCTGATTTATTGCTTGGAAAAGGAAATATTACTGAATATCTTTATGATAATCTTATCCGGACTCCCAATTACGTATCCAATTACATTTTCGGTAAAAACTATATTTCCTATCTGCTTTTCAACGGAGCATCGACAATTTTTGGATATTCTTTGTTTTTCCTATCAAATGTTGCTTTAATTTTTTCAGTTGTATATTTATTAAAAAATAATTTTAAGGAACCTATGGGTAAAAGATATTTATTAATTGTTATATCATTATTAATTTTTATTGTCAGTCTTTTATTTCTAAAAATTGAAGCACGAGGGAATAGATTACTTGTTCTTCTCCCTTTCATGGTGTTACTTTCAGGCATCTTCGTGGATAAAATACTTAAGTTAACAAAAGGATTTTTGAAGAAAGTCATTGTTTTTATTCTGGTAGTATTTCTAATATTCCAGACAGTGGAAACTTTTAGTTGGGTTAGTTTGAAGTTAAAAAGCGATCTTCGACAAAGCTCTTCAATTTGGATAGCTCAAAATATTCCTTTGAGAAGCAATATTGGAATTGAAAATATTCCTATCTATCAATTTCTTCCGGATATACTTCTTAAGGATTATTACTTGAGCGTTCATCATATTTCTAAATCTACATACAGTTATAAGATAATTAACAATCAGTCTATGAAATTACCCGTGTATGTTATTGTAACTAATGAGGAAGTCGCCAAAAATTATATGATAAAATCCTCAAAAAGAGATCTGATTCAAGCGCTGGGGAAAGATAATTATAAGAAAATTTATCATCAAGAGTTGGAACTAGGCTCATTAAATTTACTTAGAAGTAAATTGGATTATTTTATGTCGGGTCTTATTCAGGAACCACTTTCAATTTCTATTTATGAAAAACAAAATGCTACATTATCAAAAATAATTGAATAATATGAGAATTGCAGTTTTTCATGAATTACCGCAGGGAGGCGCAAAACGAGCTATAAATGAATATGCTCGGGAACTGAAAAAGAAGCATACAGTAGATTTATTCATAGTGGATGACAAAAGAAATATTCAGGAAGACAAGTTTTATTCCAGTACGTATTTTTATAAATTTTTACCTATGAGATGGAAGGGAAATAATTGGAAAATCAGAGTTTATAAAGATACATATGAGCTAGTAAAATTATATTTTTTAAACCGTAAAATTGCCAAGGAAATTGACAAAAATAAGTACGATATAGTTCTGGTCAGCGCCTCGAAATATATAGAAGCACCATTTATAATGCGTTTCCTAAGGACTCCTTTTATTTTTTACATTCATGATCCTTACTACAGAATAATCTACGATCCAATGTTAAAAATTTCAAAACAATTAAGCTTTATTAAGTATAGTTATGAAATGCTAAATAGATTTGTTAGAAAAGCATTAGATAAGCAAAATATAGATTGCGCAAAACTCTGCCTAGTGCCTTCGAAATTTATTGCTGAATTATTTTCAAAGACTTATAGAAAAACATGCAAAGTTGTGTATTATGGAATAAATACAAATCTTTTTAAAGAAGGTAATACTGAGAAAGATATTGACGTTTTTTATATAGGATCAATGAGTCCCATAGACGATTATTCCTTGGTTGAGCATTCAATTAAGCTTATGAAGAAATTTAAACCTAAAGTTCGGATTCTTCTGACAGATAAAGAATGGATATCGGATGACAAAAAGCTTGTTAATCTATATCAGAGATCAAAAGTGCTGTTGGCAACAGCGCATAATGAGGGATTAGGAGCTGTTCCTTTGGAGGCAATGGCATGCGGAGTTCCTGTAATTGCTACCAATGAAGCCGGGCACAAAGAGACCATTGTTAACGGTGTAACAGGTTATCTTCTTCCCAGAAACCCGAAACTTTTTGCGGAAAAATTAGATTGGTTACTTTCTTGCCCAAAAGAACGGGACAAAATGGGAAATACCGCCAGAGACATAATGATCAAGAATTGGAGCTGGGAATCCCGTAGCGGTGAATTGCTGAGTATTTTTCAAGATTACTTAAGTAAAGCCAAGTAAAATATGGGATATTTCAGAAACACAGCGATTGGAATTTCTTGGGTTGGCGGATTAAGAGTAAGCACGAGAATGATTACTTTTATACGGGTGATCATTTTGGCGAGATTACTTACTCCATTGCAGTTCGGAGTTTTCGGCGTTGCCTCCTTGGTCCTCACTTTTCTTGAGACAATTACTGAAACTGGAATAAACGTTTTCTTAATACAGGAAAAGAAAGAAATTAAGCATTACGTCAATGATGCATGGGCTGTTTCGATATTAAGAGGAACCTTGATATCCTTGTTTATTATTGGCTTATCTCCTTTTATATCCAACTTTTTTAATTCTCCGGGTGCGCAGAGATTATTATTGCTAATTAGCATAGTACCCTTGATAAGGGGATTTATAAATCCTGCTGTTGTAAAATTTCAGAAAGAATTATTGTTTGATAAAGATTTCTTCCTAAATTTATCAGTTTTTTTATTTGATTCTACTATTGCCGTAATTCTCGCTTTTGTTACAAGAGATGCGTCAAGTTTTGTTTGGGGACTTATTGCCGGTGCTCTGCTTGAAGTTGCAATTTCATTTATTTTAGTAAAACCGATTCCTAAGATTTCGTTTAACACGGATAATATTAAGAGAATATTTAGTCGCGGAAAGTGGGTTACGCTTTTTGTGATATTCGATTACTTCGCTAAGAATGGAGACAATATAGTAGTTGGTAAATTGTTGGGGGTAGGACTTTTGGGTATTTATCAAATGGGGTATAAAATATCAACTTTGCCGATTAGCGAGGTTTCAGATGTTGCGAACAAGGTTATATTTCCCATTTACTCAAAAATAGCATCGGACAAAGTCAGGCTTAAAAAGGCATTTGTCAAAACAATAGGGGTAATTGCCCTACTGGTTCTAATGTTTGGTGGAACAATTTTCTTTTTACCCAAAAGTCTGATTGTTTTTATTTTGGGCAAAGATTGGGGTGGCATTGCAGATATTCTAAAGATTTTGGTATTTTATGGCATCTTGAGGGCAATTAGTGGCGCTACTGCTTCTTTGTTTTTGGCTTTAGGCAAGCAAAATTATTTTGCCGCAATTACCTTTGCAAGGGTTTTTGGATTGGCAGTTACAATTGTTCCCCTTACGATAGTATTTAATTTAGTTGGAGCAAGTATTTCAGCATTACTATCAGTATTAATAGAACTTCCTTTAATGGGATATTTTCTTTATTTAACTCTTTACAAAAAATCAAATGAAAGTTAAAGAACAAAGCGGAATTAAAGTATCTATAATTATTGTTAATTATCGGGTGAAGAATGAATTATTTCAGTGTATAAATTCTATTTTGGAATCAAAACCTCAAATATCATACGAAATAATAGTTGTGGATAATGATAAAGAAAGTGGAATCGAAAAGGAACTAATAAAAAAGTTTTCAAATGTTAAATATGTGGGAAGTAAAAATAATCTTGGGTATGGCGGGGGAAACAATCTCGGTTCGCGTTATGCTCGGGGAAAATATTTATTTTTTCTAAATCCCGATACGAAGATTTTAGATAAAACACTAGATAGCTTGTATAATTTTTTTGTCAAAAACAATAATGTTGGAATTATATCTCCTGTTTTTCTCGATAATAATTTAAAACCTTTTAGATCTCAGGGGTCAGAAGAACTAACTCCAAAAACTATTTTATTTTCGCAATCATTTCTAAAAAAAATATTCCCCAATAAAAATATTTACAATCGTTATTCATCAAAAAGTTGGAACATGAAAGCTCCAAAAATGGTCGATGCGGTTCCAGGAGCTGCAATGATGATTAGCTCAAGCCTTTTTAAGAAAATCAGAGGATTTGATGATAAATTCTTTCTTTATTTTGAAGAGAACGATATTTCTAAAAGAATTAGAGGTCTTGGTTATGAATTATTTATTGTTCCGGTAGCTAGAATTATTCATTTTATCGGAAAAAGCACAAAAAATTTAGAAAATTTGGAGAATATTTATTCAAAAAGCAGATATATTTATCTAAAAAAGCATTACGGAGTATTGAGGGCAATATCTTCCCAATTAATTTTATCCATTAATAAAACTTCTGTATTTTTATCATTTATTTTAATTCTGGCTTTTATTTTAAGAATTATTAATATAAATCAAACAATGCCGTTTATTGGAGATCAGGGGTGGTTTTATTTGTCAGCAAGGGACATGGTGATTAATAAGGCAATTCCATTGGTTGGTATTGCCTCAAGTCATCCTTGGCTTCACCAAGGGCCATTATGGACATATATGCTCGCTGGTGTCTTTTGGCTTTTTGGCTTCAATCCATTGAATGGTGCATATCTAACGATTGCATTAGGAATGCTCTCTATTTTACTTATTTATGTTGTCGGAAAGGAAATGTTCTCAAAAAGAATAGGAATAATCTCGGCACTTCTTTATGCAACTTCTCCTCTCATCGTTACTTATTCTCGTACGCCCTATCATACAAGTCCTATTCCCTTATTTACCATTCTTTATATTTTTTCATTATATAAATGGATAAAGGGAAGTAATATTTTTTTCCCTTTGTCAATTTTGTTTTTAGCTATTTTATATAATTTCGAATTAGCTACTTCCATATTATGGTTTATTTTATTTGCTGTTTTATTTTATGGAGCATGGAAAAAAAAGGAATGGGCAAAAACTTTATTTAATAATAAGATATTAATTTTTTCACTTGCGGCTTTTTTGATTCCAATGCTTCCGGTTTTAATTTATGACTTTAATAATAATTTTCCGCAAACATTGAAATTTATATCCTGGATTGGATACAAAATATTAAGGTTTTTTGGTTTCCCCGGTATTCATGGAGAAATCCCATCTGAAAATTTAAGTTCAATGATTACCTTTTCTTTTGGCTTTTATCAAAAATTAATATTTGCAGCAAGCAGTATTGTAGCTTTAATAATTTTTATATTTAGCTTTTTTATATTATTTATTGATATTCTCAATTCAATTAGGAAAAAAATATATAGTGTTGGTTTTATATTGTTAGCTTTATGGACGTTAGTGTCTTTTGCGGGATATTTTATTAATCAAACTGCTTCCGAGGCTTATCTTCCTATATTTTTTCCAGCATTAATTTATCTTACTGCTTTTTCATTTGATAAGCTCTTGAAAAGGAAGAGGCTTTTCGTTTCTGTAATTTTATTAATTGCGTTTCTTGCATTTTCAAATAGTTATTTTGTTATTTCATCGGAATATTCTGTAAAAAATTTTATTTTTTCAAAAAGACTGGCAATTGCTAAAGAAATTGTCAAAAAAGCCAATGGCAAAAACTACAATATAATAGGTGTCGGAGATGGCAGCGAATTTGAAAGTTTTACGATGAATTATGAATATCTTGCTTGGTGGCTGAAGCATTCTCCTTCAAAATATCCTCAGAAATTAAAGTTTGTTGTTCAAGAAAGTAAAAACGGAATATCTTTGTTGGAAAATGAATAAGTGGTTGGTTATTTTATTTATTTTTATATTCTCAATTTCATTGAGATTGTGGAATTTGAATGAAATAGGTAGAACGTGGGATGAGCAGGAGTACATAGAGCAAGGGTATAGAATGGTGGAGCTTTTGAAAAAAATAGATTTTAATAATAGTTATTTTTATACAACCTATGATCATCCGCCTTTAGTTAAATATCTTTACGGAATTACTGCTCATTTTGATGTTGAAAAAGTGGTTCGAAATGAACCTGTTTTTAGATACGATTTAACCTACTCAAGGATTTTGTCAGCTATTTTTTTTAGCCTGGGAGTTATAGTAACGGTACTTATTGGATGGAAGGTTTTTTCTAAATCTGTAGGTATATTTTCTGGAATAATTCTTGCCATGTTGCCATTTTCCCTGGGACTTTCTCAACTCGTAACAACGGAAAGCTTTAAAATTTTTATTTACCCTTTCGTAATTTATTTCTATATTCTGCTGATTGAAAAATTTTCTTGGAAGAAAGTTATCATAGCTGGAGTATTAACGGGATTAGCGTTGCAAGTTAAGCAGTCAAATATTTTGGCTATCCCGATACTTGCCCTAATGTTTTTTTTACAATATAAAAAACAGCGAATAAAGGTCTCATTTACAAAATCCAGAATTAAAGCAATTATTATGGTTTTTTTAATTGGGATTATAGTTTTTATACTTTTTTGGCCTCAAGTTTTATTTCATTTGAAAGAAATATATTTCATTCATGATAACGTTTGGAATGTTAAATTTTCACCGAACATCTGGCAATTTACACTTTCACCTCCGGAGGTATTCTTCGGGAGATTAATGTTAACGCCAATTTTTTATTATGTTGTATATTTTTTTATTACAATTCCAATTCTTGTTTTATTTTTCTTTTTTGTAGGGTTAAGAAAAATCTTTAAAAAGAAAAATATTTATCTGTTTTCTATTTTATTATGGTTTTTGTTGCCATTTAGTCTTTCGCTTTATTCATGGAGACAACACGGTTTACGGTATATTATCGAGATATATCCAGCGATGGCAATAATTTCGGCTATTGGATTTGAAATTATTGTTCAAAAATTTACTAAAAAGTGGCTTTATGAATTTTTTTTATTTTTACCAATAATGATATATCTGTTTGCTTCCATTTGGTTCGTAAAGCCTTATTATCTTGATTATTTTAACGAGATAACAGGAGGTGTAAATACGGTTTACAAATACAATTTATTCCAAACGGGCTGGTGGGGACAGGGCCTAAGAGAGGCAGGATTATATTTAAAGAGTAATGTTTCATCAGGTTCAAGAATAGGGATTGCTGTTTCGCCGGAACACGTTTTTCCTCGATTTAATAATTTGAAATATTCGAATTGGTTAGTTGACGAAAATTACGATTACATTGTTGTTAATAATTATCATGTAATCCGTGACGGATTCAGTACAAAGTCCATAGAAAAAAAATATAAGCCAATATATTTTGTAAAAGTAGGCGAGGCAATTTTGGTTACAATTTATAAATTAAAATAACGCATGCATCTTACAGATTACATTACCGTCTTTAATAATATTTTTAAAAATTTTTACCTTCTTAAATCTGATTTTATTGGAATTAGATTTGACATAAATATGTTTATTGGTTTTATTGTAAATATTTCTGCTTCAGCGCTTTTCATTCTAATTTATTGCCAGATTGGTAAAAAAATAAGATTAATATTTTTTGAAGACAGTAATTATAAGAATTTTAATTATTTCTTAAACATTGCTCTCGGGTATATTTCAGTAAATTCAGGGCTGGGAATTCTTGGTGCATTATCTCTGTTTTATCCTGCAATTTTATGGATGTATATAGGCGCAATTTTTATTATCGCATTTCTTCCATTGAAAAGAATAAAAAATCATAAAAATGAAGTTGTAGAGTTTTTTAATCTTGTAAAGGATAAGGCAAAGAAAAATAAGTGGGTCTTCTTGGGAGTGTTCTTGTTTGTTATTATCGCATTTCTCCGCTTAATTCCTCCTGAAATTGGGGAGGACGCCATAGGATATCATACGGGAAATCCGCATTTGTTTCTGGGAAATCACACAACAATGATTTCATCGATAATACCTCCATACGTAATACCTGCACCACATCTTGGCGAAATGTCGTATGTAATTTCGGAATTTATAGGAGTTAAGGATTCAGCAAGGTACGTTCATTTCTCGTTTTATTTTTTAGCAGCATTGCTTTTAGCAAATATTAATCCCTATGCTGCCTTACTGTTTGTGACTGCGCCAGTTGTAATTCAGATATCTTCAAAAGCAAATGTTGATTTTCAATGGATTCTTTGCTGGTTGCTTTCCATAATGATTCTTGTGCAAAATACTCCTAAAAAAACAAGGGACATTATTCTAATTGGAATATTGTTCGGAGGGGTAATGGCTTCAAAATTATGGACAATAGCTTTTTTACCAATTTTTCTTTTATATCTATTGGTTATTTATAAAAAGTCTGGATTAGGCCACATATTTAATATATTATTCATATTTATTTTCTCAGCTTTTTTAGTTGATCTAATTTGGCTTTGGCGGTCTTTTTTTATAAGTGGTAATCCTTTGTATCCTGTATTCTCAGCGATGACAACTTTGGGCGGAACAAATGAAGCCTTAAATATGGGGAATATTATCGGTTTTAATAAATTAATGTTTCATATGCGGAATATAGGCGTTTTTAGTCCATTATTTTTCTTTGGGATCATTATTCTTGCTTTTCATTGGAGATATTCATTGAAACTTTTGCGTAAGTTCAATTTATCATTATTTTTTGTCTTTCTTGCTACTGAATATATTTTTATTCAATATCATTTTGGAAGATATCTTTTGGGTTTATATACCCTAGCTGTAATAATTATTTCCGTGGTTATAAGCGATTTAATTAAAAAACATAATGTATATAAAATTTTTATGTCCATCCTTTTTTGCATAATGTTTATCTACTATTTTTCGAATACGCTATTGATTCTTCCTTATGGTTTTGGATGGGCAGATAGGAATAAATATCTAACAAGAATTATAAACAGGGATAATGCAAATTATTACGATTTTAACCATCTTTTTAACAAATGGATTTCAAGTAGAGACAAGGTTGCAACTTACGGTATTTATGGATTTTATTATGCAAATTTTGATTATATAGACGTGAATTATATTTTTGACAAAAATCATAAATCATTTGATCTATTTTCGCAGAATAACATAACGAAAATTCTCATAAAAGGAGGGGATATGTTATGGTTTTGTAAAACATTGGATTTAATTGATTGCAGCTCCAATAAGGTAAGGCTATTGGCTAGTTATCCTGAAGGGGTAGGGGACAGATGTAGTCTTTATAGCGTAATTAAAATCCCCTAGATTGCTATGAGGCAGTAGATTTTATATAATAATCCCGAAATTCATTACTTAATGAAGCAATATAATTTTAAATCTTTAGAAATTAAAAAATGCCGAGTATGTGATTCCTCAAAACTGAAAAAGATTTTATTCTTGGGAAACCAATATTTATCTGATTTTACATCAGGCAGCAAGATTCACAAAAAGTTTCCCCTAAGTGTAGTTCTTTGTGATAATTGCAGTTTGTTGCAATTGAGACACAATGTTCCGCAGTCCTTGCTGTATACGGAAAGGTATGGTTACAAATCAGGAATAAATAAAACCATGCAGAATGAATTGGAAGAAATTGCTGATAAAACATTGAATAAGTTAGATAAGAAAATAAAAAATATAGTGGCAGTAGATATTGGCGCAAATGATGGAACACTTTTAAATTGTTATCCAAGAAGGATATTTAAAATTGGAGTAGAGCCAATAAAAAAGTTTGCAAAAGAATGTAAGCTTAAGGCAAATATAGTGATAAATGATTTTTTTAATTATAAAGCATGTTTTAAGAAAATGAAAAACAAAAAAGCACACATAGTGACTGCAATATCCTGCTTCTACGATATGGAAAAACCTAATGTTTTCTTGTCAGACATTAGGAAAATTTTACACAAAGACGGAGTTTTTGTAATTCAACAGAATTATTTGGTTGGAATGTTTAAGCAGAATGCTTACGATAATATAGTTCATGAACATCTTGAGTATTATTCGTTGCTTGCATTGGAAAATCTGCTTAAGAGACATAATTTTGAGGTGTTCGATGTAGAAGAAAGTGACATAAATGGTGGAAGTTTCAGAACGTATATATCTTATTTGGGTAAAAGGAAAATTTTGAAATCTGTCATAAGCATGAGAAATACCGAAAAGAAATTAAATCTAAAAGATTCAAAAAGCTATATTGATTTTGCAAGAAGAGCAGAAAATAATAGGAACAAATTACATAAATTTATTTACAAATTAGCAAAAGAAAATAAGAAAATTTTTGTGTATGGAGCATCTACAAGAGGAAATACATTATTGCAATATTGTAGACTTGGAAATAATTTGATTAAAGCGGCTGTAGAAAGGAATCCGGAAAAATGGGGCAAGAAAATTGCGTCTGTTGGTGTTCCGATAATTTCAGAAGAACAAGCGAGAAAAGAAAAACCTGATTATATGCTGGTTTTGCCGTGGTTTTTTAAGGAAGAATTTATAAAAAGAGAAAAAAACTATTTAAAATCTGGCGGACACTTTATTTTTCCTTTACCTAAGTTTAAAGTTATCTAAAAATTTTAATCTAAGAACTGTAATTAAGCCTTCTTTTATTTCCGTTAAATTAAAGTTTGATTTGCTACTTCGATTAAAGGTAAAGACGAATGGAATTTCACCGAAGCTACATCCGTTTCTGTATATTTTATAGGCAATTTCGGACAAGACAATAAAGCCTTTAGAAGAAAACGAATCAAAGTCAATTTTTTCTAAAGTTTTTCTCGTATAACATCTGAAACCGTTTGTGTAATCTGTGATAGGGATTTTCAACATCAATTTAATACAATAATTAGCTATTCTGCTGAACATTATCCTTTTCTTACTAAGACCAATAATTTGAGATGTTTTCAGGTATTTTGAAGCTATAGCAATATCATATTTTTGACACTTTTTGACTAAAAAAGGAATGTACTTCGGATCATGACATAAATCAGCATCCATCTCGATAAAAAAATCTATATTTTTATCTTTTAAACCTTCTTGAAGCCCCCTTAATACGGCAGAACCTCTTCCTCCCTTTTCATTCCTAGAAATAGTCGTCAATCGCCTATCGTTTGTAAAATATTTATTAATTTCATTTACTGTACCATCTGGCGAACTGTCGTCAACGATTATTATTTTGGATTCTGGAAGGTGCATTAATATACCTTCTATTGTTTGTATTATAGTATTTCTTGAATTATAACTTGGTATAACTATAGCTATATTGTTGCGCATACTTTTTAATAGTATACTCTATCAAAGGAGCCAAAGCGATGCAAAATATATCAGCAGTAGTGCTAACTAAAAATGAAGAGAAAAACATAAAAGTTTGTTTGGACAGTTTGAAATGGTGCGACGAGGTTATTGTTATAGATGATAATTCGACAGACGAAACCATAAAAATTGCAGAGAAATTAGGTGCAATAACTTTCATTAATTCACTTAATAATTTTTCGAGCCAAAGGAATTTTGGACTTTCTAAAACAAATAATGATTGGGTGCTGTTTCTGGACGCAGATGAAAAAGTTTCCGATGCTCTTGAATTTGAAATTTCAAACGTTATTTCAAATTGGACAAATGGTATAGAAAATAAATACAAAGGTTTTTATATCACCCGTATTGATATTATTTGGGGAAAAGAATTGGAATATGGAGATTCAGGAGTAAAATTACTAAGATTAGCTAGGAAAGATGCTGGGGAATGGAATGGCATCGTGCATGAAGAATGGAAAATTAATGGAAAAGTAGGAATATTGAGAAATCCAATTATTCATTATTCTCATCAGACAATTTCAGAATTTATAAGGAAAATTAATTTCTATACTAGCTTAAGAGCGAAAGAACTATATTCAAAAAAAATAAAAACGAACATATTGTCAATAATTCTATTTCCGATCGGAAAATTTATATTGAATTATATTCTTAAAAGAGGATTGTTGGATGGAGTTTCAGGATTAGTTCATGCGATTACCATGTCATTCCATTCATTCTTGGTTAGGGGAAAATTGTGGTTGATGTGGGATAAAAAACAATAAAAAAAGCTGAGTATGATTAAGAAGTTGTTTATTCTCGCGTTATTTCTTTTTCCAATTGGGGAGATGATACGAATAGATTTTGGAAATGGTGTAGTATTAAAACCCCTAGATCTTTGTGTAGCAATACTTGTTTTGTTATGGTTATTATTTAAATTTCTTAAAAAACAAAAAATTAAACAAAAATATGTATATATTCCTATGTTTTTGTTTATTCTAAGTGGAGTATTTTCATTAATTGTTAGCGATTTACATTTGTCATTAAATGAGTTTTTGATAGCAATCTCATATTTGTTTCGGTGGTTTGCTTACGCTTGTATATTTTTTATTATTTGCGATTTTGGCAAACAATTTAAGCAAAAAGTTTCAAAATTACTAATTATCAGTGGGTCAATAATTGTTATTTTAGGATACTTACAATACTTTTTTTATAACAGTCTTAGGAATTTGTTTTATTTAGGTTGGGATGAACATATGTACAGAATGTTTTCTGTTTTTTTGGATCCTAATTTTGCCGGAGCTTTCTTTACCTTATTCTTTTTATTTTTAATAAGTAAATTTTTAAAAAACAAAAATATTCTGATAGGATTACTTTCAATTTTGACTTTAGGAGCAATATTTTTAACATTTTCCAGAAGCGCTTTGATTATGCTTATTGTAAGTACGAGCCTGCTGTTTATCTTAATGAATAAAAAAATATGGATTGCAATATTGCTGGGAATTACGCTTTTAGCGCTTACCATATCATCAAAATATTTCAGCATAGAGAACATTAATTTATTTAGAGTTGTTTCTTCCGAAGCGCGTATTGAAACTGCTAAAAAAGCAATAGAAATAATACAAAAGCACCCATTTTTCGGTGTAGGTTTTAATGCTTATAAATATGCAAAATTAGATTATGAATCGAGAAATAATAGTTCAAGATTAGTGAGCCATGCAGATGCAGGAGTAGATAATAGCTTTTTATTTGTCATTGCAACAACAGGAGCAATTGGCTTTACGTTATATCTTTTCTTATGGTTTAGGATTTTCAAAGTGGCGTCTACTTTAGCAATAGCATCAATTGTGGGAGTATTTGTAGACAGTATGTTTATAAACAGTTTATTTTATTCTTTTATTATGCTTTGGATTTGGATAATTCTTGCCCTTTCAATAAAAAACCACAGTTGAATCACAGGATCGAAATAATTTATTTGATGCCTATTGCATTTTAGTATTGGGATATTTGGATATTGAGATTTTTTCTTAGACATGATTTCGTAAAGTATAAGTTCTGCGTCTTTACTAATAGTTGCATACTTTTTAAGCGAGTATGAAGTGATAACGTCTCCTAACTCAAACTTTTTAGCATAAGAAAGGGATAAAGGTAAGAAAAATGGTCCGGAATATAACCCGTACGGGTCAGATAAAGCTTGTGATGTTATAAATATAGATTTTTTGCTGCTTAAGTAGCTATCAATTGATTTTTCAAGATTTTTCTTATCCCATCCTGGTTGATTAACGAATATAATTTTGCCCGAATAGCTTCCTTCCACCTGGGGACGTGCGAAATGGCTTTCAATCAATAGTCCTTTAGGAAGCGTTTGGAAAAATTTTCGTTCCGTAAGATAAGGTATTGGTTGCTTTAATAAAGCTAATGCTGGTAAGAAAACAACAAGTAAATACGCCAACGTTATAAAAAATAGTTCTCTCTTTTTTTCTAAAAGTTTTGCAACGAGAAATGCAAAACCAAATTCAGCAATTATAGCATGGCGACCTGAAAGAAGAGGGTTAAACCATTGGTTGACGATGAAAAATGGAAAAATCCATAAGATAACTACAATAAATAATTTTTTATTTATTTTAAATATTTTAATAAGTGAAATTATTGTTAAAAGCAATATGAATAATGTATTATTCTGTAAAACGGGAATAAAAGCATTCCTAAAAAATCTTAGGATCATTAAAAAAGATGAGACATCTGGTATAATATTAACTTCACCAAAAAGATATTTATGAATCCCGCTAGGAAAAGATATATGCAGGTAGTTAGCGACAAAAAGGCCATTTATTAAAATAGTCAAAACAGTAGTAAGAACTATTGCAGAAAATACACTAGTAATTCTTTCTTTTCTAAAAAAATACACTAGAGATAGTACTAACGGTAACCATAATATAACGAGGGGATGGGTGAGCAATGATAATCCAAAAAAGATACAGCCAATCAGGAGAAAAGTTGTTAAACGAGCTTCTCTTTTTGCGTACGATGCCAAAAAGAATAACGATATAAGAAAAAAATTAACACAGGTTGATTCTGGCATGATGGAAACATTTGTTATCCAATAAAGAGGAAAAGATATGCCAATAATAGTTGAGATAAATGCAACTTTTTTATTTGCAATTATTTCTATAAGGCAGTAAAAACAATATATAGCAATTGCGGAAAAAAGAACTTGTGCAAAAATAACTGCAAAAGCGGGATTTATACTAAGGAATGTGAAAAAATGGAATATTGGCCAATATAATGTAATGTAGGCTATGTGAAAAGGTATATGTCCAGATGCTATTGCTTGAAAATAGTTTGGGTTTGAGAGCCTTTGTAGGTATTCTGGCGAGTCAAAGAAAACAGGAAGAGGGTTTATAAAAAGAACACGGGATAATATGAATATGCAAAATAGAATAAGAATTTTTCTATTCATTAAGGGGAATATGTTACTTTTATTTCTTTTTCATTCTTGTTTCCTGCCAGATCGATTGCAGAGATTTTTATTATATTTTCTCCATTTTGGAGAGAAAATGTATATGAAAAATTTCCAGAATCATCAACTATAGCCCAAAGGCCGTTAATTGTAATTTTTACATCAGCATCTGTTGTCCCCTTAATATCAGCGCTATTTTGATCTTTTGAAAAAGACTGACTCTCAGAAGGAGAAATAATGTTTAGGGAAGGAGGGGCGTTTTTAAAAGAAATTGTTATAGCATTGGAGAAGTCACTTTCTTTATCATTGATAACTGCCTTAGCTTTTATGGTATTTTCTCCAGGTTTTATAATTTCTTTAAATGAAAATTCTCCGTTATTGTCAGTTGTATCTGTGTCAGTTAATTCGTCATTGATATATAAATTTACTGTTTGTTTTTTAGAAGCAATTCCTGAAACTATAATATTAGCGCTTGCAGTTGCCTCAGGGAATGAGTTAAGAACAGGTGGGGCAATAAATGTTGTATTTTGAATTTTTGATTCTTCATTGTTTTTAGAACCGGATAAAAAAAGGCTAAGATTAGTCAAAAAAGGAATTCCAAACTTTAGTGCTAGGAAAATTATGAGAATAATACCAAGAATACTTAAAGTAAGATTTTTCTTGGTTTTTTGTTCCATTCTTCTTGATAGTCTTGATCTAATCATAATTTTTCTTAAAACAGGAGCCGATGGTGAGGATCGAACTCACGACCTACGCTTTACGAAAGCGCCGCTCTACCAACTGAGCCACATCGGCACAAATACCCTCCTATTGTAGTAAATTTATCTCCAAAGAGCAATTTAGGCTTTAAGTTGACTTTTAGGAAGCAAAACATTAAATTAATACGTAACGCAAATGAAAGAAATTGAGGAAAAAACCGGCATCCATCCGGAAGGTTTAACTGAGCTGCAGGAAAAATTAGCCGATCTTTATTTTGAAACAAAAATAAAAGCTAAAGTTAGGAAAAGAGAGCAATTGCAGGATGGAAGCTATAGGTTTGAAGAGTATATGCGAGATACGAGTCCATTTGATTTTGCTCAAGAAGGAGAATTCGCATTAAAACTTCATGAGAAAAATCCAGATACTCCTTTATCTCCATATTTTATCAATCAGCGTGAATTACCTGACAACGTATATGACCAGATAGGAATAGTTCTAGCGGAAATGCCAAGCGCGGAAAAACCAGATGCTTGCACTGGAATTCCAAAAGCCGGAACAAAAATTGCCGAAGCATATTCAAAAGCTTCAGGCGTACCGATTGTAGATATTTTTGCAAAAGAGATTACAGAGTCTGGTCGGCGAATTGTTGCCAAAGCAGGCACTGAAGAGAAAAAGAGAAAAATTCGCATCATTGATGACCTAGTAACTGGCGCAGATACAAAACTGGAGGCGATAAAAGCAGCTGAATCAATGGGATATGAAGTAATAGATATATTGGTAATAATTGACAGAGAACAAGGGGGTAAAGAACAATTAGCAAGTAAAGGTTGCAAGCTTATAGCTGCCTTTACAATATCTCAGCTTTTAGATTTATACCTAAGGACGGGAAGAATCACTAAGGTAAAGTATGATGAGTCACAAGCTTACCTCGCTAGCAATAAATAGCTAAAACTTTCTTAAACTGGTCTTTTTCGGTGTTTTGTGGCGATTTTTAGCTCTAAAATTGCTTTTATCATTTCCGCCTGCGCAATCCTCAATTCGTTGTCAGTTGATTTTTCGCTCATAACTTTTTCTGCGCGTTTCTTCGCTTCCATTGCGCGTGCTACTTCAATATCTTGCGCTTTTACCGCATAATCTGAGAGAACGCTTATCTTATTATTATTTACCTCTAAAAAACCACCAGTTATTGCTAGATAATGTAGGACATTGCCTTTTTTGACCACCATTTCTCCTGGACTTACTTGTGTTAGGAGATTTACATGATTAGGAAGGATTCCGATTTCTCCATTTACGGTTGGTACAATTACTTCCTGAACCTCATCTTTATAGACTACTTTTTCAGGTGTGATGATTTCAAGAAGGAGATTCATTTTGTATCAGCTTCATCTCGTTTTTTAACCGCTTCGTCGATAGTTCCAATCATATAGAAAGCTGATTCGGGTAAAGAATCATATTTTCCTTCCAAAATTTCCTTAAATCCTTTTACAGTATCATCAATTCTTACATATCTTCCAGGTTGTCCTGTAAATATTTCTCCGACAAACATTGGTTGACTTAAAAATTTTTGAATTTTTCTGGCCCTAGCAACGGTCAGTTTGTCTTCGTTGGATAGTTCATCAATTCCAAGAATGGCTATGATGTCTTGAAGATCTTTATATCTTTGTAAAACCTTTTGTACTCCTCGGGCTACATTGTAGTGTTCAATGCCAACCACATTTGGATCTAGAATTCTTGATGTTGATGCGAGAGGGTCAACCGCGGGATATATTCCTTGTTCTGCAATCGAGCGCTCTAGATTGATTGTAGCGTCAAGATGAGCGAAGATAGTTACCGGTGCTGGATCTGTGTAATCATCCGCAGGAACGTAAACAGCTTGCACGGAGGTAATTGATCCTTTTTTGGTTGACGTAATCCTTTCTTGCAGTTCCCCCATTTCAGAGGATAAAGTTGGCTGATATCCAACGGCTGATGGCATTCTTCCAAGGAGTGCTGAAACTTCGCTCCCCGCTTGAGCGAATCGAAAAATATTATCTATGAAAAGTAGGACATCTTCTCTTTTTTCGTCTCTGAAGTATTCAGCCATTGTCAGTGCTGTTAGAGCAACTCTCATTCTATTCGCCGGAGGTTCGTTCATCTGACCAAAAACCATAACTGTTTTGTCCATGACTTTGGCTTCTTTCATTTCAAGCCACAAGTCGTTTCCCTCTCTTGTTCTTTCTCCAACGCCGGCGAATACTGAGTGTCCTTGATGTTCAGTTGCTATATTTCGAATAAGTTCTTTAACAATAACAGTTTTTCCAACCCCAGCTCCTCCAAAAACCGCAATTTTTCCACCTTTTGTGAATGGAGCAATAAGGTCAATAACTTTAAGTCCTGTTTCTAAAATGTGTGGTTTTGTTTCTTGTTCTGTTAGGGGAGGGGCTGTGCGATGGATAGGATTGTAAAATATGCCTTTGTGTTTAGCGTTGAAAGGTTTACCGTCAACAGTTTTTCCTAAGACATTAAAGATTCTTCCAAGAGTTGGAAAACCAACCGGTACTTTTATAGGAGAACTGGTGCGTTTTACCTTCATTCCCCTACGTAGGCCATCAGTTGAGCCCATAGCTAGAGTCTTAACTTCATTATCACCTATAGCAAATGCAACTTCTAAAATTAGTTTATTGTTCTTTTCCAATTCAATTTCAAGGGCTTCATAAACAAAAGGAGGATTATTTGCGAAACGTACATCAACGATTGGACCCGACACTCTAATAATAATTCCTTCGTTTATATTATTTTTACTCATAAGCGTAGGTAAAAGTAGCACTTCCTATATCCAAAATCTCGTTTGTAATTTTTTCCTGACGTCCTTTATTATACTCAAGTTGAAGATCTTCAACAATCTCCAGCGCGTTTTCCGTCGCATTCTGCATTGCTATCATTCTTGCTCCCTGCTCTGATGTATAACTTTCAAGAAAATGTTGGTAAATAGTCATTTCCAAAAAGTGGCGCAAAAGCGATGGAAGTAATTTTTCGGGATTTGGCTCAAAAAGATTAAAAGAAGAAAATTCAGCGTTTGGTAATTCAATTGGTAGAAGATTGGTTATTCTTGGTTTTTGAGACATAACGCTCAAAAAATTAGTAGATATGATTTTAACACTGCCGACTTTTTGAGATAAAAAATATTCGTCAATAATTTTTGCAATCGACAAGACCATATCAAAAGAAGGAAGCGTGGTCCCAAATTTAAAAGAAGAAATCAATTCTCCGTTTAAATTTGCAATTACTGAATCTGTTTTTCTTCCGATTGTTAAATATATGTTTTTATTATTTTGAGCATTAAAGCTTATTATTTCACGGACAAGATTTGTCACTAATCCACCACAAAGACCCTTATCTGGAGAAAAAATAATTACAAGAGTCTTGCTGTTTCCATTTTTTTTCATATATTCATGCGTGTATTCATTATTTAATTTTCCTAAAACATTTTGAGATATAGACAAAAGTTTTTCTACATATGGCCTTCCTGCAAATGTTGCATCTTGAGCTTTTTTAAGCTTTGAAACTGCAATCATTTTCATCGCCTTAGTTGTTTTAGAAACATTACTAGCTGCTTTAATTCTTCTTTTTAGAGACAAAAGGTTTGCCATATTACCTAAATCTTTTCTTAAATTCTTCTACTAGTTTTGTTATTTGCTTTAATGTCTGTTCTGTCGGTCTTTCTCCTGTAGAAAGAGCTTCTAAAACTTCAGGGTAATGTTTTTTTGCAAATTCGTGCATTTCATTTTCGAATTCTTTAAATGAATCGGTTGGGATGTCATCCATTAGGCCACTCGTTACAGCGTAAATACTTAATACTTCTAAATTTTCAGTAAGAGGAGAATATTGGGGCTGCTTAAGAATTTCCGTCAATCTTTTCCCCCGATCAAGCTGTTTCTGAGTGGCGTTATCTAGTTCTGTTCCAAATTGAGCGAAAGCGGCAAGAGAACTATATTGAGCGAGTTCCAACTTCAACTTCCCTGATACGGATTTTATTGTTGGTGTTTGCGCAGCACTTCCAACTCTTGATACAGACTGTCCGATATTGATAGCTGGTTTAATTCCTGAATTAAAAAGGTCTGTTTGTAAATAGATTTGTCCATCTGTAATTGAGATAACGTTTGTAGGAATATAGGCTGAAATATCATTAGCTTGTGTTTCTATAATAGGAAGCGCTGTTATTGATCCTCCCCCATTTTCTTTATTTAGCTTAACTGACCTTTCTAAAAGCCTGCTGTGAAGATAAAAAACATCTCCCGGGTATGCTTCTCTTCCTGCGGGACGTCTCAGGACCAGAGAAATTTGTCTATATGCCCAGGCATGCTTTGTAAGATCATCAAAAACAACTAAAACATCTTTTCCTTTTTCTAAGAAATACTCTGCTATTGAGCATCCTGCGTATGGAGCAAGGTATTGTAAAGAAGCAGGATCAGAGGCACTTGCGGACACAACTATACTATAATTTCCTGCGCCTTCAGAATTTAATCTATCGATTACCTGAGCGATAGTGCTTCTCTTTTGCCCTATCGCTACATAGATACAAATAACTGGTTTTTTATTAAATTTTTGATTAATTATTGTGTCGATTGCAATTGCAGTCTTACCTGTTTGTCTGTCTCCAATAATAAGCTCCCTTTGTCCGCGGCCGATTGGAAACATAGAGTCAATTGCTTTAATGCCTGTTTTGAGAGGAAAAGAAACAGGCTCTCGTTCTACTACTCCCGCTGCAATTTTTTCCAGAGGCATATTTTTGCCTTTTTTTATCTTTGGTTTGCTATCGAGTGGATTTCCTAGGGGATCAATTACTCTTCCTAATAAGTCTTCTGAAACTTCAATTGAAAGCATTTCTCCGGTTGTTCTTACGACGTCCCCTTCTTTTATTCCTGATGCTTCTTCCAAAAGTATTATTGATACATTATCTTCGTCCAGATTAAAAACTGTACCGCTATTTCCATTATTAAAAATAACTTTTTCTCCCATACTCGCACGGGAAAGCCCAGAGGCAATTATTACGCCATCAGTATTCTTAACAACAGTTCCTACGTTTTGCGTCTTACTGTTTCCGCCAAACGTCATTATTTTTTTCTCAAGCGTTTCTATAATTTTATTATTGTCAATCATAATTTTGCTCTATATGGTTTAAAATTTTATCAATAGAGTTTTTTAACGTAAAATCATAAACAATATCATTATCTATAACTTGTGTTCCCAGAATGAGAGAAGGATCTCTCTTAAAAACAATTTTTTTATGAGGAAATAGTTTTCTAAATTTATTTAAGTCAGAATCTATAATTGGGCTCGAAACAATGAGGCTTCTTTTCTTTTCTGCCAATCTTAATCCGTTAATATATCTTTTTAAATCAGCCTTACTAATCACAGAGGCAATTTTATTAACTATTTTTTTATCAAGATACTTATCCTTATAACTTATTGCAACAAGTTTATCTATTTTCTTTTTATTCATAATTAACTAATTTTTTTTATTTTTTTTAAAGCGCTCGAAATTACCTCTTTTTGCTGCTTGGAAGAGAAAAACTCTTTTAATGCCTTTTCTAAGAATGTAATCGCTAGCTCACTGGTATTTAAAGCAAGTTTTTTCTCAATTTCTCTTGATTCTCTTGTAATTTGTTCTCTTGTATCATTGAATAATTTTTCTGTTTGCTTTTTAGCCTCTTCGCTCATTTGTCTTGTAATTTCTATTGATTCAAGTTTGGCATCTTCAATTATTTTTCTTGATTGCAATTGTGCGCTTTTTAGTATTTCTTTTTCTTCGATAACAACTTTCTCAAGCTTTATTCTTGCATCTTCAGCTTGTTTTAACCCCTCTTTAATTACATTTTGCCTTTTTTTTAGAATATCTAGAACAGGTTTGTAAAGAAATTTTTTTAATATAAACAGTATTATTAAAAAATTAACAATCTGAGCGCTCAAAAGCAAGGGATTTAATCCGAAATTTTTTATTATCTCCATAAGTTAAGAAAATTTTACTTTGTAATAAGCTTATTTTCCGAAAGCTAATATTAGAGAATAAATTGCAATAGCTTCAGCAAATGCCATAGCGAGTAACATTGCAGGTAAAATTTTCCCAGAAGCTTCTGGATTTCTTCCAAGCGCCTCCATTGCCTTTGCTCCAATAAAACCGATAGCTAATGCTGGACCTATACCTCCGAGAGCTATGATTAAACCTCCTGATATACTAAAACTCATATGAAATTTCACCTCCTCCTATCTGATTAAATCTATTTTACATTATTAAGATTAGTCACGCAATAGGATTTATCTCTGTTTTAATGAGACTTATTATGGGAAGTCGAAAGTATTGCCATGCCTACCATAGTTAGCATCGAGAATACAAGTGCCTGAACAAGTCCCACTATTATTTCCAATAGTAAAAATGGTAAAGGTACTACAAAAGCAAATATAGAAGACATTGTAATCAATACAACTTCTCCAGCATAAATATTCCCGAACAATCTGAAAGATAAAGAGATAACTTTTGTTATTTCAGATATGATTTCAAGAATTCCAACATAAAGATTGATCGGATTAAATGAAAAATACCGGCTAAGATAATCTTTTATGCCTACTATTCTAATGCTTAAAGCGTGGGTTGCGACAAACGAAATTAATGCAAGGCCAAGAGTCATATTTAAGTCACTTGATGCGCCTCTAAAAAGAGGAATAAGTTCTCCATGCTCTCGCATTCCTATCGTTCCAAATCCCGGCAAAAGACTGCTCCAGTTTACTAGAAGTATAAACAAAAAGAAACTCATAAAATATGGAAAAATTTTTGCAGTTGCGTGTTTCGTTACAGATTCCGTAAGTCCATAAAATGTTTCAATCACATATTCCATTAGATTTTGAAGTAAATTATTTGGGATTAAGCTTAGTTTTTTCGAAAGATAAAAAACTCCACAAATTATTGTGCAATCTACCAGTAGTATGTCCAAAATTGTATTTGTAATTGGAAAAAAACCAATATGAAAAAGCGTTTCTGTTGCAAAAGAAGGCATGTGCTTTACATTTTAAATAGAATGCGTATTTATGTCAAGAACTTTTGCTACTTACTTGGGATATTTTTTCGGCAATAATCGTAGGTCTGCCATTTTTTGTATCTAAATGTCCCTCTACAATTATTACAGAATCTCTAATTAGTAGGTCTTTGTGTTGTTCAAATATTTTTGGAAAAACAACGCACTCAACCGAAAGACCAGCTTCATTACTAATTGCTAAGAAAGCCATTTCATTATTATTCTTTTTAGTAAATATTCTTCTCGATGACTCAATTATTCCTCCAATTTTTACCTTAGTTCCTTCTTTTTCTTCCATTAAGAACTCAAGCTCGTGAGATATTATAGTTTTAACATGAGTAAGATTATCAAGCTGAGGATGTGATGTTAAGTAAAAACCAAGAAACTCTTTTTCAAAAGCTAATTTCTCGTTTGGAGAAAAATCGTCTATTTTGTATTCAAAAGCTTTGCTCTTCATTTTTATACCTTCATTTTCTCCAAAAAGAGTTGCCTGTCCTTCCATTTCTTGCTTTCTCATTTTGTGAGCGGTTTCTACAATTTCAGGAAAAGACATTAAGATGCTTGCTCTATTTCCATAAGTATCTAATGCGCCTGATTTAGTTAAACTTTCAATTGTTTTTTTATTTACAGGGCCAAGATCTACTCTAAAACAGAAGTCTTCAAGAGATGTAAATTTTTTGTCACTACGCGCATCCAAAATGCTTTTTATTGCAGCTGTTCCGACATTTTTGATTGCTGTTAATCCAAAACGTATATTAATTTTATTCTCAATGGAGAAATCGCTTTGCGACTTGTTAATATCGGGCGGAAGAACTGTAACCTTCAAGCGCTTACATTCAGCTACTGCTTGGGCAATTTTTTCATTTTTTACTGGACCTGTTGTACCTCTTGATTCTGCGGTAAGTAAGGCTGTCATGAACTCAACGGGATAATGAGCCTTTAGATACGCAGTTCTAAATGCAATTGTTGCATAGCCGGCAGCGTGAGCTTTATTAAAACCATATCCAGCAAACGGCTCAAATAGAATCCAAAATTCTTCGGCTTTTTTTCTGGCCATTCCATTAGCGACACAGCCTTCGACAAATTTATCGTGTTGCTTTTTCATCTCAGATGTAATCTTTTTGCCAATTGCTTTCCTGAGTTTGTCTGCCTCAAGCCATGAATAACCTGCAACCTTAATAGCTGTTAAAAGAACATCGTCTTGAAATGTTATAACTCCATATGATTCCTTAAGAATGTCCGAAAGCCGGGAATCAGGATATTTTATGAGAGAAGGATTATGCTTCCTTTTGATAAATTCTGGGATGTTCGCCATAGGGCCTGGTCTATAAAGAGCTACCATAGCTTGAAGATCAAAAATACTTGTTGGCTTTAGATCTTTTATGTATCTACGCATCCCTGAAGACTCCAGCTGAAAAATTCCCGTTGTTTCTCCACTAGCAAGCAGTTCATATGTTTTTTTATCTTCATATGGTATCGTTGACAAGTCAATATCTTTTTGCTGATTATCTTTAATAAAACGAAGCGACTCTTGAATAATTGTTAAATTTCTGAGACCCAATAGGTCAATTTTTAACAGACCAACTCCATCTTCCCCCACGGTATACATGTCATATTGGGTTATAATTTTCTCTCCGTTTGTTTCCCTCTGAAGAGGAGTGTATTCAGTTAAAGGTTTATCTGCTATTACAATTCCTGCAGCGTGCATAGAAGCATGTCTTGCAACACCTTCTAACTTCTGCGATAAATCCAAAAGTTTTTTTGTTTCAGGCTCGGACTGATAAGCCATTTTTAACTCAAAACTTTGATCAATTGCTTTCTCAATTGTCATTGCATGGCCTTGCCAACCCGGTGGAATCATTTTTGATATCCTATCAGGACCTGAATAGGGCATGCCCAGGGCACGACCCGCATCTCTAACTGATCCTCTTGCTTCCATAGTTCCAAAGGTAATGATTTGCGCGACTTTGTCTCGTCCGTATTTTTGCGTGACGTATTCTATAACTTCATCACGCCTATTATCTGCAAAGTCCAAATCAATATCAGGGGGTGAAGGTCGCATTGGATTGAGGAATCTTTCGAAAGGTAATTTGAAAAATAATGGATCAACATCTGAAATACCTAATGAATATGAAACTATTGACCCAGCGTTTGATCCTCTACCTGGTCCAACAGTAATTCCATGGGATTTAGCCCAATTTACAAAATCTGCAACAATTAAAATATAAGTTTCATAGCCCTTTTTAAGGATAACTGAAAGTTCATAATCAGCCCTTTCTTTTATGGTAGATGTGATTTCTTTGTATCTTTTTTTTAAACCTTCGTCTACTTGTTTTTTAATATATTCCGCAGGAGTTTTCTTATTTGGTACGTCAAAAACAGGCATGATCCATTTGCCTAAGGTTATTTCCACATTACACATATCAGCTATTTTTATCGTATTTTCTATCGCTTCGGGGGTTTGAATAAAAAGACCCTTCATTTCTTCCTGAGATTTTATGTAAAAATCTGGAGAGGAAATCATCGAAAGTTTTCTGTTTTTTGTATCTATTGTTGTTTGAGTTTGTATGCAAAGAAGAATTTCTTGAGCTTCAGCATCAGATTTGCTAACATAATGATTATCATTAGTTGCAACAATAGGAATCCCAATTTTTTTAGAAAGATTAATTAATTTTTCATTCAGAATGTCTTGCTCTTTATCTCCAACGCGCTTTTGCAATTCTAGATAAAAATTTTCCGTTCCAAAAATATCTGACAAAGTCTGAGCTCTTTTTTTTGCAGTTTCTTCTTGATTTTGTAAAAGAGGTTCTGAAACATAACCATTTATACAACCACTTAGACAGATTAATCCTTCATGGTATCCTCTCAAAAGTTCTATGTCGGTCCTTGGTCTGTAATAATATCCTTCAAGATTAGCAATTGATACTATTTTAATTAAATTTTTATAACCAACGTTATTTTTTGCAAGAAGAATTAAATGGTTAGAATCCGTATCTACTCCGGCTTCCTTGTCATGACGTGATCTTCGACTGACATATATTTCGCAACCAATTATTGGCTTTATGTTTTCTTCAAGGCAGGCTTTATAAAATTTTATTACGCCGTACATATTGCCATGATCTGTTATGGCAATACTTTTCATCCCCAATTCTTTCGCACGATTAATGATATCTTTTATTTTTGAAAGGCCATCTAAAAGGGAGAATTCAGTGTGATTGTGAAGATGTACGAAGTCAGACATAGCTCTATTGTAACATTTTCTTGAGTAATTCTTTGACTTTACTGACATTTAATTTTAATTTTGAAGTTTTCATAACTTGACCTAACAAAAACATTATCGCTATTTCTTTTCCCGATTTGTAATCTTTCACTGCCTTTTCGTTTTCTTTTAAAACATTACTTATCATTTTTTTTAATTTACCTTCTTCTATCTCGGCTATTTTTGTTGAATTCAAAATATCTTTAACTAATTGAGCGGGCAAAGTTAAATTAATATCAATGTTTTTGTTAATTAAATGATTAGCTATTTGATTTGGATTAATATTATGTTTTTTCCCTACCACAACCGATTCATCAAAATAATCTGCAGTTAGCTTTTCTTTCGTTAAAATTCCAGCAGAGTATTCATTTAAATTATAGTCTTTCTTGAATCGTTCAAGTGTCTGATTAGGCGAATCCTGCATTTGAGATTTGAGGTTTAAAATTTTTGATTGAGCGAATGTTAATGGTGGAATGTCAGGTTCGGGAAAATATCTATAATCATTTGCCTCTTCTTTGGTTCTTTGGGGAACAGTTTCTTGCTTATCTTCATCCCAGCCGCGTGTTTCTTGATTAGGATTCTCACCGTTATTTAAAATTTTAGTTTGTCTTTTGATTTCGAAATCTATAGCTTTTTCTACAAAACGGAAAGAATTAATATTTTTAACTTCAACTTTATAATTTGGCAATTTTTCAGCATTTTCTATTTTTAAAGAAATGTTTGGTTCCAAACGCATATCACCTTTTTCCATATCTGCATCAGAAACATCAAGATAACGGACTATTTGTTGGAGTTTTTTTAGATACTCAATAACTTCTTTTGCGTTATCAAAATCCGGCTCCGTAACAATTTCAACGAGCGGAACTCCCGAACGATTAAAATCTATTAATGAATCTTCACCTTGATGAGCTAGTTTAGCTGTGTCTTCTTCCATATGTACGCGGGTTATTCCAATTTTTTTACCATTTGAAAGTTTTATAAAACCTTTTAAGCAAAATGGTCGATCGTATTGGGAAATTTGATATCCTTTTGGAAGATCAGGATAAAAATAATTTTTTCTGTCAAATTTTGAAAAATTTGCAATTTCACAATTTAAGGCAAGACCTATCATTATGCACCAATCAATAGCTTTTTTATTCGGAACAGGTAATGCTCCTGGCAGTCCAAGGCAAACAGGACAAGTATGAGTATTTTGTTTTTGCCCAAAATAGTTGGCAGAACAACCACAGAACATTTTTGATTTTGTTTTTAATTCAACGTGCACTTCCAATCCGATAACTACTTTATAATTCATATGCTAGGTTTTTGCTGGTAGAAATTTGTTTGTTCTTCAAAAGCATTTCCAACTTGGAAAAGAAGACTTTCGGATAATTGGTTTCCCATAATCTGGATTCCGATTGGTAAATTTTTTTTTGAAAATCCAGCCGGCACTGAGAGGCTTGGAATTCCTGCAATGTTTGCAGTTACCGTTAAAGCATCAGATAAATACATTTCTAAAGGATCATTTATTTTTTCTCCTAATTTCCATGGGGGAGTCGGACAAACAGGAGATACCAAAGCATCTACTTTTTTAAACACATCATCAAAATCTTTTTTAATTAAAGTTTTGATACCCATTGCTTTTTTATAATATTCATCGTAATAACCAGAAGATAGGGTAAAGGTTCCAAGCATAATTCTCCTTTTTGCTTCATCGCCAAAAAAAGATCTGTTATTGCCGTAGCGGATTCCGTCATATCGAGCAAGATTGGAAGACACTTCAGATGGTTGAATTATGTAATATGCGGCAATTCCATATTCTGTATAGGGAAGTGATACTTCAGAAATTATCACACCCAAGTCTTCTAATATATTTACAGATTCTTCAAACCTTACTTTCACTTCCTTATCCAAGCTTAAGGTAACAAATTCCTTAGGAATACCTATTTTTAATCCCTTAATTTTCTTGCTTAAGTCTTTGATAAAATTATCAGTTGGATTAGGAAGCGTTGTTGCGTCAAGCTTATCTTGTCCAGCCGTAACATTTAAAAATAGAGCCGAATCTTCGACTGTTTTTGTGAAATGCCCAATTGAATCAAGGGAAGAAGCCATAGCAATTATTCCATATCTACTCACGCGTCCATAAGTTGGCTTTAGACCTACAACATTATTAAAACTTGCAGGAAGCCTTATTGATCCCCCTGTGTCAGTACCCGTAGAAGCAAGACACATGTCAGATGCTACTGATACTGCAGAGCCGCTGGATGATCCACCTGGCACGTATTCTTTATTCCATATATTTTTTGTTAGTCCAAAATCTGAATTTTCACCACTTGATCCATGCGCCCAAGCATCCAAATTAGTCTTCCCAACAATAACTGCACCTGCATCTTTCAATTTCCCTACAACAGTTGCATCATATTCAGGAACGTAATTTTTTAGAACATTTGATGCTGCACTAGTTTTAATGCCTTTTGTAGAAAATAAATCCTTTAAAGCAATTGGAATTCCTAATAATGGTAGTTCCTGCTTATCCGAAATTAATTTGTCGGCCTTTTTTGCTGATTCCAAAGCTCCTTTTTCAGTAACAGTAATAAATGCATTTAGGTCATTATTGTATTTTTTTATTTGCTCAAGACAAGCTTTCGTAAGCTCAATAGATGAAAACTTTTTTAATTTCAACCCTTTTCTTGCTTCTATAATCGTTAATTGATTTAGATTCATTATTCTAATATTGCTTTTACTTTAAATAATCCATTGTGTTGGGATTTTGCGTTTGAAAGAACTTCTTCTTGTCTAAACGAGGATTTCGCTTCGTCTTCTCTTGTAACATTTTCAAGCCCGGCTACTTGAGAAGTAATTTCTACGCTTTTCGCATCTACTTCCTTTAATTTCTCAACGTAGGAAAGAATTTCAGATAATTGTTTTTCAAATTTTCCTTTTTCAGATTGCGTAAGAGGAAGATTTGCCAATTTTGCAACGTGAACGACATCTATTTTCATATACTCATTATATCTTAATGTTAAGTCCTTTGGCAATTACATCGTAAACCCGTTTTTCAAGCTATCCTTAAGGGATTTAAATTATTATTATCTGCAACCGTAGATAAGAATATTGAGTAAATTAAATAGAGTATTAAAGATGTTCGAAGTGTTAAATTGTTCAGAAATAGGGTTTTAACCATATTTTGCCTAATGTTTGACTATAATTTTCGAAATCTTGCATAAATTTGTTTTTTGATTTGCGGTCTTATTGCTTTTTAATTGCGTTCAATACCGATGTATGCGCTTGCAATTCTAAGGAATCATTAAGAGAAGGGAAATAAATAGAGGATTTGTACTTTTTTTCAAGAGCCAATTTTATTAAATAATCTGCAAATTCAGGATTTTTTGGAAGAATCGGCCCATGGAAATATGTACCAAAACTATTTTTATAAACTGCACCTTCAGTTTGATCTTTGCCATTGTTTCCAAAACCTTTAATAACTTTTCCGAATGGTTTAATCTTTTTCCCAAGATAAGTTCTTCCTCCATGATTCTCAAACCCGACGATTATCTTGTCGTTTAGCACTAAAGTTGCGGAAGCGCCAATTTGACGGGAAAATCCTATCCCTGGATTTTCTGTGAATAAATCAAATATTTTGAGGCTATTTATAATTGTTCCGTCTGCTTCTTTATAATATTTTCCCAAGAATTGGTATGCTCCACAGATATATAGCCCAGGAATACCGTCATCAATCATTTTTCTTAATTCTTTTCTTTTTTTCATTAAATCTTCTGCAACAATTTGCTGTTGTTTGTCTTGAGCTCCCCCCATAAACAACATGTCGCAAGCAGTTAATTGTTTTTCATCAAAACCTACATCAAGTCTCCTTATGTCTACGTTAATCCCCCGCCATTTGCATCGTTTTTGCAGTACAATAATATTCCCTCTGTCTCCATATGTACTCATTAGCTCTGGATACAGCCATCCAATAGCTAGGGTATAGTTTTTCATAAGATCTTCTTTCCGGTTAGAATTTTGCGTACTTCCAACATCGCTGAATAAGTTGCCAAGATATATAAAGTTTCATCATTAGGCATTTTGTCTAAGGCTATATCTATAGCTTTCACTAAATTTTCTTCAATTTTAAATTTTTTGAACTCGGCATATTTTAATCTTAATCCCATATCGAATGTTCTGTCTCCAGACACAACAATATTTCTGAACTGAGAAGAAAAATTCTCAAAATCTACGTCCCAAATCCACGAAACATCGCGGCCGTCAGGAATCCTATCATTTAAAAGTAATAATAAATTTTCAGCATTTAGGTTAACTATTGTTTTCAAAGATTCATTAAATCCTGTTGGATTTTTCGAAAGGAATATTTGCACTTTTTTCCCATTTATATTTAAAATTTCCTGTCTTCCAAAAGCTGGCTTAAAATTTTTTAAGGAAACGCTAATCTTCTCTTTCTTAAATCCTAAAGTTTGCATCAAAAGAATTGCCGCATTCGTGTTGTATTCGTTGTATGCTCCCAATAAAGGATAACATGGAGAAGAGGTAAATGTTTTTTGCGGATGTTTGTAGTTGCATTCTTTACAAGCCCAATCTCCAAGATGAGAAAAACAGATAGTCTTGTAAGTTAATTTTGCATTGCAATTTGGGCAATATATAGAATCTGAAGCATGTTGAAACCCTCCATTTTTGTTTTTTTGAAGATCTATACCGAAATACAACGTATTCGAGCGTGATTTTCCCAAAAATGCAACCTGAGGATCATCAGCATTAAGAATAAGTGTAGTTTTAGGAAGTAAATGCTGAATAGAATCTCCCCATTTTTTCGAAATAGTATTAATCTCTCCATACCTATCTAATTGATCACGAAATAAATTTAAAATTATTATGTAATCGGGATTTATTATTTCTTTTAAAATAAGTGGCAAAGTGTTTTCATCAATTTCAAAAATTGCAAAATCTTTTTTGATCATTCCTAGTAAATTAGAATTAAAAATTAATGACGATGCTATTCCATTAAGAAGGTTTGCTCCAGCCTGATTTTGAAAAACTTTTTCACTGTTTTCCTCAAGAACAGCTTGAATAAGTTTGCCTGTTGTTGTCTTTCCATTTGTTCCCGCAATTAAAATTATTTTAAGATTATTCTTTTTAAGAATTTGCTGAATAAAAATCGGATTTAAAGAAAGAGCAATATGTCCCGGCCAAGTTGAGCCTGATCCGAGATTAAAAAAACGGCTTATACTTGAAAGTAAATTACCAAATAAGATTAACAGCGTATTCATACCTATATTGTATAGTATAAAGACTAAGTGTCACAGCGATCGAAGAATTTTTATTCGCTCTTCAATTGGAGGATGAGTATTAAAAAGGTTCGAAAACCAGCTTCCCTCTATTTTTCCCTTGAACGGATTTGCGATATACAAATGTGCAGTTGCATTATTTGCAGCTTCTAGAGGCTCTTTGTCTTTGGATATTTTTTCCAAAGCAGATGCAAGCCCTTCCGGATAACGAGTTAACAAAGCTCCAGACGCATCAGCCAAAAACTCTCTTTTTCTGGAAACTGCTAGTTGTATTAAAGTGGCGATAAGGGGAGAAAGTATTGCAAGTATAATTCCTATTAATAGGAATATGCTTTGGGCATTACCATTATCCTCTCTACGGCGGTTTCCACCATACCAAAGACTTCTCATGAAAAAGTCGGCAAGAAGAGCAACGAGACCTACTAATATTACAACAATCCCCATGAGTCTAATATCATAATTTCGTACATGGGAAAGTTCATGAGCAATAACTCCTTCAAGTTCAACTTTGTTTAATTTATCCAGAATTCCTGATGTAACACATATAATAGAATGTTTGGGATCACGTCCCGTTGCAAATGCATTGGGAGCTGAATCATCAATTATGTAGATTTTAGGTAATGGAATGCCTGCTCCAATGCATAGATTTTCTACTACTCTAAAGAGCTGGGGACTATCCTTTTCTCTTATTTCTTTTGCTCCTGACATTCCAAGAATCATTCTGTCAGAATAGTAGTAACTTGAAAAAACCATTACTCCTGAAATAATAAGCCCAATTCCAGCATATGATAAGCCATATCCCGATGCTTTGCCATAAACAAATACAATAGTTGTAATAAAAATTACGAAAATTACAATTATCAACCATGTTCTTGTTTTGTTGGCTGAAATTTGTGAATAAATATTCATGAATTACAAAGAATATTTGTTTAGTTGAAATTTCTTTAAAATTTCACTTCTACTTTTTTTCTTTCAGCTTCAGTTGCCGCAAAAAATTCTTCTTGCTTAAATTTAAACATGTTGCCAATTATCGATCCTGGAAAATTGACTAGTGTCGTATTGTAGCTACTGACATTTGTGTTGAAAAATTGTCTTGCGTAGGCAATTTTAGCTTCAATGTCGGAAAGCTCTTCCTGAAGTTTCAAAAAATTTTCACTTGCTTTTAAATTAGGATAAGCTTCTGAGATGGCAATTAAACTTTTTAAAGCACTAGATAGCATGTTATCAGAAACTGCCTTGTCATGAATCGAATTGGCTTTCATCAAAGAAGAACGAGCTTTTGTTACATTTTCAAGTAATTCTTTTTCATGCTTTGCGTAGCCCTTCACTGTTTCAATAAGATTTGGTACTAAGTCAACTCTTCTTTTTAGCTGAACATCAATTCCGCTTAATGATTCTTTGATTCTAACTTTTCCCGTTACTAATGAGTTATACGTTGACCAAACAAATAAAACTATTATTACTACTGCAACTATTAAAATTAATGTTAGACTCATATTTTTTTCACCTCCTTTTTAACCATTTTAAAAATTCATCAAAACCCAATGCATTGATTATATCATTTTTTTTTGCCCAACCCCGTCTAGCCATGGCTACACCATATTTCATTAAGTTCATATGAGATACTGTGTGACTATCAGTGTTAATTATAAGCTTAACTCCATTTTCAATCGCTTTTCTTATTAATTTATCAGAAAGATCTAGGCGTTCTGGCCAACTATTTATCTCCAGCACTTTGTTATTTTTTTTACAATAATCAAAAATTTGCTCAAAGTCTAATTCATATCCCGGGCGCTCATTAAGTAATCTTCCTGTTGGATGAGCAAAAATTTTCGCTTTTGGGTGACTGAGGCCTTTCAAAACTCTTTTTGTCATCTCTTTCTTATTGTTATTAAACGAGCTGTGAATTGAAACAATTGCGCCATCAAGAAGTTCCATAGATTTACTATCAATAGCTAGATCTCCAGAGCTCAAAATATCTATTTCGAGCAATTTAAATATTCGAATATTTTTGATGCTCGATTGAGCTTGATTAATGAGCTCATTTCTTCTCGCAATCAATGAATAAACCTGATCTTTTGAGTGCCTTGAAACACTAGGGTTGTGCTCAGAAAATCCAATATATTCATATTTTAATTTTAACGCGTACTTAACCATCGTTTTAATGTCTGTTTGACCTAAATCATGGCTCGGTTCAATTGGAAAACTGGAATGAATGTGTAAATCTCCCTTGATATTTGATAATTCAATTAATTTGGGTAACTCGTGTTGAACTGCAAACTCAATTTCTCCAGTATTTTCTCTTATTTCAGGAGGAATCCAACTCATTCCTAATCTCTCATAAAACTTTTCTTCAGTATCAAATTCTTCAATTCTGTTTGTTTTAAGATTTTTTATGCCTTTTTCAGACAGGGAAAGATCTCTTTTTAAAGCATATTCACGTAAATGCACGTTATGGTCCTTGCTTCCTGTTTGATGTTGCAGAAGCGATCCAAAGCTATTGATTGGCATTGCCATCAGGTCAATTTGTATTCCGCCCGATATTAATATTGAAGCGCTAGCCAGTCCTTGCTCAATAACCCTTTCTTTATAAGGATAGGATATGAAATGCATAATAGCTTCTTTGGGATAATCAGTTGCAATAGCTATGTCTATGTCTCCTACAGTTGGGGACATACGCCTTAAACTCCCTAAGAATACAGTCTTACTTATGAATCGGGACTTCTGAAGATATTCTAAAATTTTTTCTGCTATTTCTGCAGCATAAGGAAGGATCATTCTAGTTATTTTTCCTTTGCCTTGCTTATATTCTAAAAGCGCCCTTAGTATGTCTTTTTCTGATTTTTCTCCAAAAGATGGAATTTTGGCAATTTCGTGATTTTTAGCCTTAGTTATTAAATCATCTATAATGGTTTCAGGGTTATTCAAAGATAATTTTTCAGCTAATTTATAAGCTTTCTTGGGACCAATTGATGGAACATGAATTAAAGTAAAAACAGATTTAGGAATATCTTTTAGAACTGTTTCAAAATGTGAAACCGAACCTTTTTCAAATAATTCCTCTATCCTTGATCTAATAGTTTCTCCAATTCCGGGTACCGTTCGAAGGTTACCTTCTTTGTACAAATCTTTTAGTTGGGAAGTGAACGATTCAATTGTTTCTGAAGCATTTTTGTAGGCAATTATTTGGAAATAGAATTTCTTTTCATTTTTAATTGAAAATGCTGCGGCAATATTCCTAAACAATTCTGCAATTTCATGGTTATTCATAAGTTCATTCTAATTTATAATTGTATGGAATTCAATTATCTGTTAGAATAATGACAGGTAAATGCCCCATATTGGGGTGGTAGCTCAGTTGGCTAGAGCGCTTCCCTGTCACGGAAGAGGTCGCGGGTTCGAGCCCCGTTCACCCCGCAAAATTAGATATTGATTTTTAAAATCGCTGATAGTATAATCCAAATTGCTGCAATACCTGCCCCAGAAATAAGTTTATGGCAAAAAAAAAGAAAAAAAATCCAAAGAAAAAAGTAATAACAAAAAAAACACAAAACGGAATTTTCAGCAAAATTAACTTAACTGAATCCTATACAAGCCTTATATTAGGAGCAATTGTTGTAGTAATTATAGGCATTTTATTTTTATCTTTTGCAAGAAATAATAAAAATATGCAAACGAGCTCGATAATGGACATTGAAAACATAGAAGAACTAAATCCTCAAAACTCAAATACATCATCTACTTATACCGTAAATTTAGGTGACGATCTTTGGACTATTTCAGAAAATATTTATAACAACGGTTACAGATGGGTAGAAATTGCCAAAATAAACAAATTAGAAAATCCAGGATTAATTTATCCTGGCAATAAATTGATAATACCAACCAAAATTCAGGAAGAAGTTGGTATAAATAATATTTCCGGAAAAATTTCAATTACCGGATCTAAATACACGATAAAAAGTGGAGATAATTTATGGGATATTGCTATTAGAGCATATGGAGATGGGTACAAATGGCCAGAAATTGCGAAAGCAAATAATATAGAAAATCCTAATTTAATTTTTGCAGATAATGTTCTCAAAATCCCAAGGTAGAATAGTTGTGATAAAATATTACTACTTGCGGGATTAGTACACCGGTAGTATGCTACCTTCCCAAGGTAGAGAAGCGAGTTCAATTCTCGTATCCCGCTCAAATTCCCCATTGACGAATATTTCCCTTTTTGTTAACATAAATCGTGCACACTAAGTACATTTTTGTTTCTGGTGGTGTAATATCGGGAATTGGCAAGGGCACAACAGCAGCCTCTATAGGACTTCTTCTCAAAACTACGGGTTACAAAATTGCCCCATTAAAATTTGAGAATTATCTCAATATTGATGCAGGAACTATTAATCCTATTGAACATGGAGACACTTTTTTATGTGAAGATGGTACAGAAACAGATATGGACATTGGTACATACGAAAAATTCTTGGATGAAGACATGGGAAAAGATAACTTTGTAACAATAGGCCAGATATATAAAACAGTAATTGATAGGGAAAGAAGATTTGAATATCACGGAGAAGATGTAGAAGCAATACCCCACATAACTAACGAAATTATAGAGAGAATTAAGAATCTTGCACAAAAATCAAAAGCGGACGTTGTAATAATTGAACTTGGAGGAACAGCCGGGGAATACCAAAACGTTTTTTATTACGAAGCAAGTCGCATAATGACGCTAAATAATCCTAAAGACGTAATTCATATTCATGTTAGCTATGTCCCAACTCCAACTCATTTAGGAGAACCAAAAACAAAACCTACACAATTATCTGTAAGAACACTTAATTCCATGGGAATTCAGCCAGATTTCATAGTTGCAAGAAGCGAAAAGTATTTAGATCAAAGAAGGAGAGATAGGTTTGCCTTATTTTGCAATATGCATCCGGAAGATATTATCTCAAACCCGGATTTATCATCTGCATATGAAATCCCAATTACGCTCCACGAACAAAATTTGGATAAAAAAATCTTGCAAAAACTCAATTTACCAATTAAGGAATCAAAATTAGCAGAGTGGAAGAATTTTTTGAAAAGCATAAGCAGAAAAAAAGAGAAAGAAATTGAGATCGTAATTGTTGGAAAATATTTTGGAACAGGAGATTATCAGTTACGCGATTCCTATGCTGCCCTTTTCGATGCTATTGATCATTCTGCATATTATTTGGGGGTAAAAGTAAATACCCGCTGGGTTAATGCAGAAAAAGTAGAAAAGGATGGCGCAAAAAAGCTAATTGGGAATCCTTCAGGAATAATTGTTCCAATTGGTTGGGGAGAAAGAGGATCTGAGGGGATGATTGCCGCTGCAAGCTATTCAAGAAAAAATAAAATACCTTACCTTGGGCTTTGTTACGGAATGCAATTAGCAGTTATTGCTTATGCAAGAGACATAATGGAATTTAAAGACGCTGATACAACAGAAAATAACAAAAATACAAAACATCCTGTAATCCATCTTATTCCAAGCCAAAAAGAACTTATGAAAAGAAGAGCTTATGGTGGCACGATGAGGCTCGGCGCTTGGGGAGCAAAAATTAAAGGAGGAACTAGGGCGTACGAACTTTATGATAGGTATAACGATTTTGTCGATAAAAGCAAAGGATTAACCAGTGAAAGACACAGACATAGATATGAATTTAATGATAAATACACAAAGGATTTTGAGAAAGCAGGTCTCATAATCTCTGCGAGATCGATAGTGGAAAATTTGGTTGAGATAATTGAGCTTCCAAAGGATAGACATCCTTTTTATTTGGGTACTCAAGGGCATCCTGAATACAAAAGCCGTCCGCTTTCTCCTCACCCTATTTTTCTTGGCTTCATAGAAGCTTGTAAAAAACAAAGCTAATCTGATATAATACTTTCTATGTTAAAACAAATTAATTTTGCTCCGGGAGATAAGGTCCGTGTTCACGAAAGAATTAAAGAAGGCAATAAATCCAGAATTCAAATATTTGAAGGCACAGTCTTAGCCATAAAAGGCAGAGAAGAGAATAAAAGTTTTACAGTAATGAAAATAGTTGGAGGAATAGGGGTTGAGAAAATATTCCCTCTCAATTCTCCAAATCTTGAGAAAACTGAAGTTAAAGAGCATTCAAAGAAGAAAATAAGACGCGCAAAACTTTATTACATGAGGGTTCCTAAATCTGCTTAATAAGTGAAGATCGTAAATCCGATTGCCAAACTTGGAGAAGATAAAGCTTGCGAATACCTCGAAAAGCTGGGATTCAAAATTTTAGAAAGAAATTATAGAAAAACGTACGGAGAAATTGACATTATTGCATTGGATAAAGATATTTTGGTTTTTATAGAAGTTAAAACAAGAACTTCTGGTCAATTTGGATCACCTCTAGAATCTATTACTCCTTGGAAATTAAAATCTCTAATTAAAACCGCTCAATATTACAAAATTAGCCACAAAAATCTTCCCGAAAGTTTAAGAATCGATGCGGTTTCAGTGCTGGTAAACGGAAACAACGTTCAAAACATTGAACTAATTAGAAACATCAGTGGATTTTAGTATTAGTTTAATCTTAAGGATTTTACTTGGTCGCGAATTATAGCGGCTTTTTCGAAGTTTAATTCTTGAGCTGCTTTTTTCATTTCTTTTCTTAATTTTTTAATTAAACTTTCCCGTTCATCGGGAAGTAATACTTCTTTTTTAGCAAGATCTATGTAAAAAGCCAAACTGCCTTTGTATTTTTTGTCTTCAGAGATATCTTCATCAATTAATCTTGCTCTTATTCCCTTTTGAATTCCGATTGGCTTTTTATGGTATTTTTTATTATATTTAAGCTGAACATTTCTTCGTCTTTCTACTTCACTAATTGCTGATTTCATTGATTTAGTTATATTATCTGCATACATTATCACTTGAGCGTCAATGTGTCTTGCAGCCCTTCCCATAGTCTGAATAAGCGATGTTCGGCTTCGTAAAAAACCTTCCTTGTCTGCGTCTAGAATCGCAACTAGAGAAACTTCAGGCAAATCTAATCCTTCGCGAAGCAAATTGATTCCGACGAGCGCATCATATTCACCTTTTCTTAATCTGTCTAAAATATCTTGTCTTTCTAGAGTTTGTATATCTGAATGAAGATAAGCAACTTTAATATTTTGCTCCTCCAAATATGATGAAAGCTCTTCTGCCATTCTTTTGGTTAGCGTAGTTATCAGGATACGTTGTTTTTTGGAAACTCTTTTGCTAATTTCATCAATTAAATCTACTATCTGACCTTTTGTAGGCTTTATCGTTATTTTTGGATCAACAAGATTGGTCGGACGGATAAGCTGTTCAATAACTGCATCCTTTTCATTTGCCAGAGACAATTCGTATTCATCCGGAGTTGCACTAATATAGGTAATTTTATTAACTCTTTGCATAAATTCCGCAAATTTAAGCGGCCTATTGTCTAAAGCTGAGGGTAGACGGAATCCATAGTCAATTAACGTTGATTTTCTTGATTGATCACCGTTATACATACCTCTTAATTGGGGTAAAGTTATGTGTGATTCATCGATAATAGTTAGAAAGTCTTTTGCTGCATGATTAAAATAATCCAATAATGTGTAAGGCGGTTGACCCGGAGTTCTTCCGTCAAAATACCTTGAATAATTTTCAATTCCGTTAACGTAACCTACCTCTTTAATCATTTCTAAATCAAAATTTGTCCGTTGTTCCAATCTGTGTGCTTCCATGTTTTTACCGATTTTTTTAAGTTTTATAACTTGATTCCTCATATCATTTCTAATCATAGGAAAAACGTTCTCGTAAGTTTGTGGATCTGTCATATAATGTTTTGCTGGATATATAATGGTACCTTTCAAAATAGAAATTGTATCTCCGGTTAAAGAGCTAAATTCAGAAATACGCATAATTTTATTATTTTTAAGTTCGATCCTTATTCCTGTATCTTTGTACGCGGGAAAGAGATCTATTGCTTCACCTCTGATCCTAAAACTTCCCCGTTCAAAAGCATATTCATTTCTTTCATATTGCAAATCAGTAAGGCGCATCATTATTGATTGAAGATTAATCGGCATTCCCGGCTTTAGCTCTAGAATGAACTTCCCATATTCAACAGGAGATCCTAGATTGTAAATGCAAGAAACTGATGCAACAACAATTACATCTTTTCTGGTTAATAAATTTGTTGTTGCAGAAAGCCTTAACTTGTCAATTTCCTCATTAATTTCAGCTTCTTTTTCTATATATGTATCGCTTTGCGGAATGTATGCTTCAGGCTGATAATAGTCATAATACGAAACAAAATAGGAAACAGCGTTCTGAGGGAAAAAATCTCTAAACTCTTGATAAAGCTGGGCAGCCAGAGTTTTATTATGTGAAATAATTAGGGTTGGTTTTTGAATTTCCTGAATAACATTGGCCATAGTAAAAGTTTTTCCTGATCCAGTTACTCCAAGAAGAACTTGATGTCTTATATCTTTCTCAAGATTGTTAACTAATTTTTTTATTGCCTGAGGCTGATTTCCGGTTGGTTTAAAATCAGATATTAACTTAAATTTCATAGTGACCTATTTTATCATACGTTTGAATATCTTTGTCATATTGACAAAATACTCGAATATTTCGTATAAAATATTAAGATATATAAAAATATGCCTGGAGTAATATATAAGAAAGAAAGAGAAGTTTTGGAGTATTTAGCTCAATTTCAAAGACAGTTTGGTTATTCCCCAACACTTAAGGAAATTGCTGAAGCTACAGGCCATAGAAGCAATTCTACTGTTCATTCATTAATTAAATCCCTTGTCGATAAAGGATATATTCAGAAGGTTGATGGGAATAATAGAGTGCTTAAGATTGTTGATCAAAAAGTTACCTTCTCTCTGTTGGGAAGTACAGCTTCTATTGAACTTCCTTTGATGGGTTACATTGCAGCAGGTAAGCCATTAGAACCTCATAGTGACCCTAATGCTACATTTCATATATCAGCATCAATGTTGTCCGGTAAGAAAACAGCATTTGTTCTACAAGTTAAAGGAAATTCTATGATAGAGGACGGGATTTTTGATGGTGATTATGTGGTTATTGAAAAAGCCAACACAGCAATGAATGGTGATATTGTAGTTGCTTTAGTTGACAATAATCTGGCAACCCTTAAAAGATTTTTCAATGAAAATGGTAAAATTATTTTGAAACCTGCTAATGCGGAAATGGAGCCTATTTATCCAAATTCTCTTTTGATTCAAGGAAAAGCAGTTGGAATAGTCCGCAAATTCGCCTAAGTTTTCTTTTTGCCCGCTTCGCCGCGAGGCGAGCCGAATTTTACAATTTTTAACTTGTGATTTACATAAAATAAAACTGCAAAAATCAACAATATCAAAATTACAAATTCAAACTTATGAAAATATACCCCTAGAGTATTCCATCTACTTCCAAGATATACACCAACGTAGGTTAATGCAATTGACCAAATAAGAGATCCTGAAAAAGTATAAAGAGAGAATTTCCAAAGTTTTATTTCTGCCAGACCTGCCGGCAAAGCTATAAAAGTAGATACACCTGGAATCATTTTTCCGAAAAAAATAATCGGTGCTCCATATTTCTGCAACCATTTTGTTGAATGTCTGTATTCATTTTCCGAAAGAAGTAGAAATTTTCCATATTTTTTTAACCAATCCAAAATTATATTTTCCTCGAGAAAAAAACCGATTCCGTAAGAGATTAACGACCCAATCAGATTTCCTGTTGCTCCGCACAAAACTACAAAAATGAAGTTTAATTGTCCTTGTCCTACCAAAAAGCCAGCAAAAGGCATAGTTATTTCCGAAGGAATTGGAATTAATGCAGATTGTAGCGTCATTAACGCAAGAATTCCAAAATAGCCTGAGGACTGGATAAGATGTATAATAAAACCTGATAATAACTCAATCATAGTTCGATTAACTCACTATAAATATGGGAACGTTTTATATTGTAGCAACACCAATCGGCAATTTGCAAGATACAACTTTGAAGGCGATAAAAGTCTTACAAAGTGTAGATGTAATTGCCTGTGAAGACACAAGAAAAACGGGAATTCTGCTTTCTCAAATTTTACCGGCAGAAACTCTAAAACCACGATTAATTTCTTATTATGAACAAAATGAGCTTCAGAGAATTCCTGAAGTTATAAATGCTTTAAAAGATGGATTAAATATTGCCTTGGTTTCAGATGCAGGAACTCCTATGATTTCCGATCCAGGATTTAAATTAGTCAGAGAATGTATTAGGGAAGGAATCAAAGTAGAATCGCTTCCAGGGGCATCCTCAACACTTACAGCATTAACTGTTTCAGGTCTCCCAACAGATAAATTTCTATTTATTGGATATCCTCCTAAAAAACCCGGACATCGAAAAACTTTGTTCGAAAATCTTACAAAACTACCAATTAAGACCACAATTATCTTATTTGAAAGCCCACATCATCTGATAAGAACACTTGAAGGGATTAAGGAAGTTTTTGGAGATATAGATATTGTTATCTGCCGTGAATTAACTAAGATTTACGAGGAAATAAGGAGAGAAAAAATTTCAGACTCGCTGGAGCATTTTTCTAGAATTACCCCAAAAGGTGAATTCGTTATTTTACTACACTACTAGTTGATTTTGCTGCCTCATACTTTGGCTCAATTTTTATAACCTTGAATATTTCTACACGAGGCCTACTGATTTGATCACGAATAGTACCAATTGAAGAATGATCGCAAGTTACAATCAAAGGTTTTTTAGACCACCAAGCATCCCAGATATCTTCATCAAATTTAGTTTTTTGGCTTATTTGATAAGCTTGGACTTTGAGTTTATCTTGATAATTTTCAAAGTTACCATCTATAATATTTCCCGATTCTGGAAAATAATTCCATTTGTTTTCAGAAACTCCTATTTCAACGATTCTAGGCATATGATTAATGCGGTAAATATATCAATATTGAATGCCTATGTCAAACGAGGATTTTTTTGGAAGAATAAATTCCATTATCTCCGATTGAGTATAAGTATATTTCTCCCGTTGCGATATTAAGGCCTTCGACAGCGCTATCAGAAAGATTTTCAAGATATTTGACTAAAGCTCTTAATGAATTTCCGTGAGCCGAAACAAGAACATTCTTTCCAGATTTTACTTTAGGCAAAATTTCGGATTCGTAGTAGGGGACAACACGATCATAAACATCTTTTAAACTTTCTCCATCTTGAATTGGAATATCCCAGCCTCTTCGAATTTTTTGAAATAATCCATCTCCGACTTCTTTTTTAATTTCCCACTTATTTTTTCCGGTATAAATTCCATAATCTCGTTCGTTCAAAGCCTTATCTTCAAAAGTTGGAATATCTATTCCTAAAACGTTTTTTATCTCATCTAAAGTTTGCTTTGCGCGTATTAATATTGAAGTAAATGCAAAATCAATAGAGAAGCCTTTTAGTTTTTCTCCTGCAGACCTTGCTTCTTCTTTTCCTTTTTCAGTTAAGCCAATGTCAGTTAAACCTGTCCAAAGACCCTTTTCATTCCATTCCGATTCACCATGTCTAACCAAGATTAAATAAGACATACTAATATATTAACCCACCGGAATATATTTCGCCATTTATTCCATTAACTGTAACGACATTCCCATTTTGAAGCATTTTTGTTGCATTTCTCACTCCTTCTACAGTTGGAATCTGAAAAGCTTTCCTGTAAAGGGTTTTACTTAAAGAATTTGGCAAAATTGTATCAACAATTACTGCTTTTGCATTTTTCATACTTTTAAACAAAGATGTCTTAAGTTTGGGCAACACAATTATTTCTCCTTTTCTTACTTTTATGTTTTTATAATCATCACATAACACCCTAACAGATCCTGTAGCTATCCCCGAATTAAGCGAAACTCCTTTAGCTAATATCCTTTGTTTTTTATGATTTAAAACTTGTTCAAAAGATTCATTTACGATTCCTGTAAAAGGATTTATTTTTGTTATGTAAATTTTGCTCTTATTTATAGCATATTCAATTTCTTTTGGAAAATAAAAATAATTCTGTATTATTTTGCAATATTTTATTAGCTTATCAATTTGCTCTTCTGATAAATTTTTATTAACAATTGGTTGATTAGTAAATATTTTCCCATTCTTTTCAGATTCAATATTCTTAAAAACAATTATTGCAGTAGAGCTATTCAGAAAAGAAGACCAAATTGTTTTTATTTTTAAAACAATATTTGCGTCCCCTTTAATGTTTAAGAAAAATATGAATTTATCAGTTTTAGATGAGGAAAACATGTTAACAGAGGTCTCCCTAAATTTTCCTGCTAATCTTTTGTAAAATTTGTGTAAATCAAATGCCAAGCTTTGTGGAATGTGCGTATGCATGATTTTAACTCGAGCAGGCTCAAACAATTCTTCAACAGAATTTGACAACGATGGATGATTCAAGGCTTTTAGTTTCTCTATTTCATTATTAATATTGTTTTTTTTAAAAAATTCGTCACGAAACTGCGTAGTAATTACAAATCCATTTGGAAAGGGAACGCCCAATTTCCAAAGCATTCCAAAATCATAGGCTTTTTTACCAACTAAATCCTCGTCGGATTTATGCATGCCTGAAATATCTATGAAGTATCTAGAGGTTAATCCCATACAATCATTATTGAGGTATTTTTAAAAATTATCAAGCGGACATGCTTTTAATTAAGCTTATAAGTTCTTCTTTTTTTTGCTCTACTTCTTCTTTTGAATATGATTCAACGTTTAATCTCAATAATGGCTCTGTGTTTGAAGTCCTGATGGAGAATCTCCATGTTGGATAATTTATAGCTACACCATCCATCTCATCCAGAACGCCATCTCTGTATTTTTCTTTTGCAGCTGCGATAATGTTCCCTGCATTTGCTACTTTAAAATTAAATTCTCCAGATTCATAACTTTTTGTATAGTCCTTAACAACTTCGGAAAATGGTTTATTTTCTCTGGATAATACCTTAAGAATAGTAAGTATCATTGGCATTTGAGATTCAGAATTAGCAGTATCTCTAAAAAAATAGTGTCCCGATGATTCTCCTGCAAAAATTCCGCCATATTTATTCATAGCCTCCGTAATATACGCATGACCAACTTTCGTAACCATCATTTTTCCCCCATTTTCTTCAATTATTTTTTTAGGAGTAAAAATATAACGTATGTCTACGAATATTTGTTCACCTTTGTTTTTTTCAAGTAAATCTTTTGAGACAATAGATGTAATGACTGTAGGGGGCACAATATTTCCCTTTTCGTCAATAAAAAATAGGCGGTCTCCATCACCATCTGGCGCTAACCCAAGATCAGCTTTTTCTTCAACAACTTTTTTCTGTAAATCAACCAGTGTTTCTTTTTGAAGCGGATCCGGCTGATGAGCAGGAAAAGTTCCATCTAATTCAAAATTCATTCGAATTAAATCCATAGGAACTTTTTGTGCAACAGCATTTATATATTGAGAGCCCATTGCATTTGCAGCATCAGCAACAATCTTAAATCTTTTTATTTCAGGGTTTCCTGCAATTTTTAATGAATTATTAATTTCATCATCCAAAATTCCCGATTTTTTCGAAACAGTTCCTGCAACTGATGGATTAACAAATTTACCAGCTAAAACTATTTTCTTAATTTCTTCAAGACCAGTCGGTCTGCCTACTTTTATTAAACCTTTTTCTCCTTTTTTAACAATTTTTATACCATTCCACTCTTTTGGATTATGAGAAGCTGTAATCTGAATTCCTGCGTCATATCCATAATGAGAAACAGAAAAATAAAATGTAGGAGTAGATACAATCCCTATGTCAATTACATTCGCACCTAATCCAACAAGAGTTTCAATTGCGGATTTAGTGAGGGAAGGAGAGGATGTCCTCATGTCTGTTCCAACAACTACAGTAAAAGGTTTTGTTTCTTTATAATCTTTGACAAAAAAAGCATATATTGCCTTTACAATATTTACTATTTTTTCTTCATCAATATCTGTTGGGTATATTGCTCGGATGTCGTATCCTTTGAATATTCCGGGGTTTATATTCATTTTTTTATGTTACATTTCCAATAATAAAAAGTCAATGGATTGAGAGAGCGATAACGACAAAGTGCCTGTTTTTTGGCTAATTTCAATTTTATACAGTTTTTTATATATTTCTTTCAATTTTTTTAGGTCAAAGAATTTAGCTTGTTTTTCCAACTTATCCATTTGCCAAGGAGCAAGACGCACTAATTCTTCAATCGGTTCACCCTCACAGAATTCAGATATGGCTAAAAGTATTCGAAATTGTCTTTGCATCATAAATAAGATCAATTCTTCCTTTATTTCGCTTGCTAATGCTTGATGAAAAAGATCTAGAAGGCTTTTTGAGTTATTTGGTCTTAGATTATCTAGAAATAAAAAAATATTTTTTGGAAGCTTAAAGATTTTAACAACTGAATCTTTAAATGAGAGCAATTCTCTTTTTGAAACTTCTTTTGATTCCCATAAAACAAATATTGTGGATTTTGAATTTTTAACTATAAAGTCAAATATTTCTTTTGATTCTTTATTTGTTTTTTTTAATTTTGTTAAAAATTCTTCAATAAAAATCGCTTTTGTATCACCAAAAAATGTTGATCCTTCAATATTTTGTATAAGATCCAAAATTGTAAGCTTATTTCCGTCAAACAATACGAAATCTTTGTGCTCCTGTTTTAATTCATAAAAATATTTCCTGGACGAAGAAATATCATCACCATGGATAATCGTTATCATGATTTACTTTTATATTCTTTGAATAATTGATTTACTTGCAATTGTAAATGTCTATGTCTACTTCTATGGGGAAGAAGTGCTCCGGAAAAATTTTTTGGAATATGCAAAAGCTCATGAATTAATACTTTTTTCTTTTCATCTTCATTTAATTTATCGTAATATTTCGATAAGACTTCTATCACATAAGCAGGTTTAATTTTCAATGCTCTTTGAAATATCTTAGGAAAAGACCATATGCGGGCATAAGAGCGGGATTTTGATCCGGAGGTTCTAAAACAAAAAATTCTTGAGGGATCAATATGTTCAAAATCTAGGACTTTCAATACTTTTTCTATGTCAGTCTTAACTTCTAAAGCAACCGTCCAATCCAATTTTGAGTTTTGAGATTTAAGTTTCAACATTTATTAGGTATGCTTATCTGCAACGTAAGATGCGCCATAGGCATGAGGTTTTGTTTTCGCAATAAAACCATTACCCGTGACCATACCGACAACTTCTTTAATCATATCTCTTGTGTCTCCATGCTCTCCAACATCAATATGAATCTCCAAGTTGTAGTTTGGTGATTCACCATTAAGCTCTTTTCTAAGTAGGGGAACAAAGGATAATGCAAAATTTAGCGATTCAAGCGTTTCGGCATAGATTTTTTCCCGAAGAGAGTGAATATTCGATGCATTCTTTTTCCTCCAGAAGTATTTGCCGCCGAAACCTTTCCTATGAACCAAAACTGCCGTAACCAGATTAATAGTCTTGGAAGTTCCGTCATTTTCCTTTTCATGAGAATCAGTTCCAATAACAAGGCTATACTCAGCGGATGATTTTTCTTCCAAAAAATCCTTGATTAAATGTATTGCTTCTCCAACCCTTATTACTCCATGCGTTAGGCTATTTAATCGTTCATTTGAAACATTTTCCATGCCTATGAGTGTATTTTCGACCATGCCATATTATACCATAAGGAATCAACTCATTATAATTAAATCGATAGCTTCAAAAGCCACTTAAAAAACTCAACAATTGCGTCTGTTTTCTCTAAAGGTAAATCTTTATATTTTTTTTGTTTAGAAAAAGTTTTGATAGGAAGGTTTTTTGACGACAAATCCGAAGAAAGATTCATTCCGTATTTAACTGTAGGTTTTCCTTTTGTTTTTGAAATTGATTGAAGAGCAGTAAAAATTTGCGTATAGCTTCCATCCTCGTTTACCAATGAAAATTGAGAAAAAGAACCTTGCCCTGTTTGAAGTAAAAAAGTAGTTACTGCAGCTATATCTTTGTCCGACCAGACATATTGAAATGCATATTTAAAATATCCTGCAATTTGATTTTCGGACAATGAGTTTTTGGTCCAGCCTGTTTCTGTAATAAAAACCGGTAGATTTTTACCGCTTAATCTGTATGCCAAATTCTTTTCAAAATTAAAACTGTAAACGCTTTGATTTGTTAAGGTGTATGGTAATTGTTTAAATCCCGGATTTGGATATGAATGACTTCCTAGACCATCCAGTAAGCCAAAAATTCCAGGTACAGCATCATTCATAGCTATCATATAGTCATATTCATTCATATATTTTCCAGAGATATTTGGTGCAGCATTATCAAGACCTGAAGAAATGATAAAAAAATCGTTACTTAATAATTTGAACGTAGAAATAGTGTAATTTAATAATTCCGCATATTCTGCTGGATTTAAATCTCCACCCCATTCATCACTCCTATTAACCTCGTTGAAAACCACTATGTAACGATTTTCTACAGGCCAAACAAGGGAATTTAAGAAGTTTGCAAAATCAAGAATATCTTCTTCAGTTGGCTTTTTCCAAACAACTGTATTGAAATAATCTCCTTCAGTTGCAAGTCTGATAATCGGGATTACGTGAAGTTTTTTTGCATCATTCATAAACTTTTGCCATTTTTCTAGATTTTTGTCTCCGGTCTGAATTGGAATTGTTGCATATCCCCAGTCTCCTCCGCTACTATTTACCAAATTGGCAACCAGACTAATTTCAGATGGAAATAATATGTGAACGCCAACTTTGTTATTAGGTAAAGATAAGGGATTTTCTATAGCAAAAGAGGAATTAGGAGATATAAGTAGAACGTAAATAATTACAATTAATATTATTGGAAAAAAGCGTTTCATGGAGATTATATTATACACCTTAAGCTGTACAATAAAGACATGCTCCTGATAAACTAATGAATACATATTTGTTTAAATGATTAAAAAAATTATCCTATTATTTACTGCATGGAGAATATTTATATTTCTTCCTCTTATTGCTTCTGAGATATTTTTATCTCCAAGGGCAGGCTATGCATACACACTGCTCACCTATTTTCTTGAAAAGGGAAGTGTATTATCTAACTTTTTACTATATCCATATGGAAATTTTGACGCAGCTTATTATCTGCTGATTGCAGCCAAAGGATACACTATAAATGCTGGATTTTTCCCTCTTTTTCCTTTATCAATTCATATCGCAACTTTTCCAATCAAAGACATTCTTCCCTTTGATGTAATTCAATACCTAACGGCAATTGTTTTGGTCAGTTTATTCTTTTGCAGCAGCCTTATTATCTTTTACAAACTCCTGAAGATGGACTACAAAGAAAATGTTGCCATATGGAGTATTGTTTTTCTTTTAATTTTTCCGACTTCTTTCTTTTTTGGAGCTCTTTATTCCGAAAGTTTATTTTTATTCTTATCTTTATTAGCTTTTTTCTTCGCGAGAAAGAAAAAATGGATTGCGGCAGGAATTACAGGCGCATTACTTAGTGCAACAAGACCGGTAGGAGTCGCAATGTGGCCGGTGCTTTTATACGAATATTTCAAGGAGAACAAAAACAAGCTAAACATCAAAATATTACCTTTATTTCTAGCGCCTTTAGGATTAATATCATATGCAATTTATAATTTTTACAAATGGGGAAATCCGTTTTACTTTATAGCCGCTCAGGGCAATTTTCAGAACAATAGAACCGTAGATTCAATTGTGCTTCTTCCGCAAACATTATTCAGATATGCAAAAATTTTATTTACTGTAAAGCCTGAGATCTATGAATGGTGGGTGGCACTTTTTGAATTATGTTTCTTTGCGTTTGCTTTAATTTTATTTTACGTTGCCTGGAAAAAGAAAATAAGAATCTCATATCTGATTTTTGGAATCTTATGCTTTCTCGTTCCCGTGTCATCGGGAACATTTTCCGGTCTTCCAAGGTATGTTGCTGTAATTTTTCCTATTTTTATAGCTCTTGCTCTTACAAAGAGTAAAACTTTTAAAATTATTTATTGCATAATCTCACTAGTTCTTCTTTTTGTCTTTTTTATGCTTTTCTCCAAAGGTTACTTTATTGCCTGAAGTTCTTTCTCAAAGGAAATTTAGTAAGTCCAATGATTCGCACTTCAAACGAATTATAAAAGAATATCAACAGATTTACTATTTTTACAAAAGTTTGTTTCGCAATTCATTTTGTAGACTTTTCGAACTCTTCGTTTATAGTAGATTATGTTGACTTTCTTTCACTACGGCAGTAGAATTGTGCCCATGCAACAGGAGCTTGACAAAATCTTTGAAACCATCCCCGCCGATAAACAGATTCTTGGTTTATTTAGCAGAATATCCAGCAAAATATTACCTGAATACAATAAGGTTGAGCAAGGAGTCATATATAAACCAGATAATTCACCTCAAGCATTAGCCGACCGTATTTCCAACGAGATGATTCTTGAATTTCTTGCGAGAAATACTCCCTACCCAGTCCTATCGGAAGAAATGGAATATGGCGACAATTTTAAACCGGAAACTTTTTGGATAACAGATCCTTTAGATGGAACGCGAGATTTCCTTAGCAAAACTGGTGAGTTTGCTATAATGATCGCTTTAGTAAGAAACACAAAGCCAATTTTCGGAGCAGTTTATCATCCATTAACTGAATTATGCTATATGGCTAAAAAAGATAAGGGTGCATTCATAGTTGATAAGGATGGTTCTTCATTAAAATTACACGTTTCCAATATTGCTGATATCCATCAAATGAGAATGCTTACTAGCCGTTTTCATAAAAAAGGAACAGATCTTGAGATTGCTAAGATATTAGGAGTTAAAGATTTAATACTTCATGGCAGTTTTGGATTAAAAGTCGGCCTAATCGCAGAAGGGGACGCGGAAATTTATTTAAACTCATCTAATAAAACTTCTATTTGGGACAGTGCGCCAAATATTGTCATCCTTACTGAAGCAGGAGGAAAAATAACTGATCTTGATGGAAATGAATTGTCCGTTGACCCAGCAAAAAAATCTAATGAAAATGGCATAGTGGCCACGAATGGTCAAAATCATTTTGAAATAGTTCGTCAAATCAGGGAAATCGTTAATCAGTTAAAATAAACTCAAACCTGCATGCCCTGTAAATTGGCTTAGAGTATTAAATTAATTTATTCGTGTGAGCCGTTTGTCTTAGATTTGGAACCTTTTATCTCTTACGTTTGGAAAGTTTACGAAGTTTTCCAGACGCTTGGTCTTCAAAAAACTTATCTAGGATAAAATTAGCTAATAATCTAAGCTTTTCGTCTTGATTTTTTTGATTTTCTGTACGTTTCTTCATGGCTAACTTCAGGAAATTCAATTTTCATTTTAGCAATTATTTCCTTTGGCGACCTATTTGTCTTATCAAAACGAACCTGATCATTATCTAGATCAACGAAAACTTGCGAGTAATCTTTCTTATTTTGTTCTTTTGCTTTTTCTCCGAAATAAACTACGCCCACTCTTTTACCATCTTTTTCCCCTATTTTTGCAGCTATAAAATATTTATCATCCTGATCTCTTACTTTTACTTGAGAGGGAAGTTCATCAAGAGATTCTACTAAAACAGATGCTCTTTTTTTCAATGCATAATCACGCAATACGTTTTGCTTAATTTTCAAAATTGATTCTTTTAATTTAAATTTCTTGACGCAAGTTGTGCAACAAATTGTGCCATTATACTCATCATTCAACTTGGGATATGTTTCTCCATTTCCTATATCAATTTCATCATAAGCTTCTTTGGGAAATTCAATATCCATCCTGCAATTACTGCAATATGGCCCATCAATGTCGCTTGTGTGTACCCAAAGCGAAGCGTTAATTCCCCAAAAGAAACCTTGAGATTTGTAAAACTTACTGTAAAGAGCCCTCATACTTTTATTATATCATGCTGTTAGGAATTCGAACCCAAAATGAGGCTGGAATTATAATTTAGATAACCTTGTAACACTTTCTGAAGCTAATAATTTTATTGTGAGCCGGCAGGGATTCGAACCCTGGACCAAGAGCTTAAAAGGCTCCTGCTCTACCACTGAGCTACCGACCCCAAATGGGACAGAAACTACGTTTCCTTCCCAACGATCCTTCCTAAGAAGTATTCGCAAAGGGGCACTCGTGAAGCAACCCTTTGCGACATTATAACAATTTTCAATGCGGCTTGACAAGAGAATGTGAAGCTTGGGTTTTTCAGCAATAATTGATATAATTATCGTACGCCGCCATCGTCTAGTGGCCTAGGACATCGGGTTTTCAGCCCGAGAATCTGGGGTTCGAATCCCCATGGCGGTACAGATATTAACGTTATGATTGGAAAACTATAACTGTCTGGGAGGAGGTGAGAGAATGAACGGAAATGCAAAATGGATAATAATTATCGTCGCACTTTTGATTGGTGTCTTTATAGGTTATTTTGCAGAAAGACAGCGAGCAATATTTAACATGGAAAATGCAAAACTTTCCTGGCAAAAACAAATTGATGATGCAAAAATAACCAATCAAAAACTGGTGGAGGAGAATACGCAGTTAAAAATAACTCCGAGTCCGACTCCAAAAGTAGGAGCAAAGAAAGTTACACCGACTCCAACAGTAGGAATAAAGAAAACTACTCTAACACCAACAGAAGAAAAAGAGTAGATTCTAATAGTTTTAATTATTATAATTTGTAAACCTTTTATGGCGATGTAATTTTTTTAAATATTATAATGGTTGCCCCGAAGCAAAACTTCTGATAAAATATTTTTCTATGATTCCAGTAACTTCACTCAGACCGGGAGTAACATTTGAAGAACACGGAGACATTTTTGAAGTACTAACCTACAATAACATGCATCTTCGAAAAACTAGCTCTGTAGTTCAAGTAAAAGTCAAAAGCTTGAAGAAAGGCGCAACAACTGAAAAAAGTTTCGGAAGTAATGGAGAGGTTAATCCCGTAAGGATTGAAAAAAGAGAGCTTCAATATCTTTATAAAGATCAGGATTTTTGTTATTTCATGGATCTTCAAAGTTTTGAGCAGATTTCAGTTCCGCTCAAGAATCTTCAAGGAAATAATTATTTAAAGGATGGAGAGAAAGTTATGATTAGTTTTTATAAAGATGAAGCATTAAGTATGATTCTTCCTCCAAAAATGAAATTTATGGTTAAAGATACAAATCCAGGAGTTAAAGGAAATTCTGCAACCAATGTTTATAAAGACGCAACCTTGGAAAACGGGCTAACAACCAAAGTTCCGTTATTTATAAATATCGGAGACGAAATTGTCATAGATACTAGAAACGGATCCTATACGGCCCGCGCATAAGTTGCTCACCACTTATTGTTTATCTTCAAATTCTAGCGTATAATAATAGATCTTCTTTTTATGGATAAAATTATAATTAAAGGTGCCAGAGAACATAACCTCAAAAATATTGATTTGGAGATTCCCAAGAATAAATTGGTTGTATTTACCGGTCTTTCAGGATCAGGCAAATCCTCTTTGGCTTTTGACACTATTTATGCTGAAGGACAAAGACGCTACGTTGAAAGTCTTTCTTCATATGCAAGACAATTTTTGGGAGTGATGAAAAAGCCTGATGTTGACCTTATTGAGGGGCTTTCTCCGGCTATTTCAATTGATCAGAAATCAACCTCCCATAATCCGAGAAGTACTGTTGGAACAGTTACAGAAATTTACGACTACATGAGGCTTCTTTTTGCACGGATTGGACACCCTCATTGTCCAAAATGTAACCGAGAAATTTCCAATCAGACCCCAGAACAAATAACTAACGCCATCTTTGCATTAATGAATAATGAAGCTTCAAAAAGAGTAAAAATACTAATTCTTGCTCCAATTGTAAAAGACAGAAAAGGAGAATATAAGGAACTATTTGTTGATCTGAAAAAAAGAGGTTACCGGAAAGTGCGCATTGACAAGCAAATCATAGATCTTAACGAAAACTTTACCTTAATTAAAACTAATAAACATACTATCGAAGCTGTAATTGATGAAATTATTTTAACCAAAGATACGGACAGGATAAGGATTGCCGAAAATGTTGAAAAAGGATTAAAGCTGGGCGAAAATGAACTAATAGTTTCCATTATAAGGGATGCAGGATTTAATATTCCGGCAAAACCGAAAAAACTGCAGGATGAACTTTTTTCAGAAAAATTTGCCTGTCCTGTATGTGGAATTTCTATGCCGGAAATACAACCCCGAATTTTTTCTTTCAATACTCCTCACGGCGCATGCACAACCTGCAATGGATTAGGAACACTTCTAACCGTAGATCGGGATTTAGTTTTTAATGATAATTTATCTATTTCTGAAGGAGGAATATTACCTTATTCAAATCTTTTTGAAAATGAAACATGGTTTTCGAGAACTTTAATTAAATTTTGTGAAGAAAATAATATTCCTTTAAAAAAAAGATTAAACGAAGTAAATTCTGATAAAAAAAAGATTCTTTTGGAAGGAACCGGTGAAAAAATATATAAAGTTGTCGGACAAAATAGGTGGGGAAGAGAAACAGAAATTCACGAATCGTTCAGGGGAATGCTTTGGGATTTAAGAGAGAAATATCAGTCTACAGATTCCATGTTTTTGAAATCACGGATAGAAAAATTTATGAGATATGAAACTTGCACAGACTGTAAGGGAGCAAGACTTAAGAAGGAATCTTTATCAATTACGATTGAAAATAAATCAATCATTAATGTTTGCGACATGTCTATTGACGATGCCTTGAAATTTATCAAAAATCTATTTAATTCTCTAACCGCCCGAGAAATAGAAATCTCAAAGCTAATTCTTAAAGAAATAAAACAAAGGCTTTTATTTTTGGTTGATGTTGGGCTTGATTATTTAACATTGTCCCGTGGAGCACAAAGTTTAGCAGGAGGAGAAGCGCAAAGAATAAGGCTCGCTTCTCAAATTGGAAGCGGACTGACTGGAGTTTTGTATGTCTTGGATGAACCGTCCATCGGACTTCACCAAAAAGATAACAAAAAATTAATTGAAACACTCAAAAAACTGCGGGATTTGGGAAATACAGTTTTAGTTGTTGAACATGATAAGGAAACAATGGAACAATCTGATTATATAGTTGATTTTGGCCCAGGTGCAGGCCAAAGCGGAGGGAATATTATCGCAAAAGGAACAATTGAGGAAATAAAAAAGAATCAAAATTCCATAACCGGAGCTTATTTGTCTGGAAAAAGAAAAATAAAGCCAACCCATGAGAATTTGGAAAAAGAAAATTTAGAAAACAATAAAACTTTGTCGATTCTTGGCGCAAAAGAACATAATTTAAAAAATATTGACGTTAGTTTTTCTCTAAATAAATTTATTGTAGTAACTGGAGTTTCAGGATCCGGAAAATCAACTTTAATTAACGATATTTTGTATCATGCTTTAATGCAAATGCAAAATCCCTTTCATAGAGATAAACCTGGAAAATTTGAGCATATTAATGGCTATCAAAATATAAAAAGGGTTTATATGATTGATCAGTCTCCAATCGGAAGGACTCCGCGAAGCAATCCTGCTACTTACACGGGCGCATTTACTTATATTCGCGACATTTTCGCACGAACCCGAGATGCAAAACTCAGAGGCTATGGACCGGGAAGATTTTCTTTTAATGTAAAAGGCGGACGGTGCGAGGCCTGCGAGGGAGAGGGACAAATAAAAATCGAAATGCAGTTCCTGCCTGATGTTTATGTAACCTGTGAGGTTTGTAACGGCAAACAATACAATAAGGAAGCATTGGAAATTTTTCTCAACGGAAAAAATATTGCAGATGTGCTGTCAATGAGCGTCAAAGAAGCTTTGCAATTCTTCTCTTTTGTCCCCGTACTTTCTCATAAATTGCAAACGCTCAATGATGTCGGTCTTTCATACATAAAATTAGGACAACCTGCTCCAACTTTGTCCGGCGGAGAAGCTCAAAGAGTTAAATTATCGGACGAATTGTCGAAAAAAGGACAAAATTGCTTATATCTTTTGGACGAACCGACCACAGGACTGCATTTTGCTGATTTGGAAAAGCTATTACATGTTTTAAAAAACCTTGTTAATCGGGGAAATACCGTCATAGTCATCGAACACAATCTGGATGTTATAAAAAGCGCAGATTACATAATAGATTTGGGTCCAGATGGAGGGGGAAAAGGAGGAGAAATTGTTGCAACAGGAACTCCTGAGGAAATTGCCAAAAATCCCCGCTCCTACACAGGAACTTTCCTCAAAAAAGTCCTTTCTTCCAGCTAATAATTAGAGAGTCTTGACTGAAATGTTTAATAAGTGATAGTATAAGCGCAATTGTACAGATTATTATAAATATGAATAAAAAAAGTGTTGTAATTCTAGGAATAATAATTATTGCGACAATAGTTGTATTTCTTGCATTAAATAAGGGTAAATCAAGTAATATTGCTCAAAACCTACAAAACCCATTTAAAAAAGAAATAAGCGTTGGTACTGATATTTGCGCTGAGTTTCCAAAAGAGTGGGTTGCATCAGCTATAGGAAAGAAAATTATTAAAACAGAACCTTTCAGCATGAGCGGAACTAATAATTGTCAATATTTCGTTGATGACACAAGCTCCGCATTTATTAAAGCGGAAGATCTTACTATCGAAAATCAAAAAAAAGGACAGCAAGAGATGGGACGAACAATCAAGACAGATCCGAGGATTAAAATGGAAAATGTTATTGCCTTACAGCCGGATGGATTAATTAACGTAATTTATTTAGTTCTAAATCCTAACCGTTTTGTAGCGATAGACCGCACTTCGACTAAAGTCTATGACAACGAAGGGGAAATTGCTTTTGCAGCTAAAGTAGCTGATAGAATACAGAAAGGAGAAAACGTCGTTACAACATCAAATACGACTAATCCAACAAGTACGCCAAGATCATCAGCTCCGCTTCCACAAGGAAAAGATATTGTCATAAATTTCTTTAGCCTTATTAGTGAAGGAAAAGTCACAGATGCTGTAAACATGCTCACACCAAACAATATTTCCGACGACAGCAATAAGCAGGCATGGGGAGTACAATTCAACTCTTTTGAAAAAATAACAGTAAAGCAAGTTGAATTAGCGGGCGAACCGGCAGGAAATAACACATATAAGGTAACTTTGGATGTAAAAATGAAGCCGGGAACAGAAAATGCACAACCTATGCCATATTACGGCTGGGGAAATGGGGAATTTATCCGCTGGGTCTCCTTGGAAAAAGTAAATAATGCTTGGAAAGTCTCCGGTATTGCCACTGGACCATAGTCTCAGCTTATAAAAAAACTTTCACTAGAGTTAAGGAATCCTTATAAAAAATTTCCAGATATGTTAACATTAAAAATAATATTTATCGATGAAAAGATTTTTCGTAATATTTTTTGCTTTCATTCTTTTTTTATATTTATTGCCGACTCGGACTCTAGCGGATTCTAATTTCATAACGGATTACCGCGTTACTTACAATGTATTGGAAAATGCATTGACACACGTAACATTCGATATAACACTAACGAATAAAACGAGTCAATATTATGCCTCCTCTTATAGTGTTCAAGTCGGATTTAAAAATATTGAAAATGTTTTAGCTCGGGATAGTGGCGGCAAAATTACACCGCAGATTACTAAAAATAATGATGGAAATAATATTGACGTTAATTTTAACGATAGAGTGGTTGGACTTGATCAAAAACTTAATTTTTTAATTTCTTTTGACACCAAAGATATTACGCAAAAATCCGGAAAAATTTGGGACATAAATATCCCGGGATTATCTGAACAAAAAGAGTATAACTCTTTTAATGTCAATGTCATTGTTCCTAAATTTTTAGGAAATCCTTCTTATATTAAACCAAATATTGGTAAATTTGCAGGAACCAATTTAAATTTCACCAAAGAAGAACTTGGAAACTCAGGAATATCTATATCTTTTGGTGACGCTCAAATTTACAACTTTAATCTTTTGTATCATCTGAAAAATTCAAATCTGTTTCCCATTCAAACAGAAATTGCGCTACCTCCATCCACCAATTATCAAGATGTTCAAATAGAAAGTATTGATCCCAAACCCGAAAATGTAACACAAGACATAGATGGCAACTGGCTTGCTAAATATGTCCTTACACCCGGTAAGAAAATCGATATCACTGTTAAGGGTTATGCGAAGGTAATGTTAATTCCAAAAAAAGAATTACTATCAGATAGAGAGCTTAAAGAATATTTAAAAGAACAACCGTATTGGCAAACCAGCAAAAAAGAAATAAAAGATTTAGCTGTTAAACTTAAGACGCCTTATGCAATTTATCAGTATGTTGTAAATAATTTAACTTATGATTTCAACAGGGTAAGGGAAAATAAACCAAGAATCGGAGCGTATGAAACATTGAAAAATCCAGGTTCGGCTGTTTGCCTTGAATTTGCAGACTTATTTATAGCAATTGCCCGAGCAGCAGATATCCCTGCCAGAGAAATAAATGGCTATGCCTATACTCAAAATTCTATAGAAAGACCTCTATCTCTGGTTAAAGATATCTTGCATGCTTGGCCGGAATATTATGATTACGATCTTCAGACATGGGTAATGATTGACCCAACATGGAGCAATACAACCGGAGGAGTTGATTATTTTTATACTTTGGATTTTGATCATTTTACTTTTATTATAAAAGGAGCTAGCAGTACGTACCCTATACCAGCAGGAGGATATAAAATTTCCGACAATAATACAATTCACGATATAAATGTGAGATTTGGAGATAATTTTACCTCTCAAGCTCAAATTCTAACCTTAGGTACAGATTTAAACTCAAAATATTTTTCAGGCGTTACTCCCAAAGGGAATATTTTAATTAAAAACGATGGACACATTATTTCCCTTCCTCAAGAAGTTATAATAAATACAAATTTTCTATCACCAAAGGTTCAAAAAATATATTTTGATAAAATTCCTCCTTTTGGATCTTTGGAAATCCCTATTTCTTTTAAAAAACCATCTTTTTTGACAAACAAAACTGAGATCGTTAAAATAGCAATCAACGGAAATTACATTTCAAAAGAAATCAAAATATCTCCATTTATTTTGAATAAGTGGACTATTCTAGGAGGAATTATATTTGGTATTTTCATTATCGGATTATCATTTATTATCTACAAAGCCCGGAATTTATCTTTTTTTAAACAGAAAAAATAAAATCCTCTACGTAGGCAAAGCAAACAACCTTAAAAGGAGAGTTTCTTATTATTTTTCAAAAAATATAAATTTGGGTACAAAAACCAACATACTGGTTTCTCAAATCGTAAAAATAAAAACAATAATTACCAGTTCTGAAATTGAAGCTTTTCTCCTGGAAAGTCACTACATTAAAAAATATAAACCCAAATACAATATTAAGCTTACTGATGGAAAAGCTTATCTCATGGTTCAAATTACTGTTAACGATAAATATCCAAAGGTATTAATGGTAAGACGTCTTGATGATAAAAATTCAGTATATTTTGGCCCATTTCCAAACAGCGCGCAAGCTTTACGGATTGTTTTGAAAACAATAAGAAGAATTTTTCCATATCAGTCAATTCCGAATCATGCAAAAAAAATATGCTTATATCATCATTTAGGACTTTGTCCTTGTCCTCCTGTTTTTGACTCGGAAAAGCTTAAAAAAGAATATGGAAAAAACATTAGACATATAATTAATTTTCTGAACGGTAATACCAAAAAAATAATCAAAGATCTTAAAAAAGAAAGAGAGATATTTAGTAAGAATGAAGAATTTGAAAAAGCTAGTGTACTACAAAATAAAATTCAGGCAATTGAATCAATTACTAAACCTTCTTATAAGACACTTTTAGATTTAAATATCAATCCAAACCTCACAAGTGATTTAAGAGAAAAGGAAATTGATGAATTGACAAATATTTTGAATTATCACGGTTTTGACATAAAAAGTTTGAGAAGAATTGAATGTTTCGATATCTCAAACATTTCGGGAACTAATTCAACTGGATCAATGGTCACATTTATTAATGGAGAAAAAGACGGAAAATGGTATAGAAAATTCAAAATTAGAACACTAAATTCACCAAATGATTTCGGAATGACTGCGGAAGTTTTAAAACGGAGATTAAAACACAAGGAATGGGCATATCCTGATTTAATTGTCGTTGATGGGGGAAAAGGGCAGGTATCAACTGCTATAAAAGTGTTAAAAGATATGAATTGTAAAATTCCAATTATTGGTCTGGCAAAAAAACAAGAAACAATTGTCACATCTGATCTAAAAGAAATAAATTTGCCAAAAGATTCTGATGCCCTGAAACTTATTATCCGGATTCGGGATGAAGCCCACCGCTTCGCAATTACTTATCACAAAAAACTCCGAAGCAAAAACTTTTTACCTTTATCTCATAGTTCTTGACTTTTGTTTGACTTCAGATATAATACGAAACTATGGAAAGAAAAACCTGGAGATTTCATCCCATAAAAATAGTCACTATACCATCAGAAGAAATTTCTGCGTCTATTATGTGTAAAGTGACAGGGGATTTAGTGTCTGAAATTTTCCATCTTAATAAGATTGCAAAATTTGGAAATAGAAATATTAAAATAGAACAGATAGTCGCAGATGACATCAACTCCTTAATTAAACTACTAAGAAATGGACGTTATCTTGCCGGAATAAAATCAATTGAGGCAGATGACATTATGATATATTTTAACGATAAGTGGATAAAAGTGCCAAATGAGGCTGGAGGTGTAAATTCAAAAAGTATCGATTTTAAGAATACTCATAAAATTTGTGGCATATTAAAAGGTGATCAGATTAAAGGCGCTTTATGCACACAAGAAGAAAATGATAGCTGGTATTTGGCATTCGGATTCAACAATCGTTATCTAGCTCCTTTAGATGGAATTAAAAAATTCACTCTAGCCACTTACGATTCTGGATTAAAAAACTTTATCTCTAAGTCATAAATAATCCTATAAAAAAATTACTTTTTTGAAACTTCGTAATAATAGGGGAAAAAGAGAAAGGATGCGGGAGGATCGGAGATTAAATATTTCTGAAAATCAGCATATATTAATATACGCTTATCAATATTCAGTTCTTTCCTGCCATCTTCCAACAGCTTATCTACTCTTGGATTGTTATAGTGAGTAATATTGTTTATTTGGCTTGAATGCCAAAGAGTATACTGATCAGGATCAGATGAGACATTAAATTCTCCTAAAAAAACCTGAAAGTTTGATGGAATTTGGCTGGTTATTTGAATTTTAGTTTCTATATTTAATTTCTTCCAAGTTTCAGCAATAATTTTGGCTGTTGCCTCATACTTCGATAGGGTATCTATTGTAAGATATATTTTACCGCTTCCTGTTGCCGTACCTGATTTATCAATCAAAAGTCTCGCATGCTCTAAATCCTGCTGATACGTACTGTATCCTCCTTGATTGGCGTAGGAAAAATTAGGAAGCGGATTAGCATTTCTTTCACCCTGATCAAAATTGTTAGACATTGAATAAGACAATCCTTCTCGCAGTATTTTTGATGAAAGCATTTTGTCTCCACTGTTATAAAAAAGTGTTACTAATTTATTGCGATCCACCTTTTTTTCAACCTTTACATTTTTAAATGAATTAAATGTTGTATCCCTGAAATTTAAATCAGGTAGATTCGTAATCCTTGAAACTTCTCCAAGCGAAAAAGCGATTTTTAATGCAGAAATTGTTGGGTAAGACAATTGATACACAAGAATTTTGTGATATTTTTCAGAATATAACTCTATAGATTCAATAAAGCTGCCATTAATTTTTACTTTCTTAATTTTATAGTCTCCCACTCCTATAAAACCTTTTTTAAAAATAGGCTTAGTTACGGTAGTGAGAAAAGGAGAATAATTATCCCTTAAAGTAAATACAATTGTATATTTGTCAGGCCTCAGCACAGCAACGTCTGCAAAATCATAATTTATATCACTAGATGTTAAATTTTTGCCGTCGGAAAAATATAAATTTTTACGTAAATAAAAAGCATATGCTTTTCCGCTCGGAGCTATCTTCCATTTTTCCGCAATATCAGGCTTAATAATTCCATCAGGACTCACATTAGTAAGTCCTTTTGATATTTTACTTAGGATTTCTTGAGGTAAAGAATCAACGGTATAAGCTCCTACCACTCCTATCGTTTCTTTTTCTACAAATGGCAGACGGGTCACAAAATATGGTAAAAATTTATTAATAAGAAAGAAGATAATCAAACCAATTCCAAAATAAACAAGAATGCTCTTTCCCCATTTTTTTAAATATGCTTTTATCAACCAAAACAGAAGCCTTTTTCTTACAACTATCATAAGTTATCGATGGGGTATTAGGAGAATTATCGACAAGATACCAAACAAAATTGTTAGAACTATTGTTATCCAAACCAGCAATTTTTCTATGCTTTGTTTACTTCTGTAAAATTCTCCGCCGCCCCCAAAAGAACTTGACAATCCTGCTCCTTGCATCTGAAGCATTATTACTACAATAAGTACAATTGCTACTATAATAGTAAGTATATTTAAAAACATAATCTCAATTATATATTCTCCATTATTGCTTTTGCAAGTTTGTCGGAATCGTGATACAGGGGAAACTTTGTATCCACAATGTCCTTAACTACAACTTGATAATTATCATCTTTTTTGTAATTTAATGGAACAAATTCGTATTGGCGCTTATATTTATCAGGAATAACACACGTAGCATTACTATTCATAAGAATATAGCTGAAAATATTTGCGCCACAATGATTCGCAATTGCCTTTACATAATCATTAATTTTATAATTTGGAGTCTCAAATAATTTATTCGCAACATTTACTACGTAAAGTTTTTTAGCCTTGGACTTTTTGACTGCATTGATAATGCCGGGAATCAAAAGAACGGGAAGAATGGTCGAATACAAATCTCCGGGACCCGCAATAATCAAATCTGCATCAATAATTGCCTCAACTACTTCCTTTGATGTTGCAGGATTAGTCGGCTTTAAATGAAGTTTTTCGATAGTACCTGTAAATCTTCCTAAATCTATATTTTCTTCACGATCAACTCTTTCCCCAACACTTGTTTGTGCCCATATAGAAATTGTTTCTGTTGTTGCAGGCAGTATTCTTCCTTTGGTTTTGAAAAGTTTTTGCATTTGCAGAAGTGCTTCTGAAAAATCACCCATTACTGAAGTTAATGCAACCATCATCAGATTTCCAAGCTTATGTCCACCAAGAGACTCTTCATTTCCATATCTTTCCCCATTAAACCTATATGTAAGAGCCTTTTTCATTACTTCATCAGCTTGAGACATTGCAGCTATACAACTGACCAAATCTCCGGGAGGCGGAATACTATAAAGCCGACGCAATCTTCCTGTTGAACCTCCGTCATCTGCCATAGACGCAACTACAGTAACTTTATCTGTATATTTAACTAAGCCTTTAATTAAATTAACTGTGCCAATTCCGCCTCCAAGGCAGACTATTTTTTTATTAACCATTTTAAAAATCCTACAATAAGTGATAGGAGAATAGACGCAACAATAAATGCAAAAAAATTATTCATTTGTAACTCCGGAATTACAAATCCCAAAAATGAAAAACCTTTAAATGTAAATGCACTAATAGAAATCTTGGGGACAATTATTGTTAAAAAATAAAGAATAATTGCGTTTGTTACAAAAGAAAATAACCCAAGAGTAATTATGTTTAGCGGTAAGGTAACAATACTTAAAACCGGTTTTACTAAGAGAAAAAGAATAGATAAAACTATTCCTCCAACGAGATATCCTGTCAAACCTCCGCTTACCCTCACTCCTTCCAAGACTTGGGTAGTTATGAAAAGAGCTACAGAATAAAACACTATTTTACGCAAAATCGACTTCATCTCTTGAATGCTACCAGACAAAAAGCTTTGTGTCAACGCGAAACAACCGTAAATAACACTTGAAATAATTTTTTTATAACAGTATAGTATGTGAGTTATGGACATGATACCTTGTCCCAATTGCGGAAAAAAGATTGAGATAACTCAGGCACTTCGTCACCAGCTGGAAGAAAAAATCAGAATTACTGAAAAAGAAAAGCACAAAGAAGAATTAGAAAAGGCCAAAGCTCAGGCTATAGCTCAAACAGAGAAAAAATTGAAAGAAGATTCACAGATTGAATTAAAGAAATTAGAGGGAGAAAGAAAACTATTGGAAGAAAAGCTTGCCAAAGAAAAAGAAGGAAAAGAGAAGTTTGAAAAAATAACAAAGGCCGATGCTTTGAGAAATGCGCAAGAAGAACAAAGACTGAGACTTAAAGAAAAAGACATCCAGCTGGAAGAGATAAGAAAAGTAAATGAAGACTTAAAAAGAAAACTGGAGCAAGGCTCACAGCAAAGACAAGGTGAAGCTTTAGAGCTTGATTTGGAAGAAAAACTTCATGTTCAATTCCCTCAAGATGAATTTCTACCAATTCCTAAGGGAGTCGAAGGTGCAGATATTTGGCAAAAGATAATGCATCAAGGAAAAGTTATCGGGTCAATTCTGTGGGAAACAAAAAGAACAAAAGCTTGGAGTAATTCGTGGACAACAAAACTTAAGGAAGACTTAATACGAACAAATGCGTCTGAAGCTATTTTGATATCTCAAGTTTTACCAAATGATTCAAATAGCTTTGATAGAAAAGAAGGCGTTTGGATAGCCAAGTATGAACATGCAATAAGTCTGGGTAGATTTGTTAGGTTTTTATTAATCAATGTTGCCAATGTAAAAAAATCTTCAATTTCACATACAGAAGAGGAATTGACAAGGATTAGAGATTATATAATAAGCGATGCGTTTAAACACAGAATGCGTGCTCACTTTGAAGTAATTAAAAATTTAAATGAAATGTTGGATGCAGAAAAACGGTCAACAGTACTTCGCTGGAAAAAACAGGAATCAATCATAAACAAGATAGATTCTAACATCACAAATTTCTATGGAGAATTAAAAGCTATACTTCCACAATTGCCTCAAATAGAAGGAATTGACACACCCTCCAACACTTGACAAGGTAAAAAAATATTACTACCATGAATAAATGACCCGAAAAGTAATTTACATGGTAGTTCCAGTTTTATTGTTAATTACTGTTTCTACAGCTAATGCAACGACAGCTTTAATCAGTCCGCCAAAAATTCCAGAACAGAATTTAGGCGCTAGTAATGGGGCAAAAATACTTAGAAAAAAATTGAATCTTCAAGTAATCAAAGATCAAAGGAAAAGAGCATTGGTAGAACGCATAGATACAAGGATTACAGAAGTTAATAAAAATCAAACTTTAAAGTTCTCTGAGATTTTAACTAGGCTTCAGGGATTTTTAGATAAAATAAGCAAATCAACAACAGATCCGAATCTACTGCCTAATATTTCAGCGGCACAGACCAGTATAAATACAGCAAAGTCAACTGTTGAATCACAAGCACTTAAGGTTTATACAATGACAATAACGGATGATGTAACTTTAAAACAAAATGCAGGAGCAATCGTAAGCCAATTCAGGCAAGAATTAACAGCGGTTCATAAATTGGTAATGGATGCAAAACAAGCAGTTCAAAATTTATACGCAGACAAAGTTTTGATAAAAAAAGAAGCGGCAACGAGCTCAGCAGGTTTATAAGATATGGATCCAAATAATACACAACAAAATACGCAGCCAATTCAACAAACACCTGTACAGCAGACGGTAAATGAACAAATTACACCACAGCAGCCAATAAGTCAACCAGAAACACAAACTCCATCACCAAATATAATAGTACCGCCACAAGAAACACCTAGAAATGGAAGCAAGAAAAAACTAATCTTGATCATAATACTTCTTGTCTTAATATCGGGAATGGTTGTTTATGTGCTTTTTGCAAATAACAGACTTAAAATAATACAGCAAAATACGGCAAATAATTCAACCACATCAGCAATTCCAACTCAAACGCCGGCAACCACATCTCCCACACCAGCTACCGTGGAAGAGATAAATGTAGCAAGTCCTGATGCTGATCTAAACACAATAGAAAAAGATGTGCAAGGATTGTAAAACTTCTTTGAAAGCAGAAAACTTCAAATGTTAAATATACACATACTGGATAAATTTTTTAAACGCACATTAATTTATCGGAAAAATTGCGCTGGATTTAGCCTCATTGAACTACTTTTAGTAATGGGCATTATTCTCATATTATCTGTGGTTACTTTTAACTCTCTTAATCCAGCGCAGAAATTCAGGCATGCAAGGGATATCCGCAGAATAAATGATGCTAAAGTAATTTTAGATGCAATTAATACTTATATTGCAGAAAATAAAGGCAGCTACCCAAGCGGATTATCCAGCGGTATGGCAGAGACTCAACTGGGCACGCTTACTTACGGCTGCGCAATTTCAACTGGAGGGTGTAACGTAACCGAGGATACCTGCCTTGATCTTTCAACGCCGCTCAAAAAGTATTTAAAATCTATTCCAATTGACCCTACCTCAATCTATTCTCCTACCAACACAGGTTATTCTGTTGTTGACTCAAAAGGCGTTGTTACAGTTAGGGCCTGCGGAACAGAAAGCCCTACTAATATTTCCGTTCCTAGATGATTTGTGAGCCGCCCGGGAGTCGGACCCGGAACCTATTCCTTAAGAGGGAATTGCTCTACCAGTTGAGCTAGCGACCCAAATATATACTTCACAGTATACTATACGTAATTTCCTTAAACAATAAAATATTACTCCTTCGCTTAAGGAAAGAAAAAGCAAAATAAACTAAAGCTATTTATAGTAAGATTTTATCTGATATAAGATATAATAGCCGATTAAACCACCTATTAAAGCATTCAATACGCTCTGTATGCTTAAGGCAATAATAGAGCTTACAACGCTAAGAATTAAGCTGTAAAACATCAAATTCCAACCTTTTACTTTTCTCGCTTTTAAAGGCAAAAAAGCCAAAAGCTCGATTATTCCTTGTACCAGCAAGATTGCTGTTGAAAAAAGAGCAGTAAACGCATACCCGCGTACCCCTGCAATTGCTGCAAAAGGCGAAATGGTTGAAAAAGCTCCAAAGACTGTAATTCCACCCATCACTGCCAAAATACCAAATATAAGCGCTAACCACGGAGATACCGAAACAATAAAATCATTTAAACCCTTAGGAAATTTTGGAAGCTTGATGTAATATTTATCAAGATATTTTTTTAGATCATTTAAGTACTTCATATTTCACCCCCTTCCCTCACACTTGTTTTTAAAGCCAATATGGATCTATATTATATTGTAGTTAGTTAAAAATCAAGATTCTATTGGAATAATATAATTTACCTGGTGAAAAAAAATTATTAAAATTCTTAAGATGAAAGATTATCTTGAAGCCGAGATATTTGTCGCACCTTCAGTTCCGCAGGCTTTAACAGTAATTATATTATTCAGATCAACAGTTATCGAGTAACCTGTTTTTGCAGCTGTGTAAGTGCTACCGCCTATTGGATCAATTGGTAATGCTTTCAGATATTTTACAAGGGGAGTTGAAAGATCAACGCAAGCTGTTCCTGCTGATATAGTGCATCCACCTGTAGTTAGGGGACTGCATACAGCCGCAAGACCAGTTCCAAGCTGCTTCTCTGCCATTCCTGTGGTCAAACCTGCCGGAAGCGTTCCTTTGTTATCTACAATATATTGATGTATCGATGTAAGAATTGTATCCACATCAGTTATTCTTCTGGAATCCTTTGCGTCTTGAAATCTTTTTATTGGATTGAAAGCTGCAAAGATAGTTGTAGTCAAAATAGCTATGATTGCCATTACTAATATTAATTCAATAAGGGTAAAACCTTTTGAAGATTTCCTATTAAACATACCTAAAACTAGACTACTAAAATTTTTTTATGCTTGTCAAGTGCCAAAATCACATTAACACATTAAGATAAATAATTCACTTATGTCTTCAGGACACATGCTTTAATCATAGCAATATTCTTGGAATCAGTAGTAAATTACCGCCAGTCAATTTGACTAAAAATACTTCTCGTATCTTACTACTTGAAAATTTTTGCTTAAATGCCATACTAGAAATATAGTAAAGGATTAAGAATATAAAAAAATTATTAATTGTATTTATTTTCTTCTTGGCGTTTAGTTTTTACGCCTCTATTTCTTTTGCTGTTTCAGCAGGTCCGGGAAGCTCAGCAACACAAGGCACATTAATTGAGGTTAGCTGTGGTAATGCTAGCAATTGGATATTTCTTTACAAAACAACGGGAGATATGCAATCAATGTATCATTGCACAGATGGCAATCCTGCACATTGGTATATCGGGGATGATGCAAATCATGGATTTTCGGATTGCAATGATAAAGGTTGCGGTACGGGAACCTATGGCTTAGCAGAACTTACAAGCAATGAAATGTATCCAACTAATTGCGGGCAAAGCTTTTCAAATGTAGATACTTGTGAACAGTTTGTTGGTAAAATTACTTATGATATTACTGCTCCTACTACTCCAACACCTAATCCAACAAATACTCCAACACCAACTCTAACTACAGTACCAACCTCAAACAGTAGCTCGGGAAGCACAGGAGACGGAAAATCAGACGGTAAAGGAAACACAACTTGTAGAGATACCAAGCCAGGAAGCGCACCGGTATTACTTTCGGCAATTGCTGCAGGAATAAATCAAATAACTCTCGCATGGAATAAAGCAGTAAATCCCGTAAGTTATTATTTAGTCACTTATGGATTGTCTTCAGGATCACAGCAATTTGGAAATCCAAATGTCGGAGATGCAAATACAACATCCTATACAATTAGCGGACTTTCCGGAGGAATAACATATTATTTTAAAGTAAGAGCAGGGAATGGATGCACGCCCGGAGATTTTTCAAATGAATTATCTGTAACTACAACCGGAGGACAAATAACAGGTCCGGCAACAGGATTTGCGCCAGGAGTTCTGGGTGCAACAACTAATGCAATAAAACCAAATGTTAGCCCCACCCCAACGCCGGAAAAACCGGGAAGCGTATTGGGTAATGAAACTTTTCAAAATAATTGTTTTCATTTAAATTTTTTAATGTATCTAGGAATATTTTTTGCACTCGTTGCATTTCACTACATTGTCTGGATAATAAAGAAACGAAAAAAGTCTCCAGTTACTCCTTAGAAAATATGAAACAAATTATTCTCGCCTCATCTTCGCCGAGAAGAAAAGCATTGCTTGAACAAATTGGTTTAAAATTTACTATTTATCCCAGCAATTTCCAAGAAATAATTAATGAAAAATTATCACCCGCCAAACTGGCTAAAAAATTAGCCTTGGAAAAGGCGAAAACCGTTTGTCAAAAAAATCCGCCAGTTGGCGGAAAAAACTCAATAATAATTACAGCAGATACGCTTATTGTTTGTGACGGAATTATTTTTGGAAAACCTAAAGATGAAAAAGACGCCAGGAGAATATTGGAATTTCTCAGCGGCAAAATGCATTCTGTAATTACTGGTTTTACGCTTTGGGACACACAAACAAATAAATTCATAACTAAATCCGTAGAAAGTAAAGTATATTTTAATAAAATTTCCAAGAAAGAAATAAGCGAATACATTACTTCAAAAAAACCTTTTGATAAGGCAGGAGCTTATGGAATACAGGAATTACCGAAAACATTTGTAGATAAAATTTCCGGTGATTACGACAATATTATTGGTCTTCCGGTTAAACCACTACTAAAAGAGCTAAGAAAGCTCGGAATAAAAACTCCCAGATAATCAGTCATTTTTCAGTATATTTTGATATAATTTACATATTGCGCCTGTAGCTCAGCGGATTAGAGCATCTCGCTTCGGACGAGAGGGTCGGGGGTTCAATTCCCTCCAGGCGTACCAATTATGGAGAAAATTCTCAAAAATCATAAACACGAAGTTATTCTTGGAATTTTAATCTGCATCTATATTGCCTATTTTACAATTGCCAGTTTTTTGCGTTTTGACAATTTCTACGCCGGCCGTTTTGATCTGGGCAACATGGATCAAACAGTTTGGAACACAATTAACGGCAGAATTTTTCAAACATCAACTGATAACGGGATTATAATTTCCAGATTATCAGTTCATTCTGACTTCATGCTTATTTTAATATCTCCATTATATTTATTGTGGTCTTCTCCCAAGACCTTGTTGCTTTTGCAAACCGTTATTGTGGCACTTGGAGGTTTTTTTGTTTTTTTAATATCCAAAGAAATTCTTAAAAATAAAAATCTTGCTTTAGTTTTTGGACTTTCGTTTCTCATTAATCCCTTAGTGCAACATACTAATTTATATGACTTCCACGCAGTTACTCTGGCAACTACGCTTCTTTTGGCTTCTTTTTATTTTTTAATAAAAAAAAGATATTTATTGCTTACTGTTTTCCTGATACTGTCAGGCATTACCAAAGAACAGGTATGGATTATAACTTCTATTTTTGGCTTCCCTTTATTGTTTCAAAAAGCAAAAAAAATAAAATTTTTAGGAATTTTAATAATAGTTTTTTCTTTAGGGATTTTTGTCTATCTTATTTTACGTGCTATTCCTCAGAATCTGGGCGGACAGCATTTTGCCATGGCTTATTATTCGGATTTCGGAATTTCACCGGCCGGAATTGTTAAAAACGTTTTTCTTTCTCCTTATAAGATTATTTCAATTTTTCTTGAAGGCAGCCGCTTGGAATATATAAAACAATTGCTTATGCCAATGGGATTTATTTCCCTTTTGTCGCCATTTTATCTTATTTTTGCTATTCCTGATTTGCTTATTGATTTACTTAGCAACAATGTTCAGCTTCGTCAGATTTATTATCAATACAGCGCCACTATTACTCCATCTATATTCATATCTTCAATTTTTGCAATAAAAAATATTATTAAATGGTTTCCAAAAATTCCTAAATTTTATTTTGCTCTATATCTATTGTTCTTCACAATTTTCTCCAGCTATCTTTTTGGACCATTGCCTATGGCAAAAAATCCCAACGCTGACATGTTTACTAAACCACAAGAGAACAAGGAGATAATTAAAGACTTCCTTTCCAGAATTTCTGAAAAATACTCTGTTGCAGCAACCAATAACCTAGGAGCTCACCTTTCACATAGGAAAGTTATTTATACGATACCTTACGGAATCGATAAGGCAGATGTAATCGTATTCCTGCTAAATGATATGTTTGCACAACCATCGTTAGCAACCCAGAAAGAAATGGCCAATAATCTGAAGCGTAACAAAAATTATATTGAAGTTTTTGAAAAAGATGATTTTATAGTATTTAAAAAAAAGGAAGTTTTGTTGTAATATAGAAATATGTCCAATGTTTTAAAAGCAGGAGGACAAATAGAACCCTTCAGTGAAGAAAAGCTACGCTTATCTATTAATAGGGTCGGCGTGCCGAATGCTTTTCAAGATTCGGTTGTTACTCGTATAAAAAATAAACTATACGACAATATTCCAACATCAGAAATTTATAAATACATCACAGAATCCCTGCAAAATTCTACCTATCCTCTTAGCCGAACAAAATATAGTCTAAAACAATCAATTATGGATTTAGGGCCAACCGGCTATCCATTTGAAGACTATGTTTCAGAAATTCTAAAACTGGAAGGATATATTACTCAGGTCAGACAAATTTTGAAAGGTAAATGTGTTTCTCACGAAATCGATATTATTGCAGAGAAAAATAAAGTAAAATCAATGATTGAATGCAAATTCCACAATAGGCCGGGAGCAAAATCTCAAATTCATGTTTCTTTGTATACTAAAGCAAGATTCGATGATATTAAAGAAATAAATAACCTTAACGATACTTGGCTTGTAACTAATACCAAAATTACACAAGATGCGTTAAGTTACGCACTTTGTAACAATATGAAAGTGATCAGTTGGGATTATCCGGAAAAGGGAAGTTTTAAAGATTTAATTGAAAAATACAAACTCTATCCGATTACAACTCTGACTAATCTTACACAGAATCAAAAACAATTACTCGCAGCAAAGCATATAGTTTTGGCTAGAGATGTTTGCAAAAATCCATCCTGCTTGGACATTTTAGGACTGCCAAATGATAAAAAAAAATTCGTTCTCTCCGAATGCCAATTTCTATACGGATAGCTAAATATTTTCCAAAGCTAATTTTGTTATTTTGTATTTATCTGTCATACAATTATTGGGTTTTATTGTGGGCTTAGCTTTATACCTCGAAAGTGTAAAGCTAAGTTAGAAGGTGCAAGACTAAATCGAAGATGTAAGGCTAGATCCCATTGACTAATAGTAAAAATGATGATATATAATCCTTACGTATGACAACAGGAAGTGAACAAAGGGCTGAAATAACTCCTAATCTCTTAAACGGAAGATTAGCCCGCATAGAAAAAGTTCCAGGCAAATATTCCGGCTATATCCTACATCTTGATAGCGGAACAAGAATAAGTTTACCGCCAGAAGGTATTCTTACAATAAATAAAATACATCTTGGTGACAAATTTGAATTTAGCCCAAGAGAAGACATTGTTAAAGAAGAATTAAAAAGATTTGATGACCAAACTAGAATATCTGTAAAAGGCACAAATCTGTCTTCACACGATTTCATTACCACAAATGATTGTATCAATAGTCTCTCTTAGTAAAAAATTCTGAAATTTTATAATCCGTAATAGGGGAGGGAAACGTTACCGATACGGATCCTGTACAGAGACATAAAAAAAGAATCACACTGCCAATGTCCCGGGATTTCCGAAAAAGCTCTAACAATTACTTAATCGTTTAAGCCTATCAAGTCTTCTAAAAAAAGTAAACTATTAGCTGTAAATTTGTGATATAATTAATAGCAAGAGTTCGAAGCCCTTCCGGAGCTGTTGCGAAGGAAGGTTTTTTAATATGCATCAGATAAATTCTAAAAAAATCAGAAATATCGCTGTAATTGCCCATGTTGATCATGGCAAAACTACGCTTGTAGACTTCATGCTTAAACAATTTGATGCGTTCCGTGCAAACGAAGCAGAAATGAATCAAACCACTATTCTTGATTCAAACCCCTTAGAAAGAGAGCGGGGCATTACTATTTTGGCTAAAAATACCGCAATAAACTACAAAAATTACAAAATTAATATTATCGATACTCCCGGACATGCTGATTTCTCAGGAGAGGTAGAGAGAACTTTGAATATGGCAGACGGCGCCTTATTAATTGTAGATGCCTTAGAAGGACCTATGCCTCAAACAAAATTTGTCCTTAAAAAAGCGCTTGAAATGGGACTTAAAGTAATTGTAATTATAAATAAAATTGACAAGAAGCTCGCAGATATAGAAGGCTCTTTTGAAAGAACAAATGATTTATTTTTAGAATTGGCCACTGATTCTGATCAGCTAAATTTTCCGGTTCTGTATGCGATTGGAAGAGAAGGAAAAGCTGCGCTAAAAGCAGAAGATGTATCAACAACTAAAACTTTGGACCCGATTATGCAGGCTATTGTAGATTATATTCCATCCCCAACCATTGAGGATGGTCCTTTCAAAATGCTGGCAACTGCTTTGGATTTTGATACCCATAAAGGCAAACACGTGATTGGAAAAATAAGATCCGGTAGTTTAGAGAGGGGACAAACAGTTGTTTTAATTAATTCTAAAAATGAAAAAGTCAGATCCAAAATAGAAAATATTTTCATAAACCGGGGACTCAAAAAAGATGAAGTTGAAAAAGTAATGGCCGGAGAAATTGTTGACATAACCGGAATTGACAATGTGACCATAGGGGACACTATCACAGACCCCAGCAATCCGATTGCCTTGCCCCGCATTTCTATTGAAGAACCTACGATTAAAATTGCTTTGTTTGCGAATACATCTCCATTTGCAGGAAAAGAAGGAAAATATACCAACTCAAGACAGGTTTATGAAAGATTAGTTAAGGAATTAGAAACAAATATCAGCTTGAAGCTCGAGGCAAGACAGGATAAATTTGTTGTTTCAGGCCGCGGAGAATTACATTTATCCATAATGATTGAAACATTAAGACGTGAAGGATATGAATTTCAAGTTGAAAAGCCCGAAGTTATCACAAAAATTGTAAATGGCGTGGAGATGGAACCGGTTGAAGATCTAATAATAGATATTCCTGATAAGTTTCAGGGAATTGTAACAAAAGAATTGGGAGAAAGAAGAGCTAATATGACCAACATGCATGCTGACGAAAAAGGAAATACGAGATTTGAGTATAAAATTCCATCTAAAGCACTTTTGGGATTAAGAAATGTTTTACTTACCAATACCAAAGGAACAGCAGTTATAAATACTATGTTTGATAAATATGAGCCAATTACTCCGCCGCTTCCTAAAATTAGAAACGGAGTATTAATAGCATCTGAACCGGGAACAGCACTAGCTTTCGGTCTTGAAAATGCACAAGGACGGGGAATAACTTTTATTGATCCCGGAACTTCTGTTTATGAGGGAATGATCATTGGGCTCAACACAAGAGCTGATGACATTGAAATAAACGTAACAAAAGGAAAACACTTAACTAACATGAGGTCTTCAACTGCAGATATCGCAATTGCCTTAACTCCTACACTAAAAATGAGTCTTGAGCAGTATTTGGATTTTTTGGAAGATGACGAACTTTTGGAAGTAACTCCAAAGAGTTTAAGGCTTCGCAAAAAGCTTCTTACCAAACTTGATCGCGTCAGAGCTGCAAGAGTATAATAACTCTTAATGAATTTAGCATATAGATTAAGACCTCAAAATCTAAAAGAATTTTTTGGACAAGAGCATTTAGTCGGACCTGAAAAGATTCTAAGAAAAATGATCGAGGGTGAAACTCTTTCTTCCATGATTTTGTGGGGACCTCCGGGAAGCGGAAAAACAACTCTGGCTCACATTATTGCCAAAAATGCAGGCTCTGATTTCTATGCTCTTTCTGCTGTACAAACAGGAAAAGAAGATTTGAAAAAAATTATAATCTCCGCTAAAAAAAGTAAACGTAAGACAATTTTATTTATTGATGAGATACATCGGTGGAACAAGTCCCAGCAAGACAGTCTTTTACCGCAAGTTGAATCAGGATTAATAACTTTGATTGGAGCAACAACTGAAAATCCTTCTTTTGAAATAATAAGCCCATTATTGTCCAGATGCCGTGTTTTTGTTCTAAAAGGCTTGGATGAAAAAGATCTGGAAAAGATTTTAAATATTGCACTGAAAAATACACAAAAAGGACTTGGAAAATATAAAAAAACAATTGCAAAAGATGCCAAAGAATTATTAATTAGGCTTAGCGGTCAAGACGCAAGAATCATGCTGAATGCTTTAGAAATCGCAGTTACTAATTTCAAAAGCAAAGAAATATTGCCAGATTTAATTAAAGAAGTTTTCCAAACCAGAAGTGCCGGACTATATGATAAGAAAGCTGACGAGCATTATAACATAATCAGCGCCTATATAAAATCTGTGCGGGGCTCAGATCCAGATGCGGCTTTATATTATTTAGCCCGCATGCTGGAAAACGGAGAAGATCCTAAATTTATTGCAAGACGTATGATTATTCTTGCCTCAGAAGATATCGGACTTGCAGATAGGGGGGCTCTAATCCAGGCAAATGCAGCTTTTGAGGCTATTCATAAAATTGGCATGCCGGAAGCTCAGCTTATCTTAGCTCATGCAACTTTGTATTTAGCAACAGCAAAAAAATCACGGGCGGTTGCAAATGCATTAGGCAGAGCAAAAGAAGCGGTTTACGAGTTTCCGAATGAACCTATTCCGCTTCATTTAAGAAATGCTCCAACGAAATTAATGAAAAATTTAGGTTACGCAAAAAATTACACTTGGAGTGATAAATACGTCGGACCTAATAAAGATTTAAACTTTCTGCCAGAGAAATTAAAGGGTAAAAAATTCTTCATCCCTGAAGAAAAATAAAAAATTTGTTTACAATAGATACCTCATAATGTAAAATACACATAGTTGCGCCCGTAGCTCAACGGATAGAGCAGGTCGGTTCTAACGACAAGGTTGGGGGTTCGATTCCCTCCGGGCGCACTCAAGAAGATGGTGGGCGTAGCTCAATGGTTAGAGCGTCAGCTTGTGGAGCTGAAAGTTGCGGGTTCGAGTCCCGTCGCCCACCCATACAATTTAAGGATGAAATTATTTAACAAATACCGCTGGATATTATTGCTCATAGTTTTTTCCTCAGTACTTAGGCTTTTGATATATTTTCAAGTAATGAATACTACTCCTTTTGCAGATTATTTTGCTTACAAGCAATGGGTTTACAAGAGTTACTCATATGGATTTCATAATCTATATTTGACGGATCCTGATCCAAAACAAAAGGATCTCGATGAACCGCCGGGAACAATATATATTTTGAGAGGATCTTATGAAATTTTTCTTCAAACAGCTAAAACACTTACGCATTTCATGCATTTAAAACCAGGAAGTACCCTTTGGATTAATGATAATTTATTGATATTTTTCTTAAGACTTCCTTCAATTCTTGCCGACTTAATTTTGGGTTTTTTTGTATATTTTTTCGTAAAAACTAAAACCAATGAAAAAATTGGACTAATTTCATCGGCTTTTTACTTATTAAGTCCTCCGATAATTTACAACAGTACAGTTTGGGGACAAATAGATTCCATTAATAATTTATTTTTTTATTTAGCTTTAATATTTTTAATCAAAAGGAGAGCTTTTCTTTCAGTTCTTTTTTATGCATTTTCTTTGTTTGTTAAGTTTTCTCTTTTACCTCTAGCTCCACTTTACTTGTTGCTTGCCTTTTTTGGAGGTTTTTTTAAACGATCTTCTTTTGTAATCTCAGTAGTAGTTGTAGGTCTGATTATTTTATTCTTAACATTACCATTTTCTTCTGACCCATTTTGGTTTATAAACTTTGCAATTAATAACACATCCGGAATGAATAATTCTATTACGGTTAACGCATTTAATTTTTGGTGGCTTATTCTAAATCCTATTATCGGAATGAGCTCTGCAGATGCCAATGTTATTTTCTTGGGCTTGAAATTAAGTACATGGGGGAATATGCTGTTTGCTATTTTTTATATTCCAGTAATTTTATATTCATTCAAATTAATAAAAAAGAGTAAGCTTTCTGCTGATAAAGTTTTTCTCTTATTTATTATAGTTGCTTTCACGACGTTTTTATTTCTTCCAAGAATGCATGAAAGATATCTTTATCCAGTTTTACCATTGCTGATAACTTGGACCGCATTAGGCAAAAAATATTGGGTTACTACGGCCATTCTTAATATAATACATTTCATTAATCTTTATGTTGTTTGGAATCCAATTTTTATTTTTGGTTTTTTTGAAAACGTAATCAGAAATCAAACAGTTGATTGGCTTTTGAGCCTAATGACAATTTCTATCTTCATTCCTTTGTATCTTAAACTATTTTCAATTCCCAAGTTAACTTTTAAAATAAACCACAAACAGTTTATGATACAATTATAGAAACTATGACTAATCCGATTGTAAAATATATAGTCAACAATCATTTTCTTGCTGTACTTATTGTACTCGCGCTTCTTTGGCTGGCAGTTCAATTAAGCGGGATTTTAATCCTTGTTTTTATTTCGTTTATAATAATGGCGGCTTTGGCTCCTTTCTCAGACTTCCTGGTTAGAAAACGCTTTCCAAGAATCTTAGCCGTAGTAATTCCTTATACTATAGCCATAGCAGTCTTAGTCCTATTAATTTTCCCACTGATTCCTTTTTTAGTGTCCCAAATACAGCTCCTTTTTCAGGATTTTCCTAAATATATTGATCGGGTCGCAAAGCTTTTTAACATGAATATTGCGCCATCTAGTATTAATAATTTTTTTGGATCGGATATAAACACTATTGGCAGGAATGCATTAAGCGTCACGGGTAAAATTTTTAGCGGAGTTTTTTCCACACTTACAGTATTTGTTATAAGCTTTTATCTGATGATGGAAAGAGAAAAGCTCAAGAGGCAATTCGCATCAATCTGTCCGAAAAAATATCAAAATCATGTTTTAAATACAATAGTACTGATTGAAAACAAAATAGGACTATGGTTAAGAGGGCAATTAATTCTTTGTTTTGCGATTGGCTTTTTTACTTGGGTAGGACTGGCTCTTCTTGGGCTTCCTTTTGCTCTTCCTCTTGCTGTATTTGCAGGAATTTTGGAAATTGTTCCAACAATCGGCCCTATTGTTTCAGCTATCCCAGCTATTATTGTTGCCCTGACTATTTCTCCGGGACTTGCAATCTCAATCGTGATTTTTTACATCCTGCTTCAAGCGCTTGAGAACAATTTGCTTGTTCCAAAAATAATGGAGAAGGCAGTCGGGCTAAATCCGATCGTAATTATCATTGGAGTTCTTATCGGAGGTAAATTTCTGGGTATTCTTGGAGCATTACTTGCGATTCCAAGTATTGCCATGTTTATAATTATTTTCAAAGGCTTCAAATCCGCTGAACAAATTTGAGCGGGATACGGGAGTCGAACCCGTCTTTGCTGCTTGGAAAGCAGCTGTTGAACCGATCAACTAATCCCGCACTTCGTCGCTTCGCTCCTCAATGCAAGCCAAATTATTATACAATAATCTATGCTTGTTTACATTGAGCAAAGCGAAATGTCGGGGGTAGAGGATTTGAACCTCCGGCCTCTCGGTCCCAAACCGAGCGCTCTAGCCAACTGAGCTAACCCCCGGTGCGCTTGCACTGAGCGAAGCGAAGTGCTGAGGGGGGGAGTCGAACCCCCACACCCTTACGGATAAGGGCTCTTAAGGCCCTCGTGTCTGCCATTCCACCACCCCAGCAAATGTTACATCCATAATTATAGCATGAGCCCGAAGGAAGAGAAAGATATTGACATATTCTTGTATACATGTCTTACTATAATATAAATAAACTGATGATTGACTTAAACGACAAAACCGCTATAGCAAAAATTGACAAGAAAAACGTCTACACTTCTGTAGGCGAACTTTCAAAACAATGTAAACAAGCTTGGGATGAAATAAAACAAATACAATTCCCACAAGATTACAAAAATATTCAAAATATTGTGCTTTGCGGTATGGGAGGATCTGCTTACGCAGCTTATTTTATCAAAAGTTTATTTGGAGATTCACTCCCTGTTCCATTTGAATTAGTCAACACAGACGCACTACCAACATATATCAATGAAAATACCTTAGTAATGCTATCCAGCTATTCGGGCTCAACAGAGGAAACTTTATCGTGTGCAAAGCAGGCTTTAGGCAAGAGAGCAAAAATTACCGCAGTCACTGCCGGCTCAAAATTAGGAGAATTTATAAAAACAAATAATATTCCAGCCTATGTTTTTAACCCTTTATATAATCCTGCTAACCAACCCCGCCTCGGGCAAGGTTATATGATCATGGGCCATATTGGGGTATTGGCAAAAATTGGATTAATTAATCTTGCGGATGAAGAAGCAATAAATGCGATAGCTTTTCTTGAAAAGAACAACAATTCAATCGAGGAACTAACGAAAAAAATTGCTCAGGAATTTATCGAAAAGATTCCAGTTATAGTAGGATCCTCACATTTGGCTGGAGACGCACATACAATGAGAAATCAATTTAACGAAACAGCAAAAAGTTTCTGCACTTATTCACTAATTCCCGAACTTAATCACCATCTAATGGAAGGGCTTCTCTATCCAAAAGAAAGAATTCTTAAGTTTTTGTTCCTAAACTCATCTTTATACACAGATGTAATAAAAAAGAGGTTTGAATTAACTAAAGATGTTGTTTCTAAGAACAATATTGAGATGGTGAATGTTGAAATACTTGGTGAAACACCCCTTGCGCAAGCTCTTTATGGCTTATCTTTGGGGGGATATTTGACGTTTTATCTTGGAATTCTTTACAATCAAGATCCAAGCGCTATTCCATGGGTTGATTATTTCAAAGATAAGCTTTCGAAAAGTTAGCGAAGGATTTTTCTCTTATTTAGCCTCATTTTGGTCTTAACACGGGCTTTTTTGGCAGAATCCTGTTCTTTTTGGAGTTTAATCCTAGCCTTAGTTCTTTTGTCAATTGCTTTTTGACACTCTTTATCAGGACATCTGTAAATCGTAGTAACTACCTTGGAAAAAGTATCCTTTGTCACGGTTTTACCCACAAAAATTAGTATTTTTCCACATTGACTGCATTTGGGCACTTGTTTTTTTGAACTTGATATTTTCAGAGAGCAATATTATACCACATTTTGTTAATTATGTATAATAATTACATGATAAAACTCTCCGTAAAAAATGCTACAAACATAAAAGACAGGGTGATGGGGCTTATCGGCAAAGAAAAACCCATACCCTTAATGATCAAAACTCGTTTTGGGATTCATACTTTCGGACTAAAATTCACAATTGATGTTTTGGTCCTAGATAATAAAAATAAAGTTGCATCAATCAAGAAGAATTTAAAACCAAATCGTATATTTTTATGGAATCCTCGCTATAAAAAGGTAATTGAACTACCTCAAGGAGTAATTGAGAAAAAAGTTATAAAAAGTTACGATACAATCGATTTAAAACAAATTAGAGTATAATACCTATTGACATTGGTGCTTCGCAAACGTTACTATATAAAATTATGACAGCAGATGAAAAATGCCCAAAGTGCGGGAGTCCACTTTCCGAAATAACAACTACGAAAACAGGAAAACAATTGCAAAGATGCTCAACTGGATCATGGGATCCGGAAACAAGATCGAATATTGGCTGTGACTATGTAAAATGGCTTGAGGTTGAGCCTCAAACACTTGATGAGAAGTGCCCAAAATGCAAAGCCAATCTTATCTTGGCTGTTACCCGATTCGGAAAGAAAATGAAAAAATGTTCAAAAGGCGGTTGGGATAAAGAATCCAGAAAAGCCACGGGATGTGATTACATCGAATGGATCAATGGCACAACAGAGCCTCTTGATGAAGAATGCCCTGAATGCGGAAGTAAACTTGTTTTATTCACAACAAGTGCAGGAAAGAAAATGAAAAAATGCAGTACAGCCGGCTGGGATAGGGAAGCCAGAAAACCAATGGGATGCACATATGTCCAATGGCTAAAACAAAGTGATTATCCTCAGACAGCTGATAACGGAGGAGAAGAATTTCTTCCGCCGGAACCGCAAGGAGAGTAAATCAGTTAGCAAGCGATTCTTCTACAATACTTCTATTCTTAGTGAAAAAAAGATTAGAAGATGAAGCTAGCTGGATTTTATTTAGTTCTTTTAAGTCAAAAAACTGCAATTCCTGTCCTTCTGCCCGCTCTATAAAATTTACGTTATTATCAGTTAATTTCCCATGATAGAAATAAGTATCCTTATTGTCGGACGGAACAACTAATAGAAGCTTTATGTCACTGATTTCTATATTCATTTCTTCTTTTATTTTTCTTATAATTGTTTTTTCAAATGATTCATTGCTTCCTTTTTCCCCTCCGATCATGCTCCATATTTTCTGCGCACCTGAATTAAAAACATAATTCCTTATCATTAATAATATTTTTTCCTTGTAGGTTAAGAGGACTAAACTCTCATTGGGTTTATGCATTACTATTTAATTATACCACGTAGAGAATTTATTTATATTTATTTGATTTTACAAAAATTATTCACGTGCTATACTAATTTTAAAGGAGGTGAAAATATGACAGGCTATGTGTCAAACATAGAAGAAAAATCACTGCAAAATGACTATTTCCGAGAAGTGCTATATACTGCGCAGCACAGTCAGCTTGTGGTAATGAGTCTAAATCCAAATGAGGAAATCGGAATGGAAATTCATGAAATTGTAGATCAATTTATACGTATTGAACAGGGAATTGGCAAGGCAATTCTTAACAGAGAAGAATACGTGATTTCTGATGGCTTTGCAATTGTTGTTCCTGCAGGAGTAGAGCATAACATAATAAATACATCGCAGGATAAAAAACTAAAATTGTATACAATTTACAGCCCTGCTCATCACAAAGATAAAACAATCCATAAAACCAAACAAGAAGCGGAAGCGGATCACGAAGATCACATCTAATGCGCTATCTTTTAAGATATACTATTGCAATTTAATAAAATTGTATTCACAATTTAATAGTAATGTTTACGCATGATTTCGCTTAAAAAATTTTTTAAGATTTTAGGGCCGGGGGTAGTTACAGGAGCAGCAGACGATGATCCATCCGGAATTGCTACATATTCACAAACAGGAGCGCAATTCGGATATGGACAATTATGGACTGCTTTATTCATGCTTCCGTTTCAAGCAGCTGTTCAAGAAGCATGCGCGAGAATAGGAGCGGTAACCGGCAAAGGCATTGCAGCAGTTGTAAAAGAACATTTCAGCAAAAAAGTACTTTACGGCCTGGTTATTCTTGTACTTATTGCCAATACTATTAATATTGGTGCAGACATTGGCGCGATGGCTGCTGCTGCAAATCTTATAATACCGATAAATTTTGTTTTCCTTACGCTGTTTTTTACTGTACTAATGCTTACTCTTGAGATTTTCACATCTTACAAAGTCTATGCAAATATTCTTAAATGGCTTTGTCTTTCTCTCTTTGCTTATCCTGTTACTGCTTTTATTGTACACGCACCATGGGGGACACTCTTAAAATCAACGTTTGTTCCTCACTTTGAATTTTCTTTTCAGTTCTTATTCATCATTACCGGCGTTTTGGGAACAACTATTTCTCCATATATGTTTTTTTGGCAGGCATCTGAGGAAGTTGAAGAGGAGAAAACTGATAATTTGATTGGGTGGGACAAAAAGCCGCGAATTGGAAGATTTTTTATCCGAAATCTTCGAATCGATAACTTTATGGGAATGTTATTCTCGGAGATTGGAACATGGTCAATTATTGTTGTTACTGCAGCTGTTTTAAATACACATGGCATTACCAATATTGCAACTTCTGCAGATGCAGCAAGGGCACTTGAGCCACTCGTTCAGACTTTTCCCAATGCAGGATTTTTAGCAAAAGTTCTTTTTGCAACAGGAGTTATTGGGCTTGGATTATTAGCTGTTCCCGTACTTGCAGGATCAGCATCATATGCCTTATCGGAAGCGCTTTCATGGAGAGAGGGATTATCTTTAAAATTAAAACAAGCTCATGGATTCTATGGGATAATTACTATTGCGACACTTATTGGGCTACTTATTAATTTTATTGGTATAGACCCAATTAAAGCTCTTGTCTATGCTGCGGTTATTAATGGTGTAGTCGCAGTTCCTCTTATTTTTATTATTGCTCTTACCGCTAAAAACAAGAAAATAATGGGCGACTACAAAAGCGGCTTACTGTCAAATGCACTTGTCTGGATAACTTTTATTGCTATGGGAACAGCAACTATTGCGATGTTTCTGACCTTCGGAAAAAATTAGCCCCTACATTTTTAATAACTCCAGTAATCTATATATTAAAAATGCCGGCCAAACAAGAGCTTTCAGAAAACCAATTACTCCCGCCCCAAATGTAGTTGCATGCTGTATGAAATATACTGCCGCGCCAATTAACCCTAAACCATAAACAGCATTTGACGCGCCTCCGCCTTTTCGCCATTTTTTATCTTTTTTACAGTCTTCTTTGTCACTCATAATTTTATCTTTAAATTAAATTTTTTGCCCGCAGTTGGACGTAGCTATACTTTTTTTCAATAAGAATTGCCCCTAGACCTGCAGCAACAAATATCATTGAAAATAACCACCCAAGAACTGGAATTACACTTACTATTCCGTAAATAACAAGACCGATAAATAATGACCAATTAACGTGATCCCTTTTGCTGATATATTTAATTGCCCATTTTCCAATAACTAATCCTGCGACGATATGCGCCACATATAGAGAAAACGCAAAAAGTATTCCTCCAAAAACTGCTAGAGGAGCACCAATAAGCGTGCAAAACAGCAAGACAATTATAATCGGAGTAACGATTGTTATCAAAAGACCGATACCTACATTTTTCCAAAAACCCGTCTTAATAGAACTAACTACTTTCTGAGTGCAAATAGGGAAGAACCTAATAAAAAGTATTCCAACTATAAATGAAGCAAGAAAGCTAATAATTTTTCCAAAAATAACAAATGTTGCTATGACAGGAATTATGGACGTAAATTTCGTAGACTCCATTCTCGGGGCAGCTTTTTTTGGAATTACATTTTGCGTTGTTTTTCCTTTAATTACTGCTCCTGGCGCTACTTCTGCTTTTTGATTACTCCAATAAGTTACGTCTCCTGCAATGTCAGCATTTGGAGACACCTTTAATTGACCTACGTATGCAAAAACATTTCCGCTGATTGCATTTTTTAAGGTCACCTGTCCGCCAGCGACTCTAATATCTTTACCTACCGGTCCATAAAATGTAAATGCTCCTCCTGCGCCAGCAATGCTTCCTCCCACTTTCGCTGTTTCTGTAAGAGTGGATGAACCCCCCAAAACAGAAAGATTTTTACCAATATTTCCGGTGATAATAATATCTCCTCCGACGATACGAACGTTACCTGCAATATTTCCTTTAACGTTAATATTTCCTCCTATGGAAAGAAGGTCTCCATTGATCGTCCCCTCAACTGCTACAGTACCGCCTGCCACATATGCGTCTCCATTCACAGTTCCCAGAATATCAACAGTATTGCCTTTAACAATATAATCACTGTTTACTATTTGGTCTTTCGCCAAGATAACCGTCTGATTAATTTTTGCGTTATTATTCGCACTGGCATTTTGAGCTGCACAAAAAAAGACAAAAGGGGATATAAATAGAACAATGCCTGTCAATAATTTCCTCATATGTTTGTCTAACTATACTTTAGCACATTTTTTTATAATTTCAACTGCAAAAATTAAGTTAAATTTATTATGACTGTGCTGGAGCAGTTTGAAGTCGATCTAACTCAGGTTTCCATCGCTGCTCCCACTTTTTCAGCATTGATTTGTCGGGATTAAACTTCACTTCAGCTATCATATTTTTAAATCTATCTTTTAAAAAGCATTGAGAAGTTAGATTATTTACAGCCAGTTCCATTGTATTTCTTCGATCCGGATTAATTTTGTACTTCTCGGACATTTGATTTATTGTCCAGCTTAACTCAAGAGCTCCTAGCCGTGCGCCCTCAGCATCATCATAAATTCCCTTATCAATCCTTGTGTTAAAGAAATCTGATTCCCTTATTAAATCCCGCATTCTTCTCTCATATTGCCTCATCAATCTTACCCCTAAAAACCCTACGCAAATATAATTCTCTATATTGTTGGAAATTCCCAATCTCTTAGTAATTTCATATTTGGAATTTGCCTCTTGAGCTTTTTCCATAAAACAATTTACTCCTGCGCCTATATTAAGAACAACCTCTGTAAGATTACCTTTTTCTGTTGTGCTTATTTTCGATTTGGAATGATCGTACCCTGATCTTTCTATCATATTCTTATGCTCCTGTATTTTCTTTCCTATAGGATATTCTATCTAAAGCGGTTTTCAATGTCAAATGCAGAAGAAAGGCTTCATTCAAGACCTAATTAGAAATATTTTTAACTTTTGACATGCAGGCCTCTTTTTTTAATTTCCTCTAAGATTTTTCCACCCAAAGGTCGACAAAGGCAATTTTTAGAATGAGCTAAATGCCACTTAATTCTTTGATCCAAAGTAGGGTTTTTGGGCATTAGATTTTTAGTATGCCACTTAGCGTTTATAGCCATATTTTAATAATTTCTGGCTGAGCATGCGGATAAAAATCGCTTAGTTACTAAAACATTATTTTTCCGACTCATTTCGTTCTCTCAGGACGATTCTTTCGTTGCTATAGTCGTGAGCGAGCACAGCGAGTCGAATCGGCTGTGGGTGTCGGTCAAGACCAATCTGATCCTTATAGCAAATATGATAAATCTACAAAGAAAAATATTAAGGATCAATTGTCCAGGCATCGTTATTGTTACCCTCCGAGGAATTGATTGTGCCTGGAGCTAGCCTATCTACGGCTGTTCCACCATCTCCGCGGGTCACGCCTGGAGGCAAACCATCATCCGTCACGCCACCGGTCTTTACTTCCACAGTTTTAATATCAGATCCTGCTGACCCTCCGCTTGAAGTGCCTGGTGCAAATATTAATTTTCCTCCACCTTCATACATCACTCCCGCTTCTCCTCCCGGACCTGTTCCGGGCGCCCACACGTGCTCAACTTTGTTAAGAAATTCAGTCTGTCCTTCTTTTCCGTTAACTTCAACTACTCTTTCTGCCACCTGATTGACAACTTGTTCCTGAATTTTAACAACGTTTTGTTTTCCGACCTCATTAATCTTTGTCTTAATTTCTTCCATGGTTTTTTGTTGCTCTATTGTTCTATTTTCAACTATGCCCAAAACTTTTTCATCACTGGTCTTCCACAACAAATCATTTTGCTTGTCTTTTATCTGAAGATAGTTTTGCATCACGTTTTGCAATTTTTGATCATTCTTTTTATCGACATAGTTTTGAGCTAAAGTTAATCTCTTATCAGCTTGTTTCTCCAATACCGCTACTTTATTTTCGACTTTGAAAGCAAAGAAATATTCAATTCCTTCCTGGATTTTCGTTACAATTGAGCCTTCCGAAGTTAACGCTTCCCGTAAATCAAATGCTTGCGCAGTTTTTGGAACAAAAAGACTAGCGGAGAAGAAAAGCAATATTATCAATAATACCTTCTTAATATTCATCTTATTTAAGCGTATCTTAATTACATTAGACAAGTCAAGGTATCGAATGGCACTTTGCTGCGGGACTAGGAATCGGACCTAGATTAAGGGATCCAAAGTCCCCCGTCCTACCATTAAACGATCCCGCAATAATTCCTTATTGACAATTGAAATTATAACATAATATAGTGCATAAAGAGGAGGTGATCACAATGATTGATCCATGCCCAGGATGCGGTAATGATCCATGCACCTGCTAATAAACCGCACAAAGGGAAAAGAAACAGAACTTTGATATAATGTGACAACATGAGTGAAACGTGTAGTCAGAAAAACATTGTTGTGTTAAATCAGGACTTAATGAATGAATTACAGGTTATATTCATGGAATATTCGGAAAGAAAAGGTTTTCCCGATGCATATTGCACCAAGATTAGCAAAGATCTTGCTGAAAACTTGGGATTACACTACCAAGAAGGCTTCTTCAAGCTTGATTTTCCAAACAGTAAGGGCGCTTCACTTATAGAGCATGCATGGTGTACAGATGCAAAAGGAATTATTGTTGATTTAACAGCTCATCAATTTAATGCAAATTTAATAAAACCATTATCCGATAGTGTGCAAATAATAAATCCTAAAGATCTTCTTTACAAACGATATTCTTCAATTAATCCACTAGTAAAATAACAATAATTGAAACTCTGTTATCAACAAATACATGATTAAAACCGTATTCTGCTTAAAATCCTATAGTTCGCTTGACAAATGACGAATTTGTTGAGATAATTTCAGCTTATGGAAAAGGATAAGCCACACGGAATTAATTCTAAAGACATAACAGGGCAAAAAAAAACAGAAATAACACCAAAAGTGTCTGGCAAAAATTTTGAAAATATTTTTAACGCTACTAGTGATGGAATGCTTATTGTTGATAAAGAAACCAATAAATTTACCATGTGGAATAAAGCATGTTGCAATATGCTAGGTTATTCTCCGGAAGAATTTTCAAATCTGAATATTGCTGACATCCACCCACAGGAAGAATTACCCTTTATCTTTGAGCAAATTGGAGTATTTTTCAGAGGAGATAAGAATATTCGTTCAGATATAAAATTTAGACGAAAAGACGGAACTGTGATTATTGCAGATTTAAATCCATCAATGATTACGCTAAACCAGAAAGATTTTATCTTACTCTCTTTTAGAGACATCACCAAACGAAAGCAAACGGAAGAAGCATTGTTAATAAGTGAAAGACAATATCGAATGCTCATAGAGCATGCGTCAGATGGTATTTTTATAACCGACCAGAAAGGAAAGGTCATAGATGTAAACAAAAGAGGATGCGCTGGGCTTGGATATACGCGCGAAGAAATTCTAAACCGAAACGCAACGGATTTTATCAATACAGACACTAATAATTCTTCCTTACAGCCTCAAGAACTCTTAAATGGAAAAACATTATTATCTGAAAGAATAGCGACTCGCAAGGATGGCTCGATATTTCCCGTTGAAATTAGCGCCACTTTATTGGAAGATGGAAGGTTGTTAGCCATCGTACGTGACATAACCGAAAAGAAAAAATTGGAAGAAGAAATTCGCTACAACAGCTATCATGACAAATTAACAGATCTTTATAATCGCCGGTATTTAGATGAAGAGCTTGACAGACTGCAAAACAGCCGCCATTATCCAATTAGCATTTTTTCACTTGACTTAGACGGTCTTAAGATAATCAACGATACTCTTGGTCATGCAGTCGGTGATAAATATATCCAAAAAGCAGCAGAGGTTTTAATCGATACTTTCCCTAGAAAAGAAGATTTTAAATGTAGGATGGGTGGCGATGAATTTATTATTATAGTTTCAGAGACTGAGCAAGAAACTCTCCAAAAACTCACTGAAAAATTAAAATTTAATTTACAGAATGCTCAAATAGAAGCCTCTGTTGGAGTAGCTACCGCTAGCAATTGGAAAGAATCACTTAGGGATATCTCGAGAGATGCAGATAACAAAATGTACGCTGACAAAAAAGCAAAAAAAGCTATATTAAACCCCACTAAAAAAGATTAATTCTACTTTACCAAAAATACCCTCTTGCACTTGCTATTTTCATCTGTGAGCGGGAGACGGGAATCGGACCCGCTGCCTTCTCCTTGGCAAGGAGACATTCTACCGGTGAACTACTCCCGCTTCTTCGCTACGCTCATCAGCGCAAGCGCATTATTAACTCTACTTTCTTTTTTCTAGTCCAACCCTTAATTTCTTTCTCTCTTTTTAGCGCCTTTGTTTTTGTAGTATACGTTTCCGAATAAACTAATTCAACTGGTAATTTTCCCTTAATCGACTTCGCTCCGTATTTACTAAAGTTATGCTGCCAAATCCTGTTGGTTATATCTTTTGTATAACCGGTATAAAAGATTCATCACTGCACTTTGCAATATAAATGTAATAATCCATAACTCGTGCTGGAATTGTTAAATTCCAGTACCGAACCCCGCATCGGGCGGGGCGAGGTGCCGAGGCTCAGAATCGAACTGAGATAGCCTGTTCTTCAGACAGGTGCCTTGACCAACTTGGCTACCTCGGCCTGTACAAATCATTATTAATTATATCAAATTGTGGACCCTAGAAGAGTCGAACTTCTGACCTCCTCGGTGTAAACGAGGCGCTCTAACCAACTGAGCTAAGAGTCCAGGGTGGGCCTGAGAGGACTTGAACCTCCACTCCTTTCGGAATACGCACCTCAAGCGTACGCGTATACCAATTCCGCCACAAGCCCAAAGCTTTCCTATTTTATCATAAATGTGCCCAGGGGGAGACTCGAACTCCCAAGCCCTTGCGGACACAGCGTTCTGAACACTGCATGTCTACCATTTCATCACCTGGGCAAACAATCCACCTCTGATTCTATCAGAAGCTAAAAAGCTTGACAAGGCAAGTAAAATATGCAACCATGATCTATGATGAGAAAGATAATCCTGTCCACCTCTTTCTTTACTCTTACAGCCATTCTGCTTTTCATAAGCATAATTTATTTTCTCTTTTTATCCTACAACTCCAGACTTCATGATGGACTAATTAGTCAAAATCCAAATCGCGGATTGGCATTTGCTGCCCTTCCATCTGCAGAAAACGTGCTTGGAGACAGCATCATCGCCAAAGACATAAGGATAGAAGTAGTCAGACAATTTTTTGCAAAATATAAATCTCCCCTTGAACCTTTTGCTTCAAATATAGTTTTGGACGCAGATAAATACGGCATTGACCATAGACTTTTACCCGCTATTGCAATGCAAGAATCAAATTTGTGTCAAAAAATCATAGCCAACTCTTACAATTGCTGGGGATTTGGAATATACGGTAAACAAGTAACCAGATTCGAAAGCTATTCCGAGGCTATTGATACTATAACCAAAACGCTTGCTAGTAATTACGTTGCTGGGGGACTAAATTCACCTGAAGAAATTATGAAGAAATACACACCCTCCAATAATGGAGGCTGGGCTCGCAGTGTTAATTACTTCATGGATTACCTTCAATAAGGCTCATCCTCAGGCACTTGACAAACCTATAGTCTTCTGATATAATTCCTCCTTAGATCCTAAGGTATGCCTTTCCAAATGCATACGTTAGGATTTTTTTATTGTCTTAATTAATGTCATTCCGAATTTATTTCGGAATCTTTTATTCTAAGTAAGATGCTGAAACTAGTTCAGCATGACAACTAAATTATCACTTTGCTATGAAAAAATTTTACGTTTTAATATTTTTCTTTGTACTTTTTTTATCGCTTGATTCAAAAACCTATGCACAAGAATTTGCTGCTGGTTCTTCTGCTGCGCTTTTAAAATCTGACAGTTTAAAAGCATCCGATAGTCGCGTAAGAATCTTAAGAGAATTTTTAGAAAATTATGATTCCCCTCTAGTTCCTTTTGCTGAAATATTTGTAGAAACTGCCGATAAATATAATCTGGATTGGAAATTGGTAGTAGCAATTTCCGGAGTTGAATCTACTTTTGGCCAACAAATTCCCGATAATTCCTTCAATGGATGGGGATGGGGAATTTACGGAGATAATATGATTCGTTTTTCTTCTTGGGAAGAAGGTATTAAAACCGTTTCTGAAGGATTAAGGACAAAATATATTGATAAATGGGGAGCAAAAAATATTTATGAAATCGGAAGAATTTATGCGGCCTCGCCAACATGGGCGGCAAGAGTAGAACATTTTATGAATTCCATTGAGGAATACAAAAATTTAAGCTTAGCAAACCTATCCATTTCGCTATAAATTGTGTATAATGTTCTAATCCTTTGCGGACGTGGCGAAATGGTAGACGCGATAGGTTTAGGACCTATTGACCGCAAGGTCTTGGGGGTTCAAGTCCCTTCGTCCGCACTAAAATATGGATAAAAATATAACTACTCTACAAAAAGAGCCAAATGGAACAATCCGATTGACAATTACTGTTCCTTTTTCTGAAGTTAAAAAAACATGGGAAGAAGTAATGACTGAAGTTGTATCAAATGCGGAAATTCAAGGCTTTAGAAAAGGAAAAGCTCCCAGAAAATTAGTTGAAGAAAAAGCTGATAAAGAAAAAATTAGAGAAGAAGTTCTAAAAAAACTTTTACCAATCGCTTACACAGAAGCTATAAAAACTCAAGGAATTAAACCAATTATAAATCCCAAAATTCATGTTGAGAAATTAGAAGAATTGAGTGAAAATAAGGATTGGCAATTTACCGCCTTAACCTGCGAAGCACCAATTATTAAATTAGGTAAATATAAAGAAAATATTCAAAAAATTACCGCAAAAAGCAAAATTATTATACCGGGGAAAGAACCTGTTCCTGCAAAATTTGATGATATTGTAAAAGCATTGCTAGACAGTATCATAACTGAAATACCAGAAATTCTCGTTGACAATGAAACAGATAGGCTTTTATCTCAAACCCTTGAGGATGTTAAAAAATTAGGATTAACACTCGATCAATATTTATCATCGACGAATAAAAATCCACAAATATTAAGAGAGGAATATAAGAAAAAAGCAGCAAATGATATCAAGCTGGAATTTGCACTTTTGAAAATCGCGGAGGAAGAAAAAATCACTGTTGAAGAAAAAGAAATTGAAGAAGCAATAAAAGCCAGTAAAACTGACGAAGAAAAAAAGAATCTGGAAGCTAACCGATATCTTCTAGCAAGTATATTAAGACAGCAAAAAACTCTTGATTTCCTTAAAAATTTGTGATAAGTTGTCGCTATGAGAAAAACAAAGAGTAAAGCAACACAACAGGTAGAAAATCCGCTTGAAAAACTCCTAGGAGTAGGTCTAGGTGGTTTGGATGAATATTTAGGGTTTGTTGATTCTAAAGAAAAACAAAAACGCCACGAAGGAGATCTTTTCGAAGGGCAGGAATTAAATCTCAAAGAAATTCAAGGAAAAAAGTTGGAAGAACAAAAAAAGGAAAAAGAAAAACCATACGTAGAGGCAGCTATTAATTACTCAAGAGAAATAATTCATTTGGGAGAAAGAGCAGCTAAGCGGACAAATCAAGAATTAGATGCACAGCTCAGAGAAATAATGGCAGAAATTAAAAAACTTGCTGACAGCTCAAAAGAATTGCAAATGCAATTTAAAGAAGTTGCTGTTGAACAACATGCAAAAGCTCCGGGAAAATACCATAAATCATTTTTCTCATGGCTTTTAACTGTAATTAGAACTGCCAGAATGAAAGTTGAAGATTCCCAGTCATGGCTCGCGGCTCTACAAAGCAAAAAGAAGTCAAGAGAATATGGCGCAATGGCTAAAAAACAGGGAACATCTTTTACTTTAAATAACGAACGCACTGTCGCCACACAAGTCGGATAACCTCTAAATTAAATTGTCATTAAGATTTCATTCTGTTAAAATAATGTCTATCGGGCTCATAGCTCAGTTGGTTAGAGCGTTACATTGACATTGTAAAGGTCAGAGGTTCGACTCCTCTTGGGCCCACAGTTTGCAAATTATAATCTAACTGATAAGATAAATTTATGGATAAACCTAAAATAAAAGACCATAGACAAATAGGGAAAGAGCTAGATTTATTTACGACCTCCGAATTGGTTGGACCGGGCTTACCTTTAATTACACCCAAAGGAACAATCATCAGAAATCTTATTGAAAAATATATTTACGACCTTCTTGAAAAACATGGCTATCAGCATGTTTGGACTCCGCATATTGCAAGACGTGAACTTTTTGAAAAATCCGGACATTTGGAAAAATTTAAAGAAGATATGTTTCCAATAATGCGCGCCAAAGAAAGAGATTATATTTTAAAAGCAATGAATTGTCCCCATCATATTGAGCTTTTTGCAAGAAGACCAATGAGCTATAAAGAAATGCCTCAAAGATACGCCGAAAGCTCAACTGTTTATCGCTCTGAACAGTCAGGGGAGCTGGGCGGCTTAACTAGAGTTCTATCAATAACAATTGATGATGCACATATATTCTGTACTAGGAAACAAATAAAAGAAGAGTTTGAAAAAGCCCTTAAGATTGACAAAGAAATGCTTAAGGATTTTAATTTTGATAAATTCTGGATCCGTTTATCTTTATGGGACAGAAAAAACAGAAAAAAATATTTGGGAGCTGAAAAAGACTGGGAAGATAATCAAAATTTAATGAAAAATCTTCTGATAGAAACAAAAACCCCATTTAAAGAAGTTATCGGAGAAGCAGCATTCTATGGCCCAAAAATGGATCTAATGATTACGGATTCCCATAAAAGAGAGTGGCAAATTTCCACAATTCAGCTTGATTTTAATTTACCGGAACGTTTCGAGATTAATTACGTTGGAGAAGATGGGAAAAAACATCAACCATATATAATTCACAGGGCAACGTTTGGGTCAATTGAAAGATTTATGGGAGTTTGGCTTGAGCATATCCAAGGAAATATTCCCCTATGGCTAGCTCCGATTCAAGTTGTAATAATGCCAATTGTTGATAAGCAGGAAAAATATGCAAGAAAAATTGTAGAAGATTTGAAAAAAGAAGGAATCCGCGCAGAACTGGATAACCGCCCTGAAAGACTTCAGGTAAAAATCCGTGATGGCTCTTTACAAAAAGTGCCGTATTTAGGTATAATAGGGGACAGAGAAATTGAAGGTAACAATATTTCCGTACGAACGCGTGACGGAAAGGATTTGGGATTACTTAAGATTTCTAGTTTTTTACAAAAGTTAAAAGAAGAAATTGATAAGAAGATTTAATAAAAAAAGGCAAGACAACAGGAAATTTTACCGAATCAACGAGCGCATTTTTGCAAGTACGCTTCGAGTTCTAGATCAAGAAGGAAAACAAGTTGGAGTTTTAACCCGTTTTGAAGCTCTGCAAAAAGCAAAAGAATTAGGAGTTGATTTAGTAGAAGTTGTACCAATGGCAAATCCTCCTGTTGCCAGAATTATTGATTTTAAAAAGTTTTTGTATCAAGAGTCTAAAAAGAAAAACGAAGAGAAAAAACGAAGTAAAATTTCGGAAACAAAAGAGATTCGGCTTGGGCCTTTCATGAATGATCATGACCTAGAAACAATGGTAAGACGGGGAAGTAAATTTTTGGAAGATAACGATAAAGTAAGATTAATAGTTAAATTCATGGGGCGCCAAATTACACATCCTGAGTTTGGGGAAAAGCTAATGCAGAAAGCAATTGAGGCATTATCAAATTTTTCCAAACTTGAAAGAGAACCTCATTTTGAGGGAAAACAGTTAATTGCAATTTTATCGCCAGAAAGGAAAAAAATAAATGAAACAAAAAAAGAGAATCAAGAAATCGGTGGGAAAAAGATTTAAAGTTACCAAAAATGGCAAGGTAATGTTTTCGCACCAATATAAGTCCCATTTAAAAATTAACAAATCCGGTTCGAGACTTCGTAGACAGAAAGAACCAGGAGTTCTAAAAGGAAAATTCGCCCACAAAATTAAACAGCTGTTAGGAGCAGTATAATCATATGGCACATGTTAAAAGAGGAATTGTATCCCGAAGAAAACACAGGAAACTTTTAAAATTAACCAAAGGGTATCGTGGATTAAGAAATAAAACTACGAAACAAGCTCACGAAGCCATACTTCACGCTGGAGCATATGCTTATCACGGAAGAAAGACGAAAAAGAGGACATTCAGAGCTCTTTGGAATGTTAGAATTTCCGAAGCTGTAAAGCAAGAAGGACTTTCTTATAGCGTTTTTATGAATATGCTTAAAAAGAAAAAAATTGAGCTTGACCGAAAAATTTTAAGCAATTTAATCGCAGGAGATATCGCAACTTTCAAACACATTGTTACAGAAGTTAAAAAAGCGTAATACCTTTCCTCAAAAACCTCAATATGATATCCTTAGAATATGGAAGAAGAATTGATGCAAATTAAAAATTCAGCGGTATCAATGATTATTGATGCTGTCGATCAAAAAGAATTGGAAGAAATAAAACTTCAATTTTTGGGACGATCGGGAAAGTTAACGCTGACCCTAAAAGGAATTACAAAAGTACCTGTGGAAAAAAGATCTGAAGTTGGTAAACTTGCCAACGAAGTGAAAAAAACCATCGAGGAAACCTTGGAAGAAAAAAATTCTATTCTCAAATTTAATATTTCAAATCAAAAAAAACAAAGCATAGACACAACAGCTCCCGGAATAAAACCTAATATTGGACATTTACACCCTATGACACAAGTTTTAAGTGAAATAATAGATGTGTTTAAACAAATAGGCTTTCAGGTTGCTGACGGTCCGGAAATTGAAACAGATTATTATAATTTTACCTCCTTGAATATGCCGCCAAATGCGCCTTCACGCGATACTCAAGCTACTCTTTATCTGGATACCAGAAACAGCAAAGTAGAACCAGGACAAATTTTACTACGGACTCAAACATCAAATATGCAAGTAAGGCTCATGGAAAAGATTAAACCGCCGGTTAGAGTAATCGTACCGGGAAAAGTATACCGCGTTGACGATGTAGATGCGTCACATAGTTTCGAGTTTTGGCAGCTTGAAGGATTTATGGTAGACAAAGACGTTAGACTAACAGATCTTTTTGGAACTATCGACTATGTTTTAAGAAAAGTTTTCGGAAAAGAAGTCAAAATAAAATTTGCAACTACAAATTTTTCATTTGTAGAGCCCGGAGTTGATACATACATAGAGTGTACTGTGTGTAAAGGAAAGGGATGCAGTTTTTGCAAGCAAAGCGGTTGGAGCGAAATCATGCCTGCAGGGATGATTCACCCAAATGTTCTAAAAGCAGCAGGCTATGACAGTCAAAAAGTATCGGGTTTTGCATTTTGCATCGGACTTTCCAGATTAGTAACGTTACGCTATCAAATGGATGACCTTCGGCTTTTGACAAACCCTGACATGAGAATTTTAGAGCAGTTTTAATTTATGTTAATGCCTTTATCTTGGCTAAAAGAATACGTTGATATAGCTTTAACTCCTAAAGAATTGGGAGAAAAATTAACAGAAGTTGGGCTTGGCTGCGAAAAAATTATTAAGACTCCTGATGACGCCATTTTCGAACTGGAAATAACCCCTAACCGTCCTGATTGCTTATCAATTATTGGAATTGCCCGTGAAATTGCAGCAATTGAGAACAAAAAAATAAAATTTCCCAAATTGGGAAATTTACCCAAACCAATAAAATCTCTTCCATTAATAATAAGAACCGATTCCAGCATAAATCCTAGGTTTACCGGAATTATTATTAAGGGAGCTAAGGTAGGAGAGTCCCCAAAATGGTTAAAAGATAGATTAGTAAAAATGAACCAGCGGTCAATCAATAATATTGTTGATATTACAAATTACGTAATGCTGGAGTTAGGAAATCCTATTCATGCATTTGATTACGATAAAATCGTCGGCAATATAATGACTGTCTCCAAAACAAAAGGAGGGGAGAAGTTCGAAAGCGTTGATGACATTGCATATCACTTACCCAAAGATGCTGTTGTTATTTCCGACAAAGAAAAAATAATTGATCTTTGTGGAATAAAAGGCGGAAAAAATTCCGGAACTTTTGATACAACAAAAAATATTTTTATTAGAGTCCCAGTTGAAATTCCCAATTCAACAAGAAGAACGTCTCAAGCATTAGGTCTACGATCTGATGCCTCAAGTATATTTGAAAGGGGAGTAAATACTGGGGGCACAATTGATGCTTTAAAAAGAACAGTTGATTTAGTTTTAGAATTAGCTGGCGGAGAAATCGCAAGCGATCTTTATGACATTAAAGCCACAGATTTTAAACCTTGGAAATTAAAATTAAGAATAGATCGGTTAAATCAAATTTTGGGAATAACTATTCCGATAAAACAAATCTTGAGAATTTTGGAATCACTTAATCTGCGACCAATATTGATAAAGAGCGTCATTGAAACTACAATTCCAACTTACAGAAATGATTTACAGATAGAAGAAGACTTAATTGAAGAAGTAGCAAGAATCTACGGTTATAATAATTTCCCAAAAACATTGCCTATTGGAGAAATTCCTGCCATTCAAATTCCATATTTTAAGGATTACAAGCTGGATGAAAGGGTAAAAGATATTCTACAAGCAAGTGGTTTTTCTGAAATTTATACGTACAGTTTGATAGGCGAAAAAGACTTACCAAACGGAATAAATTCTCAAGATATTCTTCGAGCAGACAATCCTGTAAGCCGTGACTTTGAATATTTACGGCCGAACCTTAAAATTAATTTATTAAAAGCCTTGTTTCAAAATAGATCTAATTTTGAAAAAATTAATCTATTTGAACTTGGAAAAGTTTATCTTGGGAAAAACTTGGATGAAACAAAAGAAATATACTTTCTTTCAGGCATAACGAATGATAAAAACTTCTTTGAAGTTAAAGGACTTCTTGAAGAAATTTTTGAAGATCTTGGCATCAAGGAAAATCCAACAAAATATATCGAAATATTGGAAAAGGGAATTTTCTTTGAATTAAATTATTCGGAAATTTTGAAAAATATAAATCTTAATAAAAATTTTAAACCTTTGCCAAAATACCCGCCGATTGTTGAAGATTTATCAATAATTGCAACAGAAAATGTTAAAACCGAAGACCTAATTTCAGAAATAAAAATCCAAAGCTCCCTAATTGCGAACATTTCACTGTTGGGTCAATTTGAAAATTCAAGAACTTTTCATATCGTCTATCAGGATAAAAATAAAAATTTAACCGGAGAAGAAGTTGCTAAAATCCGCGAAAAAATCTTAAAATGCCTCAAAGAAAAATTTAACGCAGTAACCAAAAATTAGTTTGATAATTCAGTTCAAACGCAATATAATATCCTCGTGTTAGAAAAGCAAGCAGCATTATTCGAAAAACGTTTAACTCCAGAATATTGGAATGGTCATAACAAGAATGATAACTGTATATATAAGAGAGAAAATATACCTCCTATCATAGAGCAAGAGAAGATAGAAAAAATTTCGGGATACATGCTAAGTAATTTCTTAAAATCTTTAGATGGATATCCCTTACGATCTTTTAGTAAGGGAGAAATATTTGATGCTACTCAATTTCCTGAAGGCACGGTTCTGAGAGTTACTTATGAAAAGATGTATTATGATTATTCAAAAGTTTTACCAGGTAGATTTCAAAAACCGTCATATCATTCACGTAACTATTGGGGATTAGTCTGCGATTACGATGCCTCTAAGATGAAAAATTTAATAGCAGTATACTACTTAGAATTTCCAACAATATTTGATCCAGGTAAAATAATAAACATGGAATTTATTAATAATCCTATAAAAATTGGCGATGTTAGTCACAGAAAAGAAAGAAACATATTCGGCGAAATCAATCAATTATTGAGAGTAAATGGAATTGATATATACGGATTTGGTAAAAAGGTTCCTACGAAGACAAAAATTAGAATTCCAATCCTAAATCCCCAGCTGCAACACTGACTTAAAATTTCATATTTAAGGCGTAGGCGTAATAGTAAAAGTCGGAGTAGGAGTTGACGTTGGGGAATCGGAAATAACTCTAGTTGATGTTTCGGTTGGCGGATGATAAAGGGAATCATCTTTGTGATTATCCTGAACCCATTGATCAATTCCTTCCTGCCAACGATTTTTCCCGCCACCGGATGTTGGATCATCTTCATGAAAGACAATAAATTTCTTTAGATCATATTCATTGTGATCAATTTCACTCTGACTTGCTAATTTATTATTGTCCGCTTTTGAAACTTTTATTTGTTTATAAATTGAACCTGGTCCTTGTGGCTCTGTTCCCCTTATGAAATACTCAGAACGAGTTGACTGGCCATCAACAGGAAGTCCTCCACCTAGAGCATCTATTGTTACAGCAATAACATCGTCAGGTTTTACAAAATCCTCCGAAGATTTATTTTTTAAAGCTTCCAGAATTATTCGTCTCCAGATCGGCGCCGCACCTGTTACTCCAGAAGCAACATTTCCCATAGGGCTATTGTCATTATTTCCAACCCAAGTCGCAACCAAAATGCTGGGTGTCCAACCAATCGTCCAGTTATCTCTTTTATCATCAGTTGTTCCTGTTTTGACAGCAATTGTTCTTCCTGAAATATTTAAATAACTATTTACACCAAAAGTAATCAGTCGGGCATTATTGTCCAAAAGCATATGAGAAATTATGAAGGCAACTTCGGGACTAAGTGCCTGCTTTTTGCTTGCTTCTTTTTTTTCAAACAATACTTTTCCTTTAGAGTCTGTAACTTTAAGTATTGCAACCGGATCGCTCCTAAAACCTTGATTTGCAAAGGCAGTATATGCAGCTGCCAACTCCAAAGGCTTCACTTCTCCTCCTCCTAATGTCAAAGATAATCCAAAACGATTTACATTGCTATCTGTTGGCGCAAAAGTACTTATTCCCATGCCGTAAGCTGTTGTTAACATCTCCTTAACTCCCACAAGAGCCAGTAATTTTACTGCAGGAATATTTATTGAACTGCCAAGCGCAAATCTCAATTGAAGAGGACCATGAAATTTCCCATCATAATTTTTGGGAACATAATCTTTCCCCAACTCTCCTCCAGGAAAAGTAGTTGGTGTATCCATAATAAGAGTTGCTGCTGTATATCCTTTTTCCAATGCGGTTGCATAAGTAATAGGCTTTATTGATGAGCCCGGCTGGCGAAGTGCTTGCGTAATAACGTTAAACTGTCCATCAGCTGATGAGTCAAAGAAATCTCGACTTCCAACCATAGCAAGAATTTCTCCGTTTTTTGGATCTAAAACTACGCTTGCCCCATTTCCTACCTTAAGACTTTTTGCATTGTTTACCTCCTCCTTTACTATTTCTTCTGCTTTTTCCTCTAATTTATAATCCAAAGTTGTTGTTACTTGTAATCCTCCTTGCTCAACCACATTTTCCCCAAATTGTTTTATAAGTAGATCTCTAACGTAAAAAGAGAAGTGCGGAGCTTTTATATCATGTGATTGTTTTAAAAAATCAGCACTCGGCAATTTCTTTATAGTGTCTTGTTCTTGTTTTGTGGTAATGTAACCATCATCCTGCATTCTTCCTAACACTTCCTTGCTTCTTTCAATATACGCTTTTGGATATTGTCCGTAAGGAGAATAATAAGACGGACTTTGAGGTAAACCTGCCAATATTACTGATTCTGTCAAATCTAAATCTCTTGCTTTTTTTCCGAAATATCTCTCTGCTGCTGCTTCTATCCCCAAAGTTGTTCCGCCATATGGAGTTGCATTAAAATATAATTCCAAAATCTGATTCTTTGTGTATTTCCTGTCAACTTGAATCGCCAGAATAAATTCTTTAATTTTCCGGGCAATAGTTTGTTCAGAAGTAAGTAGTGTATTTTTGACCAATTGTTGGGTTAACGTAGAACCTCCCCCAGCTATTCTTCTGCTTAAAATTGCATTTCTAAATGCTCTCAAATAACCTGTAATTGAAAATCCTTGATTTTTATAAAAATCTTTATCTTCTATGGCAATCGTTGCTTCCTGCAGTGTTTTTGGGATTTGATCCAAAGTTATATATGTACGATTTTGATCTTTATAAATATCGTAAAGCAAAATTCCGTTTCGATCAAAAATTTTAGTAGATTGAGAAAAATTACTGGCTGATAGTTTTGCCGGTGTTGGTAAATCCCGACTATACCAGACAAACATTATGAAAGCTATTACAAAAAGACCGATCAAGCCAAAAAAAGCCAATTTCGCAATCTTACTGTAAAAATAAATGTTTGAAGGATATCTAAGCCTGCGTCTTGATCTTACCAAGAAAGCCATGCCTAGATTATACAACTTTTGAAACATAATATGCTATACTTTAGCTATGGATAAAATTGAAGAACTGCTAACAAGAGGAATAGCGAATATTATTCCTAATAAAAATGAATTAAAAAAACTTTTAGATTCAGGAAAAAAACTTAATGTTTATTTAGGCATTGATCCAACTGCAACAAAGATACATCTAGGTAACGCCGTAGTCTTACGTAAGCTTAATGAATTTGCTAACTTAGGGCACAATGTCACTTTTTTAATTGGGGATTTTACTGCCTTAATAGGAGACACTTCAGATAAAGATGCAGAACGTCCGGTTTTAACATCTATTGAAATACAGGAAAATTTCAAAACTTACAAAAAACAGGCGGGAAAAATTTTAGATTTTTCTAAAATTAAAATTAAATATAATTCTGAATGGCTAAATAAATTATCATTTCCTGAAATTATAAAACTCGCACAACAATTTTCATTTGGAGATTTTGGCTCACGAGAATTAATTAGAAACCGTCTTAATGCCAGTAAACACGTCGGCTTACATGAAGGTTTATATCCTATTGCCCAAGGCTATGATAGTTATTTTCTAGATACAGACATTCAAATTGGGGGAACGGATCAAACCTTCAACATGCAGGCAGGCAGAATATTGCAAAAAAACTGGAGAAATAAAGAATCTTTTATAATTGCCACTGAATTTTTGATGGGAATTGACGGACGAAAAATGAGTAAGACTTGGGGCAACGCAATCTGGCTTGATGACAATCCCAATGACATGTACGCCAAAGTTATGGCAATAAAAGATGATCTAATCGATCAATATTTTATTCTAGCAACGAATGAAGATCTTCAAAAAATAAAAGAGATTAAATCTGATAGAAAACCTATGGATATAAAAAAAGAACTGGCGAAAATTATTGTTACGGAACTACATGATGAAAAAGATGCCCAAGTTGCAAAAGATTTCTTTAAAAGAGTCGTGCAAGATAAAGAAATATTAGGACATGTCCCATCAATTGAATTTTACGAAGGCGAGGAAAAAATAAATATTATCGAATTTCTCGTAAAAAAAGGTATTACAGGAAGTAAATCTATTGCAAAACAACTTTTAAAACAAAATGGTATTTCACTCAACAATAATATCGTCCACGAACAACAAATAAATATCAAAAATAATGATACAATAAAAATTGGCCGAAGAATCTGGAAAATAAAATTAAAAGTAAAGCAATAAATTATGGAAATGTTTAGAAAACATCAGTGGATTTGGAAAGTAATAGTAGCTATTGCTTCAATTGCTTTAGTCGCATCGTCTATTCTTCCTTTATTAATGCTTCGTTAAGCCTATGAATCTGCAGGCACCGATAACAACTGCCGGTCACATATATAAGTTGTTTGCCCGACGGTTAGAAAAATTAGACATAAAAACTTTCGAAGACTTTTTGCACCACATTCCTTTTCGTTATGATGATTATTCTTTAATCTCAAAAATTAATAGAGTTCAACCTGGAAAAGTAGTTACTATTAGAGGCGTAGTTTCTGAAATATCCAATGAATTTACGAAAAATTTTAAAAGGTTACAAAAAGCAGAAATTGCAGATGATACTGGAACAATTGAAGTTGTCTGGTTTAATCAGCCTTATTTAACCAAAATCATACGTAAAAACGATAGAATTGCTTTATCGGGAGAAATTAATTGGTTTTCAAAGAAACTTGTAATGCAATCACCAGAATATGAAATAATTACCAATTCTCCAGCCATTCATACGGGAAGATTGGTTCCCGTGTATCCTGAAACAAGAGGAATAACCTCGAAATGGCTAAGAAGACAAACGCATAATCTAATTAAAGAAAATAAAAGTCAATTTACTGAATATCTTCCTGACTCAACCGTTACGGAACATTCCTTAATGGCAATAGATCAAGCCATTGAGCAAATACATTTTCCACAAACGATTGCAAATGCTGAAAAGTCAAAACAAAGATTAGCCTTCGATGAGCTTTTTCTCTTACAATTATCAGCTATGCATAGAAAATTAAATTGGAATAGAGATTTAACAAGTAATCCCTTTGTTATTGAAAAATTCAAAGATGAAGTAGAAAAGTTTTTAAAAAAATTACCTTTTACTCTAACCAATGCCCAGAAAAAAGTAGTTGAGGAAATATTCAAAGACCTATCTTTAATAAAACCAATGAATAGACTTTTGGAGGGAGATGTTGGATCTGGTAAAACCGTTGTCTCGGCAATTACAATGTTTCTAAGTCATTTAAATGGATTTCAATCTGTTTTAATGGCTCCAACAGAAATATTGGCTCAACAACATTTCAAAACAATTTCTCAACTTTTAACTCCATTCAAAATTAAAGTGGGCTTTGCAACAGGAAACCAGAAAACGAAAATCAAAAACTTCGACGTAATGATTGGAACTCATGCGGTTCTAGAAAAAGGAATTAATTTTGATAAATTAGGATTAGTTGTAATTGATGAACAACAAAGATTTGGCGTAGAACAAAGGGCAATAATTAGAAGTAAAGGTAAAAATCCGCATCTTCTAACCATGACTGCAACTCCAATTCCCAGAACCATCGCTTTAACTTTATATGGTGATCTGGATTTGTCAATCTTGGATGAAATGCCTATTGGCAGAAAACAAATTAAAACTTGGTTAGTTCCTGCGGAAAAAAGAGAAAACGCATATTCTTGGATCGAAAAACAAATTAAGAATACAAAAAGTCAGGTTTTTATTGTTTGTCCTTTCATTGAAGAATCGGAAACTATGCAAACCGTAAAAGTAGCAAGCAAAGAATTTGAAAACCTCAAAAATAATGTTTTTAAAAACTTAAAACTCGGACTTTTGCATGGGAAAATGAAAGCAAAAGAAAAAGAAGAAGTGTTAGATAAGTTCAGAAATGCAAAAATTGATATTTTGGTAGCAACACCTGTTGTTGAAGTCGGAATAGATATTCCAAATGCAACAATTATTGTAATTGAAGCATCCGAACGTTTTGGGCTGGCACAATTACATCAGTTAAGAGGAAGGGTAGGTAGAGGAAGCAAACAATCTTATTGTCTCCTCTTTACAGAATCTTTAAATCCACAAACACTGGAACGGCTAAAAGCAATGGAAAAGCATAATGTAGGCAGCGAATTAGCGGAGCTTGATTTAACTCTCAGAGGTCCCGGAGAAATTTATGGAACTGCACAGCATGGAAGAAAAATACTAAAAATTGCCAGCTTCTCAGATTTCGAATTGATACAAAAAGTAAGAAAAGAAGCTGAAAAAATATTTCCAAACTTAAAAAATTACCCAAAACTTTTGGAAAAATTAAAAAACGTAAATGTCAAAAGAGTCTCGCCTGATTAATTTTAATGCCTACTCGAACCTAATTGCCTCGATAGGGGAAAGGTCGGCAGCTTTTTTTGCAGGAAATACCCCAAAGAATATTCCAACAAATGAAGAAATTCCAAATGCAACGATAATTGATACTACATTAATCACAGCAGGAAACACCGGCTGAATTAAAACTACAATTAGAATTGCAAGAATTAAAGCAAGTAAACCGCCTAGAAATGAAACGATTGCGGCCTCAGACAGAAACTGAAGAAGAATGTCTCTTTTTGTTGCTCCAATCGCACGTCTAATTCCGACTTCTTTTGTTCTCTCAGTCACAGTTGCATACATAATATTCATAATTCCAATTCCTCCAACTAACAACGAAATAGAGCCAATAGCAATTAACGCAATATTTAATACGCTTATAATAGTATTTATCATGCTTAATAATTCTGATTGCTCGGTAACTGAAAAGTCATCCGTTTTATATCTTCTCAAAAGAACAGTCTTTATTTCAGCTTTTACTTGAGGGACAACCTTGTCATTAGTTGTTTTTAAATATATCCCAAAAAATGTTTTATTAGGATTCAAACTTAATAAAGCAGTGTAGGGAGCCAATATATTTGAATCATCACTTGCTCCTATAGATCCAATCTTTTTTATTACTCCAATAATCACATATCTTTGATTCTGAATCCTGACTGATCTATTAAGCGCATTGTTTGGTGAACCAAATAATTTCACTGCAATTTGATCGCCAACAACGATTACTTTTTTCTTTTTCGCAACATCTGTTTCCGTAAAAATTTTACCAACTTGGGTCTCTTGGCTCATTATTGAAAACGCATTCGCTGTTGTCCCGATCAAGCTTGCAGACTCAGCTTTTCCACCAGATTCAGCCTTCACACTTTTCATAGTCATAGGAGCAACAGCTGCGATATTTCTTATTCTTTTAATTTTAGTAACATCTTTTTCATCAAATTGGATTCCACCAATAAGCCCCTGACCTCCGCTTCCACCGGTAAATCCGCTTCCTGGAAGAATCATTATCATATTCTTACCCAAAGTTTCAAACTGTTTATTTATATAATCTTTCAAGCCGAATCCAAATGCCATCATTAGGACAACCGATAGAACTCCTATTAATATCCCTAGTGAAGTTAAAAATGTTCGGACTTTATTTCTTTTCAAATCCTCCAAGGATGATTTTATTAGATATATAAGATATTTCATAAATATTTTTTAACCAGAGAACCATCCTTTATATATAATTGCCGTCTTGCGCTTTGCGCAATATATTTCTCATGGGTTACCAATACAATTGTAACGCCAAAATCTTTATTTAATTCACCCAATAACTTAATTATTTCTTCTCCGTTCCTAGAATCAAGATTTCCTGTCGGTTCATCGGCGAAAATTATTTTTGGACTCATTATTAAGGCTCTGGCAATAGCTACTCTTTGTTGCTGTCCGCCGGAAATTTTATTGGGAATGTAATCTTTTCTTTCGTAAATACCAAATCTTGTCAAAATCTCTTGTGCTTTTTCTTTGGGGTTGTAATCAAATTTTTTCTTAGAATAAATAGTGGGCAACAATACATTTTCTAAAACTGTAAGATTGTTAATTAAATTAAATTGTTGAAAAACAAAGCCGACATGCTGAGCCCTTATTTTCGATAAATCATCGTCAGAAATTTTAGACACATCTTTTCCATCAAGAAGAATAGTTCCGCTTGTTGGAGCATCTAAAAACCCCATAATATGCATTAGAGTAGACTTCCCTGAACCGGAAGAACCCATAATTCCAACAAATTCTTTTTCTCTAATTGTCAGGGAAATATTATTTAGAATTCTTGTAGTGTCTATACCTACAATATAATCTTTGCATACATTCTTTAGCTCAATCATAACCCATAAACTGCCTGTCCTTCTGATAATCCTTTTATTATTTCTACATTTTGCTCGTTCTCAACTCCTGTTGTGATATAAGTTTTCTTTTTGTCTTCCCCAACTAGAACATATTTACCTTTGTCATCTGAATTTACATAATTTAGAGAAATAACCAATACGTTTTTATTTTCTTTAATAACAAAATTTATATCCGCGGTCATTCCCAACCTATATTTGTAATTTTTATTGTCAATGTTATTAAGCGCCACTTTTACATCATAAGCAGTGCCTGACTCATCTTTTGAAGGTGTAAAAGAAATATCTTCGACAGTTCCTTCAACTTGTTCTTCCGGATAAGAATCAAAAATTATCGAACCTGTTTTTCCTTCTTTTAAGCCTCCAACCTCAGTCTGATCAGCAGTGACCTTCAGATAGACTGTCTCTGGATTTATTATTTCATAACCGGCATTCAGGCCTGCAACATTCACTCCTGCAACATCAGGATCCGCGCCTACAACAAAACCATCAATGGGGGAATATAAAGTAGCAGAATCTAGATTGCTTTGGGCAATTCTGGTATTATCATAAGCTTTATTCTGAGTAGCATCAAGAGCTGTTCTCTCTACTTTTTCTGCATATGATTCTCCTGTTTTAGATCTACCGTCATAGTATTCATCCGAGGCTGCTTTAGCTGCTGTAAAATCCTGCCATGCTTGCCTTAATGCCGCTTCAAGGAGATCCTTTTGCAAGCTTGCGATTGCCTGTCCCTTATTTACCCATTGATCTTTTTTTACTCCAACCCAATTAACTTTTCCTGCAGTCTTAAAATTAAGAATCACATGATCCTGCGCATCTATTTTTCCAGACAAGGTCAATTCTTCCTTAATATCTGTTCTTTTCACAATTGAGAAATTGGAGACATTTTTTTTAGAATCAACAATCAGATATTTCCCAACAAAAAAAGCTACAATTATAACTAATATTATGATTATTTTTTTCTTTCCGGAGAAAAGTTTTTTCATTTAAGATTTAATCTAATACCCATGATATCATTTGACATCTGAAGACGCAATAGCCTCCAAAGTATTGCGGACAAGTTAAAAATTAGGTATAATACATAAATGCCACACGAACCAAAAAAGAAACACTCAAGAGCAAGACAAGGAAAAAGAAGGGCAAGTATCAAGCTTGAAATTCCGGATTTTAATGTCTGTCAAAATTGCAAAGCTACAATTTATCCGCATACTATTTGTAAAAAATGCGGCTTCTATAAGGGCAAGCAAGTTTTAACTATAAAAGCAAAAAAGACAAAAGAAAAAGCGGCCTAATTATGAAAACTCCTTTGGATCCTCGGCACAAAAAACGACAAAAAATAGTCGAAAGTTTATTTAAAATAGATTTCCATAAACAACCGATAAATAATTACACGAAGGCCGTATTGCACAAAAAGACTTTTATTGATAAAAAAATAGAAGCTGCTGCACCTGAGTTTTCTATAGACAAAATAAACAAAGTTGACTTAGCGATATTAAGATTAGCTGTTTATGAATTATTGGTTGAGAAAACTCAACCTACCAAAGTAATTATTGACGAAGCTGTAGAACTTGCCAAAGAATATGGAGGAGACTCAAGTCCTTCTTTTATAAATGGCGCACTAGGAAACCTTAGATTATGAATCTTCCTAAATTAAGAAATTCCAAACTTTTTGAAGAAGCTTTTACTCATAGATCCTATTTAAATGAAGCAAAACTTAAAATTGCCTCAAATGAACGTCTTGAATTTTTAGGAGACAGCATTCTTTCTTTTGCAATTTCAAATTATTTGTACGCTAAATATCCTGATTTTGACGAAGGAAATTTAACTAATTTGAGATCTTTGATGGTTAATACAAGAAGTTTATCCGAAATTGCAAGAGAATTAAACATGGGGTACTTACTAAGACTTTCCAAAGGAGAAGAGGAGTCAAAAGGACGGGAAAATGCAACCCTTCTTGAAAATAGTTTTGAAGCTTATGTAGGAGCGCTTTTTTTGGACCAGGGGATAACATGTGTGGTTAAATTTTTAGACAATACTTTATTTCCAAAAATTCAGGAATTAGTTAATAAAAAAGCATTTAAAGATCCTAAAAGCTTACTTCAGGAAAAAGTTCAGGCTAAAAAACAAGGCTCTCCTTTATATAAAGTTCTGGAGGAAACAGGACCTTCGCATGCGAAAATTTTTAGAGTTGGTGTATTTGTTAACGGTAAAAAGTTGGGGGAAGGAGCAGGCAAATCAAAACAAATAGCTGAAGAGTCTGCGGCCAAAATTGCTCTTGAGGGTAAAATCTAAAAATGATACAATACTCTTTATGTCAGTTGTAATTAGATTATCGAAAATGGGAAAACGTGGGGAAGGAAAATATCGTGTTGTCGTTATGGAAAAAAGATACCGACGCGACGGCGAACCCATAGAAACTCTTGGCTGGTACGAAAAAAGAGAAAAAAGCGAGAATAAAGAAATTAATAAAGAAAGATTCAACTATTGGATTTCAAAAGGAGCAAAGGCTAGTCTAACTGTAGAAAAAATTTTGAGTAAATAAATTTAATATGAAAAAGGCATTAAATTACATTGTTGCGCAAATCGTAGACGATCCGGAAAAAGTAGAAATTAACGAACAGGAAGATCAGGGAATGATAAATTTTAGCATTAGGGTTGCGCCATCAGACATGGGCAAACTTATCGGAAAAAATGGAAAAGTCATAAGAGCTATCAGAAATGTTGTAAAAATATCCGCAATAAAACAAAATAAAAAAATAAATATCGCTCTTTTAGAAAATTCCGCATAGCCTCGATATGAAAATTTCTATCCTTACCCTTTTCCCCGAAATGTTTTACGGTCCTTTTGATCATTCTATTGTGAAAAATGCGAAAGAAAAAAAGTTGGTTAATGTAAATTTTGTAAATATCAGAGATTTTGGCATTGGCAAACATAAAGTTGTAGACGATAAACCATATGGAGGAGGACATGGAATGATTTTAAGAGTTGATGTTTTAGAAAAAGCAATTACTCAAACAAAAGAAAAAAACCTGCTAGACTCTGAACAAAAGGTTATCCTCTTAAGTCCTCACGGTAAAACTTTTAATCAAAAAAAGGCTCTCGAATTTGCAAATTTGAAACACCTCATTCTTATTTGTGGTCATTACGAAGGAATCGATGAGAGAGTAAAAAAATTTATAGATGAAGAGCTGTCAATTGGGGATTTTATAGTCACAGGAGGAGAAATTCCGGCAATGCTTATAGCTGATGCCGTAGTAAGACTTTTAAAAGGGGTTTTGAAAGAGGGGGTAACTTCTGCCGAATCATTTTCCAAACTTCTGGAATATCCTCAATACACAAAACCCAATACTTATAAGAATTTTAGTGTGCCGTCAATACTTTTGAGCGGAAATCACGGAAAAATTAAATCTTGGCGTGATAAAACTTCGCTCAAAACAACCGCTAGACTTCGTCCGGATTTACTCCGATAAATCGGGCTTACTCAGTGTCTAAAGAAGTGTCATCAGGCGCAGGAATATCAGAGGGCGTAGAAGTGTCAACAGGCACAGAAGTAATAGCAGGAAAAGGAATATCAGAAGGCGTAGGAATATCAACAGACGCAGGAGTAATAGGGGACATAGAAGGAGCCATAGTGGGCGTAGGTTCAGAAGGTTCAGAGAAAGATATATTTTGAAACTTATTTAATTGGTTAATTAATGTTAGTGCTCTCTGAGATATTGGGCTTATACGGGCGTCCTGACTATAACCAGAAGTATTTAGCGGCATATAATAGAAAGACAAATCTACCGTCGAAGACATTTTTCCTACTTTGACAAAATTAACCTCTGATAAAGGAAGTGTATTACTTATGACTTCAACAAAACTATTCACCGCCATAATACCTGCGTTTATCGGTATCGACAATTTAACAATTGAAAAGCCATTACTGTTTTCAGGCGTAGATAAATCACCTACTTTAAACGAAAAACTACCAAGTTCAACGCCTGTTTTTTGGGCTGTAGAATAAATAGAATTTAATATGCCAATAAAATCTTTTTCTAAAGGCAATGCTGAATTTAATGTTTTAAGTTGTAAATCAAGAGTATTCTCGTTTATATTGGTAAGCATATCTAAATTAGCCTTTAGCGTTGCTAATTTTAGTGATGCTTCTTTGGCTTGTTTTCTTGTTGTAAGCAATATTTGATATTGAGGAATCACAAATTGGAAAAAAAGAATAATAGAAACTAATATAATAACAACCGGTAAAATGTTAGATTTATTTTTATTAAAGATAAGTTTTAAAGATTTTAAATCTATGTTTATTTTTCCGTTCATATTACAAATCTGATTTTATTGAAATCGTATAGTTACCGCCAACTTCCTCTAGGGTCAGGGAACTAAGAGTTAAAGATTTAATTATTTCTTTATTGCGAACCATGTCCGTTAGATTATTTATTAACTCACCAATTGCCACAAGTGAACTTGATTGACCAGTAAGAGTAATCGTTTGATCCGATACTTCAAAAGCTTCTATAGATAATTCGCTAGGTATTTTTGCTAATAATCCGCTTGTTATCTTCGAAAGATCTTTTCTTGTTTTCATAATTTCATCAATACTTTCTACCCTGTTATTTACGATAAAAAGTTTAGCTTGCAGATCCTGAAATTGGGAAATTTTTTTTAGAGCGTCTTCTTGATCTTTCTTTACAGATGTTGAAATGACAATCTGAGTTAATAAAAAAATACTAAGAGAGATTAAGCCAACAACTATCAAAGATACAATTGCAACAAAGTAAAAAGCTCTAATCTTTTTTTTCTGTTTCAATAAGTCCTCATCTTTATGTATAAGAAGGTTAATATTTGTATTCATAAATCTCTCATTGCAAGACCTAATGCGATAGTAAAATCAGAAGAGCTATTAAGTATTTGGGCAGGCAAAGGTTTATTGTTATTGTTAAGGATTTCCCATGGGTTTACGACAACTGTTTCTATACCTAAGTTCTCTGTAAAAAACAGATTTATGCCCGGTAACCTAGCTGTACTTCCTGACAATAATACTTGCTGGATTACAGAATCATCTTTATATTTTTGAGAATAAAAAGCTAGAGTTTTCTTTATTTCAAGCAAGATAGAAGTTAGAATTGGCTCAGTAGATTTGCCAACCTTTTGACCGTCTCCCTTTCCTGAAAAACCATAAGTCTTTTTATATTCTTCTACTTGGGCTGGAGTTAACCCAAAATCCGCTTCTATTGCCCTGCTAATTGCATTTCCTCCTGTTTGTATTGAATAAGTAAACACTAAAATTCCCCCTTTTACTATAGCCAAAGAAGTGCTAGTCGCACCTATATTTACAATTATCGCTAAAGGAAGATTGGACGTAACTAAGGCCCGGACAATTGACAAGATTTCTGTTTCTATTGAATTTAAAGTAAGATTTGCCATCTGCAATATCTTCTGATATTTTTCAATAAGATTAGTCGGGCATCCCACCATAAGAACCTGCATTTTTTCACCAGCAGAAGAATTCAGGGGTTGCTTTAACACGTTCCAAACTAAAGTTACTGTTGACAATGGAACCGGTATATAACGTTCAGCTTCCCAATAAATTGCCTGAGATAATTCTTTATTGGATAAAACCGGCATTTCAATAACCCTTGTATAGGTCTTATTATCGGGAAGAGCGATATTTACATTTTTATTGTTTACTTTTAAATTTTCTACTGTTTTTTTTATAACTGCCGCCATTTCTTCTTCATCAATTGGGGCTTCTGAAAGCATTCCTTTGGGAGGGGAGGGCATTACATTAAAGCTGTCTAAAATAAAACCACTATTTTGTCTTGATAAAGACACAGCTTTTATTTCATCCAAACCTATATCCAAACCGATAGACTTATTAAGTATCATCTTTCAAAAATTAATTCGCCACAAAAAGACCATATGATAAATAAGGCAGATAAGTCTGTGGATATCCCTTAAAAACAGTAATTTTACGATTTGCCTGCCCTGATGTTCCAGTTGAGCTAATTAGATATCCTTGAGCAGGTAAAGTCGTATCGGAATGAACTCCAATTACTGCATTTTTATAAATAGGAATAACCCGCATAAAAACTATGTTGCTAATGCCAAAAGCTAAATGATTCGACGGTGTTTTGTAAGCGAAAGCTTTACCAACAATACAGCTTCCCGGATTAGCCGATGTAAAATTATTCCCTCGTAAAGGACAAGGATCATAAGTATAACGATATGATTTGACTTCATTTGGGGACAAAGGATTCCTCGTAATAACTATTACTTCAATAGCAGCTGGAGCAGTTGATGATCCACATATTTCAGATGCTGATCCCCAACACATATTCAAACCTGACAATGCTTTAGCTTCTGAATAAGCAGGAATGTTACTGTTATTATGGCTAACTACCCAAACATCAGCTCCTTCATCTTTTGGAATCATATTCCCTCCATTAATTAAAATGTCTTTAGCGTTACCTGATTGAACATCTACGGAATATCTAGAATTATTGGCAGTCAGATTGCCGCTTAATATAGCTGGTCCTGGAGTAATAACGTTTCCCTGGATTGCCCGCTCGATACCGGCCTCTGCAGCAGCTAATGCTTTCTGAGATTCTACTTCTTCAGTCGAACTTTTAAGACTAATTATACTTCTTGATGCAAGAGACAATCCAATAGTTAAGGCAACTATAATTACCAGAATTGCAATTAAAAGAATCTGACCTGCTTGCAATTGCTTACTTAGAGCATTAGCAAATAGATTTTTTTGTTTTCTGCACAACATATATAACCCGCGAGGGTATATTTAGCATAACAAGTGGATTATTTCATGTCAACTAAAAAAAGCATCTATTTTCCGTAATTTTTCATAACAATCGAGGTCTCAAATAGAATTGGCGTAGAAATACTATTCTCTGGCAGTTTATTTTGAGTTGGCGCACCAATTTTAAAGCTGATTTTTATTATTGGAGTATCTGTTGACTTACTTTGAATACACTGAATTTTACACTCTGTTAGAGAAAATGACTGACTATCTATAAGCTCTGTAAGCACTGCCGCACCCACTTTTTTTTTCAAAGTAAGACCTGAACAGTTATATTGAGTTACAATATTACTCGTTGACTCAACTGATATATAACTATATTGAGTAATTACAGGTGTAGGAGTCGGATTAGAAGAAAAGGGACAACTTGTTGCATATGTTGTCCCATTAGTGCTTAATCCTGTATTTTTTCTGTCAAAAGGTAATGCATATGCTATGTCTTTCGACATCTGGTTAAGAACAGAATTCCCATTCTGTCTGATATTCTCAATCGTATTTGTTTTATTAGCTCCCCGCAAAGTAGAAGATATTATGCCGGAAATAACCACTCCTACAGCAACCAAAACAATAATTGAAGCCAACAGCTCAATTAATGTAAATCCTGTTTGTTTTGTTCTAAAATTGAAAATTAAAAATTTAAAATTAAAAATTTTGGTCATCATGGCGCTGGTTTTCGATCAATAGTTGAAAAACAAGTAATAAGTCTTACTTTATGACAAAAAGCGTTACCAACAGGACATTTATTATCCTGCCAGGAAACTGTCACTGTAACTTGACTTCCTTTTGTTAAACTAACAGGGCAAGGTATTGCACCGGTTGAACAACAGCTTTCTGAGCCATGACTAAATATTATTTCCCGAGAGAAATTTCCCCCCACAGGAACTGGACTTTGTAAAAAACAATTACTAAGAGTAAGTGGCTTTAGTTCTAAAGGAATTTGACTACCTAGACAATAGATAGTATTAGATGTGTAGTAATTAATAAACTCATTGAGATTAGAATCTCTTATTTTTTTCACTACTGCCATTCCTTCTTGAGCATAGAAATTTGCTAAACTTTGATTTTTTGTATATTGAGCATTACTTAAGGAAGTAGCTACACCAAATATTACAGCACTCATTGTCAGCATCAAGACACCAAAAGCAAGTAAAACTTCCATAAGAGTTTGTCCGTCTTGTTTTTTCATAATAGAATACTAGCCACAATCTCATAATAACAATAATTTACATATTGCGTCAAACAAAAAAACCTAAAAGCAAATCGTAAGTAAAGTAGATTGGCGGAATAAGAATTATTATTAAATGCTTATTCTTCCCAAAGAATTGACTGTAATAGTTTTGGGAGGTCCTCCAGATGAAAGTGTAATTGCACAATTACTTGTGCTACAAGGGGTAGGGATAGCGGGGAGGATTGACCCAGTAAAAAACTGGGCTGCGCCTGTTTGTATGGGAAAATAAATAGTTTTATTAATTCCAGCAGTAAAAGTTACATCTTTTGAAAGAGTTTTTGGTTCCCCAACGGATAGATTTCCATTACAAAAAGCTTTTAATTGATAGGTTTTAGTATCAGTTGAGATATATACTCCGTATCCCTTGAGAGTACCCACGCATGAAAGTTTTACTTGCGATTGGGCGCGGGACTTTGCCAAATTTAACATTGTTATTATTTCATTGGTCGAGGTTTGAAGAGCTTGAGTTCGACTATAATTATTGAATCCCGCAATACCCAATAATCCTAAGACAATTGAAATACTTATTGCAACCATTAACTCAATTAAAGTAAAACCTTTTTGTCTCATGGATTTTGAAGCGTATAACTTTTTCCGCTAGTACAAGCTGTCAAGGCAGTACCGGTGCATCCAGTGGTCGTATTCGGTGGATTTTCAACTCCGTATCTTATATAATCTCGGTCTCCATCGTTTATGTTTTCCAGGCACGCTCTCAAACAATATTTTGAGTACGGCGAAACAGTAGCATATTGATAGCGCGTTGACGTTGAAGGATCGCAAGGAATTTTTTGCATGTACGTTACAGTATTCGTAGGTGGATTCATTAAAGAAGAATTGCATGCTGTATATAGACTTGTCGGATACTTTGCCTGATCAGATCTATAAAGCTCCAGTGCGGACTGAATTTGGCGAAGATCAGTTTTGCGTACTCCGTCACGGGTTCTTTGTCTCACTCCATTATAATTCGCTAACAAAAAACTTGACAGAATGCCAATAATTGCAATTACAATCAAAAGCTCAATCAAGGTAAAGCCTTTTTTGTAAATTGTAAATTGTAAATTGTTAATAGTTGTCATAGGCTTACATTCGGACTCGTAACGCCATAGTTACACTTTGCGCTCGGTACCCCACATTTCGTTCCCACTCCGTTCGCTGTTGCGCTCGGACAGACATTGCCCCCAGAGCATGCTTGAGAATCTTTTGTGCCTCTTTCTAAGTTAGCATATAGATAATACGATTGCCTAACGGCAGGAGTGGTAGGAGAATAGTATACATAATTTAGGGACACTGAAGGGTCTTTTGGAAGAGCAGCCATGTATTGCCATCCTGTACTTCCCCAATTTAGCGTAGTAGTTGCATTTGCTTTAATTTTGTAGTCAGCTGATGATTCAGGATATTGTCCGATATCATTGTAATAAGTTTCCAAAGCTTTTTGAATTTGAGAAAGATCTGATTTTCTCCTCGCATCCCGAGCTTTTTGGAATTGACCCACGGGATCTATTACAGATACTACTCCTCCCATTAAAATTCCTATTAATGCAATAACTAATAGTAATTCTATTAGGGTAAAGCCAAACGCAGAAAATTTTGGATTAAAATTTCTCCGTAAAAAATTGCCACTATGACTCCTATTGCCAAAAAGGGCCCAAACGGAATTGAAGTGCCAAATAGCTTTTTTTTTCTCCACGCAATTAGTATGCATCCTACAATTGCGCCTGTCAAGAATGCTACATACAAACCAACAACAATCTTCGGAAATCCCAAGATTAATCCCATTAAAAATGCAAATTTTACATCACCAAATCCCATGCCGCGCCTCTTGGTAATTAAAAATAAAAACAAGAAAAAAAAACACGCGCCAAATGCCGAGAGAAGATAGGGAAGTATTAAGTAATTAGTATTAAGTATTAAGTACAGAAACGAAACAATAATTGCAGGAAAAATAATTTTATCGGGAATAATTCCATACTTCAAATCCGCAAAGAAAATAGCAATCAAACAACTAATTATGAATAAGTAGTATGCCCATGAAATTAACATTTGAAAATTTAAAAATTGAAAATTGAAAATTGAAAATTTTAGGCCATTGAAAATAAAAAAAGTCGTAAGCACAAAAAGTATTCCCGTAGTCAACTCAACTACCGGATAGTAAAATGATAGGCGAGTGCAACAATATCGGCATTTTCCTTTTAAGCTTAGGAAAGAAAGTAAAGGAATTAAATCAAACCAAGCTAATTTTTTTTTACATTTTTCACAATGAGATCTTCCTTTTACCACAGGCTCTTCCCTGGGAAGTCTGTCTGCCAAAACATTTAAAAATGAGCCAACAAAAAGACCAAATAAAAAAATAAATACTGTTTCCAGCATAAATTGTCAGGGTATCCTAATCCGGACAGCTAGTGCTACCGCTCTCCGGTGCGCTTGCTGACTCTTTAAGAGCATTATGTGCTGAATCCCAACACCAAAAACGGCCTGCCGGAGCATTATAAAGTTTACCCCACAAAACAGCACTGCATCCGGCCTCCTCACAAATACGCTGATATCCGTAATCTTCCCCATCAGGTTGTTTGGGCAAAGGACTGATATCTCCCGGCTCTAAAGTATGCAGATCCTGAGGGTAAAGTCCGGGATTATTAGTAGAATAGGCCAAAAGCGCGTGAGCAATTTGCGCCATATCTGATTTGACATTTGATTCTTTTGCTTGATTGATATTTTTGACCGGATTAAGCGCAATAATAGTTGCTGCAGCCAAAATTCCCAGTATCGCTATCACAACCAGAAGCTCTATGAGGGTAAACCCTTTAATCCAATTTCTTTTCATATTTCCCTATACATAAGTAGACCAGACTTAAAGACAATTGTCAAAGAAATTCTGTCAAGCACTCAAACAAAATTCTTTTCTTCTTACTAAAAACCCCGACTTCTCGGGGTTTAATCTTCCGTGCTATAACCAGCTTATGGACAAGTTACGCTATTGACATTAACAACTGGTACTCCTGTTGAAGCTGGTTTTAGAACACCAGTTACCGAATCCCAACAAATATATTTAGTAGCGTCTGCATATGACACCCTATAAACAGCTATATTTTGACATAGGGTTGTACATCCCGCAGGAGCAATAGCTACTGCATATGAGACTCCGGAAGGATCTTTCGGCTCAGTTTTCAATTCATTAGTAGCTCCAGCTATAGCTGCTACCGATGTTGGATAATACGGATTTCCTGCTGCTGCATTAGTCGTGAAATATGCTTGCATGGCCTGACTAATTTGAGAGATATCTGATTTCACATCTGCATCTTTCGCCTGATTTATTTTGGCTACTGGGTTTATTGCTGCAACTACTGCTGCTGCCAAGACTCCCAAAACTGCAATTACTACTAGAAGTTCTATGAGGGTAAAACCTTTTGAGCAAATTTTATTTAAAAAAGTTTTCGTTTTCATTAGAATATAACTTCTTATTTATTAAGACATAGAATAAAACACTTGTCAAGAGAGCAAAATGAAGCCAACCAATAACAGATATTGTTTGATAAAGTTAAAAAATATTGAGGATTTTACGGAGGACAGGCTTGTCCTATTGTTCCTACCGCACACTTTTTACCTGTACTTGACTCATAACGCCAATATTTACCGGAATATTTCTTTGATTTCAACGGACCACAAGTTATTGTTATCATTGTACCTGAAGCTGAAGCTGTATATAGATATGCATTGTATCCGGTTGGAGCTGAAGGCGCTACCTTAATGTCTGATCCTACCATAGCAGCTATACTTGGCGGATAATTACCTGAATTACTTACAGCATATGCTTCTGCTGCGTTGCCCAATACTGCAATATCGGTTTGCACTTTTGCCTCATTTGCTGTATAGATTTTATCTATCGGATTAACTGCTGCCAATACTGCTGTCGACATGACTCCGATGATTGCGATTACAACTAACAGTTCTATTAGGGTAAAACCCCTTGAGGAAATTTGAATTAGATGTAAAAATACATGCGCTTTCATCTGCATAATTATAATAGGAGCTTATCTATTACAACAAAAAATAGAATACTTGTCAAGAAAAAGGGAGTGAAACTACTGGATAATATTGGTTATTTGATAAATCGGTGTAATTATGGAAATAACTAAAAATGCAACTCCAACGCCCAATACAACCAAAATAATTGGCTCCAATGCAGTTGAAAGAGTTTTAACAGACCGGTCAACTTCTTCTTCAAAATACCCGGAAGCTTTAGTAAGTGTTTCATCTAATTTTCCTGTCTGTTCTCCGATTTTAACCAATTCTGTTAAATTAGGAGGGAAAAGATAATACAAGCTCATAGCATCTCCCATACTTACTCCTTTTTCCACTTTTTTTGAAATATCGATTATTGCATTTTTGTAATGAATGTTATTGGTAACGTTGGAAACTTCATCAAGAGCTTCAACTACCAATGTACTGGTTGCCAACAAAACACCTAAGGTCCTGGAAAATTCTGCTAATATTGATTTCTTGATTAAACTCCCAAAAATAGGAATCTTTAAAAGCATACTATCTATAATAAGTCTGCCTTCTGTTGTTTTCGACCAACGCTTATATGCAAACCATACAAAAACTAAAAATCCCACTATGATAAACCAAAATGAAATAAGAAAATTTGAAATCTGTATCAACATGCTGGTTATGAACGGCAAAGGAACATTCATGCTTTCATAAAGTTTGGAAATTTGAGGAACAACAAAAATCATCATTATAAAAGCCAAAACAACCATCATGGTAACTACTATAGTAGGGTAAACAAGCGCACCTTTTACGGTAGAATTCAGTTTTTGCTGTTTCTCCATAGTATCAGCAAGTCTTCCGCACGCTTTATCCAAAAGACCGGATTTTTCAGAAGCTTCTATCAATGCCACATAAATTGGCGAAAAGACTCGCGGATATTTTACAATTGCTTTAGAAAAACTTGCCCCCTCCTGAATATCTTTTGCAATACCGCCGACAATGTCCGCAAAAGCTTTATTTCCAATCTGATTTTTTAAAATTTCCAAACTCCTTAAGAGAGTAAGTCCTGAAGTAAGCATTGAAGATAACTCTCTGGTAAAACTAATCACGTCTGAAGACTTTATTTTCCCTCCAATAAAAGGTATCAAGTTTCCAAATTTATTCTCTTCTCTCCTAACTATTTCTATTGGAAAAAGATCTTTACTGCGTAGATACACCGCTGCCTCTCTTGGATCTCTTGCCTCAATAAATCCATCTATTGTTTTTCCTTTGTTGGTTACAACTTTGTAGTATAACTTCATATTAGCTAACCATTCTTAAGAAGTCTTCTTGGTGCAAAGAATAACTTTTACCCATTTCCAAACTAATGCTTCCGGACATTACTAAAGCAGCTAAAGATGAATCTATACTAATCATTCCTTTATCTTTGGAAGTCTGTATAACTGAATCTATAAGGTGAGTCTTTCCATCCCTCACTATGCTTGAGACTGCAGGTGTCCCAATGAGAACTTCTACTGCAGGCACTCTTCCTCCTCTTATCATAGGCAAAAGCCTCTGCGAAACAATACCCTTAAGAGTAGCTGCTAATTGAATTTTTATCTGAGCTTGCTGTGTTGCGGTAAAAGAATCAATGATTCTGTCTATACTTTGGGCTGCCGAATTTGTGTGTAATGTTGAAAAAACCAGATGCCCTGTCTCGGCAATTGTGATTGCAGCAGCAATTGTTTCAGGATCCCGCATTTCTCCGACCAAAACAACATCAGGATCTTCCCGAAGGACAGAACGGAGAGCAAAATCCCAAGAATGAGTGTCTATGCCCATTTCACGCTGGCTGATTATGCTTTTTCCTTCCGGATATACGTATTCAATCGGATCTTCGATAGTTATTATATGAGCTGCTCTTTTAGCATTTATTACATTAATAATTGATGCAAGGGTTGTAGATTTTCCATGTCCTGTCGGACCAGTTATCAAAACAAGTCCTTGAGTTAAGTCTGAAAAAGAATTTAATATCGAAGGCAGATGAAGTTCTTCAATAGATAATATTCCAGGAGGGAGGAGGCGAAAAGCTCCAGACAAATATCTTCTCTGATAGTATAAATTCGTACGGAAGCGGCCGAGATCTCCGTAACTTCCTTCGCCAATGCCAAAAGAAAAATCCAGTTCTTTATTTGCAATCAAAAGTTCTTTTTGAACAGGAGTCAGCAGGGAATAGATCATTTCCTCTACCTCCGAAGATGTAAGTGGAGCATATCCAGCTAAAAATCTTAAAGATCCATCTATTCTAAATGTAGGAGGAATACCTACCAAAAGATGTAAGTCTGATGCTTTTTCTTTAATTGCTATTTTAAAAAGTTCATGTATATCCATAATTTTATTCCTGTGCTACCCTCAATACCTCTTCAACTGTAGTTATGCCATGTAAAACTTTCAGGTATCCGTCTTGCTTCATTGTAATCATACCTTCTTGGATTGCTTCTTTTTCCATACGGGCACTATCAGCACTCTCTAAAACCAGATTTGCAATTTTGGGCGTAATAGGAAGAGCTTCGAAAATTCCAATTCTGCCTAGATATCCGGATTTATCACATTGATCACAGCCTTTCCCACGACTCAATTTTATCTCTGTTGATGTTTGAGGAAACATTTTTCCCAATGTATTTCTTATTTCCTCTAATATTTGCGGAAGGGGAACATATTCCTCTTTACAATTTACACATATTTTCCTAACAATTCTTTGTCCCAAGATTGCATTCATTGTTGACGCAAGAAGAAAATTTTCTGCTCCTAAATCCAAAAGACGGGGAAGAGCTCCAGCGGCATCCGAAGTATGTAGAGTAGAAAAAACTAAATGACCTGTAAGAGCAGCCTGCAATGCAAGGTCATTTGTTTCTTTATCTCTAATTTCTCCAACCAATATTATGTTTGGATCCTGACGAAGAAAAGCTCTAAGTCCGGTTGCAAAGGTAAGGCCTACTGCAGGATTCACTGCAACTTGATTTACTCCAGCTATTTGATATTCAATAGGATCCTCCAAAGTCAAAATATTAACTCTTGTAGTGTTGAGTTTTGACAAAATTGAGTAAAGAGTTGTTGTTTTGCCGGATCCTGTCGGACCGCACACGAGAATAATTCCATGAGATCTAAGTATTGCAGTTTCTATATTCCTAAGAGAACTCCCATTAAGACCCAGTTCATCCAAAGGCGGTACCCCTCCACTTTTTCGAAGAAGTCTCATGGCAATTTTTTCACCAAAAGGAGTTGGCAAAACAGATATACGCAAATCTATTTCTTCACTAGAAATTTTGAAATTAAACCGGCCATCCTGAGGAGTCCGACGCTCATCAATCTTCAACTCTGATAATATTTTTATGCGTGAAATAACAGAGTCCTGAACATTTTTTGGAAGACTTAATTTGTCATATAAAATTCCATCTATTCTATATCTTATTCTAACCCGATCATCCTGAGGCTCTATGTGGACATCCGATGCCCTACTTGTCACCGCATATTCCAAAATAGCTGAAACTATTTTTGCAATTGGAGCCTCTTTAATTATTTTTGCAATCTCTTTGCTATCAACAGTCTTTACTTTCTTGTAAACTTCTGTTTCCGCAAGTGCTTCACCAACATCTCCTACAATTTCCTGACTATATTGATTTTTTATTGCCTTTTTTACTTCTTCTTCCGATGCGGCAAAAGATTTTATTATTAATCCTGTTTTTTGAGTAACGAATTGTAATGCTTCCAAATCTACAGGATTACTCATTGCTATAGAAAGAGTTCTCGTTTTTTCGTCATAAAGAAAGGGGATTAGGCTAAATCTCTCTACAACTGCCTTAGGCACAAAACTGATCGCTTGAGGATCAAAAGATGTTGTTTCTAAAGACACGAAGGAAACACCAAGCAATTTCGCCTTTTCTTCTGCGAGTTTTTTCTCTGGAACTATGTCCATTGACTCTATAATGCTTGCGCTGGATACACCCTGACTGGTACTTTTAACTTTTATGTCATCGTATTGCTCTTTTGTAATTAAATTATCCTCAAGCAAAATATCGATAATTGTTTTATGCTCAGGCAACTGCTGATTATTTAAATCTGAAGTAGGCATTACTTTAATAATAGATAAAAATAAACTATAATTCAATAGATGAATTCTATGCAGCAGAGTTTTCTGATCGTAGCCAAAAATAAAAATGAAGCCTCTTCCTATACGGCAAATTTACTAAAAGAAAAAGAAGTTAATTCTCTGGATGTAAATCTCCAAATATATGAAAAGCCTATGGGAATAGAAGATGTAAGAAATATCCAAAAAGCAACTTTATTAAAACCATTTCGGGGGAAAATAAAAGCAGTTATTATCGATGCCTACGCTAATATTACTCTGGAAGCGCAAAATGCCTTACTGAAGATTCTTGAAGAACCACCAGCAAGTACAATCATGATAATTATAACTACAAAAAAAGAGCTTATCCTACCAACCATTATCTCCCGCTGTAAAGTTATTGTTTTACAAAAAAAAGAAATTAAATTAACGCAAGATGATTCTTCGAAATTTCATGATGCTTTAAATATTTTGCTAAATGGCAAAATCGGAGATAAATTAAAAATTGCGGAAGTTATTGCAACAAATAAAGAAAATACTGTTTTGTGGCTTGAAAAAATGGCAGTTTTTGTAAAAAAAGAACTAATTCAGGATAATAAAAATTTTAAATATCTAAATATTTTGAAGGAGCTTCAGGAAACTTACAAAATCATAGAGAGTACAAATGTCAATCAAAGAATTGCCTTAGAGAACTTCTTTTTGTCATTCTAGCCTACTTTCTGCTAAAATTAGAGAATGATTAGAGTAATTAAGAAAGCTCTTTATTTTCCTATAGCTTATTATTTTAGATTTTGGGCAAAAATTCAGCTCAATTATTGGAAACCAATAATTGTAGTCATAACCGGATCAAGCGGAAAAACAACGCTTTTACATTTAATTGAATCGCAAATAGGTAATAAGGCAAAATATTCCCATCAGGCAAATAGCGCATTCGGAATTCCTTTTAACATTTTAGGATTAAAACGTAAAAAATTAACCTTTGACGAGTGGTTTTTTCTTTTCCTACTTGCCCCATCCCAAGCTTTTAAGCAAAAGCCCAAAGAGAAACTCTACATTATCGAAGCAGATTGTGATAGACCAGGAGAAGGAAAGTTTTTAGCAAGTTTTCTAAAGCCAGAAATAACCCTATGGATTAATTCAAGCTTAACGCACAGTGCTAATTTTGACTATTTAGTTAAAAATAAAAGTTTTCCTACCGTAGAAGAATCAATTGCAAGTGAGTTTGGAAATTTCTTGAAATATACAAAGAAACTTGCGATTGTAAACGGAGATAATCCGTTAATTCAAGAGCAACTGAGAAGAACAAAAGTTCCTGTTGAATTTGTTACAAAAAAAGAGCTTGGATTATACAAAATTAATGAAAATAGTACAGAATTTATTATCGAAGATAAAAAATATTCGATCAATTTTATTGTTCCAAAAGATGTTTTTTACTCAATGCAGATGACTAATTTACTTTTAAAAAACTTAAATTTACCTTTTGACACAACCTTTAAAAACCTAATTATGCCTGTTGGAAGAAATTCTCTTTTTCAAGGAATTAAAAATACTAAAATTATAGATAGTACTTACAATGCTACACCCGACGGTGTAAAGACAATTCTGGAAATGTTTAATAAATATCCCTCAAAAAATAAATGGCTTGTTTTAGGAGATATGATTGAATTAGGAATTAACGAGAAAGAAGAACATGAAAAATTAGCAACACTTATAAAGCCTATGAACTTATCAAAAATTATTCTTATCGGCCCAAGGGTTTCGAAATATACGTATCCCAAACTAAATCCGCTAGCTGGCGGAGCAAATTATTTTTTACTTCCCAAAGAAGGATTGGATTATATTTTGAAAAATCTTAATGGAGGAGAAACAATGCTCTTTAAAGGCGCACGCTTTTTGGAAGGAATTATTGAACAATTATTACTAGATAAAAAGGATATCGACAGACTTGTTCGGCGGGAAAAAGCATGGCAAAATAGAAGAAAGGCGTGGAGATTATGAAGAAAGTAATTGTCCTGCACGGATGGGTAAAAACTTTAGATAAATGGCAAAATTTCCTCAATGCTTTGGAAAAAAAGGGAATAAAAACTAATCTTTTAAAAATTCCGGGGTTAACAGCGAAGTTGGAAAAAGTTTGGGAAGTTGCGGATTATGTAAGCTGGCTTAAAAATACCGTTGATGAAGAAAAAGGTAAAGTTATTTTAATCGGACATTCCAATGGCGGAAGAATAGCTCTTTCTTTTGTAAATTTATATCCTGAAAAAGTAGAAAATCTAATTTTAATTGATAGCGCTGCAATTTATCATAATGAATTGCCTTTACAAATAAAAAGACTTGTCTTCAAGACAATTGCAAAAATTGGAAAGAAGCTAACGTCTTCAAAATCAATTAAAAATTTGCTTTACAAATTTGCCCGGGAATCCGATTATAAAGATCTGGATAAAAATGCGAAACAAACAATGATCAATTTAATCTCTACTGATTTAAAATCGATTCTTCCGCAAATTAAAACTCCAACTTTAATAATTTGGGGAGCACAGGATAAAATCACACCGCTCTCCGATGGTCTTCTTATAAATGAACTGATCAAAAACTCAAAGCTTGAAATTATTCAAGGCGCCCGCCATTCCCCTCAATTTACCCATGTAAAAGAAGTTGTTAATATTATTGCAGAAGAAATTTTATAAATTTTTTATGGCAATTTTTAATTCTTTGGGATCAAATTATAATTGGCAATATGTTTGGAAATCTTTATGTTCCGGTACAAACGGGCAAAATCAAAAATTAGTAAACTTTCTCGAAAAAAAATACAATGGAAAAGTTATTCTAACTTATAAAGGAAGAGAAACATTGACTCTTGCTCTTAAAATTTTAGATTTGCCAAAAGAGAGTTGTGTTGCAATCAACGGATTTACTTGTTTTACGGTTTATAAATCAATTGAAAAAGCAGGTCTTACTCCAGTCTGTCTAGACTTAGAAGAAAAAAATACTGATTTGAATTTCAGCTCAGAAACTTTGGAAAAAATATTAAAAGAGAACGAAAATATAAGAGTGGTGGTTATCCAAAATACCCTAGGCTATTTCTGCAACATAGAAAAAATTGCGCAAATCTGCCGCAAAAAAAATATCATTCTTATTGAAGACTTAGCGCATTGTGTAGGCACAAAGTACAAAAACGGAAAAGAAGCGGGAAGTGTTGGAGATTTTATCACGCTATCTTTCAGTCAAGACAAGGTTGTGGATGCGGTTTCTGGTGGCGCATTAGTAATTAGAAATAAACAATATAACAATAAAGTAATACAACAATTTAATCGTATTAATAATTCACAGCAATTAAAAGATTATTTATATCCTTTTCATACCTTCAAAATAAGAAAATCCTATGATTTTTTGTGGGGGAAAATTTATCATTTTATCTTAAAAAAAATAAATTTCTTGTCCAAACCCATGCAGGAAAACTTGTATGATTTTTATTCTCTTCCGAATTGGTATTGTAATTTAGCGCTCATTGAATTTAGCAAATTAAATCAACAATTAAGTCACAGGAGAAATATCGCAAAAATTTATGCAAAAAATTTAAATAAAAAAATTCTGAACTTAAACATTGACAAAAAAATTTCTTCATCTTCTAATTTAAGATTCCCTATTTTTGTCAAAAATAGGAAAAGTCTGGTAAAGTTTTTAAAGAAACACAAAATTTTCATTTCGGACATTTGGTACGACAGCATTGCTCCCGAATGTCCAAATGCAGTCAGAATTTCAAAAATAATTCTTAACTTGCCAACGCACATAAATGCATCTGAAAAAGATGCTCTAAGAATTGCACAAAAAATAAACATATGGCTAAAATCACAGTAAGACAAATAACAAACAAGGAGGAATGGGAATCTTTCTTGGAAAAACATTCTGAGGCTAATTTTCTCCAAAGCTGGAGTTGGGGAGAATTTCATAGGTCTTTAGGGAAAATTATTAATAGAACTGGTTTTTATGATCAGGATAAACTTGTCGGCGTAATGCTTTCTGTAATTGAACCGGCAAGACGGGGAAAATATTTAACAGTTCCCGGCGGACCAATTATTAATTGGGGAAATAAAAACATCATTAATGAATTTGTAAAACAAATTAAAATAATTGCCAAAGAAAATAATTGTGTTTTTATCAGAGTCAGACCACAACTGAAATCAGATGAATTTTCAAAAAAAATCTTTAAAAATTTAGGATTTATAAAAGCGCCAATGCATTTACATGCAGAGTTAACATCACAATTAGATATCACAAGATCCACGGAGGAATTAATGCTTCAAATGAGAAAAACAACCAGATATGAAGTAAAAAAAGCTATGAAAGAAAATATAAGAATAACCATGTCAAGTGACGAAAAAGATATTCAGAAATTTTATGACTTACAAATTGAAACCGCCAAAAGACAAAAATTTGTGCCATTTTCTTATGAATTTTTATGCGAGCAGTTCAGGGTTTTTACAAAATCCGGAAATGCACTTTTGTATAAAGCAGAGTTTGAAAAAAAATTATTGGCCCAAGCATTTATTATTTTTTATGGTAAAGAAGCAGTTTATCATTACGGAGCATCTACAGATGAAGGAAGGCGATATCCCGGAGCATATCTTATTCAATGGGAAGCAATTTTAGAGGCAAAAAAACGCGGTATAACCCGATATAATTTTTGGGGAGTTGCGCCGGAAAATAATCCAAATCACAGGTTTAGCGGCCTTTCTTTATTCAAACGCGGTTTCGGCGGAAAAGATTTTGAATATCTCCATGCTCAAGATTTAATAATCAGTTATCCAAAATACCTAATTACTTACACTATTGAGCGTATTCGGAAAATAACACGAAGTCTTTAATCATCATTGTAGTACGTTTAATCTCGCCTGTAAGCCCAAACTGCCTCTTTACAAAAAACATTAAATACTATATTTTATTATCTTAATTCTTTAATAACGCTGAAAAGACAACTTATTCTTAAATATGTTGGAAAAATCAGATCATTACTCAAATAAGGGCGGACACAAAATTAGAGGCTTAATTAACAAACTAGTGCAAAAAGGAATTATTGCAGACAAAAGGGAAGTCTCTCTCTGTATACAAGTGGAAGAGAGCATTGTAAGAATACCCGAATACGAAAAAAGGTAACAGCTATCAAAAATACAAGTATGGCTACAGCAGAAATTGATAGAATTGGCACAACAAATATAACTGAGATTAGCGGAGTCGCCGAACAACAATTTTTTCTACTTCTAAAACAAAAGTTTCCTTTTGACACTCAAATTATTTATGAGGATCGCTTCTTTATGCAGCAAGATGGCAATGGAAAAGAACAAGGAACTATACCTGACTTTCATATTATAAAACCCGACGGAAAAGAATTTTTTATAGAAATTACTACTCAATCGCTTAGAAATAATGGAGATGATCCAAAGAAAAAGCAAAAGAAAATCATGAATGAAACATTTCCAGTTAAAAAATATATCGTGTTATATCGTGAACATTTGGAAAATATCCAAAAACATAATCCTGAATTTTCCTTCCTTAATGGTAAAAAAATTAGAAAAACTGAACAACAATTAATGCTGGAATTTACCTATTAAATCTGTTAAGATAATGTTTATGGCAAGAAAAAAGACTACTCCAAAAGCTCAAAAATCTTCTGATTATTCAGCAAAACACATCCAAGTTTTAGAAGGATTGGAACCTGTAAGAAAACGCCCTGCAATGTATATTGGGTCAACAGATGTAATCGGCCTTCATGAATCTTTACGGGAAATTATAGATAACGGTGTTGATGAAGCGCTGGCGGGAGATGCCAAAAATGTTTGGATAACTTTAAACAATGACAACACCGCAACCGTAATCGATGACGGAAGAGGAATTCCGATTGACATAATGCCAGCTTATAAAAAAAGCGCTTTGGAAATTGTTATGACCAAACTTCATGCCGGCGGAAAATTCGGAGGGTCTGCTTACAAAATATCAGGAGGATTGCATGGAGTCGGAGCATCTGTCGTTAATGCTTTGTCTGAATGGATGAAAGTAGAAGTAAAGCGTAATAATAAAGTATATTTTCAAGAATATTCCCGCGGAATCGCAAAAACGCCATTGAAAGATATTAAAACAGATGTTAAAACAGATTTTAACCCAAACTCTTTAACAGGAACTAAAGTCACTTTTTTACCAGACAAACAAATTTTTTCAACGATAATTTTCGATTTCGAAACAATCAAAAAGGCAATTAGGGAAAGGGCATATCTTGTCCCAAAACTATATTTTCATTTCAAGGACTTACGAGAAGGACAAGAGAAAGAAGTAAATTATTATTTTGAAGGCGGAATAACGTCTCTAGTCGAGAAACTAAATGAGAACAAAGGCCCATTGCATGATGCGATATTTATTCAGAAACAAGATAACGATGTTGAAGTCGAAGCATCCCTGCAATACAACAACGGCTACGTAGAAAATGTCCAAAGCTACGTAAACGTAATTAATACTATAAATGGAGGAACTCACCTAACAGGATTTAGAATGGCTCTAACCCGAGCCATAAATGATTACGGGAAAAAAATCGGAAGCTTTAAAGACGAAGGAGATTATATAACCGGAGACGATACGAAAGAAGGTCTATCTGCAGTTGTCTTTATTAAAATGCCCCAAGACAAAATTCAGTTTGAGGGACAAACAAAAGGAAAACTGGGCAATTCCGAAATTCAGCCGATTGTTCAAACCATAATAAAAGAAGGTCTTTCCACTTTTTTCGAAGAAAATCCGGGAGAGGGAAGAAAAATTTTGGAAAAAGTTTACTTAGCAGCTAAAGCCAGACTTGCTGCGAAAGCTGCGAAAGAAGCAATTCTTCGAAAAGGAGCATTGGAAGGATCAAGTCTCCCTGGAAAATTAGCGGATTGTCAGGAAAAAGACCCAGCAGTTTCGGAATTATACTTGGTTGAAGGAGATTCAGCAGCAGGAACAGCCAAGGGAGGAAGGGATCGTAAATATCAGGCAATTTTACCAATTGGAGGAAAAATATTAAATACAGAAAGAGCCCGTCTTGACAAAATAATTGAACACGATGAATTGAAAAATGTAATTATTGCCTTAGGTATGGGAATAGGGGAGACTATAAAATTTGAAAAATTAAGATACCATAGGGTAATCATAATGACTGATGCGGACGTTGATGGAGAACACATTGAAACACTTCTTTTGACATTTTTCTATAGACACTTACCACAAATTATCAAAGAAGGATATTTATACATTGCCCAACCGCCTTTATATAAATTAAACCGCGGGAAAGATATACGATATGCATACTCTGATGAGGAAAAAGAAACAATCTTAAAAGAAATGAAAAGCGGCAATGCAATAATAAATATACAAAGATACAAAGGTCTTGGAGAAATGAATAAGGATCAATTATGGGATACAACCATGAATCCGGCAAACAGAATATTGAAACAAGTAACTATTGAAGATGCAGAAGAAACAGATAGCGTATTTACAATGCTGATGGGCGATGAGGTTCCACCAAGAAAACATTTTATTCAAAGTAATGCAACGCAGGCCAATTTAGACATATAAAAGAAAAAAGAAACAAGCAGTTTGTCTAATCAGAATGCTTGAAATGAAAGAACAAATACATTATAATAACTAGATAAATTTCATCATGAATTTATTATCTTTTATAGCAAATCACGCACTTATTACTTCAATTGCAGTCTCTCTCCTTGCATTTGCTTACAGCTTAATCCTGGCAATGAATGTTTTATCAAAACCTCGCGGTGACGAAAAAATGAATCAAATTTCCGATGCCATTACTGAAGGAGCAAATGCTTACATGAAAAAGCAATATACAATAGTAGCTTTAATTGGCATTGTGATTTTCGCAATTCTCTATTATTTCCTAAATTTTGCAAGCGCGATTGGATTTTTGATTGGCGCTGTTTTTTCTGCGGCTTCAGGAATTATTGGCATGAGCATTGCCGTAAGAAGTAACATCAGAGTTGCTCAGGCTGCTAAAAGCGGATTGTCTTCAGCTTTTTCTTTAGCATTTAAAGGCGGAGCCGTAACAGGACTTGTTGTTGGAGCGCTAGCTCTTCTTTCGGTAAGCGGTTTTTATCTTTGGCTTTTACATAATAATATTCACGATTTAAAACCTCTTATTGCACTTGGATTCGGAGGATCTCTAATTTCAGTTTTTGCAAGATTGGGTGGGGGAATTTTTACAAAAAGCGCAGACGTCGGAACAGATATGGTTGGAAAAATTGAAAAAGGAATTCCGGAAGATGATGCAAGAAATCCAGGAGTAATTGCAGATTTAGTCGGGGATAACGTTGGTGATGATGCAGGAATGGCAGCAGATCTTTTTGAGACCTATGTTATAACTGCAGTTGCTGCAATGATTTTAGGACAGATTACATTTGGAACTAATTTTGCAGTATTAACTTATCCTCTTTTAATCGGCGCTGTCTCTATCATTGCATCTATCATTGGAAGTTGGTTTGTAAAAATTTCAGGCCTTGGCATTATGAGTGCCTTATATAAAGGCTTAGCGGTTTCTATGGTTATTGCCATAATTGGATTTTATTACTTAAGTAACACTCTTTTTGCACAAGGACTTGAAACAATTTCATCTTTCAATCTTTTTCTCGCATCCATAATCGGACCTATTATCACTATTGGGATGGTTTTGATAACAGAATATTTTACATCTAAAAAATTTGGTCCGGTTAAAACCATTGCCAATGCTTCAACTACAGGGCATGGAACTAACGTAATTGCGGGACTTGCAGTATCCATGAAATCAACCTTAGCACCAATACTTTTAATTTCGGCAGGAATTTTAATAGCCTACAATTTAGCCGGTCTTTATGGAATTGCAGTTTCTGCGATAAGTATGCTTTCTTTAACCGGAATTGTTATCGCAATTGATGCATTTGGTCCTATTACGGATAATGCCGGGGGAATTGCAGAAATGGCAGGACTTTCCCAAAAAGTAAGAGACGTAACTGATCCTTTAGATGCAGTTGGAAATACAACTAAAGCAATTACAAAAGCTTATGCAATTGGATCTGCAGGACTAGCAGCATTGGTACTTTTTGCAAGTTATACTCAAGAATTAGCAAATACAGCTGGCAAAAGTTCATTTTCCCTTTCTGATCCGCTAGTTATAATCGGACTTTTTATTGGTGGAGCATTGCCTTATTTTTTCGGTGCTTTAGCTATGGAAGCAGTTGGAAAAACAAGCGTTGCTGTTGTGAATGAGGTAAGACGACAATTTAAGGAAATTAAAGGGATTATGAAAGGCACAGCAAAACCACAATATGCAAGACTGGTTTCTATAGTAACTTCAGCTGCCATAAAACAAATGATAATTCCAGCGCTTATTCCAGTTCTAGCGCCAATTCTTGTTGGATTCTTGCTTGGTCCAAAAGCGCTCGGCGGACTTTTGATCGGAAGCATTATTACCGGACTTTTTGTGGCAATCTCCATGACAACAGGAGGTGCTGCTTGGGATAATACGAAAAAATATATAGAAGAAGGGCATTTGGGAGGCAAGGGAAGCTTTGCTCATCAGGCAGCTGTAACAGGAGATACCGTAGGGGACCCTTACAAAGATACGGCAGGACCGGCAATAAATCCGATGATAAAAATCTTAAATATTGTAGCACTGTTAATTGCCTCCTTCTTGATATAAAATTAGGTAGCCTTATTGTCTTTCGTCAAAAATTATGAATATTGGCATTTTAAAACAAACAGAGATTACAGGTGAAGTTAAAAGAGCCTATTTGGATTATGCCATGTCTGTTATAGTTTCTCGTGCGCTTCCTGATGTCAGAGACGGTCTAAAACCGGTCCACCGAAGAATTCTTTTTGCGCTTCACGAATTAAATTTAACCCATACTGCAAAATATGCAAAATCAGCAAAAATTGTCGGAGAAGTCATGGGAAAATATCATCCGCATGGAGATTTGCCAATTTATGATGCATTAGTGCGTTTAGCGCAAGATTTTTCAATGAGATATCCTCTGGTAGACGGACAAGGAAACTATGGATCCACCGACGGTGATCCGCCGGCCGCAATGCGCTACACAGAAGCCCGCCTTGCTGCAATAACAGGTGAGATGCTTGCGGATTTGGACAAAGAAACTGTAGACTATCTTCCAAATTTTGATGCGACACTTCAGGAACCGATTTTCCTACCTGCAAAACTTCCGAATTTATTATTAATGGGATCTGAAGGAATTGCTGTAGGTATGGCAACCAAAATCCCACCTCACAATTTGGGCGAATTGATTGACGCGATTACTTTTATGATTGGAAAAACAAAAACAGTAATTACCGGAAAAAAATTATCCCTAACCAGCAATGTCACTGTTGATGATCTTTTGGAATTTATCAAGGGCCCTGATTTTCCTACAGCCGGCGCAATTTATGATATAACAGAGATTAAAAATGTTTATACAACCGGACGCGGCAAGATAATTATCCGCGGAAAAGCTGAAATTGAAGAAATAGGTCAGGGAAAATCTGCAATTATTGTTACAGAACTTCCATATCAAGTTAATAAAGCGCTTATGGTTGCCCGAATTGCAGAGCTGGCGCGTGAAAAAAAGATTGAAGGAATCTCAGATTTGAGAGATGAATCAGACAGACATGGAATTAGAGTTGTTATTGAATTGAAAAGAGATACTGCTCCGAAAAAAGTTCTTAATAATTTGTTTAAACACACCAGTCTTCAGACAAGTTTTCCTGCCAACATCGTCGCTCTTGTTAACGGCACCCCTCAAACACTTAATCTAAAAACTATTCTCGAAGAATACCTAAAGCATCGCTATCATGTTGTTACCAAGCGCTCAGAATTTGAACTGCGTCAGGCAAAAGCCAGACTGCACATTTTGGAGGGATTAAAAATTGCCGTTGATTCAATCGATGCAGTAATTAAGACAATTCGAGAATCTAAGACTCAAGAAGACGCAAAGCAAAACTTAATAAAAAAATTCAGACTTTCGGACATTCAAGCAACTGCAATTCTGGACATGCAGCTTAGGCGTCTTGCGGCATTGGAACGGCAAAAAATAGAGGACGAATTGATCATGGTCAAAGAGACGATTGCGTATTTGGAAGATCTGCTTTCGCATGCCGGAAAAATACTAAGTGTAATCAAAGAAGAATTAAAGATTCTTAAGGAAAAATTTGCAGACCCAAGACGCACCAAAGTATATAAAAGTAAAGTTGGAGAATTTTCGGAAGAAGACCTGATCCCCAATGAATCAACAGTTATCACAATCACAGACACGGGATACATCAAGCGCCAAAGTCTGAACAGTTTTAGAGTCCAACACAGAGGAGGAAAGGGAGTGCGTGGAATGACAACGAAAGAGGAAGATGGAATCTTGAATATTCGATACGCTCAAACCCACGACAATATTTTATTCTTTACAAATAAAGGAAAGGCTTATCAGCTTAGGGCTTTCGAAATCGCAGAATCAAGCCGAACAAGCAAAGGAACAGCCATCGTCAATTTAATCAATATCGAGCAAGACGAAAAAGTTGAATCATTCATAAATTACAAAACAGGCAAAGCAAGCGATGAATTTCCATATAAATATGTTTTCTTAACTACGCAAAAGGGAACTGTCAAAAAAACAGCTTTAACTCAATTTGAAAATATCAGAAGAAGCGGAATTATTGCAATCAAACTTGATAAAGGAGACGAATTGGCATGGAGTAATCTTACTGAAGGAGATAATGACGTTATTCTGACAACAAAAGAAGGAAAAGCAATAAGATTTTCTGAGAAATCAGCCAGACCGCTGGGCAGGGCTACATCCGGCGTACGCGGAATAAAACTTAAAGATCAAGATCAGGTAATAGGTATGGACGTTATTAAAAAAAGAGACAAAGCAGATCTCTTAACGATTATGGAAAATGGTCTTGGCAAAAAATCTCCTGTTGATCAATTTAGAGGACAAAGTAGGGGAGGTCAGGGAGTAAAGGTCGCAAAGGTAACTCCAAAAACAGGAAAAGTTGCATTTGCCCAAGTAATTCCACCACATTATAAGAATATAATCATTACTTCCAAAAAGGGACAAGTTGTGAAACTAGAATTAACTTCAGTTCCAAGGCATTCAAGGAATACTCAGGGAGTAAAGCTTATGAGATTTTCCGATTCTTCTGATAGAGTTACCTCTGCAACGTGCGTTGAGGAATAGATGTAATGAAAATTGACGGAAAACAAATTACTCAAGATATTTTAGGCAATCTTCAGAAACAAGTAAAAAAACTTAGGGAAAAAAACATTTATCCCAAACTTGCAATAATTATGGTTACTAACGATCCCGCATCTATAGCATATATCAGGCAGAAGGAATTAAAAGCAGAAAATATAGGAATGAAAACCGCCACGTATAATTTAAAACCTACAATTCAGAATTCAGAATTAATTAAGTTTATTGAAAAATTAAATAACGATAAAAATATTCATGGCATCATTGTTCAACAGCCCCTACCAAAATCCATAAATGTAAAAATTATAACTCAAGCAATTGATCCCAAAAAAGATGTTGATGGATTTCATCCTGATTCTTATTTTCAAATGCCAATAGTCATGGCGATTTTGAAAATTTTGGAAAAAGTTTATACTTCCAATCCAAAAATACAGTTTCGATTTGTAGATTGGTTAAAAAGTAATAAAATTGCTGTCATTGGCAAAGGGGAAACAGGCGGAAAACCAATAATTCAAATGTTTAAAAAAATGAAAATTCCCGTTCTCGTGATTGACAGCAAAACAAAGCGGCCGGAAAATATGACAAAAAAAGCAGACATTATCATTAGCGCTGTTGGCAAAAAAAATATCTTAAAACCGGAAATGATAAAAAAAGGAGTTATCTTAATTAGTATTGGCATCTCAAGAGAAAAAAATGCGAAATTGGTGGGGGATTATTCTGAAAATGAAATTAAAGATATTGCTTCTTTTTACACATCGACTCCGGGAGGAATCGGCCCAGTCAACGTCGCCATGCTTTTAAAAAATTTAATATTAGCCTGCAAAAAATCCTTTCAAAAAAATGAAGCCTTCCAGAAAAATGCCGTTGACAATGGACAAACTCTTTGTTAAAGTTAATTCCCAGAACCTCTGCCGACCAACGAAAAAGCTTTATGACCGAAAAAATTCTCATAAATTTAAGCGGCAATAAGAAATGCGGTTTTGAGGGAATTGGAGGAAGACCTGATGATTGCAAAAATAACCCCGATAAATACCCTGATAATTGGAGACCTGAGTTATGTCGTAAATGCCCCCTAGATCCAAAAATTCCACAAGCTGCCAATTTTCTTTTACCATCGATTTACACTGAATTTAAGCAAACAAAAAAGAAAAATTAAAATTTGACAAATAATTTAGGACAGTGTTAGTATTTAATTATGAAAGAATTTAAAACTACGCTGCTTATAAGTGCAACTATTCTTATAGTCTTCTTTTTGTATATCAAATTAGCCGGACCTATCCCTTTTTCTGTAAATAGTATTCAAACAAACAAAACAAATTTATTTACTGCTTCTGGCACAGGAAAAGCAACCGGAATTCCCGATACAGCTTTGCTTTCAATCGGAGTCACCAAGACTGCATTAACTGTTGCAGATGCTAAAGATCAAACAAATACTGCCGCAAATAAAATTATCCAAGATTTGAAAAACTTAGGAATTGCGGAAAAAAATATTAAAACGACGGATTATAGCGTCAATCCGAAATATGATTATGATGGGGAAGAGCAGAATATTACCGGTTATACTGTGACTCAAACTCTGGAAGTAGAAATTACTCCAATAGATATTGCTAATAAAGCAATTGACGCTGCAACTGCGGATGGAGCAAATCTAATCGGTAGCATAAACTTTACATTTAATGATAACACGAAAAAAGATTTAGAGAATAAAGCAAGAACAGAAGCAGTTAAAATGGCCCGCGAAAAAGCTGAAAGTCTTGCGAAAGCAACAGGGATCCGTTTGGGCAGAATTGTAGATGTTCAAGAGTCCGGAAATTTTGAGCCCAGATATCTCATGATGGATGCCCAAAGTGGAGAAAGCAAAACTGCAAATACTAAGCTTCAGCCCGGTGAAAACTCAATCACTACCACCATCACCCTTTCTTACGAAACTCTTTAGGAGTCAAGATGAAGATCAAAAGGATCATTCAATTTAAAGTATCTCTCAATTGAATCTTTCATATACTGTTTTTGCAAAAACTGAGAAGGATAACTAAATATATGCTCCGGCAATTCTTCTCCCGTAATCATCTCATATGGTTTTTTGTATGCCACTGCCATCTGATCGATAATATTTGGATCTACAACCGGAACTTTTTCTTTCCCTGTAAATCCCTGAGAAGCAAGCCAACGCCTTAGTATATCTTTATCATAAGTATCCGGATTTTCTTCCTTATAAAATCTTTCAAGATATGTTGCTAATAACCAAAATCTTGAAGAATCAGGCGTAAGAAGCTCATCAATCAAAATAAGGTCTGTGTTGTCATTTAGTCCGAATTCAAATTTTGTATCAGCCAGAATTAATCCTTTTTCCGCACAATGTTTTGATCCTCTTTGAAAAATTTTTAGCGCTGCTTGTTTTGCTTCTTGCCACGTTCCATTACCAAGTTTGGAATCGACAATATTTTTTGCTTCCTGATCGGTAAGCTCAACATCATGCTCTCCAGATGCCGCCTTGGTAGTAGGAGTTACAATAGGTCCCATTGGGAATTTTTCATTCGCTTTTAAACCATCGGGAAATTTAATTCCGTAAATCTCACGTCTTCCTAGATTGAAATAATTATAATAAATCGAGGTAGTTGTACTGCTTTTTGCCATAAAATCCCTAACAATTACTTCAACAGGAAGAGCTGATGAAGATTCATTTGCAATAAGTACATTAGGATGAGGAATATCAATTACATGATTTTGTATTATATCTTTTGTTTTTTCAAACCAAAAAGCCGAAAGTAAATTTAAAACTTGTCCTTTACCGGGTACCGTGCAGATCATCCGATCAAATGCTGATTGCCTGTCTGTAGTTACCATTACACGACGACCGTTATAATGATTCCATATGTCTCTGACTTTTCCTTCTGTTTTTGGACCAAGTTTGGGAATTTCAATACTTAATATTCCGCGGGAAAAATTTTCTGCTGGGGCTCCAAAGATATCCTTTGAGTTTCCGCGAGGAGATCCTGATTCTTTTGCGTTTGTCATAAAGACGAGACAGGAATTTACATAATAAAATACTATATTGACGAACTAAATGTCAATATATCAATTATTTATTCCCCGAATGGAATGATTTGTGGACATCACGGAGTTGTTTATTGGTAACGTGTGTATAGATTTGAGTGGTTGCGATGTTTTTGTGTCCGAGCATTTCCTGAACCGATCTCAAATCAGCACCATTAGTCAAAAGGTCTGTTGCAAATGAATGACGAAGCGTATGAACTGTCGCGTCAACCGGTAATCGGGCAGTCCGAACATATTTTTTCACAATCCGCTCAATACTTCGGGCAGTCAATCTCATTTTCTCTCCGCCATTTTCTTCGATAATCTTTCCTGAATATCTTATAAACAATGGCTTGAAATTATCCTTTCGTTCTTTTAGATACCGTGTAACCCATTCTTCCGCCCGATCTGAAACAAAAACAACTCTGGCACGTCCGCCTTTTCCTATAACTCCAAATTCTCTTCTGTCCAGATTTATTTGATTATGGTTAAGGTTTATCAGTTCCGACACACGAAGGCCGGTTGAAAATAATAATTCAAAAATAGCTCTATCTCTAATTCCATCTTCCTTGGAAGTATCAATTGATGTTACCAGCCGGTCGATTTGCTCACGTTCCAAAAATTTCAAGCTTCGACTCTCGGTTTTTGGTAAATCGATTTTTGAAGGCTCTAAAGTTTTGTGATCATTTTTGATCAGAAATCTGAGGAATGAACGAAGCGCTATCACATAATAGTTTTGAGTAACCCGTTTCAAGGTCATTCCCTTTGCATCAACCCGATTTGCCAGGAAAACTCGGTATTTTCTGACCGTTGCCAAATCCAAACTCCCTATGGCTCTGGCACCGAGCGTAGCGAGGTGCCAATCCGCAAAGACCTCCAAATAATGCCTGTAATCGCGGATTGTAAGTTTGGAACAATTTTTTTCAATTTCTAAATATTCTAAAAATTGATCTATTAATCCAAGTAGGGAATTAGCCATATTTTGTCTCAATTTATTATGCGACGTGAAAAAACCCTTGTCAACCAGCAAATCAAGCCTTTTTTTCTCAATTTTTTTGAGTATATTTTATTTTCATTCCTAACGATTATGTTAGATTATATTGCTTTATTACAATTTGCATATATGAAACATTAATTACAGTTGTTAATAACCCTAAAGAATGCTAAAATTTCATAACTATGACTAAAGAAGAAAATAATGCAGTTCAATAAACTTATGCGTAAAGAGAATGGTTACATTTGTTGTTTAACGCTTAATCAACCTTCACTGTATCCTACCAATGAATTTTGGTTCGGCCCAAAAGCAGACCAGACTCTTCCTAGCCGTCAGACAGCAGAATCATTCACATCAAATGGATTAAGGTCATTCCCAGCTATACAAGATGCTCAGAGGGCAAAAATAGAACTTCAAGCTAAACCAGACGCCAAGAACGTAGAAATTTTACATATTGAAATGAATATTCCCGAAAATGAAGATGACTTTGCGTTATTGAAAAATAAAAAGAATTTAGTAGCTATAGCCAGTATACCAACTACAGAAAATGAAAAGATGTACGAAATAATTGGTGAATCTATAGGAAAAGCTCTGGGACCAGCCTATGTGCCAGGTACTTTAATCTGTACAAACGGCAGAAAGCCTTTCAAAAATTACCTGGACGCCGAACGCGCAGCAAAAGAAATCAACAGGCAAATGGGCTGCAATGCCACTATTGCTACACTTATAATTAAAAAGTTACACTAAATATTATTTTCTCCGGTAATAAAAAAGCCAGAGAGGAGGGAAAAATCAATAAAATTAGCTTCATTTAGCCTCATGAAAATTTAGAATATTAATCCCATAGTAGGGAAGTATATCAAAATTTATAACGGAGAAATTACAGAGAATAATAGCACGGAGGAATGAAACATCAATGAAATATTTGTAAATTTGTCAAGAAAATATAAGGAATTTTAGCCACTTCTCCGTGGAGCTGAAGCTGAGTGGTGTCGCAAAAGTTATATTGTGCGACATAATCACTTTCTACTCCACGGGTGCTTATAGCACCAATTTTGCGCTTTCGGTAAAAACCCATGAAATTAGATAAGCAGAAACACAGAGAACAAGACACGCTACTCCCTCAATAACTTATAAAATAATCTCAACGCTCTCATTCTTAATCATTCATCATTCATCATTAATCATTAGACCCACAGCCCCTCTCTACCCCACACCTGGGTACGTCGCAATTTAGACTGCATTATCAATCCAAACTCACGATTTTAGCTTCAAAAATCATCAATTTAGCATGTTCGTATTTTTTTCGTATTAGATTAATTTATCAATCTAAACTCTGAATTTCAAGGCTAGATTAATGAGAGTTAATCATTAGCGCGAGGGGTGATGCGAGAAGAAGGGTGCCCGGCAGCGCGCGCACTTCGTCATTCATCAAAATGCTAGAAGGAGCACTGACGGGAAGGAATCGAGCAACAGGACCCCAAGCGACAAGAAAACTGTATGATGTGTGAAAATTCCCGCAAAATCTCGTGAAAAGTTATCCACATTATATCCTATAATATTGCAGAGGCATATATCAAACTGTATCATCTGAGGCTAACATGAGGACTCTCCTCTTCCCTACCTCGTGCCGAATTAATTTTTATGTCCTACTACTGAAAGTTACGAAAACTAGAAAAATAATCACTGCAACCCAAATATATTCCCACATTACGCCTTTGAAAAGCCTCTTGTCTAACCAAACCTGAGAAATACCCACCAATATATAGAACAAACAGGCTAAGAAAAGTCCAATTATTGTCGGCGCTGTGGGCCAAAACCACAATGCAATTGCAATTTCAACAATACAAATTGTAATCATTAATATCCATTCCAGATTCAAACGAAAATCACTTTCCAAAGTATGAGACCAAATAGAGTGCAAAATTAGAGGAAAAGTAAAAGCAAAGACAAAAGCAAGCGTAATAAAAATATTCAGATGTAAAGCAAAAACAACATTTGCCATGAAAAAGTAGGATAAAAGCGTTACAATAAATGAAACTGTGCGTGCAGATGATAACAGAGCTATTGTTCTAATCGAAGAGACAATAAAAATATTCTCCGAAAGAAGCAATGAATAAAGTCCAAAAGCATACAACGATGTCATCCCTATGCGGGTAATGAATCTGGCCGGAACCAAAAAGTAAAATAAGGCACATGCTAGTGTATAAAAAAACGGTAAAATAAATACCTGAGGCGAAAAATTATCTTTAAGATCAAGCCTTATGGCCCAAAATATAAAAAGGTCTGTAAGAAGGGAAAGATAAAAAGCTATGTACATTCCCCCTTTACCGAATAACTGCTCCGAAAAGAATAAAGCTAAAGACAAAGTTATTACACCAATTATAAATTTTTGTCTTTTTTGAATATTAAAAAGAGCATTCTTCTTTTTCGAAAACTGCTTAAGAAGATGCATTCTCTTTTCACTAACTTGTTGCCAAATTTGAGTAAACTTTTTGAACATCATCCAAACCCTCTAACTTTTCCAGAAAATTAATAACTTTTTCTAATTTTGCCTGATCAGAAATAGTTATTGGATTTAAAGGTTTTCGAATTGCCTCAACTTGCTCAGGTGTTATGCCTTTATTAATTAATTTCTCCCGGACGGAAGACAGATTAGTATAGGACGTTGTAATAATTGCTTTGTCTTGAAGATCTTCTATGTCCTCTGCCCCGCTATCAACTGCCATCTCAAATAATTCGTCTATAGTTTTGTCATTTTTACTAATAATTATTCTGCCTTTTTGTTCAAATTGATATGCAACAGATCCGGGCTGACCGAAATTTCCGCCTTCTTTATTGAAAATACTTTTTACTTCGCTTGTTGTTCTCATTGCATTATCTGTTGTGGCTTCAATAATTACGCTTACCCCTGTAGGAGCAAACCCTTCATAGATTACCTCCTGCACTTCTCTAGCATCTTTTCCGATAGCTTTTTGGATCGCCCGTTCGATATTATTTTTGGGCATATTTGCGCTACGTGCACTATCTACAGCCAAACGAAGCTTAAAATTACTATTGGGATCTGTTATTCCCCCACTTTGTTTTACCGCAACCGTAATTGCATTAGAAATTTTAGTAAAAGTTAATCCCCTCTTGATATCAGCAGCTCCTTTGGCTCTTTTTATCGTGGCCCATTTTGAATGCCCGCTCATAGTTTATTAGTTTTAACAATTATACTTTTTACCATTGACTTTTGCAACAAAAACCTGTATCATTTTGCACAACAATCCGTAATATTTTCCGCAAATGACACTACTAAAAGATAAGGCTATTCAGGCAATGCTCTTAGGCGACTGGAAAAACGCAACATCCTTGAATAAAACTCTTATAAAGGAAAATCCCAAGGATATCGACGCTCTTAATCGCTTGGCATACGCATTTACAATTTTAGGAAAAATACAAGATGCTAAATTTACTTATAAAAAAGTATTAAAGATAGATGTTTTAAATCAAATTGCCATAAGAAATATCAAAAAACTGAATGAAATGGGATCAAAGCAAATTAAGAAAAACTTGCGCTCTGTTAAAGGCGTAAACAATACTTTTCTTGAGGAAACAGGAAAGACAAAAATAATTTCCCTTATAAACACTTCCCAACCTAAAATTATTTCTCTTCTCACAACAGGTCAACCTTTAATAATTACAGTAAAAAGATCAAAAATATTCGTTCAAGATCAAAATAAACAATACTTGGGAGTATTCCCTGATGATGTAGGAAAAAGGTTAATTAAGCTGGTGAAAGGCGGAAACACATATGAGGCTTGCGTAAAATCCGCAACAGAGCATAATGTTTGTGTTTTTGTAAAAGAAACTAAAAGAGTCTCTAAATATAAGAATCAACCTTCTTTCCCGCAAACTACTGATTTGGATTTGGGCTTGTCAAAGGGTAATAGAACAAAGATAAAAAATTATAAAGATCCTGGAGAAGACGATGACGATCGCTCCTATTCTTTTGAAGAAGAATCCTGAAACACGACTCTCTTTTTAAGTAATTTTTTCTTAGCATGACTTATGTGAGATTTATTTTCTAAATCCACAAGGGCAATTACGGAAAGCGTTACCGAAATAGCTACTATTATAATCACCACCAACCAAATATTCATATCTTAAAAAGGAATGCTTTTGAGCTTATCCTCCCCTATCATTATAGTTATATCAGATATTGTATTGTCTTTGTTTTTCACAACTTCGTATCCAAGTATTTTTTGCAGTCTATCTACTGTATAGGTTTTTTTACCAATATATGATATGAATGATTTTTTTTCCTTATTGCTTTCTGTCGCAACCATTATGACATTTCCGCCCATATTAGTCATAAATCTAGCCAGCCTATTTCCAAGCCCGATCACTTCTGTTCCATTAACAATTTTTATCGTTTGATGATCATCCTCTATAAAAGTATCTATTGCTAAGCGTTCTACAGCTTTATCCATGTCTAATCGGTTTGTATCTTTTATTATCGTTACATTTATTGAGTTCTCAGGAATAGTTCTTGTAAACACTGCTAATTTAAAAAGATCTATGATAGTAAGATTTGTTTTAAGATTATTGTAATTAAAAACAGTATTTTTGAATAACAAGTCAATCTTTTGATTTAAATCTTGAGATTTAAATATTATGAATCCATCTATGGGAATTTCCAAAAGCCGTCCCACCTCCGTAGATTCAACATTGTTGTTAAATTTGAAAACTACAACATCTTTTGAGCGAGGAGATAAAGATATTACCTCAATATTTTTGCCGTTAGTTAAGCTTAAGGTAAATCTTTTGGAGTTATCAAATTGACTAGCCTTTATGACGACTATCGCCTTCAATATTAACGAAATTCCGACAATAAAAGCTAGAAATACAAAAAAAACAACAACAATTTTGGTATTGTTGATTACGTGCTCCTTTTTTTTCTTCATAGCGCTAATATTCCCGTTTTCCTTTTTCGATTATTTTAGGCAGAGAAAAAGTCGGAGCACCAATATTTATAGACACAGAAGATATGCTTTTTGAATCTTTTTTCTTTTTCTTTTTTTCTCCTTTGTAAAATCCTCCCATGCCGCCGCCCATAATAAATTTTCACCCCTTTCTATAAAACAAACCTATTATTATATGCTATCAATTTTGTAGCTCAGAATCAATATAAATCCAGCACCTTCAGCTTACCGAGTCCTCTGACGACTTGAAGTTTTTTGGAAGGTACTGAATAAAATTAAGAATTAAGTCCTGCTAAGAAATGTACAAGGTCTTGAGGAAGATTACTTTCAAAAGTTAATGATTTATTACTTCTCGGGTGGAAAAAGGAAATTTTGACTGCGTGAAGAAAAATACGAGATAAAAGCTTCCTGTCCTGTTTTGATGTTTTACGTCCAGCGTATAAAGGATCAGCAAAAATAGGATGCTTAATGTGTTGTAAATGCACTCTTATCTGATGCGTTCTACCACTCTTAGGATAAAGCTCTACTAAACTTAATGGTTCTTTGTTTTTCTCTGATACTGAATGCTTAATGCTTAATACTTTATACTCTGTAATCGACTCTCTTCCACCCGATAAGACTCCGAACCGCTTTCTATTCCACGGAAGTCTTCCAACTGAAACATTTATTTTGCCTGTCTTTGGAGTTATCTCTCCATGACTTAGTGCAATGTATGTTTTCTGCACTTTTCTTTCCTTAAATTGACTTTGCAAATTTATAAAAGCACTCAGCGTTTTTGCAACTAAAATAATTCCCGAAGTTTCTTTATCCAAACGGTGCGCAATCCCCGCCCGATTAACAAAAGCTAGCTCTGATTGCTCTTCATAATTATTGTTTTGGATTTGAACTTTATTTGGAATTTGGGATTTTGAATTTGGAATTTTAAGATATTCTTCCACCCAATCCTGCAGGGTTATTTCTCCTTTCGTTGTGTCGGATCGATTAACAATTATTCCCGCCGGCTTATCCAAAACCAACAAATCTTCATCCTCAAAAATTATTTTAACTTCCATTACTCTCCTTTTTAAATTGTCTTACTTTCGACAACAAATTTTCATGACTAATAAGTATTCCAGCTGATAAAAGAAAAGTCAACATTAATATTACGTTCTCAGGATTCTTTATATACCCTAAAACACTAATTCTTGAAAAGACATTCAGAACAAGATTGATTACGGAAAAACAAATTAGAAATAAAAAGGTAATTGTTCCTTCTTTATATTTTCCATTCAAAAGCCGGGGCAGAAAAAATTTAAGAAAAATTATAAACAAAATAAAATATAAAAACGCCTGAATGCCTAATTTTATAATCAATACTCCGCCTTCTGAAAAAATAAGATCACCTGTGAATCCAAGGGTTAATGAGATTAAAAAGGCAATGGAAAAAAAATCGCACATTCGTCCTATTGGCAGTGAATTTTCTTTACGGGTTTTTAAAAATAAGAGATATGCTCCCATCCCTACTACTCCCCCCAAAAGAGATAAGCCCGGAAAATAAGGAAACAGCAAGAAAACTAGTGGATTGGAAAAAATATTTTTTGCGGAAAATCCATAGAAAAGTCTTGCAAAAAATAGACCAATCAATCCTCCAACAAAGATTATGTTAAATATTTTTTCCATGGTAATATCGCGACGCAGGAAAACAAAATCATCATTAGCTAAAACAAATACACAATAGAGAAAGATAAAAAGACAAATTATAAGAATAAAAATAAAAAATTGCATTTTAAGATTTAATTAAAAACAAAGAACTAACACTAAAAATCAACATGAGAATTCCGACAGTTACAATAACTGCCCCTACTCCGAATAAATCTGCTAGTCCTCCTGCAAGAATTACGGGAAGAAAAGAAACTGCACCCACCAAAGAACTTAATAGGCCATACATACGTCCTCTCATTTCCTCATCTGTCTCAAGCTGAATAGTTGAGTTAGACGGAATAAACACAAGGGCAATTCCAAAGCCGATGATAAAAGCCATAATGACAATAACATGTAATACATTTATATTTATTATGTGCGGCAGAAAAGAATTTAGACTATTAACAGATTCATACGAAACAAGACGTCCAGTAAAAGGCATCAAAATAAAAACTATTCCTACGATTGCAAATCCGACAATACTAACCAATTCGTGTTTTAGTTTCTTACCTATGCTTCCCAAAAGAAAAGCGCCAATCGCCAGTCCAATTCCTGCAGGAGCAATAAGAATTACAGAAAGAGTTTCAAGAGGAGCTGCAAGAATTGTTGTTACATATCCTGGAGCTAGTACTGCAAAAATAAAAAGTACAGCCTGAGCAATAGTTATCATCAAAAGAGCATGCATAACTCGCTTAACGCGTTTTATAAAAACAAAAACTTCCCTTACTTCCCTAACTATGGAATGCATATGAAAAGCGGAATAACTTTTTTCTTGGATTTTTTCTCTTTTACTAGAAAGTTTAATTTTCACAACAACAAAAGCGCTTATTAGAAAAAGAGCAATTAAAAAAACAATCGTATAGGTTTTTCCCAACAAAAGTAATACCGGGCCGGAAAGTATGTAACCAGCCAGCATAATTCCAAACATCGCGAATGAAAATACAGCATTTGCAGGAACTATTAGCTTTTTGGGGGCAAGCTGAGGAACAATTGAAGATTCTGCAGGATATAAGAACTGAGAAACAACAGCAATTAGAAAAGTAAATGTATATATTAATCCTAAATGAAGATTTGGGATTAAAAATGGCAATAATAATATTGCCCTAATCAGATGCGCAAAGAGGATTATCTTTTTTTTATTCCATCTGTCTACGTATACACCTGAAATAACACTGAACAAAACTGCAGGAACCATGAAAGAAAGAAGCATGCCAGAAACTGCTGTATTTGAGTGGGTAAATCCATAAATTATGAAAATCAGAACAAAATGCTGCATGTTGAATGCGAGCTGAGAGAAAAACTCGGAAAGCATCAGGAGGAAAAAAGGTCTAACGCGAAGGACTTGAAAAATACCGTTTGTCAAAATTCTTTTTTTAAATACTTCCATAATTTACAAGCCAATTACTAATTTTACCAATTATTTCAAATGAATTACAACTAACCAAGAAGAAAATTGAGAAGAGTTCTTACTCCAAAACCTGTTCCCCCTTTTGGGCCCAATGCATGTTTTTTAACTGCAAATGCAGGACCGGCAATATCTAAATGCACCCAAGGTTTTCCATCTACAAATTCCTCAAGAAACAAAGCTGCTGTAATTGTGCCGCCATAACGACTTGATGGGATATTTGAAATATCTGCAACTTCACTTTTGTTCATATCTTTATAGGTTTTTTCAAGCGGTAATTCCCAAATTTTTTCTCCCGATTCGCTTGCTGCTTTTTTTACTTTTTTTCCTAATTCTTGATCATTTACAAACAAAGCCGCAATATCAGAACCTAAAGCAACTAATGCAGCGCCCGTCAATGTTGCCAAGTCAATAATTTGAGTTGCTCCTTTTTTAACTGCATAGGAAAGACTATCTGCCAAAGTAACGCGCCCTTCTGCATCAGTATTTAATATTTCAATTGTTTTTCCATTAAATGCTCTAACAACATCTCCGGGGACTGTTGATTTAGCTGAAATCATGTTGGGTGTTGCTGCAATAAGGCCCATTACAGAAACTTTTGGTTTTATTTCTGAAATTACAGAAAAAACACTTAGAACTACTGCTGCTCCTGCCATATCCATTTTCATATCAACCATATGCTCATCACCTTTTAGAGAAATTCCTCCGGTATCAAAAGTTATCCCCTTTCCCACTAAGGCAATTTTATTTTTATTGACAATCTTTTTAGGTTTGTATTCTAAATGGATAAATTTTGGCTCTGTATCTGCTGCTTGAGCAACTCCCAAAAATGCTCCCATTCCCATTTTCTTAATTTGTTCCTTACCGTAAACACTGCAATTAATATCTTTATTTTCTTTGGCAATTTCCAAGGCTAAATTTGCCAAAAAAGCAGGATTAACAATAGCGGAAGGTTCATTCACTAAGTCTCTGGCAAGTTTTGTGGCCTTAGAAAATATCTTTCCTCTTTCAATTCCTTTCTCTATTTTTACCTGAACACTCTTATTGCATTTTGCAAAAATTACACTTTCTAGCTCTCTTTCTTTTTTTTCTTCAGCTTTATATTTCAAAAATTGATAATTTCCTAGAAGCAAACCCTCAACAATTACTTGAGATTGAATGTCAAAATCAAAATTCGCTTCTTTTGAATTCAATAAGGAAAATGCGATTGAAGAAGCTTTTCCTTTTATGTTTTTTGCAAGACATGAAAAAGCGTTTCTTAATTCACTTGAATCAAAATCTGCTTCCTTACCAAGTCCCAAAATATAAATTTTTGACGCTAATATTTTTTCAGGTGCTCTAACTACAAGTAGTTCTCCCAATTTTCCTTTATAATTTTCACTTCTCATTCCCTGCAGGATTGATCCATTCAACAATCTATCTAAAGATGTAGATTCTTGAGTTAATTTTGGTCTAGCAGCTGTTTCAAAAGCAAAAATTATTATTGCATCTGTTGATATCTTATCCAAAAAATTAATTGAAAGTTCGAAATTCATACTCCATATTCTACTAACACTAAGGATTAAAATCAAGCTATTTTGTGCTATAATTTCAATTAGAATTGGGCAAGTGGCGGAATGGTATACGCGGTAGTCTCAAAAACTACTAGTCGCAAGGCTGTGTGGGTTCGACTCCCTCCTTGCCCACCTTAAAATGAAAAAACGAGTTTTTATAGTTCATGGCTGGGATGGCTCCCCAGAGAGCAACTGGTTTCCATGGCTTAAACGAGAACTTGAGAAAAAAGAATTTGAAGTTTTTGTTCCTCAACTTCCCGATCCTGGAAATCCTAGAATATATAATTGGATTCCTGCACTTGCAAAAACAGTTAACATTCCTAATGAGCAAACTTATTTTGTAGGTCATAGTATGGGATGCCAAACAATCGCCCGCTACCTTGAATCTCTACCAAAAAACGTAAAGATCGGAGGAGTAGTTTTTGTTGCCGGATTCTTCAAAAGATTAACCGGACTTGAAGATGAACCTGGAGTTCCGGAAACTGATAAGCATTGGCTGAAAACTCTTCTTGATTTGCAAAAAGTAAAAATACACTTAGATAAAAGTATAGCAATTTTTTCTGACAATGATCCCTTTGTGCCTTTGGATAACCAAGATGATTTTAAAGATAAACTTGGTTCAAAAATAATAATTAAACATCAAATGGGACATTTTAATGAAAGCGCTGGGATATTCGAACTTCCAATCGTCTTAGAATCCGTTTTGGAAATTAGTAATTAATACTTAGGAATTCGCGGCTATTCTTCTACTCTCTTTTTATCTGCGTTGTAGAATCTGATGCGGTCGCCGCGGAAAATAAGATCTACTTCTCCCATCGGACCATTTCGGTGTTTAGCAATTAGAAGCTTTGTCTGAATAGTTGGTGTAATTTCGCTATCTGGACGATACAAAAACATAACTACATCAGCATCCTGTTCTATGGCACCAGACTCTCTAAGATCAGCCAGTTGAGGCTTTCTCTCACCTCTATGCTCAACTGCACGGGAAAGCTGTGATACAGCCAATACAGGCACTTTTAGCTCACGCGCTAAATTTTTCAAAGATTGAGAAACAATTGACACTTCCTGCACTCGATTATCATAATGACGCCCAGGATCAACCAATTGAAGATAATCAACGATAAAAAGAGCTATATTTTGCTCCAATTGCAATCGTCTTGCCTTTGTTCTCATCTCAGATATTGAAATTCCGGGCGTATCATCAATAAAAATCGGAGCATCGGCCAATTCTCCCATAGCATTGGATAATTTAGTAAAATCGGATTCTGATAATTTACCTGTTTTTATTCTCCATGCATCCACATCTGCTTGTCCTACCAATAAACGGTCTACTAACTCTTCTTTGCTCATTTCCAGAGAAAATATTGCAACTGGAATTTTATCTATAACTGCAGCATGCTGGGCAATATTAACAATCATTGCTGTTTTTCCTTGTCCGGGACGCGCTGCTAAAATTAACAAATTGGACTGCTGCATTCCGGAAAGTGTATTGTCTAAATCAACAAATCCGGTTCTTATTCCCCGAAGTCCTGCGCCTTTTTTGTGAAGCTCGTCAATTCTATCAAAACTCTCAGCCAAAGCCTCTTTCAAGGGAATGAATGATCGTAAAGAACTTTTTTGCGATATTGCAAAAATTTGTGACTCTGCTTTATCCAAAATACTATCTATTTCTTTATCGTCTCCAAATCCCATCTCGGAAATAAGAGATCCCGCATGAATGAGGGCCCTTTTTGTAGCAACATCCTTAATTATAATTGCATAATGCTCAATGTTTGCTGCGGTTGGAACAACATTAATAAGCTCTGTTAAATAAGATGGTCCAATCTCTTTAAATTTTTTATTTTTTTTAATTGCGTTCCTGAGAGTTAGAATATCTATAGGTTTCCCCTGTTCATAAAGTGAAAGCATCGCTCCAAAAATCATTCCATTAATAGGATTGTAAAAATCAGAGGGCGAAATAATTGACGAAACTGTTGCTATTGCATCTTTATCTATAAGAATCGCCCCTAAAACGCTTTGTTCTGCTTCTTCATTATTTGGAGGAACTTTAAGGCCTGCCATAAAAATAAAAATTAAAAACGAAAAAAAATTAGCCTAAGACTACTATTTCCATTTTTTCCGGTAGCTTATCTTTAGCTACTGTTATCTTTGAAACTAAAGAAACATTTTCTGCTCCCAATGCTTTTGCCGATTCATTTTTTTTATCCCCATACAAAATGCTCATTTTGGGCTCTAAAGTTGTTACGAACGATTCATTGAAGTCGCTATTTGTATTTATAATTGCAACTTCACATGCATTAAAACCCTCTATCTTCTCTTCTGTTGCAGATCCTAAAATAATATTTATGTTATCCATTGAAAATTTATAGAGAGTTCCGGCAGGCGTTTTCGTGCCGGAAATTTTAACTCCGCCAACTTCATATCCGCCTGGACCACTTATAATTATTCTGAAGTCAGTTACTCTTTCAACATCTATATTGTCATTACTATTTAGGATAATTATTGCATCGGAGACTGTTTTTGGCATTTCTTTGGTAGGATCCACAACAAATGTTGCATGCTTACCTTTAATTTTTATGCTCTGATTTCCAAAAATTGCAATATCCACCACAACATCCTATCACAGTAATTTTTCCTTGACAAGTATGGACTTTTATCGTATCATCTTTTTCTTAGATGAAAAAAGAAAAACTCATACTCTGCCTTGTTGCTGCTTTTTTTGGTCTTATAGTTGCTGGAATTGCTTTTTATCTTTTTCAAACTACAAAAACTATTTCCAATACTGCCACAAAAACTATTTCTATTGCTCCTATCATCCCTACTAGTCCTCCTTCCATTTCCTTAACATTGGACCAGCCAAAAGATGAAGAAGTAGTTAATAATAAAGTATTGATTGTGTCGGGTAAAACTCAAAGCAATGCTGTTCTCGTTGTCATTGCCGACTCTTCTGAAAATGTAATTACACCTTCTTCAAACGGCAATTTCTCCACAACTGTTAATCTCAGTGAAGGACAGAATATTTTGGAAATAATATCTATTGCTCCTAATGGAGAAAGTATTGCAAGCAAAAAAACAGTTACCTATTCACAGGAAGAATTTTGATATGAAAAAACTATTTTTAATTCTATTGCTTACTATTTGTTATTTATCACTTAGCGTTTGTCTTGCACCTATGGCACATGCCGCTACTACACCAACGCCAGAAGACAAAACCAGAGAAATACGGGACCAATTAATAAACAATATCGCCTCCCGAGTTGCGCAGTTAAAATTGGTGGAAAAACGTGGAATAATTGGCACTGTTACTGAAACCACAAGTACTCAAATAACAGTTACCGACTCACAAAATAATACAAGATTTATAGACGTTGATGAACTTACCAAATTCTCAAATCCCACCATCAAAGGAACTTTTGGAATATCTGATATTGGGAAAGGCGATATTGTCGGAATATTGGGATTATACAATAAGGAGTCACGTAGAATTTTAGCAAGATTTGTTAGCATAACAACTGTCTCCATAATAATTCACGGAGGAGTCTCAGGGATAGACAATGCGAATTTTGTTTTAAATATTACAACTGAAGAAGGAAAGCAAATGACCGTAGATGTAGAAAATTTGACTAAAACCTATTCATATACTCAAAAGGATGGTTATATCAGATCCGGATTTTCAAAAATAAAAGTTAATTTTAATATTATTGCAATCGGAGTTCTTGATAAAAAAGACAAGAATAGATTAATAGCAACTAAGATTGTATTTTTCCCGGAAATTCCTTCAAGCCCAAAAGTAAATTCGGCCTTGGAACACACGCAAAAATCAAAATGATTCACTCCTCAAAAGCTGTAAAAAGTCCTGATGAGATTTTCAAAATTGAAAGCGCATGCAAGCTTGGAGATAAAACTTTTAGTTATATTTTGAAGAAAATCCATTTAGGAATTACAGAAAAAGAAGTAGCGCAAGAAATTAATTCTTTTATAAAAAAATCCGGAGGCAAACCATCCTTCCCTACTATTGTTGCTTTTGGAAAAAATTCAGCCAACATTCATAATATTCCAACTGATAATAAATTAACAAAAAATCAAATTATACTCTTGGATTTCGGAGTAAAATTAGATAACTATTGCTCTGATATGACTAGAACAATTTTTTCAGGGAAACCAACTGTCAAACAGAAACACATGTACGAAACTGTTTTGAATGCCCAACAGAAAGCAATTGATTTTATCACCAAGCACTCTAATGATATGTATCATTATAGTGGCAACAAAAGAACAATGAAAATTTTAAAAGCAAAAAGTGTCGATAATGTCGCCCGTTTATATATTAAATCCAAAGGTTATCCATCTATTCCCCATTCCTTAGGGCATGGTATTGGGAAAAAAGTGCATGAATCATTCCGCATTTCTCCTAAATCAAGAAACTACCTAAAAGAAGGAATGGCTTTTTCTGTTGAGCCGGGAATTTATTTGCATGGTTTTGGCGGAGTAAGAATTGAAGATTTGGTAGTTTTGGAAAAAAACGGTCCCCGCATCCTCACCCATTCCTCAAAGAATATTATTGTTCTGTAATTTGCGATATAATAAAGATATATGGAGACCGCTGTAGAAACAAGAGAAATAAACTCTAATTATCCACTGGAATTCCTGGAAAGAGGCGGAGATAAGCTTAATGCTAATTGGCCCATTGAAAGAAGTATTAAATTTATAAAAATCTGTCAAAAGCGCTATCCAGAAAGCGAGATAATTATACGCACAAATCAAGCCAAAGAAAAATTGCACATAGGATTATCTAAACCAGATCCTCTTTATTTCCTTCATTTCCCATTAGATGACTGGCCAAAGCCGGTAATTTTAATAACCAATCATTATGAAACTGAAGAGTTTAAAAGTGGCAGAAAAACTCTTTGCCCAACAGAATATCTCATGACAATTACTGTTGATACTGAAACTCTGGTTCAAGGAAACCCACCAATAAAAAAAATTGAATTCTCTGCTCTTTTAAGTCGAGGAAAAACAAAAACAATTATAAAAAATGAGTTAGGCAAAATACCGAATAATTGGCAATTTAATCCCCTTCCCCGACGCTGACTTTTTCAATTCAAGCTAATTTTTTCAGTTTAAAACCATTTTTTACAAAAATATGGTATCATAAAGCTATGATTAAGCCACAAACCCTGAAGGGTTTTCGTGATTTTTTGCCGATTGAGGCAAAAAAACGGCAGTTCGTTATAAACATCTTAAAACAGGTGTTTGAGTCTTATGGCTTTGAGCCCTTAGAAACTCCGGCTTTGGAATACGAAGAAATTCTGTTAGGAAAATATGGAGATGAAGGCGATAAATTAATGTACAGATTTGAAGATAACGGAAAAAGAAAAGTTACACTCCGCTATGATCAAACCGTTCCTCTTGCCCGTGTTATTGCCCAATATCAAAACGAATTGCCAATGCCATTTAAAAGATATCAAATCCAAAATGTCTGGCGCGCAGACAATACTCAAAAAGGCAGATACCGAGAATTTCTACAATGTGACGCAGACATCGTTGACTCGTCTTCTCCGCTAGCTGACTCTGAAATAATTACCCTTGCTTTAAAATCATTAGAAAAACTCGGATTTAAAAATTTTACAACTTTGATAAATAGTCGAGAAGTCTTAAGGAAAAGTGGTGCTACTCAAGATTTTATTAGAATTTTGGATAAACAAGATAGGATTTCAAAAGATGAATTTTTAAAATTATTATCTGAAGTTAAAAAAGAAGATAGTCAAGCCTATGAATATCTAAAGAACTCTAAATCTGAGGATGATTCAAGTTTAAAAGAAATATTTAAAAACAAAAATTTTAATCTTTTCTATTTACCGACCTTGGCTCGCGGCCTAGGCTACTATACGGGAGTTATATTCGAAATGAAAATTGATGGATATGGAGCTGGTTCTGTTTGTGGCGGTGGAAGATATGATAATTTAATCGGAACGTTTGCCGGAAAGCAGATTCCTGCTGTTGGATTTTCCTTCGGATTTGACCGATTAATGGAGGCAATGGAGGAATTAAAACTATTCCCTACTGAATTAGTTACTACTAAAGTTTTAGTTACTGTTTTTTCAAAAGAATTAGAGAATAAATCATTAGAGATTGCAAAAATATTAAGAGATAAAAATATTAATACTGAAATCTATCTTGATCAGGATGCGAAAATGGAAAAACAATTAAAATATGCTGACAAAAAACAAATTCCCTATGTTGTAATTATTGGCCCTGATGAAGCAAAAAATAATACTGTAACTGTCAAAAATCTGAAAACCCGCGAGCAGAAAATTATGGATATAGACAAACTTGTTGCAATCCTTTCTGACTAATAATTCTCTGTCTTGCCTCTTGTTTTCTCTGTACCAGCGCTAAATTGTCATAAACCATACTTCCATCATGACACACTATGCGATAACAAAATTTACCACCTCTGTAGGCAAATAAACCCTTTTCATCTTCACCATCCGCCCACCCTGTAATTTCTTTTATTAATTTATGTCTAGAGACAACTTTTTTCCACTCAATCCTTCCTTGAGGAACCTGAAAATTACCACATTTAATTATTCTTAAAATACCACACCATTCGCGAACCCTTTCTTTCAATTCTTCATTAGTAGTAAGAGTATCCAAACGTATATCATGTAATTCCTCCTGAGTTAACTTTGGGAGATTACCTAATTTCCTACTGTTTCCTAAAACATTTATTATCTGTTTAACAGAAAATTTGTTATCGTACAAAGACATATCTAGGGCTATTTTAATTTCTCTTGGGGCCCATCCTAATTCTGCGTAAGGCCGTACAGCTAGGCCTACTCCCCCCTTAATTTCACTTTGTATGCGTGCTTTTTCTTCTTGTGTTGGCGGAGGCAAATGTTTATATCGACGTAAATGACTTAGTACATCTCTTACATTTTTGTTAGATAAACCTGTTGCTTCCGGAAGATCTTTACGTAAAACTCCCCTGATAAAAGCATCAAAAACAGTAGCAGCTTTGGTATTAGGCTTTGGACTTATTCTTAAGCCCGATTCCAATGAAATCATAATTGCCTATTCTACTAAAAAGCCCGATTTAACGCAATAAACCCAATGATATCCGATTTCCTCTGAAATTCCATCTCCAATGGCTAATACTCTTGCTTAGTTTTGCAAAACAGAGTATAATTGTTGCTATGAAAGCGAATATTCACCCACAATATTTTGATAATGCACAAGTTATTTGTGCCTGCGGAAATAGATTTACAACAGGATCAACGTTAGAAATAATTCATGTTGAATTGTGCAATAAATGTCATCCTTTTTATACCGGAGAACAAAGATTTGTGGATAGTGCATCCAGAATTCAAAAATTCCAGCAAAAGCAAACCATCGCAAATCAATATTTAACTAAAAAAGTTAAAAAACAGGAAGAACAAAAAGCTAAAGATACTGCACCTAAAACTCTACGAGAAATGCTCATGTCAATTAAGTAGCTGATTAATCCTCCCATGTACGATTACAGAATTGTCCAAATTGAAGAACTTACAAAAAAAATTGAAGAAACCCGCGCTCTTCTTGCAGATCCCTCATTGAAAGAAATGGCAGAAAAAGAAATTACTGAACTTGAATCTCAAAAGAAAACTCTAGAAGAAACATTGAAAGAGGAAACGCAGGAAGGAAGTTCCTTGGATAATCGCAATGTTATTATGGAAATAAAAGGAGCTGCCGGAGGAGAAGAAGCAAAACTATGGAGAGAAGAACTTTTGAGAATGTATCTAAGATTTGCTCAAATTAAAGGATTTCAAGTAGAGCAAATTGATGAAGGAGTTATTAAAATTTCCGCTCCGCCAGCTGGCGGACCCTCCACTTCCCTACCATTCAAAACTTTTAAATTTGAAGCAGGAGTGCATAGAGTACAAAGAACTCCCGAAACGGAAAAACGCGGCAGAATTCATACATCAACTGCGACTGTGTATGTTTTGCCGGAGCTTGAAGATATTGATCTTCACATAAATCCCGAAGAAATAGAATTTGAAGCATTTAGATCCGGCGGCCACGGAGGGCAGAATGTCAATAAAGTTTCAACTGCAGTCAGATTAAAACACAAACCTACAGGAATCACAGTCACGGCTCAGACAGAAAGATTTCAAGCTCAAAATAGGGAAATTGCCATGGAGCTTTTAAGATCTAAACTTTGGGAGGCAGAAATTGAGAAACAGCATGATGAAATTTCTTCTCTTAAATCAACTCAGGTTGGCCGAGGCATGAGGGCAGAAAAAATAAGAACTTATAATTTCCCTCAAGACAGACTTACCGATCACAGAATTAATAAATCATGGCATAACTTGCCAATGTTGCTTGATGGAAGAATTGATGAGATCATCAACTCCTTTTCATAAATCCAGCACTTTCTCCCGTAAGATATTCTGTCTAAACTGTAGAGTTCTTTTCAAAGGTACTGGATAAATATTTCTGGTCTTTTGCTTTAAGATCGCTTAATCCGCTAAAATCTTTTTCTAAAAGTTTTGCCAACTGTCTCCCCCCGGCCAAATGAGGTAAAACCACATAATCTGCTTTCTCATGATATAAAACCTTTGCATCTACAACATCTAAAGCAGTAACAATTACAATTGCCCGGCTATTTTTAGCCTTTAACTCTCTTAATAAGAGTAAATTATCTTCAGCGCTAGGAATTGTCGAAACCACAAGATGAGCAGTATGGATTTTGGCCAAATTCTTAATCTCACTATCCGCAATGTCTCCAAAAAGCCTGTGAACATTTTTATTTTCAAGCTTTTTAACAATTAAGGGATCAAAATCTATAACTACCACTTCTTTACTCATAGTTTCCAGAGTTTCCAAAACTGATTCCCCCATTTGATCTCCGCCAATTAAAACAACATGGTTTTTAAGATTTTCCATATTTTTATCCGACTGGATAATTTCATCTTTTTTACCATTTTTCATTTCAAAAATACTTAAGTAATGATGAAGCAAGTGATATAGCTTATTGTCATTTCCGATAATGTAAGCAGAAAAGATAAAGGCAATTATTGAAACAGCTGTAACTAGAGAGACTATGTTGTTATCAATATGCCCTAATTTCCCTCCTAAAAAAGCCAAAATTAAAGAAAATTCCGATATCTGTCCAAGACTTACTCCGCTTAAGAATGAAGTACGTTTCCTAAATCTCATGAGTCCCATTGCAATCATTACTATTAATGGTTTGAGAATAAGTGCAATTAATGAAAAAATTATTACAGCAAATCCAATAGATTCTAAATTACTAAATGTCATTTTTATTCCAAGAATGACAAAGAAAATAATAATAAAAAAATCTCTTAATATTTTTGCTTTTGCTATTATTTGATAATTTGCAATTGAATTTGCTAAAGCCAAACCTGCCAAAAATCCACCTATCTCTACTGAAAATCCGACTATTGGTGAACTGATCAAAGCAGCTAATCCAAAAACCCACCCTATACTTACTAGAAATAAAATCTCTGAAGACTTGGATAATGCCTCAACAATTTTAGGAAATACTTTTTGACTCAAATATCCTACGACAGCAAATAACAATATTCCTTTTATTAAAACTGACAGTAAACTAAATAAGGGATTAAGTGCTGTTTCAGAATTAAAACTTGATAAAAATATTAGAATTGTTATGGCTAAAAAATCTTGCAAAAGCAGCACTCCAATCGCAAGCTTTCCATACATGCTATGTAAATCTTTTTTATCTGAGAGAAATTTTACGACAATAATCGTGCTTGAAAAAACTAAAGCAATTCCGATGTATATTGCGCTTATATTATTAAATCTTAGAATAGTTGCTACAAAATAAGTTATCAGAAAAGTAAATACGGATTGTACAAGAAAAACTATGAAGACTGTCTTTCCTACAGAGCTAAAATCGCGGATTTTCATTTCCAGCCCCAACATAAAAAGCAAGAAAGTTATACCGACATCTCCCATTGTTTGGAGTAAATCGCGGCTTTGAATATTTACAAATCCCAAAGGACCAACAATAATTCCCGTTAATATGTAGGCTAGAATTATCGGAAGTTTAAGCCACCTGAAAATTACTGCAAAGAAAGCAGCCAAACAAATAACTACGGTTATTTCTGTAAAGACAATTCCCATTTATAATTATTGTAGCAGATTTTAATTGAGGTAGATAATCTCTTCTTCAAGAAGAATGTTGTATTTTTCCCTGACAGTTTGTTTTGCAATTTCGATAAGTGCTTTTACATCGGCTGCCTTTGCATTATCAACATTTACAATGAAATTAGGATGTTTTCCAGATATCATAGCGCCCCCCACCCTTCTTCCTTTTAAATTACATAACGCTAAAATTTTTGTAGTTAAGACAGTAGGAGAAGGATCGTTTCTTATAATTGCCGCAAATTCTTTTTGCAAATCCCGGGAAAGAGAATCTAAGGAAATGTTTTTAAAAATACTTCCTATACTAGGGCTCTCCATTGGATGATGACTATTTCTGTACTCAATTCCCTGCTGAATCTTTTCTTCTATTTCTTTTTTATCTCCTATGCCAAGTTTCAAAATTACACGCGTAATAAATTCTAAGACTGCTTCTTTAGTTTTAAAAATACTGTTTCTGTAGCTAAATTTACACTCATTGTTAGTTCTTAATTTTTGTACGAAAGTTTTCATGTCAAAACTTTCAACTTTTACTACGCTGTCTTTAATTTCCCCCTTAAATGCTCCGGCATTTCCTCTGACTGCGCCCGCAATTGTACCAGGTAAACCTCCTGCCCACTCAAAGCCGGAAAGCGAATTTTCAACGCAAAAATTTAAAAGATCTTTAATTAAAACTCCTGACCCGACAATGAGATTTTCCCCCTCCCTCTTTATTCCTGCAATTTTATTGTAAATTACCAATCCGTTAAAACCTTCATCGCTTATTAAAATATTCGTTCCGCCGCCTAAGATAAAAACTTTTTCATTATTGTCATGAGCGTACTTCAAAGCCTCCCTCAATTCCTCAACTGATTTGATTTCAACGAAAAATTTAGCTGGACCGCCAATTTTATAATTACTGTAGTTTTTAAGAAGAACATTTTTTTGAAGATTCATTTCTATTTCAACAATTCCAAAATTGCTTTTTCAAGCTGAGTATCATGACTGGGATCTTTTGCGTCTAGACTAACTTCTATGTCCGGTTTCAAACCTTTTCCGTGAACCCAAGTGCCATCCGGCGTCAGCCATTTGGCAATAGTTATATGCAATCCCGCACCATTTCCCAAATCATCTGCCTGCTGGATAGTGCCCTTGCCAAAAGATGTTTCCCCGATCAAAATTGCTCTGCTTTTACCGTTTATTTTATTATCTCTCAATGCTCCTGACACAATTTCACTTGCTGAAGCGCTTCCTCTATTTATAATGACTTTTAAAGGAACATCGTACATCAGTCCCCTGCGCGTAACAGAAAGCGTTATTCTTGCTGTTTGTCCATCCTCTTCTAGAACAACCGGAGTACCTTGTTTGAGAAAATCGGAGGCAATAAAAACAGCATCAGTAAGATATCCTCCCGGATTATTGCGAAGATCCAATACCAATCCTTTTATATCCTTGTCTCCCTGCATTTCAAGAGAAATTTTATTCACAATTGCCAGCCAATCGTTATTTGTAGTATCACCGAATTGCGAAAGCCTGATATATGCAACCTTACCTTTTTGATCTTTTGAAATTTTAATTCCATTAATGTCTTTTATATCTTTTACCCATCCGACAACACTTTTTACTGTTATTATGTCTCTTACTATTTTTACATCGATAGGGTTCTTAGAATCTTTATGTAAAATTGCCAAGGCAACACTTGTTCCTTTGGGCCCCCTGATTTTTTCAACCGTAGCAGGCAATGTCCAATCCGCAATTGATTCTCCATTAACCTTCAGTATTGTATCTCCTGCTTTTACTCCTACTTTTTCAGCCGGACTTCCGGCTAAGGGAGCAATTACAATAATTTGTTTATCCTTTGTTCCTAATTCTGCTCCAATTCCGGAAAATTGTCCGGCCATACCGTCTTTAAAACTGGTGTTTGCAACCGGAGGAAGATACATTGTATAAGGATCTCCAAGACTTTGAGTCATGCCTTCAATTGCCCCATTTAACATTTTTTGGGGATCGAGTTTTATTTTGTCGTAATAATTTGTCTCAAGCTTTTGCCAAACAGTCCAAAAATTAGAAAAATCAATATTTGTTAAAGATGTAGGAGCTTCTTTATTTATAACTGTCAGAGACGGCTTGTAATCTTTCCATGAAACTTTTACGTTGTTAACGCCGAAATAATAACCAATCAAGCCTGAAATTATCAGCAATAGAATAAGTTGCAATGATTTTAATTTCTTCATAAATGAGGACTTCTATTTATTGTAACATCATCCGGAAATTAATGGAAGATCAGGATATTAGAGCTAGATGCCTTGCATGTTTTATGTTCGACCCAATAGCTCGCTGATGTTTCAGGCAAAGTCCGTTACGGGATGCTGGTATTATTTTTCCCCTCTCGGTTAAAAATTTAGATAGCGTACCCATTTCCCAAAAAGAAGGTTGTTTTTTTTCACTGCAGAAATAGCAAACTTTTGGAACTGAAAATTTTCTCCTTGGTTTTCTGGCTACTTTTTTCATATTGTTAAACGTTAGAAGGGTATATCATCGGGAACAACTTCTTCCGAAGGCGGTTCTTCAATTACTTCTTTTTTTGGCTCTTTTACTTCCTTTTTTTTGCTTTTTTCTTCTACCACTTTTTGCTCTTTTGCAACTTCTTCTTCAGCTAATTCGGGCTGTCCAACTGCAGCTGCTGTTGTACCTCTATTGCTATCCAGTAAAATCATGTCTGAAATAACAATTTCAGTTCTGTTTCTTTGTGCGCCATCCTGACCGGTCCAAGTTCTTGTTGCCAGCCTTCCTTCAACAAAAACTTTCCTGCCCTTTACTAAAAATTGTGAACAAAGTTCAGCTAATTTATTCCATGAGACAATATTATGAAACTCCGCCTCATCATGTTTTTCTCCCGCATCTGTCTTCCAACTTCTATTGGTAGCCAAACCGAAAGAACAAACAGCTGTCCCATTCGGGGTATATCTAAGTTCCGGATCTCTTGTCAGATTCCCGATTAATTGTACGCGATTCAAACTTCGTGCCATAAAATTATTTAGTTCTTAATAAAAGATGTCTCAAAATGTTATCATTTTCTAAGAGTTTTTTCTCAAAATTTCCCGGTACTATTTCCCCCTCCAAAACAAAGTCAAGGTAAAATCCGCTTGCTTCTTTCTTAATTTTATATGCCAAAGCTTTCTGACCTATTTCATTCTCCTTTACAATTTTTAAATCTTTTAATAGCTCTTTTACACCTGCAATTAATTTTTTTCGCAAAACATCCGTTAAAGATGTTTTTACAACCAATATTAATTCGTATGACCTCATTGCGTCTAATCCTAACATATCTCAGGCTTAAAAAGCAAGATCTAAACTGAGTTTTTTACTTCCCCACAATAATTACCACGTCTGATTCGCTATCACTAGTTAGATCTTCAGATGAGCTTGCAATTACATAATCTGCTAATTTTATATCCCTACCTAAAATATACAAAAAATCGGAAAATCCTTTTTTCGCATTTATGGAAATATCCTGATAATCAAAATTGTCGGCGTTACTGATAGAATTTATGCTGTAACCAAAATCTTTCAAAATATCCCGCATTTGATTTGCTGCGCCTGCCTGGCCTGTGCCGTTTTTAACCTGAATTTTGGGAATACTCCGATCAATTCCTGTTAAACTGTCGAAACCAACCGTTAAATTATCCCAAGTCTTCTCATTATCAGTATTTTTATAAACATCCAAAAACGGCATTGAAAAAGAAGATGAAGCGTTAATTAAAGAGATATATTCAATATGCCTTTCCAAGCCTGTTCCCGGATCCATTACAATTACTCCGTTATCATCATAGCCATTGATAATAATTGCATGTTCTCCTCTGATAATTTTTATTATCCCATAAGAAAGTTCGTCATCAATAGGACTTGCGTACCCTATTTTTATCCAAGCCATAATTAAGTGGTTATTAAAAATTGCTTTTTGAATTGAAGTAATTGTTAAATCGTTAATATAAATTGGTTTGGCGGATAATTTATAATTTGCGAAAAGATCTATGAATGGCGGCGCATGAATACCATAATAATCAGCTCCGCCAAATCCCTTATTCAAATTTGCATACAGACTATCTAAGCTGGCAACGCTTGTCATTCCCATTCTTATTCCCACATTGGGATTTCTGGATATCCAAACTTTCTCAATTAATTCTTTTTCTGCTCGAGCTTGGTTACCAACTGTAAAATCAGGATTATTTGTAAAATGAAAGATTATTCCTGATGCGGCAGCAAATTCGCAGCTTAAATTAAAATACTGACGGCGCAAATCAATAGATATTAAATAATTTGAAGGTAAAGCCGGCTCGGGGGTTGATTCTGTGCCCAATACCAAATTATTCTTTTCCGAAGGAGCAAAAGTAGATTGTTTTTTGGGAATATTCACGATGTTTTTATGCGGTTTGGGAGTATCAAAAAACCAAAGCCAGAAAGCAGTATAAAAAGACAGGAAAAGAAGTCCGCCAATAATTAATTTGTCGTACTTCATCTTAATTTTTCTTAAGATAAGCTACTCTAACTTTTTCTGGGAATTTTTCAATTGCGTAACGAAGCATTGTCCGCGGCATTTTTTTATAATGTTTATCTAAAAATTCAATTTCTGTTTTTAAATCTCTCTTCCCTATTTCTCTTAACATCCAACCAACTGCTTTGTGAATTAAATCATGTTTATCCTGCAAAAGCATTTCTGCCAATTCCAAAGAAACATCCAGACGATTATTTCTAATAAATTCAAATGTTGAAATGCAGGCAATTCTTTTTTCCCAAAGATTTTTAGATTTTGCTAACTTTTTTAGGATACTTACGTCCTTATTTACCAAATATCCTCCCACAATTTCATGAGAAGATAAATCAACCAAGTCCCAGTTGTTAATATATTTTGTACTCTGAAGATAGAAATCATAGATCTTTTTCTGACTTATCTCATTCGCAGTATTGAAATTATCAACGAGAATCAAAAGGGCAATCAACCTCTCTTCGTGAATTCTTGATTGCAGAAGTTTGGTAATTTCGGCAAAGGAAAGATCCCTAAACTTAATTGCAATTTTGCGGGACAATGGAACGGTAACTCCTAAAAATATATCCCCTTCTCCATATTCTCCTTTTCCGGTCTTAAAAAATCCCTGCAATAATTTTGCTTTAACCGGATCGGCAATTTTTCTTAAATCTTTTTTTAAATCTCCCAGCTTATTCATGCTCCGATTTTAAATTCAACTACGTCCCCATCCTGCATTATATAATCCCTGCCTTCCAGACGGGCTTTTCCCAATTCCCGTGATTTTTTCCAACCATTGTCTTCAACGAAAATCGGATAAGAGATGACTTCGGCTTTAATAAATTTTTTCGTAAAATCCGTATGAATAACTCCGGCCGCATCAACTGCCTTCATACCTTTATTAAAGGTCCAAGCCCGCACTTCTTTTGCACCACTTGTTAAAAAGGAAATCAAACCTAATGTTTGATAGGCTTTCTGAATTAATCTTTCAAGTCCCGACTGCTTAACTCCCAAATCCGCCAAATATTGTTTTTGTTCCTCTTCAGATAATTCTGCCAAATCAGATTCGATTTTTGCACAAATCACAATTATTTTATCGCTACTAATACCCAAAGTTTTCGAATATTGATCTGTAACGGATTTAATTTTTTCTTCTGAATAATCATTTTCTGCAACATTTAAAACCATTATTTCAGGTTTTGCTGAAAGGAGAAAAAATGTTTTAGCAAATTCCTCCTCTTCCGGAGTTAAAATAATTTCCGCTGCCCTTTTCCCCTCATTAAGACCTTTGTATAATTTTTCAACTGCTGATTTTTCTGATTCTTTGGCAAATCTTTTTACTTTACTTTGTGCAGTTGTAATGGATTGTAAATCCGCCAGAATTAATTCTGTTTCAATTGATTCGTAATCTTCTTTTATTCCAATACTTCCTTCTCTAACAATATTTGCATCTTCAAACGCGCGGACCACATGAGCAATTATGGAAACTTCCCTGATGTGGGATAAAAATTTATTCCCCAACCCTGCACCCTCCGACGCGCCTTTTACAAGACCTGCAATATCCACAAAATTCACAGTTGCAGGTTTAATTGGCGGGAATCCGTCCATTTTTTCCTCATCTTTGGTTATCTGTGCTAATCTTTCCAGACGGGAATCTGGCACAGGAACTATTCCGACATTTGGTTCAATGGTCGCAAAAGGATAATTCGCCACAAACGCCGTTTGCTTTTTTAGAAGCGCATTAAACAACGTCGACTTTCCCACATTCGGCAACCCCACAATTCCCACCGACAAATTCATAAAAAGATTATAGCAGAAAATTAGTTGATACTAGCTATTGGTTGGGGACTTATTTTCAAAAACTGCAAGAACTTTGGGTGCGGAAGGTTTTAATGGATGGCTTGAAATCCGCAAACAACAATGTCCATCAATTAAGCGGTGGAAAAGATATTCAGTATCAACTATTCTATTTTCGATTCTGTTTAACAAACCTGCATGGTATACGAAATCCCTCCACTCCTGTTCAGTTAATAGCTCTGTTCCATAATAGTGTATTCCCCTACCAGACCCCAAAATAAATCCTTTTCTTTGTTTGAGATTAGGATGACTTAAAGCATTTTTTGCTTTTTCCACATCCTGCCCAATACCGTTGCTGCTAAAATCAATCATTGGAATTTGCTTAATTGAACCATTTTTTAATTTGACTAACGAAGTTATTCCCAAAATGAAATCTTCCCTGCCTATTTCCTTTTTCTCTTCAACTACCGAAAATTTGTCTCTGGTAGATGAAAAAATCCCCTGCTCTGTTATTGTTTCGCTAAGAATTCTCCTGCCGATTGCAGTCTGCGCAAGTTTCTCTGAACTACAATTGATTTTAATTTCCTCAAATGGGGTTTCGTTGTGAAATAAAAGGTCTTCAGGAGGGTTAATGTAAAAAATGGGGTTAATTGCAGCAAAGTAAAAAGATTTTATATTCGGATTTAAACGGGCTATTTCCTTAATAACGCTCCAGGAAGATTTACCAACAAAAGACTCTTTAAATTCTGCGGAATCATTTAAAGGTTGTTTTTCTATTTCAGCCATCACAACAAACGGATTATACTATAAGGAAAGAATAAACTGCAAAAAGAGCGATTTTTGACCGGAAGATCCCTCGAAAAACTAAGATTTTACTGAAACTTGCGTGAAACGGTGGCTTAAAATGTTTCCACTACTTAATTCCATTATGTAAGTCTGCCCTTCTTCCAGCACCACCTCTTCTTTTGATACAAAAGAGTTTTTGTTAAAATCTTTCAATTGAAATACTAAATGTTCAATAACTGTTTGCGAATCATTTTCTCCTTTTTTAAATTCCCAAATATCCCCTTGCCCATTCCTAACAAATTGAGAAAAGCCCTTGACCTCATTATCAACATGGAAAAAATCGGCCATTGCAACCCAACCTTCTTTTTCTGTAAGCACTTCTACTCTCAACGGCATATTAATAAGTTATTTGTCTTGATTAGCTCTTAGGAGCTACATAGGCAATATTAATTAGCGACATATTATAGATTGACAAGCTTTAAAAATTATTCTGAGGCAGTAAGTTACACAACATTACCAAATCAAAAAGCAAAAAGCAATAGTAAATTGTGATTGACAGGCTTTTGGAATAATGCAATACTTCAGAAATGAAGGTAGAACGCGTACATTGGATTGATATTGCAAAAGGAATAGGCATTATTTTCATTATCTACGCACACATGCTGGGAAGTAGCGACTTCCGCCACCTTTTCTATTCATTTCACATACCCTTATTTTTATTTCTTTCGGGGGTTGTATACGACCATCAGAAATACACAAATTTCTTTACTTTTCTTAAAAAATCTGCAAAAGGACTTCTATTCCCCTATTTCATTTTTGCTTTCATTTCCTATATCTTATGGCTGATAGAATTAAAGCCTGACAATCTTTTTTCTCCGGAAATTACCAGACAGTTTCTGAGCATTTTTTATGCAAACAGCAATAACGGCCTCATGATATTTAATAACATTTTATGGTTTCTTCCCGCACTTTTCGTGACAAGACTTTTGTTTGCGTTAATTGTTAAATTTTTTACAAAAGCTAGGGTTATTATTTTTGTTCTGATGTTCTTTTCTGTTTTTGGATATTTATTCTCCATTTTTGCATCCAATATCAAACTTCCTTTCGGCACAGAAACTGCACTATCCGGTGTGGTTTTTTACGGATCAGGTTTTTTATGGAACCAATCGGAAAAAGCCAAATCACTACTTTTTAAGTATAAATATCTGCTATTTGTCTTACTTTTAACTGTTGGGAACTATATATCAAATGTTGACTTTAATATTTATGGCCACCAAATTGATATGCGGTTAAGTCATCTTAATAATTATTTTTCATTTTACGCTGCGGCCTTTAGCGGAATTTTTGCCTGGATTTCTTTCAGCGTAATACTTAATAAGAATTCCTTGCTTGAAAAAATCGGAAGAAACACTCTTATTTTATTTGCCTGGCACCTCCTAATATTTAATTATTTAACGGAAATTTTAAATGCAACTTTGGGCTTAAATATAATAAAAAACATGAAACTTTTTATACCCTTAATTTATACAACAATCTCTATAACTATTATTCTTTCAATAAATTTCTTTTATAATAAACTCAGATCAGTCTTCCAAAGAATATAAGAAATAATTGCAACTAAGCTGCGAAAGGAAGTGGTCCTACTGATTTTTCTTCAAAGTCATTTTGTAAGTCAATCCCTTGATCTTGATCATTTTCGGAACTTAAAAAAATAAAAACCTCCCTGGAGGGGTTTCTCACTTTGGGGAAAATTGTAACCTGCTGCTCCCCTATCACCTCAATACGCGAACCAGAATCCATTTCTTCACCCGCAAGGTCGTCCGGATTCTCATACCTAAATACTTTTGCTTTTTTCTTCGGATCTTTTATCAAAATTGAACCTGTCTCGTCTGTGCTGCAAAATACTGCAATTTTAATTCCTTCTCCTAAAAATTCTATACCCTTCCAATCACCCGGAGGAATTTTATGGGGTTCTAAAACTTTATCACCCTTTACTCTTCTAAGAAAGATACATTCCGCTTCTACCCTCATAATAACTAAAATATTATAACAGAATTGTTGATTGAGTTAGCTTGTTAATGCTAGTATAATCCCATCATGGAGAGAATGAAGCCCCCTAATTTACAACATTTTCCGCAGCAAATGGAAAAATTTCTTTTGACAGAAGAAGATCAAGGAGTAAATACTTATCAAATAAGAATAACTAACGAAATTGGAATCAATTCGATTATTTGGATGGGGTTTTTCCCAAACGTATTCGGCTTAAACCATTCCTGTGTGAGATTCGGAAGGTTAAATGAACATACGCCTTTATTGCCGTCTTTTCCAAAAAGTATTATTCAACATTCAAAACTTCCTTTTAATCCACAACCAATCAATTTAATCTTTAGCTTAGGCAGAGATCAATATCCCCAGCCACAAAGTTTAACGCCGGAAATGCCGACGATCGGAATTATATTTTTACCAAAAAAAACAAAAGAAAATAAGGAAAGAGTGTTCTTGCACGTAATCTCAGGGATAACCCCAGTAAATGCACTAAAAATCATTCAGGAAGGATTAAACGACAAATCCCTTAATTAGATGAATTAATAGTTGTCTAAATTAATATTTGAAGTTTTTTGATAAACGCTTAAAATTCTTATTCTCTGATCTTTCTGAACTTCCAATTTTTTAGCCAGAGCTCTTGTAATAATAATGTTATCTATAGACTTTGGCATTACATTGCAAAATTTAATTTGAACAGCTTTTGCTTTTTTAGGATTTTTACCTGTACTTTCAATTAAAGCGTAATAAGACACTTCGCTTTCCATGTCCATCCCATAAACAGCTGCAAATGCATCTTCTTGGTCTGGAGTTATTGCTAAGCTTAACTTTTTTCCTCTTGAAATTTCAACAAAACCTCTGATAATAGGATCTTCTATGCTTATTTCTTTTTTGATGAATCCCTTTAAACCATCAGTCTCTTTTGAAAAGTCTTCATCTTGCTCTTTCCAAGCGCGTAAATATTTATTTCTAATGCTATATACTTCTTTTACGGTAATTTCATTTTTTTGAGGAGTATCTATTTCTTTTAGAATTTTCTCCCATTGTTGAATTAAATTTTGCCCTCCTTCCGGCCTATTCTCTAGACTCATTTTCCAAATCCTATCAAATTACTATCTAAGAAGTCAATTGGTCAATTATTATATGTTTTAATTTTTAGTTAAAAAATAGTCAAAAACTGCTTTGGAAATTTGTGCGATACGCTCTACTGCTCCGGGCGGATAATTACTCTTTGATAAAACAACTATTATATAATCTTTGTTTTTTGTATAGATAATTCCGGCATCATGCGATAAATAATTTATTTCCCCTGTCTTATGGGCAATAATTGTTCCTTTTGGAAGATATTTGGGCAATTTTCCGTTAAGCTTTTGTGCTTTTAATAAATCAAGCATTTCCTGAGTATATTTAGCATTGGCGAGTTTATTTTTATACAGTTTTTCAAAAAAAAGCGCAATATCATCTGCTGTAGCTGTCGGAGTACCACCTATATGTGAATTTAAAAACCCGTTTTTTCTCAAAAATTTATTAACATTTGATATTCCTATCCGCTTTGTTAAAAGTAAAGCTGAATAGTTGTGGGAAATAGTGATCATTTGCTTTAATGCTTCTCCAACCGTTAATATAATCGTTCCTTCTGCTAATTCTGCTGATTCCGAACTGATATTGAAATCTTTATTCAGAACACTTATGTCTTCTGATAATGTTTCTTTTTTTGAAAGTGTGCCATTTTGTATTTCTCTAAAAACCTCTGCCATAACCCATAACTTGTAAAGACTTGCAATTTCATAAACTTTATTTCCATTAAATGATTCTTTCTTTCCATTCTTCAAATCCTTAACTACAACGCTGTATTCCCCTTTTGCGCCTAATAATGCCTGAAGTATTGTTTCATGTAAATTAGTTTTTGGAATTATTTTATAAAAAATGTAAAAACCAATTGCGCTAATTAAAAATAAAAAAGAAAACAATAAAAAAAATGTTTTTTTCTTCATGAAAGGATTATAACAAAATCTTATCTTTGCTATTAAGTAAAATTTCTATTTTATTTTCAATTAAGAGCAACTATCGCGAGGTTTAAGACAGAAGCAAGAGTAACCCAAATAATGTATGGAACTAAAAGATAGGCAGACATCTTCGAAATTTTATAAAAATATTTTATCGTCATAAAAATAGCTATCCAAAGGATAATAATCGTAATATAAGCCAAGAACGGTTGATGAAGTCCAAAAAAGACCAAAGACCAAAACAAATTTAGAATTAATTGAAAAATAAATACTTTCATTGCGTTTTCTTTCGTTCTATTTTTTAGATTTTTGTTCCAAACAATATATAAGGATACTGCCATCAAAAAATAAAGAGCTGTCCAAACAGGACCAAAAATCCAATTTGGCGGACTAAAAAAAGGCTTATTAAGTTGAGCATACCAAGTTGGAATTGAAGATATTGTTACCAAGCTACCCAAAAAAGCAACTAGAAAACAAAGAACAATCGAAGTAATCAGTTTTAATATATTCATTTTCTTTCTCTTTAAGTATCCCGAAGAAATTGTTTAATGTCAAATTGCTATTTCATCGAATCAATGCAAATATTATGCAGAAAATTCAATGATTGATTTTATTCTATTGCCCTTGTCTGAAGATGCTTCTTGAAATGCTTTTATAGAATCCTGAAAAGGATAGCGATGCGTTATCAATTGGTTTGTATCAAGTTTTTGGGATTTCATAAGTAAAATTGTTTCTTCAAAAGAGAAAACGCAGGTCCATGATCCTGATACCTGCAATTCCTTCCTGACAATATTCATCATATTAATCATGACATTGTGTTCGAAAACACCAAGCACAATTACTTTACCTGCCGGCCGGGCGAGCTCAAGGGCCAATTCCGCAGAAGTATCACTTCCAACTGCTTCAAAAACAATATCTGCGCCATCACCGGCCTCCTCGTTAAACTGCTTTAAATAATCTTCAGTTGTTACATTAAGTCCTTTAGCAATATATCCGCGATTTTTTGCGTAAGCAATACGATTATCATGCTTATCTAATCCAATTACAGTTCCCCCCGATGCTTTTGCCACATAATCCACCAAAAGACCAATTGGTCCTTGGCCTATCACAGCAACCCGGTCTCCGACATCCACTCCGGACTTCCTTACAGCATATACAGCTATGGAAACCGGCTCAATTAAAACTCCTTCATCATAGGAAAATTCATCGGGCAATTTGAAGACTAAATTTGAAGGTATTGAGATATATTCTGCGAGAGCTCCCTGCCTGTTAAGACCGATCACAGTTGGATTTTTGCACAAATTCTTTTTACCTTCCTGACAATAAGGGCATTTCCCGCATCCAATCACATGCTCTGCTACTGCCCTGTCGCCTACTTTAACATTCGTTACATTACCGCCAATTTTTATAATATCCCCAACGAATTCATGCCCCAAGATCAAAGGTGTTGGCACATTCATTCCACCATTGTAGGTATGTAAGTCAGTTCCGCATATTCCAACTTTTTTTATCTTCATGAGGATCTCATCTTCGTTTATTTGAGGTTCTGGAAGATCAACAAAACGTAAATCCTGTTTTCCAAAATACTGCAATGCTTTCATAAATTTAAGGATTAAGGTCTATAAGAAGATTATAGCAGACCTTTACTTTTTTTGGGAGAGACTTTTCCAAAGAAGATCTACATTACGAGAAGCAAGCTCCAGTCCCGGATTTACGTTTATCATGTTTACTTTCCAACAAATTTCACTGTAGCGCTCCCATGTTTTGACATCAATCTTTTTTCCACACATAACTAAGAACACTGCAAAGTTATTATCGACTGTTACGGAAATTCCTTTTACCTCATTTATTCCTGACGATTTTACTGCGTAAGACGAAACAACAATCTTAGTTGATTTACCTTCTTTATCTGGAATTTCTCTGCTAACCGAAGTAACTTCGGCTATTTTTTTCCTGCCAAATATAGGAAAGCCTTGCAATTCAATACTCTTTATTATCGTTTGGTCGAACTCATTTAGTTTTACATCTTCTATCTTGGAACTTTTACCATATATAGCAGCCGCGCATACTGCGTAACTCCATAAATCTTGTGTCAATCCTTTTTCTTCATTATCTACAACTGCTGTTCGTTCGTTACGGATTTCTTTCATAGTTCAATTACGAGATAATATCATTAAGACAGCCTTTCTGTCAATTGTTTTGTAAATTTTAGAATTCAATTAAATGAGCTTGTCAAATCTTTGCGGCTCACAGAGGATTTTATATAATACGAGTTAAACTTAATCTCTTTCCACAGAGATTGTGCATTCGCCAATTAGTGCGGCCAGAGCTCCAATTGCTGCCAATACAGGCGCAATTACTGCTCCGACAACTCCAAAAGTTAAAGGAAATTCCATAATTACTTTGTCGTTTTTATCTTTAATTGTTATTTTTCTTACATTTCCCTCTTTTATCAACTCCTTAACTTTTTTAAGTAAATTTTCGCCGTTTACTCTGAAAGATTCCTTTTTAGTTTTAGCCATAGCTTACCTATTCACCCCCTCTCAATTTCAATTAGCCGATTATATTTCACTAATCTCTGTTGTTGTGTCGGAGCGCCACTTTTAAGTCCCTGCGCTCCGCAACCAAAAGCTAAATCCGCAATAAAATCATCATTAGTTTCTCCGGATCTATGGGAAACTATTATTTTTAAGTTATTCGCCTGAGCAAGCTTTATGGCATCAAGAGTCTCCGAAACCGAACCTATTTGATTGGGTTTTATAATAACTCCTGTAACTTGTTTTTCATCAATTACTTTTTGAATTAATCCTTTATTGGTTACAGTTAAATCATCTCCAATGATCCATACTTTATCTGTAAACATCTGGCAAACTTGAGTAAAACCCTGTTTATCATCTTCAGAAAAAGGATCCTCTATTGATAGCAAAGGGAATTTGGCGGACAAACCTTGATAAAGATCAAGCATTTGTGTCGTATTAAAGGCTTTTTCTTTGATTTTATATTCTCCATCTGCATAAAAAGTTGAGGCAGCTACGTCTAAAGCAAGACTGACATTTTGATTATCCAAATTGCGGTTTAAGATTTCAAGCCCAAGGGATGGATCCGAACTTTTTACAGAAAACGTCCCCTCATCACCTATTCTTGTTTCACCAAAATTTTTGAGAATATCTTCTCTTAATTTCTTAACCATTGATTTTGCATACTCTAATCCCTTGCTTGGTGAATCAAATTTGGTAACCAAAATATACTCCTGAAACGGAAGACTGTCTTTGGCATGCAGGCCTCCTCCAATCAGATTGAAATAAAGATAGGGAAACCTTTCAGGATTTTTCCCCAATATCTTCCCTATTAATTGATATGTTTGTAAATTATTAAACTTAGCCAGAAGTTTGGTAAAACCAATCGATAAAACCAGAATTAAATTTCCTCCCAAATTTGATTTATCCGAGGTGCCGTCAAGGTCCTTTAAAAAATTATCAAATTCTAGAACCCCCGAAAAATCGGAACTTAATATTTCACTTTTAATCTCTTCGAGCTTCTGTAAGGCAATTGCCGGCGCAATTGAAGATACTTCAAGCTTACCCTTACTTTTACCTGCGGGGACTGAGGAAACTACATTCAAATCGCCAAATGCCATTGATGCTTCCAAAGTATCCTCGCCTCTTGAATCCTGAATGATTTTAAGATCTACTTGCGAAATTTTCATCCCTGTTCCGCTTTGTATATTTCAATTGTTGTTTTAATTAGCGTGTCAGGATTTAGAGAAATACTGCTAATCCCTGCTTTTACTAAGAACTTTGCAAATTCAGGATAATCAGAAGGGGCTTGTCCGCAAATACCAATATATTTATTTCTTTTCCTACAAATATCGATAATGTTTTTAACTAAATCTTTAATTGATTCATCATTTTCATTAGCAATCTTTCTGATTTTGTCACTACCATCCCTGTCAATACCCAAAGTAAGCTGAGTTAGATCATTGGAGCCAATACTCATTCCATCAAAAACATCTAAAAACTTATCTGCCAATAAAATATCTGAAGGAATTTCGCACATTACATATATTTTCAAATTTTTTTGTTTTTTCAGCCCTAAATCTTTTATAACTTTTACAACTTTTTTTCCTTCCTCGGGAGTTCTGCAGAAAGGCACCATTACCATTAAATTCGTCAGTCCCATTTCTTCCCTGACTTTTTTGACTGCCTCTACTTCCATTTTAAATGCAGGAAGAAAATCAGGATCATAATATCTTGAAGCGCCTCTCCACCCCAACATTGGATTTTCCTCCTGAGGTTCATAAATATCTCCACCCAATAAATTTCTATATTCATTTGTTTTAAAATCTGAAAACCTAAGAATTACAGGGTTTGGATAAAATGCGGCTGCAATTTGAGCTATTCCAAATGCCAGCGTATCAACATAAAATTTGATTTTATCTTTGTATCCAACTGTTCTTTCATCTATTTTCTTTTTTAAATTTTCATCAAGCTTATCGTAATTGACCAAAGCCATCGGGTGAATACCTATTTTTGAAGCAATAATAAACTCTTCCCTGGCAAGACCAACCCCGCTATTTGGCAGAAAAGATTTTTCAAAAGCTATTTCAGGACTGGCAATATTAATCATTACATGCGTTTTCGGTTTTGGAATTTTATTAATATCATGCTGAAGAATTTCAAATTTTATTTTACCTTTATAAACTATTCCTTCAGAACCGGTCGTATCAACCGTAATTTCTTCTCCTGTTTTAAGAATTGATGTAGCATTTCCAGTGCCAACAACTGCAGGAATTCCCAATTCTCTGGCAACAATTGCTGCATGCGAAGTACGCCCCCCTTTATCCGTAACAATTGCTGAGGCCATTTTCATGATCGGACCCCAATCGGGATCAGTAATTGTCGTAACCAGAATTTGCCCTTTGACAAATTTATTGATTTCCTTCGGATTTTTAATTACACTCGCTGTGCCTGTCGCGATTTTTGAACCAACAGATGCTCCACTTAATATCTCTTTCCCATCACCTTTTTTTACATACTCTGTAACTTTAGAAAAATCATACTGCGAATGCACTGTCTCAGGCCTTGCCTGTACTATATATAATTTGCCGTCTACGCCGTCTTTTGCCCACTCTGTATCCATCGGCGTCCAACGCTTATTTCTTTCCGAATAATGCTTCTCAATCTCTACTCCCCATTTTGCCAAAGTTAAGATTTCCTGATCTTCCAAAACGAATTTCGACCTTTCTTCTTCGTTAGTATCTAAAATTTTTGTTCCGGGATGCGCATAAATCATTTTTGATAATTTAGCACCCAGATTTTTCTCAATAATGGGTACGTATTCTTTTTTCTTGACAAGTTTTTTTAAACCCTTGTGCCTATTTTGTCCCAATGTTTTTTTAAACACTATGTACTCATCAGGGGTAACCTTTCCCTGAACAACCATTTCCCCTAACCCCCACGACCCGCTTATTTCAATAATTCCGGGAAAACCGGATTCTGTATCTAAAGTAAACATCACCCCTGATGACGCCAAATCAGAACGAACCATTTTTTGCACTCCTACAGACAAGAAAACTGACAGATGCTTAAATCCTTTTCCTATACGGTAATCAATAGCTCTTGGGGTAAACAGCGAAGCCATTGCCTTTTTTACTGCCACAACTATTTCATCTACACCTTTAACATTCAAATAGGTCTCATGTTCTCCTGCAAATGAAGCCGTTGGTAAATCTTCTGCTGTTGCTGAGGATCTGGCTGCAAAACTAGCATTTCTACCATATTTTTTCTCATAAACTTTGTGTGTATTTCTAATCTCATCTTCCAATTTTTTAGGAAAGGGTGTTGCCAGAAATTTCTCCTGAATTTTTTTTGAAACACTGCTCAACTTATTCAAATCTCCACTCCTAAGATTGGCAAGCTCTTTTTCTATATATTCACCCAAGTCAGTTTCTGAAAGAAAAAATTTATATGCGGTTGCTGTGACAGCGTAGCCAGTCGGAATATTAACGCCTTTTTTAAGAAGCGACCCAATCATTTCCCCTAACGATGCATTTTTACCTCCAACTTCGGGAACATCAGCAATAGTTAACTTTTCAAAAGGAATAATAAATTTTTGTCCAGCCATTAATCTAATCATACCCATTAAATCTACATTTGTAAACTCTTTTTGTCTTTATTATTTACCGGAAGAGTCCAGGAGAAAACTTTATTTATTTTTTATTTTAATGACAACCAAAGCAAGACTAAAAACAGCTATCATAATTAATTGACACAGAATGCAGGCAGGACAAATGACATGAAGCAAAAATAATTCCTGATAAGCAATCCAAAGACAAAATATGAGTCCGAAAGCAGCTGTTGCTAATATAAGTTTTTTGCGAGTAAAGATTGCAGCAAAAAAGATAACTATGTAGCCGATTAATCCGTACAAAGGTGTTGGTAAACCAAGAGTTTTTGATACCGATCCTGAAATAATTGCATTGCAATTAACCGTATCATTAATGTTGCAAGGCTGAAAAGCTGGACGGAAGATTTGTTCCACCAACAAATAGATTGCCAGCAAAATTCCCATTAAAGATAAGATCCTAATGTATAAAAAAATCTTGTTTTTAGTCATATCTATATCAGACTAATTAAGAATAGCAATAAATAAATTTAATATCAAGATTACGCTAAGGCCATATTTAGAATTAAACTCAGCCTATTCTCAGTCAAAAAGTAGTATAATTAAAGAATGAGCTTATTAAAAAATATTGATTATTGGACTTTTTTTGGATTTTTCGCTCAATTTGTCTTTTTGATGAGGTTTGCTGTGCAATGGATTCAGTCTGAAAGACAAAAGAAGAGTATCATTCCCATGGCTTTCTGGTATTTAAGCATAGCTGGAGCAATATTAATTCTGATTTATGCTATCAAGCGAGGTGACCCAGTATTTATTGCTGGTCAATTCTTTGCGCTTATCATTTATATTCGCAATATCATGCTACGAAAGAAATCGGACAGCCCATAACTTCTTCCCTTGTTTTGTCAAGGAAATGTCCAGATTATGTCAAGCTATTCTCTCAATTGTTAGCTAAACTGCTTTATTACGTATGAACGAGGAAGATAAAAAATATTTAAGATCTATAAGAAAATTCAGCCCAAACCTTGAAGTCTTTAATAAGATGGTTCAGATTCTAGAAAGTGAACAGGAGAAAGTAAGTCAATTACTAATTGTCATACATACTACTCTATTGAAAACCTCTAAGACTATTTAATTCCTACGTACCCCAAATATGCGTAAACTGCAATAACTGTGCAAACAATAACAAATAATATCAACACAATGAATGCGTTTTTCGTAAGAGTAACTGAATCTTTTTTTGATTTTGCCATTCTCTATTTCACCTCCTGAATTTATATTACAGTTAAATATTTACCTATGTCAATAACTTGCAATAATTATTTTAAAAGGTTAATTTCGTTCCTGGATTTTAAGAAAAAATATCCAACTGTTGCAAATGTAACAATCGGTGAAAGCCATGCAGGAATATCGAATCCAAAACTATCTAAAATCATAATTGTCCCCAAGAATAATACTGAATACATTGCGCCATTTTTTAGAAATTTATATTTTTTGATTCGCTCAATGTTGCTAACAGTCAATTTTCTAAGAACAAATGCGCCAAGTCCATTTCCCAACAAAATCAATGGAACCGCAAACGTAAAGGCAAAAGCGCCAACCACCCCATCTATGGAAAAAGTCGCATCTAGAACTTCTAAATATGCAATTTTACTGATATCCGACATGTTTCCGGAAATCAAGTTTCTTTCTTGACTTTCTGCAAACTGCTTGAATCCATGAATGATAAAAAATGCCGCTGATCCCAAGACAGCCCCAAATGCCATCATTGGATGAATTTGTAATGAAAACCACACAATTAAAGTTAAAATAATAGAAACTAGCGTGAAAAACCATGCTCCTTGTGCATGAAAAAAACGTTCTCCTTTGAGCCCATAATTCTTTGGTTCTAAAAATAACCAATTTAAAAAAAGAAATATCAGAAATGTTCCTCCTCCTACAAGAAGGACTGGCGAAGAACTTTTAATTAACTCTGCTATCTCTTTATTTCCGCTAAAAGTAGCAAATAGCGCACCAATTATACCAATTCCAGGATTTGCCGCCCAAATAATTATAAGCGGCAATAATCCTCTGACAATAAATACTGCGAATAAAAATCCCCAAAGCAGAAACCATTTTCTCGCCTTTTCCTGCATCCCGGATAGAACTTCGGCATTAATAATTGCATTGTCAATGCTTGTTATTATTTCAAAAAGCGAAAGCCCAAGAACAGTTAAGATAATAAATCCAATATCCATAGGTTTTATTGTATCAAAAAATTATAGATGACTTTTGTAAAAATTTAAACTTCTGACAACAGCTGTATCCCAATCAGGCGTTAAATTATGATCGGCTCCGGGATAAGTAAAATATGTCACGTTTTTACCTAATTTTTTTAAATCGGTAACTAGATTATCTGACCATTTTAGAGGCACTGCATCGTCTGCTATTCCCTGATGAATTTCAAGAGGCCCGTTTATCCACGAATAAAAATTGCTGGGAGAATATAATTCAATATCATAATCTTTCTCAAAATTTGCAATAACTTTTCTAAGCGCTTTTCCGTGATCATCAAATTCATCTGTAAAATACAATATTGAATATGGAAATGGTTTTGAAACAGGAGCCCAAAGAACCGTCGGATAATTTCTACCTGTTATTTCCAGAATAGATAGTGCAATCTGCCCTCCGTTACTATGTCCCCAAATTCCAACTTTACTCAAATCTGCTTTTATTTTTCCTGAATAGCTAGCCGTAAGGCCAGAATTTAAACTAGGCAGAGATGATAAAAGAGTTAGTCCTGCTGTATAAGTTTGAAATCTTTCTTCGATTGAGTTTTGCGAAGGATTGTCAGATTGTCCATAGCCTAAAAAATCCGGCGCGAGAGTAATGAAGCCATTTTGTGCAAAAACCTCTCCTGCTCTTTTCGTACCAATTCCGGTTGAATAAGACTCAATCGGAACAAATCCCCGCATCATAATAATAACCGGATAAACCCCCGAAGTTATTGGAATATTCAAAAGCCCGCTAACTTTTTTTCCTCCCACTTTATAGTAAAACACTTGAGAAATATAGCTGGCTGTTTGATCTAGAGTTTCTCCTAAGATAATCGAACTCGCCGGCAGTTTATTCTTCTTCAAATTTGCAAATGTATACTTATCAAGAGGTTTTTCCTGAACTACGGGTGATTTTATTTGTGTATTGGTTCCGAAAAAATTAATAGCTAAAAATATTCCAACAATAATTACCAGAAAAAGAATCCCAACCCGCAACCTTCTCATGAGGCTATTCTACTTTTTAGTGCCGATAATTACAATAATTGAAGTTGTGGCGTCTTCCGACAGAGTCTCCGTCTCACCTACTGTGAATGTATTATTAAGAAAGCTTTTAAGTTTTGCTATAAAATCTTTATCAACTTCTTTTTTCGCTTTTATAATTGTGTCTGTATAATCGGAATTATCCGCATTGCCAACCGTTGAAATCTTGAAACCCTCTTCTTCCAAGCTTGTTTTTTGTCTTGATGCCTCCCCATTAGCCTCACTGCCATTTTGCACTTCTATTTCATATTTAGTTAGGTCGATTGCTTTTGTCGGTTCTACTGTAATTGCCGGAGTTGGACTTGCAGAGACCACATTGGTTTTTTCTTTTTTGAATATTCCCTGTTTATAAACAAAAATTCCGGCCAGCAAAGACAGAGCTAAGATAAAAATGAAAAGTATTGGCCACATGTAATTCTTTTTTTCGGAAGCATATGGTAAATCTAATTCTTCTTTATTCATTCTTTCCTTAAACTCAGTTAGTGGACCAGCCGGAGACACGGATTCATCAGGTTTTTTCTCTTCCGGTTTTGCCTCCTGTGGGGCTATTTCTTCAATTATCTCTACGTTCCCTGTCGTTTTAACCACTACATCATCTGCAATGATCTCTTTTTTTACTTCCGTTTCTTTAGTTTTTTCCTCGTGTTTTTTTTGGGCAACCATCTATAAATCTCCTTATGTCTTATGTTTTATAATAATGTCTCTTGACCAATAAGTCAAATCCCTGCATTATCTTCCCTTACTCTTTTCTCCTAAAATTGATAAAATAGTCTTTCAATGAAGAATTTTTGGAAAACTCTTAAAAAACCAATTCTAATTCAGGCACCAATGGAAGATGTGACTGATACTGTATTCAGACAAATTATTGCCAAGTGCGGAAAGCCGGATGTATTTTTTACGGAATTTACGAATGTTGAGGGAATGTGCTCCAAAGGACGGGACAAAGTTGGTAAAAGATTAATTTTTACCGATATTGAACGTCCGATTGTCGCACAAATCTGGGGCAGCAAACCTGAAAATTTTTTGGAAACCGCAAAACTGATAAAAGATATGGGATTTGATGGAATTGACATTAATATGGGCTGTCCGGAAAAATCAGTTATTAAAAAAGGTCTAGGCGGAGCTCTAATTGACAATCAACCTCTTGCAAAAAAAATTATCTTAGCCGTCAAAGAAGGGGCAGGCAGATTACCTCTAAGTATTAAAACCAGAATTGGAGTTAAAAAAATTCAAACCGAAGAATGGACTTCTTTTTTATTAAAATTAAATCCCGACTGTCTGATAATTCACGGCCGGACAGTTACAGAAATGTCCGAATCCCCTGTTCACTGGAACGAAATCGAAAAAGTTGCTAAATTAAGAGATTCTTTGAAATTAAAAACTTTAATCATCGGTAATGGGGATGTAAAAAGCTATAAAGAAGCAACGGAAAAATCTGAACAATATAATCTTGACGGAATTATGATTGGCCGCGGAATATTTAATAATCTTTGGATTTACAATAAAAACATTGATCCCGCAAAAATCTCTTATCAGGAAAGATTAAAATTATTAATTAAACACATAATGCTTTTTGACAAAACTTGGGGAAAATCTAAGAATTTCTCTTTAATGAAAAAGTTCTACAAAATTTATATTTCAGGCTCACCTGATGCTCACAACGTACGGATGAGACTTATGGAATTTAAAACCGCAGCTGATACTTTAAGCTTTCTTAAATCACTTTGACGTTAACAAAAATCCTACAATTGCAATAGAAATACCAATTGAGGAAATCGTAAATCCGTACGCTAAAATCTTCCAAAAATTAAAATTATCAGATTTCTTCAACTTCTACTCCCTTTTTTGTGTCTTTAATATTAAATCCCAGTTTTTTAATTTTATTTCGAACATGATCTGCCTGAATAAAACTCCCCTGCTTTCTTAACTGATTGCGCTCATCAATAAGTTTTTGTACTTCATCGGGAACAATAATTTTTATTGTTTTTTTCTTTTCCCGCGCTTTTTCCAAGCCAAGCCCCAAAACCTGATCCATTCTCAGCAAACTCTCTGCTTTTGAGCTATCCGAATAATCAGATTTTATTAACTCCCAGACTACAGAAAGAGCTTTTGCTGTATTTAAATCATCATTTACTGCTTCCAAGAATCTTTCTTCGTACTCTTTGCAATCGCCTTTTGGATTTTTTAATTTCGCTACTTCTTCAATCAAGCGTTTATACGCTACTTGTGCAGCTTGCAAAGAATCCCAGGTAAAATTCATCTCCTGACGGTAATGAGTCTGTAAATAAAGATAACGCAAAGCCAAAGGATCAAAGCCTTTTTCGATAACGTCTTCAACTGTATAAATATTTCCGGTGCTTTTACTCATTTTGTTTCCGTCAACATGCAAGAAATTATGATGAACCCAATATCTGACGAATTGTTTACCTGTTGCGGCTTCTGCCTCAGCAATTTCGTTTGCATGATGAATTGTAATATGATCAACTCCACCGGTATGAATATCCAATGTTTCAGTATCTAAACCTTTGATTGCCATTGTGGAACATTCAATGTGCCAGCCTGGGAAACCTAAGCCCCAAGGGCTTGCCCACTCCATCTGACGGCGTGAAAGAGATGAGTCTTGAGCTAAGTCAAAAGACCTTCCATTCGGATAACTAAATTTCCAAAGAGCAAAATCTGTTGGATGTTTTTTGCCCGCAACCATCCCAACTCTTGCGCCTACTTTTAAATCTTCTGCTTTTTGGCCGGAAAGTTTGGTGTAATTTGGGAATTTAGAAGTATCAAAATAAATTCCGTCCGCAATTTTATAAGTAAAACCCTTCAGGTCTAAAACCTGAATAAAAGCGATTTGTTCTTTTATAAAATCTGCTGCATGCATTAAAACTTCCGGACGTTCTATGTTTAAAGCATCCATGGAATTGAAAAATTGTTTTTCAAATTTTTTCGCAATATCCCAAACGCTCATTCCAAATTTGCGGGCTCCTTTTTCCATTTTGTCTTCTCCTGTGTCAGAATCTGATGTCAGATGTCCGACATCCGTAATATTCATTACTTCCTTAACTTTGAAGCCATTAAATTCTAAAACGCGGACTAAAATATCATCTCCAACATACCTTCGCATATGTCCGATATGCGAATATTCATAAACTGTAGGACCGCAAGCATACATTGTCACCAATGGCGGATTTTGCGGCTTAAACTCTTCAATTTTTTGAGTTAATGTATTGTAAATCTTAATCATAATTATCCGCTCGCTCCTCTGAACATTTCTGTTTTGTTTTGTTCCCGAACTACGGCTAACGGGGGCGGGGCTTTTGCTTCTTTCTGCTGTAAATCCTGCATTTCTTTTTTCTTTTCATTCTCGACTTTTTCCGCTGGTCTTTCTTCCTGTTTTTTGGGAGGCTCGAAAGCATTGCGAACATAATCCTGATGTAATTGATTCCTAAGTTCGACTAACTTTTTTTGGTCTTCAGGCTTCTCATCCTTGATTTGTTCTTGAAATTCGCTCGGCTTATCTTTTGCTCCGTAAAGTTGTTTTAAAAAACTTATTCTTTCATCATTAGAAGCCCATTGTTTTTTTTGTTTTTCTTTTTTTACATTTTCGTCTGGTTTTAATCCCCCAAGCTGAACTCTCGTATCTTCTGCCATTTCTTCAGGCAATTTTACAACTTGCTTTACTGCTTGCTTAGTTGCTTGTCCAAGCTGCCCCAATGTTCCCCCCAAAATACCCGAATCATCCATACTATTTATTATACCTTAAAGTTTAATAATCGCTTCGGCCTTCCATTGCGCGCTGCAAAGTTAGCTCGTCTGCGTATTCAATGTCCGCTCCCGTCGGCAATCCCCTTCCAATTCGTGTAATTTTGATTTTTGCATTCTGGCTTTTGATTTGTTTCGCAATATACATCGCAGTTGCCTCACCTTCCATAGTCGGATTCGTAGCCAAAATGATTTCGTTAATCTCCGACTGATTTCCGCTGATCCTATCAAGCAATTGATTAATATAGATCTCATCAGGCCCAATGTTATTTAAAGGATCTATTTTCCCATGAAGCACGTGATATACACCTTTGTACCTGCCGTTTTTTTCAAGCGCCAAAACATCCAATGGCTCCTCTACTACGCAAATAATTGATTTATCCCTTTCTGAATTTGAACAAATACTGCACGGATCAGCTTCATCTACCACAAAACAAGTTGAGCAAATAATTGTTCCTTTTTTTAGATTTTGGATTGAATTGGAAAAATCATCTAATTCACCTTGTGGAACATGCAGGAGATAAAACGTCAAACGCTGAGCTGTTTTACTGCCTATCCCCGGTAACTTTTCAAAAGACTCAATTAGACTTTGTATTGCCTTAGGAATCTTCATACTAAATCCTACCTTAATTAATTATTTAATTATTTATTAACGAATTAAAAAATTAACGAGTTTAATCTGTAATTCGTTAACTCGTTAATTCATTAACTATTTAATTAGATCTAATGCTATTAGTTATTAATTCTGATACTGACAAAATTTCCAGTTTGGGAAATCTTTTTTCCTTGGGTACGAAAATTGTATCTGTCATGTACACTTTTTCTACTTTTGACTCCTGAAGAATTTTCGGCGCCTGATCAGAAAAAACAGGATGGGTTGCGAATACAATTATTTCTTCTGCTCCGTTTTTCTTCAGAATATCCGCAGCCACAGTAATTGTTTTTCCGCTTGAAATCATATCATCAACAATAATTGCCCTTGACAGTACTTTTCCACTTATTTTGCTTGCAATTACTTTCCCTGTTGATAAATCACGATTCTTTTCAATTGAAACATAAGGCATCCCTCCTAACTCCTCTGAAAGAAGCTTTATTCTCCTTATGCCTCCCATATCAGGAGAAACCAAAACTGTTTGTTTATCGTTCCATTTTTCTTCTTTTATTTTTTTCGCAAATAAAGGAATTGCAGAAAGATGTTCTATCGGTAAATGAAAAAGCTCAGGAATTTTAACTGAGTGCAAATCAAGCGTAGCTATTTTTATAACTCCGGTTGACTCCAATGTTTCAATAATAACTTGTAGAGATACTGCTTCACCGTCTCTAAAGACGTGATCTTGTCTTTGATAGCCAAGATACGGAATAACTGCAGTTACAGATTTTGCCCCACTTCTTTTTAGAGCATCTACGATAAAAAATAACTGCATGTAATTTTCATCTGCCGGATTAGAGGTTGACTGAATTACAATAACATTTTCATCTAAAACTTTGTCGAGAATTCGAATGCGTTTTTCTCCATCGGGAAATTCAAAGACTTCAAGGTTCGAAAGCTGAATTCTTAAGTTTTTTGCAATTTTTTCCGCGAGAAATCTACTGGAAATTCCACTAAAAATTTTCATAAGCTTATTTAATTATACTATTATTGCATTCCTCCCAAGAGTCCGCCTAAGCCTCCTCCCATTTGTGAAAGTTTTTTGGCAGCTACTTCCTGAGACTTTTTGATTGCTTCATTAACTGCATCCTTTATATCATTATCTGATTTCCCATTCGATGAAAGTTCTTTTATTTTCTGGTCTCCTGAAATAACAATGTGTACGTCATTTCTATCAACAATTACCTCTTCTGCCTGAAGTTGCTTTTGAATCTCCATAGCCTGCTTCCTCATTTCATTCAATTGTCCGACTTTTTGAAACGGATTAAACATTAATTTTTCACCCCCTTCAATACTATTTCAATTTTAACATTTTTTCTGGTAACTTCTTTGCATGCTTTCTCAAGTATTTCTTCTGTTTTTCTTTCACTTAGCTTATCTTTATGAAATTTAAAATTTGTTTCCAGTAATAATTTTTTGCCATCATAATTTTTTATGGTACACCCACGCAAAACTCCTGCTATAGAGTGATTATAAGTTTTTACCTTATCAATTAAAGCATTCCATAAGGCATCATTCTCATTATATTTAGAAATATCTTGTTGGGTAATATTAATAGTGTCTTTTTTTGCTGAGGATGTAGTTGGCTGAGGGGTGGCACGACTGGAAGGGACCCCAGCAGCGCGCACCTGAGACGAAGTCGAAGGGCTACTCTCGGGAGGGAAAGTCGGGACAGGACCCCGATTCGATAATGCAGGATTTTTCTCCTCAGCAGGCATTCCCCACTCTACGATCACTAATTCTAAGGGAATTTGGGGAAGAACAGCATATTTTAGCTCACTTTTCGCTTCTGATAATAGCTCTATTAATTTTTTCATTTCGGATATTTCTAATTTTGAATCATCTATTGTGAATGTCGAATCTTCTTTCACTTCAATTCCTACCTTCAAAAGCAAACTATTATGTAAAGTCTCAATTAATCCTTGCATAAAATGCCCCATTTCAACTCCTTCACTTGTTAGCTTTGCAACTATTCCCAAAGCACTTTTCGTATTTTTCTCTTCCAAAGATTTTATCATTTGAGCTATTTGATATTGAATGCTTGCAATTAAATAATTTTTTTCTACTAATTCTTCTGTGATTTTTTTATTCTTAGCAAGAAACGTCATTTCTTCCAAAATTTTTACCCCATCCCTAAAACTCCCGTCTGAAAGATTAGCAATCAAACGCAACGCTTTCCTTCCTCCCTCCAGCTTTTCTCTTTTGATTATTCTTTCAAATGATCTAATTAGCTCTTCCTCAGTTGCCCTTTTAAATTGAATGCGTAAGCAGCGCGATAGAATTGTTGCCGGAACCTTATGCGGTTCAGTTGTACAAAGAATAAAAACAACGTGGGATGGCGGCTCTTCCAAAGTTTTCAGAAGTGCGTTAAAAGCCTCCTGCGTTAACATGTGAACTTCGTCAATAATGTAAACCTTCTTGCGGGCACTCATTGGAGATAATTTTATTTTTTCACGAAGATCGCGGATTTCATCTATTCCCCTATTTGACGCACCGTCAATTTCCAAAATATCCATATTGGTTCCGTTAGTAATGGAAATACATTGATTACATTTATTACACGGCTCAATTCCTTTTGTTTTTTTCTCGCAGTTCAGAGATTTGGCAACAATTCTGGCTGTTGATGTTTTTCCCAAACCTTTTGGACCGGTGAAAAGAAATGCGTGAGAAACTGACGGACTTTCCAAAATATTGGAAAGTTTTTCTCTGACTTCCTTACTATCTAGCTCTTCTATTGTTTGAGGACGATATTTTCGATAAAAAACCATAACTTACTCATGATTTATTCCCAATAAGTGAAGCATCCCATGCTCTGTTAATTCATCAATTCTATCATCAACAAGAACTTCTTTTTCGGACGCCTCTTTTATAACCTGGGGATAAGATATAACGATGTCTCCGAGCTTTAACACTTCGCTTGGTAAATATGTCGATTCACCTTCAGACAAAGAAAAGGATAAAATATTTCTTGTTTTATCCTCACCTTTGTATTTTTTGCTTAAAGTCCGCATTTTTCTATCTCCGACAATTGCAACAGAAACTTCAACTGATCCTTTAATCTCATGCTCTGTCAATACTTTGAAAATAACTTTTTTGATACGTTTTCTGTTAACTCTATATCTGCTTTCTACAAAAATGGGAATTATTACTTTTTCCATAGTTCGGCTAGCTCACTATCTTTGATATTAAACCCACATTTTTTTTGCACGCCTCGAATCTTCTTTTTTCTGCTTTCGGGCAAGTGATGGCTTCAAATAAAAAGCACGTCTTTTTGCCTCAGGAATAATTCCTTCATTTAAGACTTTTCTTTGAAATTTCCTGATTAGCGTATCATCGCTATCTCCTGGCATTTTTCTAACTACTACCATAAATAAAACACCCCCTCTGATTTTTAACTTGGCGATACTTATTTTACTCTAAACCCAAAACAGAGTAAATAGTCAAACTCCTATATTTCTGCGGCTTTACCCAGAGGACCTATCAGATGGATGTGAAGGTGATTGACAATCTGAGCTCCCCCGCCATTGATTCCAACCCTATATCCTTTACTTTCCAGTTTAAATTTTTTTACCATTTTCTGCGTTGTTTTTTTCAATTTTTCCCAAAGGACACTATCATCAACATCCAAAAAATCTTCAATGTGTTTTTTGGGAATAATAAGCATATGAACAGGTTTAATCGGATTAATGTCCGGAAAAACCATTACCTCTTCGTCTTCATATGTAAATTCCTTCGAAATAACTTTGTCCCTAATTTTACAAAAAATACAGTTTTTCATAATGTTAAATGTTTTCCAACACTCCCATTATTTCTTTCATCCCTAATTTACTTGGCCGCATTTTTGGATTTTTTGTCGATCCGTTAAGAAGCATTTTCTTTGAAATATGCAGATACCAGGTTGCATCAGGATCCATTTTCTTCAATTTTTCGTAAGCAGAAGTTAGATCAATGTTTACCTTATTAATCGTGGGAACTGCTTTTATACGTACATATCCTTTTCTTGGATCTTTGCGAAGCACTACTACATACCCCATTTTCTGAGCCAATTTGATAACCGAATCGTTAATAATTTCAAAGCCAATCCCTTTCCCGAATCTCGTGTTAAATTCCTGACCTTTCTCGGCAATTTCTCTTTCCGCCCAGATTCTATTCTCAAATTGATGCAAAACCGCATCTAAGATTTTGCTGATGAATTCCACACAGTAATCATCCTGATTTGGAAATTGAAACTTAAACCCATCTAAAATGCCTATCAAATCAAACTCATGATAATCTGCCAACGCATCTTTCCGGAAGACTTCCTTGAAATGATCTATGTCCGTAATAACTTTGACCATTCTGGAAATAGACCTTATTCTGTCTTTAATTTTTTCCGAATCTTTAATTTTTAGTTCTTCACTCTTAGTTTTAACATAATCCCATACCAAACTTACGCCGCACACCTTATCCGATGCGGTTTGATGATGGTCTAAAAGTCCCAGACCTGTATCTACATGCATTACCTCATCATTTTCAATAAGGTCTATTGGAAACTTCTCATTTTCATTTTTCCATTTTCCGCCGTCAATTCGGTCCCCTGCAGGCACAAATTTAACAATTGCATTTTCCCATCCCGGCAAAAATTTTTTGATAAGCCAGACTGACGCAATTGCATCTATATCCGGCGAACTATGCGTAACAATAATTTTCATGCTTTCAAGTATACAGCAGTATTCTCTACTTGACAAATTAAAAAAAATAAAAGACTATATTTATAGGGAAGTTATTATGGATCCACAAAAACTGGCTCAACTTGATCCCAAGTTAAGAGACGCTTACCAACGGGTAATGGGAACTACAATTCCAGAACCCCCAGCGGCTCCTTCTCAAACACAAACTCCTTCACCAGCTGACAAACCGCCAGCTACAGATCCAATCTCGACTCCACAGCCTCAACCGCAACCAGAACCGAATCCAGCACCTTCGCCAATTGTTGAACCTACTCCAATTACTCCAACTGAAGAGCCAAGTGTACCAATCCAGCCAACTACTCCTGCCCCAGAGCCGCAACCAGCTTCTTTAACTCCTGAACCTGTTGTTGAGCCTCAACCAGCTGTAAATCCACAATCCCAATCTATTCCAAATCCACAGCCTCAATCTACACCCGCACAACCAGCTTCTAATTTTGTTCAGATGAATTCCGAAGTTGCAGCTGCACCAACAGCTGCTTCTCCTAATTTTACAGCTCCTGCACCTCAGGCTCAAACCGCAGCTATAAAAAAGAAGAGCGGAATAATGCCTATTTTATTTGGATTTGTAGGCCTGATCTTCATTGCAATCTATGCTATTTTCTGGGCAAAAATCTTCAATTTTAAACTTCCCTTTTTGCCTTAGCCTCTTGGATGAGTTTGACCTGTTCTTTTTCTGGAAATAATTTACTCAACAAATCATCTGTTATTTTAACTCCATCAAAACATTTAAGCACAGCCTTTTTTGTTTTGTCACATGCCCTTAGATATTTTTCTGGATCTTCTTGAAATTTTTTAAGTTTATCAATTGCAGGCAATAAGCTTTCTTTTTCCAGATCTACTCTAGCTTGATTAGCTTTTTCCAGCTTCATTGCAACCCTATTAAATAAAGCGTCTCTTTCCCCTATATCTAAGGAGGCAGTGTTTATCTTAAGAAGCACCCCCCTATAATAAAGACTTACAGCAATAATGCAAAGCTCATTTTCAGTAAGAAGAAATCTCGGATCTAATTTTTCTTTTGGTTTTGGAAATCTAAACCCATCAAATCCACTAGGTATTAAAAATTCCGAACTATCCCCGCTGACCTTTTCTTCTTCTGACGTTTCTTCTTCCTCTCCGTCTCCTTCTGTGTTAAAAATATCCTCTACAACGGGGGTTTGGTTTTCGGCAGGCTCTTCCTGCAGTTTATTTCCTTCAATAGGATCACTTTTTTCTGTTTTTACAAAAATATCTCCCTTAGTAGAAATTTCATTTTCACCAGGTTTTTTTGCCGAAATTTCCAACTTATCATTTTTATTTCCAGACTCAGTAATATTATTTTCAGAAGAAACCCCACTCATGATATTCCACCTCATTCGTTTCTTCTTTCTTACGAAGCTACCCTTTTCCCCAAAATAATAGCCTCCTGTTCTTTGGTCAGACTCTGATTTCTTCACTGCGACAGTCAAATCATATTTCTCCAAGTCTTTACGCACAATGGAAATCCTAGAATTCACTCTATTTCTCGCTGCTGTCTTATCACCATCCCTACTGCCACGCATTTCCTCTTCAATAAGCAAAGAGCGTGGAATAGGATTGTCAAATGACCCTCCTGAAAGAATTTTTAACATGTCTATCTCCTTACCTTTAAGGCCGACAAGAATTATTTCTTTTCCCTTAAATGTAATTTTAAGGTCTTCGTGGGGAGTTCGAGACGAAGATTTATGCTCAATCATTTTTGTATTGTATACATAAGCTAAACCAAAAAGTCAATAGATTAAATCTTGGAATATTGACTTACGGGTTAATATTTGTTAAAAACAATATCAAATTTACTTAATGTCTTATGAGTATCGAACAAGGAAGTAAGAATAATCCAATTAGGCAAACATTTGAAATAGCAAGAGATATTAAAAGAGGCTATAACGAACAACAGAAAGCCAGAATATTAAGAATAGTGAAAGACCCCTCGAGTGTAAATATGCAAGATGTTCTAATTTATAAAGAAGAACGCTTCCAATCTCTTGCGCCGATACTTCTTATAAATGTTAGTGGATTTACTTACCAAGACTTAACAGGAGTATGGAGGGAGATGGAAAGATTAGATGCCTTACCTCCACAAGACCTTGCAACAGAAGTACAGAAAGATGCTTTGCAAAAAGTAGAAAGATGGAAGCTCAAGATAGACGCCTAAGAATTTCTTCCAATTCCAAAAGTCCTGATTTTTCCGATTTTCTCTCTTTAAATTCAACCTTATCGCCGGTTTTTGCGCTTACAACAAGCCTTACAGGAATACCAATCAAATCGCAATCGGCAAATCTTGCCCCTACAGAAATATCTTCTCTATCGTCATACAGAACTTCAATCCCCATTCTTTGTAACTGTTCGTAAACTTTGTCCGCTTTTTCCTTAATCTCTAATCCTTTATCATTAATCATTATTAAATGAACAGCATACGGAGCAACTTCTTTCGGCCAGATAATTCCCTTTTCATCATGATGTACTTCAACAATTGCTCCGACAGCTCTTGTTAGACCTATACCATAGCTTGCAAGCCAAACAGGCTTTTTCTGACCATTTTTATCTGTAAAATTAACGTTCATTTTTTCAGAATAATAAGTTCCGAGAGGAAAAATGTTTCCGACTTCAATTGCTTTTGCTTTTTTTAAAGGCCCATGCCCTGAATCACACTGTTTTTTTTCTTTCGCGGAACCTACCTCCATATTTGAACTAAAATCTCCTTTGGGGCAATAAGTAATTTCGTCCTCCCCATTTTCTGCAATTACTTGAAATTCGTTGGTAATATTTTTTGTAAATACTCCCCCTTCAGCTTCTGTAAGAATAGCTTCCAGACCCATTCTTTTAAAAATCTTTTTATAAGACTCAATTATCTGCGTATAATATTTCCTCATGTCTTCTTCTGAAATATGTATGCTATATAGATCTTTCATTAAAAACTCCCGTCCGCGGAGTATACCTGATTTTGCTCTTTTTTCATTTCTAAATTTTGTGGAAAAATGATAAATTTTTACAGGGAGATCTTTATAACTTGCAATGTGTTTTCTGACAAGGTCCATTACTATCTCTTCGTGAGTAAATGAAAGAGCATATTCTTTTTCATCTTTTTTAAACTGATACATGACCTCACGTGCCGAATCCCAACGGCCGGTTTCATTCCAAATGTCTTTGGGATGAAGAAGAGGCATAAGGATTTCTTCTGCTCCTGTTGCATTCATTTCTTCTCTGATGATTTGTTCTATTTTTTGTTCAACGCGTCTTCCTAAATGAAGAAGTGTATAAGATCCAGCCATTAATTTATCTATAAATCCTCCGCGCAGAAGTAATTTTGCATTTATTGCTACCTCATCACGTGGCGCATCTTTGATTGTCTTTCCAAAAAGTCTTGAATATCGCATGTTGAGAAAAGTATAGCATATTTGAAAAAACTCTTGTATAATCTCATTTTATTCAATAATTTATGCCTACAATTGAACAGAAACCAAAAACGGGTATAATTCTGCAAGAATTTATTTACAATAAACCTTCGGAACACCAACTAAAAACAATCTTTTATACATTTGGGACAAAAGCAAGTTTAGCACCTAACATAACGCACGGTGTAATTGAAGGAGAATGGTATGATGAGAAAAACGGGAAGTTATTGGCTAAAGCAAGTGTAAAATTATGGGATAAAAACTCAGGAATAAAATCAGAAATCTTAACGGAAACAGCCGGTAATTTTGCAGAATGCAGTCAAGTAACAATCTTTGAAGTATTACCTCTTAGGTAACATCCTCTAGTATTGAAAACTTTACAAATATAGGGTATAATCACTTTTTATATTTCAAACATTATGGAAAGACAAGAATCTAGACGAAAACTTAAATGTGCAATTTTTGGGAATCCAGGGACATTTCGTCCATGTGAATTACATGATATAGTTTTTGGTGGTAATTTAGAAAACATTATTATTAGAAAAAAAGGGAGTCTCAGCGTAGTTATTCCAGGTGAAACTCTTGAAGAAATCAGATCTATAAAAAACGAAAAATTAAAGGCAATTTTCATGACACGCATATTTACGGCTATTCAAATTGCAACTGCATTAAAACTAAACTATAAAATAGACGATTCAGCTATCTCTAGCGATAATTTTACTAAACCAGAAGTTTTTTGAGGGCATGAACAGTCGAGGCTTCTTTAAGGTGAGTTTTCAAATTTATAGCTTCATTCCAAATATTATCAAAAGCTAATTCCATAATCCCTTCTATCATTTTGAGTGTTTCTTCTTTTTTGTACTTTTTATTTTCAATATTTTGTTTCCATTCAATATACGATCCTGTTACTCCTCCAGCATTAGCTAAAATATCCGGCACTATCACAACGCCTTTTTTAGTTAAGTATTCATATGCTTCATAAGAAACAGGCCCATTAGCCATTTCTATGATAATTTTTGCTTTTATTTTTGCCATATTTTTCTTATTGATTACATTTTCTAAAGCCGCTGGAACAAGAATGTCAACTGGAAGCTCCAATAGCTCTTCGTTAGTCAGAGGTTTGCCTTTGGTTAAATCACAAACTCCCCCAACGCAATAACAGCCAGACACTATTCCCTTTTCTCTCTTGCATTTTAAAACAAGGGGAATATCCAAAGCCTTAAACTGATGATTCCTCTCTGTTATTGCTCCTTTGGAGTCCGAAACAGCTACTACTTTAAACCCATTATTTGCTGCAAATTGAGCAAAATAAAGTCCTACATTTCCAAATCCCTGCACTGATATTGTCTGGTTTTCCGGCTTTAGATTTAATCTTTGCACCAGCTCTTTAAGCACAACTACTCCGCCAAAACCAGTAGCTTCGGTTCTTCCTGCCAAACCATGATCTTTGTCCGGTTTACCGGTAAAAGTTGCATAAAGTATGTTTTCGGGTATTTGAACTTGTTTTTCTTTGCTGATTTTGATATATTCATCCACCATCCAACTCATAATCTTCGGATTAGTGTTGACATCCGGGGCAGGAACGTCCTTATCTGGCCCTATGATGTCGTAAATTGCTTTTACATATTCCCTTGAAAGTTTTTCAAGCTCTTTCTCGGTCAGGGTTTTCGGATCAACTATTATCCCACCTTTTGCTCCCCCGTAAGGAAGGTCTGCAACTGCACATTTAAGACTCATCCATAAAGACAAGGCCATTACTTCCTCTTTTGTAACCTGAGGATGAAATCTTATTCCTCCTTTGTAGGGACCGAGCTTGTTATTATGCTGAGATCTAAAACCCTGAAAAACTTTTGTTTGTCCGTTTTCTAACGTAACTGGAATTTCAACTTCCACAACTCTTGCTGGTTCTAAAAATTTTTTTACTTTATTTTGATTCAAATTAAATTTTTTGGAGATTGCAATGATGGATTTTTTAGTTTCAGCAAAAATATCAGTCATAAATTAACAAATAAAATTATATGTTATCCAACAACCCTAATCAATAAGAGAAATGCATTTCTTTGCAAATTTTATCCCACAACACTTCCTGCCGGAACTTTTTTGTGAGGTTTTAGAAGTATTATTTTATTATTAGCACTGACTGCCAAAATCATCCCCTGACTTTCAATTCCTCTGATAACCCTTGGCTCAAGATTGACTACGAACGTAAACTGCTTTCCAACCAACTGCTCAGGCTTATAAAACTCCGCAATTCCTGAAACAATTTGCCTTTTTTCGTCTCCGAAATCAACCTTCAGCTTGAGTAATTTATCTGTTCCTTCTATCTTCTCTGCCCCTATTATAAGACCTATTCTTATTTGCAGTTTCTTAAAATCCTCAAAAGTTGCATTCATATCATTTATTCTAACAAAATAATTCTATTTCTGTAAATACTTTTTAACATAATCTACTCTATTTTATCTAACAAAAAGTTTAGAGATATCCTTAAAGGTAATCAGAGCCATCAGCGTTAACAACGCTATCATTCCTATTGTATGAGTAGCAGATTCTACTCTCTGATTAACTTTCTTTCCTGTAAATGCTTCAATCAAAATAAAGAACAATCTTCCCCCATCAAGGGCTGGTATCGGCAATACATTGAAAAAAGCTAAAGATATAGACAAAATACCTGCCAAATTTAAAAGTCCCAAAATTTTTTCTTTTAAACCTTGTATTTCCAATATCGATCCTGTTATAGAAGCTATCCCAACAGGACCGGATATTCCCTGACTCAAAGGTTCTGTTGTTCTATTTTCCCAAGAAACTTTCATTAATTTTGCCATAACATTTAAGTTGTAAGCCATCAGATTTATGGGATAAGTTATTCCGGAAAATATTTTTTGCGTTGGCGTTGTGTATTTGAGTACTGCTGAAGACAAAGAAAAAAGTCCTACACCCAATGCCCCTTCCTGAGGTGGAGGAGAAATTCGGGGTATAATTCTAGTTTTATGAATATCTTGCGCTTGCAATGCACTCCAAGTAATTTCAATTTTATGTCCACGGTTTTTATTGACAATATTTATGAAATCTTTGCTATTTGCCATCGCTATGCCATTGACCGCGATTACTTTTGTCATAGATTTTAGTCCTTGTTTCTCTGCGGGAGAATTTTTCACAATAGAAGATATTATGACTTCCTGAATATTTGTTTGTTTTACACCGAAAAATTTATAATTAGAAAGAAGAGGCAGCTCGGTTTTAAATCCTGAAATTCCAAGAAATATATAGAAAATAACTGCAGCTAATATGGCATTCATTATTACTCCTGCTACAATTACAGCTACCCTTTGCCAAGCAGACTTTGCAGAAAATGCTCTATTGCGGTCTGACTTTTTAATCTTTAATTTTTTACTACTAACGCGTCCGCCTCCAGCTTCATCTTCTCCGTAAAGCTTCACAAATCCTCCAATCGGCAGCCAGTTTATGGAATAAATCGTTTCTCCGATTTTTTTACTAAATAATCGCGGCGGAAAACCAAAGCCAAACTCCTCCACTTTAATCCCTAATTTTTTAGCCACAAAAAAGTGCCCACCTTCATGAATTAAAACCAAAACTGAAAGTATTAAAAGAAAAACTAAAATTGTAATTATCATAAAGTAAATCTAAGGGGTGGCGAAAGAGGAAGGGATCCCGACAGCGCGCAGCTACGTGAGCACTGGCGGGAGGGATTACTTTCGACAGGACCCCTCTTGCAAGACTAAATTTGCATCAGTTCTGCTTCTTTTTTATTTCCCATTTCGTCAACCGGAATCATAATTTCATCAGTTATTTTTTGGATATCCTGATCTATTCTGTACATTTGTTCCTCAGAAATTTCCTTGTCATTGTGCTTCTTTCTTACAATATTTCTTGCATCCTGCCTAATCTGACGAATTGTGATTCTCCCGTTTTCCAGCTTTTGCTTCATAAGTTTTATTAAATCCCTTCTTCTTTCTTCAGACAAAGTAGGAATTGAAATTCTGATGATCTGACCATCCGATGAAGGAGTTAATCCAACATTTGCCTCCATTATTCCCTTTTGAATTTCGCCTGCAATCGAAGGGTCGAATGGTTGAAGAACTAAGGTTTGAGGATCAGATGCGGAAATTGTCGCCAGCTCCTTGATTCTTAATTTCTGTGTTCCGCCATAAACATTAACTATGACATTTTCAACCAAAGACGGCATAGCTCGGCCGGTTCTGACAGTTGAGAGATCTTCCTGAAGAACTTGCAATGCTTTTTGCATTTTCTGGAGCATTTCTGAAACTACATCATCCATAAGCTCGTCTTAGATTATCAGAAAAAAATTATTTAATCAATGCTTTATTTTTTATATTTTGAGTAATTTCTGATCCTTTAATTCAGCAAGTCTAATTCTTATAACTTTTTCTTCGATAGGACCTGCGCTAAGAAGTTGACCTTCGTAAGATATAATTTTTGCAGTCAAATCCTGCAATCTTGCTTCTGCTACGTCTTCCGGTTCATAAATCTTTTCACTACCAAACTTAATTCTTAAATCAACTGCTCTTGTCTTTTTTACTCGATCTGAATAACAAATTCCTCTTTCTGTTTCGTCTATAACCATTAAATTATTACTTCCCTTCTAGGCAGAAGATCAATTTGGATTATTCTCCGATTTCAAATCGTTGAAATCTTTTAACAACTATATTCTCGCCCAATTTTGTAACTGCTTCTTTAATAAGAATTTCAATTGTTTTTGAACTATCCCGTATGTATTCCTGTTTTAACAAGGTTTTTACATCTTTGGGGTTCATGGCCGCAACCTGCATGCAGATTTCATGAGCTAGGTTTTTAAACACATCTGTCAGCGCAACGAAATCTGTCTCACATAAAATTTCAACCATTGCTCCAACCCTACTGTTTTGATGAGAATAACATTCGATTAATCCTTGAGACACCTCCCTGTCGGATTTTTTAGCCGCTTTCTCTAGTCCACTTTTCCTAAGCGCTTCCAGTGCTTTTTTGTAGTCATTTTTCGACCCTTCCAAAGCTTTTCTGCAGTCTGCGATTGAGACTGAAGTTTCATTGCGAAGATTTTTTAGAAGATCTATATCGATCATTTTATTTTTTCACCTTCTTTTTTTCTGCCTTAACTGTTTTTGTCGCTTTTTTTTCGGTTTTAACCTTCTCTTTTAATTCTTTTACCTTAGCTTTTTCCAATTCCAAAGCTTCTTTTTTCTCCTGAGCCTCCCTTTGCTTTATTCCTTCTTTATGGCCTTCAATCCATGCATCAATAATGTAGCTTACAATCAGCTTAATCGATCCGACTGCATCGTCATTTGCAGGAATTGGATAATCTATAATCGCCGGATCTGCATTGGTATCAACCAAAGCGACCGTCGGAACATTCATTGCCAATGCCTCGCGGACTGCCAAATTTTCCAGATGAGAATCGATTATAAAAAGCGCGTCCGGTGTTTTGGTAATTTTTGCCACTCCGCCATAAAGATTTTCTAATTTGTTTTTCTCTTTTTCCCATCCCCCGATTTCTTTTTTTGTATATCTAGCTTTTACTTCATCATCCTGCAAATCAGTTACGAAATCTGCGTATTTTTTGAAATTCTTAGAAACTTCCGCGAAATTTGTCAGAAGCCCTCCTACCCAACGGTTAGTAATGTAAAAAAGTTTTTCGTCATTGGCTCTTTTTGCTTCTTCCTCTACTATTGTTTGAGCCTGTCTTTTTGTACCTACAACAACAAGTACGCCGTTTTTGGAGGCTAAATCTTTGACAAAAGCTGCTGCTTCTTCCAAGCCCTCTTTTGTTTTGGCAAGATCTATAATATGAATGTTATCGCGGGCTTCAAAAATAAAATCCCTGGCTTTGGGGTTAGACCTAGTAACTTGGTGACCAAAGTGGCAACCAGCTTCCAATAATTCTTCTAGTGTAATTTCTCTCATATTAAATCCTTAATCCTCCATTCAGCGCTTATCCTGATTAATTCAGGACAGGATTTAAAACTGAATGTGTGTAATTTTGAAATTATAACAAAATTAAATGCTGAAAACAAGAGTAAATATTTTACAAATTATTTAAACAAAGGAAATCTAAGGCAAAGTTCTTTAACTTCTTTGGAAATTCCCAAAAGTTTTTTATTTTTTACAATTCTTATCTTGAAATCTTTCCAAAACTCTCTGCGCTTTTCTTTGTCAAATGGTAATTTTTCACCCTTCACTTCATCTATCGCTTCATTCATCCACCTGGCAATTTTTATCATTTCTTTTTCTCTCATTCCGCGCGTGGTAATAGCTGGCGTTCCAAGGCGAATCCCTGAAGGATAAAAAGGCGGCATCGTATCATTTGGTACGCCGTTTTTATTAATCACAATTCCTGATACTTCCAGCGCTAAAGCAGCAATTGCGCCATTAACTTTTTTATTACGAAGATCAATAAGTAATAAATGGTTTTCCGATCCTCCGCCGACCAAATCAAAATCATATTTAAGAAGTTCTTTTGCCAACTTTTTGGAATTTTTGACAATCTGGACCCCATAATTCTTGAAAAGTTTACCCTTAGCTTCGCGAAGGGCTACTGCTATTGCTGCTGTTTGATTATCGTGCGGGCCCCCTTGAAGTCCGGGAATAATTGCTGTATCGATTTTTTTGCCTAAATCCGGGTCTTTTTTCAAACCTTTATCAGTAACCATGATAAGTGCGCCTCTTGGTCCGCGCAAAGTTTTATGAGTGGTCGTAGTAACAACATGAGCGTATGGAACGGGCGAAGGGTGCACTCCTGCAACTACTAATCCTGCAATATGAGAAATATCTGCTAAAAGATAAGCTCCGACTTTGTCGGCAATTTTTCCAAATTTTGCAAAATCAATAATTCCAGGATAAGCTGTAAATCCGCAGACAATAACATCCGGTTTTTCTTTTATTGCCTGCTTTTCTATTGCCGCAAAATCTAATTTACCCTTTCCATCTAAGGTGTAAAGAGTTGATTTAAAAAATTTTCCTGATGAGGATTGTGGCTGTCCGTGAGTTAAATGCCCGCCAAATGCCAAAGCCAATCCCATGATTTTTCCATTTAATGGCTCCAAAAGCGCAAAATAAACCGCTAAATTCATTACAGAGCCGGACAAAGCCTGAACATTAACAAAAGGTACTTTAAATAATTTCTTCGCTCGCTTTTGAGCTAAAATTTCTACGTTGTCAACAACGTTATTTCCCTGATAATATCTTTTTTTCGGATACCCTTCCGAATATTTATTGTTAAGAACCGTACCAAGAGCCTCAAGAACTGAAGAGGAGGCATAATTTTCCGAAGGAATCATTTCTAACACTTCATTTTGCCTTTTTTCTTCTTCTTTTATAAGCTTGTAAATTTGAGGATCAGTTTTAATTAATGCTTTCATGTAAACTTGAGGTTATATTACCAACTGCCAGTCTACAAATCAATAAGCAGATTATTTAGGCTCAAATATGCTAAAATAACAAGATGGCAATGGCTGAACGTCAACAAGAAACGAAAAAACCCCGGCTGCTAAAGAGCGCATTCGAACAGGCGGGCGGATCTTATCCCAGAGGAAAATATCTGGATGAAGAAAAATTTAAAGAAGAGTGGCAAACAATCATAAACACTACGAAGGCATTAGCAAAGAAATTTAGTTGGGGGTTTAGATGTCGTGATCAAAAATCCATTGACCAGTGGAATATTTTGGCGACCCGCCCAGAAGAACTTGAGCTTTTTGCCGGAAGTATGGTAGAGCAAATCGTAGAAAAAACCGCCCTCAATGATACCATACTAGGCACTAATCTTGCCCATATTTTTATTCTAGCAAAAGATATTTTAGTTTTGGAAAATGCTGAAAAACAAGAAAAACTCGTAATAAAAAACGATCATTGCAATAGTCTCTTTGAAGAATATAAAGTTTATGATAAATTTTATGCCAGTGGTCAATTATTCATGGATTTGGGAGGAATAACCATATCCGATATTGTCAAAAAACAAAAAATTTCTCCCTCTGACTATTACAATTCTATCGTAAATTCCTGGATGGTAAGATTTAAATTATCTCACGAACAAATCCTTTCGCAAAATGTGAATAATATGACTACTCTTTTCCCGAATGCTGCAAAAGAATTAATTCAGGAAGCTTGCGGACATTTGCTTGGCGCTAACGACTTAACAGAACATCTAGCTTCTCCTTTTCTGAACTTGATTACACCCAGAAACAACATAGATAAGGAAATTTTTCAGAAAGCTGGAGATATTGTCCGCAAAACGGACGCATTGGGACAACAGATATTTAAGACTATTCTTGATCCTACCTCTCCATTTTTTCAAGCATTAAAAGACAAGTTTGAAATCCATTTTAGTAGTGATAATCCCACTGTAAAATTTATGGCACTTCAAAAACTTGGCTTAAAAACCATAGGTAAAATCATGGACGCTTATAGACAAGCGAGAATTAATTCTACGAAAAATGATGAATTTGCGCTATTTTATGCAGATTTTGCAAGTGTTATTAAAAAATATTGCATTGAAGAAAATACTCAAATATTTAATCTTCTTACCCGTGACGACATAATTATGTTCGCAAACGAAGATTATGAAAATGCAGGAAATAGAATTCCCGCTGTTGAGGGTCTTAAAAAATTGAAAATGGAAATTATGCAAAAATCATCAAAACTGGAATATACTATCGATCCATCCAATGTTGAATGGCAAGCTTTAATTGAACCAAGCCGGGTTAATGTTAAATTCTACAAAGACTTTCCTCATAAATCCGATATTATTCTTAACTATGAAAATAGCAGCGGAGAAAAAATAAAACTTACCTTTAGGTTGAATACAAAATCTAACGGAGAAAATATTGATTGGGATTTCTTGGAAAGTCCAGATGATCCGCAAATGAAAGACATGAAAAATGCAGTCTTACTTGTAATACAAAATTCGCTTAATGATGTAAAAAAACAAGCAGAAGCTGACTATCAAGAGAGACAAAAAGCAAAAATTATACAAGCTCCACTGGCTGACAATAATGGTCCGAAAAAATCTTCAGATAAGAGTCAAACATATATTCCAAGAGGGAAACAGGAAAAGCCAGAACGCCTGCCAGGCATAATCCAGCAGACTCAAAGCGAGATTATGCCTGTCAAAGAAAATGGAATTAAAAAACACATCAATTTAGTAACAAGTAAAGAAATCGGAAAGATGTTGAGCAGATTTTCAACAGAAAGTCAGGAAAAAATAATTAAAGTTATTCAAAGATTCAATGAAGATGGGGTTGGCAGATTTAAAGCATTAGGCAGAAAGCATGAAGAAAAAACTGTATACGAATTACGGGTCGACAAACATAGAGTGCTGGTTGTTGAAGACCATTCAAATGGAAATAGTACTAAAAATTATGTGGTTATAGAAATTGGAAGAAGATCAGAGATATTTAAGAAAGAAAACATCTCAAAATACTCCCGAAAGTCCTAAAGCTTACTTTTCCAACTCTAAGAATTTGTATTTATACCCCTCCGACTCGCCTTTCTGCTCAAAAACAACCTTTTTAAACTCTGAATAATCGGGGAAAAAAGTGTCGGCTCCATAATCTCCTTCAACAATTGTCAGATATAATTTATCAACTAGATTCTTTTCCATTGCCTCTTTAAAAATTTGCCCACCGCCAAAAATAAAAATCTCTTCCGACCCGGGAGCTTTCTTTGCTTTCCCAATGGCATCCTCCAAAGACTCAATAATTGCAAAATTTTCCCCCTCTCTTGACCCATTTATTAAATAGTTCTTGTTCCTCGTTATAACAATGTTATAACGCCCTGGCAGGGGCCGCCTATTCTCGGGTATAGATTCCCATGTTCCCCGCCCCATAAGAATAGTATGATTCTTGGTTTTTTCAACCATTCTCTGAAAATCCTCTTTAATCCTGAAAAGCAGATCGCCATTTTTTCCTATTCCCCTTTTTTCATCCATTGCCACAATAATTGAAATTTTCATTTTTTCTTTTTCTTTTCAAAATATCCGCCGACAACTGCTAGCTCTGCTTTTATCGAAGGGTAGGGATTATAATCCTCTAATACAATTTTATCAGGAGTAAAATCTTCAATTGAATTAAGTTTACCTTTAATTGTCACTTTTGGAAAAGGTCTTGGTTCTCTTTTCAATTGCTCTTTTACTTGCTCTATATGGTTTTCATAAATATGAATATCCCCATAAACATGAATGAATTTACCCGGTTCCAATTTCAAAATTCTAGCTAAAACAATGGTTAGCAATGAATAGCTGGCGGTATTGAAAGGAACTCCCAAGAAAAAATCACAACTTCTTTGATAAAGAATCAGGGATAATTTTCCATTTCTATTGCTAATCTGATACATGTTGTGACAAATCGGAAAATAGGAAGTATCTTTTTTATCTGCCATGGTATACAAATATTCCGGATTCCACGAGGTAACAATTGCATTATGAGCGCTAGGATCGCTTTTCAGTTCTTGAATTACCCATTTTAACTGATCTATTGTCTTGCCTTTTTTTCTAGTTGGCCATCTACGCCACATTTCCCCGTAAATTTTGGGCAACTCTCCCCATTTTTTGGCAAATTTGTTGTTAATTCTTATCTTTTCAATAAACCCTTCCTTGGTTAATTTTGTTTTCGGATTTTTCGCTTTGTATATTTTATACGGGTAATCATCCCAAATATGTACATTGTTATCAACCAAATATTTGATATTCGTTTGGCCTGAAAAAAACCAATAAAGTTCATGCAAAACCCCTTTCCAATAAACTTTTTTTGTAGTTAAAAGAGGAAAACCCTTAGATAAATCGTAAACGTGTTTTACTCCAAAAACGCTGTAATCGGAAATACCCGTGCCCCGATCGGTTTGCTTGATCCCGCTTTCCAAAATCTCACGTGCTAAATCCAAATACTGATACTCTCCTTCCCGATAGTCCTTAATCTTCATATTAAAAATAATAAGCCAATACTACCAACAAACAAATAAACAAATCAATAGATCAAATTATCCTTACTATTGTTTTATTTTGCCCGGAGTGGTCATTGCCAAATGTTTTCCCAAAACATCCAACAATGCTTTGGCATGATCTTTGGACATGCCAATTCTGGCTACTACCTGCTGATTTTTATCATCAATGGATTGTGCCACGTTAAATACAATTCCGTAATTATTCGATGATATAAATACAGAATCTGTATATAAAATCTGCACTTTGTCGGCTGCAAGATTTACATTTACGCCTTGCGGCGTATCATTAAGGTTAGCTTTTTTCTGATCCATCTCAACTCACCCCCTTATCCTATATTTGTTTTTCTTTTTTCTTGGTAGTCACGCGGCCGCCTTGCCATTGACCGCGGTATTGGCTTCCTCCACCTTTAATTTCATGAAAGATTAAGTGTACGAAGCGCGCTCCCATTTCAATCGTGACCGTTACTGATCCTTCATTTTTGAGACCAAAAGTAAGCTCTCCCTGATATCCGGGCTGAATCGGACCGGTTCTGATAAAGATTCCTGAGCGGAAAGTTGTGGTTCTGGGAATAATCACTGCAGACAGATCAATTGGCAGATTTATCTTCTCAATTGTCTTAACTAGGTAAAAGTCTCCAGGCTTTATCCTCAAACTAGAGGCCTTTTTTTGATCATATTTCTTAATCAGCTTGATTTCTGGCGTTTTCCGGTGTATTTCGCCCAAAAACGCGGTTCCCGAGATTTTATAAACCTCTCCGAGACGTAAATCAAAACCCGCACCTTCAGGATTGGTCAATTCCCTATCTGACAGACCTTCAACGAGCTTTTTTGTCTTAACTAATTTTAATAAAAGTTTTGGACCTAAAATCATGTTTTTATTTTTGAAATAATTTCATTCGTGACTTCATTAACTGATTTTTCTGCGTTAATTGTGATAATTTCTTTGGCAAATTTTGTACTTAGCCAATTATAGCCATCTATAACTTTCCCAAGCTTTTCTCTATTTTCATAGATTTCTTTTGTGTCATCCTTTTTTCTAATTCTTAAAAGTGCTGTATCTAAAGAAGTCTTCAGATAAAAAGTGTAATCAGGCACGATAAACCGGTGATACATAGAAAGAATAGAATAAACAATCAACAGAAAATCAGCTTCTTTATAATCATATTCTCCGCCTGTTCTATCCAAAATTCCATAGACAACTGCTGACCAAAAACATCTATCCGAAACAACAATGTCTCCCCTTTTTAAAGCTGGGATAATTACTTCCTCTTGTGAAAGTACGCGGTCAGTCGCAAATAAATACTGAAAGGCAAACTCTGACATTTTTATTTCTCTGTTTAAAACTTTTTGAATTATATCTCCGATTAATCCTGTTTTCCGCGGTTCTCTGGCCTGAATTACATTCTTTCCTTTGCTTCTAAAATATTTGACAATTTCTTCAACCTGAGTTGTTTTTCCGCTTCCGTCAATTCCCTCAACAGTAAGATATTTTCCTTTATATGGATTTTTCTTAAGATCTATGTCAAATCCAACGTGATATTTCATCTGAAATTAAAAGCTTAATTTTCCTGGTGGATTCTGCTTTCGTTTGGGCCGTCTTGAATTTTGTATTTTGCAAATTTTTTCTTTACATATGGGACCTCTGAAGGACTGGAAAGTTCTTCAAACGTCATAGCACAAATTCTCATCCCACAGGTTAATGAAATCGCCATTCTTCCAAGATTACCAAGCTCTAAAACCGGTTTTCCATCCCATCCCGGATCAAAAATCGAAGCAGTTGAATGAACAACCAACCCCAATCTTCCCAGAGACGAACGGCCTTCAAGCCTACCCATTAAATCAGGAGCGATTTTTACTTTTTCCAAAGTTACAGCCAAAACAAAATCGCCCGGCTGAATAATGAATTTTTCGCCATTTTTAATGGTCACTTCGCGGGTTATCTCGTTGCTGTAGTCTTTTTTGGAAGGATCGATGTAGGCATTTTTGCTGTATTCAAAAATCCTAAAAACATTCCCAAGCCGAAGGTCAACCGAGCAAGAACCAAGCTGCTCGTCAAAATCAGGCTTTGGCGTAATAACAATTCTTTTTTCTTTTATTGCTTTTTTTATATCTCTATCTGACAAAACCATAAAGGCATTATAACATATAAAAAATTATCCCAAGCCTCTTTTCCATTTAACATTCTGCAGGAATGGACCGTATAAATCTTCCTTCATTGAAATGCAAAACTCTTTTAATTCTTTTTGGGTCGGATTTCTGTCTTGAAATTTTACGAAGGGCAAATCGCTGATAATTGCCATTGGAGTTTGTTCTGCGCCTTCCCCCATTACAACTGAAGCTCCGCCCGCAAGATTATCGACAATACTTAGCTTTTCAAAGGCAAACTTCCTGCCGAAAAGATCTTTTTTACCGATATAATCTTTTAACGGCGTAAATCCGCTGTAAGCTAAGGCAACAGCTGTAACTCCCCAGCGAAGCGGAGAGGTTTTACTGTCGGTAATAATAACTCCAACATCTTTGAGATGAAATCTTTTTTTAAGATATGTCCTAACTGCATTCGCAGTTTTCTGAGGATTTTTTGGCCACAATATGTAATAGCCATTGCCATTTGATTCATCAATGCCCGCTGTTGGCGAAAGAATATTGCGGGTAATGGTAAGACTTATATTGTATCTGTTTTGCTCCCTAGGTAAATAAAATTGAGATTCCTGTTTTATCAACTTATCCTTATCAAAGCTATCTATTTTGATTAATCTACCTTCAGTTATGGAAGCTATTTTTGAAGTAATTGCCAGAATTGATTTCTCTTTAAATGCTAATAAATATTTGTCAAGAATTTTTATTAAATCGCGGTCGTTAACAGTAATTTTGTGGGTTTTAACCGGGGTTATTTTCATAAATTTATCCTAGCATTATAAATCAATTGCTTTGCAATTAAAAGTTTTTTTTGTATAATCTATTTCATGGTTGAGGCAGGACCAGAAAGACACATGGAATTTATTGAAAAAATCTTAACCGGAAGTGAACCACCAAGCTGTGTTGATGGCAGACCTGGATCCAAAGGATACAAAATGCTTGGAGGCTCTCTTCATCCTATTATACTCCAAACAATCGCAACAAACAGTCATCTTAATAGCATTACTGTTGAAGAAAATTTAAAGAAGTTGGATCAAAAAGGTTTTCTGATTGGTGTTCACCGCGGACACCACAAAGATGCCACCAATGGAAAGAGCGATTGCGGATTTGCAGACCGACTTGTAGATATAATCCAAACCGCAAAGGAAAATAAAACTGAAATTATAAAAAGACTAGAAGGTATCTATAGAAAAAATGGAATTGACACAGAAACTCTATCTGAGTCCTACGATTTGATTCAGAGATATGATCTTGAAAAAATAACCCTCACGGGCGAAAATTTAATTAGCATTGCTGAGGGAAATGGTGTAACTGCGGAAAATATTGAGGGAGACCATGCAGAACAAGCAGCTTTCGTAAATCTAAAGAAAGATACTACTTTTGATTCACAAAAAGCAAATCAACAAGGAAAACAAGCTTTCAATCTTGATTTATGGGCAGCTACCGAGGAGGGCTTTGCTATAACGTACGCTACAAACATCACAACATTAAGAGACCTGTCTTTGATTTTGTATATGGCAACAGAAATGGTTTTGGTGGAACAAAAAGGCAAACCCGCATTAGAAGTAATCCTACGCAAATAATTTAGTGGATCGGGATGGAATCGGACCATCTACTTCTTCATTATCAGTGAAGCGTTCTACCAGTGAACTACCGATCCAAAAACCTATTTTATCATTTTTTAGACTTCTTTTCGAACAATGTTTTTTTGGTCTTTTTCTTTTTAAAAGCTCCTGTTTCGATATCTATGTCAAGCTGTTTTTCACTAAATCCCGATTCATCCTTGTGATTTTTCTTCTCGTATTCAGGATTTTTCATATTGGGAGGCGCGGAAGGGAATCGAACCCTTGCATGGAAGTTTTGCAGACTCCTGCGTTACCGCTTCGCCACCGCGCCTTATTCATATAGAGTATACCAAAAATAAGATCGATTGGGAATAAAATTAGCGGACAATCGACTGCTTCACAGGAGGCGGTTGACGAAGCCACACAGCATAATAGTATCCCTTGCAATAATCCAAGAAGGTTTTAATTACACCATCGCTTTTCCACCGTCTAGTGGAAGTACGAACCAACATGTCGTCAATAATCTTTACTTTCCCAAATTTACTAAGTTTGATTCCCAACTCTACATCAGGACTCATTTCATATTTCGTATTCAGTCTCCCTGCTTTAATGTATGCATCTTTTCTGACCGCAAAATTGAATCCAACTAAAAACGCTCTACCAATAAGTGCGCTTGCATACATAGGGATCGCATATCCAACCTCCTGTAGTTTGCGGCCAATTTTTGATTTTGCATCTCCTTCTATCATTCCTGTAATGCCTACCACGTCGGGTTTTTTAAATACTTTTTCAATAGTCAAAAGCCAATCGCTAGCAACCTGAGTGTCTGAATCCGTTACTGCAATTATGTCTCCTGCTGCTTCATCCATTCCTTTTCTTAATGCATAAACATAACCTTGCTTTTTTTCCAAGATTACTTTGGCGCCAAATTTTTTGGCAATTTCAGCAGTTTTATCTGTTGAATTATTGTCAACAACTATTACCTCATATTCATCTTTGGAATATAGCTGATTTTTCAAAGCCCCCAAACATTTAGGCAGATTTTCTTCTTCATTAAAAGCCGTAATAACAACGCTTACAAATGGTTTTTTTCTTGACAAAATATTCATTTTATTTTAAAGATTTTGTAATAAGTTTTTTATATAGTTTCTCAAGAGACGCTACTGCTTCGGAAAGTGAAAAACTCTTAACATTTTCAAGAGCTTTTTTAGAAAGTTTGTCTCTATAAGACGGATTTTCAAGTATTTTTAAACAAGCTTCTGCAAATTTACCAAAATCTTTTTTTACTAAAATTCCATTTTCTCCGCTAAATATAACTCCATCATATACTTTATCATAAACTGCGACAACAGGCACGCCACTGGCTAAAGCTTCTAAAATTACTATTCCTTGAGTCTCGGTTTGGGAGGCAAAAACGAAGATATCAGCATCGGCATAAGCTTTATTGACTTCGGTAGAGTTAATTTCTCCAGCAAAATATACGTTTTTTTCAATATTTAATTTTTTGGTAAGTTCCTGAAGGTTACTTTTTTCAATGCCGTCTCCAACTAAAACTAACTTTGTAGTTTTATCTTTAGTATGTATGTCTTTGAATGCTTTAAGGAGAAAATCAATAGATTTTTCTTTGCCCAATCTCCCAACATAGAGTAAAATTTTACCGTCTTTAATTCCTATTTTTTTACGCAAATATCCCTTTTTTTGTTTTTTGAATTTGGTAATATCGACACCGCATGGAATAATTGTAATTGGCTTTTTAATGCCAAAAGATATTAATTCATTTTTTATTTTTGGCATGTGGGCAATAATGTGATCACATCCGTTACAAAATATTTTGGTTCCCTGCTCTACCATTTTGGAGCTAATTATTTTTCCTTTTAAAAAATAGTGAGTATAACGATTATATCTTGTGCTATATGTGAAAACAAAAGGAATTTTTCTTAGCCTACTTACAATTAATCCCAAGCTGGATATTGTTCCACCTGAGACTCCGTGAATTATATCAAAATCAATCTTGGAAATTTTATAAAGTATTTTTCCGGGAGAATAAAGACCAAGTCTTACTTCAGGTTGTTTTATAAATTTAAAAGAAGAAAGCCTGATGACATTTTTCTTATCTTTATAGCCTGCATATTTTGGAGCAATTATGTAAACTTCATGTCCTAATTTTTCTAATTCTTCTGCCCATGATGCAACCGCAGTTGATAATCCGCTAAGCTGAGGCAGATACCCGTCCGTAAAAAATCCAATCCTCATGTAAATAAATTCCTTTTGTGATTATATCAGATTGTGATTGTATCAGGCCTACCAAAAACCCTCCTTCGCACAAAGCTTTGGAGGGTTATTGTTTTTTAATCAGGAAGTGGTAGGAACTAAAATAGAAATTGTTTTCCAACCTTAATGGTTGAATAAGTGTCTATTCACTTAGGTGTACTTATGACAGATAACCTTGCGGTCTCTGTTTTTCCGTACCTTCTCTCTTTTTATTAGAAAGGAGGTGATCCATCCCCAGCTTCGGCTAGGGATACCTTGTTACGACTTAAGCTTCATCGCCGAATTTGGCCTCGGCCGCCATAAGCGGTCTTCGGCCACCCCCGACTTTGCTGCCTTGACGGGCGGTGTGTACAAGACCCGAGAACGTATTCACCGCGACATGCTGATTCGCGATTACTACCTATTCCAACTTCATGGGGTCGAGTTTCAGACCCCAATCTGAACTGAGACGAAATTTCAGAGATTAGCTTGCCGTTACCGGCTTGCAACTCATTGTTTTTCGCCATTGTAGTGTGTGTGTAGCCCAGGGTATAAGGGCCGTGCTGACTTGACGTCTTCCCCTCCTTCCTCCCCATCTTCAAAAGCACAAATTATTATGCACTTGAAGATGGGGCTGTCTCCAATGATTATTTAACATTGAATGGGGGTTGCGCTCGTTTCCCCACTTAAGGGAACACCTCACGGCACGAGCTGACGACAGCCATGCAGCACCTGTAATACCATCCTTGCGGATTTCCCCTAGTTTCCTAGGGAATAAACGGTAATATGTCAAACCCTGGTGAGGTTTTTCGTTTTGTCTCGAATTGAACCACACGCTCCACAGGTTGTGCGGGTCCCCGTCAATTCCTTTGAGTTTTAGCCTTGCGGCCGTACTCCCCAGGCGGTTCGCTTAACGTGTTAACTTACGCCCCCACTAGCACAATCAACAAAATTTTGTTGACTGAGCAAGTGAGAGCTAGCGAACATAGTTTACAGCTAAGACTACACAGGTATCTAATCTGTTTCGCTACCTTAGCTTTCGTGCCTCAGCGTCAGGGAAAAACCTAGATGCTTGCCTTCGCC